>PPYE01311096.1_pt1 | contig 207896 bp, 171 predicted proteins | sample 1559881 | NCBI WGS metagenome assembly PPYE01 (sample SAMN08240022, study PRJNA423297) | Human gut metagenome, whole genome shotgun sequencing project.
GGTAGGAGGGGAAAAAGAACTGGGCGGGGGTGTAGATGGGGGGCATGGATTTCAGATACATTCCAGGACCATGACGTGTTCGCCGTGGATGTCTTTTTCGCCGTTGAAGCGGAAGCCGTAGTGGGTGTAGAGGGAGGCGGCCGGGGTGTTGCCAGGGATGATGCTGAGGTAGATGCGGCGGCAGTGGTATTCGGTTTTGAGGCGGTCGATGAGGAGGCGCATGGTTTCTTTGCCGTAGCCTTTGTGTTGGTAGCGTTGGTCTATGAGGAGGCGGTCCATCCATACTCTTCCGGAGGGGAGGTATTCGGGGAAGAAGCCGTACATGGCAAAGCCTATGAGGAGTCCGTCGTCGTAGATGGCTACGGGGCGCCAGCAGGAACTGGCATCGGCTTCCTTCAGGCATTGTTCGACGCTTTCTACGTAGGTTTCCTGGCCGGGGGCTGTTTTGAGGGTGAGGGCTTCTTTGCGGTTGGCTGCCGTGATTGGCTGGAGGGAGAGGTTCATGGTGTGTTGATTCCTTTCTGTCTTCTTTTTGTGAGTTTTGTTATTTTTCTGATCCTTCGTAGTTTCAATTCATTCTTTCTATCATATGCTATGGAGCCGCCCTATAGTCAAGAGGGGGCAGGGCGGACAGATAAAAGAGTGGATGCAGTAACTGTTCGACAAGGGGCTGAATTGTTATTTTATGTTGGCGGAATTATGGTAGTGGAATTGTAATAGCGGAGGGGATTTGGTAAGATGGAGAAATGAATGCGGCAGGCCGGGATGGTTCGGGCCGGCGGGAGGAGCGGAGCTGGGAATGGGGAAGAGGACAGGAAAGCAGAAGGTGGGACAGCAGATGGCAGGAGAACAGATGGCAGGGAAGCAGAATGCAGGAAAAGAGACGGCGGGATGGAAAAGTGGGTCCGGCCGGGGGGACAGGAGAAGAAATTGGGTGGATTTGTGTATTATTTTGCTGACAAGCGGGGTGGTTATTGCGGCCTATCTGGCGGTGATGGGGGGAATGAGCCAGTCTGGAAGCAGCGGAGGCGGTTCGGGTGAGGTGTCGGGGGGAGCGCTTCTTTTGCAGACGTTGTTGGGGGCTTTGACGGAATATGGTGTTTTTGGGCTGGGGATTACGATTGTGTGTGCGGTGCGCAGGGAGAGTTTTCGCAGCTTTGGGCTGAAATGGGAGAAGCTGGGGGTGACGGTTTTGCTGTCGGCGTTGGCTTGTGCGCCGGCTTTTGTAAGTATGTTGTTCCGGAATGAGGTTCACAGTTATCTGCCTTTTCAGACGGTAAATTTTACGAAGCAGGTGCTGGAAGCGGGGTTTCCGGTCAGTTTGGTTGGAATGGTTATTATTGCGGCGAGCTGGGGCTTTTTTGAAGGGTTTTCTTATGTGGTGATCGCGGAACGGGTGAACCGGCTGTTTCCGGTCAGGCGTGTTTGGCTGAATGCGGGGGCGGCGGCCGGCGGGGCGATATGTCTTGTGGTGCATGCGGTTTTGGGGCTGGCGCCGGAAACGTTTGTTGTGGGGCTGTGTGATTTCATTATTATTTATGGGATGCTGGCGGTCCGGGATTATACAGGGAATGCCTGGGGCTGTGTGCTGATTTATTTTTTCTTCTGGAATGCGTTAGCTTAGTGATGAAACACGGCTGCGGAGAGCAAAAAAATGTTGACAAATCCGGGGATCTGCTGTTAGTATATGGAAGTAGGGCAACGGCGTTCTTACCAGTGGGGTAGGAGCGCCTTTTTTCGTTTGATGGGATATATGCAATGGTTCAAAAGGCTGAACTGTTACGAAGTGTTATCAATAAGCAAGGGGATTATTTTGCAGGGAAAGGAATGGTAGCTATGCAGTTAGCGGGAAAGAAGTATACGAAAGAAGATATCCTGAGGCTGGTGGAGGAGGAAGATGTGGAGTTTATCCGTTTGCAGTTTACGGATATGTTCGGCTGTCTGAAAAATATGGCCATTACCTCCAGCCAGCTGGAAAAGGCGCTGGATAACCGATGTATGTTTGACGGTTCGGCGATAGATGGTTTTGTGAAAATAGAGGAATCGGATTTATTTCTGCATCCGGATTTGGATACGTTTGAGATTTTTCCGTGGAGGCCGCAGCAGGGGAAGGTGGCGCGGCTGATTTGTGATGTGTACCGGCCGGGAGATAAGCCTTTTGAGGGGGATCCCAGATATATTCTGAAGACGGCGCTGAAGGAAGCGGAGGAAATGGGATATACGTTTTATGCGGGGCCGGAGTGTGAATTTTTTCTGTTCCATATGGATGAAAATGCCATGCCTACGACGATTACCCATGAACAGGCGGGGTATTTTGATCTGGGGCCGGTGGATCGGGGGGAAAATGCGAGAAGGGATATGGTGCTGACGCTTGAGGATATGGGGTTTGTTGTGGAAACCTCCCATCATGAGGCGGCCCCGGCACAGCATGAAATTGATTTTGAATATGATGAAGCGCTGGCGACTGCGGATAATATTATGACCTTTAAGCTTACGGTGAAAACCATTGCAAAAAGGCATGGGCTGCATGCTACCTTTATGCCGAAGCCGAAAGCGGAGGTGAACGGTTCCGGTATGCATATCAATATGTCTCTGTCCAGGGACGGAAGGAATGTTTTTCAGGACGCCGGGGATGAAAACGGGCTGAGCAGGGAAGCCTATTATTTTATCGGAGGAATCCTGAAGCATATCAGGGCAATTACGGCGATTACGAATCCGCTTGTGAATTCTTATAAAAGGCTGGTTCCGGGATTTGAGGCGCCGGTTTACATCGCGTGGAGCACGGCTAACAGAAGCCCTCTGCTGCGGATTCCGGCGGCGGGAAGCGAGAAAACCAGGATTGAACTGAGAAGTCCTGATCCGGCGGCCAATCCCTATCTGGCGCTGGCAGTATGTCTGCGGGCCGGGTTGGAAGGTATCCGGGAAAAAACGGAGCCGCCAAAGAGCGTGAACTGCAATATTTTTGCCATGACAGAGGATGAGAAAAAACTGATGGGGATAGAGCGTCTTCCGGGTACCTTGATAGAGGCGGTTGAAGAGCTGGAGAAGGACGAATTTATCAGGGAAACATTGGGCGAGCATGTGGCGAACAAATATATTGAGGCCAAAAAGGAAGAGTGGAACAGGTACCGTGCGCAGGTAACGGACTGGGAGATTAATGAGTATTTGAACCGATTCTGAGCGAAGCTGCTTCATGGCCATAGGGCCATGTGCCGTAACGGGCGCTGCTTCATGGCCGTATGGGCCATGTGCTGTAACGGGCGCTGCTTTATGGCCGTACGGGCCGTGTGCCGTATCGGGAGCTGCTTACAGATGGAGGTACTCATGTGACAAATATCATTGTGGTTTTACCGAAAATAGAGGATGCCAAAAGCATAAAGAATGTTCTTGTGCGCAGCGGCTTTTCAGTGATGGCGGCCTGCAGCACCGGCGCCCAGGCGCTGGGGGCGGCGGATGCTTTATCCGGTGGTATTGTTATCTGCAGCTATAAGCTGATAGATATGGCGTATTCGGAGCTATATGATTATCTTCCCCCGGGAATGGATATGCTCCTCCTGGCCTCCCCGGGATATTTAAGCGAGGTCAGCGTGAAGGATATTGTATGTCTTTCCATGCCCTTGAAGGTGCAGGAGCTGGTCAGCACGGTGGATATGATGTGTCAGTCCAGGGAAAGGCGGAGGAGAAGGCAGCGGCTTGCGCCCAGGGAACGGAGCAAGGAGGAGGAGGCGATTATCAAAGAGGCCAAGGCTTTGCTGATGGAGCGGAACCGGATGACGGAAGAGGAAGCGCACAGGTACATACAAAAGTGCAGTATGGACAGCGGCACCAACATGGTGGAGATGGCGAAAATGGTGCTGGTAACAAGGAATTGACAGGAGTGGCTGCAAAGGGACAGGGCAGTTATTTTTCAGGAAAGAAGGAAAAGATACATGAAGATAAATTTTACAAAAATGCAGGGCTGCGGAAATGATTATGTGTATATTAATGGTTTTACGGAAAAAATCCCATTGGAAAAGAAGCCTGATTTTGTCAGGCGGATGAGCGACCGGCATTTCGGGATCGGAGGAGACGGCGTGATTTTTGTGAATCCGTCCAGTCTGGCGGATTTTGAAATGGAGATGTACAATGCGGACGGGACGCGGGCGGAGATGTGCGGGAACGGCATCCGGTGCGTGGCGAAGTTTGTGTATGACAAAGGGCTGACGGATAAGACGGAAATTACTGTTGAGAGCTTTGGACAGGTGAAGTATCTGCGGCTTTTTACGGAGAATGGCAGGGTGAAGCAGGTGCGTGTGGATATGGGGGAGCCTGTGCTAAGGGCGGAGGAGATCCCTGTTGTATGCGACGGTGAGCAGGCGGTGGCTGAAGCGATTGAGGTGGAGGGCAGGAGCTATGAAATGACCTGTGTTTCCATGGGAAATCCTCATGCGGTGGTGTACATGGAGGATGTGGCAGGTCTGGAAATTGAAAAGACAGGGCCTTTTTTTGAAAATCATCCCAGGTTCCCCAGAAGGGTGAATACGGAATTCGTGAAGGTTTTGGACAGGAATACGGTGGAAATGCGTGTCTGGGAGCGCGGCTCCGGGGAGACGCTGGCCTGCGGGACGGGCTGTTGCGCTGTGGCTGTGGCCTGCGTGTTAAATGGGCTGACGGAGAGACAGGTGACGGTCAAGGTCCTGGGAGGGGAACTGGAAATCGAGTGGGATGAAAAGAACAACCGGGTTTATATGACAGGGCCTGCGGATACGGTGTTTGAGGGCTGTGTGGAGGATTGAGAGGAGAAATTTTGATATGTACAGGATAAATGAAAATTATCTGAAGCTTCCGGGAAGTTATCTTTTTTCAACAATTGGGAAAAAGGTGAGTGCGTTTTCCGCGGCAAATCCGGATAAGAGGATCATCCGCTTAGGGATCGGGGATGTGACGCAGCCGCTGCCGGGCGCAGTGGTGGAGGCTTTGCACAGGGCTGTGGATGAGATGGCGGATGCGGATACGTTTCATGGGTATGCCCCGGATTTGGGGTATGAGTTTCTGCGGAAGGCCATTGCGGAAAATGATTTTCAGGCAAGGGGCTGCGCGGTTGAACCGGATGAGATTTTTGTTTCTGACGGGGCGAAGTCGGATTCTGCCAATATTCAGGAAATTTTTGCGGCGGACAGTAAAATTGCGGTGTGTGATCCGGTGTATCCTGTGTATGTGGATTCTAATGTGATGGCGGGCAGGACAGGGAGCTATGATAAGGAGTCGGAGGTCTGGAGCGATGTGATTTATATGCCGTGTACGGCGGAGAACGGGTTTGTCCCTGAGCTGCCGGAAAAGACGCCGGATTTGATTTATTTGTGTTTCCCGAATAATCCTACGGGCTGTACGGTGACGAAGGATCAGCTGCAGGTATGGGTGGATTATGCGAACCGGGTGGGGGCGGTGATTATTTTTGACGCCGCTTATGAGGCGTATATTTCCCAGGAGGATGTGCCTCACAGTATTTATGAGTGTGAGGGGGCGAGGGGCTGCGCCATTGAGCTGCGTTCTTTTTCCAAGAATGCGGGCTTTACCGGCCTGCGCCTGGCTTATACGGTAGTGCCTAAGGATATGGTGTGCGGCGGGGTGTCTTTGCATTCGCTCTGGGCCAGGAGGCATGGGACGAAGTACAACGGCGCGCCTTATATCGTGCAGAGGGCCGGGGAGGCTGTTTATTCGGAGGAAGGGAAGGCGCAGATCCGCAGCATGGTGGACAGGTATATGAAAAATGCGCGTTATATTCTGGAGGGGCTGAAGAGCGCCGGGTATGAGGTGTACGGCGGGGTGAATTCTCCTTATGTGTGGATGAAGACGCCGGGGCAGATGGGGAGCTGGGAGTTTTTTGATTATTTGCTGGAACGGGCGAATGTGGTCGGGACGCCGGGAGCGGGGTTCGGGCCGAGCGGGGAAGGGTATTTCAGGCTGACGGCGTTTGGGTCGTATGAGAATACGGTGGAGGCTGTGGAGAGGATTAAAGAGATATAAAGAGGGATTAAGGAAAGTATTGATTTTGGGGATGGGTTGTGGTATGATGTGAAACAATTTATAGTAATGGCATTGAACGGGACTCTTGTCAGGGGAAGCGACAGGAATGCGGCGTCACCGACTGAGAGCGCTGCTTGTGTAAGCTGACAAAGGGAACACCCGGGAGCCGGTTATTTGAAATTTCGTGAGAAACGTAGGGTAATCCGTGTAACACGCGTTAAGTGTAAGAGTGGGTAAGGCGGTAAAACACTTTGTTGGAAGTGGCGTCTTATCAATGCGGGTGGTACCGCGGATCCGTTTGGAGTCCGTCCCGGAATGCAGATTGTATGCATTCCGGGATTTTTTTATTTCCCGGGAACGAGCCAAGTAGCCATGCTTGTATGGATATTTAGCGACTGCCGCGAGGGTCAAATACCCCATTGCTTGCAGCGGGGTATTTGATTTCCCGGGAACGAGCCTGGCAGCCTTGCCTTATATCTGGCGACTGCCAGGAGGGAGTTGAAGGCAGAGAGACTCAGGAAATAAAAGGTTACGGGTTTCTTTAAAATGGTTCCGCCCCGCAGTGGAACTTGCAGACCAGCCACAGAAAAAGGAGACCAAAGTTATGGAATTTTTGACAGGAGTGAAGCAGAAAGAGGTATTGGAAATCGGAGATCTTCTCTTACCGGAGATGGTGGGAAGGGAGGTAAAGGTGAATGGGGCTGTCCATGCCATACGTGATATGGGGACGATAGCCTTTGTCGTCCTTCGGAAAAGGGAAGGGCTGGTGCAGTGTGTGTATGAACCGGGTAAGGCGGATTTTTCCTTAAAGGAGCTGAGAGAGGGCGGCGCGGTGGAGGTTTCAGGCGTCCTGGCGGCTTCGGAAAAGGCTCCGGGCGGTGTGGAAATCAGGATGAGGGCGGTGGTTATCCTTTCGGAGCCTGTGCAGGCGATGCCGATTCCCATTTCCAAGTGGAAAATGAATATTTCCCTGGAAACCAGCCTGGATCTGCGTCCTGTCTCTTTGAGGAATATCCGGGAACGGGCGAAATTCCGTATTCAGGATGGGATTGTGAGGGGCTTTCGTGATTTCCTTGTCACACAGGGATTTACGGAAATCCACACTCCTAAAATCGGAGCCAGGGGCGCTGAGGGAGGAGCAAATATTTTCCGCCTGGATTATTTCCACAGGCCGGCGGTGCTCGCCCAGAGCCCTCAGTTTTATAAACAGATGATGGTGGGCGTATTTGACAGGGTTTTTGAGACCGCTCCGGTGTTCCGGGCAGAGAAGCATAACACAAAGCGTCATTTGAATGAATACACCTCCCTGGATTTTGAAATGGGCTACATTGACGGTTTTGAAGATATTATGGATATGGAAACCGGGGTCCTGCAGAACATTATGGGGCTTTTGAAAAAGGAATACGGCAGGGAGCTGGCCATTTTGGATATCGAACTCCCGGACACTGAGAAAATCCCCTGCGTCCGGTTTGACGAAGCAAAAAGGCTTGCGAGTGAAAAATACGGCAGGCCCATCCGCAACCCGTACGATTTGGAGCCGGAGGAGGAATCGCTTATCGGCAGGTATTTTAAAGAGGAGTATGGAAGCGATTTCGTATTTGTCACCCATTATCCCAGCAAAAAGCGACCCTTTTACGCGATGGATGATCCCGGGGATCCTGCTTTTACGCTGAGCTTTGACTGCCTGTTTAAAGGGATGGAGATTACCACCGGAGGGCAGCGGATCCATGATTACCATATGCTGCTTGAAAAAATGGCGAAACGGGGCATGACGGAGGAGGGAATGGAGCACTATCTGATGGCCTTCAAATATGGAATGCCGCCCCACGGCGGCCTGGGAATCGGCCTGGAAAGGCTCACTATGAAGCTCGTGGGAGAAGACAACGTCCGCGAAACCACACTGTTTCCACGTGATTTGAGCCGTTTGGAACCTTAGGGCAGTGAAGAAGTAAAATCGGCTCAAATCACGTGGGATTCTGAGCCGCTTGGAACCGTGAGGCAGTGAAGAAGTAAAATCGACCCAAACCACGTGGGATTCTGAGCCGTTTGGAACCGTGAGGCAGCAAAGAAATAAAACCGGCCCAAACCACGTGAGATTCTGAGCCGCTTGGAACCATAAGAAACTGTCCGGCAGGCCTGCACATTTTACTGCGCAGGCCATACAAAAAAAGGAGGAGAACAACATGGCAAACGTAATAACCGACGCCACCATCGACTACGTAGGCATTCTGGCAAAGCTGGAGCTTACAGGGGAAGAGAAGGAACAGGCCAAGGCCGACATGGGCCGGATGCTGGATTATATAGATAAACTGAATGAACTGGACACGGAAGGCGTGGAGCCCATGAGCCATATATCTGCCGCCGCCAATATATTCCGGGAGGATGTGGTAACAAACGGCGACGACAGGGAACAGATACTGAAAAATGCGCCGGGATGCAAAGACGGGATGTTTAAGGTTCCCCGTACGGTTGATTAGTTCATAAACGGAACCATGCGTCATGCAGGAAGCCCTGAGTCAGGCGAAAAGAGGTAACCGTTTGGCCGAAGGCTGAACTGTTTCGGAAAGAGAGGCAATTATGAGTCTTATGGAATTTTCGGCCGTACAGCTGGCCGGTAAAATAAAGAAAAAAGAATGTACCTGCCGGGAAGCCGTGAAAGAAGCATTCCGGCAGATAGAGGAAAAGGAGGCAAAGTTTCATTGTTATATCAGCCTGGATAAGGAACGTGCCCTGAAGCGGGCGGAACAGGTGCAGGCAGCAATTGATGCCGGGGAGCTGGCCGGGCCGCTGGCAGGCGTGCCGATAGCAGTCAAGGATAACATCTGCACAAAGGATGTTAAAACAACCTGTGCATCCCGCATCCTTTCCAATTTTGTCCCTTCCTACAGCGCAGAAGCTGTGGTGAGGCTGGAGCGGGCAGGGGCTATTATCCTGGGAAAAACCAACATGGATGAATTCGCCATGGGATCCACAACGGAAACCTCCGCCTTCGGAGTGACCGGGAATCCATGGAACCCGGGGCATGTGCCGGGAGGCTCCTCAGGCGGTTCCGCGGCTGCGGTAGCGGCGGGAGAATGCTTTGCCGCCCTGGGCAGCGACACCGGAGGATCTATCCGCCAGCCGGCTGGTTTCTGCGGCGTGGTGGGAATGAAGCCCACCTACGGAGCTGTTTCCCGTTACGGACTGGTTGCCTATGGCTCTTCGCTTGATCAGATAGGGCCGCTGTGCAGGGATGTGGCGGACTGCGCGGCAATACTGGAGGTGATCGCAGGACATGACGGCAAGGATTCCACCTCCGTGGATTTTGCTGCCGCAGGGGAAAAAACGGATTTTACCTCCGCGCTGAAGGACGACGTGAGTGGAATGCGAATCGGCATTCCCCGGGATTATTTCGGAGAAGGGCTGCATCCGGAGGTACGGAAGGCCGTCCTGGAGGCAGCGGAGCTTTTGAAGGATAAAGGGGCCGAAGTGGAGGAATTTGATCTTCCTTTGGTGGAATACGCAATTCCCGCTTATTATACCATCGCTTCCGCGGAGGCCAGCTCTAACCTGGAACGTTTTGACGGTATTAAATACGGATACCGCGCCAGTGAATACGAAGGACTGCATCAGATGTATAAAAGAACCCGCTCTGAAGGCTTCGGCCCGGAGGTGAAGCGCCGTATCATGCTTGGCTCCTTTGTATTAAGCTCCGGCTATTATGATGCTTATTATCTGAAAGCCCTCCGTGTCAAAGCGCTGATAAAAAAAGCCTTTGACGAAGCCTTTGCCCGTTATGACTGCCTGTTGGGACCGGTGGCTCCCACGACAGCGCCGGGGTTGGGAGAGAGCCTGACGGATCCGATACGGATGTATCTGGGAGATATCTATACGATTTCCGCCAATCTGGCGGGACTTCCCGGAATCTGCCTGCCCTGCGGCCTGGACAGCCGGGGGCTTCCCATCGGCCTGCAGCTGGTTGGTGACTGCTTCCAGGAGAAAAAACTGATTCAGGCGGCCTTTTCCTATGAGCAGGCCAGAGGCCGTTTCCCGGACTGTCCGTGCCGGGCAGAAGAGACGGCAGTACCAGAACCAGCAGCTGCTGGCAGCAAAGCCAGCGGAACGGATTCTGATGAAAGGAGGCGCGGCTAAATGGCAAAGCAATACGAAACAGTAATCGGCCTTGAGGTTCATGTAGAGCTGGCAACCCGGACCAAAATCTTCTGCGGCTGCTCCACTGCTTTCGGCGGAGCGCCCAATACCCATACCTGTCCCGTCTGTACCGGAATGCCGGGCTCCCTTCCCGTACTGAATAAGCAGGTGGTGGAATATGCCATGGCTGTTGGCCTTGCCACCGGCTGTTCCATTACCAGGTTCTGCAGATTTGACCGGAAGAACTATTTTTACCCCGACAATCCGCAGAACTATCAGATTTCCCAGCTCTACCTCCCCATCTGCCAGAACGGCTGCGTGGAAATCAAAACGCCTGCCGGGAGGAAGAAAATAGGAATTCATGAAATCCACATGGAGGAGGATGCGGGAAAGCTGATACATGATGAATGGGAGGATATTTCCCTGGTGGATTATAACAGATCCGGCGTCCCACTGATTGAAATCGTATCTGAGCCGGATATGCGAAGCGCCGATGAGGTGATTGCTTATCTGGAAAAGCTGAGGCTCATTATTCAGTACCTTGGCGCCTCAGACTGCAAGCTGCAGGAGGGCAGTATGCGCGCCGATGTCAACCTTTCCGTGAGGGAAGCGGGAGTACGGCAGCTGGGGATCCGGACGGAGATGAAGAACCTGAACTCCTTCAAAGCCATTTCCCGCGCAATAGAAGGGGAACGGCAGCGCCAGATCGAACTGCTGGAGGAGGGAAAAAAGGTAATCCAGGAAACAAGACGGTGGGATGACAACAAGGAAGCTTCCCATGCCATGCGTTCCAAAGAGGATGCCCGGGATTACCGCTATTTTCCGGATCCGGATCTCCCGCCCATATATATCGGAGAGGATTGGCTGGAGGCTGTCCGCCGGAAGCTGCCAGAATTCCGGACGGAAAAAATGACCCGCTACAGGCAGGAATATGAGCTGCCTGATTATGATATCGAAATTATCACAGGATCCAAACCGCTGGCGGATCTTTTTGAAGAAACCACGAAGCTGTGCGGACAGCCCAAAAAGGTGAGCAACTGGATTATGGGGGAAACACTGCGGCTGCTTAAGGAAAAAGGTGAGGAGCCGGAGGATATCCGTTTTTCCCCGGCCAATCTGGCGAAGCTGATAGAGCTGACGGAAAGGAAGGAAATCAACGGCAGCGTGGCGAAGAAGATTTTTTCCGTGATGTTTGAAGAGGACGTGGAGCCGGAAGCTTATGCTCTGCGTCACGGATTAAAAACGGTGAATGACGAAGGCCTGCTGCGCAGCACAATTGAAAGCGTCATTGCAGACAACCCGCAGTCGGCTGCGGACTTCCGAAACGGCAGGGAAAAGGCGGCCGGCTTCCTGGTAGGACAGACGATGAAAGCCATGAAGGGCAAAGCTGACCCGGCTTTGGTAAATGAAATGGTAAGGGAAATTCTGCAGGGTTAAAAACCGTTTTTTCAGAATGAACCAATATTTTATCAGATAAAAATATGACCGGATGGAACCTGAGTTCTATCCGGTCATACAGATCTTCCCCCGTATTTTGCAGGGAAAGCCAGGCGGTCCGGAAGTTTTAAACGTTACAAACAGAGAAAAAATGTTTTAAAAAGCGTGCAAGCGTTATATTGTTTTTGCCATTTAGACACAAAAATTGCCGTTCGCGCACCAAAACTTGATTTATTGCAACTACTGTGATATTTTTAAATTAACCAGTTTTTGATGGCCGGGATATGTCTTTTCGGCATGAAGGAGGAACCTTATGGGTATTGGCCTGATGGAAAAGGAAATACTGGAGCTTCAGGAAGAAAACTCCCGGCTGAAAATGTTGAGTGAGGCCGACGGCCTGACCGGACTGTACAATCGAACAACTGCTGAAAATATCATTATTGAACGGCTGAAAAAAAATGAGGGCGGCAATTTGATGGTGGTGGATGTAGACGGTTTTAAAAGGATCAATGACAGGTACGGTCATCTGTTCGGAGACGAAGTATTGAAGGGCCTGACGGCTTTGATGAAGGAGATATTTCCGCCGGAGAATGTGGTGGGAAGGTTCGGCGGAGACGAGTTCATTATTTTTACGGCAAGGGAATGCACGCTGCAGGAGGCAATGCAAAAGGGCAAAGAATTAATCCGGCGAATGCAGCTGATGGGTGATAAAATGGGAGTGGAGGGGCGGCTTTCCGCCACCATTGGCGTTGTCGGCTGCAGGCAGAAGGATAACTACACCTCTGCTTTTGACCATGCAGATTATGCCTTGTTCCAGGGAAAGAAGAAGGGTAAGGCAGCGGTATGCAGTTATGATGAGGAGCATGGAAAACCGGAAATCATTTCCGCAGCGGTAAAGAACCATACGGAGGATACCGGAATTGATCTTGATATGGAGTTGATCTGGATGGAACTGAGAGAAAAGACGTCGCCGCAGGGCGCGTATTGCCAGGATTTTGCAACCTTTAAGCAGCTGTACCGTTTTGTGGAAAGAGGTTTGATGCGTCTGCCCATCAGTGCCTATACAGTTCTGCTGACGCTGGTGGATGACAGGAAGCAGTTCGTTACACTGCAGGATCGGGAATACCTGATGGAAAAGCTGGGGGGGACAATCTGCGCCTCATTGCGTAGCGGAGATGTCTACACCCGGTACAGCAGCTGCCAGTACCTGCTTATGGTAATAGGGGCCAGCCTGGAAAACGCCTGGAAGGTGGTGGAGCGCATCAGGAGTAACTATGACTGCATTGCAGAAAAGTACTCCGTGTATATTGGAGCCAATGTCAGGCCCCTGCTGTGTGCGGGCAGAGGAATTACGGAAATGCAGCGGAAAAGAAATGAAAAGCAAACAGGAGAATGAATGGGGTAAAACAGAGAAATGAACAGAAAATCGGTTGATAAGACAATTTTACAGGTAAATATGCTGGGCGGCTTCTCTCTGGTTTACGGGAAAAAGCCGTTGCCTAATAATTATTCCGGAACATCCAAAATGATGCAGCTGTTTCAGATTCTTTTGTATGCTGGCAGAGAAGGAATTCCCCGGGCGGAGCTGATTGAAAGGCTGTATGGCAGAGAGGAGCTGGAGGATGCAGGAGCCACGCTGCGTGTGAATATTTACCGTCTGCGTAAATATATCCAGAAGCTGAACTGCTTTGAGAATACGGATTGTATCTGGTTCCAGGAAGGGTTATACCGCTGGAATTACTGCGCGGTTCCGCTGGAACGGGATACGGACAGGTTCCGCCTTACAGCTGAAGAGGCGCTTCAGGAGACGGATCCTGACAAGAAAACGGAGCTGCTTAAGGAAGCCTGCAGAATGTACCGGGGGGAATTCCTTCCGGAGCTGGCCGGCGAGGAGTGGGTTGCCATCGAAAGCTGCAAGTACCAGAAGCTGTACGTGGACTGCATCAATGAGGCTTCCGCTCTGCTGCGGGAAAGACAGGAGTACGAAGAACTTCTGGAACTTAGCGCTCAGGCCTGCGGAATTTACTTTTTTGAGGAATATTATCTGATGCAGATAGACTGTCTGATGGCTCTGGGAAGATATAAGGAGGCCATGGAAATCTATGAGACGGCGGCGGCCTTTTACTTTGAGGAGCTGGGGCTGGAGCCTTCGGAGGAAATGCTGGAAAGATTCCGGCAGATGCGGGAGAAGATCCATTACAATGCTTCGGTAATCACCGATATCAAGCAGGGACTTCAGGAAAATGAAGAGAAAAACGGCGCTTACTTCTGCAGCTATCCTGGTTTTGTGGACTGCTACCATATTGTCTGCCGTATGGCGGAAAGAAGCGGGCAGCCGGCTTTCCTGATGCTCTGTACCCTGGTGGACGGGGAAGGTATGCCGCTGACGGAGGATGCCAGGCTGGACAGATATATGGATAAGCTGAAAAGCGCGATCCGCTCTGCACTGCGCAGGGGAGATTCCTTTACCCGCTACGGAAACAACCAGTTTCTCGTTCTTCTTGTGGGAATCAGGCAGGAGAACTGCGAGATTACCCAGAGCCGTGTTTCCAACTGCTTTTTAAGCTATGGGTTCAGAGGAAAAATATCCATCCGCTATGAGGTGTACCCGGCGGCAGAGGAGAATGAAACGGCCGGAGAGCTGCTGTTTGGCCAGTCTCCGGACTGGCAGCAATGATTCCTGCCGGGGCGGATAAGGGCCGCAGCGGCCGTTTCAGGTAGACTGTGCGTTTCCGGCGGGCAGAGGCAGGATGACGGATACACGGAAGCTCTGATCTGTTTGGTCGAATTCCACCAGCCCGTCATACTGGCTGACAACATTCCGCACGGACTGTGTTCCAAGACCGTATTTTCCGTTTTTTGAAGAAATAAATTTTCCTTTTTTAATCAGAGGAGGGCTGGTGCAGCTGTTTTCCAGTTGCACATACAGCTTTCCTTTTTTATATTTTCCACGTACAGTGATGTACTGATTTGTTTTTTCCCGGCAGCAGGCCTCCCAGGCATTTTCCAGCAGATTGCCGAAGAGGATGGAAAGCTCGGTGTCCGAAACCGGCAGGTCCGGAGGAAGCTCCATCTTGGTCTCAAAAGCGATTCCCTGGCGGTCGCAAAGGTTTTTATAGTACTGCAGAATAGCGTCAATGACCAGGTTGGAGCAGAGGATGGCGCGTTCCTGTCCCATGGTGGTAAGGATATAAGTCTCCAGATAGTCCATGGCTTTCCGGGTTTCGCCCGCACTTAAAAAAGAATACAGCGTGCGGAGATGGTGACGCTGATCATGACGCTGCTTGGCGGATTCCTCGATTTTTTCAGTCAGCTCCAGATAGTGCGCCTTCTGTATGGCAACCTGTTTTGTGAGCTGGCGCTTTTCTTCCGCAAAGGTGAGGCGGAACTGATAGGAGAGCGTGAAATCCTTCCACAGCGTATAGCCTATGGCGCCTACCAGAATCAGGCCTCCGTATTCGGGAAACCATTTTCCCAGGATTGGTTCATAATAGGGCATCAGCAGGTCAGAGAGCAGGGAGGCGGCGAAAATGGTGGTACAGGTCAGAAGCAGCCAGGAATCTGTTTCTCCGTAATATACTGTGGAGGCCGCATGCCACAGCAGATACAGCGCGGTCAGGATTTTGACGGCAAAGGACACCCGGGAAAAAATTATATGAAGTATTTCCTGATGGGGCGGAAACAGGCAGTAAAGAATGACCGCAGCGCAGAACAGGGAAAGCAGTAGCAGCATGGCGGAGTAAAGGCGGGGCTTTTTCCCCGGCAGATATCGCTGCAGGATGATAATCAGCAGATACATGCCGTAGATGCACAGAAGCTCCAGCATATACCAGGGCTGGAGGCTTATGGTGAAATAGGTATAAAGCAGGGGATAGCTGGTATACCCGGCCAGACACAGGCACAGCAGCGCGAAAATAATCGTGATGGACTGCTTTGCCATCAGGCTGAAGTACAGGGAAAGCAGCCCGCACAAAACCGTGCAGATCAGGGCGGACAGAGCGATGAGCAGCCGGATATTCAACAGCCGGCTCACCGCATAGGGCTCGCCCAGCAACGGAGGATAGGTCAGTCCGCTGTAAAAATGGGAGTAGTTGGTAACCTGCAGCAGCAGCTCCGTAACTCCTGATGCAGTGAAGGAAACAGTACGGTTTCCGATACGGGCAAGATAATTATCCGGATCCGGATCCCCAAGCTGGAGTATTTTTTCTCCCCCAATATAAAGGGAATAAGAAGAAAAAATTTCAGGAAGCGCCAGTGTATAGGAACGGGGCGTACCGGGCAGCGACAGGAGCAGGCGGTAGGTAGCGCTGCCTCTGGTGCTGCGTGCAGGGTTATCCATGCTGAAGTTATTATATTCGCCGATGGTTATGTAGCGCATATAAATATCCGGCGTTTTTCCTTTAAAATCCTCGGGGGTCAGCAGCACATCAGGATAAAACTGCCACTGCCTGGTAAGAAAATATAGCTGTCTTCCGGCCAGATCCTCTTCGGAAAGACAGAGCATCCCGCTGACAGGCTGCAGTCCTTTGGCCGTATATTTATTATCATACCAGTAAAGGAAGTGAAGGCAGACAAAAAAGCAGGCCAGTGTAATCATAATCAGAGAAGCTATTTTCAGAAGTTTTCCGGAATTACTCATATCTGCCGCCCCCCTTTTTACGCACTATAAAAGTGACCGCGGCTAACAGGAACAGGACTGCGGCAGCGATGAAAAGAAGTCGGATAAATACAGCCCGGCGTGACGGTTCCTCTGATTCTTCCCGGACAGGAACGTCTTCTTTTTCAAGTTTGTAATCACCTGTTTTGGTGACAGTGAAGGAGAGAAATCCGTCCTTTGCGGCAAGCCCTTCGCTGACGCAGCCGGTTTCATGCATAAGCCTGTAGGAAGAAACCGTGTCTTCTATCGGTAGCATGATATGGGAAGCGGGAAGCTCTGTCAGCTCTTTCCCGTCCACGGACAGAACAATACGGAAGGTTTCCTCCGAAGGCCGGAGTAAGGTTACCGAAAACAGGGAATCATCTCCAGGGATTTGTTCTTCCAGCCAGCTGGAAGGGAGCCGCAGAAGTATGCCGTTATGTTCAAAGGGAATGAAGTCGGGATAGGATCCGGACAGGATTTTCAGCCTGGCTGCGGAGAGGACAGTGGTATCCCTGGTAACGGTTTCCCGGATTTCCTGGCGGGAGTTATTTTCCGATGGAGACTCCGTTTCCTGTTGGAAGGCGGAATCATGAGGGGAGACGGAGGGTTCATTTTTATCTGAAGACGGTTGTCCGGAGGAAATAGAAGCATTCGCTGGCCGTCCCTCAGGGCTTTCCGTCTCTACAGGCAGTTCTGTGGCAGGCTCCTGTATATCCTGAGGGGCCATGAAGAAAGGCTCTGTATCAGGAACAGCGGCGGAACCGGAGGCGGTATCCTGAGCGGGCGGAGTGTCCGGTATATCGGGAGCCGGCTGGGTAATAGGCGGCTTTGTCTGCTGTTCGCTGTCTCCGCCGTCACGGTTCCCGTCCACATAGGTGACAGTAGGAGATTCGCCGTCATCAAGGATATGCAGGATATTGGATTCCCGGCCTTTGTAGTATATCTTAAAGTAATAATGAGTGTATGGATCCAAAGCATCCCGGTACACACAGAAATGAGAGGGGAAAAAGTCAAACAGGCTGTTGTCCGTACAGGGAATAAAGTGGGAATTTTCCAGCTCCGTATCCGTCAGCTCTTTTTCACTTGTCAGATAATAGGGGATAATGGAGACCTCTTCCAGCGGCTCAAGCCAGTCTCCGGCAAAGCGGATATCAATGTATTGGACATACAGGCACAAAGTCCCCGGGGCCCTTACATAAATGGTTTTGCTACAGGTCTCCAGGGAGGGATCCAGGCTGTACTCCTGTTGATATGTTTCCGGAAGGGTGAGCTGGACATGCGCCGTATAGGTTCCGGGCCGGCTGATATCTACCGCGCTGTAGTCCCAATGGGTATCCAGCATGACAGCAGAAGAATAATCTTCGGTAAATGTCAGCGCATATTCCGGAAGGCTTTCCAGGTCATACGAATAATAAGAGGAATTCACTTCATAAAGGGCGGGCTGCAGATAATAGGAAAAATCAGCATCGTTAAGCCTAGTGAGCAGCTTCTTTTCCCCATTTTCCAGGATAGATATGGGAATGACGGGGACAGGTGGAATAAAGCCGTCTTTCCATTGGCAGCCATTTGGGAGGATCAAAGTTCCCTTTACCTGATAAGTACCCGGTACGGTGCTGTCAAGGCTTTCCGGTGAAAGCGGCATTCCGCCATCGCCATCCTGTGCTGTGCCGGTATATACGGTCCACTCTGCATAGAGGGAAAACGATTTATAGATATTAAACGGCTCGGTCCAGCCAATATAGAACGTAAAATTCTTAATGGTATCAATCAGTTCGGAGGTATCTTCCCCATAGTTCAGGGTGTAGGCGGCAAAGGAATCATAATTTCCGCCGGAATCACAGGAGCATAAAATTTTCCCGTCCAGTCCATCCAGTCCATCCAGGCCGCAGGCAGTTTCGGTTTCCGGCGGTTGTGTATCGGATTCCTGGAAAATTGCCATATTTTTTGGAGGCGGAACTGTTTCGGCAGTTTCCGGCTCAGATTCGGACTCATCCTCCTGCATTACTGAATTTTCGGAAATCTGTTTGCTGTATCCGTCAGCAGGAGCAGACGGTTCCGAAGCATGGATATGCAGTGAAAAAAGAAGAATGAAAATAAATGCCGCCATAGCAGGCATGAAATATTTTTTCATAAATAAAGTCTCCCTGATTTGAGCAGTTCCGCCCTCGCGCTGGCCGGTTACAATTCCTGAAAGGAAAATTCAAGATATCTTCTGCGGGCCTGTGTATATTCTCTGCGGCTGATGGGAACCTTTTCGTCATTGTCCATAAGGAAACCATCCTCCAGCAGCCTGTCAACATGCTCCATATTTACGATCAGCCCGCGGCTGCAGCTTAAAAAACGCCTGTCCGAAAGGAGAGGCTCCATTGTCTGGGAAAAGGAAACATGGGAGGAAAGCGTCAGTGTTGTACCTGTCAGATGAAGTATGGTATTTCGGCCCGACGTCATGGCATATATAATCTGGGAAAAAGGAAGCTCAAGGTCATTCCTGTCAATACGGACACAAAGACGTTTGTGGGATTGCTCCGCCTTTTGCACACATTCGGGAAGGACTGAAAACAGGGTCGCCCTGTTCAGCGGCTTCAGCAGGTACTGATAAGCATGTACTTCATAGCCTTTTATAGCAAAGTCAGGGCTGGTAGTGAGAAAAATCACCATACAGTCAGGGGCTGTCCGGTACAGTATCCGGGCGGCATCCATTCCGTTCATGCCTTCCATAAAAATATCCAGAAACACCAGATCATAGGCATCCGGCTTCAATGTCTTCAAAAAGTCCCCGGCACAGCAGAATTCGTCATATTCAGTCTTAAAATCATACCTGTCGAAAAACTGCCGGAGCAGGTCAAGAAGTAAATTCCGATCCTCTTTCAAATCGTCCACAACCGCAATTTTCATCAATGCCTCCTGATTGAAATATTGTCGATGATAACAGACCGTCCCCCGATAAATTTCCCGGAATTCAGATAGTGTATCCGAACGCGGGATTCCTTCAGCAACGACGGGGAGGATTGTTATGGTAATATTATAACATGCCGGAATAAGGGGAGGGAATACCGATTGCGCACATTATTAACCGTTTATGCACCAATAATTGTTTTTTACAGGGGTATATGTTACCCTTGTTTCATAAAATGTGTTACTGCTCAGCTATACAGAAATCGAGGTTCGGGACGGCCGGCAACGGAAATGGAATGTCATGGGCTGCGCCGGACACAGCTGTTTTTATCGGAATCCGGGATAAGGAGGTGTACGAATTGCGAATTGTGCTGTGTGTGCCTTTAACGGAAAAGGAAGAGCTGGAAGCAGCTCTCAGGGATGCCTATGGGACGGGGGATGAGCAGGGAGTTCTGGTAGTTTTTACGGACAGGGATGCATTTATCAGGGATATCAGGGAACATGCCTGCGATACGGTAATCGTTTCATGGAATGGAGCGGAAGGGATGGAAATGATAAGAAGCATACGGGAATATAACGATGAGGTTCCGTTGGTATGGATGTCGGAGGATAAGGATTTTGCCTGCACAGGCTACCGGTTCCATATTGCGTCATTTGTGAAGAAGCCCGCTTCGGCAGAGGAGATCCGGGCCATTCCCCAATGGTGCCTGGAATGGAGAAGGCAAAATGGAAGTGGTAATATTTTATGATAAGGAAGCTGAGTGGTATAAGCAATGCATGAGTGAGCCGGAAATGGACTGCCGGCTTTATTTCCGTCCGTGGGAAAAGGTATATGAAAATGAATGGCTGGAGGAAGGCGGTCCGTCCCTTGCCGCGGTGGTGGTAAACGGCGCTGCCGGAATGAACTGCTGCCATGAAATACGAAAAAGAAGCAGAGAGCTTCCGGTATTATGGGTCAGCGATCAGGAAGGGTTCCTTGCGGAAAGCAGAAGGATCCCCGTGCAGGAATTCTGGACACAGCCGGTTTCCTGCCGCCTGCTGAAACGGATTATACAATGTATGCTTGCGGAATATAGAAAAAGCAGGCCTCCCGGGTGATGATCGGACAGCCTGCCTTTTTTCATTTTATTCCATATCCAGATATTCCAGGAATTTCACCGCATTATCAACATGCTCCGAATTGACAACGATTCCGAACAGCGCGTCATTGGTAACGGCATATGCCTGTGTCCTGACAACTCCCGGCGCATCGGCAAGCTGGATGCCGATGGGGATTTCCCCCTGCTCATCATCGGGCACATCATAATAGAAGAAACGGTCCTGGTATTTATCAACCAGCTCCTTGGGAAGAACCTCATTCAGATTGGAGAAATATCCCGGATCCGCATAATTGGTAAAGGTCTTGGTATCCGCCATAATGACATCAATTTCCTTGGCGGCGACAAGCGCCATAAGCTTCTGTACATTGGCCATGGTATACTGATCCATAGCCTCCTCCTGGATGGTGAAATTCATCTCCAGGGAAGTGGTGTATTCCCTGGTGTCAATTCCCGCATATTCATTAAAGCCGTTCATAAAGGCCTCGGTATCCATCTCCGAATATCCGTTGATGAACAGAGCGGATAATACGCTGTCTTTAGCTGTTGCAATGGTGTAAATCAGGTTCCCGGCAAAAGCGATGACAAGTATAGTCACCAGTGCGGGTATCCTGTAATATTCCCAGAAATAGAGAAGCTTTTCTTTCGGTGTTTTTCCCGCAAGCTTTTTGCGCTGGGCTTTGATTTCATCTGAAACGGAATTTCCTTCTGCCATAATCATCCTCACTTCCGCTGCCGCGGCAGCTCTTTTGTCGTACAGCTCAGCCAGGCGAACTGTTATAGGCATCCGGCTGTAAAAAATACTGCGTGATGGGCCGGACGCCAGCTGCCACCGCGTATTCGCACAGACAGCGCAGTTAATGCGCAGGCCTGTCGGAACTGTTGCTTTTTGTTTCCTTATATATGATAGTCGGTTGTTCAAATGATGTCAATGAAGCGTTTTGCCTAACCTCTAAAATTTTTCTAAAATCCCTGTGAATTTTTAGCGAAACCAGGCGGAAAAAGGGATTCTTGCTTGCATGTTACAGCATTTTGTAATATCATATTACCTGAAGATAAAAATGCCGGAAGGGCATTGCAGAATAATAAAGGGTGGTATGTGTAATGGAGACTTACGTAGAATGCATGGTGAAGAAAAAGGCGAACGGATTAATGTCGGCATTGAAGGTTCTGCTGATCGGGATCACCGTAATCACAGGGCTTCTTGGCTTTATGGGACTGATTGTTTTCCTTATTATAGCGGTAGTGGCCGGAGTGGGGGCTTATTTTGTCAGCCTGAATGCGAATCTTGAATATGAGTATCTGTACGTGGACAAGCAGCTCACCGTGGACAAGATCATGGCGAGAACCAGAAGGAAAAAAGTGGAGACCTTTGACCTGGAAAGAATGGAAATTCTGGCGCCTATCAAGTCCTGGCATCTGGATGATTACAAGAACAGGCAGCTGAAGGTAGTGGATTACAGCAGTGGCGTGGAGCAGCAGCCCGACATCCGCTACAGTATGATATATAATGGAGAAAAGAGGGTAATTTTCGAGCCCAACGCCGAAATGGTAGCGGCTATTAAATCAATTGCACCGAGAAAAGTTTTTACCGATTGACAATCGTCCGCAAGTTTGGTACACTTTTCAAAACACAAAACTGTCAGTAATTTACTGGCAGTTTTATATTCACAATTTTTAAGGTTTTATCCGTTCCGCAGTTCCCATTGCGCTTCGGGTAAGGCGGTTCTGCATCCCCTTTTTCAGTCAGCCCCCTGCGGCCAGGCAGTGCTTCCTGAAAAAGGGGATGCGGAACCGCCTTACCCGAAGCGCAATGGGAACCGCGGAACGGATAAAACCGTCAAATCCAATTCAAATGAAAAAACAGGAGGAGAAGAAATGGGTCAGATTATAGGTGACGGCATTACCTTTGACGACGTGCTGCTTGTCCCGGCATATTCCCAGGTAATTCCGAATCAGGTTGATTTGACAACCTGGCTGACAAAGAAGATCAAACTGAACATTCCGATGATGAGTGCAGGAATGGATACCGTTACTGAACACAGAATGGCAATTGCCATGGCAAGGCAGGGCGGCATTGGTATTATCCACAAAAACATGTCTATTGAAGCGCAGGCAGAGGAAGTTGATAAAGTAAAACGTTCAGAAAATGGAGTCATCACCGACCCGTTCTCGCTTTCCCCGGAGCATACACTGGAGGATGCGGACAACCTGATGGCAAAATTCCGCATTTCCGGCGTGCCTATCACCGAGGGACGCAGGCTCGTTGGTATCATTACCAACCGTGATCTTAAATTCGAAACCGATTTTTCAAAGAAAATCAAAGAATCCATGACCTCCGAAGGCCTGATTACAGCCAAAGAAGGAATCACCCTGGATGAGGCTAAGAAAATTCTTGCCAAAGCCAGAAAAGAAAAACTCCCTATTGTAGATGATAATTTTAACCTGGTGGGTCTTATTACCATTAAGGATATTGAGAAAACCATCAAGTATCCCCTTTCAGCAAAGGATGCCCAGGGCCGCCTTCTCTGCGGCGCAGGCGTAGGCATTACCGCCAATGTTCTGGACCGTGTGGGCGCTCTTGTGGATGCAAAGGTGGATGTGGTTGTTCTTGATTCCGCCCACGGACATTCTGAAAACGTGCTCAGATGTCTGCGCATGATTAAGGAAAAATATCCGGACCTGCAGGTTATCGCAGGTAACGTGGCAACAGGCGAGGGCACCAGGGATCTGATTGAAGCCGGCGCAGATGCGGTTAAGGTAGGTATCGGGCCCGGTTCTATCTGTACCACCCGTGTGGTTGCAGGCATCGGCGTACCTCAGGTAACGGCAATCATGGACTGCTATGCGGTTGCCAAGGAATATGGGATTCCGATTATTGCGGACGGTGGCATCAAGTATTCCGGAGATATGACAAAGGCCATCGCAGCAGGCGGCAATGTCTGCATGATGGGAAGTATCTTCGCAGGCTGCGACGAAAGCCCGGGAACCTTTGAACTGTATCAGGGACGTAAATATAAAGTATACCGCGGCATGGGATCCATCGCCGCCATGGAAAACGGAAGCAAGGACCGTTATTTCCAGAATGATGCCAAGAAGCTCGTACCCGAAGGCGTGGAAGGCCGCGTAGCCTATAAAGGCACTGTGGAAGACACCGTATTCCAGCTGATGGGAGGCCTCCGTTCCGGTATGGGCTATTGCGGAACCCAGACTATCGAGGAACTGAAGGAAAACGGCAGATTCATCAAGATTTCCGCCGCATCCCTGAAGGAAAGCCACCCTCACGACATCCATATCACCAAGGAAGCTCCTAACTACAGTGTGGATGAATAAAAAATGTAAAGGAGCTTCCTTTGGAGTCTCCTAACTACAGCGTGGATGAATAAAAAAGTAAAAGGAGCTTCCTTTGGAGGCTCCTAACTACAGCGTGGATGAATAAAGAAGTAAATGGAGCTTCCTTTGGAGGCTCCTAACTACATGCAGGTGAGATATTTCTGACCCGCCGAATCAGGGAAAGCTGTCCCGAAAACTGCAGAAATGCGGTACGGGGCAGCTTTTTTATACCGCAGGCAGGCATCCGGCCATTAATAAGCGCTGCGCAATAGGCCGGTACGGTTGCCTGCTTCTGCTGTGTATTCGTACGCTCCGTGCAGTAAATGCGCAGACCTGTCCGAACGTTTACAATTTACAAATATATTTGTTGACAAACCGCCGCGTTCATCGCAATATGATATTACGTAATTGTGCTGTCTGAGTTTCGGGAGGAAGCCGGCAGAAAGGCAGAAAGAGAATATGTGGCAGAGCCTGCTATTCTGAAAAAAGCCCCGGAGGCTGAAAAGCCCGCTCCGTCCACTGCACATCGCCGGACGGCGGTGCAGGAACATATACCCAACCAGCAGGAAAAATAAACAGAAAGGGCATAATCGTCTGCCGGATTATGCGGATAAACATAAAAGCTATGGATTTAAAAGAAGTTAAAGAACGTATGCGAAGCGGAAGGCTTTACTATCCCACAGGGGAGTACTTATTGCAGGAACAGGCAAAATACATGGAAATACTGTATGATTTCAACCAGACACGCCCCTGCGAGGGAGAAAAAAGAGCGCAGCTTCTGGAAAAGCTGCTGGGCGGCGTGGGGAAAAACTGCTACGTGGAGCCGCCTCTCCATGCCAATTGGGGCTGCAATACCTACATGGGAGATGAGGTATACGCCAACTTCAATCTGACCCTGGTGGATGATGCAAGAATCAATATAGGAAGCCATGTAATGTTCGGCCCGAATGTGACGGTTGCCACAGCGGGCCACCCGGTGGAGCCTCTCCTGCGTTCCCGCCAGGCCCAGTATAATCTTGAGGTCAACATCGGTGATAACGTATGGATTGGAGCCGGTGCAGTCATCCTTCCCGGAGTCACCATCGGTGAAAATACGGTAATCGGCGCGGGAAGTATTGTGACAAAGGATATTCCCGCCAATGTTGTGGCTTATGGAAATCCCTGCAAAGTGGTAAGGGAAATCGGGGAAAAAGACAGAAAATATTATTACAGAGACAGGGAAATCGACCTGGACTGAAAAAAAGGCAGCCAGGAAAATATTTAAAAAGAGGCGGGACTGAAATAATAAAAATTCAGTCCCGCCAAATTTTTGCGCCTTAAATGCCTTCAGTCCCGCCCATCCGGCCGCATCAGCCCGTTTTCATTTAAACAGGTATCAGCGCTGCCCTGAATCCGCTTCCGGAGGTTCCAGTCGGTATCCCCTTTGCCCTTTTACAGGAATATGGTATCATAAAAGCAGATAATATAACATCAGGTATGCACGCTTGCTGCGCATAAACAGCAGCAGATACAGCTTGAAAAGGAGGCGGCGATATGGGAAACGATCACAGAACCAGAGTAACCAAAATACTGATCCGTAAGGCTTTTACGGATTTGCTGAAAAAAAAGCCCATCCAGAGCATCTCCATTAAGGAGCTGTGCGAAGCGGCCCAGATTAACAGAGGAACCTTCTACACCCACTATGCAGACATTTATGATCTGCTGGAAAAAATGGAAGAGGAAATGATGGAGGATTTTCAGAAAGCGCTGGAGCCTCTTTTGTCTATGGAGCCGGAAGGGCTTACGCCTGTAAAAATAACCACCGGGATTTTCCAGTGCCTGAAGGAAAATGCGGATATCTGTACGGTGACTCTGGGGGATTTTGGCGATAAGGAGTTTGCGCTGCGCCTCATTAACCTGGGACGGGAAAAATGTGTGGAGACCTATTCCCGTTACTTTGAAACGGCCACGCCGAAGCAGATTGAATTTTTCTACGCCTTTGTCAGCGCTGGCTGTATCGGCCTTCTCCAGAAATGGCTGGCGGAGGGCATGGTAACAAGCGCTGAGGAAATCGCGGAAATGGCTGAAAATATCATGATGTTTGGTATGGGGGCGTTGAAATCCGGGAATATACACAAAAACTTTAAAGAATTTTAAGAACTCTTTCCGGTGATAAAATAAAAAAATATGCTATACTCGTAACTATCCGGTGTTTTACGGGCGCAGCTTGCCCTGCACCGGGAAATTCCTGCGGATGGTTCCGGAAAGATGAAGGAGTTTTTGTTCATGAAATTTATTAAGAAGCTTATTTTGTCATTATTTTTTCTTCTGCTGTTGGCGGCCTGCGCCGTAGGCGGGCATTTTGTGTGGCAGGGCTACCAGATATACCAGCAGGTAATTCAGGAGACGCCGCTTGCCGACAAGGTGGAGGAAATTCGTTCCAAGCCTCACTACACAACCATTTCCCAGCTGCCTGAAATCTACAAAAATGCGGTGGTGGCAGTGGAGGACAAACGTTTTTACAGACATGGGGGAATCGATCTCCTCTCTACGGGAAGGGCGGTTGTTACGAATATCAGGGAAAAAAAGCTGGCGGAGGGCGGAAGCTCCATCACCCAGCAGCTTGCCAAGAATCTTTATTTTTCCCAGGAAAAGAAATTCCTGCGGAAGGTGGCGGAGCTGTTCGTTGCCTTCGACCTGGAGAAAAACTACAGTAAGGACGAGATATTGGAGCTGTACCTGAACACTATTTATTTCGGGAGCGGATATTACTGCGTCTACGATGCTGCCGAAGGTTATTTCGGAAAAGAACCGGGACAGATGAATGATTTCGAAAGCACGCTTCTGGCGGGAATTCCCAATGCGCCCTCCGTTTATGCGCTTACCAACAAACCTGAGCTGGCGGCTCAGAGACAGCGCACCGTCCTGGAGTGCATGGTGGACCAGAAATATCTGACAAGTGACGATGCAAAAGAAATCCTCAAATGGGGAGAACAGGCGAAGCAGGCCATGGCCGGTGAGACGGAAATACAATAAACTGATACAGGAAGGCATGATGGGATCTGCTATGAAGAAAATATTAATCGTGGAAGATGATACGCTGTTAAATACCACGCTTGTCTATAATCTGCAGGAGGAAAAGCTCCCTGCAGCATCCGCATTCAGTTGTGCACAGGCCAGAAAGCTGCTGGAGACGGAGCGGTATGATATGACAATTCTGGATGTGAACCTGCCGGATGGTGACGGTTTTTCCCTCTGCCGGGAATTTAAAAAAAACTTCCCTGCAATGGCCGTGCTTTTCCTTACGGCCAATGATCTGGAACGGGATATGCTGAAGGGTTTTGAACTGGGTGCCGCAGATTATGTATCCAAGCCCTTTCCTGTAAAGGTCCTGGTAAAAAAGGTAAAGACCCTCCTGCAGCTGTGTTCAACCAGGCAGGAGCAGCCGGACGGCATTTATGAGGACGGAGAGCTGCGGATCGATTTGCGGAGCCTGCGCACGGTTTATCATGGAAAGGAAATCCAGTTCACGCCGCTGGAATACAGGCTGCTGGAGATTTTTACCAGTAATCCCGGCATTGTGCTCACCAGGCAGAAGCTGCTGGAGAAGCTCTGGGATGAGCAGGAAAATTATGTGGATGAGCACACGCTGACTACGGTAATCAGCCGGGTAAGGGGCAAGCTGGAGGGAGAGTACCCCTATATTAAGACCGTATACGGCATGGGCTATCTGTGGAACGGCCGGCAGGAACGGCGTCTGTAAAATCAGGGACAGCCCCGGCGTCTGTAACGGGACTGTCCCGGCGGCGTGTCAGGGATGCCTGCTAAAAGGCAGCAGATGAAGGACGTCCGGACTGCCGCAGGGAAAAGCCGGAGAGACAGAAAGTAAGAGAGACAGAAAGACAACAGAAAGATAACAGAAATACAACAGAAAGACAGGTAGAAAAAAGCAGGAAAGACAGGGAGAAAATGCATATGTCGGAAGAAAAATACAGGGACGGCGCAGAATGGCGGCTTTATACAGGAGCTGTCAGCGCCGCGGCATTTTTAATGGTAACGGCTCTGACAGGGGCCTTTTTTATATACACCCGTTCTTTAGCAGTATTGTATATGGGCCTGGCGGCAATTTCCATTGCAGTTGGCTGGGGCTGCCTGATTCTCACCGGCCTGCGCAGACACCTGGATCAATTTATGACCGCAACAGGGGAACTGATGGATGCGGTGATGGCATCCGGGAATACTCTGTATGAAGACACAGCCGGCCCTGCATCGCAGCAAATGGGACACCTCCTGCGGAATATTACAGATTTGGAGGAGGACACACTGTTATCCAGGCTTGGGAACAGGATCCTGCGCCTGTATGAAGTGGTACAGAACAGCCGCAGCCGTGTGGAAGAAGAAAAACAGCGTCTCCAGGAACTGGTTTCCGATATCTCCCACCAGGTAAAAACCCCGGCGGCCAATCTGAAAATGCTGGGGAACACCCTCCTGACCCATACCATGCCGCCCCAAAAGCAAAAAGAATTGCTGGAGGCCATGAACGGCCAGGTGGAGAAGCTGGACTTCCTTATGCAGGCGCTAGTCAGGACCTCCCGGCTGGAATCAGGAATCCTCGCCATACGCAAGCAACAGGAATCCCTCTACGAAACGCTGGCCTCTGCTCTGGGCGGCATCCTGTTTACGGCGGAAGCAAAGGACATACATGTAGAAGTGGAATGCCCGGAACACCTTATTGTGCCCCACGACCACCAATGGACAGCGGAAGCAATCTTTAACCTGCTTGACAACGCGGTAAAATACACGCCCCCAGGCGGAAAAATCCATATAAAAGCAGAAAAACAGGAAATGTACACACGCCTGGAAATTACCGACACAGGCAAAGGCATCCCGGAAACAAATCACGCCGCTATATTCCAAAGATTCTACAGAGAAGAAAACACCGCCGATACGCAGGGCCTTGGCTTGGGCCTGTACCTGACCCGGGAAATCATAACCCGCCAGGGAGGCTATGTAAAAGTAACGTCCGCCCCCAACCAGGGCTCCACATTTTCCATCTACCTCCTCAACCGCTGACCTCATCCCGCGCATCCAATAGTCCTTACTTAGGAAATCTTTTCGGTTTCTGTGACTTTTACGCAACATTTCCCTTCTATAATCTGTATATAGAAAATGACGCAGGGAAGCAATGCGGAAGGGAGCAATTATGACGATTTTACAGACAGAGGATTTAAAAAAATATTATGGACAGGAACCCAATATTACGAAAGCGCTGGACGGAGTGAACCTGTCCGTGGAGCAGGGGGAATTTCTGGCGGTGGTAGGCACCAGCGGCAGCGGAAAGTCCACGCTGCTGCATATGATGGGAGGGCTGGATACGCCTACCTCAGGCAGCGTGAAAGTACGGGGAAAGGAGCTGGCGGAAATGAATGACGAGCAGCTCACAATTTTCCGGAGGAGGAACATCGGTTTCATTTTCCAGAACTATAATCTGGTTCCGATTCTGAATGTATATGAAAACATTGTACTGCCTGTGGAGCTGGACGGAGAATCGGTGGATATGCCTTTGTTTGACAGGATTGTGGATATGCTTTCCCTGAGGGAAAAGCTGAACAGCATGCCGAATAATCTTTCCGGAGGGCAGCAGCAGAGAGTGGCGATTGCCAGGGCGCTGATAACCAAACCTGCCATCGTGCTTGCAGACGAGCCTACCGGGAACCTGGACAGCCGTACCAGCGCCGATGTGCTGGGACTTTTAAAAATGACGAGCGAACAGTTCAATCAGACGGTGGTCATGATTACCCATAACAACGAAATTGCCCAGCTTTCCCATCGGATAGTGCGGATTGAAGACGGCAGAATCGTTGAAAAGCAGCAGGGGGTGGTGTGATGTTCCGGAATCTGAATACTGGCATTATCAAAAGGCTGGCAGTAAACAGCCTGAAGTCGGATAAGAAAAGAAACCTGTTTTTAATTCTCACCATCGCTTTCAGTGCCTGCCTTATGCTGACGCTGTCCTTAAAAGTACTGGGCCAGAACACGAAGTTGAACCGTTACCTGAAGGGAAGATATCAGACCGTGTTCACGGATTTATCTGCAGAAAAGGTTGAGGAACTGAAGAACCGTCCAGAAGTGGAGCGTTCCGGCGTCAAAGTCAGCCTGGGCACGCCCCGGATCAGGGATTATGTGCTGACGATTGAATATGTGGATGCTGAGACAGCAAGCCTCCTGACCTATGGGGAGCTGGAAGGCAGCTGGCCTGAGACGGAGAATGAAATTATTGTGGAAAGCGGATGCCTGGAGCATCTCGGGCTTCCGATACAGACCGGACAGACGCTGAATATGGATATGGGCGACGGTGTGAAACGGGATTATACGGTGAGCGGCGTGATGCATACGGAGAATGAAGCCAGGATTTACCGGGTCATTGTGTCCGAGGCATATCTGAATGCCGTTACTGATGGAAATCCCCGATATACGCTGAATATTCGGCTCCGCGGCACAGAGGGCGACGATATGGAAACCCTGAAGGGAAAGGTGCTGGCGCTGGCAGAGGCCTGCGGGCTGAAGGAACAGCAGGTTTTTTACAGTTCCACATATTTTACCATGGGAGAGGATCTGCCTATTGAAAAGGTGATGGCAATAGCCTTTTGCTGCCTTCTGATTGTAGTCGCCACATCGCTGGTGATATACAGCCTGTTTTATATTTCCGTGGTGGCTAAAACGCAGGAATACGGCAGGCTCCGGGTCATTGGGACAACAAGAAGACAGATAAAAAAGCTGGTGCGCAGGGAAGGCCTGTTTGTTTCAGGTATTGCCATTCCGGTGGGAATTCTGTTGGGAAGCCTTCTGGGATTCCTGCTGGAACCGGAGGGATGGAAATGGAGTATTTCCATTCCCTGCATGGCAGTGATTGCCGTACTGACAGAGGCAGCTGTAATGATTTCTATCCGTACCCCGTTAAAAATCGCTTCTTCGGTATCTCCGGTGGAAGCCGTCAGAATCAATGAGGTATCTACAGGCGGGGCGGTCCGGAATAAGGAAAGAAAACAAAAAAGGATCACGCCTGTCAGCCTGGCGTTTCTCAATTTTGGCAGAAACAGAAGAAAGGCGGCGCTCACGCTCTGCTCTCTGGGATTTACCGGGATTCTGCTGATGTGCGCGGCCTCCTACCTGAATTCCGTGGATGCGGATGCCATGGCAAGAGCAGGCTTTGGTGTGGGCTGCGTCCACATAGAACTGGAACAGGGGGACAATGGGGCACAGGAGATTGATGCGGATAGCGCTACGGAATATTATACAAAAATGGAACAGGACAATCCGCTGGATGATGAAATGTTTAGGGAACTGTCACAAATTGACGGAGTAACGGATGTGGCTGTTTTCCGCGGCTGTAAATCGGATTTTATTTTTCCCAGGATGAACGATTACGCCAGGGAGAATCCGGATACACTTTCCTTCCGGAATATCGGCCTGAGCAGGGCGCAGATGGAGAAGTATTCCGACATGCTTCTGGAAGGGACGATAGATTATGATATCCTGGTGAAGGAGCATGGGGTTCTGGCAGGTGATTCGGAGAAGCTGATGTACCGTTTTTACGGCTATCAGCCTCAGCTGGGGGATGTGATACAGGTGAAAACGGATCAGGGAACGACGGTGGAATTAAAGGTTATGGGGCTGGTTGAATCACCCCATGTGGGAATAGACGTCCCTTTCTTTTATGTGCCGGATGCCCTGCTTCCTTTGCTGAAGGAATCGGTGGATAATTTCAATACGCATTATATGGTGGAAGGCGAACCGGATAAGGAAGTGCAGATCGAAGAAGCGGTTATTGATATGATGGAGGATTGGGACCATGTGGAAATAAATTTCCTGAGTGATATCAGGCATCAGATGGTAAAAAGCATGGAACAGATCAAACTTCCGCTGTACGGGCTGGTTGTATTCATTGCCCTGTTCGGTATCCTGAATCTGGTGAATACACTGCTTACCAATGTGGTGACGCGCAGGCAGGAGTTTGGTATCCTGCAGTCCGTGGGAATGAGCGGCGGGCAGCTTTCCGCCATGCTGAAGGCGGAGTGCTTTTTCTATGTGGCGGGAACGCTCCTGATTACCCTGACACTGGGAACGGCGGCCGGCTGGACGCTGTGCAGGATCTTTGACCAGCTGGGCACCTTCGGGAAGCTGGTATTCCATTTCCCTTTTGTGCCGGTGTTTGTGTTTGCGGCGCTGCTGCTGGTAATTCAGATGGTGTTTTCTGTGTGGGCGGTCAGATACTGCGGGAAGGAGCCATTGATTCAGCGTATCAAATCAGAGTAGGGGGAAATAATTCCTCCCTCTGTGGAACCTGCCCCTGCTGCCACTAAAGCCCGCGCTGCACATCTTTCAGGCCTTCGGCGGCCGTGCCTGTTCCGGACAGTCAGCCTGCGAGGTAGTGAGGGACTACGACGCGCAGGACGGAGTAGAGGAGGGCGGCTGCGGTAAAGAAGATGATGCAGGCGGTGAGGAGGGCAGGGAGTTTTTCGGCAAGGGTGCGCAGCTTAAGCCTGTCTGCCAGCTCCTGGAGGAGGAAGGCAAGCTTGCGGATGCCCAGGGTTACGAAAAACATGAAGGCCGGAAGCATGGGCATGAGGTATCTTCCCTGGGGCTGGAAATCCCAGGTGTAGGAGTAGTAAATGCAGAGGAATATGGGGATAATGCAGGCGAGGAGCATACAGCCGTTGAAGAACCAGCGGCGTTTCTGTTCCTGCCAGGTAAGGTAAAACGAGTGGCCAATGGGAAGCATACATGAGATCAGGCCCAGGATGAAAATGCGGTAGTAGGTTTCATAAATGTAGTAGTGAGTAGGCAGGTTCATGGGACCGAACATGGCCACAAAGCTTCTGACCAACAGGGTAAAATAGTCGGTTCCGAATATCATGGTGAAGACGCCGATGCCCTGGTTTTGGTAAGTCTGGCGCAGCGCCGGGTGGAATTCGGGAGTGCAGGTGGCCGCCACGCAGAGATTTCTGGCCTCCATGCCGAGAAAATCGCCATGATAGAGAATTGCATTGCGGATAAACCACCAGCCGGCTCCCACGAGGAAAACAGCGGTGATAAACAGGCCCGCCTGCAGCAAAGGCCTCCATTCCAGGTGGTAGCTGTCTACGGGAGAGGCGGTTCCGTCGGAGGTGATGGTTCGGGCGGATACCTTGCTGATAAAGCAGCTGATAAATAAAACCACGGTAACAAGAACGGCGCCGTAGGCGTTGTAGTAGGAAAGCGCGCACAGTATGACTCCTACGGCAGTCTGAATGCAGGTGGAACGTGTAAAGCCGTTTTTCATTCCTTCCAGCACAGCGGCAAACATAAGGATAACGGAGAACAGGGCGCAGGAATCCGTGTTGATATAGGTATGCAGAAAAATGCTCTGGGGGAGAAAAACCACCAGGCAGGAAAACAGCCACTGCGTCATTTTTTCAGGAAAGAGCAGCCTGGACAGGCGGCGGGTAAAAAAGGCCGCGGCCATGCCGAAAGCTACGTTTATCAAACGGGCTGTAACAAGCAGCACGTCAAAGCGTTCCGTAAATACACGGACAGCGCGCAGCAGGTATCCATCCAATATGTAGGTAAGCATTGGCTGAAAGGCATATGAACCGCCGTAGCCCGGAATGAGCACCGCCGGATCATCGCCTTTGGGGAGCCTGCCGTTCTCATAGATGAAACGGACAACCCGGAAGCGGTTGATTTCATCCGGCCCTTCCCCGAAGGGCTGGATAAAGGCAAAGAACAGCATACAGATCAGCGCAAGTGAAAAAAAGAGAAATTCATGAAAAAGTTCATTGGTATAGAAACGGCGCATTTTTGTCATAGAGTGCTCCTGTAATTTTCTTATAATCGATGTATGGTTATTGCCGGAACTGTCCGGTTAAAATCATTATAATCGAAATCGGCCTTAATTTCCACAAAAATACTTGTCACGGGAAAAAGGATGGGATATACTGTCGATATAAGGCGTTTTCGCCCGATTAAATTTAAGGTAGTACGTACGACTGGCGGATTGGTGGAGCACCACAGGGAGTATGTATGAAGAAAGCCGGCCGCCTGGGTACCCTTATAGGAGTAACCAGGCGGTTTTTTATTTCCGCGTGAGGCTATGGAAATAAAAAACGTCCGACAGGCCTGGGCCGGCGGAAAGAATTCTGTAAAAAGCAGCCGTAAAGCGGCGGAATGGAGGAAGCGATGAATTTATTGTCTCTGGAAGAAGAACTGAGGAGCAACGCCTATCCCGGAAGAGGTATTGTTCTGGGAAGGACGCCTGACGGCAGAAAAGCGGTAGCGGCTTATTTTATTATGGGCAGAAGCTCCAACAGCAGAAACCGTATTTTTGCAGAGGACGGAGAGGGGATACGTACCCAGGCATTTGACCCTTCCAAGCTGGAGGATCCCAGCCTGATCATTTATGCGCCTGTCCGCGTGCTGGGGAATAAGACGATTGTGACCAACGGGGATCAGACAGATACGATTTATGAAGGCATGGATAAGCAGATGACCTTTGAGCAGTCCTTAAGAAGCAGGGAATTCGAACCGGACGGCCCCAATTATACCCCCCGTATTTCAGGCATTATGCATATCGGAGAAGGCAATTATAATTTTGCCATGTCCATTTTAAAGAGTGATGACGGATGTGCTGACAGCTGCAACCGTTTCACCTATGCTTACGAGAATCCTGCGCCGGGGAAGGGACGTTTCATCCATACCTATATGCATGACGGCAATCCGCTTCCCAGCTTCGAAGGCGAGCCAAAGCTTGTGGAAATCAAAGGGGATATCGATGAATTTACGGATATGCTCTGGAACAGCCTGAATGAAGAAAACAAGGTTTCCCTTTTTGTCCGCTATATTGATATCGAAAACGGAAGCTATGAAACAAGAATCGTGAATAAGAATAAATAACAGGAGAATGATCAGATGAACGAAATTCAGTTAAAATATGGCTGCAACCCGAACCAGAAGCCTTCCCGCATTTATATGGAGGATGGAAGCGAGCTTCCGGTCACTGTCCTTAATGGAAAACCCGGTTATATTAATTTCCTGGATGCCCTGAACGGCTGGCAGCTGGTAAAGGAATTAAAGGAGGCCACCGGGCTTCCCGCTGCAACCTCTTTCAAGCATGTGTCTCCGGCAGGCGCGGCAGTAGGCCTTCCTCTTTCCGAAACTCTGGCCAGGATTTACTGGGTTGATGATCTGGGCGAGCTTTCTCCACTGGCCTGTGCTTATGCCAGGGCAAGAGGAGCGGACAGGATGTCTTCCTTCGGTGATTTTATTTCCCTTTCCGATGTATGTGATGCGGATACGGCGAAGCTTATCAAAAGAGAGGTTTCCGACGGCGTTATCGCTCCCGGTTATACGGATGAGGCGCTTGAAATCCTGAAGCAGAAGAAAAAAGGAAATTATAATGTGATTTCGATCGATCCTTCCTACCAGCCGGCTGCATTGGAAAGAAAGCAGGTCTATGGGATTACCTTCGAACAGGGAAGAAACGAACTGAATATCAATGAGGAGCTGCTTTCCCATATTGTGACAGAAAACAAAGAAATTCCTGCGGAAGCGCTGATCGATATGAAGATTGCGCTCATTACTCTGAAATATACCCAGTCCAATTCCGTATGCTACGTAAAAGACGGACAGGCTATCGGCATCGGCGCAGGCCAGCAGTCCAGAATCCACTGCACCCGCCTGGCAGGGAACAAGGCTGATAACTGGTTCCTCCGTCAGTCTCCCCAGGTGCTTTCCCTGCAGTTTGCAGACGGCCTGGGACGCGCGGACAGGGATAATGCCATTGACGTTTATATGAGCGATGATTATATGGATGTACTGGCAGACGGCATCTGGGAAAAGACCTTTAAGGTAAAGCCTCCCGTATTTACCAGGGAAGAAAGAAAGGAATGGCTGGAGAAGCTGGAAAATGTAACACTGGGCTCCGATGCCTTCTTCCCCTTCTTTGATAACATCGACCGCGCGCGCAGAAGCGGCGTAAAATATATCGTTCAGCCCGGCGGTTCCGTTCGTGACGATGTGGTAATCGATGCCTGCAACAGATATGGCATGGCTATGGTATTTACAGGAATCAGGCTGTTCCATCATTAATAAAATAAAGCCGTACAGGAGGCTGTGCGGTGGTATGGCTGTGCGGCTATAGTTAGTGGTAATAGTTGGTTTCTGAACTGTTATGGTAAAAGAGGTGTTCTCCCGGCGGGCAGCCGGAAGAACACCTCTTTTTGCCATTTTTTACAGCTGGAATTATGCGTCCAGAATTCTGCGCACCTGTTCAGGAGAGATGTCGCAGAGTTCGGAAATTTCCGATTCGCTGCGGCCCTCCGCGGAAAGCTTCAGGACTTTTTTTGTAAGCTGAATTCCTTTTTCAAGGCCTTCCTCCAGTACCTGCAATTTTTCTTCCCATGCCTGCATATACTTCACTCCCATCTCTTCGCTGGATTTGAGCATGCGGATGTGTTCATGAATTCTGAGGATTTTCTCATTGTTCGAATTCAGAGCGGAAATGTCGTCCGTTTTCTCCGCATATTCCAGGAACTGTGCCAGCTCCTCGCCGGCTTCCTCCCTGTTGGTTCCTTTGGTGTTAAGGAAAATCCGCGTTGCGCCGTCAGGAAGAATACAGGAAGTATTCTCGTCGCATCTGGCGCGGAAGGTATAGCGGTATTTTCCCAGTCCGAAAACATCGTAGGGCGTTATGATGATAATGAAGGAATCATTCAGCAAATTGAAATGTACGGAACCGGGTTCCAGCAGCGAGGAATCCAGCAGACCCTGGTAGTAACGGCTTCTTTTGGGCAAGTCAGGCCTGGGCTGCTTCTGAGCTTCCGTATTGTAGATGAATCCTTCTTCGTCCATGGAAAAGACATCCATGCGGATGGAACGCAGAAGCGGGCTTGTACGCAGTTCCTTTTCCGTTTCGGCCCTGGTCAGGAGGGCGATATCCTTTCCTAATATAATTTCAAGAATGAGCTGGTGTATCTGTTCATTTTCCATAACTTCATCGAAAAGAAACCGATCCAGCAGCGTCAGTTCGCTGAGCGGAACCATTTTGCTTTTTTTGTCTGTCATTTGTTATCTCCTTTATTTTATCACAGGTATGGGAAACATAGCAATATATAAACGAAAATCAGATAAATCAGTACAAAGGCATCCCTCCCTTTCCAATAAAATAAATGAGTGAGAACTGTCGGCAGAACTGCCGGAATAAAAATAGAATTATAGACGAAAAAATAATAACACAGGCAGCGTAAAAAAACAAGAGACAGTAAAGTGAAAATTTCATAAATAAAATTTCATAAATAAAGTTACATAAAAAAGGCCTTCGGAACACAGCAGTTCAGTTTATCTGAACTGGTGGTTTCCGGGGCCTTTATATTGGTTGCTTTTAATTTTATTTCGTTTCAGTTACTAGGGGAGGTTCCTCCTGAGGGATGAGTTCAGCAGGAATATAGGAAATAGCCAGCTGTTCCTCCTCAGACAGGCTGTAGTAGTTATCCAGCCATTCGAGGGTGTCCGGTGACAGCTCCTCCTCGCTGAAATATTGTCCCTGATATTCTGTCCATCCCGGCGTCAGGAAAAGAATGTAGATTCCATCGATTTCCACAGCCATTGCATGTTCGGCTGCGGAAACGTAGTCCGCGCCGACGCTGCCGAAATTGGCCTGTCCGTTTTCGGAGGGCTCCTGGTTTGGCGCTGTGACGGAAGTGATATTGCCGTCTGCAGTACCGCAGGTTAATATGGCTTTTCTGCCGGTGGAGACAAAAAGCTTATCCCGGGCATACAGCATGTTGGGCAGCGGCTGGTCTGTTTCGGATTCCACAGGGCTTTCCCAAGAGAAGGAGGCCTCCGTTGATTCAGCAGCAGAAACGGCAGGCTCCGCCTGTTCTAAAGGCCTTCCGGAACAGGCGGCAAAAAGCATACCAATGCACAGGGCGATCATTGCGTGATATAATTTATGTTTCAAACTTGCCTCCTTTCAGTAAAAAGCAGTGAATTGTGGATTATTTAAGTAATCCGGAACTGGATTGTGGAAAAAAACTAATAAAGAAAAGGAATCCCCATGACGGCGGATTCCTTTTAAGCAGCTGTTTATCAGACAGGCTGATTTGTATCAGTACCGGCTTCCGCATTATAATCCTGCGGAGTACTGTTTTGCTGGTAATTAGGATCAAAACCCTGCGGGTTACCATTCTGCTGGTAATTGGGGTCAAAGCCCTGCGGATTGGCATTCTGCTGATAGTTAGGATTAAAACCCTGCGGGTTGGCATTCTGCTGGTAATTAGGATCATAGCCCTGCTGATAAGGATTGCCGAAGCCCTGCTGGCCATATCCCTGCTGGTAGCCGCCCTGACCCTGCTGATAACCGTTTTGCTGGAATCCGCCCTGCTGGTAAGCTCCATAATTGGGGCCATAGCCGTTTTGCTGATAGCTTCCGCCGTATTTCAGGCTGTTGTAGAAGCCCGCATTGGTAATTCCAACATAAGGAGTGACGTAGATTCCGGCGATTCCACAGGTAACACCTGCCAGAAGATACCAGAGGATAAAGGACAGATCCAATACGAATTTATCCATTTTATGTCCGTACATCATGGCCTTGCTTTCGTTGATGCAGTCCATGATTCCCTTTTCCGGATTTTCCGCAAGTATGTAAAAGGCCTGGGAATAGCGGTAATAGGCAATGATGCCGGGGAACCAGAAGAGCAGGGACCAGAGCATTACAAAAATGCCCATTACGATGGTCAGTCCCCAGATTTTCAGGCAGTAGCGGGCATAGGCAAATAAATCATTAATGCCTGCGGGCTGCCGGTTCACCACGCGAAGCGTATAGGCGGTGTAGCCCATCTGTATAAAGCCGATAACCAGGGTCGCGGCCAGAGACAGCAGCAGGGAAGGAACGAGCATTCCCAGGGAAATAGCGGCTGCGGCATCCGGGTCCGTTACCAGGACCGTAAACAGCGAGGAAAAGCCGGACATCATGGAAACCACAAAGTTGACTGCTGTAAGGATTACCAGATATACCAGAGTTACAAGGACAGGATGAGGATTGGCCTGCTGCATGGCAGCTTTGGCATCCATTTTGAGTTGTACACGATCCATTTTTAGTTCCTCCTCAAAAGATATGTATTTTGATTTTCAAAATATGAAATCATTATAGCACTGTGCCGGAGGATACGCTACAAAGGATATGAAAATTTTACAATAATTAAGTTATTAACTGCGAAACGGAAAAGAAAATACGTTGAACAATACTATGGTAATATTTCAGGAAACCCGCTCTCTGGCCCGGACGCTGAAGTGTTACGGGAAACCTGATAAAAACGGGGCTTTCCCGTATTTTTTCTTTGCGTATTCCGAATACTTGTGATAAGATAATTTTTAACAGCTATTCAGCAGGTCTGCGCATCGGCTGCGCAGATCATGAAAAAGTGCAGCGCCGGAAGGTAAAAATCCGCCTCTGTAGGCGATGGGACATGGATTTTTACATTTTTACCCGCCGCTGAGATAATGCAGTTACAGATTATAATAAAGTATGGTTCAAGGAGGGAGTACCCGCCGGAAAGACAGGCAGCGCAGGCTTACAGGAGCTGTGAAGGCCGTATGGGCGGGAAAAAGAGCATGAGCAGTGAGATAAGCAAGAATTTTATTGAGCAGATGATTGACAAGGACCTGGCAGAGGGTGTCTATGATACGGTGCATACCCGTTTCCCGCCGGAGCCCAATGGCTACCTGCATATCGGACATGCCAAGAGCATCCTTTTAAACTCCGGTCTGGCAAAGGAATACGGCGGAAAATTCAATCTCCGTTTTGATGATACGAATCCCACCAAGGAAAAGCAGGAATTCGTGGAATCCATCAAGGAGGATGTAAAGTGGCTGGGCGCAGACTGGGAGGACAGGCTTTTCTTTGCCTCCAATTATTTTGACCAGATGTATGAGGCTGCTGTTAAGCTGATCAAAAAGGGAAAGGCTTATGTATCCGATCTTTCCGCAGAGCAGATCAGGGAATACAGAGGTACGCTGACAGAGCCCGGCAAGGAGGATCCTGCCAGCGCAAGAAGCGTGGAAGAAAATCTTACGCTGTTTGAAGATATGAAAAACGGCAGGTATGCCGACGGGGAAAAGGTGCTGCGCGCCAGAATCGACATGACCTCCCCGAATATGAACATGCGTGATCCGGTAATTTACCGTGTGGCGCATATGAGCCATCATAATACGGGAGATAAATGGTGCATTTATCCCATGTATGATTTTGCCCATCCCATTGAGGACGCGATTGAAGGGATTACACATTCCATTTGTACGCTGGAATTTGAGGATCACAGGCCGTTGTATGACTGGGTGGTGAGGGAACTGGAATATCCGCAACCCCCCAGGCAGATCGAATTTGCAAAAATGTACCTTACCAACGTGGTAACGGGAAAACGTTATATCAAGAGACTGGTAGAGGAAGGCATCGTGGACGGCTGGGATGATCCAAGGCTTGTTTCCGTGGCTGCCCTGAGAAGAAGAGGCTTCACGCCGGAGTCCATCCAGATGTTTGTGGATCTTTGTGGTGTATCCAAGAGCAACTCCTCCGTGGATTACGCTATGCTGGAGTACTGCATCAGGGAGGATTTGAAGCTGAAGAAGCCCAGAGTCATGGCGGTTCTGGATCCTGTTAAGCTGGTGATTGACAATTATCCGGAAGGACAGATTGAGATGCTGGAGGCTCCCAACAACCTGGAAAATGAGGAACTGGGAAGCCGTGAGATTCCTTTCGGGAGAGAGCTGTATATCGAAAGAGACGATTTTATGGAAGAACCGCCAAAGAAGTATTTCCGTCTGTTCCCCGGCAATGAGGTGCGCCTGATGAACGCATATTTTGTGACCTGTACGGGCTTTGAAAAGGACGAAGACGGCAATGTGACGGTGGTGCACTGTACCTACGATCCGGAAACCAAATCCGGCAGCGGCTTCAATGCCCGTAAGGTGAAGGGAACCATTCACTGGGTATGCGCAGATAAGGCCTTCAAGGCTGAGGTGAGGCTGTATGAGAATATCATTGATGAGGAGAAGGGCGTTTATAATGAAGACGGCAGCCTGAATTTGAATCCCAATTCTCTGATCGTGAAGGAATGCTATCTGGAGCCTTCCCTGAAGGATGCGGCTCCTTATGAGAGCTTCCAGTTTGTAAGGCAGGGCTTTTTCTGTGCGGACTATAAGGATTCCAAACCGGGCGCGCCGGTGTTCAACCGTATCGTATCCCTGAAGAGCTCTTTCAAGCTGCCCAAACAGGGCTAAGCCGGGAAGGCGCTTTCCAATTACTGGGTGATGCAGTATCACAGGAGGACCTGTGATATGCAGCAGGTAAAAATATGAATGATTTGGCAATACAGCTGACGGAGGACGGCAGCAGACATCTGTATGAACAGATTTACGAATACATCAGAGATGAAATTAAGGAGGGGAAGCTTCTTGCAGGAGAGAAGCTTCCCTCCACGCGTTCCCTGGCGGAATATCTGCAGGTGGCGCGCAGCACGGTGGAGCTTGCCTATGGGCAGCTGCTCTCGGAGGGGTATATAGAAGCCTCCGCTTACCGGGGCTATTATGTGTGCCGGGTGGAGGAGCTTTACCAGATGATGTCGGAGCTTTCCCGGGAGAAGGGGGATGGCGCTGACAAACCCGACCTGCAGCAAAAGCAGCAGAAGGCTTTTGATTACGATTTTTCTCCCAACGCCATTGACATGAGCGCCTTTCCCTTCGGAACATGGAGGAAAATAACAAAAGAGATTCTAAGCGGTGACAGGAAGGAACTGTTTGCGCTGGGAGAACCGAGGGGGGATAAGGATTTCCGCCTGACTATCTGCCGTTATCTTCATTCCTCAAGAGGGGTGAATGCATCCCCGGAGCAGATTATCGTGGGTGCGGGAAACGATTATCTTCTGCTTCTTCTGCAATACATTCTGGGCAGGGATATCTGTGTGGCCTTTGAAAATCCCTCCTACCGGAGAGCCTATCGTATTTTCTCGTCCTTTGCATCCGGGGTGGTGACTGTCCCTGTGGATGAAAACGGGATTTCCGTGAAGCAGCTGGCGCTTTCCGGAGCAAATGTAGCCTACTGTATGCCCTCCCATCAATATCCCACCGGCGTGGTGATGCCTATCGGCAGGCGGATGGAGCTTTTGAAATGGGCTGCGGGGGCGTCGGACAGGTATCTGATTGAGGATGATTACGACAGTGAATTCCGTTACCGGGGCAAGCCGGTGCCGTCCCTGCAGGCTTCGGATACGGCGGGAAAGGTGATTTATATCGGTACATTTTCCAAGTCCATAGCGCCGGCGATCCGCGTAAGCTTTATGGTGCTGCCGCCTGCGCTGCTGAAGCGGTATGAAAAGGAGTGCGGCTTTTTTTCCTCCACGGTGTCCCGGATCGATCAGACCATACTGAACGAATTTATACGAAGCGGCGCGTTCGAACGTCATTTGAACAAAATGCGAAAGCTGTATAAGGAAAAGCATGATATCCTCCTGGAGGAGCTGAAGCCTTTGCTGAAAAAATACCGTCTGTCCGGGGAATATGCGGGTCTGCATGTGCTGCTCACCTCCAGGGAGCATGTGGAGGAGGAAGCACTTTTACGGCGGGCGGAAGAGAAAAGAGTCAGGCTTTACGGGCTGCATGAAGCGTCGCTGGGCCCCGCCCTGGAGCAGGAGGCTACGTTATTAATCGGTTATGCCGGATTGGGGAAAGAAGAGATCAGGGAAGGGATTGGCAGGCTTAGGGAAGTGCTGTAGGAACGGAAAAAACAGTTGACGGAACTGTTACGGGAGCCGGGCGCAGTTGCTGAAAGGAGCAAGGGTATGGAAATAGAAGAACTGGTGCAAAGACAAAGGGATTTTTTCCGGACAGGGCGTACGAAGGACGTGGCCTTCCGCATAGCAGCCCTGCAGAAGCTGGAGAATTCCATCGTGAAATACGAAAAGGAAATCAATGAGGCGCTGTATGCGGATCTGCACAAATCCGCCTTTGAGGGCTATATGACGGAAGTGGGGTTATCCCTGAGCGAGCTTCGTTTTCTCATAAAGAACACGGCCGCGTGGAGTAAAACCAGACGGGTGCGCACGCCGCTGGCGCAGTTTCATGCCAAAAGCTATGTGGTGCAGGAGCCTTACGGCGCGGCGCTTGTCATGTCTCCCTGGAATTATCCCTTTATGCTGTCCCTGGAGCCTGCGGCGGGAGCCATTGCGGCAGGTAACTGCTGTATTATTAAGCCCTCGGCCTATGCGCCGGCAACCTCTGCCATTCTCAAAAGGATTATCAGCGAGACCTTCCAGGAGGATTATGTGGCGGTGGTGGAGGGCGGCAGGCAGGAAAACGCCCGGCTCCTGGAACAGAAGTTTGACTATATTTTCTTTACCGGAAGCGTGGCGGTGGGACGCCTGGTGATGGAAAAGGCCGCAGCCCACCTGACTCCTGTCACGCTGGAGCTGGGAGGAAAAAGCCCCTGTATTGTGGATCGGGATGCAAAGCTTTCCCTGGCGGCAAAAAGGATTGTGTTCGGCAAGTTTTTAAACAGCGGACAGACCTGCGTAGCCCCGGATTACTGTTTTGTCCATGAATCGGTGAAGGAGGAGTTCATCGGTTATCTGGTGAAATGGATTGATAAAATGATCGGGAAACAGCCCTTCAGCAATCCTGATTATCCCAAAATGATCAATGAAAAGCATTATGATCGGGTATTGGGGCTTGTGCAGGGCGAGAAGATTGTCACCGGCGGCTGCGGAAAACGGGAAACTTTACAGATCGCGCCTACGGTTTTAAAGGATGTAAGCCCGGATGCGCCGGTGATGCAGGAGGAAATTTTCGGGCCTGTGCTGCCGGTAATGACGTTCCGGGATATCAGCGAGGTGGAGCGGTTCGTGACGGACAGGCCCAAACCGCTTGCGCTGTACCTGTTTACAAACAGCAGGGAGACGGCAGATCGGATTACGGGCAGTCTTTCCTTCGGCGGCGGCTGCATCAACGATACCATCATCCATCTTGCCACTTCCCGTATGGGCTTCGGCGGCGTGGGGGCGAGCGGCATGGGCTCCTATCATGGAAAAAAGAGCTTCGAAACCTTCAGCCATGCAAAGTCCGTTGTGAATAAATCCACCTGGATGGATTTGCCTATCCGCTATATGCCATATACGAAAACGAAGGATAAGCTGATGCGGAAATTTTTAAAATAATCTGACAGGGCGGCAGCTGTGAAGGCATAAGACATTACAGTTCCGCCCGCTGCAGTGAAGGAAGCGCGTGCCCGGCACGCAGATGGGAGCGAATATGGAGAAAATGGTTCTGCTGTATCATTTTGAAGGAATCCGGCTGGCACAGGCGCATAAAGCCCTGGAGAAGCTGCCGTTTCGGATTCGTGAAGTAAAAAAGGAAGAATACGGATATCCGTTGGGCTATCTTGCCGGACTACCGGGAATCCTTCCGCTGGGAAAAGTATATGAAGGCCCCCAGCTGGAGCAGGAAATGGTGGTTTTTGCGGGATTCATCGGAGACGATATCGATAAGGCGCTGGACGCCTTCCGTCAGAACGGGCTGGCCGGGGTAGGCCTGAAGGCTGTCCTTACGGAAACCAATCAGGTCTGGAGCTCCCTGCAGCTGTTTGAGGAGCTGAAAAAGGAACATGCCCAGATGCATGGGAAGCGCTGAGCATTTGAATGAGATCGGAGTTTCCTCCAATATATGGAAGCCTTTATATAACAGCAGCCTGCCGGGCTGCTGTTATATTGTACGCCGGTACTTTAAACGAACAACGAACAGAGAATTAGCAGAAAGGCCATTACCGGAAGGAATTGATTACACCATGAAAAAAGAAAAGATATCCCGGGCTGCAGCGGGCAAAACTTCACTGAGCAGAATGATTTTCCGTATGGCAGCCGTTCTTATGGGCATTGTGGCGGTGGGAATTATTGTCAGCGCGTTTTTGTCAGGCTATATCAGAAAACAGGCGGAGGAATCCATCCGGTCAACGACGGAATTTTATGCGGCACAGATGGACGCCTCCTTCAGAGATATCAATGATTATTTGGGGGAACTTGTCTTTCAGGACAAGGATGTGGCGATGACCCGTTACACCTCGGATAAGCTGCTGTTTATCCAGGCGGTGCAGAAAATCAATGAAAAGCTGGAATTTTACCGCACCAAGCTGGGAGGGGACTTCCAGTTCTTCATTTATTACCCGGAGCTGGATTACTTTGCCTCCTCGGAGCGCGGTGAAATGGAAATTAAAGAATTTGCCGCGCTGAAGGAAAATATGGCTCAATATATCAGGACGGATTACGAAGTAGGCGGACTGAATGCCAGAAAGAAATGGTGGCTTGCCGGCATTGACGGAAAACAGTATGCGCTCAATTATATCTTTTTTGACGAATGGTATGCCTGCTGTTTTATTGATGCGCAGAAGCTGGCGGATTCTGCCAACGTGATCCATCTGGGAAAGGATTCCTTCGTGACGCTGGTGACGGAGGATGGCCGTCCCAGCGGCTGCCTGGACAAGCTTAAGGAGAGTGGTTTTTATAATCCGGATACCGGGAAAAGCCGTCTGGATGAAAATGTTTTCGGCATGAAATATACCATGATCCATCAGCCGCTGGATTATGCCGGCTTCGGAATCAGTGTTGTGGTCCAGAACAACAGAAGCATGGTAAATGTGGTGATTTTCCAGCTGATCATCATTTTGTTTATTCTGGCGGGGATCTGTATTGCAGCCCTTCTTCTCTACCGGGTAAAAAAACGTATGATAGAGCCTATGAAGTACTTCAGCGACAACCTGACCAAAATCAGGGAGGACAGTCAGGATGTCTATTTCGATAATGTGGATATTGCAGAACTGGCGGAGGCAAATGAACTGTTCCAAAGCATCTGCGGGCAGATGAAGGAATTGAAAATACAGATGTATGAACAACAGCTGGCCCAGCAGAAGCTGCTGCTTGATTATATGCACCTGCAGATACAGCCTCATTTTTACATTAACTGCATGAGTCTCATTTATAATATGGCGGCGATGGGAGAGGACGATACCATACAGCAGCTTTCAGCTTGTGTATCCGACTACTTCCGCTATATCTTCCGTTCCGATTCCAACATGGTCTGCCTCACGGAGGAGATGAAGCATGTAGGCAACTACCTGGAAATCTGCCGTATCCGCTACAAGGACCGCCTGACCTTCCATCTGGAAAAAGGGGAGGGGCTGGAGGATATTAAGATTCCGCCTCTTCTCCTGCATACCTTTGTGGAAAACTCCGTTAAATACGCAGCCGGCAGTGGAAAAACCATACAGATCCTGGCAGCGGCGGCCAGAAAAAAGCAGCAGGGCGAAGAATTTGTGGAAATAAAAATAGAAGATAACGGCATTGGTTTTTCAGACAATGTTCTGGAAAGTCTCCGGCAGGACAAGGATATTGTAACCGAGAAAGGAACCCGCATCGGCATCCGGAACTGTATACAGAGGCTGTCCCGCATTTATGGCTCCAGTGCCCGTGTTCTTTTTGAAAACAGGGAAGAGGGCGGCGCGCGCGTGCTTATTACCATTGTGCTTAAAGGAGAAGAAAACAGCAATGAATATACTTCTGGTAGATGATGATTATTATATTGTAGAGGCTGTTAAAACAATGATTGACTGGGAAAAAACAGGCATAGACGGCATCTACACGGCGCTGGATGCCTCCTCTGCAAGACAGATTATGGAAAATATCCCCATACAGATCATACTCTGCGATATTGAAATGGGAAAGGAATCCGGGCTTGATCTGGTGGAATGGGCAAGGGGGCAGGGAAATGCGGCAAAGGTCATTTTCCTCACAAGCTATGCAGATTTTACCTATGCACAGAAGGCGGTTACCCTTCAGAGCTTTGACTATCTTCTGAAGCCTGTCTCGTTTCCCAGGCTGGAAAGCCTTCTTACCAGGGCAGCGGAAGAAATTTCCCGGGAAGAGGCCTATCATGCCGGCCTGGAAAAATGGCTCACCTCCCGGGAGGTCAGAAAAGAAAGCTTTTGGAAAAAACTGCTTCTGGAGGAGGCGGATGAAAAATCCATTACACGCTGGTCGGAAATATTCGGTATAAAATACGAAGAGACAGAACGTTTTCTCTATATCTGTATCTCCGTATATGACTACGAGACCATTTACGAAAAGCTGGAGCGGGGGATGTTCGATTTCCTTATGGGAAACATTACCCAGGAGCTTTTTTCCCGGGAGGGCTACGAAGTACAGGCGCTTTTCCGCACCGATACCGAGGATGCGTCCCAATGGAACATGGTTCTTTCCCACCCGGAATCCGGTGCCTGGGAAGACAGCCGTGGAATCCTGCAAAGGCTGGGAGAAGAGTATATCGGGCAGATAGAACGCGTCATGCACAGCAAGGTAAGCTGCTATATCGGCGGCGAAAAAAATCTGGCCGGAATTACGTTAGAAGCCCGCGCCGTCATCCATATGCAGGAGGACGATGTCCTTGGCATACAAAAGGTTAAATTTCTCGCGGACTACGAGGAAAAAGAGATACCTTATGTGGAGCCTGCGTTCCGTGCCTGGGAGGAGCTTCTTCTTCAGGGTGAAACCGACAGACTGCTTACGGAAATCAGCCTGTATGAAAAAAGTCTGGGCATCAGCGGAGACTGTAATGCTAACACGCTGAAGCTTTTCCTGGGGGATTTCCAGCAAATGCTTTACTCCGCCCTCCATAAAAAGAATATTTCCCTGAACCGTCTTATGAAGGAACCTGAGTTCGCCGACTACCGCGACGCCCTCCGTTCCCTCCACCACTGCAGGAAATACACGGAAAGCGCTGTCCGTAAGGTATCCCAGTATATCCGGTTCATCAACCAGGAAAAAACCGTGGTGGACACGATAAAGGATTACATTGAGGAACACCTTGACGAAGACCTGACCCGGGAAGACTTCGCCGCCCTGGTATTCCTCAATGCCGATTACCTGGCTAAACTTTTCAAGCAGGAAACCGGATTTTCCATCGGCAGCTATCTGACCGAACGAAAAATGGCCAAGGCCAGACAGCTGCTGGCATCCACAGCCAGGCCCGTCAACCAGATAGCCATGGAGGCAGGCTATACCAATTTTTCCTATTTTACCAAACTCTTCCGGAAAAATACCGGAATGACTCCGAATGAGTACCGGAAAAGCCACAGAACTGCCCCGTCCAACGGAACCGAGGCAAGGCCATAACGGATTCATTTACAATAACCTCAGGAGCCGTGCAGTTCTATATACATTTCTCTGCTATCACAAAGCCTGGCCCCGAAGCAATCATGGAAACTCCGGCGGCAGGCTTTTCTTTTACCATCCCCATGTCTGGATTTTGCCATTTTTGTCCGGGATAGTGTTAGAAACACATTTCCTCCAGATGTATAGTAAGAATACACCTGATGGCAGACATCCCGGGAGGCCGCAGGGGGAATATGAAGCAGACAACGTTTCAGAAATGAAACTTGGGAGGTTTGTGATGCAGACTAAGGTTATAAAAAGAAAAGGGAGATGGAAGAAATTCCTGCCGGTCTATCTGATGATGCTGCCGGGCCTGGTGTATCTGTTCATCAACAATTATATGCCCATGGCAGGGCTTGTGGTGGCGTTCAAGCAGGTGAATTTTTCCACGGGCATTTGGAAAAGCCCGTGGGTGGGGGTGAAGAATTTTGAATTCCTCTTCACTACGGACGAAGCGGCGGTAATTACAAGAAATACGATCCTTTACAATCTGGCCTTTATTGTAATCGGTATTGTTCTGGGGATTTTTCTGGCAATCCTGATTACGGAGGTGGCGGACAAAACACTGAAAAAGCTGTATCAGAGCGCTATCCTGGTACCTTTTCTGATGTCGATTGTCATTGTCAGCTATATTGTATATGCTTTTCTTGGAGCGGAACACGGGCTGGTGAATAACTCCATTCTGCCACTGCTTGGAAAAGAGCCGGTGAGCTGGTACACACAGCCGAAATACTGGCCCTTCATTCTTGTGTTTGTTCATACGTGGAAAGGGATTGGCTATGGCTGCCTGATATATATTTCCACCATCAACGGCATTGACAAGTCGCTGTACGAGGCCGCAAGCCTGGACGGCGCAGGGCTTTGGAAGAAGATTCGCCATGTGACGCTGCCCTGCCTGAAGGGAACGGTGATCACACTGACACTGCTGAATATCGGAAAGATTTTTTATGCGGATTTCGGCCTTTTTTACCAGGTGCCCATGAATTCAGGACAGCTCTACGATACGACGAATGTCATCGACACCTACGTCTACCGGGCGCTGCTTCAGCTTGGCAATTCCGGCATGGCAGCAGCTGCGGGCTTTTATCAGTCGGTGGTTGGCTTTATCCTTGTAATGATATCCAATCTGATTGTGAGGAAGACGAGCGCAGAAAATGCGCTGTTCTAAGGAGGAACAGATAAAATGACACGACACAACCGCAAATTTCAGATATTTGCCAATAGCATACTTCTTCTGATGACAGCCTGCGTTATACTGCCCTTTCTTCTTCTGTTCATGTCATCCATTACGGAGGAAAATACGCTGATTCAGAATGGCTATGCCTTTCTGCCGGAAAAGTTCAGCCTTTCGGCTTATGCCTACATCTGGAATCAAAAAGGGCAGATTTTCAGGGCTTACGGTATTACCATACTGGTTACGGCTATCGGTACCTTTATCAACATCATGCTCTCTTCCCTGCTGGCCTATGGTTTGTCTTTGAAGGAGCTGCAGGGGAAAACGGCGCTGACATTTTACGTATTTTTCACTATGCTTTTTAACGGCGGCCTGGTTCCCACCTACCTGATGTATACGGGAACCTTTCATATCAAAAATACACTGTTTGCGCTGATAGTACCTAATTTTTTAATGAGTGCCATGAATGTTCTGCTTATCCGGACCTTTTACCAGACAAGCATACCGGAAGCGTTGTATGAAGCTGCCAAGATTGACGGGGCGGGACATATGAAAATTTTTTCTTCCATCGTGGTGCCGCTGGGGAAGCCAATCATGGTGACCATGGGCTTATTTTCGGCATTGAGCTACTGGAATGACTGGACGAACGGTCTGTACTATCTGTCGGGGGATAAGGGCTATGCGCTTTACAGCATCCAAAACCTGCTTAACGAAATGATATCAAAGATAGAATTTCTGTCTTCCAATTCGGTGGCAGGTTCCGTCAGCGCGGATTTGTCCCAGCTGCCTTCCACTTCGGTTCGGATGGCTATTGCCTTCGTGGCGATGCTGCCGATGCTTGTTATCTATCCTTTCCTGCAGAAGTATTTCCAGAAGGGGATTGCGCTGGGAGCCGTAAAGGGCTAAGTATGCCCGGAAAAGAGATTCCCGCCGTTTGTATGCCACTGTCGTGTCGGAGTGGTGGCTAAAATAGTCCGCACACGGTATTACAGTAAGAAATTCTGCCTGTATCAGCAGGCAGATAAATTAAAATGAAGAATATTACAGATAAGAAAAAGGAGACTGGGAAATGAAAAAGAAAAAAATTATCAAAAAAGCAATGGCTGTCCTGCTTTCGGCGGCTATGGTGCTTTCAGCGGCAGGCTGCGGCGGAAAAACGGCTGACAACGGCACCGCCTCACAGACAGCAGGTACGGAAAACCCGGAAAGTGCAGCGGCGCAGGGGAGCGGGGCAGATGCTTTGGAGCCATACACTATTACCTGGGCCTATATCGGGGCCACCTATCAGGATACAGATCTGGTGGAAGCGGAAATGAACAAAATCCTGCAGCCGAAATTCAATTGCACAATTGATATCATCGGATTTTCCTGGGGAGAGTACACGCAGAAGCTGAATCTGATGCTTTCCGGGGATGAGCCGTTAGACATGGTCCCTGTTATTTATGGCAATGGTGCCAGCTATTTGAATAACGGCCAGATCATTGATATGAAGGATTTGATTGATAAGTATGGTAAGAACATGAAAGAGGTGCTTGGAGAGGATACACTCAATGTCTGCAATGTGGGCGGCAGAATTTATGGCGTTCCCGTATTCAAGGAGTATTCCGTGGATGCTGCGGTTATGATGAGGAAGGATATGCTGGAGGAAGCCGGTTTTACCGTGGATGATATCCATTCCATCGACGATCTGGGTCCAGTTTATGAAAAGGTAAAGGCGGCGCATCCGGAAATGGTTATGCTGGCGGGCAGAAAAGGGGAAACGCCTGCTGTGGCGTCTATATGGTGTGACAATCTTTCCGACGGCTTCGGTGTGATTATGCCGGAGGATAAAGACGGCAAGGTGGTAAATTATTATGAAACAGAGCAGTTTAAGCACAATGCACAGGTCATCTATGAGTATGCGCAGAAGGGCTACATTTCCAAGGACTGTGCAACCATGAATGATGGTAAGAAGCCGCAGGTGAAAGCGGGAACCGCATTTTCCTATTTTACGCCCACCAAGCCCGGTGTGGATTTGCAGGACTCCCTGGATACCGGCTATGAAATGGTTTACGCACCTCTTACCGATACATTCCGCGCTACCTCTCAGATGGCCTGGATTGGATGGGGCATCGGTAAAAACTGTAAATACCCCGAACGCGTTATGCAGGTTTTGGATTATATGTATTCCAGCCCTGAGCTGATGAATCTGTTCAACTGGGGAATCGAAGGAAAGCATTATGTATTTGCTGACAAGGAAAAAGGCATTATTACCTATCCGGAAGGCGTCAATGTACAGAATAAAACCTATGGCCTTAATATGGGGTATGAAATGCCAAACCAGACCATTGCCTATGTGTGGGAGGGAAACGATCCTTCTATCTGGGATGAATATAGAGAGTTCAATTCTGCCGAACCGCTGATTTCCACAGGCTTTATCTTTGACAATTCCAAGGTGCTGACGGAGATTTCTGCGCTCACCAATGTGAGAGACAAATATATCGATGCCATTGGTTCAGGTGCTGTTGATCCCGAAACCGCCATTCCTGAAATGAACGAAGCTTTGAAGAAGGCTGGTCTTGACAAGGTAATTCAGGAAAAACAGGCACAGCTGGATGCATTTATTGCTTCCAAATAAATAAAAAAACCGGCCTTTCCGGTCAGTCCTTCAGATTAGCTTTGGAGGTATTTCCGGAAGGTCCATTAAGGTAAGCCTGCTGCAGCTTTTTTGAAAATGCAGCAGCGGGCGGAAGGGAAGACAGAATATGAAAGCAATTCTGATTATGATGGATACCTGCTGCAGGCATATGCTGAGACTGTACCGACCGGAAGCAAAGGCCTCAACGCCCAATATAGACAGACTGGCGGAAAGAAGCCTGGTTTTTGATAATCATTTTATTGCCTCGGCGCCCTGTATGCCGGCCAGGCGGGATATTCTCACTGGCAGAGTGAACTTCCTGGAGAGGGGATGGGGACCGGTGGAGCCTTACGATGTGACACTTCCGCGTATTCTGCGGGAAAACGGAATTTTTACCCATATAGTTACGGATCACAGCCATTACATGGAGATTGGCGGGGAAGGATACCTCCAGCAGTATCAGACCTGGGATTTCCAGAGGGGGCAGGAGACTGATGTATGGGTTTCCAGCATCCGCGATCCCGGCAGTCCGGAGCCTCATCTTGGTACGGTGTTCCGCCAGTATCAGTGTAACCGCACCCGTTTTCATACCGATGCAGACCGGCCGACGCCAAGAACCTTTGCCTCGGCTGTGAACTGGTTGCAGCAGAATGAAGGCGAAGATAATTTTTTCCTGACTGTGGAGGCTTTTGATCCCCATGAGCCTTTTGACGCATCGGAGGAATTCCGGGCTATGTATCCCGATGACTTTGATGTTTTTTACGAATGGCCGCGCTATAGCGCACTGAATGATCAGGAAACGCCGGAAGCGGTGGAACACCTGAGAAACCAGTACTGCGCTACGCTTTCCATGGCGGATAAATGGCTGGGCAAGCTGCTGGATGAGATTGACAGGCAGGGTATGTGGGAGGATACCTGTATTATTTTCACCTCAGATCACGGACATATGCTGGGAGAACATGGAGTGACTGGTAAAAACAGATATCATGCATGGGATGAGATGTGCAGAATACCGCTTCTGGTCCATATGCCTGGGGATTTCAGGGCGGGAGAACACATTGGAGCTCTTACCCAGAATACTGATCTGTTTCCCACCCTTCTGGAATGCTTTGGCGTGGATGCGCAGATATACCGTACTCCTATCCATGGTAAATCGTGGATGCCTCTGATAAAAGGGGAAGCGGAAAAAATCAGGGATTACGCAATTTATGGCTGGTTCGGCCAGCCTGTGAATATTACGGACGGAAGATATACCTATTTTCGGGCAGCAGGGAAAGGAAATGCACCCCTGAATGCCTACATGGCTTCGCTTACCACCTATGAACGCTACCTAGGCTGCGATACGCCCCAGGTTGTCACTTGCGGGATGTATTTGAAGCAGTGTCCTATTCCGGTTTACCGGCTGCAGCTGGTTCAGGAGCATGAGGAGCCGCCTTATCTGGATCTGGGTATCAGCCGCCTGTATGATACCCTGGAGGATCCGGGGCAGCTTGTGCCGATAGAAAATGAAGCCCTGGAGGAGCGGCTATGCAGGGAACTGGCAAAACAGATGGAAGCCCATGATGCGCCGACAGAGCAATATGAGCGGCTGGACCTGCAAAAATACAGATAAATTTTATGTAAATAGGGGATGTCAACCGCTTGTCATAAGAAACTGTCGGAGAAAAATCGGACAAATTCGGCGCTGATTCCAGAAAGAAACATGACAAAGTGCGGAAAACAGCACAAGCGGTGAAAAAAAGAAGGTTAAAAAATTAACAAAAACTGAATCCGAAAAAGGAAACACTTGTGGAAAACAACGATTCTTATGACAACCGATTGACATAGAAAAAAAACCATGTTATTATCTAAGCACAGTAAGACATACCCCAATAAAAACACCGCTGTCTCCCCAGAACAGCTCCATAGAACACTTTTTCCCCCTCCCTTTTCTTTGTGTTTGGACAGTTGTTTGACGGCGGTGAACCCCCCCTTTTATAAATAAATTGTCTTGCTGTAAACAGCCCCCTCCCGATATCTTTCAACCTGGAAGATATCGTTACCATAGAAATAAGGGGCGCTCCAAAGGATTCCCCCCGGAGGAACGTCCCTAACCCCCCCTTCTTTTTCATAATCCGGATGGGCCAGCGATGACCCATACGGTTTTTTTTGTTATAGAAAACTATGTGAGGAAAAAGTGTGGTTTTTGGGAGATGCAGCCTGGGATTTGCGTTGCGGCAGCCTTTTATGGCAACGGTCTGCATTTGGAACAGAAGATTGCGCCTTTCCTTCTTTATGATATAATAATGCTGAGACGACATTATAACTGTAAGGAAGTGCTTCAGGAGCGCTGAAATCCATCGCCAAAGGTGATTTAGAATGGATTTTAGCAGTAACTGTGAGGGATACTGAACAATTACGTATAATAAATAAAAATTCAGGTAAAGGATTGAAAAAGCGGCATTTGAAAGCGGCTGACCGGAGGAGAGTATGGCAACACTGAAGGATGTGGCGAAGGAAACCGGGCTGACTGTAAGCACGGTTTCCAGAGTATTGAATAATCGCGGCTATATCAGCGCAGATGCGAGGGAAAGGGTTTATGAAGCGATGAAGAGGCTGAATTATCAGCCCAATGAGCTTGCAAGATCCCTTTCCAAACAGACGACAAATACAATCGGTGTGATTGTGCCTCACATTGATCATCCTTATTTTGCCAGACTTCTGAGCAGTCTGGAAACGGCGGCTTACAAAAGCGGCTATAAGCTTCTTCTTTTTAATTCCGGTGAGCGGGACGAAAAAGAGGACAGATACCTGGAAATGTGTAAGGGCAGCCGTGTGGCAGGAATTATTCTGTGCAGCGGCAGGGTAGAAACGCAGTGTTTTGAAGGACTGGGCGTGCCGCTGGTTACGGTGGAACGGTTTCTTGAGAGCGGGACGGCTGCGGTGGAATGTGATAACCGCCAGGGTGGCCGTCTGGCGGCTAAACACCTTTTGGAGCGCGGTTGCAGGAAAGTGGTATATCTGGGCGGAGAAAATGAGGAAAATATGCCCGCTGATGACAGAGCGCTGGGCTTCATGGAGGTTTGTCTGCGCGAGGGCCTGGAGTTTCTGGATCCGGGACGGGAAAAGGATGCCGGGTTATATGCTTCCCTGGATTATCACAGCTATATAGAAAAGATACTGGAGGCTCATCCGGAGATTGACGGTATTTTTGCAAGCAGCGACGTTATTGCCGCTCAGGTCATACAGATCTGCGGCAAAAAGGGGATCCGTATTCCGGAGCAGGTGAAGGTGGTGGGCTTTGATGACTGCGGCCTCGCTTCCATGACCACACCGAGCATTACCACGATCCGGCAGCCTGTGGACGAAATGGCACAGCTTGCGGTGGATATGCTTATCCGGGCAAACCGCAATGAACTGGTGCCAAGCCGTACAACCCTTCCGGTTACTCTGATACGCAGGGAGACTACCTGATACATTGCCGGACTGATATACGGCAAAGACGTATGGCAAAAATTCATGATGTAATCTGTTGCGGACTGTTATATGATAATATGATATAGCCGGTTATACTTTCGTGCCTGTTTTTACAGGAAGCAGTATAAGCCGGCGTATTTTTTATTGAATAAAAATCTGTCACATCTGTGTCTGTTTCACTTGTATGTAAAGTTCACTTTTTTCCACAATTGATTTCAAAAGTAAAAAAATTACTGCCGGATACTTATTTTATCCGGCAGATGACGAGCCTGACGAAGAGGGAATACGGCTGACGGGGAAGGAAGAAACGGTGATTCTACAGGCTTAATGCTTCCGTTGCAGGTGTATAAAATATCAACAATAAGTGAATCGATTCACAAAATGGTGCAAAAATGTAAAATAGCAATTTATGAATCGTTTTATATTTTCAAAGTGCACAATTATAGATGTGCTTTATGAGGCTGAATTTATAAAAATATCATTTATATACAAAAAAATTAAAATAAGTTATTGACAATTATATTGCAGGGTGGTATTGTTAAAGCACGATATGAATCGATTCAAGTTCATGCAGACAATTATTACAGAGCAAATGTGACATAATTGTAATCAGTAAGCAGAAGAGATATCTGCTACCCAATTTCAAGGAGGAGTAAGAAGATGAAGAAGAAATTACTCAGTGCAATTCTTTCAGTTGCCATGGTGGCAACAGTGCTTGCAGGATGCGGCGGGAGCAGCTCATCCACAGGTGAGAGCACAGCAGCGGGAGACAGTGCAGCAGCTGTGGAGGAAGGAAGCGCGGCAGCTTCCACGAATACATCCACGGACGGTGTGAAGATTACCATTCTGAATACCAAGAGTGAGATTCAGACACAGTGGGAAGAGCTGGCACAGGAATATAAAGAGCTGACAGGCGTGGATGTAGAGGTTTCCGTAACCGTCGGCGATTCACCTTCCCAGGATATTACCAAGAGATATGCTTCCGGCGAAGTACCGACCATCTTCATGGGAGACATTCAGGATATCATTATGCTGGATGAATATGCGCTGGACCTGTCAGGTGAAGACTGGGCCAAGGACGGCGGCTCCGATTACGGATGCAATTACAACGGCAGGCTGATTGGCTTCCCCTTCTGTATTGAAGCCCGCGGCCTTATGTATAACAAGACAGCAATTGAAGCGGCTACTGGAGAGGCCTTTGACCCCACGGCTGTGAAATCCCTGGATGACTTTACCGCACTGCTTGACAAGCTGGTTGCCGGCGGCATGGAAACACCGGTTGCCCTGAATATGGAAGACTGGTCACTGGGCGGACATTATCTGACACAGGTATATGAGGAACAGGACGGCACCCTGGAAGGCGCAACAGCATTCCTTGACGGCCTGAAGGCAGGTACTGAAGATTTGAAGACCAATGCAAGATGGAACTCCCTCATGGATACCTTTGATGTATTAATGAAATACAATATGAACGGCGCGGATCCTCTGGCAGCTGATTACAACAACAACGCCGTTTCCCTGGCAGAAGGCGACATTGCATTCTGGTTCAACGGAAACTGGGCATGGGCTGAAATGTCAGACTTTGCGGTAGAAGGAAGCGAATACGGAATTATGCCCGTAGCACAGCCTGACAGCTCCAACGGTGCAGTTGACAAGCTGGCCGGCGGCGCAAGCAAGTACTGCATGATTGATACCAAGTACAACAGCGAAGCACAGCAGCAGGCAGCAAAAGATTTCCTGAACTGGCTTGTATATGATGAAAAAGGACAGGATTTCCTTGTAAACCAGTGCAGCCTTGTTCCCGCATTCTCCAATATCACCATGGAAGTAACCAATCCCATGGGACGTTCCGTACAGAGCTATGCAAATGAAGGTAACCTGATTCCCGGATATCCGGAATATCCCGGAGACCACTGGAAAGAAATGGGCGCCGAGATGCAGAAGTACCTGGGCGGCCAGGAAAGTAGGGACCAGCTTGCAGACAACATTGCGGCATACTGGAAGGCACAGTAAATAGGTATATTTTTGAAATATGGCTGAAAACGAAGGGCCGGATCTGAAAGGGTCCGGCCCTTTTTTCCGGGGCGTGTCTGAAAATTATTAACAGCGGATTGTGGGCAGGGCATCACACCGGCTCCTGTAGTTTTCAGACGCGCTCCGGGTTCTCCCATAGAGAAGAGAGGAGCGATTCAATGCAGAATCAGAATAAGTTCCATTACAAAGCGATGATGTTTCTCAGCTTTGCGGGTCCTGCTGTAATATTGTTTTCAGCAGTAGTCATTGTCCCCTTCCTGTTTGGTCTTTATCTGACCTTCACGGGCTGGGACGGTATTTCCAGCAGCATTCCCTTCGTAGGGCTGGAAAATTATGTGGCGCTGTTCCAGGATGGAAGCTTTTGGGTTTCCCTGGGAAGGACCATCCTGTATGCCTTTGTTGCAGTAATCCTCGCCAATGTGGTGGCCTTTGGCCTGGCATATCTGGTGACGAGCAAAATAAAAGGAAGCAATTTTTTCCGGGCGGCATTTTTTACCCCTAACCTGATTGGCGGTATCGTACTTGGTTATATCTGGCAGTTCGTATTCAAGCAGGCGATTCTTGTAATCGGCGATGCCACAGGCTTCAGCCTGTTTTCCACCTCCTGGCTGTCCGACCCGATCAAGGCCTTCTGGGCATTGATTATCGTAACAGTGTGGCAGCTGTCCGGTTATCTGATGCTGATTTATATCGCAGGCCTTATGGGCGTATCCGATGACCTGAAGGAAGCGGCCAAGATCGACGGCTGTGATGAAAAGAAAACCACGCGTTATATCACCCTCCCCATGATGGCAGGAACCTTTACCATCTGTTTCTTCCTTGCAATCACGAGGGCATTTGTAACCTACGATGTGAACATATCCCTGACGGAAGGCGGCCCTTACGGTTCCACAACCCTGGCGGCCATGTACGTTTACAATATGGCATTCTCATCCAAGAAATACGGCCTTGGCCAGGCGGAAGCCCTAATCCTGTTCCTTGTAATTGCAATTATCGCAGTTACGCAGGCATTCATCGGTAAGAGTAAGGAGGTAGAAGCATAATGGATCTGAATACAAAAGGATTTATTAAGAAAAAAGTCTCTTTGGTATTAAAGATGATCGTATTGCTGGCATGCTTTATCATCTACATGTTCCCTTTTGTTATGGTGGTAATCAACTCCTTTAAGACAAAAAGAGATATTATCAAGGAACCTCTTGCCCTGATTGGAACGAACGGCGCATCCGTTACCAACTATCTGCAGGCCTTTACGAAAATGAATTTCCCCAGGACGTTCATGAAGTCCCTGTGCATCACGGGTATCAGCGTTCTTTTGATAATCATTGTTTCTTCCATGTGCGCATACATTTTCGTGCGTACTGATTACAAGCTGAATAAAATTTTCTTTTCCCTGATGATTGCTTCCATGGTAATTCCGTTCCAGGTAATCATGATTCCGCTGGTTTCCATTTACGGCGGACAGCTGCACCTGCTGAACCACAGACTGACGCTGATTCTGATGCATGTGGGATTTTCCACGGCCATGTCTGTATTCATGTACCACGGCTTCATCAAGAGCAGTATCCCTTTGTCGCTGGAGGAAGCGGCGCGGCTTGACGGCTGCTCCAGGCATCAGACCTTTTTCCGGGTAGTGCTGCCGCTGCTTAAGCCTACCACGGCGACGCTGGTTATCCTGTATGCCATGGCCCTGTGGAATGACTTCCTTCTTCCTTCCCTGATTTTGACAAAGAAGGAGCTGTATACACTGCCCATCGCAACACAGATGTTCTATGGCACCTATTCTTCGGATTTGGGGCTGATTATGGCGTCCCTGATTATGGTTGTCATTCCGGTAATCATCCTTTATCTGTTCCTGCAGAAGTACATTATCGCAGGAGTGGTTGCCGGTGCGGTAAAATCCTGATTTTTTACGGAAAGGGCTTTTTCCCGGTTTTTCACCCGCTGTCCCGGCGGACGGCGGTGTGGGTAAGCCCTTTACACGATATATAAAAAAATGTAACCGTGATGGTACGGGACAGTGGGAGCAGAATATGGCTGAATGGTTAAAAAAAGCAATATTTTATGAGGTGTATCCTCAGAGCTTTAAGGACAGCAATGGAGACGGCATCGGAGACATTCCCGGCCTGATGGAGAAGCTTGATTATATCAGGGAGCTGGGGATGAATGCCATCTGGATCAATCCCTGCTTTGATTCCCCTTTTTATGATGCGGGGTATGATGTGGCGGATTACTACAGGGTAGCTCCCAGATACGGAACCAATGAGGACTTGAAGCGGTTATTTGAAAAGGCGCATTCTTATGGGATGCATGTATTGTTGGATCTGGTGCCGGGGCATACGGCAGTGACGCATCCCTGGTTCCTGGAATCCATGAAGGCGGAAAAAAACGAGTATACTGACCGGTATGTGTGGACGGACAGTCCCTATAAACGGATGGAAAATGTCCGGGGGATTGTGAGCATCCTTCGGGGGATTTCCCCCAGGTACGGAACCTGTGGGGTAAACTGCTTCAGTACGCAGCCAGCGTTAAATTACGGCTTTGCCAGGATAGATGATCCGGCGTGGCAGCAGCCGGTGGACGCGCCGGGGCCGCGGGCTTCCAGGGAGGAGCTGATGAATATCATGCGCTTCTGGCTGGGCCTGGGCTGTGACGGCTTCCGAGTGGATATGGCCGGTTCTCTGGTGAAAAATGATGATGACAAGACGGAAACCATCCGGCTGTGGCAGGAGGTAAGGGCTTTTCTGGATCGGGAGTTCCCGGAAGCAGTCCTGGTATCGGAATGGGGCAGGCCGGAGGTATCGCTGAAGGCAGGCTTCCATATGGATTTTTTCCTGCATTTCGGCGACACCGGTTATATGGATCTGTTCCGGACAGAGCATCCTTTTTTCAATGAAGAAGGAAAAGGGGACATTTCCGTATTTGTGAAGCATTATCAGGAAAATGAGAAGGCGTCCGGAGGAAAAGGTATGATGTGCATGCCCTCGGGTAACCATGACATGATCCGGATTTCAAAGCAGCTGGACACACGCCAGATGAAGCTGGCATATGCTTTTATCTACGCGCTGCCGGGAGCGCCGTTTCTGTATTACGGGGATGAAATCGGCATGCGTTATGTGGAGGATCTGGTTTCTGTGGAGGGCGGCTATGAGAGAACCGGGAGCAGAAGCCCGATGCAGTGGGATAAATCCACCAACGCAGGATTTTCCAGCGCGCCTGCTGAAGCGCTTTATATCCCTCTGGATCCGGGAGATGACAGGCCCGATGCGGCTTCCCAGATGGAGGAAACGGACTCTTTGTACAATACGGTAAAAAAACTGATTTCTGTGCGACAGGCCCACAGCGCCCTGCAGGGGGACGGAAAAATTGAATTTCTGTATGCCGGAGATCATACGTATCCGCTTGTTTTTGAAAGAAGCTCAGCAGAGGAAAAGGTGCTTGTTATCATTAATCCGTCGGGAAAGGAGCAGGAATGCCAGGTTCCCTGCGAGGGATCCTGGGAGGTTATTTATTCCTGCGGAGGGCTTCCGGTAATGGAAAGCGGGAAAGTGAAGGCGGCTGCCGTCAGCGCCTGCTGGATGAAAAAGACACTGATTTAAGAAAGTTTCTGATTGCCATTACAGTGAGGGCAAGGTATCATGATGACAGGAAGAGTGTCGAATTTTGGAGGAACGTTTATGAATTAACGGTTCCTGAAAAAAACGGACGGATATTCACTGGGAGGTAAGTAAGAATGGTAACGATTAAGGATGTAGCGGCGGATGCCGGCGTATCAGTGGGAACAGTATCAAAGGTATTGAATAATATGTATGTCAAGGCTGACAACCGGCGGAGGGTGGAGGAATCCATACACAGGCTTGGCTATCAGGTAAATACCTATGCCAGGGGCCTGAAGGCCCAGCAGACATTTACGGCGGCGATTATTGTTCCGGATTTAATCAACCCATTTTTTGCCCTGCTGGTGAATTATGTGGAGCAGGTGCTGGCGGCGGTCGGCTATAAGCTGCTTGTATGCAATTCCCATTGTAATGAGGACAGGGAGCTTGCCTATATCAATATGGCAAAACAGAACAAGGTAGACGGCCTGATTGCCGTTACCTACAGCAATACGGATGAATATCTGGAGGCGGATATGCCTCTGGTTTCCATAGACAGACATTTCAAGCATCAGATATGCTGTGTGTCCAGCGATAATGAAATGGGCGGCCGCCTGGCTGCTCAGAAGTTTATAGATACAGGCTGCAAAAATGTAATTTACATCAGAAACGGTTCCAATGTGGAGGGGGAAACCCTGAAGAGAGGGAAAGCGTTTGTGGATACCTGTGAGCAGGGAGGCGTGGAGGCTACCCGGATGGATTTCGGGGAGGAAACCACACTGTCCAAGCAGCAGATGAATAAAATTAACAGCTTCCTGGAGCAATGCGTAAAGGGCGGGAGCTTCCTGTACGACGGTATTTTTACCAGCTCCGACGTACATGCCATTGTGGTTGAGAAGCAGCTGACTGCGATGGGGATCCGTGTGCCGGAAGACGTACAGATCATAGGCTATGACGGGCTCCGTATCCTGAACGTGGGGGATTACCCGGTGTCCAGCATCGCGCAGCCGGTAAAGGAAATGGCAGTGACCTGTGTGGACACGCTCATCAAGCTGATTGAGAAAAAGCCTGTGGAAAGGCGGATTATTCTGCCCGTTACTTTTGTGGAGGGCGGAACTACAAGATAAAGTTTGAAAGGCGGCAGTAAAATGAAAAAATTAGAAAATAAAGTCATGTTGATAACGTACTCCGATTCCATGGGGCATAATCTGAAGGATCTGGAGAAAATACTTTCCGAATATTTTAGGGATGCAGTGGGCGGCGTCCATATTCTTCCCTTTTTTCCCTCTTCAGGGGACAGGGGTTTTGCGCCCATGGATTATACCAAAGTGGATCCGGCCTTCGGCGGCTGGGAGGATGTGGAACGGCTGGCGGACAAATATTATCTGATGTTTGACTATATGATTAACCATATTTCGGCGCAGAGCGAGTATTATAAGGATTTTCTTGCAAAAAAGGAGGATTCGGAATATAAGGATCTGTTCATCCGCTATAAGGATTTCTGGGAAGGCGGCGAGCCCACGCAGGAGCAGGTGGATGTGATTTATAAAAGAAAACCGCGCGCGCCTTATGTGGACGCACATTTTGCGGACGGGACGACGGAAAAGGTTTGGTGTACCTTTGATGAGGAGCAGATCGATATCAACTGCAAGTCGGAAACCGCGAAGAAATTTATCAGGGACAATCTTGTGGGGATGTGCAGGCACGGCGCTGCCATGATCCGCCTGGATGCCTTTGCCTATGCAACCAAGAAGGCGGGAACCAGCTGCTTTTTCATTGAGCCTGAAATCTGGGAGCTGCTGGATGAGTGCACGGAAATCCTGAAGCCTTATCAGGTGGAAATCCTTCCGGAGATCCATGAGCATTACACGATGCAGAAGAAAATAGAGGATAAGGGTTATTATGTGTATGATTTTGCGCTGCCCATGCTGCTTATCAATGCGCTGTATTACGGACAGACAAAGTATCTGAAGCACTGGCTGGAAATCTGCCCCAGAAAGCAGTTCACCACCCTGGATACCCATGACGGAATCGGCGTTGTGGATGTGAAGGATCTGCTTCCGGATGAGGAAATCAACCGGACAAAGGAGGATATTTTCAAATACGGCGCGAATGTGAAGAAAATCTACAATACCGCCGCTTACAATAATCTGGATATTTATCAGGTAAACTGTACCTATTATTCTGCGCTGGGCGATGATGATGACGCATATCTCCTGGCAAGGGCGGTCCAGTTCTTTGCACCCGGCATTCCGCAGGTATATTATGTGGGCCTGATGGCGGGGAAGAACGATCTGCAGCTTCTGGAAGAAACCAAGGTGGGAAGAAATATCAACCGCCATTATTACACGGAAGAGGAAATTACCGAAGAGGTGAAGCGTCCTGTTGTGGAGAAGCTGATCCGGCTGATGGAATTCAGGAATTCCTTCCCGGCGTTTGACGGAAGCTTTGCCATGAAGGAATGCGAGGATGGAAAACTTGTCATTGTGAGAGAAAGCAACGGCTATACGGCGGAGCTGGAGGCGGACTTCGCGGAGAAGAAGTTTACGATATACACCACTCAGCCCGGAGGTGAGAGGCAGGTCCTGGATAAATAAGGCTTCTGCCGGGAGTGACTGGTTGTTATCAGCAATTGTTTATATTGAATGTGTATAAAACAGGAAGTAGCGGTGACTGCAGCCGGAAATTTTGGGCTGTGGCGCTGCTGCTTTTTTTGTGGTTTTCATGAGGTTTTTATGGGGGCATGGGAAGTTCTTACGGGAACGGTGACCTTTCTGATGTGGGAGTATGACAGGGGAATGGTAAAGGTGGGAAAAACAGGAGGAACCGGGTGGACAGGAGAGGAGGAAGGTGATAGATTAAAGATAAAACCAGCCGGAGACAGTTATGCATTTCGGAAAAGGTAATAATAATAAATGATGGAAGCCGTAGAAAACGGCTTCAGGGAGGGGACTATGAAAATACTTATACTTTGCGATGATAAATGGCATCCTGCGGAGGTGGTGGAAAGGGGGCTTGCTTTTCTGGCAGAGGAAGGGCATGCGCTTGATTTTGTCCGGGATGCCAAGGATATTCTGACACCGGCATTTCTGGGCCGGTACCCGGTGGTGATCAATGCCAAGGGGAATGCGCTTACCGGGGCAAATGATGCGCCCTGGTTTGAGGAGGGAGTGACGGAGGCCGGGCCGGAGGAGCTGCGGGAGTATGTGGAAGCGGGCGGCGGATTCCTTTCCCTTCATGCGGGCAACAGTTTTAAGGCGGAGGAGAATAAAGCCTACACGGATTTTGTGGGGAACAGTTTTGTTAAGCATCCGCCCAGATGTACGGTCAGGGTAACGGTTGACAGAACACATCCTGTAACAGAGGGCGTACATGATTTTGAAATCAGGGATGAGCATTATGAGCTTGAACATCTGGCGGCGGATATCCTGCCTCTTCTTTCAACGGTATCGGAGAGCGGAGGAAAGCAGATGGGAGGGTATGTGAGAAGCATAGGCAAGGGGCGTCTCTGTGTCCTGACACCAGGTCATATACTTTCTGTGTGGGAGAATGAAGAATACCGGAAGCTTGTCAGAAATGCGGTTTTCTGGTGTGCAGGCGGTGTGAAGTGAGTTTTTTATGCAATAAGGAATAAGATGAACAGTAAATAAAACAAAAGGTTGATACATTATCTTTTTTATAAGGGGAGGGCTTGCAGGGTTATGGAAAATGTATTTATCACCGGAGCGGACAGGGGAGTGGGCTTTGCACTGTGTGAAGAGTTTGCCGCGCATGGCTTCCGGGTGCTGGCGGGGCAGTATATGCCTGAATGGGGAGCGCTTGCAGAGCTTGCGGAGAAATACCCCGGACAGGTGGAATGCATTCTTTTGGATGTGTCTGATACGGCTTCGGTACAGGAGGCGGTCAGGACAGCTTCGGAGCTTGTGGATAGGATCGACATTCTGGTGAACTGTGCGGGAATCATCCGGGATGACAGCAGAAAGGGATTTTACGATACGCTGAATACGAATACCGTAGGGACGCTGCGCACTGTGGAGCTGTTTCTGCCGTTGATGAAGGCGGGCAGGCGGAGGCTGTGTTTCTTTTCTTCGGAAGCGGGGAGTATTTCCATGCTTCACAGGACCGGGGATGGAGACACCTCCTATTGCGTTTCCAAAGCGATGCTGAATATGACGGTGCGCCTGATGTTCAATGAACTGCGTCCCGAAGGGTACACCTTCCGGGTTTATCATCCCGGCTGGGTGCGATCTTATATGTCAGGGAAAAAGGCGGACCGGGGGCATTATGAACCTGAGGAGTCGGCTGCGGTTGCCTTCCGGCAGTTTACGCAGGAGCGCAGCTTTGAGGATGCGCTTGTCATGACAGATATTAAGGGAGAGGTTTGGCCCTTCTGATGGGCGGGAGAGGAGAAAAGTGATGAAAACAGCGTTCCTGTTTGATATGAAAATGCCCGGGGCCAGGCGGGCAGCGGACTGGCTGCAAAAAAACGGTTATCAGGTGGACGGCGCAGTGACGGGTGAAATGACAGAGGAAGCTTTGCAGCAGCTGGAGAGAAGGACTCTGGATCTGCTGGTTATCTGCCCGGATACGGATTATGGAGCTTGTGACGGTGCGGTAGGAAGCGGCCGTGATTATGAGAAAACAGCGGAATTTGCAGCCGGGAGAATGGCGGAAATCCATGAGGTTTTGGAGCGGAGCATCCCGGCGCTGGACAGAGGCGGAGAAAAACGTATTGCTTTTCTTACCCACGCCTGTTCCAGCATCAACTGGTGTGTAGACAGGCAGGATTTTGCCGCGCATATGCTCCTTGGTGGGCTTAATATGCAGGCAAAGCTTCTGTTTAACAGGTTGCGGCCGCTGGGCTTTACGATGCGGTGCTATGCTTTAGGGGAAAATGGAGCGGGCATTGGCCCGGGAGAATATATCGGGCTGGATTTCTGCTTTGACCCGGGAGAGCCTGTTGTACATTCAGATGAAAACAGGCTTGTAATGCGTGATCGTTTTTTCAGGGAGATTGCGTGGTAGGATAATAATTTTTATCGCCGGATAAAATACGGGAGCCGCTCAAAGGAACGACTCCCGTAAATATTGATTATTTTAATGTAATTTTAATCCGCAGTGTTAAATTTCAGTGCCATCCTCAGTGTTGTTATCATTTTCCGCCGCTTCACGGGCGGTACTGCTGATGTCTGCGGCATCCTTAACGCTGTCTGTAATGTCATCCGCCGCTTCTTTGACAGTGTCATCCGCCTGTGCCGGTTCCGGGGAAGGAGCTGCTGATTCATCGGTAGTATTTTCGCCGTCTTCGAAAGTGGAGCTGTCGGCCTTTCCGGCCATATCTTCCGCAGCGCCCATGGTCGCATTTATTTTCTGGCCGACCTTGCTGACTGCCTTTTCCGTGGCTTCCTTAACCTTATTGAGGGCGGATTCCATCTGTTCGTCAACATTGGCGTATTCATTGCTGTTCTTAATTCTCTCTACCGCGTCATTTATTTTGTGGGTGACCGACTCAAACTCTTCGGAATTCTTCAGCTTGGTAACCGCCTCGTCCACCTTGCTTGTCACCGTCTCATATTCTTCGGAGGCTTTGATTTTCTGAACGGTGTCTTCCACCTTTTCAGAAACATTATTGAGAAGGGCGTCCGCCTTTTCCTTCGCTTTCTTCAAATCAAGAGAAACATAGGAACGGTTTCCTTCCGTATGGGCCTCGGAGGAGTGTGTCTCCTGTTCCTTGCCTGCATCCGCATTCTCCTGTGTCTCTCCGGCAGCGGAGGAGGCTGCGTCCGTATCGTCATCGTTGAGTTCGTCATCATCAAACTCATCGAAGTCATCAAATTCATCACCGCTGTCGTCACTGTCATTATTGACGCGGGAATCCCTGTTTTTCAGGTAGTAATAGGTGCCGGCCGCTGCTGCGCCGACTACAGCTGCTGCAGCGAGTAATCTTCCAAATCCATTTGACTTTCTGGCCATCGTAAAATACCCCTTTCTTAAGGCTGTGATTAAGCTGAGCAGCACCCTGCGGACAGGTTCAGACGAAAAGTAACCCCTGAACGGCCGGGCGCTATACTGCTATAAAACGGACCGGATGCACCGGACCTGAAATCCCTTCGCGGCGAAATCCGCTTAGTGTTATTTTAATACTATTTTGCGGAATTGAAAAGAAAATATGTATTAAAATTGTATTAATTTCCCAATATTTTTATGACAGGGTTTCCGTATATTTGTTAAAATGCGTGGAGGAACGGTTCCTTTTGACAAAACGGACGGTTTAACTTATAATATACTTAACAAGACAGCCGACGAGTAGATGCACACTACCCGTTCCGGCAATATTATTCAGTTATAAGAAATAGCCGCCTATCTTTTACCAGAGACCAGGGCGGCTATTTCTTATTTGTATATTTGAGAATTGCTACGATTAAGCTGGCTGTTGTCAAAATAATCATTAGTGTCTCATATGTACTCATAAGCATTTCCCCTTTCTGCAAGACTTAGAATGGGTAATGAACCGCCACTGTCGGCTACCTGGGTAAATATATTAAAATCACTGAAAAACCTCAGCTTCCGCTGGTATCCTTACAGCGCATCAACTCCTTATCTAATACCGTATCCACCATGTCTTTACCGTATTTATCGAGAAGGCGGTACTTACCTATATGCTTCATTTCCTCATATCTCAGCCTTTCGGGACAGTAATCCACAGCGTTCAGCTCATCCTGATGCAGGTAATTGGCATCACATTTCAGGGCATTAAAAAGCCTGTACATATATTCCGGCCTCGGGGAACTGAAAGCTTGTAGATGTAGGTTGGTTATACAAGAATAGTGCTGTATACTGCGGGATGCTGCGGGACATAGGTGTATGAGACATGAGTCCTGTATAAATGCCCGGAATATTATGGGTAGGATAACCGAAAGAACAGGGTTTTCCTAGTTTAAAATGTTTATTTTTCAGGGATTTCAGGGGTGTGGATACGCAGAAGCTATAAGATATCCCAAAAAAGAAAAAATATGTTTTTTCAGGGTGTATTGGTGTAAGATGACGTGTATACTAAATGACATATAAAGGTTACCTTTTTGTGATTGGAGGAAATAAAATGGAATACAGGAAACGTGTGGAAAAGCTGCTGTTGTCTTTGGGAAGAGAGGGGATGGAAAAGCTTCTGGAATGGATGGCGGAAAACGGCTATTATGATGAGCCGGATTGTGACAGCCAAAGCTCTCCGGCGGGCGGAAGCCTGGCAGCGCAGAGCTTGTATGTTCTGGGAATCATGGAGGACATGGCCTATCTTCTTCTGCATGATAATGAGGACACATTGGAAGCAAAGCAGAATTCACTGGCTGTCTGCGCCCTGCTGCACAGGATTGGCATTTTGGGGACAGGACTTGAGGAAACAAAGGAGGGCGAAGCGGAAAAAAAGGCTGTCGATATCGTATCTTCATTTATTACGCTGGACAAGGAAGAGGAGCGGGCGCTGTTATGTAATGAGGTGGTAGGTCGTGACTTCGCGGCCAATAAGGGGGCTGCCGGGATGGATTATGCCCTGCTGTTATTCTTTGCTGAAAAATGGGTGGCAAACGAAGGGAAAAACGGGGTAAAAGGGTGAAGGATATGGTATAATGGCGTTATGTGATTGGCGGCAGAATCATAGATGGCATAAATCTGCAGGCAGAAAAATATGATTGGAGAATCGTGATATGAAGATGTTGCTTGTGCTGTTTGATAAGCAGGGGCAGATTCTGCTGTGCAGGAACCCATCGGGATATTCTGTTCCGACGAATGGGGCCGAGGTTGATGAGGGCTTTGGCTTTGGTTCACCACAGGAAGAAAACAGGTGGTTTTGGGAAAACTGCGGTCTGCTTGTATACCGGCGTTATATTTGCTTTTATAAGGATTATTGTGCCGCTGTATTTGAGCTGTATGGCGAATGTAATGTGGGAAAAGAGTTTATCTGGATGGACAGCGGCAGTTTAGATAAATTTATTGTGGGGAACAGCTTAACAGTCTTGCTGAAAGCTGTGGTGAAAAACTATAATTGCAGCAAAACAGTTCCCTGGGTAAATAAGGACGGATTTCAGCCTTATCTGAATTGGGCATTGAAGGCTGCAGGCAGTGACACTCAATTGACATACGGTAAAATAGAACAGATAAAAAATACTTATGTTTCAACGATTTTCCGATTCCAGGCAGGTGAGGAAATCTTCTATTTGAAGATTCCCGGCAAAACATATCTTAATGATGCTGTGCAGATAGAAAAATTTCTTGTAGTATTGCAGGGGTATACCAAAGAGGAGGCAGGACTATGAACGATAAGTTCTTTGATGTGAAAAAAGAGAAACAGGACAGGATAATTAATGCTTCCTTGAAGATGTTTGCGTTAAATGGCTACAGGCATGCCAGTACGGATGATATGGTGAGGGAGGCGGCTATCAGCAAAGGGCTGCTGTTCCATTATTTTGGAAGTAAGCTGGGGCTGTATGTGTTTTTGTATGATTACAGCACTAGATTTATGCTGTTGGAGTTTTCCAGGGAAATTAAGGCTGTGGATACGGATTTCTTTGTGCTGGCGGGGAAAATGGAGACTGCGCGGATGCGGGTGATGAAAATGTATCCCTACATGAGGCGTTTCCTGGATGCGGTGCAGAAGGAAGACTGTGCAGAGGCGGCGGAGGCCGTCCGGGAAATCCGGGAAAAATATCAGGAAAGCCTGAATAAATACATAAGACAGGCCGATTTTGACAGGTTTGTACCGAAGGCAAAACCGGAAATGGTGATGAAATGTGTGGAGTATACGCTGAACGGCCTGACGGAGGAATTCAGCGGCCGGGGCGGTTTGGAAACAGAGGCTCTGAAGAAAGAAATAGAGGATTATCTGCGGATGTTTGCCGCAGTGTTTCAATAAAGGAAAAACGATGGACAGAGAGGCCTTTTTAAAGATATTGACGCCATTGGATGTGCATGATACATATCGGGAGCTGTACTTTCGGAATCCGGCGGCTTTTGCGGTGCCGGTCAGGAGCTGGGAAGAGTTCTGCGGGCGTTATAATGAGCTGGAGGGGGAGGGAAAGACAAAGCTCCCTCCGGTGCCGCCCACGCCGATTGCGCCTGTTTTTTCGGAGGAGGAGTATTTTCCGCAGGAGGACTGGGGAGAGGTGAGCGTGATTGTAAACGCCCGCTACTGCCCGGCTTTTCTGCATGAGCTGGAGTTTATCAAAATTATTTATGTGTTCCGGGGAAGCTGCTTTTTTTATATTGACGGCAGGTGGATATCCATGACGGAAGGAAATGCCTGTATTGTGGCGCCGGGGGTGGAGCAGACCGTTTTTTCCTGTGCGGATGAGGATATTGTGCTGAATCTGCTGATTCGCAGGAGTACCTTTGCGGAGTCCTTCTGGGAGCTGCTGGAATCCAATGACGGCGGCGTGATTGCGGATTTTTTCTGGAAGATGCTTTATCATAAGCCGGGCGGGGAGGTGCTGCTTTTTAACAGCAGGCCGGATATGCTGCTGGAGGAGAGCGTGGTGGATCTCTATGAAGAAGCGCTGCTGCAGTCGGTGAAAAGCGGCCTGGTCATGAAGAGCATGATGATGGCCATATTTGCCTATATTCTCAGATGGAAGGAAAAGGACGTGGTATGGCTCAGAAAAAAGGAAAAGCACAGGGAGTATCCCCTGGCACAGTATCTGCTGTACATGAAGGAGCATATTGACGAGGTGTCTCTTGCTTCCCTGGCGGGGAATTTTTATGTGAGCGAGGGGTATCTGAGCCGGTATTTCCGCAGGGAAACGGGATTTACCTTCAGCCATCTCCTGCAGGAAATGAAGATGAAAAGGGCAGCGGAGCTGCTGATAAAGACGGAGTGCAATATAGAGAAGATTGTTGCGCTGATCGGGTATACGGATCAGAGTATTTTTTTCAGGAATTTTAAAGCAGCCTATGGGATGACGCCTCTTGTTTACAGGAAGAAAAAACGGCAGGCGGAATTCATGTATACATAAAACAGGGGGGAACGGTTTGCGGCTGAGTGAAGGTCTGGGAGAAGAGGAGCAGTTATATAAAAGCCTGTATGCAAGGTGCCCTGAGGTCTGGGAGGAGCCGGTGGAGGACTGGGCCGGGCTGGTGAGGCGGTGTCATAAGGCCGGAATAAACGATATTCCGAATGAAGCACCTTCCATGATGGGCAGCGTATTGACGGAGGATGATTTTTTCACAGAGAATTTCAAGGAGGTTGTCTGCTTTAATAACCTCAGGTATTGTCCGCCGTTTCTTCATAAGCTGGAGTTTATCAAGATTATTTATGTGTGGAGCGGAAGCGTGACCGTGTATCTGGATAATGTGAAATATGAGCTTTTATCGGGGAATTTCTGCATAATTACGCCGGGAATCCGGCATACGGTGTTTTCCAGGCACGATGAGGATGTGATCATCAATATCCTAATGCGCATCAGTTCCTTTGCCAATGCGTTTTCGGGGATCTTGATGGAACAGAATATCCTGGCTGATTTTTTCTGGAAAATCCTTTATACGAAGCACAGCAACCGGGTATTGATGTTTGGCTGCAATAATGATCCGAAGCTGGACCGGTGGGTGGAGAGGATGTTTGATGAGTCAGCGCGGCAGCAGGCGGCAAGCAACCTTCTGATGAAAAGCTATGCCATGATTTTCCTGGGTATCGTTATGAGGGAGCATCTGCCGCAGCTGCAGCTGAAGGAAGAGCTGACGGACGAGGTTTATGTGCTTCCCGCCATCATCCAGGCGATCAGGCAGAACCTGAAGAGTATTACGCTGGAGGAGCTGACAAGGCAGTTCGGTATGAGTGAGAGTGAATTAAAACGGTATATCGTCAGGGAAAGCGGCTATACCTACCGGTATCTGCTGCGGGATCTGCGGCTGAGAAGGGCAGTGGAGCTGCTGCGGAATACCAACCTGAGTATGGAGAGAATTATGGAGGAAACCGGGTACAGCAATATGAATAATTTTTACCGTAGCTTTAAGGAGCATTTCGGGCAGACGCCTCTGGAGTTCCGGAAAAATGGGGAAGAGATTTTGATTTGAGGGAAAAGACGGCTGGCAGGAGAAAGAAACGGCAGGAGAAAGAAACGGCAGGTAGGAGAAAACATCAGCAGGCGGTAATAACAGCAGTTCTTATACAGGAGAGCTGAAATAAACGCTTGGGAAAATATCATAAACTGTAATAAATTCAGACGGAGGAGCCGGTACGATCATTGGATTGTACCGGCTTTTTTCTGTACTGACGGGGCTTGGCTAAGAGAGGATGCCTGAAAGAGAATGGCCAAAAAAGGTCATATAAAACAAGTTTTGTGTAGAGTGATAAAGTAAGACGCTAAATATATAATAAAACCACACAAAACATACAAAACGGATCCAGATAAAAGGGGATTGTATTGTGAAATTATCAAGGAGGGAATGGAAATGGCTAAAAAATTGTCAGCAATAGTTTTGGCGGCAGCATTATCATTGTCATTATTGACAGGCTGCGGAAGCGGAAGTACGGATACCGCGGCTTCGGCGCCGGCCGAAACAAAGGGGACGGAGGGAAGCGCAGCAGCGGCGGAGGAGGGAAACGGTGAATTGATTCCCGTTACCTTCAGCAGGGCGCAGGACTCCCTGATGGAAACAGATATTTTTGCCAGGATGGAAGGCGCAACCTATGAGGATAATCTGTGGACGGATTTGATCGCGGAAAAGCTGGGATATGATGTGAAATACCTGTGGATCGCTTCCAGCGCGGAGCTTCAGACGCAGAAGTTCAATGCGGCTATGGCGGCGGGGACGATCCCGGATATCGTGTGTGTGAATAAGACCGATTTGAAGCAGCTTGTGGAAGCGGGCCTGGTAGTGGATATGAAGCCTTATTTTGATGAATATGCCAGTGATTTCGTGAAGGAGCTGATTGCAGCCGGCGGGGATGCGGCGATTCAGGCATGTACCTACGACGGCGTGCAGTACGGAATTCCTTATGTGGACTGTGATATTGAAACAGCGCAGATGCTCTGGCTGCGTCAGGACTGGATGGACGAGCTGGGACTGAAGGCGCCGGAAACGCTGGATGAATTAAGGGAAATTTTAAAAACCTTCAAGGAGCATGCCGGAAGCGGCGGCGTTGGGCTGGCTGTCAGCAACGATATTTACGGCAACAACTTTGACATTAAAGGCTGGTGCAATGCCTACGGCGCATATCCCAAATACTGGATCGACGACGGAAGCGGCAAGCTGGTTTACGGCAGTACGACCCCTGAAATGAAGGAAGCACTGGGAAGCCTGGCGGAGCTGTTCCAGGAGGGGCTGATTGATCCGGAATTTTATGTAAATGACAATGATAAGACCAAGGAAGCGCTTGTAAACGGAAAATGCGGGGCAATGTACGGTTATCATGCCGGTTCTCTGTGGCCTTTGCAGGATGTGGTGGATGCGGATCCCGAAGCAGACTGGCGTCCTTATAAGCTGCCTGTGAAAAATACGGGAGACAAAATCAGGCCCGGCATCCATATGTGTACGGCAAGCTGGTATGCGGTGAGCAAGGATTGTGCGCATCCGGAAGCGCTGGTGCAGATGCTGAACCTGTATTGTGAAAAGGTGCTTGATCCGGAACTGAATGAATATGCGGTATATGCAAATCCCGGCGATGGCCTGGAAGGCGTGTGGAGACTGACCCCGGTAACCATCAACAGCCCGAACAAGAACCAGGTAACAGCCAAGGCGATTGAAGAGCCTCTGAAAACAGGGGAACCCGGGGATCTGACCGGCGAGCAGTACAGTATGTGGGAGTACAGCTACAAGGCACAGAACGGCGATACCCAGCTGTGGGGCTGGAACAGGGTATTCGGTGCGGACGGTTCCCAGCAGCTGCTGATGAGCTATCAGAACGACAGCAACGTGGAATTGGTATATGATCAGTTCTTCGGCGCCCCCGGCGAGGTTATGACCACAAAGAAAACCACGCTGGATGATATGCTGGATCAGGTATTTATCAAAATTATTGCCGGACAGGAGCCGCTGGATTCCTTCGATTCCGTTGTGGAGCAGTGGAGCGCGGCAGGCGGACAGGATATGACTGATGAAGTAAATGAGTGGTATGCTTCCAGCAAATAAAAATGTGGTTTTCAGAAACAGTTTTTACATAAGATTTAAGTCGGAATAGGAAAAATGCAGACTTATTTCAGAACATCCGGGGCAGCAGAATATGCTGCCTCAAATGTTCCAGACGTTACAGGCGGGCTGTTTGCGCCGGTTACGTGCATGTCAGGAGGTAAGGAGAGGAGCAGTATGGCTTCAGGAAAGAAAAAGGTAAAAAATAAATATACATTTGCCATATTTAAAAGAGAACTGCCGCTGCATCTGATGCTGCTGCCGGGGTTGATTCTGGTGGCCGTGTTCAGCTATACGCCGATGGCGGGGCTTGTCATTGCATTCCAGAAATTCATACCCAGCAAGGGGATGTTCGGGGATCAGCAGTGGGTGGGGCTGGGAAATTTCAGCTATGTGTTCAGCCTTCCAGGCTTTAACCAGGCTTTGAAAAATACGATCGTTATCGCCTTCTGGAAAATCATACTGGGCCTGGCGGTGCCGATTGTTTTTGCCCTGATGTTAAATGAAGTTAACAGAAATGGCTTCAAAAGAACTGTGCAGACTGTGGTGTATCTGCCCTACTTTTTATCATGGGTGGTACTGGGCGGTATTTTCCTGGATATGCTTTCCCCCAGCAGCGGAATCATCAATCAGATCATTACGGCGCTGGGAGGAAAGAGTATTTTCTTCCTGGGGGATAACCGTTATTTCAAGCCTACACTGATCTTGACGGATATCTGGAAAAATTTCGGCTATGGAGCAATTGTTTATCTGGCGGCCATATTGGGAATCGATACGGATCTGTATGAGGCGGCGCAGATCGACGGGGCCAACCGCTGGAAGCAGGTGTGGCATGTGACGCTTCCGGGAATGCGCATGATTATTGTGCTGATGATGGTGCTCAGCCTGGGGAATGTGCTGAATGCGGGCTTCGATCAGATTTTTAACCTGTACAGCAAGGCCGTGTATGAATCAGGAGATATCCTGGATACCTTTGTATACCGTCTGGGCCTGATAGACGCGCAGTACGGGCCGGCGACCGCCGTGGGGCTGTTTAAATCGATCATTTCCACGATGTTTATTTCGGTTTCCTACTGGCTTGCCTACAGGTTTGCGGATTACCGGATTTTTTAGGGGAGGGAATCACAGTGAAAAAAATGACAAAGGGACGTATTGTCTTTCAAATTATCAATTATACGGTTCTGATTCTGTTGTCCGTCCTGTGCCTGTTTCCGCTGCTGAATATACTGGCCATGTCCTTTTCCAGCGCAACGGCGGTATCTGCGGGAAGGGTTTCCCTCTGGCCGGTGGAGTTTAATACCTATGCCTACAGCTATGTTATCGGAAAGCGGGATTTCTGGAATTCTCTGCTGAAATCCGTGGAAAGGGTATGTATCGGCGTACCTTTTTCCATGCTGATTACCATTCTGGTAGCCTATCCGCTGTCCAAGGAACGCACGCAGCTGAGGCTGAGAAGCTTTTATTCCTGGATTTTCTTTTTCACCATGCTGTTTTCCGGCGGGCTGATCCCGGGATATCTGCTGATACAGAACCTGCACCTGATGGATACCATCTGGGCGCTGATCCTGCCTATGGCGGTGCCGGTTTACAACATCGTGCTCATGCTGAATTTTTTCCGGGGTATTCCCCATGAGCTGGAGGAGGCTGCCCTGATTGACGGTGCAAACCAGTTCCAGACCTGTTTCCGGATTTATGTGCCCTGTGCCAAGCCGTCCATTGCGACGCTGACCCTGTTCTGTTTTATTACTCATTGGAACAGCTACTTTGATGGATTGATTTTTTCCAATTTCCCGGAAAGCTATCCGCTGGCTTCCTTCCTGTATACGGTGGTGGTGCAGCGGGATATGAGCCTTTTGAGCATGGAGCAGATCAGGGAGCTTTCGCTGGTGGATGACAGGACCATCCGCTGCGCGCAGATTTTTATTGCGCTGATTCCCATTATGCTGATTTATCCGTTTGCCCAGAAGTATTTTGTAAAGGGCATGACGGTGGGATCCGTGAAGGGCTGAGTGCTGCCGCCCGCAGCTATTGTTTCGTGGGAAAGCGCCGGGAACGGAGGAAAAAGGTGACTGTGAAGGTACGAAGCAGTTACGGAAACGGCGCAAAGGCAGCTGAAATGAGATTACATACCGGGAGAAGGATTTTATAATGAAGCTTACCAGACTTTTAACACAGAATTTAGATAATCCCATTGGCCTGGGATGTACAAAACCCTGCTTTTGCTATACCCTGCAGTCAGAGGAAAGGGGAAGCAGGCAGACTGCCTGTCAGATACTTGCCGCATCCTCACCGGAGCTTCTGGAGGAAGGACGGGCCGATCTGTGGGACAGCGGAAAAATGCAGGAAGAAAGAAATTATGCCATTCCCTATGAAGGCGCTCCGCTTGTGTCCAGGCAGGAGGTTTTCTGGAAGGCAAGGGTGTGGGATGAAAAAGGGAACGTTTCGCCGTGGAGCGGGCCTGCCTCTTTTGAAATGGGGCTGCTTGAGGAGAAGGACTGGAAAGCGGCCTGGATCGGCCAGGGGGATGATTTTACCGGAGATAAGTCAGCGGCGCCGGCCATTGTGGGCCGTTTTACGGTAAAGGCCCGGGGCCGGGTAAAAAAGGCGAGGCTCTATATCAGCGGCCTGGGGCTTTTTACGGCGGGCGTCAATGGAAAGCCGCTTTCCGAAAACCTGTTTGAGCCGGGGGAGAGTGAGTTTAACCGCAGGGTATATTATGTTACTTATGATATCCTCCCTTTTCTGCAAGAGGGGGAGAATGCGGTGGGCGTGGTTCTGGGAAATGGGCAGTATGTGAATTTTGCCGTGGATCCTGTGATGAAAAAAGGGGATGGAACCCTGTCGGAAAAGCATCGTTACCAGAAGGATGACACGATTTTTCTCAAGGACGGCATCTGCGGGAATAAGAAGCTGCTTGCCCAGGTGGAGCTGACCATGGAGGACGGAGCTGTGGTAATAGCGGCGGCCAGCAGCGAAGCCTGGAAAACAGGGGAAAGTCCTGTGACCTTTCAGAACTGGTACGGCGGAGAGGATTATGATGGGGTGAAGGCGCTTCAGATGAAGGGCTGGGATACGCCGGAGGCAGAGCTTAAGGGCTGGGGGAATGCGGCAGTCATGGAACCGCCCAAGGGAAAGCTGGCGGCAAGGGAATTCCTGCCCATACGTATCTGGGAAAGATGGACTGCCGCGAGTGTTGTCAGGCTTCCAGACGGTAACTGGCTGGTGGATATGGGGAAAAACAGCGCGGGTTTTGTCTGCCTGAGGCTGGAGAATACCCGGCCCTTTGCGGGGCAGAAAATTGAGCTGTATCCGGGGGAGGTGCTGAAGGCGGACGGCAGCGGTGTGGATCAGGCCTCCTGTACCCAGAGCTGCGATACGTTGTATCAGTGCAGGGTGATGGACAGCTATGTTGTGGCCGGAACCGGAAGCGAGCAGTGGCATCCGCATTTTTGCTATCATGGTTTTCAGTATGTGGAGGTGGCGGGATTCCCGGGCATTCCCACCGTGGAAAATTTTGAGGGCTGTGCGGTCAGGCTGATGAATGAAAAGCATTCGGATTTTGAAACGGATCAGGAGATACTGAATGCGGTGAACCGGATGACGGACCGTTCCATTGAGAGCAACATGATGTGCAGCTTTACGGATTGTCCGCAGATCGAAAAACTGGGATGGCTGGAAACAACGCAGCTGATGTTTTCTTCCATGGCGGCGGGATATGATATCCGCAGCTGGATTCCGAAAATCATGGATGATATGCAGGATGCGCAGGTAACGGAGGAGCTGCTTGGGGAAGCCCCCATGAAAAACGATCCGGAAAGCTATCCGGGCTTTGCGGTTGACCGTTTTGACAACAGGGAGACGGAGGAGGCGGGCTTTGTGCCGGGGATAGCGCCTGAATATTTCAGGATTGGACGTCTTTTTAAGGATCCCAACTGGGGCGGGGCCTGCGTGATGACACCCTGGTATTACTATATGGAATATGGCGACGAGGGAATCCTGCGGAAGAATTTCGGCATGATGAGGGGATATGTGGATCATCTGGAACGGCAGTCCGTGAACGGCGTGCTGAAGGGGTATGCCCATATGGGAGAGTGGGGACAGCTGAATGAGGAGACGCCCACTACGCTGGTGGCAACCTGCGCTTTTTATCTGCAGGCGGTGACGCTTTCCCGGATAGCCGGGATTCTGGAGGAGACGAAACTGCAGGAGCGTTACCGGAACCTGGCGGAGCGGATACGGAGCGGATTTTACGAGGATGGGGAGTGCTGGCGGCCGGAGGAGGAAAGCTATGGAAACGGCAGCCAGGCAAGCTTTGGCTGTGCATTGTTTTCCGGTATTGTGCCGCAGGAGAAGGAGGAGGCCGCGCTGCGCGGGCTTATGGCTGCGGTAACGGCGCGGGGCGATCATTTATCCTCCGGCGAGGTGGGATTAAAGCAGGTGTTTCATGCACTGGCCTCCCGTGGGGAAAATGATACGGTGTACCGTATGGTCATGAACCCTACAGCACCCAGCTACAGGCATCATGTGGATCAGGGCCTGACCACACTGCCGGAGTTCTGGAATTATACGGAGCTGTGGAATGGGCTGGGACGCTCCCGGAACCATGCGATGATGGGGCATGTGAAGGAATGGCTGTGCCGATTTGTGCTGGGAATTACGCCTGTTGAGCCAGGGTATGGCAGAGTGAGGATCCGGCCGTGGCTGAATGAGGAAATCAGCCGGGTGAAGGGGTCGGTATTCACCGTGCGCGGAAAAGTTAAAGTGGAATGCAGCAGACGGGACGGACAGGTTTTGATGGTAACTGTGATTCCTGTGGGAGCAAAAGCGGAGGTCTTTGTGCCCTTTGAAGAGGGGAAACGCTGTTTCCTGGACGGAGAGGAATTCCATGATTTTGTAAAAACGGGGGATGGGTATATCAGAATTGATGGGGTGCCTTCCGGGCGGTATGAATGGAGTGTCAGGTGACAACAGGGGAATGATGGATGCTGATTAATCCGGATAGCGGATACAGAGAGCGAAATTTGTTTGTAAGCCGGACTGTAGAACCTTGGCCTGTAATTTATAAAAAGAGCTGGGAGAAAGGAGGAGTTATGACCTTTCACGCCGGCTCTTTTTTGCTGTTACATTGGGAAGCTATATGTTTAACAGTTTCCCGCATGCCTCGGTCTTTGTTTGAACGGGTATTCTAATCGGTTAAAAGAATTCAGGATTCATAAACGGCATGATCAGTTCGGTCACTTCACCATCGGAATCAAGCCCCCAGTAAGCGCTGTAAATGCCGTCGCCCATACCGCTTGCGAACATGATGACATGGTGCCCTGTCCGGGGCAGCTGCCAGCTAAGGAAGCTGCCGCCCTGATTTTGTACATGGGGGAATTTTCGGCGACTTTCTTCAAAAAGCGCCGCAAAATAGTCGTCGTATCTGTTTTTCCCCGGATTTTCCTTGTGCCACTGTGCAAAAAAATCCCGGTATTCTTCCCCGATTTTTACGTCGGTACAGCATGCAAGGCCTGTATCCACACCGAAAAGCGTCCATACGCCCGGTTGTCCCAATTCCTCCGGTTTCTTACCCTTTGGCATGGCGATTTCATATCGGACGGCCGGACTGTCACTGACAATAAGCCTTGCCGCGGCAATCCGCAGACCGGCCAGTTCAGAATGTAAGACAGCCAATTCCAGCGGATAGCTCCCGGCAGGAACCTTTCTGTCCAGATAAGTCGCATATTCGCCGCCGAGATAAGCAAGCGGATCGGCCAGTACAACTTCTCCGGTGGGAAAATCGGCGTTCCCCGGGATAAAAGTTTCCAACCGGCCGCCGGTCTGAAACAGGCCCTGAAAAAATTCGGAAGGATAATTGTCCTGATTTAAGAACTTCAGATTTTTTTCAAACGCCAGCTGTACCGGGTGCTTCACCGGCTCCCGGATTTCTTTTCCGTCCCGCGTATCAAGAAAGTAGTTTCCCGACGGGTCGGAGCATAGCTCCAAGTCACTTCCCACGGGCATATAAAAAACATTTACAACCGCCGGTTCAATATTGGCGAGGGTGTTAAAATCCACAATCGTCATATTGTCGGGATTATCAACATATTCCTGGGTATCCGTGTCGCCCAGGGCAACCCAGCCGTTGCCGTATTCGCTGTTTTCCCGGAATAACCATTTCAGCTTTGAGGTGCCTTCCAGAATTGATTTGCTGACAATAGTCCCGCCGGCGCCGGTGATATATTGTTTCATTTCTTTGGGGGGCGGTTCGTTTTTCTTTTTGTTGAATAGTGCCATATTGATTCTCCTTTTATAAGTTTTAAATCAGGTTCTTATATTTCTTATTTATCATTTTAAACTGAATTATTAGACAAACGTTCCAGTGTTTTTGCCCGATCAAAGGCTAAGCGTAAAAAAGTTTCCGGAGGCAGGTTCTGATACCCTCCATTTTCAGCTTCTAATGCTATAGCGCCTTTGTAACCGGATTGCCTGATTTGACGCATAGTAGTCTGCCAGTCAATCGTACCGTCAAAAGGGATCAGGTGTTGATCATCAATTCTGTTATTATCATGCAAATGAAGTGCCATCAGGCGGGAACCATATTGTGCCAGCAGATTACATTCCGGATGCCAGTAGTGGTGGTGTCCGGTATCATAACAAAATCCGGCGCGCGGGGAGTCAATATTATCTAAGATATATTTTAAATATTCATATCTTCTCATATTTTCAAAAGCCACATATATATTATATTTTTCCGCCTTATCTATAATCCGTCTGATTCTGTCAAGACCAAGCGGATTATATGGCGGTACGTTATTCCCTGAGGAGGGATGCATGACTATCATTGGTATTCCGTATTCTGCGCATTCGGTTATTAAATGTAAATAGTATTCGGTAAGATCATTCCCGACGATATTATCAAGCCAAATATTATTTATTCTTTTAAAGGGCGCATGGATATTTTCAACATACAGCCCGGACTTCCGTGCTAAATCCGGATTGCCGCGGTATTCTATGTCGCCAAAAGAATCGTCCCACCATAACATTACGCCGTCAAAACCGGATTGTTTTATCTTTTTAAAGTTCTCAGACATTGGCAGGTCGTAACCAAACCAACTAAAGGTTGTAATCATAGCATAGCCCCAATGTAAATTTTTTGATTAACCGACAGTGATATATTTAATCCTACGAGGATAATACAATTCTGTCAAATGTATTTGTGAGTTGGAAGAGTATGGCAGAATTATTGAATAAAATGTAATTGCCACCTCCAATGCACTTTTGGTACAAAAAAGGATACATCAGCTTTCACGGCTTTTGTATCCTATCATTTGAGTTTCTATCAATTCCGACTGTCTTTGCCATCCGGTCGGTATTAATACGCTTCCGTTTATTACCGGATGAACATATCTGTGCATATGTTGCTTTTAATTCCGTAATGGACTTGATCATATTAATCTTTAGAAAGCTCAATATCTTTTTCAGAAAATTGCTGCTTAGAGATTTTAACGTTCCCGTGATAAGTATTACGGATTAATTTTACCAGATTTACATATTCCGGACCGGCCTTTAAATCAGGAGTTGAAGAAGTAACGATTGCCCGGCCATACACATGGGAAAACTTTTTGAAAAAGTCTTTAAATAAGAAAAGTGTATCGCTTATCTGTTTTAAAGCCTTGGATACATTAACTCCTTTAAGTTCAGTTAATATGGCAATGGATTCTGAATTATTGATAACATAAAGATAATCACATTTATTCGTACCCTCCGGAACGTACTTGTCAACAGCAATAATGCCGCCATCCATTTTATAGGAAATAATGTGATTCCTCATAGTATTTTCAAGAATATATTTTTTCTTTTTCTCTACACATTTTACAGAAGGCCTTTTGTCGGAGGATTCAATACAAAAACTTTTGTTGTGATTTGTACATTCAGGTGGAGTTTTTTCGTAGAGCTGGCTGTTTACGCATAATTGAAGTTTGTTACATATCATCGTTTATCTCCATATCAAGCAAGTGTTCCAGTTCGTTATTGGTGATTTCGGAAACTTTATCAATATAATCAGTACTTATCATATGGCTGTTTTCATCCATGAGTGATGTTAAAGAATCTGCTGCATTTTCTACTTTATATGCAGCAAATTTATGATAAGATAATCGTATGCTTCGGGGAATTACCGGTTTTTCTTCTCCTCTATAGTTATTTTCCACCTTTTCTGAATATAATAAAATATTTGAGGAAGTAAGAATGTAAGGACTGTGTGTGGTGATTATTACCCGGCTGTCGGTGGCATTTACCATTAAAGCAATAAGGCTTATCATATCTTTTTGGGCTATGGGAAATAAGTGGGCTTCCGGTTCTTCAATAACAACAAAGGCCCGTCTGTTTTCTAAAATAATGATTAGGGTCAGCATTAAAATCCACAGGGCTTCCTGTTGTCCGGAGGAGCCATACATCAGCTTTACCCAATGATGTTCATCAAAATAAATTTTTTCACCGTCGCTGTCATTTACATAATCGGCTTTTAATATTTTTTTAATCAGTTCATATGCGTGGGTGACTGCTGAATTATTAATTTGTCCTTTCACTGTTTTTGTATAGTTCTGGACCATTTCTGGTATCTTTGTACCAAATTGGCTTTTGGTAGCTCTGATTAACTTTACAAATTCCTGCATGGTCAAATCCATTTCACTAACAGAGATATCATGCAGCTGCTCTGACATAGTAGCCAGCAGGCTTCTTCCTGCCGGAATATAAATGATTTCAGCTTCATTTTTGAATATGGAGAATAGAACTTCGGTTAAATGGCGCTTCATAACTCCGATTGCAGTTATATTATCCATAATAGAAGCAACCTCATTGTTGAGCCGGTTCAGGAACATATCTGAAGCTTCTTCAATCAGAGAATAAATCTCCATTTTTAAAATGTCGTTGAAAGAGAAACGGACATAACCATCATTATTTAGACAGATCTCTATTTTCTTTTCATCAAACAAATAAGTGATACGGAACCTTTTCATATGCTTTGTAGTTCCAAAACACCCAATGAACTGCTTCGTCATATATTTTAAATAATTGTTGAAGTACTCATTTTTATGATTTTTTGTAAATTGCTCTGAGTTCATCAGAAAATCTAGAGTATAATCCCTTATTTTTTGGCAAAAGTATACGATTTTACATAAAGTACTTTTTCCGGAGGCCTGGGAGCCAATCAGGATTTGGAAATTATTATTCAGATGAATCTCAGCATCTTTGATTGGACCGAAATTTCGTATTAAAATTTTATGATTCATAATCTGCTCTTTCTGCACCTGTATTTGATTATTTATTCATTTTATACACCGGATCCGCCGGATACCCGCCCTTGAGCTTCTGCATTCCGCGCTGTACCGCATCTTTGGAGGTCTTCCAGTCCGCGTCCTTGTTCCGGTAGTCGAATTTTTCGATGAGCCAGTCCACATCACCGGAAACGCGTTCCATATTTTCCTCCATCAGGCGGAATACCAGAGGATAAAAGTCCTTTTTTTCAGCATCACCCAGATGGGCGTCCGCATTCGCGCACAGATCTCCGAAATGATGGAGGCAGAAGCCCTTGCTGTTTTTCAGCTTTTCACGGAAGGCCTCGTCATTTTTATACAGGTAGAAAAAGGTATCCATGTAGCGTGCGTATTCCTTGGTGAAATAATCACAGATATAGCAGGTTTTTTCCTTTTCTGCAACCCAGGAGGCGATAGCGTTGGCATCCGCGGGCCTGCCCTTCAGCTTATCCATCAGGGAGGTTTTGCCGGGAGTGAAGTGGGAGAACTGATCCTTCATTTCCGCAATGAGCTTCTTATAATGGGTCTTCAGAATCCAGCCGTTTCCCAGCGTGTTGCCGTAATCGAACATTTTCTTGTAGTGCATGCGGCAGAAGCCGGCTTTGTCGGTGGCCTCCCTGGTATCGCTTTCCATATAAGAAGCGCAGGAGCCGAGAACATAGTCCATGATATCCTGCTCCACATTTCTTTCGATAAAGCAGAAGGGACATTCATCCTCCGCATTCATGGCATCGTTGAGCGGGATGGTGTATAGTTTTTCTTTCATTAATCTTTCCTCCGGGTATAGGTGTATGTCTGTTGCCTGTTGCAGTTTGAACGCAGGCCAGGCGGCAGCGTCCGTCTGCGTCCGGTATTTCGGACGCTCTGTTTCTATTGTATCGGATTGGGGGACAGAATACAATCACATATAGGCTTTAAATACTTATAAAAAAAGAATGTACAAACTGCCCTTAGTGAGTAAGCGCTCACAGACAGCTTGTGCATTCCTTTCTTCATGGCTGAACAATAGCCAGAAAGCAGTATAGTACGGTACTGTTTTATTGTATTTTACGGGAAAGCAACTTAACTATCTTTTTCCCATGAAAGCTTCAATATCTTCGATACTTCTGGGTGTTACGGCGGAGAGGTTTTCACAGCCATCAGGCGTGATGAGGCAGTTATCCTCCAGGCGGAAGCCGATGCCCCATTCTTCATGGTAAATTCCCACATCTACACAGAAAACCATGCCCGGTTCCAAAGGCCTGCGTCCATCGTTAACATCGACTTCATCATGCACATCATATCCGACATGATGTGCTCCGCCATGCCAGATATAAGTCCCTACATCCTCAAATTTATCACATACGCCTATTTCCTTCAGCTGTTCGAAATTATACCGCCTTATTTCCTGATCCACAAAAGACATGGGAAGACCGGGACGCAGAATATGAAACATATAATTGGAAGTGTTGTAAGCGCAGGTATACAGAAGCCGTTGTTTTTCGTTGAATTTACCATTGACGGGCCAGCCTCTGGATACATCATTGATTTCATTATCCCAGCAGGCGCCCACATCGTTGAGAACCATGTCCCCATCATGTGCCTGCCCTTTGTAGGAATAGTAATGAATGCAGAAATTGTTTTTCCCGGCGGAAACAATGGAAGGAAAGCCGGGAGAAAGAACACCGCGCTGTGCCAGGGCATAATCAAATTCTGCTTTATACTGGTACTCATACATGCCGTCACGTGATGCACGCATCATGGCCTGAATGCCTTCGCAGGTGATGGTTTCCGCATAACGCATTGCATCTATTTCACAAGGCTTTTTGATGGTGCGCTGTGCCTTGATTTGATTATGGATATTGGACAATGTTACATAGGGATAATTTTCGCGCAGCTTATTCGCCAGTATGAATGCCTGACGCACAGGCTGTTCACCTTCTTTTTTCCTGTCAAAATCAAGGCAGACGGTGGAGACGGCGCCGGATACAAGCTGTTTATCCAAAAAAGCGGAAAAATCCGTCAGATAACGGAAATCTGAAATCCCGGATACATCCTGCGCCTCCTGCGGACTGAGCCGCTTTCCGTTCCATCGCTCTGCGTGAGCATCCGGCGGGAGCATAAACAGCATTTCCTGTACACTTTCTTTGTCAACAAGAATTGCCAGTATACTGTCCTGCTGCTCAATTCCGGTATAATATACAAAGCTTCGATCCGCAAAATAAGGATAATCCTCGTCCCCGGTTTTGCGGGGGGCATGTCCGCTGAAAAGAAGCAGCAGGCTTCCGGGTGCAAGCGACTGACAGAGTGAAGCCCTGTTTTCCTGATGGAATTCTTTTTTCATTAATCCTCCTTCCGGCAAAGACGAAATGGTGATTATCCGCTTTGCCATACAAATAATTTATGTGACTTTTCAGTGCTGTTGTTGGGTCCATTTTTACTATTGCCATGTAGTGATGGACTGTAGGTTAATTATATTGACTTTTTGTATAAATTTCATTATAATGAAGAATAAAAAGATAGTCAATATAATATTCATTATTGTGAAAAAATGTTGGATAATATTTCTTTGGTGAAAATGTGCACAAACAAAGGGCGGGAGGGTGTATGAGGGACAGAGAAATTGTAAGAAAAGATATGGAGGAACTGTATCTGGGAAACCTGGGAACTGTGGAATTTGATTTGGAACTGCCGGAATCAGGGAAACATGGTTCACGGATAAGCTGGCATTCCGATAATCTGAATTTTATGGATCATTCAGGGCGGGTATCCAGGCCTGCCTATGGAAGAGGTAACCGGGAAGTTACCATGACAGCATGCTTTAGATATGGAGAATATGAAGAAGAAAAGTCATATCTGGTGACCGTACTGGAGGAGAATAACCGGATTGAGGTGGCGAAAATCTATCCCATAAGAAAGCAGGCTGTAAAAGGTGAAAATGTCTGCCTGCCCAGTGCTGTTGCGGTAAAAACAAAGGATAACCGCGTAATCGCTCATTTTGTAGAATGGGACGGAGGCCTGGTTCGATGCTGGGAACAGCCGGGAAACTATGAAGTGTATGGCAGGCTGAAGGATACAAAGATACCGGTGAACGGAATTGTGGAAGTTAGGGAAGAAAAGCAGGCCGTATCTCCTGTGCGAAAAGTAGTTATGAGCTGCGCAGACAATACAAAGCTTCTTCCTGGCAGTGATTTTTATGATGCACAGGAAAGGGTGCACAGCTATTTGCTTCATACCAGGGAAGATCAGTGGCTGTATAATTTCAGGCGTGCCGCAGGGCTTCCGGTAGGCGGTGCTTCTCCTATGACGGGATGGGATTCTCCGGAAGGGCTGCTGCGTGGACACAGTACGGGGCATTATTTATCAGCACTGGCTTTATGCTACCAGACATCCGGGGATGAGGAGATTTTAAAGAAAGCGGTTTATATGGTGGACTCGCTTGGTGAATGCCAGGAAGCCTTCGGGCAGAAGGAAGGGTATCATAAAGGCTTTTTGTCCGCCTATTCGGAAGAACAGTTCGATTTACTCGAAAAATATACGTCCTATCCGAAGATTTGGGCGCCTTATTATACCTTGCATAAAATACTGGCCGGACTGATTGACTTATACAGGCTGGCAGGGATTCGGAAAGCGGGAAAAATAGCAGAGGGAATTGGGGAATGGGTATATGGCAGGCTCAACGCGCTGACCCATGAACAGCGAGTGAAGATGTGGAGCATTTATATCGCCGGCGAATACGGCGGCATGAATGAATCCATGGCGGAGCTTTTCCGGATTACCGGGAAAAAAGAATTTCTGGAGGCTGCACGCTTCTTTGACAATGATCGGTTGTTTTATCCATTGGAACAGGGGGTGGATGCACTGGATGGAATGCATGCCAATCAGCATATTCCGCAGGTTATAGGTGCTGTGAAGATGTATGAGATGACAGGGGAAAAGAGATATTATGGTTTAGCGTCTCTGTTTTGGAAGATAGTGACACAGTCCCATATGTATGCCATCGGAGGAACCGGAGAAAGCGAAATGTTCCATGAGGCTGGAAATATTGCGGGCCTGCTTACCAAGAGCACCTCTGAAAGCTGCGCCACCTATAATATGCTCAAGCTGACCGGGGAACTGTATCAGTATCTTCCGGAGCCGGCATATATGGACTATTATGAAAGGGCTGTTTATAACCACATTCTTTCTTCCTGTGATCATCAGCCTACCAGCGGAAGCACTTATTTTCTGTCCATGCGGCCGAGGGCGGTGAAAAGCTTTGATCTGTCAGAAAACAGCTGTTGCCATGGGACAGGTCTGGAAAGCCATTTTAAGTATGTGGAGAATATTTTTGCAATAGATAAAGAAACCGTTTATGTTAATCTCTTTATTCCGTCAGTACTTAGCCTGCCGGACAGCAGTCTGGAAGTGACCGTTAAAACAGAGGAAGAGAGTCCTGGCAGGATATGCTTATGGATAAAAGCAGAAGGGCGTAGGGTTTTTAAAATCCGCAGGCCGTATTGGGCAAAAGGAATCCCGGAGATACTTATAGATGGAGTGCCATATGAAGCGCATATGCAGGATGGATATGTTGTTTTAGACAGAACGTGGAAGGATCATGCCATAATAGAAATCAACTGGCCATGTGTCCTCAGATATGAAGCGGCTCCTGACAGAGAAAATTATTTTGTGGTTTTCTTTGGACCTTATGTTCTGGCGGCTCTCACAGGACAGGAGGAGCGTTTGATGCTTCATGCAGGAAATGCCGATGAGGATTTTGAACGGGAAGTATCCAGGCCTCTGGCTTTCCGGTGCAGAGAAAACGGCTGCCTGTTTATTCCATTGGAAAAGGTCTGGAAAGAAGAGTATCAGGTATACATGAAAAAGGTATAGAGGCATAGAGGCTTAAGCTGATGGAAATTAATCCTTTGGCTTAGGCCTTTTTCGTTAAAATGGGGGAAAAGATATGTATAAGGTACTGTTAGTAGATGACGAGCGGCTGGAACTGAACACGCTGAAGAATTATGTTGATTGGACTAAACTGGGAATAGGAACGGTTTATACGGCAAATAACGGGCTTCAGGCACTGGAAACAGCGGAATTCAAAAAGCCTGATATTGTATTTACAGATATCAGGATGCCGGTTATGGATGGAATCGAATTTGCAAGACAACTGAGGGAAAAGGATAAAAGAGTAAAAATAATCTTTCTGACCGGCTATGATGAAATGGATTTTATCAGGCAGGCCTTCAGGCTTTCGGCAACAGACTATATATTAAAGCCCTTTCTTGTGGAAGATATTGAACGGGTAGTAAAAGGAATCCTGGCATCGTTAGAGCAGGAACAGACGGCAGATCATTCCCGGGTTCATGCGGAACGGAAAATAATAGATAATATATTTAAAGATGACACGCAGCAGGCGGATACTTTGATCGGCCAGTTTTTTGCAATGGAAGATATGGAAGAAGACAGGTTCCGCTTCAGTGTGATCGGACTTTACGGTAAAAGCGGGAATCCTCCTGAAAAGCCTTTTTTTCAGGAATTTCCGGAGGTGTTTTACTACGTAGAGCTGCAGGATCTGAATCTGCTTTTGCTTAAAACAAGTGTGGAATGCAAGGATGTGGCAGAAAGCATGGCGTCCTATCTGTATAAAAATCAGAAAACTCTCGGTGTGGTTTATATGGAAGGACAACACAAACTTGCAGAGGCCAGGCTGATCAGGAGCCGGTTTGAAAAGGCTGCGGATGCCGCTTTTTATCTGGACAGTCTGACTCCGGTTTCTTTATCTGCATTGTTAAAAGTGGAAAAAAGCGGGGAACTGACGGAAGAGGAACGCAAAAAGCTGCATGCGCTGCGTAAGGATATTACGGCACAACTGTCTCATGGCGACAGTCAGCTATGCTTTGAGCGGTTGGAGGAATATCTGAATATCTGCAGCGGGGCATGTCCAAGTATTTATAAAAACAGCATTGTCCGTTTATACAATCATATCAATGATGAGCTTGTAATTGAAAATGAGGAACTGGCCAGACAATATCCTGCCATGCGTTTTCAGGGGAAAACGATTGTACAGCTGGCAGAGGAAGCAAATAATGACAGCCAGATAAAAGAAGGCCTGATTCAATATCTGAATGTGATTTTAACATGGTACTGTTCTCTTCAGGAAAATGCCAATTACAGGGTAGTCGTATATGTGGAGGATTATATAGAAAATCATTATATGGAGCCGATATCGGTTGAAACGATTGCTTCTGAAATCGGGCTTTCACCCAATTATGTCAGGAGTATTTTTAAAAGCGGCAGTGGGATGACTATAAAGAATTATTTGTCGGAATACAGGTTGGATAAGGCGTGTAAGCTGCTGAAAAACACCTCGGCCAAGGTTAGCCGTGTAGCATCGATGGTGGGTTATGATAATGTGTCTTATTTTTGTGCTATTTTTCAGAAGCGTTTTGGAAAGACACCAAATGAGTGGCGAAGAGGCCTGTAGCTATGGATAAAAATAAGAAATACTTCAGTGTGGGTGTTAAGCTGGTAGGGTTTTATGTTATTTTGGGCCTGATTCCTCTGATCATAGCCTATTTATATACATTTTATGTCCTTCGTTCCGTTCTGGAGGAGGATGGCTACAGGTATATCCGTCAGGAATCCGAGCAGGCGGGAAACCTGATGGATGCCTGGGCAGACAGATATGCCGCCGTAATAGACAGTATTTATATGGATTACTATACCAATGCCTATATCATGGCAGATTACAGTAATATGGGCTATGAGAGTATGTATCCCTATATTGATAAGGCGATGCTGAAACTTTCCCTGCTGTGTCCTGAGACTACAAAAATTGAATTTTACAGCTTTAATGAGACTCTTCCGGAGGACGGGAATTATTTCAGGAAGGTAAGCCAGATGAAGGAAGGCTGGTTCCAGAAAGCAGTGGATGCGAACGGATTTACTGTTGTGGCAGGTGTGGACAGCCGGAAAGAATATGGCTATGAAAGGCCATATATCGGGATGGTAAAGCTGCTGAACTATTTTAAAAACGGATCTTTGCAAAATGTCCTCCAGGTACAGGTGGACGCAGTGAGCGTGTGTGATTTGATATATGATGAAAATGAGGCCTGCCGTAAATTTGTGTTAAGCGAAGACGGCACAGTGTTGGCTTCTTCGGAACGGGGAGAATTAGGAAAAAATGCGGAGGAAGTGCTGCAAGGCGCCATAAAATGGGAAGATATTGACTGGGGACAGCCGGGAAGCCTCATGGAGCAGGGAACATACTATATGGTGACAAAGGATTGTCAGATGAATATGAAGGTTCTCGTAATCGCGGATAAAGCTTCTGTACTTGAAAAAGCGGATCTCGTGGCGGAGAAAATCCTGTTTCTTCTGGCGCTTACAGCAATTATGGCTTTTGCCTCCATTCTTTTGTATGGAAGAAATTTCACACAGAGAATCAACCGGATAGTTTATGCCACCGGGAGATTGAGAAGGGGAGACTTCAGTTATCTTGTCAGAGAGAAAACAAATGATGAAATCGGCAAGGTGGCAGATGCAATGGATGATCTGACACGCCAGATGGAGATACTGATTCATGAAAATTATCAGAAGCAATTAAGGCTCAGGGACAGTGAAATTAACCTTCTTTACGAACAAATCGATCCGCATTTTCTGTATAATGCTCTTTCAACAATTTCTTCTTTATCCATTATGGAAGGAGACGGGCAGACTAACAAATGCGTAAAGGCGCTGGGAGAATTTTACCGGGTTTCACTGAACAAAGGGAAAAGAATTCTATCGGTCCAGGAGGAAGTGGAGCTTCTCAAGAGCTATATGGTTATTCAGAAATTCCGTTTTGATGACAGTATTGATATTACCTATGACATTTCCAGGGGAACGCTGCAGTACCGCTGCCTGAAGCTGCTCCTGCAGCCTGTAGTGGAAAACTCCATAAAATATGGCATCAGGGATAATAATGGAAAAGTTCTTCATATAAAGGTGAAGGTATATGAAGAAAATGAGACGGTTTATTTTGTAATAGAGGATGACGGTACCGGAATGGAGAGGGAGAGGCTGGAAGAGGTCCAGGCTGCGGTAAATAAAGGAAACGGGGGATACGGGCTAAAAAATATAGATATCAGAATTAAATTGCAGTATGGATCTCAATATGGGCTTCATCTGGAAAGTGAAAAAGGAATCGGAACTAAAGTTATTATTGGAATCCCACGTGTATGGAAGGAAATTGCAGAAGCGGAAGGCATGCCGGACTAAAGTCCGGCATGTTTTGTATATAGCTGGCGTTAATAAAGAAATCTGCCAAAGATATAAATTGTTGTAAATATATGAAAAATACAAGTTAAAAATGAAAAAGTTATATGTTTTGTAAGTTAATGATAGAAATAAAATCATAAATATGAAAAATTGTTGTTTTGTGATAAGTATTATTAAAAATTATTGTAGAATGTGCAAGGTGCTGTTGATACAATAAAAACAAGAAATCAGAAGGGGATTGGAGCAAATTGAAAGAGAAAAATAACTGTGGCAGCTGCTTCGATTCTGAAGGTTCAGGAGGTAGAAATGAAACAAAATAAACGGACAGAAAAAGTTCCTGTAGAATACGTTCCATTCAGCGGAAAAAAGAAGCTGGCATTGAAAGCATGGCGGCAGAGATATCTGTTTTTGATGATGCTCCCCGCACTGATTTGTGTAATTCTCTTCAGTTATATCCCGATGACGGGCCTGTATATTTCATTTGTCAACTATGTGCCCAGAGGAGACGGCTTCTATCAGGATATGATGGCCGCCGATTTTGTAGGGCTGGACTGGTTTAAATATTTTTTCTCAACTGATTTTGCAGTCATTATGAGAAATACACTTTGCCAGAGTACGCTGACTCTTCTTTTTTCATTTCCGGCGCCTATACTTTTCGCTATCTGCCTGAATGAAATCAAGAACAATAAAATAAAAAAAGCAGCCCAAACGGCGTCTTATCTGCCTTATTTTATTTCCTGGGTTATTGCGGCGAATATGTTTATCACCTTCCTTTCCGGGGACGGAATTATCAATGACCTTCTGCAGGCGCTGCATATCACCAATAAAGATATCCTGTTCATGCAGGAAGGCAAATATTTCTGGTGGATTCTGGCGCTGGCAAACACATGGAAGAACATAGGGTATGACGCCATTATTTATCTGGCTGCAATTTCCGGGATTGACCAGGAAATGTATGAAGCGGCTGAGGTGGACGGGGCCACAAGAACGCAGAAAATCTGGTATATCACGCTTCCGTCACTGCTTCCTACAATCATGGTAATGCTTTTGCTTGCGGTAGGGGGAATTCTCAATGTTGGTTATGAACAGCAGCTGTTACTGGGAAATGATGCGGTAATCCAGTATTCGGATGTATTTGATACCTATACATACCGCTATGGTATTATCAACGGCATGTACTCTTATGGAACAGCAGTCGGCCTGTTTAAATCAGCCGTTTCCTTTACCTTTGTAGCAATTACCAACAGACTGTCCAGAAAACATGCGGACGTATCATTGTATTAGGAGGCAAGGCCATGAAAAAGAACAGCATAAAAGGAAAGAAAACGGGCGGCGAGCTGGTATTGGATATCTTTAAAGTATTTTTTGTGCTTCTGGTATCTATAGTATGTGTGTACCCTTTCTGGAATATCTTCATTATTTCTATCAATGACGGACAGGATGCCCTGCGCGGCGGGCTGTACTTCTGGCCCAGGGTTTTTACCCTGGAAAATTACCAGGAAATTCTCAGAAGAAGCGAATTTGTCCGTGCAATTGGGGTTACGGTTTTAAGGACATTAATAGGAACCCCTCTGGTAGTTCTGGTTACCTCCATGCTGGCCTATGTGCTGTCCAGGAGTGAACTGCTGGGGAAAAAGTTCTGGACTCTCATGTTTATTTTTACCATGTATTTCAGCGGAGGAATGGTTCCCTACTATCTTCAGCTGAAGAATCTGGGGATGCTGGATCATTTTATCGTATACATCATTCCGGGGATGCTGAATGTTTACTACATGATTTTAATAAGAAGCTATATTTACGGGATTCCTGAGAGCCTGGTGGAATCGGCCAAGCTGGACGGCGCCAATGACCTGTGGGTTTATGGGAGGATTATTCTTCCCCTTTCAAAGCCGGTAGTTATGACGATTGTACTTTTTGCATCGATAGGGCACTGGAATGCATGGTTTGATTCCAGACTGTATACCAATTCCATGAATTTAAAAACACTCCAGCTGGTGCTGGTGGAAATCCTAAACCAGTTCCAGACTTCGGGAACAAACGGTGCAACTCTGGCGCAGAGAGCGCAGATGATGTCCGGAGTAACCCAGAAGAGCGTACAGATGGCAGCGGTTATGGTGGCTACGATACCGATTATCTGTGTGTATCCTTTTGTGCAGAAATACTTTGTAAAGGGAATTATGATCGGGGCGGTAAAAGCCTGAGGATAAAAAACGATACATATCCGACTTAAATTTTACGCAGGCCGGACAGGCAGAATGAGATTCAGTCGGTTTAATTAAATCCAACAAGGAGGAAAAGGTATGAAAAGAAAGGCATTCAAACAGTTAGTGGCGGTGCTGCTTACGGCAGCCTGTGTGATTTCCGGATGCGCAAGCAATGGCGGAGGCACGCAGACAACAGGGACACAGTCCGGTGAAACCACGGCAGGAACGCAGGAGCAGCAGGCGGCATCCACGGATGGAGAGGTTAAGACGATTACTATTTTTAACAGCGGCGGAACGGTTCCGGAGTTTAAGGATCCTGTGGCTTCACAGATACAGGAGAAGACGGGCTTTAAAATGGAGTATGTTGACGGCGCCGGCGCAGTAGAAGAAAAGCTGAACCTGATGCTTTCCGGCCAGACCTATCCCGATATCGTATATCTGGACAGTGCCAGTCCTGTAAGAAAAGCTTATGAAGAAGCAGGGGCATTGATTGGCCTTAAGGATCTGATTGAGCAATACGGACCTGACATCAAGGAAATGTATGGAGACCTGCTGATTCGCTTTGAATCTGAAGACGGTGAGATTTACGGACTGGGTGACTGGTATGATCTGGATCCGGATCCGAATGTCATGGTTATGATTAAGTATGATCTTCTGAAAGAAGTTGTGGGGCAGGAACGTGCAGACAACCATGAGCAGCCTTTTACGCAGGATGAGTTTATACAGCTGCTCCATGATTTTAAAGAAAAGTTCCCTACTATTGATGGCGTGGAAAGCATTCCGTTCAGTATTGAAGGAAAAGGCTGGGATGTGAGCATGTGCCTGGGCATGTTTGGCATTGTGGAATATTACACCGGGAACGACAAAATCGAGCATAAGGTAAGAGATCCTCAGTTTAAGGAAATGGTTCAGATGCTTAACCAGCTCTACAGGGAAGGCCTGCTGGATAAGGACTGGGTAACTCTGGACTGGAATCAGCTGGAAGAAAAAATTACCAAAGGTTATACCTTCTGTACTGTAGATTCAAACTGGATTGCAACAAGACCGAACCAGTCCCTGCGTGTACAGGGCGGCGAGGATGCGGATTTCCGTTCCTATAAGGTAGTGGGAAATGGAGTAACCGCAGATGAAACAACCTACAACAGCAGAAATACATTGGGCTGGGGCGACTGGTGCATCACCAAAAACTGTAAGGATCCTGTGGCAGCTATGCAGTTCTGTAACTTTATGGCAAGTGAGGAAGGACAGTACCTTACACTTTGGGGCGTGGAAGGCGAGCATTGGGACTATGTGGACGGAAAGCATCAGCCCAGGCAGGAAGTGCTTGATTCCTACCGTGCGGACGAGGTTGCATGTTCCCGTGAAACAGGTATCAGAAGATACAGAATGTTTGTAAAGAACGGCACAGGCAAAGATGGAACGCCTTATGATCTGGTAACAAAATGGGAGCCTACATCAGATTGGCAGTATGCTTACCAGGCCAGCGCGGATACAGATTTGTATGATAACTCTTATTATGCAGGGCTGGAACCGGCAGGCAGTACGCCGGAAGGCCTGATTGCCCAGAAGGTTGCGGATATTTATGACGAATATGTACCTAAAATGGTAAATGCCGCATCGCAGGAAGACTGTGTTGCACAGTACGATGCAATGATATCCAGTATGGAAACCGCAGGGCTTGTAAAACTGGAAGAGGTTATGACCAAGAATTATCTGGCTAAAATGGAACGTTGGGGTGTGGAACCATACTCCCATAGATAAGGAAAGAAGGGGGTGCCCGCCGGGACACCCCTTTTTTAGAAAAAAGCATGGGCGGAAAGGCATGAAAATGAAGGACTGCAGCTATTATATTGATCGGGCGGTAAGGCTGGCGGAGGAAGAGCAAGGCTGTTCCCTCAAAGGACCTGAAGAAATTATTCCCTCCATGGCCAGGGAGGATTATCCGGTAAACTGTATTCTTGATGTCCCTTATGGAAACAGGACGGAAGCGGAAAAGGCCGATATTTACCTGCCGGAGAGAGGAAAAGATAAAATGCCCTGCCTTATTGAAGTGCATGGCGGAGGCTGGTATTTTGGACAAAAATCCTCCGTGGAATTCAAACCCTTCCTGTATGGACTGAAAAGAGGCTATGCTCTGGTTTCTGCCGGATATACGCTGTCTCCGGAGGCAAGGTATCCGGCGGCAGTGGAAGAAATCAAAGGATTGATCCGTTTCTTAAGAGCACATGCGGACGAATATCATATTGACGGAGAACGGGTTGCTCTGTGGGGCGGTTCCGCGGGTGCGCAGCTGGCCGGGCTGGCGGCAATGGCTGCGAAAGGGAAGTTTGATTCTGCGGACTTTGGAAATATGGAACAGGATTCGGGAGTCAATGCATGTATTCTGTGGTATGGCTGTTATAACTTTGAAACGGATGCCGGACAGCGCAGGAAATTGCAGATGCCGCTGCGTGAAGGGGATTACTGGGCCTACCGGAACTATCTGGGCTGCGATGACCTGGAAAGCTGCAGGGAGGTTCTGCATGAAATGAATCCTGAAAATCATATTTCAATGTTAGCTCCGCCGGTGTTTCTTCAGCATGGAGATAAAGACAGCTATGTTCCTTATCTGCAGTCAGTTGATTTTTATGAAAAGCTGGTGAAGGTAATCGGCGCTGATAAGGTTACGCTGGAAATCCTGCAGGGCTATGAGCATGCGGATGACAGGATGTTTGAGGAAGCTAATGTGAAGAAGGTTTTTGATTTCCTGGATAGCATCAATGGCAGTGTGGACTAAGGAAGGCGGCAGGCATGGTTGAGAGGCTAATACAGTGTAGGAAGAAAAAGGAACCGGACGGCTATGAAAATATGATCAGTACGAAGCATGATCTTATTGAACTGTAAGGCCGGAAAGGGCGTGGGGAAAGATGGAAGAGGCAAAAAAACCGGCGGCAAAAGGTATTCTGATGACAGAAGGACCCATTGCAAGGCAAATCCTGGCATTTACGCTTCCACTGCTTTTGGGGAATGTTTTTCAGCAGCTTTATAACACCGTGGATTCGGTAGTGGTCGGCAATTTTGTGGGAAAAGAAGCGCTGGCGACGGTGGGCAGCTCCTCTTCCATGATAGGTATGATAGTCAGTCTTTTCATGGGAATTGGCGTGGGGGCCTCCGTTATTATTTCCCAGTATTATGGAGCCGGGAACCTGAAAAAAATGGAGAATGCCATATATACGGCCATTGCCTTTGGAATCGCTGCGGGAGTTCTGCTGACAGTTATTGGGATTGTGGTTTCTCCGGTAATTCTGCGCTGGATGAAGACGCCGGAGACGGTTATGGAAGGATCTGTAATTTTCCTTCGCATTTATTTTTTAGGTAGCCTGCCGTCCATGCTTTACAACATAGGCAGTTCCATTTTTCATGCGTTTGGTGATTCTAAAAAGCCGCTTTTATATCTGATAATTGCATCAATTGTGAACATTCTACTGGATTTGCTCTTTGTAGCTGTTTTCAGGTGGGGGATTGCAGGCGCGGGATATGCCACCGTGTTTTCACAGACAATAAGTGCGGTGCTTACTTACATGACGCTGACCGGAAAAAGGAGCATTTACCGGCTGGAACTGAAACGGATTCGTTTTTACAGGGAAGAGCTGCGGCTGATTATCAGGCTGGGAATACCAAGCGGCCTGCAGAATTCCATTATTTCTTTTTCCAATGTTATTGTACAGTCCAACATAAATTCCTTTGGAGACGTTGCCATGGCAGGCTGCGGCGCCTATGGAAAAATAGAAGGCTTTGCCCTGATGCCATCGGGGAGTTTTACCATGGCACTATCCACCTTTGTGAGCCAGAACATTGGGGCCAGAAAGCTGGAACGGGCTAAAAAAGGAGCGGGGACAGGACTTTTGCTGTCCATGGGCATTGTCCAGCTGACAGGAATTATGATTTATTTTTGTGCGCCATATCTGATAAGGCTGTTTAATTCCGAGCCGGAGGTGGTGTCATATGGAACCCTGATGGCAAGAAGCGTATCCATGGGATATTTTATGCTGGCTTTTTCCCATGGGATGGGCGGTGTGCTCAGGGGCGCAGGTCTTTCCCGGGATTCCATGGTGATAATGATAACCTTCTGGTGTGGGCTGAGAGTGGCGTGGATTTTAACGGCGGTCCGTTTTTTCGGGGATATCAGAATCGTATTTTGGGCATATCCCATAACCTGGGCCTGCAGCTTTGTGATTTTCCTTTGGTATTTCTTCAGGAAGGACTGGCTGGGCCATCAAATCATAGAATGAACGGGATAAGGGAAAAGGCGTATATTACGCAGACAGGAGCTTATATGAAAATCAGGAGAACATTTCATACGATAGATACGCATACGGGAGGAGAACCGACCCGTAACGTGGTGGGAGGAATACCGGTCATACCCGGCAGCACCATGGAAGAAAAAATGATGTATATGAGGGAGCATTGCGACTGGATAAGAGAACTGCTTACCTATGAGCCAAGAGGTAACGACGTGATGAGCGGAACCATTATTACCACACCCTGCCGGGAGGATGCGGATGTGGGAGTACTGTATTTTGAGGTGGGAGACTGGATGCCCATGTGCGGACATGACACAATCGGCGTGGGGACAGCACTGGTGGAATCCGGAATGGTTAAGGTAACAGAACCTTATACCTATGTAAATCTTGATACGCCGGCCGGATTGGTCAGGCTGAAAATCCAGGTGAAGGACTGTAAGGCGCAGAATGTCACCTTCATAAATGCACCGGCCTTTGTATTGAAAAAGGATGCGAAGGTAAAGAGCAGCCGTTACGGGGAGCTGGTTATGGATATTGCCTACGGCGGAAATATTTATGCCATCCTGCCCGCCTCCTGCGTGGGACTGACCATTTCGCCAAAGACTGCTTCGGCGCTGATTGAGGCAGGGAATCTGATTAAGGATGAGGTGAACAGTCAGGTGGAAATCTGTCATCCCCTCATCCCTTTTGAAAATAAGGTGACCCATATTGAATTTTATGAACCGGCAGAAGCTCCCGGGGAACCGGTCAGAAATGCAGTGGTGATTCCGCCCGGAGCGATTGACCGTTCCCCATGTGGAACCGGAACATCGGCAAAGCTTTCCGTGCTTGCGCTGAAGGGGGAAATAAAGAAGGGGGAAGCCTTTGTCCACGAGAGCATTATTGGAAGCCGTTTTACCTGCCGGTATCTGGAGGATGCCCGGGTGGGCGATTATCCGGCGGTGGTTCCGGAGGTGACGGGAAGAGCGTGGGTAACGGGAATTCACACCTTTATGCTGGATGACGATGATCCGTTTGTAAGAGGATTTCAGCTAAGATAACGGATATTATATTTTGGAAAATGGAGGATACATCAATGGAACGCAGAGTTTTGGACCATCCGATTCTGGGGCCGCTTGAGGACGGGGATACGGTGCAGATTACGGTAGACGGGAAAAAATATACGGCCAGAAAGGGAGAAGTGATAGCGGCCGTGCTTATGGCAAACGGTATTATGGTGCACAGACATACGGCCAAACTGCATGAACCGAGAGGTATTTACTGTGGAATCGGGCAGTGTACGGACTGTGTAATGACCGTAAACGGCAAACCCAACGTGCGTACATGCATTACGCCGGTGGAAGAAGGCATGGTGATTGAAACACAGGAGGGAATCGGAAAGGGGGGCGGCCTGAAATGACTAAAAATAAGGAAGTCGTCATTATAGGAGGCGGTCCGGCCGGGCTGGCAGCGGCAATTGAGGCGGCAAAATACGGTGCAAAGGTCCTGCTGATAGATGAAAATAAACGACCCGGAGGACAGCTGTTTAAGCAGATACATAAGTTTTTTGGTTCCAAGGCGCACAATGCGGGTGTCCGCGGCGTGGATATTGGAAGGCAGCTTCTTAGGCAGACAGAGGAAACAGGCGTGGAAATTTGGCTGGACAGTGCGGTTGTCGGCATTTTTTCAGAGAAAAGGATTGCAGTCCTGCATGAAGGGACTACCGTTGTGGTACAGGCGGAAAGGATTCTGATCAGCACAGGGGCGGCTGAAAATGCGCTGCGCTTTAAAGGCTGGACTTTGCCGGGAGTGATGGGCGCCGGAGCGGCGCAGACCATGGTCAATGTAAACCGTGTGCTTCCGGGAAAGAGGATTCTGATGGTAGGCTCCGGAAATGTAGGCGTTATCGTGGCTTATCAGCTGATGCAGGCAGGGGCAAATGTGGTGGGGATTGTAGAAGGGATGGATCACATCGGCGCTTATGGCGTGCATGCGGCTAAGATAAGAAGAGCAGGAGTGCCGTTTTACCTGAATCATACCATTAAGGAAGCCCGGGGCAGGGAGCATGTGGAACAGGCCGTGATCGCACAGATGCAAAGCGGCCGGATTGTGGCCGGCACGGAAGAAATTATCGATGTGGATGCGGTATGTGTGGCAGTAGGACTGCGGCCCCTGACCGAGCTGGCATATATGGCGGGCGTGTATCATGATTTTATACCGGAGCTGGGTGGGTTTATGCCTCTTCATAATGAAAATATGGAAAGCTCCGTACCGGGGATTTATGTTGCCGGAGATACAGCCGGGGTGGAGGAAGCCAATACGGCCATGGATGAAGGCAGACTGGCAGGCATTGCCATGGCACAGTCCCTTGGGTATCTCACTAAAGAAGACGGGGAGACAGCCAAGGAGATTGTCAGGGAACGGCTGACTGCGCTTCGTCAGGGGCCTTTTGGGGAAAGAAGGCTTCAGGCGAAGGAAAGAATTCTTGAGAAGGGAGCAAAAGAATTATGTCAATCTTAACAGACGGCTATCCGTCCATAGAAGAAATTAAAAAGGCCACAGGCTGGCCGGATGAGGAACGGTTCGCCAGGGGACCTGTGGCGGTTATCGAATGTGTGCAGAAAATTCCCTGCAATCCGTGTGAAGCGGCCTGCCCTGCACATGCGATAACGGTGGGCAGTCCCATTACAAATACGCCGGTTCTTGACAGGGAGAAATGTATTGGCTGCGGCTTATGCGTATCAGCCTGTTCCGGGCTCGCTATTTTTATTGTGGATAAAACTTATAGTGAAACATTGGGAACCGTAAGCTTTCCTTTTGAGTATCTGCCGCTGCCCCAAAAGGGAGATGAGGTGGATGCGCTGAACCGGGCAGGGGAATTTGTCTGCCGGGGAAAGGTAATCCGTGTGATGAATCCGCCGCAAAATGATCATACGCCGGTGGTGACGATTGCGATACCCAAGGAATATACGGATACGGTAAGGACGATGGGGCGGCTGAACCTGGAGGATACGGATCGCACCTTCCGGAAAGCGGAAGGAGACGAAATTATTGATGATGAAATGCTGGTATGCCGCTGTGAGGAAATAACAGCAGGAGAAATCCGTAAGGCGGTCCGTGAGTATGAAGGCACCTCCGTTACGGAGATAAAAAGAAGGGTCAGAGCCGGCATGGGACTTTGCCAGGGAAGGACCTGCGGAAAGCTGGTAACCAGAATTATTCAGGAAGAGCTGGGGAAAAAGGCGGATGAGGTGGAACCCGCAACAAGCAGGCCTCCGGTGAGGCCGATCACCTTTGGAAAACTGGCCGGAGAGGAAGGAGGGCGGACGGATGAGCAGGGTGTATGATACGGCGGTAATCGGCGCGGGAGTAATCGGCGCTGCTGTGAGTTATTATTCCGCTTTGGACGGGGCGGATGTGATATTGATCGATAAGGGCGATATTGCGGAAGGTACCAGCAGTAAGTCGGATGGCAACATTCTTGTATGTGATAAAATGCCGGGCTTTGACAGTACGCTGGCAAAAATGAGCCAGGATATGTATCCGCAGCTTGAGAAGGAACTGGATTATCCCATTGAATGGCGAAGAAAAGGCAGTCTGTATTTATGCGAAACACAAGAAGAACTGGAAATCGCAAGGGATTACTGTTCCCAGATGGCGGCACAGGGGATTCCCATGCGCATGATGGACCAGAAGGATATTCAGGCGGACGAACCCTACCTGGCAAAGGATCTTGCGGGAGGGATTGAAACGGCCTGCGACGGTTCACTCTATCCTATCGGCTTAAGCTACGGCTATGCCCTGACCGCCAGGAAATACGGCGCGAAGCTGAGCCTGCATAATCCGGTTACCGCTATTACAAAAAAAGAGGACTTTTTTATCATTCAGACAGAGCAAGGGGAAATACATGCCAAGAATGTGGTGAACTGCGCCGGTGTATGGTCACCTGTCATAGGTGCGATGCTGGGGCTTTCCATTCCCGTATCCGCAAGACAGGGGCAGATCCTGGTATCGGAGCAGACCTTCCGCGTGGCGCGCAGAAAGGTGCATGAGTTTGGGTACATGCTGGCTAAATTCGGTACGGGAAATTATAAAAGACCTGTTTCGGAGAGAGTGGAACGAAACGGCGTGGCCTTTGTATTTGAACCTACGGCGGCGGATAACTTCCTGATAGGATCCTCCAGGCGGTTTGCAGGAGAGGATATCCGGACGGATATTGAAGTGATGCAGGCGCTGGCGGAACGGGCCATCCGTTTCTTCCCCATAATCAGGGATATTAAGGTAATCAGGGCGTATAGCGGCCTGCGGCCCTTTACGCCGGATCATCTTCCCATCATATCCGATACGCCGGTTCCCGGATTCTTTATTGCCGCGGGACACGAGGGGGACGGAATCGGCTTATCCGCCATAACTGGCAGGCTGATGTCCAATCTGATTGCAGGAAGAGAGCAGCCGATAGATATTTCACCGCTGGCCTTCGGCCGGTTTCACCAGAATGAAAATATGAGTTAATGACAGAAAGGACTAAGATAATGAACAAAGAGTTTAAAGGCGTTTATGCTGTAGCGGTAACCCCTTTTCATAAAGACGGAAGCTTTGATTTTGAGGCTGCTAAAAAGCATCTGGATTATCTGATAGAAAGCGGCGTTCACGGAATCTGCATCCTGGGGGCTACCGGGGAATACCAGAGCGTAACCTTGGAGGAACATAAGGCATATGTAAGGGAAATCGTTCCTTATATCTGCGGCAGGACAAGCGTAATCGTGGGAGTGACCAGAGAACGGGCGGATGATGTGATTGAGCTGATTCTCCAGGTAAAGGAGAGCGGCGGCCATGCAGCGATGGTGCTGGCGCCGCCGTACTGCCATCCCACACAGGAGGAACTGGTAGAGAATTATCGCTATATTATGGAAAAGACGGAATTCCCGATTATGATTTACAACAATCCGGGCAGCTGCGGCATCTCCATTGAACGGGAAACCTTCCGGGAGCTGTTTGCGCTTCCGTATACGGCGGTGGTAAAGGAGTCCAGCGGGGATATCCATAAGGTTACTCAGGTGGTGGACGATGCGCCGGAGGCTGTTTCCGTATTCTGCGGTGCGGATAATATTGCATTTGAAAGCTTTGCCGCAGGAGCCTGCGGCTGGATATCCATGCTGGCCAATGTGGCGCCCAAGGACTGTGTGGCGTTATTCCAGGCAGTATATGAAGAAAAAGATCTGGAAAAGGGCAGGAAAATTTACCGGAAGATTCTGCCTGCGCTGGATGTGCTGGAAACCTTCCCCAGGGTCCCCCAGACTTTGAAATATCTGCTGTCCAGAAAAGGGCTGGACTGCGGATACTGCAGAAGGCCCCGTGTGGAACTTTCAGAGGAACAGAAAGCATATGTTGTGGAAGCAATGCATGCGGACGAGATTGAATAGGAGGAAAAAGCCATGTTTACAATTGATGCCTATACCCCTGCCAGGGTGATTTTCGGAGCGGGACGCCTCAAAGAGCTTGGCAGCGTAAGCCTTCCGGGCAAGAAAGCGTTGATCTGTGTTACACATGACGGCCTGATGGAAAAGCTGGGAATACAGAAACGTGTGACAGATCTGCTGAAAGAAAACGGAACGGAATATGTGATTTTTGACAGAGTCCAGCCGAATCCGACGCAGTCGGGCGTTATGGCTGCGGCCGCGCTGGCCGGGAAAGAGAATTGTGATTTTGTCATCGGCCTGGGAGGCGGAAGCAGTGTGGATACTGCAAAGGCAACTGCCATTATGATGATAAATCCCGGGGTTTTATGGGATTATGCCCAAACCGGGACCGGAAAAAACCAGCCGGTATCCTGTGCGGCGCCCATAGTGACGATTTCCACAACCTGCGGGACCGGTACAGAGACGGATCCTTATTGCGTTATCACCAATGAGGAAACGAAGGAAAAGCTGGATTTTGCCCTGGATCAGATATTCCCTGCACTGTCGATCATCGATCCTGAGCTGATGTGCTCTCTTCCTCATAAGCTGACCTTATATCAGGGCTTTGACGCGCTTTTCCATCTGGCGGAATGTTATATTACCAACGAACATCAGAATCATCTGGTGGATTTGTACGCGGTGGACGGGATTAAGATGGTGGCTCATAATCTGCCTCTGGTGGCAAAGGACGGAAACAATCTGGAAGCGCGCACCTGCATGTGTTATGCGGCAGATATCCTGGCAGGCTATACCCAGGCGCTGTGCAGCACCACCTCACACCATATCATTGCCCAGACCATAGGGGGACAGTTCCCTGCCGTAGTGCATGGGGAAAGCCTTCTGATGATTGCGGAGAGCTATTATAAAAAGGTAAAACAGCTGCGTCCGGCCATGTTGGATGAACTGGGAGAGGTCTGTGGTGTACTCAGGGACGGTAAGGATCCCGGACAGGGATTCGTGACCGCATTAAAGCAGTTGATGGACGTAACCGGCGTCAGGGAATTGTATTCCATGGCGGAGGAGGGAATTACGGAAGCGGATTTCCAGACCATTGCGGACGTAACCGTAGACAATACAGGAATTGCTTTTGAAAAATATGAGATTACCAAAGCGGATATCATTCAGATGCTAAAGGACAGCTATGATTCTGTCCGGTAACGGCGTTCGTTCGGGAAAGCCGCATTCGGCGGGGCGGAGGTTTTGTAACCGTTGTTTGGGAGGTTCCGGTGCCGTGTGGCAAATGCACGGCACTGCCTGAGCGGCAGTATGGCCGGAGTGGCGGGATAACTGTAAGACGAGGAGGCGTATAATGCAGGCATTTTATCTGGGAACCCGCATTTTTTCCGGGAAAGAAGGGCTGAAGGAGGCCATGGGAGATTCGCAGAGAATTTTCCTGGTGACGGACAGCTTTCTGGAACAAAGCAAAAAAAGTGCATATATCACGGAAATACTGGAAAAGGAAGGAAAAGCCTGGCAGGTTTTTTCAGAGGTAAAACCTGATCCGGATACGGAAACGATCAGCCGGGGTGTCTGCCGCCTTCTTGAATTCCGGCCGGACTGCATTGTGGCTTTCGGAGGCGGTTCCGCTCTCGACGCAGCCAAAGGGATCCGGTATTTTGCCGCGGGACAGGGAGGTGGAAGATGCCGTTTCATTGCGGTTCCCACCACCAGTGGTACCGGTTCCGAGGTAAGCTGCTTTGCGATTATCAGCAACAGGGAAAAGGCGGTGAAGTATCCGCTTGTAACGCAGGAGCTTCTTCCGGACGCGGCGGTGCTGGATGCCGGGCTGGTATGCTCTGCGCCGCCCGGAGTAACGGCGGCAACGGGAATGGATGTCATGACTCATGCGTTGGAAGCCTATGTGGCAGCAGGCGCCAATGATTTCACAGACGCGGCGGCAGAGAAAGCCCTTCTTCTGGTAAAAGAATACCTTCCGGAGGTTTACCGCAGCCCCCTGGATCTGTATGCCAGGGAACGGATGCACAATGCGTCCTGCCTGGCCGGGATGGCATTCAGCAATGCCGGGCTGGGGCTGAACCATGGCATGGCGCATACCCTGGGCCAGCATTTTCATATTCCCCATGGAACGGCAAATGCGATGCTGCTTCCGTGGGTCCTGGCCTTTAATGCTTTTGGCTCGAAGGCACGGGAAAAACGGATAAATCAAACGACGGAAAAATACGCCAGGATAGCGGCGCTCTACGGAATGGACGGTTTCAGTAAAGAAGAGAGCGTCTGGCGTCTGATCCGTTACATTAAGCAGCTGGTCAGAAGGTTGGGGCTTCCGGAAAGCATTCAGGGGGCCGGTATAGAAAGAAAATGCTTTGAGGCGGCGTTGAAGGAAATGGCGGCGGCAGCGCTTCAGGATCCCAGCACCGGGACAAATCCCGAACGCTGTACGCAGGAAGAGGTAATTGAACTTTTCCGGAAAGTCTATGACGGACGGGGCAGTCGAAAGGAAGGGTATCGGTATGAATGATTATGAAACAGAAGGGACAGGCGCGGCATTTCAAGGAAAAACAAGAATTATCCAGGAATTTGTCCCCGGGAAACAGGTGACTTTAGCCCATGTAATTCCCCATCCGGTACAGGATTTGTATCCTAAAATGGGGCTGATAGACGCAGAGGGCGCCATTGGGATTTTTACAATTACGCCCAGTGAAGGGGCGATTATAGCGGCGGATGTGGCAAGCAAAGCGGCAGATGTGAAAATCGGATTCGTGGATCGTTTCAACGGATCGTTGATTATTACAGGCGATGTGGCCGGCGTGGAAGCGGCGCTGCATGATGTGATCCAGGTACTTTGTGAAACGATGGGGTTTACGGCTGCCAACATAACAAGATCCTGATATTGCTTTGCGCATTCAGGACAGAGAACAGGGAATACATATGAAACAGAAAAGAAGGGCTATCCTAATCGGCCGTTCCATGGCGGGAAAGACCACGCTGTGTCAGTTCCTGTATCATGAGGAACTCAAATATCATAAAACACAGACTGTGCAGCTTATCAACGACAGCATGATAGATACGCCGGGGGAATATCTGGAACGTGTCCGAATGAGAGGAGCGCTGAACGTAACGGCTGTTGACGCTGATTTGATAATTTTTGTCCAGGACGCAGGGGAGGGCGGAACCATGTTCCCTCCCGGTTATGCCAGTAACTTTGCCAAGCCCTGTATCGGCATTATTACCAAAAGCGATAAGGCGGACAGAAAGATGCTGGAGAATGCGGCAGGCTTTTTACGCCAGGCCGGCGCGGAGCATATTTTTGTGACAAGCAGTTTTCTGGGAACCGGTTTTGAAGAGCTGCGTTCCTGGCTGGAGGACTTCGGCGGGCAGGGGGGAATGCTTTGAAAGAAACCATATGCAGCGTAGGTATTGATATCGGAACTTCGACGACGCAGCTGGTATTCAGCCGGTTGACCATGGAGAACCGGTCCGCCGGCAGCAGGATACCCCGGATTGAAATTGTGGAGAAAGAGATTGCTTACAGAAGCCCCATTTATTTTACGCCTCTGCGGACAGAAGACAGAATTGATGCCGGGCGGTTGAAGGAAATCCTGAAAGAGGAATATGTGCAGGCCCAAATCCGGCCGGAGGATGTGAAAACCGGGGCGGTGATCATTACCGGGGAAACCGCCCGGATGGAAAATACAGAGGAGGTTCTGCGCGCGGTCAGTGATATGGCAGGAGATTTTGTCGTATCCACGGCGGGGCCGGATCTGGAATCGGTTTTGTCCGGGAAGGGGGCCGGCGCGGATATGCTTTCCCGGAGGACGGGAAAGGTTACCGCAAATCTGGATATCGGCGGCGGAACCAGCAATATTGCAGTATTTGAAAAAGGGGAATTCGCAGGCTGCGCATGCCTGGACATCGGGGGACGCCTGATTCGGATAAAGGACAACCGGATTGAGAGCATTTCGCCCAGACTGCAGAAGCTTCTGGGGCATTACCGGATAAATATAAGAGAGGGGGAACGGGCGGATATACAGGAACTCAAAAGGCTGTGTGCCATCCTTGCCTCCCAGCTTGCGCAGGCGCTGTATAAGGAAGAACAGTCTCCGCTGCATGAAAAGCTGTATACCAATAACGGAAAATTGCTGCCCCGGAAGCCGGTGGTGGAAGCCGTCACATACTCCGGAGGCGTAGGCGCCTGCATCTACGGGGAAGAAAAAGACCCCTTCCGTTATGGTGATATGGGAATTCTGCTTGCGGAAGCGATCCGGGAACAGCCAGCCCTCGGTTCTCTGTCCGTTTACCGGCCTTCGGAAACGATCCGCGCCACTGTTGTGGGCGCGGGAATGCATACGACCGCCATCAGCGGCAGCACCATCTGCTGCCAGAGAGAGCTGCTGCCTTTGAAAAATATACCGGTGCTCCGTCTTCGTGAAGCGGAGGAGGGGAATCCTGAAACGCTTGCGTCTGCAATCCGTTCAGGGGTGAAGCTTTACGGTGCGGACACAGGAACTCTGGCAATTGCCCTGTCCGGGAAAAACAGCCGCAGCTTTTCGCAGATACAGCTGTTGGCCGAAGGGCTTGTACAGGGAGCAAAAGATATCATCCGCAGAGGAGGTCCGGTGATTGCCATTGTGGAGGAGGATATCGGAAAGGCCCTGGGGAATGCGTTAAAGGCCCGCATCCATAATAACTGCGGGGTGCTGTGTGTGGACAGCATCCATGCGGAAAGTGGTGATTATGTGGATATCGGGGAGCCGCTGGCAGGCGGCGCAGTAGTTCCCGTAGTTGTGAAAACGCTCATTCTGAATGCGCGGGAATCGAGGTGAGACATGGTTTTAAAGACGAAATTATTCGGAAAGGTATATGAATTCCAAAGCCTGCGGGAAGTCATGGCAAAGGCGAATGAAGAAAAGTCAGGCGATGCGCTGGCTGGCATTGCCGCTTCCTGCAACGAGGAGCGGGTGGCGGCAAAGGCTGTGCTTGCCGGGCTGACATTATCCGACCTGCGTGAAAATCCTGCCGTTCCCTATGAAGAGGATGAGGTTACCAGAATTATTCAGGATGATATAAACGAAACCATTTATAACAGCATCCGTTCCTGGACGGTGGGTGAATTGAGGGAATGGCTGCTGGATATCCATACAACAAATGAAATGATACGGAAGATATCCAGGGGCCTGACCAGCGAAATGATAGCCGCGGTCTGTAAGCTGATGGGAAATCTGGATTTGATTTACGCAGCATCCAAAATCCAGGTGACCTCCCACTGCAATACCACGATCGGCCTGCCCGGCACTTTTTCCTCGCGGCTGCAGCCAAACCACACCACGGACAATCCGGCCGGCATCATGGCATCCGTAATGGAAGGGCTCAGCTATGGCTGTGGTGATGCGGTAATCGGCCTGAATCCTGTAGATGGGACCGGAGGAAGCGTAGAACGGATCCTGAAAAGCTTTGATGAGTTTAAAAACCGCTGGGAGGTGCCTACACAGACGTGTGTGCTGGCGCATATAACAACGCAGATGGAAGCCGTGGAAAAAAGGAAAGCCCCGGCAGATTTGATTTTTCAGTCAATCGCAGGATCCCAGAAAGGAAATGAAGCCTTTGGGCTGACGGCAAAAATGCTGCAGGATGCCAATGATTTGATGCTTGAACGCGGAACCGGAACCGGGCCAAATGTCCTTTATCTGGAAACCGGGCAGGGCTCGGAGCTGTCATCGGATTCCCACAATGGCTGGGATCAGGTGACCATGGAAGCCAGATGCTATGGTTTTGCACGGCATTACCGTCCCTTTCTTTTGAATACCGTGGTTGGTTTTATCGGCCCGGAATATCTTTATGATTCCAAACAGGTAATCCGCGCCGGGCTGGAGGATCATTTTATGGGAAAGCTTTCGGGAATCCCCATGGGATGCGACGCCTGCTACACCAATCATATGAAGGCAGATCAAAATGACATAGAGAATCTGTCCGTACTGCTGGCTGCGGCAAAATGCAATTATATCATAGGAGTACCTCAGGGAGATGACTGTATGCTGATGTATCAGAGCGCTGCCTACCATGATATGGCGGCTTTGCGGGAAATTTTCAATCTGCGTCCGGTCAGGGAGTTCGACAGATGGCTGGAAAAAATGGGCTTCTCCGAAGACGGAAAGCTGACGGATCTGGCTGGGGACGGTTCCGTTTTTCTTGTATGAGACAACAAGACGGGCGGTACGGAAGGGAGCGGATATGGAAAATATAAGTGAAGCATTGCTGAAGGAATTAATTGAAAGCGTGCTGGAGGGCAGGAGTGTCCGTCCGGAAGGAAAGGCCGGGCTCCTTTTGGAAGAACGGGAAAAGGAACGGGATCCAACGCAGTTACCATATATGGATCTGCCGGCCAAAGAAGACGGCGGTGAGAATAGGAAGGAAGATGACTGTGGGGAAACGGATTGTCCTGATATGACGGCGTATGATGTGAGAGAACAATATCTGGTGGAAAATCCGGTGAACCGAGAGGCCTTTGCTGATTTGAAGAGGAATGCGCCCTGCCGCCTGGGGATAGGAAAAGCGGGAGCAAGGTGCAAAACCCTGCCCCTGCTGCAGTTTCAGGCGGCCCATTCAGCGGCGCAGGATGCGGTTTTTTCCGATGTGGATCCGAAGGTTCTTGAGGAACTGGGATTATTCCAGGTGCAGACTCAATGTGAAAGCAAGGATATATTTCTGACAAGACCGGATCTGGGCCGGAAGCTGAATGAAGAGGGGCTGCGGCTGATAACGGAACGGTGCAGGCAGAAGCCGCAGGTACAGCTTTTTGTAGCCGATGGGCTCAGCAGCGCTGCGGTAAATGCGAATGTGAAGGAAGTGCTCCCAAGCATGGCACAGGGACTTGAGGGCTATGGAATTGAAATGGGAACCCCCTTTTTTGTCAAGTATGGCAGAGTGGGAGTCATGGATCAGATTTCAGAGCTGACAGGAGCCAGGGTCACCTGTGTGCTGATTGGTGAACGGCCGGGGCTTCTGACCGCGGAATCCATGTCCGCTTATCTTGTATTTCAGGGCTATGTGGGAATCCCGGAATCCAGAAGAACTGTGGTTTCCAACATCCATGGGAGGGGGACGGTTCCGGCGGAAGCGGGCGCGCATATCGCAGATGTTATAAAAAAGATATTGGAAACTGAAAAAAGCGGTACACAGCTGGCACTGTAGCGGGGAAGAAAAATGACTGGAGATCTCATAAAAGCGGAAATCCTGGCAGCAAAGATAATACCTGATGTCCATCCGGAGCTGGCGGGAAGCCTGGAGCTGGGAAGCGGCAGGCATTCATTGGGGCTGCTTACCTGTAGCAGTGATGACGTTGCTTATACCGCTCTGGACGAGGCGACGAAAAAAGCCGATGTAAAAGTGGTGTATGCCAAGAGCCTTTATGCCGGGAGCAAGAATGCGACCACCCGGTTTGCAGGGGAGTTCATAGGCATACTGGCAGGACCGGATCCTGAACAGGTGCGCAGCGGTCTGGAGGCGTGTGAGGAATATATCCAAAACAGGGCATTTTTCCATTCGGCGAATGAGGAAGATTCCGTCATCTATTATGCGCAGTGCATATCCAGGACCGGGAGCTTTCTGGCCAAACAGGCGGGAATCCGGGAGGGGGAGAGTCTGGCATATCTGATAGCGCCTCCTTTAGAGGCGGTTTACGGACTGGACGCAGCCATGAAGGCGGCGCAGGTGAAGCTTTGTGTCTTTTACGGACCGCCGACGGAGACTAATTTTGCCGGCGGCCTGCTTACCGGCAGCCAGGAATCCTGCCGGGCGGCATGCGATGCCTTTGCCAGGGCCGTGGAACTGACGGCGTCGGGGCCAAGGGATATTTAGAAAGGAAGTGACGGGGTGCAGCTATATGATAAGGACCTTCTGTCTGTGCAGGAGGTAAGAACGCTGGTGGAGAAGGCCAAGAACGCACAGAAGGAGCTGGCTTTGAAAAATCAGCGGGAGGTGGATGAAATTGTCAGCTCCATCGCGGAGGCAGGGGTAAGAAATGCCCGCAGGCTTGCGAAAATGGCGTGTGAAGAGACCTGCTTTGGAATCTGTGACGATAAGGCGGTAAAGAATGTATTCGCCAGCAGAGGCGTGTATGAACATATCCGGGATATGAAGACAATTGGGGAACTGGAATATAATCCGGAAAAAAAACTGAGGAAAATTGCGGTGCCGGTGGGAGTGATTGCAGGGCTGATACCTTCTACCAATCCCACGTCAACAGCACTTTACAAATCGGAAATAGCGGTAAAATCGGGGAATGCCATTGTGTTTTCCCCTCATCCCAACGCGAGGAACTGTATTCTGGAAACCGTGAAGGTAATCCGGCAGGCCATTGCGGAGGCCGGCGGAAACGAGGATCTGGTAAGCTGCATTACCATTCCCACCGTCCAGGCTACGGACAATCTGCTGAAGCATCCGGATATTTCCCTCATCCTGGCCACAGGCGGTACAGCTATGGTCCGGGCGGCCTATTCCTCCGGAACGCCGGCTATCGGCGTGGGACCGGGAAATGGGCCTGCATATATTGAACGCACTGCGGATATCCCTCTTGCCGTAAAGCGGATTATGGATTCCAAGACCTTCGATAATGGGACGATCTGTGCATCGGAGCAGTCTGTTATCTGTGAGGAGGACCAGAAGGAGGAAATACAAAAGGAAATGGAGCGCCAGGGGGCTTATTTCCTGACGCCGGAACAGCGCAGAAAGCTGGGAGGCTTTATCCTGCGCGCCAACGGCACAATGAATCCCATGATAGTGGGACGCAGCGCGGAGGAGATTGCCAGGCTTTCCGGCATTACGATTCCCGGAGGGACCAGGGTCCTGGTGGCGCAAGAGGACGGTGTGGGCCGTGAACACCCTTATTCCAATGAAAAACTGGCTCCTATCCTGGCTTTTTATGTGGGAAAGGATTACAGGCAGGTATGTGATATCTGCTGCCAGATCCTGCATTATGAAGGCGCAGGCCATACCTTCAGCATTCATACCAAGGATCGGGATATGGTGGATTACTTTGCAAAAAGGGTGCCGGTTTCCCGGGTTGTGGTAAATACGCCGGGAGCTCTGGGAGGCATCGGAGGTACTACCGGATTGATGCCGGCTCTGACCTTGGGCTGCGGTGCGGTAGGAGGGTCCGCCACCTCGGAAAATGTGGGCCCGTTTCATCTTATGAATGTACGGTATGTGGCAGAGGGACTGCGGGAACTGTCGGATATCAGGGCAGAGATGCCGGGAGCGTCTGAGGAAAAAATTAAAGTACAGGGAAATGCTCAGGAAGACGGCTGTATACAGCAGATGGAGATTGAAGAGATAGTGGAACAAATTATCAAACGTCTCAGAAGTATGTAATACATAAAACAATAATATAAGAAGAGTCCATTTATGGCAGGCCGCAGGTAAGGCGGCAGAAAGAGAGGAAAGTATGGCATCTTTACAGGCACTGGGAATGGTGGAAACAAAGGGGCTGGTGGCAGCGATTGAAGCGGCGGATGCGATGGTAAAAGCTGCGAATGTAACATTAATAGGAAAAGAACGGATCGGCAGCGGCCTGGTTACTGTCATGGTACGCGGAGATGTGGGCGCGGTGAAATCAGCGGTGGATGCGGGAGCGGCAGCTGCGGAACGAGTGGGCGAGCTGGTAAGCGTTCATGTCATTCCCCGCCCTCACGAAGAAGTGGAATTCATTCTTCCAAATCATGCGGCAGGAAACGGAAAAGCTTAATGCTAAGGAGACGGCAGGATGAAGGCGATAACCGAAGAAAAGCTGCGTAAGGAGCTGGGAAGGGACTGCCCTGCATTTTACTGTATTCCCGAAGGGACGCTCCTGACTCCCGCGGCAAGAGAATACCTGCAGCAAAAAAGCATACGGATTATCCCAAAGGATCAGCGAAAGGAAGAAAAAAGCAGCAGGAAGGCCAGGGAAAAACCGGAAGAAATGACTTCCTTAAGGGACGATATTCTGGTGGGTAAGTCACATCCGGTTATCCGTTTCCGGGGAAGCCTGGACAGCCTGCAGGCCCTTATTGTCCTGTATCAGGCAGTGCTGCAGGAAGAGGGAGTGGATGAAAAGCTGCTGGATGATCTGGAGGAAATTCTGGGCATTCTCAGGCAGATGATGCGATGTGAAGTGCTTGAAGAAGCCTTCCGGTTCGAATCCATTCTCGGACTTACGTCACAGCAGTTAAGGGAACAATCCCATGATCCGCAGAAGAATTATGGGATTGCGCCGATGCAGCTGCCCTCCTGGAAATTTGGTAAAGGTTATGCCATGCTGAATCATCTGCGAACAGCGGTCCGCGAAACGGAAAGCGCTGCGGCGGAGGCATTCTGCATCAGGGAGGGATGCAGCCGCCCGGATATTCTGGAAGGTCTGAACCGGATGTCCAGCGCCTTTCATATCATGATGTGCAGGTATCAGACAGGAATGTATCAGAGGAAGATTTAAACCGGGAACAATCGGGCGGCAGGCAGAGGGAGGAAGAAGGAAAATATGGAGCAGCTTGTGGAAACGATCGTTCAGAAAATGCTTGCGGCGGGCCTGATAGAGGTGGAGGTGTCTGCTAGACATGTGCATCTGACGAAACAGCGGATGGAACTTCTCTTTGGAAAGGATGCACAGCTGCATCCGGATAGATATTTATCTCAGCCGGGGCAATTCCTGGCAAAGGAGAGGGTAACCCTTTACGGGCCCAAAGGGATGCTGGAGCATGTAGCGGTCCTTGGCCCACTGCGTACCTATGATCAGGTGGAACTGTCAAAAAGCGACTGTGCGACGCTGGGGCTGAAAGGAATACCAATCCGGGAATCAGGCCGTCTGGAACAAAGTGGAAGTATTGTAATTGCAGGAGCTGCCGGACAGATACAGCTTGCCGGGGGAGTGATCACAGCACACAGGCACATTCATGCACCGAAGCATATTGCAGGAAAGCTGGGACTGAGGGACGGTGACCGGGTCAGAGTAAGGATGATAACAGAAAGGCCTGTTGTTTTTGAGGATGTAATTGTAAGAGTGGGAGAACAGTCCGGCTGGAGGATGCATATAGACTTTGATGAAGCCAATGCGGCGGCAGCTTCCGGCTTTACCCTGGGACAGATTCTTTTATTTGGGAAGAAGGAGGGTGAGGAAGATAGAAAACCGGAAGCTGCGTATTGAAGATATCTGCATTACCGTCATAGAAAGGCTGATCCGGCAGGGATATCTTGAATGGAAAAGGAAACCGGACGAAAAGACGGAAGAGGAAATGGAGGCAAAGCTGGACAAACATGTGATTCTGGAAAAGGATGTCAAAGAAATCGGTAATTCCGGGATCCGCAGGGCAGCAGTGGGAAAGAAGGCAATTATTACAGATCTGGCAAAAGAATATGCAGATAAAAAAGGAATTGTCATATACAGAGAAGAAGGTGATCTATGAAAACGGGAAAAGTCATCGGAAATATCTGGGCGACCAGAAAGGAAGAACGGCTTTCCGGGATGAAGCTGCTGATTGTTCAGCCCTTTAATCCGGCAGATGATACTGAAATTGAATTCCCGGTCGTCGCCTCCGATATTATAGGCGCCGGGATCGGAGAAAAGGTACTGTATGTAAACGGCAGCTCCGCAAGGGCTGCGGCGGGAGGACAGGAGATACCGGTGGATGCTGCCGTCGTGGCCATTATTGACGATCAGGAGATTATCAGATAGGCTGGCAGTCAGATGATGAATCCGGTGAGACGGTCTTACGAAGGCAGCAGACAAAAGAGTGGTAAATGTTGACAGCATTTTTTATTTTCTATAAAATAAAAATCAATAGCGGATATTATGGAAGACAGCGGAGAAGGATAAAATGAATGGAGAATAAGAATGAGTACGAGTACAGCAATTGGGGCAAAAGTCAAGATATTACGCATCGGAAAGGAAATGACAATCAAGCAGCTGAGTGAAGCCTGCGGATTGTCTGTGGGTTTTTTGTCTCAATTTGAGAGAGGGATATCCTCCATTGCCATTGATTCGTTGGAGACGATAGCGAATGTTCTTGGCGTACCGCTGTCGGAATTATTTGTGGAGACCGAGGATAAGGTTCCGACAGAAGAACCGGAGGATCCGGTTATGCATGGTATGGAGCTGATCCCGAGCCAGGCGAGCGCTCAGATGTATCAGTATATTTTAAAGCAGCCCCATACGGATTATGCTTTGCTTCCGCGTCTTTATACGCTTCTTCCGCCGGCAGGGGAGGAGGAAGTTCTGGAGATGTATTCTCATAAAGGGGAGGAATTCCTTTTTGTCCTGGAAGGCACAATTACCCTGTATCTGGAAGACCGGAAATATATCATGTACCCTGGCGACAGCATTCATTTTAATTCCTCCAAAAAACATAACTGGACGAATAAGACGGCAAGGATCGCGCGGATTCTTACAGTAAATTCCCCCAATCCTCTTAAGAAAAAAGAAGAATGAATAAACAGCATATCGCAGTTTGCCGATAATTGGAAAGAACCGTCCTCAGGGCGGTTTTTTCCGGCTGTTTCCCATTTTTTGCATCAAAGATGCCGCGCCCGGGAAGGGGCTTCTTTTTTCACAGAAAATTAACTCCTCTTTCATCAAAATTTACCGTTGTGCACGCCCGCCGGATATGGTAGTATCTTAGGAAGAGTATTTTGGAAGAATCCGATAGGAGAGGAGACAAGATTTTGAGCACGAAAGAACAGAAAGTAAAAGTGGATGCGGATTATTCGCTGATGCCCGTTCCCAGACATGCCCGCCGGAACATCGTGACAATGTTCATGATCATGTTGGGGTTCACTTTTTTCTCAGCCAGTATGTGGACCGGACAGGAGCTGGGAATCGGACTTGATTTGAAAGGTTTCGTCGAAGCATTATTGCTGGGCGGCGCAATTCTTGGTATTTATACGGCACTACTGGCCTATGTTGGCTGTAAAACCGGATTATCCATGGATTTGCTGGCCCAGCATTCTTTTGGTAAAAAAGGCTCTTATCTGCCTTCCGCCCTAATCAGCTTCACACAGATAGGCTGGTTCGGCGTGGGCGTGGCCATGTTTGCCATTCCGGTTGCCAAACTGATTGCGCCGGACAAGCCGTGGGTGGTGCCGCTGCTGGTGGCCCTTGCGGGTATCTGCATGACCGGATCGGCCTTCTTCGGCATCCGGGCCATGACGATAGTAAGCTATATTTCCGTTCCCCTGATTGCCATGCTGGGAATTACGGCCATGATAATGGCAGTCCGCCAGGGAGATGCCTACCTTGCTGAAAAATTTGCGGAAAGCCAGGGGCTTGGCGTCATCACCGGCGCGGGAATGGTTATCGGTTCCTTTGTCAGCGGCGGTACGGCAACCCCGAATTTTGCCAGATTTGCAAAGACGCCGAAAGCGGCTGTCTGGACCACTGCGATTGCCTTTTTCCTGGGAAACAGCCTGATGTTCTGTTTCGGTGCGTTCAGCGGCGTCTATGTGGGAGGCAACGATATTTTTGAGGTAATGATTGCCCTGAACCTCACCGTTTTCGCCATCATTGTCCTTGGCCTGAACATCTGGACCACCAATGACAATGCGCTTTATTCCGCGGGACTGGGGCTTTCCAATATCACGAAAATTAAGAAAAGCCCGCTGGTGCTCATTTCCGGCGCACTGGGAACCGTGGCCGCCATTTGGCTTTACAATAACTTTACGGGCTGGCTGAACATCCTTAACTGCACCCTGCCGCCTGTGGGCGCCATCCTGATTCTGGGTTATTTCTGCCATAAGGAGGATTATGACCAGGATAAGGAAAATACGCTGGAGGTGAACTGGTTTGCCATTGCCGGCGTAATTCTGGGAGCTGTTGTGGCGAATGTAGTCCCGGTGGGAATTGCATCCATCAACGGAATGGCCGTGGCGGTGGTCTGCTATCTTGTGGGTTTTGCGGCCGGCAGGAAAAGATAACAGTGAAGGTATCGCAGGCAGGAAAGGAAGAAAGTAAATGCTGATTAAGAATATTCATCTGGAAAACAGTGCGGAAAAAACGGATATCAGAATAAACGACGGCGTGTTCGGGGAAATTGCGCCGTCCCTCCAGGCGCTGCCGGGAGAAGAGGTCATTGACGGAACCGGCAAAATGATTCTTCCGCCCTTTATTGAGTCCCATGTGCATCTGGACACCTGCCTGACGGCAGGAGATCCGGTCTGGAATATGTCCGGGACCTTATTTGAAGGCATTGAATGCTGGAGTAAACGGAAGGAAAAGCTGACGAAGCAGGATGTGAAGGAGCGGGCCGGAAGGGCCATCCGCATGCAGGCTGCAAACGGCGTGCAGTTCGTCCGCACCCATGTGGATGTGACGGATCCCAAGCTGGTGGCTATGGAAGCCATGCTGGAGCTGAGGGAAGAGCTGAAAAATGAGGTTACCGTCCAGATTGTTGCCTTTCCCCAGGAGGGAATTTTAAGCTATCCCAACGGTAAAGCGCTGATGGAAAATGCTGTGAAGATGGGAGCCGACTGTGTGGGAGCCATTCCCCATTTTGAGTTTACAAGGGAATACAGTGTGGAATCCCTGAATTTTGCCATGGATCTTGCATACCGCTATGACAGGCTGGTGGATGTGCACTGCGATGAAATCGACGACGAAGCGTCCAGGGGGCTGGAGACGTTGGCGGCAAGGGCCTATGAAATGGAAATGTTCGATAAGGTGACGGCCAGCCATACCACTGCCATGCATTCTTATAATAATGCCTATGTGAACCGCCTGATGAGGCTGCTGAAAATGAGCCGTATCAACTTTGTGGCCAATCCGCTGGTGAATACGCATCTGCAGGGCCGCACAGATACCTATCCCAAACGACGCGGCGTAACGAGGGTGAAGGAGCTGCTGGAGGCCGGGCTGAACGTTTCCTTCGGCCATGACGATATTTTTGACCCCTGGTATCCGCTGGGAACCGGAAATATGCGGGATACCGTATTCATGGGCCTGCATGTATGCCAGATGATGGGATATCAGGATATCTGCGATTCCTATAAGCTCATCACCTACAACGCCGCCAGAACCCTCCATCTGGGAGAAAACTACGGCATCCGGGAAAAGAATCCCGCGGATTTCATCATCCTGAACGCGGATAATTTTTACGATGCCCTGAACAAAAAAAGCGAGGTGCTCTATTCCTTCCGGGGCGGAAAAATGCTTGCCAAAACCGTACCGGCGCAGACGGAGATCTGTTTCTAGTCGTCGTCTGTCATCTTAATTTGTCAAAAAGCCGAAAGGCTTTTAAATAACCTGTTTAATACTATACTTATGAGGAGGATTAAAAAAATGGGTGAAAGAACCAAGAAGCAAAAGCTGATTCTCGGCATTCAGCATACCCTTGCCATGTTCGGCGCCACGGTGCTGGTTCCGGCATTGACAGGGCTGAATACGTCAATCACACTGTTTTGTGCCGGACTCGGCACGCTGCTGTTCCACTGGGTAACGAAGAAAAAGGTGCCCGTATTCCTGGGCTCCAGTTTTGCCTTTATGGCAGGAATCATGGCAATTATCGGGGACTCCCGTATGGGGGATCCGGATTTTATGGAGAAACTGGCCTCGGTCAAGGGCGCGCTTATCATTGCCGGCCTGGTATATGTGCTGTTTGCCGGCCTGATCAAGATTTTCGGCTATGAAAAGGTGAACAAGCTGCTGCCCCCTATCGTGACCGGCCCGATTATCATTGTTATCGGCCTGCGTCTGAGCGGCACCGCCATCAACAGCGCTTTTTATTACAACGGAGAATTCAGCCTGAAATCCGTGCTGGTTACGGTGGTGATTCTGACTGTGGTCATCTGTGTATCCATTTTTGCAAAAGGGATTTTCAACCTGATGCCGATTCTGTTTGCCATTATCGCAGGCTACCTTGTCTGCCTGCCGCTTGGCTTCTGCGATTTTACCGCAGTGAGAGAGGCGCACTTCCTTTCCTTTATGGATAAGGACATTGTAGCGCAGCTTCTGTGTATACCTCAGCTCAAGCTGGATGCCATCCTCGCCATTGCCCCGATTGCACTGGTTACGATGATTGAGCATGTGGGCGACATCACCACCAACGGCGCCGTGGTAGGCAAGAACTTCATGGTGGATCCGGGCGTTCACAGAACGATTCTGGGCGACGGCCTTGCAACTGCGCTGGCAGGCCTTCTGGGCGGCCCTGCCAACACAACCTATGGAGAAAATACGGGCGTTCTGGCCGTAACCAAGGTATACGACCCTTCCGTTATCCGTATCGCGGCTGTGTTTGCCATGATTCTGGGTATCTTCGGAAAATTCGGCGGATTTATCACAAGCATCCCGTCACCCGTTACCGGCGGCATCAGCATCGTGCTTTACGGTATGATTTCCGCAGTGGGCGTGCGTATCCTGATTAATTCCAGGCTGAACTTCGGCAACAGCCGCAACCTGCTGGTGGCCGCTATCATCCTGGTTCTGGGAATCGGCTGCGACAGCATTCCCGTATACGGCGCGGTTACCATTTCCGGCCTGGCGCTGGCAGCGGTTGTTGGCATCATTCTGGCATTCATCCTTCCCGAAGGGGACGACAGCGTGCTGAACTGACCTGCATAATTTACAGGTTATAGGTAACAGCTCAGAACGGCAGAGCCATGAAAGAAGATATCCGGCCTGGACTGTTACATTTCCAAAATAAAAAGACGTCTGAGTACTTCCGCATAGCGGCAGCATTCAGACGTCTTTTTTCCTTACCGTCAATCTTTCTGTGTAGTAATCCTGATATCCCCGGAGCTGCATTTGATTCGCACCCAGTTGTCAAATTCTTTGTCAAAGGTATAATAGGTATCGCCCAGGTCATGTTTATTTATCCTGATATCCCCGTAATCTGTCTTTAAATCATAACCGAAGGAATCCGTAAGCTGCGTTACAAGCTCCACACTGCCATAATCCGATTTAATATCCAGATTTTTGAAAAGGAAGCCTTCTGCATTCATGTCCCCGCTGCTCAGAGTGAGTCTGGCATTTTCAGAGGTGATACCGTTCAAATCCACATTGCCGTAATCACTGTCCACAGTGAGCGCTCCGGTGGAGGACTGCTGCATTTTCAGCGTTCCGCTGCTTAAGAAGAGTGTGGTATTACCTGAGATTTCCGAGTTTTTCAGAATGCAGTCGCCATAGTCATCGGAAAGCTTCAGACTTTCCGCCTTCAGGTTATCCGCGGTAAACTTCCCGGAGCTTAGGCTGAAATCCGCGCTGGTACAGGTGATATCCGTAAGACGCGCGTCGCCGTAATCATCATCTATTGTAAGCTGGCCCGTTTTCAGCCCGGACAGCTCCGTTTTCCCGGAGGAGGTGGACACATACACTGTGTCAAGCTGCGTATTTTCCGGAATATATACTGTGAGATATTCTCTGGAGCTGTTCCAGCTGTTGTATACAGTGCCGGAAAAACTGCTGCCGAAAAGGAAAAAACGGTTATTACCGTAGTTATGCGGAGGCTGGCTTATGGTCAGGCAGCCGTTTTTCACGCTGATAACAGGCTTCTCCCATGCGGTCAGTTCATATTCCAGAGAAAAATGATCCGATTCTTCAATGGTAATATCAGCATAATCCATCCGGATATCTATCCGTGTGAATGGCTCCAGCTGATCGATTTTATCCGTCTGCACGGAGGGGCCGTTGGGCTGGTTGCTTACCAGAGGGGAATAGACCACAAGCCCGTTTCCTGGTTCATAGCCCACGCCGGTCACAGCGCCTCCCAGAAGGCGTCCCGTCAGGGCCAGAAGCATCCCCACCCCGCACAGGATCCCACACACTATAAAAAATGTTTTACGCTTGCTCATTTCGTTCTCCCTTCTTTTTCAGGATACGGCCAAAGAGCCGGGCCATTCCGATAATTGTCCATTTACATGCCAGAACTATGCCATATACAGCTATCAGCCCAAATCCCGTAAAGAAAAGGCCCATGCCAAAGCAGGTCATTGCAGCTGCGGGCGCAGATAGGAGCACTGTAAAGCCTGCGGCGAAGATCACCGGGCCAAGGACTGCCACACACAGCGCGAGTAAAACAAATGCAGCCAGCATGAGAAGTATGCACAACAGGCACAGCAGCACAAGCGCCAGAAGCAGCAGGGCGAACGGCAGCGCCACCGGCACCGCGCAGATGGCAAGAATTCCAATCCACAGCGCGTTCATATTTTTCCTGATTCCTTTATGCGGTACGGAAGTCTTGTCAATTGCCATATTGGTGATAATCTGTTCGGCAGCGTTTTCCGGGCTCCCCAGATCCTCTATGGCCTGCTGTTCCCGCTCCGGCCCCGCTTCATCAAAATATTCCTGAAAATATGCCATGGCCTCCCGGTAACTGTCGCCGGGCAGAATGCGGAGCCGCTTTTCCAGGGCATTCATGTATTCGGTTCTGTTCACTGTTTTTCACCTCCATGGGCAATTTCATATATAGCATTCACATAAAGGCGCCACTCATTTTCAAGATACTGACAGACACCCCGGCCCTCCGGCGTAATCTGGTAATATCTCCGGTTGCGCCCCTGATACTGCTGATCATAGGTTACCACCAGACCGTTTCCCTGCAGCCGCTTCAGAATCGGATACAGCGTGGAATCCTTTGTATTGGTAACAGTTTTCAACTGCTGGCTGATTTCATACCCATAGCTGTCCCTTTTGCATAATACAGACAAAATCAGATATTCCAGCTGCGGCGTGCTGAGAGGATAAATCATATGACCCCTCCTTCCCCTTTATATATTATCTTATTGTATATATACTAATTTTATATATTATATTACGTATAATATATGCGGTCAACATTAATAAGAAATTATTAAGTATCTTTTTATTACAGTGCAGGCAGGCCTGCGGCATCATAAACGACCACGAACGGGGCTGTTTCCTCTATAAAAAGATCATGAATACCCATCTCCATGCTTACAAACTCACCGACAGCTGATTTTTTCCTTTACCCGGCAGACATATTCCCGTCCTGTATTTCATAAGGTTTATTAGAGCCTGTCTGAAAAATCACCGCACCCCTCCGGCCGGATGCGCGGATGCTTCAGACAGGCATCAGGACAAGATAAAGGAGTGGGAACGTGTTTGAGTCAAAAAGCATTCAGGAAACATGCATACAGCTGGACAGCGATATAGACAAAGGACTGACGGAAAAGGAAGCGGCGAGGCGATACCAGGAATATGGAAAAAATGAGTTGAAGGAACCGCGGAAGAAAACTGTGATTGAATCCTTCCTGGAGCAGCTTAACGATCCGCTGATCTATGTGCTGCTTGCAGCGGCCATCATTTCCCTCCTGCTTCATGAGGTGAGCGATGCGGTGATCATAGCCATTGTGGTATTCATGAATGCCATAGTGGGGATGATTCAGGAGGGAAAGGCACAGAAGGCCCTGGATTCCCTGAAAAAGCTGACAAGTCCCAGGGCCTACGTGATAAGGGAAGGGAAGGAGCGGGAGATTCCGGCGTCACAGCTGGTGGTGGGCGATATTGTCTGCCTTGACGCAGGCTGCCAGGTGCCCGCGGATCTGCGCCTGACCAGAACAAGCAGCCTGAAGGTGGAGGAATCGGCGCTTACCGGGGAGTCCCTGCCTATTGAAAAGGACGCCGCTTTCATCGCCAGGGGTGCAGCCGCCTTCGGACGCAGCTCACAGTCCGGGAAAATGTCCGATCTGGCGGCAGCGGATTCCGGCCTGACGGCTGCGGGCAAACGGGAAGCAAAAGTACAGAAGGAGATGCACATTCCCCTGGGAGACCGGTATAACATGGCCTACATGTCCACTATCGTGACTTATGGAAGAGGAGAGGGGATCGTTACCGCCACAGGCATGGATACGGAAATTGGGAAAATCGCCTCCCTCATCAACGAAAGCCATGAGGATATCACACCCCTGCAGAAGCGTCTTGGAGAACTGGGAAAGATTTTGAGCCTGCTTTCCCTGCTTTTATGCGCGGCGCTGTTCCTGATAGCGCTGATTCAGAAGAGAAATATGATTGAAATGCTCATCACCGCCATATCCCTGGCGGTTGCGGCGGTGCCGGAGGGGCTTCCCGCGGTAGTCACCATCTGCCTGGCCCTGAGCGTTACCAAAATGGTGAAGGTGCATACCATAGTCAGAAAACTCCCCTCGGTGGAAACCCTGGGCGCGGTCAGCGTTGTGTGCTCGGATAAAACAGGCACGCTGACCCAGAATAAAATGACGGTGGAAACCTGCTTTACCAACCAGAAAATGGTGGGGAAAAAGGAGCTGGCCCGGGAAGAATACCGGGAATTTTTAAAGGGCATGACCCTGTGCAACGACGCCGTGCTGGAAGGCGGGGAACGAATCGGGGATCCCACGGAGCTGGCGCTTCTGGATTTGTCCGCGCGCTACGGCCTGCACCGGCAGGCGCTGGAAAAGGAATATCCGAGAACCAGGGAGCTTGCCTTTGACTCCACACGCAAGATGATGTCCACCTTCCATCAGCGGGGAAACCAGACGGTTACCTATACGAAGGGCGCGCCGGATGAAATCCTGAAAAAATGCACCGGCGTCCTGCTGTACGGAAAGCCTGTGCCCATATCGGACCAGCAGAGAAGGCAGATAAAAAAAGCGGTGGAGGAAATGTCCTCCCAGGCGCTGCGTACCCTTGCCGTAGCCATGCGCACCGGCGGCAGCGGCCCGGTGGAAGCGGAGCTTACGTTTGTGGGGATGGTGGGAATGAAGGATCCGGCTCGTCCGGAAGCGGCGAATGCCGTGGAACGGTTCCGGGATGCCGGCGTCACAACGGTGATGATAACCGGGGATCATGTGGATACGGCCTTTGCCATAGGAAAGCAGCTGGGGATAGTGAGCCGCCCGGAGCAGTGCATGACAGGGGAGGAGGTATCGCATCTGCCGGAGGAACGTTTCCTGAAGAAGCTGGATCAGGTGCGGGTGTTTGCCAGGGTGTCGCCGGAGCATAAGGTGAGGATTGTAAAGGGCTTTAAGGAAAAGGGAAATATCGTGGCCATGACCGGAGACGGCGTAAACGACGCTCCCTCCCTGAAGGCGGCGGATATCGGGATTGCCATGGGAATGACAGGGACCGATGTGGCAAAGCAGGCCTCTGACATCATCCTTACGGACGATAATTTTGCCACGATAGAAAAGGCGATTGTGGAGGGCAGAGGGGTGTATGAGAACATCAAAAAATCTGTGATATTCCTCCTTTCCTCCAATCTGGGCGAAATCATGACCATGTTCTTAGCGGTGCTGTGCGGCCTGGCCTCCCCCTTGAAATCCAGCCACATCCTGTGGATTAACCTGATTACAGATTCTCTTCCGGCGCTGGCGCTGGGAGTGGACGACAATGATGAGGAAAGCCTGATGCGCCGGCCGCCCCGGGATCCTAAGGAAAGCCTTTTCGCAGGCGGCGGCCTGGCCTGCACCTGTTTTTACGGACTGCTGATTGCGGGAATCAGCCTGACGGCATTTTTTACCATTCCCTATGCTGTAATTCTCGAAAAACAGATTCCGCTGACCATCAATAATTTTGCCACGGTGCTTTCCCATGAAGCTATCCTGAACCGGGCGCAGACCTATGCCTTCACGGTTCTTGGCATGTCGCAGCTGTTCCATGCGGTGGGAATGCGGGATATGCGCAAGTCCATATTCCGGATGAACCACTTTAACAACAAGCTGATGATAGCGGCCTGTGTGATTGGATTCCTGCTGCAGTTTACCGTGACGGAAATACCGTTCCTGACGGCGGCGTTCGGAACCGCGCATCTGTCCCTGCGGGAATGGCTACGTCTTGGCATCCTGGCGGCCTTCCCGCTGCTGGCCCATGAGCTGATGATCCTTTTTTCCTTTGACTTTGTAAAAAAAGGGAACCGGAAGCACAAGCTGCAGGCCAATACCGTTTCGGAATCATAACAGGCGGCTGCCCGGGACGGCGGAAATAAGAACAGACTGAATAAACCGGCCGGAATCCGGCCAGGCTTTATCAGTCTGTTTTTTTAAAACTTTATTCTGGCCTGTACAGCCTTTCCAACATATCTGCGATCAGCTTGGTATCGTAATCATTTAACAGGCGGATATACTGAATGGCCCTTTGCTGCTGGGCCGAAGTATGTTCCGTATCGTTAAAAAATTCCATGGGCGTAATGTTGAAATAATCGCATATGTAAAGAAATTCTGTCATGGAAGGCAGAGCCCGGCCGGAGGCAATGCTGTGAATATAGCTTGTACTGTGCCCGAGTTCAATGCTCATTTTTCTCTCTGCAACGTCTTTTTGGAGCCGAAGCTCGGTTATCCGATCCCGAATAAATTGTTCTTCCATGAAATCCGCCTCCCTCCATGTGATAATCATAATATACAATTGTTATAATTACGAATATTTATAGCGTCTGTTATTGTTGAAACGTACGCTGGAATCGTCTATAATGAAGTAGCAGATGCACATAACAGACGTCTGCCGACAGGAGAAAATAATAAATGAATAAAAAAAGTATTTATCGGAAGGTGGCAAAGGAGTATGGGGTAAGCGTCCAGGAAGTAAAACAGGAAATGCAGGCAGCGTTGGAGCATACATACAAAAATACGCCAAATGACGGAATTACCGGAGCGTGGCAGAACAAGGTGCCGAAAAAAGGGGAAATTCCCACCCCGGATGAACTGCTTCGGTATGCGCAGAGGGAATTTTTATGGAAGGAAAACGGAAAGGGTTAAACCGGCTTACCGGCAGTTTTTAAAATGAACATAGTACACGGCAAATAAGAAGCCCCCACAAAAAAAATGTGGAGGCTTCTTATTCTTATGAGGGGGGAGATAGTTTAACAAAACTTGTGAGTTATTGTTTCTCTATCTGTTATTTATGATACAGGAAAAGTGTGTCCTAAGTGTGACGCAAATCAAAAAATCTTATAAAAAGTATGAAGGATTTCTTTCCGAAATATAAAAAGAAAGCTTTTGGGGAGACTGTTTAATGAAAATAAAAATAAATAACTGACTTACTATTTACAAAAAGTCAGTCAGTTGCTATAATACACAAAAAGGCGGCAGAACAGCCAATAAAAGGCAGGTGACAGAATGCGGGTAACAAAGGAACCGGAAATACGCCGGGCGGAGCTGATAGAAGCGGCCCGGCAGCTGTTTGACAAAAACGGAATCAAAAACACACAGGTCAGCCAGATTGTGGAAAAGGTAGGCGTTGCCAAGGGACTTTTTTACTATTATTTTAAATCCAAGGATGAAATAGTTAATGAGGTTGTGGATTTGGTAATGTCGGAGCTTAAGGAAGCCTCCCTGAAAATCCTGGCGGATACGCAGCTTACTTTTTATCAGAAAACGTCGGAATTCGTTGCGCTTTACATGCACATGATTGACCAGTTTTCGGGAGATGAGGAAGAGAATCTGGACAGCATGCTGGAAATCATTTCCCATAACCCCATCGCCCAGGATGCCAATGAGCTTCTGCAGGCACAGCTGGAACGGCTGATCCGGCAGGGGGTCAGGGAAGGGCATCTGACCATTGCGTATCCTGAAGAAACCGTCAGAGTCCTGATTTTCGGACTGCTGGCTCAGTCCAGGAAGCGGCTCCTTTCCATGGAACAGGTGATTACGATCGTAGAGCAGACCATGCATCTGCCGGCCGGGTCACTGAAAGACGAGATGGTTTGGCATAAGGAGCACAGGACTTTGAACGGACCGCAGTAAAAAGAGAACGGAAAACCAGGAGGAAAATCCTCTGCTCGCATAGGGCTCGCATTTTCCTTCGGAAAACAAGGAGGATTGAAAATGGCTCAGTATAGTAAACCATTGGATGAAGTAATAAGTGAACTGCACAGCAGCCGGTCGGAAGGGCTGTCGGGCGCGCAGGCTGAGGAGAGGCTTGCGCAGTACGGACCTAACCGGCTGCGGGCTAAGAAGAAGAAAAGCAATCTGCAGAGATTTCTGGAGCAGTTCAAGGATGTGATGATACTCATATTGATTGCTGCGGCAGTCGTTTCTTTTATCGTTGCCTGCAACGGCCATGATACATCGGAATTTTTTGAACCGCTGCTGATTCTGGTAATCGTGATTCTGAACGCCGTTATGGGCATGGTGCAGGAAAGCAAGGCGGAAAAAGCCATGGAAGCGCTGCAGAGTATGTCGGCGCCCCATGCAAGGGTTATCCGTGACGGGAAAGAGCTGCTCATTGACGCCGATAAGGTGGTTCCCGGCGACATTATACTGGTGGAAGCAGGCGACAATATCCCTGCTGACGCCAGGCTGATTGAATCGGCCAGCCTGAAATCGGAGGAATCGGCGCTCACCGGAGAATCCGTGCCCAGTGAAAAGGATGCATCTCTTCAAATAGAAGAAAAAGCGCCTCTGGGAGATCGGGCCAACATGATTTATTCCGGCTGCAGCGTGGCCTACGGACGCGGCAGAGCTATCGTTACGGCCACCGGGATGCAGACGGAAATGGGACATATCGCAGGGCTTCTGGAGGGCGAGTCGGATACCCAGACACCCTTGCAGCAGAAGCTGGCGCAGCTGGGCAAATACCTGGGCTTTCTGGCGATTGCCGTATGTGCGGTCATTTTTGTCATTGGCCTGATTGACGGCATGGCCGTGATGGAAATTTTCATGACAGCCGTATCCCTTGCCGTATCAGCGATTCCGGAAGGGCTTCCGGCGATTGTTACCATCGTGCTTTCCATCGGCGTGCAGCGTATGGTGAAGCAGAATGCCATCATCCGCAGGCTTCCCGCCGTGGAAACGCTGGGCAGCGCCTCTGTTATCTGCTCGGATAAGACCGGTACGCTGACCCAGAACCGCATGACCCTGGAGAAGGCCTATGACGCGGCAGAGGATCTGATGGAGGACATTTCCGATGAGGATACGCCTGCCATCCGCAGGCTGCTGCAGTATGCTTCCCTTTGCTGCGACGGTTCAGTGATTGTCAAGGACGGAGAAGTACAGCATATCGGGGATCCCACGGAAACCTCCATTGTATATGCTGCCATGAGAAACGGCAGCCCCAAGGAAACCCTGGCCAGGGAATATCCCAGACTGACGGAGCTGCCCTTTGATTCCGACCGTAAGCTGATGACCGTTGTCTGCAGAATCGATGGGAAAAATGTGGTCATCACCAAGGGCGCCTTTGATTCCATGCTGCCCATCTGCACCACAGGCGATATGAAAAAGGCGCAGGAGCTGGTGGACTCCATGAGCTCCAACGCCCTCCGCGTCCTGGCAGTGGGCTATAAGGAAATCGACAGCGTGCCTGAAAATCCTACCATTGAAGAACTGGAAAGCAATCTTACCTTTATGGGACTTGTGGGCATGATCGATCCGCCCCGCCCGGAGGTACGCGATGCAGTGGCTGTCTGCCGGAAGGCCGGCATTAAACCTGTTATGATTACCGGCGACCATGTGGTGACGGCTTCCGCCATTGCAAAGGATCTGGGAATTATGGAAGAAGGTGACGAAGCCATTACCGGCGCACAGCTGGCGCAGATGAGTGAAGAAGAATTGAACCGGAAGGTACGCCATATATCCGTATACGCCAGAGTTTCTCCGGAGGATAAGATCCGCATCGTCAAGGCCTGGCAGGCACAGGGCGAAATCGTTTCCATGACGGGAGACGGCGTAAACGATGCGCCCGCGCTGAAGGCGGCGGATATCGGCTGCGCCATGGGCATAACAGGTACGGACGTGGCAAAGGGCGCGGCGGATATGACGCTGACAGATGATAATTTTACCACCATCGTTTCCGCAGTGAAGGAAGGCCGGGGGATTTACGGCAATATCAAGCACGCGGTGGCGTTCCTGCTGGGAACGAACATCGGCGAGGTGCTGACGGTATTTTTATCCATGCTGTTCTGGAAGCAGAGCCCGCTGCTTTCCATGCAGCTTCTGTGGATCAACCTGGTAACAGACAGCCTGCCCGCCATTGCGCTGGGTATGGAAGCTGTGCCTGATGATGTGATGGAGAAGAAGCCCAAGCCGAAGAATGAAGGCATTTTTGCCCATGGGCTGGGCGTGCGGATTGTTCTGCAGGGCGCCATGTTCGCTGCCCTGACGCTGTTTGGCTTCTGGCTGGGATGGAATGAAATGGGCACGGTGGAAGCGGGCCGTACCATGGCTTTCATGGTGCTGGCATCCACGCAGGTGTTCCATGCCTTTAATATGCGATCCAGCCACTCGCTGTTTAAGACCGGATTTTTTACCAATAAGTATTTAAACGGCGCGGCTGCCCTGTCGCTGGTGCTGATTGCACTGATTACCTTTGTGCCCCCGCTGGCGCTGGTTTTCGGACTGACTGCACTGCCCGGGCATCTGTATTTGACGGCCCTCGGCCTGGCACTGGTGCCGGTGGTGGTGCTGGAAATCGCCAAGGCGGCGGGGATGATTGCGCATCATCAGTAAGCAAGAGATGGAAATTTTTGCAAAATATATGGAGAAAACAGTCCTGTCACGGATGTGGACTGTTTTCTCCATTTTTTTATGCCCGGAAGTAACACAATATCCATGTTAAAAAAGCGATCCTCCATGCTAGAATCAGTTAACAAATTGCAGGAGGGGAAAATATGAACTGGAAAAAAAGCAGATCCATTCAGACGGGTCAGAAAAAGCAAAAGAGTATTCAGGTAAACTGGCAGTTGTACCTTATGTGCCTGCCTGCCGTTATTTATTTCCTTATTTTCGCTTATAAGCCCATGTATGGCATTATCATTGCCTTTAAGGATTACAGCATGAGAAAGGGGATCACGGGAAGCCCCTGGAGCGGCTTTGCCAATTTTCAACGGTTGTTCAGCTCCTATTGGTTCCCCGTCATATTAAAAAATACGTTAACCCTGAGTGGGATGTCCCTGGTGCTGGGGTTCCCGATTCCGATCATCCTGGCGCTGATCCTTAATGAGGTATCAAACAAACGTTTCCGAAAAGGCTTTCAGACATTGTCTTATGCGCCGCATTTCATATCAACGGTTGTCTTATGCGGTATGCTCACCTTGTTTCTGAATCCGACCTCCGGCGTAATTAACAGGTTTCTTTCCATGCTGGGCGGCGATACGGTCAATTTCCTTCAGGAACCGGCCATGTACAAATGGATTTACGTGCTCAGCGGCATCTGGCAGGAGATGGGCTGGGGAAGCATTATATACTTTGCCACATTATCCGGAGTGGACAGGGCGCTGCTGGAGGCGGCTGATATTGACGGCGCTTCAAGGCTGCAGAAGATCTGGTACATCAATCTTCCGGTGCTGGTGCCGACGATTCTGATACTGCTGATACTCAACTGCGGTTCCCTGTTAAGCGTAGGGTATGAAAAGGTATACCTTCTGCAGAATCCTACGAATCTGAGCGCTTCGGAAGTGATTTCAACCTTTGTATATAAATCCGGTCTGGAAAAGGCAGACTTTTCCTTCGGGGCGGCAGCAGATTTGTTTAATTCAGTTGTGAACACGATTGTGCTGGTGCTTGCCAATACGATTTCCAGGCGTACTACGCAAACAAGCCTGTTCTGATGGGAGGGGAAAGAAGAGATGAAAATAAAAAAGCTGAGTAAGACAAAAATAAATAACGGTATTTTTAATTTTGTCGTATACGCCCTGTTGATTTTTCTCGCAGTGCTGATGCTGTATCCGCTGGTTTTTGTATTAAGCGCCTCCTTCAGCGACCCCAAGGCCGTCGCCGGCGGGGAGATGCTGCTCCTTCCGATACGGCCTACCCTGGAAGGATATAAATACCTGCTTCAGTATGAAGAAATCTGGGCCGGTTATATGAATACCATTTTTTATGTGTTCGTGGGTACGGTACTGAATCTGGCGGCGACCCTCCCCTGTGCCTATGCCATGTCCAGAAATGACCTGAAGGGCCGGAAGTATCTGATGATTTTCTTTATGATTACCATGTACTTCAGCGGCGGCATGATTCCCGGATATTTGAATATTAAAAGCCTGGGGCTCCTGAATACCCGCAGCGTTATCCTGATTAACGGCCTGGTATCAACCTTCAACCTGATTGTTGCGCGTACCTATTTTATGACTTCTATTCCCTGGGAAATTCAGGAAGCGGCGGTAATTGACGGCTGCAACGACTTCCAGATCTTCAATAAAATTATTTTCCCGTTATCCAAAGCAATTACCGTGGTTATGGCCCTGTATTATGGCGTGGGCCGCTGGAACTCTTACTTCATAGAAATGATTTATTTAAAGGACAGAGGGAAATTCCCCCTGCAGCTATTCCTGAGGGAAATCCTGACAAAGAGTACCTTTGCCAAAACAGCAATGGCGGATGGCAGGAGCTTTTCGGCAGAACAGATGATGGCGCTTATCAAACAGGCGGATACGGCAAACATGATTAAATACGGTGTAATTGTTATATCCGCGCTGCCGATGCTCATCGTATACCCGTTCCTGCAGAAATATTTTGAACAGGGAGTCATGATCGGATCCGTGAAAGGTTGAGTGCGCAGGAATGGTTCCGGGAGTGTTTCCGCCGCATATGGCGGCAGAATGAAAATTATGAAATTATGTATGGTTCCTATACATAAAAATAAAAAACAGGAGGACTTTTATGAAAAGAAAGTTTAAAAAAACAGCTGCCTTATTACTGGCAGCGAGCATGGCTGTAGCGATTACGGCATGCGGAGGCGGCACGGGAGAGACTGCAGCTACCAGTCCTGCGGCCTCCAGTGAACAAAGCAAGGCGGAAGTAAGTGAAAGCGGCAAGGCGGAAGCGGGCGGAGTGAACGAAACCGGCTATCCCATAACCGATGAGGAAATTACCGTAACCTTGTCAGGCCCCATGCCGTCGGGCCTGGAGGACTGGACGCAGGTGGCGGTGATTGATGAATACGCAAACCGCCTCGGCATCCGTCTGGACTGTAACTTTTATGAGACGGACTGGGAGACCCAGCTGACCCTGATGGTGGCGGGAGACGAGCTGCCGGACATGCTTGCGGGCTGTTCCATGAATGTCAGCGATGTGAATGAATGGGGCAATGAAGGGTATTTTCTGGATTTGAATGAATACATTGACCTTATGCCTAATCTTCAGGCGTATTTTGAACAGTACCCGGAACTGAAAGCATACTGTACAACTGCGGACGGACATATTTACGGCCTTCCCAAGCTGAGAGTGGATATGACAGACCGTCTGACAAGAAGCTTTGTTAACAGGCAGTGGCTGGAGAATTTGGGACTTTCCATGCCCACATCGATTGATGAATATTATGATGTGCTGGTTGCCTTTAAGGAGCAGGATGCAAACGGTAACGGAGATCCCAATGATGAGGTTCCTCTGCTGTTCACCTCAGATGAAGGCGGTTACTCCGCAATTGAAAAAACCCTGCTGGATGCTTTCGGAATTTACACCAGCGATATCAACTATATTCTTCAGGCGGATGAGAACGGCAAGGTAGAGCTTGCGCATACCGGGGAAAAATATAAAGAGTACCTGAGATTTTTAAACAGGCTTTATAAAGAAGGCCTGATGGAACAGGAAGCATTTACGATTACGGGAGATGAGATTACAACAAGACAGCAGAATGATATTTATGGCTCCTTCGGCTGTGGCTCCGCGCCCTTCGTCATGGCGAACAAAGACATCAGCTATGATGCCAACTGGGTGGCGTTATCAGGTATGTCCTCGGAATACAACAAAGACAGAAATGTCAGCATTGCAAGCCCTGTGCAGAACGGCATTCTTGTTGCGGTAAACGGCAATGTGGAAAATCCGGAAGCCTTAGCCCGCTTTATTGATTACTTCTACACAGAAGAAGGAATGCTCTCAGCGACAAAAGGCTATGAGGGGGTTACGCTTGATATGGTAGAGGATGAGCTTCTTGGGACAAAAGTTCCCCAGATGCGTGTTCCGGAAGGGTTTACCTCAGGAGAAGAATTCCGTTACAAGGGCGCAATCCTGAATGAAGCTTTGAACCTGGTGGAAAAGAATATAGACCGTCAGGCCATGTTTGACAGCAGCAGGGAAGTGCTGGAAAAACCGGAGTTTATTGCGGAATACGGATGGGCGGCTCTGGTGATCGATGCTTTTAAGGAAGATGGCAAAAACGGTGTGGAGGCATATCCGGTGGTATCCTATACGGCAGAGGAAGTGAAGGAAAGAGGCGCAATGCAGAAGGATATTACCATCTACCTGAAACAGGCGAGAGCGCAGTTTATTACCGGAGAGCTTGATCTGGATAAGGATTGGGATACCTATGTCAAATCCCTGGAGCAGATGAATCTGGGACGGCTGCTGGAAATCGAGCAGGCTGCCTATGACCGTTATGCAGATGTAAAAGACTGACAGTATCTGGCAGAAAAGGAAGTTCCTCTTGAAATAATGAAATATCATTCAAGAGGAACTTTTTTTGAATCCGGATATCATTATCCTGCGCGTGAGAAGAGAGGAGAATTGCATGCTGTATCAAAGAAAACAGGAAGAGGCGCTGGCGGACGAATTATTCCGGGCTCCATCAAACGAATATCGGGGAACACCTTTTTGGTCCTGGAACTGTAAGGTGACCAGGGAACAGATAGATTTTCAGACGGAGGCGCTGCGCCGGATGGGGATGGGCGGCGCACATATTCACTGCAGGACAGGAATGGATATTCCTTATATGAGTGAAGAATTTTTGGATCAGGTGGCCTATGCCCATGAAAAATTCCGGGAAAAAGGAATGCTGACCTGGTTATATGATGAAGACAGGTGGCCCTCAGGATATGGCGGCGGATTTGTTACCAGGGAACCGGATTACCGTATGAGATTCCTGGTCTTTTCTCCGGAGGAGATACCGGAAGGAATGCCTGAAAACAGAGGGCGGGACGTTTCCGCCGCGGTAATTATCAGAAGTGAAAACAGAAAATTCCTGAAGCGTTACGGTGTGCTTTTAAATGCGGAGGGCACAATGGAGGATTACCTTGTGCCGGAGGAAGGGGAGCAGATTCCGGAAGGCTATGAGCCCTGGTATGCTTATCTTGAAATCTCAGGTGATAATATATGGTTTAATAATCAGGCATACGTTAATACGCTGGATGATAAGGCAATTGCCCGTTTCCTGGAGGTGACCCATGAGAAATATCAGGAGAAGCTGGGGGAATATTTCGGGAAGGATATTCCTGCCATCTTTACGGATGAGCCCCAGTTTGCCCATAAGACAAGGCTGGAAAGGGCGCATGACAGAACGGTTCAGTTCCTTCCTTTTACCGATGACTTCGAGGAAACCTATAAAATGGCCTATGGCAGGGGATTTCTGGAATATCTTCCGGAGGTCTTTTGGGAAAGGGCGAAGGAACCTGTTTCAGAAACCAGATACCGGTATCATGATCATATCGCGGAGCGCTTTGCCTGCGCTTATGCGGATCAGATTGGAGCCTGGTGCACCAGACATGGGATAGCGCTGACAGGCCACATGATGGAAGAGCCGACCCTGAAAAGCCAGACGGCAGCCCTGGGAGAGGCAATGCGTTCTTATCGGAGCTTTCATATTCCGGGAATCGATATCCTGTGTGATTCCAGGGAGCTGACAACGGCAAAGCAGGCCCAAAGCGCGGTCCATCAGTTCGGCCGGGAAGGGATGGTCAGTGAGCTGTACGGAGTGACCAACTGGGATTTTGATTTCAGAGGGCATAAGCTGGCAGGCGACTGGCAGGCGGCGCTTGGGGTGACGGTGAGGGTTCATCATTTGGCCTGGGTTTCCATGGAGGGGGAGGCGAAAAGGGATTATCCGGCCTGTATCGGATACCAGTCCCCCTGGTATGAGGAATATAAGCTGATTGAGGATTATTTTGCCAGAGTGAATACCGCGCTGGTGAGAGGAAAGCCCTTGGTACGCATCGGGGTGATACACCCAATAGAATCTTACTGGCTGATGTGGGGAAGCGAGGAAACCACCTTTGCGCAGCGGGAAGCAATGGAAGAAAAATTTGACAGCCTTATAAAATGGCTGCTGTACGGAACGCAGGATTTTGATTATATTTCTGAATCGCTGCTGGAACAAATGCCAGAGGGAGAAGAGGGCTTTACCGTAGGGAAAATGCGGTATGATGTGATTTTGGTGCCGGACTGTCTCACCTTGAGAAGCAATACCGTCAAGAGACTGGAGGACTTTGCAGGCAAAGGCGGAAGGGTCATATTCCTGGGAAGAATTCCGGAATATGTGGCGGCAGTTAAGAGCGACAGCGTTGTCAGGCTGGCTGAAAAATGTGTGAGGATACCTTTTGAGAAGCAGGAGGTGCTGCGTGTACTGGAGCCATACCGGCTGTTGGATATCAGGAACCGTGCAGGGATTCCCGCCGACGGTTATATCAGCCAGCTGCGGGAGGACGGAGATAACCGCTGGCTGTTTATCGCACATGGCAAAAAGCCGGAAAATCCGGATAGTATTACAGAAGAGAAGCTGACGATTTGCGTTCCGGGAATCTGGAAGGCCGTGTTGTATCAGGCGATGGATGGGACAACGGAGGAGGTTCCCGTATCCTATCAGGGAAACAGGTCGTTTTGGGAAATTACTTCCTATGACTGCGATTCCTTTCTGTTTTGTCTGAAGCCGGGCCGATCTGTGTGCAAAAAAACAGAAATAAAAACAGGCTGGCAGCAGGAGGTGAAGCTTCCGGATCTTGCCGGGATAACGCTGGAAGAGGCAAATGTCCTCCCTCTGGATATGGCGGCGTATAAACTGGACGACGGAGCGTGGAGGGAACAGGAAGAGATACTGCGTCTGGATAATAAGCTGCGGAAGGAACTGGGCTATCCGCAGCGGGCGGATGCCTATACGCAGCCCTGGATTTATGGAAAACAGGAGTTTGAACACAGGATATGTCTGCGTTTTCTGGTAAATTCAGAGATTTCCATGAAGGATATCCGGCTGGCGCTTGAAAATGCACAGATGACGGAGGTGTACTGGAATCATAAGAAAATTGATTCCGCCATAGACGGATATTTCACAGATAAGCAGATCCGGACGAGGACATTGGGAGAACTGAAGCCGGGAGAAAATATACTGGAGCTTCAAATCCCATACCATGCAAGGGTAAATATAGAGGCAGTGTACCTTCTCGGCAATTTCGGCGTGAGGGTGAAAGGCTGCAGGACAGTCCTGACGGCGCCGGTAACAGAACTGGCCTTTGGGGATATCTGTACACAGGGACTGCCTTTTTATGGAGGAAATCTGATCTATCATTTGCCAGTGGAGATCAAGGAAAACGGGAAGCTTTCGGTGAGCGTAACCAGGTTCCGGAGTCCCCTGACAGAGGTTTCCCTGAACGGGACAGAAAAGAGGAAAATATTCAAAAGTCCCTATCGGGCGGAATTCCCGGGGGTGAAAAAGGGCAGTTACGAACTGGCTTTTAAAGTGTATGGAAACCGGAAAAACACCTTTGGCCAGCTGCATAACTGCAGTAATACGCAGACCTGGTGCGGACCGGATGCCTGGAGAACCTTGGGAGAAAACTGGGCCTATGAGTACCAGCTTACGCCAACCGGAATTCTGGTGTCTCCGCACGCAGAAATAGTTGAAGAACAGGAATGACAGGGAAGGGATAACTGTGAAGGGATTTCGCAGAGACGGAAGGAGAACGTTATGTTTTTGACATTGGATAAATTCAGACAGAGAGTAAAGGAATTGGGAGAACGCAGATATTACGGGCAAAGCTGCATCACGCCGTTTGTATCCATGGAAGGAACCCTCCCCCAGGATGAGCACTATAAGGAGCTGCCGGAGAGGATTGAGGGGCCGGAATTCGGAATCGATGATTTTTTCGTAGGCCGGGATCGGTACCTTTGGCTGGAAAAGACTATAAAGCTTCCGGAAGCCAGGGAAGGAAGCGAGGTGACAGGGTTATTCGACTTCGGGAAAACCGGAGGCGGGTATAACCAGGGCTTTGAATCACTGTTATATGTGGACGGTCATCCCTTTCAGGGCGTGGATACGAATCATAACGAGGTTATTTTCAGAGGGATGGAGGGAAAGGAAGTGCGCCTGACCTTCCTTCTGTGGACCGGCCTGGAGGGAGGCGGGGAGCATACCACCTTTTTCCACAGATGCAGACAGGCTGAGGTGGCCTATCTTCATAAAAAGACGGATGAGCTTTATTATTTCGCAAGGGCGATTACGGAAACGCTCCAGCTTCTTCCTGAGGATAATGAACATTACGGGAGACTGAAGGCCGCGCTGGACCGGACGCTTGCGTGTATCAACTGGGATGAGGATTCTTTTTATGAGACAGTGGATCTGGCCCATGGGGTATTGATGCGGGAACTGGATCAGATGGAGAAAAATACGGAGGTAACGGTGAATGTGGTGGGACATACCCATATCGATGTTGCCTGGCTGTGGCGTCTGAAGCATACGAGGGAGAAGGCGCAGCGTTCTTTTTCCACGGTGCTTCGGCTGATGGAGCTGTATGATGAATACATTTTCCTGCAGACGCAGCCTCAGCTATATAAATATATAAAGGAAGACTGCCCGGAAATCTATGAAAAGATTAAGGAAAAAGCCGCGGAGGGGAAATGGGAGCCGGACGGCGGCATGTGGGTGGAAGCGGACTGCAATATTTCCTCCGGCGAGGCTTTGGTGCGCCAGTTCCTTTACGGCACCCGCTTCCTGGAACGGGAATTCGGAAAGAAGTGTGAATACCTGTGGCTGCCGGATGTGTTTGGATACAGCTGGGCATTGCCGCAGATCCTCAGGCAATGCGAAATCGATACCTTCATGACGACCAAAATCAGCTGGAACCAGTTTAATACCATCCCGGACGACCTCTTCAAATGGAGGGGAATTGACGGCAGTGAGATTCTCACCTATTTTGTGAACACACCCGGGGAAGGCCAGGATATGGATACCAGATACGCCACCTATAACGGTCTGGTTACGCCCCATGCCGTTATGGGAAGCTGGAAAAAATTCAAAAACAAAGAGATCAGCAAGGATACGCTGATTTCCTATGGCTATGGCGACGGAGGCGGCGGAGTCACCAGAGATATGCTGGAAATGAGGCGGGCTATGGATGTGATACCGGGCCTGCCCAGGGTAAAAACGGTACAGGCGGGAGAATTCTTCCGGAAACTCCATGAGAATGTGGAAAACACAGACCGCTATGTGCATACATGGGACGGGGAATTGTATCTGGAATACCACAGAGGGACCTATACCTCACAGGCCTATAATAAAAAAATGAACCGGCACATGGAAAACAAGCTTACCCGGGCCGAATGGCTGTCTTCCCTGGCCTATATCCTGGGCGGGAATTATGCCGGACAGGAGCTCAATGACAGCTGGGAATGCGTTCTTCTGCATCAGTTCCATGATATTATTCCGGGTTCCTCGATTCATGAGGTGTATGAAGACTCCCGGATAAACTACCAGGCGGCGCAGATGCGTGCGGATCAGGTTTTATCGGAAGCCCTGGAAACGGTAGTGCGGGAAGAAGAACATGTCTTCAGCGTTTATTCGACGAACAGCTTCGGGGGAAAAGAACTGGTATGGATTGAAGAGCCGGGGGACGGATATTTTGTGGATGACAGAGGACAGACGCTGGAGGCGCAGAGAACCGGCGGCGGATATGAGGTGCTGGTGAAGGTACAGCCCTTTGCGGCGGTTACCGTGATTTTCCGGCCGGAGGAAAGCCCTGCGGCCGACAGTAAAGCCGTCTTTGCTTATAGCGGGAATACGCTGGAAACTCCCTATTATAGGATAGCCTGGAATGAAGAGGGACAGCTGACCTGTATTTTTGATAAAGAAACGGAACGCTCCGTATTGAAGGAAGGGCAGTTGGGCAATGTCCTTGAAATTTATGAGGATAAGCCGATTAATTTTGATGCCTGGGATATTGATATTTTTTACGGACAGAAGATGGAAAGAGTAAGCCAGGCAAAAGCGCCGGAGCTGTTGGAGCTGGGGGAACTGAAGGCTGCCGTGCGTTTTGAATTCCGGTATCACAAATCCATAATCAGCCAGGATATGGTGGTCTATAAGGATTCCAGAAGAATTGATTTCATAACCAGGGTGGACTGGCAGGAAACACACAGGCTGCTGAAGACTGCATTCTATACAGATATCCGTTCCACCATGGCCGCTTATGATATCCAGTTCGGGCATGTGGAACGTCCCACCCACTGGAATACAAGCTGGGATTGGGCAAGATTCGAGGTTTGCGGACACAAATGGGCGGATCTGTCGGAGACAGGATATGGGGTCAGCCTGCTGAATGATTGTAAATATGGTTACAGTATAAAAGATAATGTGATAAAATTAAGCTTGTTAAAGAGCGCGGTGTATCCGGACACGGAAGCGGACAAAGGGGTGCAGGAATTTACCTATTCCCTGTATCCTCATAAGGGCAGCGTGACGGAAGGCGGGACCATCCAGGCGGCGAACCAGCTCAACCTCCCGGCCGAAGCGGTTCCCGGCGCCTTTGCGGACCAGAGGAAAATCGTGAAGCTGTCCACAGACAGGGTCCAGATTGACGCAATAAAGAAGGCAGAGGATGAAGAATGTCTGATCGTAAGGCTTCATGAATGCGTGGGCGGAAGAGAAAGGGTGAAGCTGTGCTCAGAGTTCCCGGTAAAGAAGCTGGTTCCCTGTAACCTGCTGGAGCATGACTGCGGGGAATGCATTGAGGGAGCGGAAGCGGTCTTTGATATAACGCCTTTTGAAATTAAAACTTTTAAGCTGTACTTTTAACAAAACTGTGAAGGTACGTATTAGCTACCTTTTGCAGATATATCTGACAGAAGGGAGGAATACTGTGGGCGGTCTTTGGGACCGCTGACAGCATTCCCGGGGAGGTATAAGAATGAGAGGGAAAAAATTATCGGTATCAGTCCTGCTTCTTGCTGTTTTTTTAGGGGGGGGGTATTTTGCAGCCTTACCGGCTGCGCTGTCTCAGACAGCGGAATATATAGTAAAGAAGAAGCTTCCATAACGGAGGATAAGTTGGAAGAGCCGGCGGGGAAAGAAAAAGAATTTGAAGGGGTGACCCTTTCCCTGTTGAACTTTTCCGCCACCACACCCAGCGGGGTGCTGAACAATACCTGTGCTGCGGCTGAGGAAAAATTCGGATTTAAAATTGAAATTGAAGCGTGCAATGATGATAATGTGGTAAGGACAAGGCTGGCGGCGGGAGAATGTCCCGATCTGCTGATTTATAATACAGGAAGCCTGCTATATTCCCTGAACCCTTCGGAATTCTTTATGGATCTTACCAATACAAGAATGGCCGGAATGCTTGATGCGGATTTTATTCAGGCGGCAAGCGTGGATGGCATTCTGTATGGAATTCCACAGGGCGACAGCATGGGTGCAGGTGTTTACTATAATAAAGAGCTTTATGAGACGTATGGCCTGGGCGTGCCGGAGACCTGGGAGGAGTTTATCGGAAATTTAGAGGTATTGAAAAATGCAGGTGTGGATGGAATGGGGATTTCGCTGAATGAACTGGTATCCTCACAGCTGCCTTTTCTTGCGGATAATTATCAGGTAATGTACGAAAATCCTGATTATGCCAGGGAATTTACCTCAGGCGATATAAGCTTTGCGGATTCTGAGGAAGGGCTCAGAACCTGGGAGCGCTATGAAGAGCTGACGCCCTTTTTTAACGAAGACCGTGTATCCGCATCCTATAAGGAAATAGAAAAGCGTTTTTTTGATAACAGTCTGGGCCACCTGATACAATTTACCAACCGTATACCGGAATGGATTAAAACCTACGGAAAAGAAATAGATAAGGTAGGTTTTTTTGCGTTGCCCGGAGATACCAGGGAAAGCACGGGACTGACCATCTGGCCGTCCAACGGTATTTATGGTTATAAAAAGAGTGAAAACACAGAAGCTGTCACAGCTTTTATGGAGTGGTATCTGTCGGAGGAGGGAATGGATGTGCTGACCTCTTTCTATACACCGGCAGGAATGTTCCACACCGGTTATCAGCCCAAAACGCAGGCCATAGAGCTGGTGAGGGAGGTTCAAAGATATTATACACAGGGACGGGTTACGCTGGCATTGGAATACCTGACTCCCATCAAGGGGATAAACTGTTCCCTGATCTGCAGTGAGCTTGGAAGCGGGAGAATCAGCGCCAGGGAAGCTGCAGAGGCTTATGATGAGGACTGCCGGAAAATGGCGCTGCAGATTGGGCTTTGGGAATAACCGCCTTAAGGCGGAAAATATACCGCTTGTGCAAAACTGTTGTTTCTGTCGGGAAGTAAGGAGGGATGTCTTTTGAAATTCCAGCTGAAAATGAAAATCGTATATATTTTCCTGGGAATCATGGCCGCTGTGGTTTCGGGAGGCATTTATTATTCTGTCAGCGTGGATAAAATTTACGAACGGGAAATGCACAATCTTTCCATCAGCGCTGAGCAGATGAACCAGCAGTACGATGAAATGATTAATGCGATGGAGGACATCAGTTATTACCTGCTCAGCGACGGTGATATGCTGTCCGCGATTACGCTGATATCGAACATGGCCAGGTCGGAGAAGACGGAAATGTATTTTCAGGATGCGGTGAGGGAGATTGGTTTTAAGGAAAATAACGATTATATCAATAAAAGGTTTTACCGGGTCATATTCTGCAATGACAATTGTGAACCCATAGGGAATAATCAGAATATCCGTAAGGGGATAAACTATAAGGAACTTTCCTGGTATGGAAAGGCTGTGAAAAATACGGATACCTATACTATTGTGGGCCTGCATTGGGATCCATGGGGGCTGGACGGGGATGTCCAGGTCTTTTCCGTGATTAAGCAGATTCAGGGGAAGAACATGGGCTACCTTGAGGTACAGCAGGATGTGGACAAGGTGCGGGAAAAACTGCGGGCAGCGGATGAAGATCTGCATGTATGCCTGATTGATGATGAGGGAGAGCTTCTTTACTGGAATACAAGGGTGGATATGGATTTTTGCCGGAAGCTGCTGCGCCGGGACAATATACCGGCGGATAAATACCTGGGAAGCGACGGGACGGAATACCTGGTGGCCGGCGTCTATAATGAGGCCGCGAAAACCACGGTACTGGTTTATAAGGACAGTTCCCTGATCAGGGATGATGTGGTACATATTATCAGCATGACCGTATTTCTTGTGGGGACCCTGCTGCTGTTTTCCCTCCTGTATGTATTTGTATCCACCGGACATTTAACGAAGTCCATGATTCAGCTGCAGAATGTGCTGGAAAATACAAGCCTGGAGACACTGGAAGGCGCCGTTCCCCTGGAATTTGGCAGCGAAAATGATGAATTCCAGAGGATAGGGCAGATATATGAGGATATGAGAAGCAGACTGAGCAGGGCTATCAGCAGGGAAAGACAGCTGCAGATGCTGCAGCTGCAGGCTCAGTTTGATATGCTGCAGGCTCAGGTGAACCCGCATTTTATATATAATGCATTGAATGTGATCTCCAGCCGGGGGATCCTGGACGACGATGAGGTGATCTGCGACATGTGCGATGATCTTGCCGGACTGCTCCGGTATTCTACGGATACAAAGGAAAAATATGCAGCCATAAGGGAGGAGATCACTTATCTGGAACGGTATTTCTCATTGCTGAAATACCGGTATGAGCATAAACTGGAGTACAGGATCGAATTGGATGCGTCAATTGAAGAACAAAGAGTACCGAAGCTGGTGATTCAGCAGCTGGCGGAGAACAGTGTCAATCATGGCTATGCTAACAGCAGTAAGGTTATGGAGATTTCCGTCAGGGGCTACAGGGAGGGAGATTTCTGGTTCATTCAGCTTGTGGATAACGGAGAAGGATTCTCTGCGGCAGTGCTTGAAAAGTTGAATTCTGAGATGGAAAGCCTGAAACAGGAGCTGGTGGATAACCGGAAAAACGTGGAAATGAAAATTGGCGGAATGGGCATCCTGAATACCTTTGCCCGCCTGTATCTTCTGAATGGGGAAAATCTGGTTTTCAAGCTTGGCAACTGTAAGGAAGGCGGCGCGGAAATTATTATCGGATCCGTATTACAGGAAGAAAGGAGCAGTTAACAGTTATGTATCAGGTATTTATTGCGGAAGACGAACCGGCTGCATTGCAGCACCTTTGTACTATCATTAAAATTAAATGTCCCGGTTTTGAAGTAATAGGGACTGCGGAGAATGGGAAAAGCGCATTGGAGCAGCTGGAGCGCCTGCATCCGGATATACTGATTACGGATGTCAGAATGCCGGTTATGGACGGCATCACGCTGGTACAGCAGGTCAGGGAAAAATACCCGGATATTCTTTCCGCCATAGTCAGCGGTTATCAGGAATTTTCCTATGCCCAGTCGGCGTTGCGTTTTGGCGTCTGCGATTATATCCTTAAGCCGGTGAAACCCTCCACGCTTCAGGAAAGTATGCGTATTCTTGAGGGAAAGCTGGACGAGTATTACTATGGGCTGCGTAACCGGATGATCCGGGAAATGAGTACCGGGATTTTTACGAAAACGCCGCGTTTTGACCGGATTTTCCCTGCGGATGAATACTATATTGCTCTTCTGCGCAAAAACAGCCTGCCCAGAAGATTTGTGGAATCCAGAGGGATTGAAATTTTTTCCATTAAGGAAGAGCAGATGACGGTATATGGGAGAGATGAGGTGGAGGCGTTATATATCTGTCCAAGAAATTTGCTGTTCCATAACAGCTTTCATCAGCTGATGCTGCACCAGCTGGAAAAAGAAAAGCGCAACATGGTATTTTTTACATTGGTTCTTAAGGAAAATCCTGTAACGGCCAAGGAGCTTCCGGATATTATACGGAAATTATATTATACGCTGGATCACAGGCTTATTATAGGAAAAAATCAGATCATTGATGTGGATCACGCCTTTTTGGAGATGGACCAGAAGACAGAATATGACGGTGCTTCCTTAAACCAGCTGAAGTTTTTTATCAGGGAACGGGATTATCGGCGGATAGAGGAGGAGATAAAACGCTGCTTCGCCTGCTGGGAGGAAAAAGGGTGCACCCAGCTTTATACGGAAGAAAAGGTACGGGAGATATTCCGGCTTTTCAGAAGTGAAAATATGCTGGAGGAGTCGGTGGAAAACAGCGAATATTTTATTGATGACGCTTTTTATTATGCGGAAAGCATGAACAAGCTGGCGGAGAATATCTGCCAGATTCTCTGCAGGAACAGACAGGAGGAGGGACAGCGGGTAAAAATTGATACGCCGGAATTTTTCCGGAAAATAGAAACCTATATGAAGGAGCATCTTTCCGAGCCGCTGTCCGCCCAGAACATATGCGGTGTGTTCGGGATTTCCCAGACATATCTGAGCCGTCTTTTCAGAAAATACAGCAGTGCAAGCTTCAGCAAACGTTTGACGCTTTTCAGAGTGGAAAAGGCCAGGGAAATTATGGCGGAAAACAGGGAATTATTTATTAAGGACGTAGCGGACATGGTTGGGTTTGGCGATCAGTTTTATTTCAGCAGGATATTCCGTTCGGTGACAGGGGTAAGCCCGGCGGAATATTTGAAGGAGCTGAAGGCAAATCCGGCGGATACCTATGCCTAGTTGGAAGAAAAAGCGGAGGAAGCTTTAAAACAGATAAAAGAAAAACAATATGATGCAGAGCTTCGTCTGGAAGGATACCATACCTTTATGAAATATGGGATCACTCATCAGCAAATGCAGATTACTTTATTGACAATAACTATGATGCAACATATGATTGAAGAAAATGATCCGGGTATAGCATACTGAGCATTTGAGGGATAGCCTTTTTAAATCCGTACAGGCTATGATAGGAGGACAAGTCGTGGATTGGGGGTAAACCAACATGAATGCAAAGTTGAAATTCTTTGGGAAAAGTTATAATACAGGAGGTACCAATGTTTGACTCTGATACTGATTAAGCCCTTTTATATCCACCTGTTTTTCACCATCCTCTGGTTCCTCTTCATGACCTGGCTGTCGCACCAGGACGGCGAACACACCAGCAGAACAAGCCTGGAACTGGCAAACCATATGAAGCACTGGTTCCCGGTCAGGGATATCGGCAAACTCAACCAGCAGCTGAGAAGAGCGGCCCACGTGATTCTCTTTGCCGTTTTCACAATACTCCTGACCGGAACCCTGCACTCGGCCAATGTATCAACAGCCGCCATGGCAGCGGGGCTGATCCTGGCAGCCTTCTGGGGATGGGCGGATGAGGCGACCAAACCGATGATTCAGGGCCGCCATTTTTCCTGGTTTGATGTCCGCCTGAACTGGATGGGAACCGGAATCGGCATCCTGGCCGGAATTCTTCTTTACAGATGATTTTTCCAAAGTCCTCCGGCCGGATCCACTTTCCCGCATCTATTTCTTCTTGACCTTATTCAACTCCGCATTCACCACCTGCAGGGCATTTTCCGGTACATTATCACCCATGCCCATTCCGGTCATCATTTCCATCAGCCCTTCCACGCTTTTTTCGCCCATCATCCCCATCATACTCTTCTTCAGCTTCATTCCCGTCATGGCATAGAGCGCACCGGCCAGAACAGCTGCGGCATCCTCCTGGTCCAGAACCTCCTTCACCGTGTCCTTTATGGAAAAGAAACCTTCCGGAAATTCCATAGCCGTATTGGCATCCACAGCCGCAGCCACGTCAAACCAGTTAGCGGCGCCCTCCATATCGTCCTCATCCTCTTCCACAGGAAGCGTATAGATTTCAGGCTTTGTCATTACCTTTTCCAGCGTCATAGTATCGGAACACTCGCCCGCACAGGCGGTCAGGCAGGTAAAACCGTCAAAAAGAGGGACCTGCTCAAACAAAAATACCTTATCACCCTTCAAGGTCTGATATAACTCCCCGTTTACATACAGGCTCACTTCCGGCTGATTGGAATACACCTTCACGCGGGTACTTCCGCCGGCTATGGAAGCTTCCGGGACGCCGTTTCCGTTGCCTTTTTTATTCTCAGCGGGGAATTTACCATCCAGGCGGTCCGTATCCCCGGGCCGCTGCGCATACCGCCGTCCGCACAGATGCACAAACGGCTCCCTGCTCCAATACGCTTTATAAAGATAAAAAGCATCCTTTTTAATTTTCCGATCCAGCGTCACCAGCCCCTTATTATTCCGGCCTGCAGTGCCGCCTTCGTTGCGCGCCGCGCAGCCGAAATCAAACATATTCCACACATGGGTGCTCCATAAATAGGGGCGGGCCATAAGGATTTCGGCCATGTGTTCGTGGTACTCCGCCTGATAGCTTTCCGAGTAATCCCGGCATTTCGGCTCATCGGGCTGATAGGTTATGATACCCTCCGCGCCGTATTCCGACAGTCCAAGGCAGATTTCAGGATGCTTTTCGTGAAAATTATCCAGCCATTTTTCATTATCTGTGTATTTTCCGCCGTACCAGCCAAAATAATGATTATAGCTTTCCAGATCCGTGATGCCGTGAAGACGGCTGTCCAGGGGAACCATGCTCACATGGGCCATCGTGGTCAGGCGGGTGGGATCGATTTCTTTTACCAGCGCGTTCAAATCCTTATGATTTTCCACAAGGCCCGGTTTTTCGCCGGCGATGGTGATTTCGTTGGAAATTCCCCAGAAACAGATAGATGGGTGATTATAATTCTGATACACCAGCTCCTGCATCTGTGTCCGGCAGTTTTCATGCGCCTTTGGGTCGTCGCTCTGGCTGCTGATATAGGGAATCTCCGCCCATACTATAAAACCATATTCGTCACAGGCATCGTAAAAATCCCTGCTGTGCTGGTAATGGGCAAGACGCACGGTATTCGCTCCCAGCTCGTGGATGAGGGCGGCGTCCTCATAGTGCTCCTGCCTGGTGAGCGCATTTCCTTTATAAAGGCGATCCTGATGGCGGGAAACACCGCGCAGCATCATAGGTTTACCGTTAAGGAAAAATCCCTTTTCAGGATCCACGGCAAAGGAACGGATGCCGAAACGGCAGCTGATTTCGTCCACGGTTTCATTCCGGTAAACAAGGGCTGCGGTGCAGGTATACAGATAAGGATCCTCCACACCCTGCCACAGATGGGCTTTGGGCAGAAAGACGCTTGTCCCCGGATTTTCGGCAGGCCGCCAGCATTCGGCCGTCTTTTTGCCCTGTGCGTCCGTAATGGTATAGCATACCGTATAATCGGCATCCGCATTTTTTACCCAGCTCTGCAGCTTCAGGAAGGCGCTTTCACCATCTGGCTGGGAGGTGACGGAAAGGCCGGGCGCGCCCCAGTATTCCAGGTCAAAGTGTACCCGGGGAACGACAATGAGGTTAACGCCGCGGTACAGTCCGCCATAGAAGGTGAAATCCGCCATACGCGGGTAAATATGAGGGCGGTCGGAATTGTCCGCTGCGATGGCGATCAGGTTGGCTTTCCCTGAGCCTTCCGGGTGGAGATAGTCCGTGATATCCACGGTAAAGGAGGAAAAACCTCCCTCATGATAAGCGGCTTCTTTGCCATTGACGAACACCCTTCCGGAAAGGGAAGCGGCCAGGACCTCCACATACAAGCGGCTGTCACATAAGCCGGAGGGCGTGGGAAATTCCTTTGCATACCAGCAGGCGCCTCTGTAGTAGCTGCCTTTGCCGTCCTGTCCGTCCACCGCATTCCAGGTGTGGGGCAGCGTCACGGTTTCCCAGTCCGCAGGAAGCGTCAGGGGAAGCCCCGTATCTTCTTTTCGGAAGGACCAGTTTTCGTTGAAGGGAATCACTTTTCTCATAGTTGTCTCCTTTTTTTATTTGTAAAATTCCGGGAGGCCGGGGAAAACAGCGCGGCCGGTCATAATTAGTAACGGCCCGAAATTGTCCAGCACGTTTCCAGTTACGATAGTATTACCTATATTTTACTTTTTATCATGGAAGAAAACAAGGCAGGGATAGAATTTGGAAGCTGTCAGGCCATGGGAAATATGGTATAATGTCGGCGTAGCCGACATTATACCTGCGCAAACTGTTTTCTGCGTTCACCACAGAAAATCAGGCGCTGAATTCCGCCGGAGGCCCGTATCCGCGAAGCGGATATGGTATAATGTCGGCGTAGCCGACATTATACCTGCGCAAACTGTTTTCTGCGTCTACCGCAGAAAATCAGGCGGTGAATTCCGCCGGAGGCCCATATCCGCGAAGCGGATATGGTATAATGTCGGCGTAGCCGACATTATACCTGCGCAAACTGTTTTCTGCGTTCACCGCAGAAAATCAGGCGCTAAATTCCGCCGGAGGCCCATATCCGCGAAGCGGATATGGTATAGTAATAGGGAGTAATTATTCAGCCAGGCCATATCACCACAGGAGGAAAAAAGCGTGTCATTACGTTTTTATACAGGAGCATCCGGGGCGGGAAAAAGCACCGGTTTATATAAGGAAATCATTGCGCGGTCGCAGCAGGAGCCGGATCGGAATTTCCTGATCATCGTGCCGGATCAGTTTACGATGCAGACGCAGAAGGATCTGGTGATGATGCATCCGCAGCAGGGGATCATGAACATTGACGTACTCAGCTTCGGACGGCTTTCCCACCGTATTTTTGAAGAGGTGGGGGCGGATGAGCGGCCGGTGCTTGATGATACCGGCAAGAGCCTGGTGCTGCGCCGGATTGCGGGGCAGCTGAAGGGGGAGACGGCGGTCATCGGCGGCAACCTGAATAAGACAGGCTACATCCATGAAGTAAAATCGGCTATTTCCGAGTTCATGCAGTACGGGATCGGTGTGGAGGAGCTGGAAAAGCTCACCGATTTTTCAAAAAAGAGAGGTCAGCTGTACCATAAGCTGAAGGATCTGGGCGTGCTTTACCGGGGCTTTCAGGAGTTTATCCATGAAAAATATATCACTACGGAGGAAACGCTGGATCTGCTTGCCAGGCTCCTGCCGAAATCCCGCCTGGTGAAGGGAAGCGTCATCGCCTTCGACGGCTTCACCGGCTTTACGCCGGTGCAAAACCGGGTTCTTCGGCAGCTGATGGAGCTGGCGCAGGAGGTAATCGTAACAGCAGTGCTGGATGGCAGCGAGGATATGTATGATGAAAAGGAGGAGCAGAACCTGTTCCATCTGAGTAAAAAAACGGTGGCCTCCCTGACCCGGCTGGCCGCGGAGGCGGGCGTGGCCAGGGGGGAGGATGTAATCCTGCGGGATAATCCGGTGCCCAGGTTCCGGGACAACCCCTCCATGGCGCATCTGGAAAAACATCTGTTCCGTTACCCCCTAAGGTCTTATGAGGGAGAGACGCAGATTCGGATCATGGAGGCCTCCAGCCAGCGTGAGGAGGTGCGCCAGGTCTGCATTGCGATCCGGGAATATCTGCGCCGTACGGGAAACTGCTACAGGGATGTGGCAGTAATTGCAGGGGATTTGTCGGCCTATGCCAGCTTCCTGGAAACAGAAGGCGGGCTTTACGGAATTCCCTTCTACCTGGACCAGACACGGGGAATCGTGTTGAATCCGTTTATTGAATATCTGAAGAGCGCGCTTCAGATCGTGACCCAGGGCTTCACCTACGAATCGGTATTTCACTATATCAGAAGCGGCCTTGCCGATTTTACCCCGGAGGAAGCGGACAGGCTGGAAAATTATGTGCTTGCCACCGGCGTGCGGGGGAAAAAGAGATGGAATACACTCTTCGTGCGCAAAACACCGGATATGGAAAATGAACTGGAGGAGCTGGAAGGGCTGAACGAAAGCCGTAGTAAGCTCCTTGACCAGCTGGAGCCTTTGATGGGTCGCTTTGCGGACACGAAGGCGCTGGTGATGGGGCTGTATGCTTTTATCGAACAAAACCAGGTACAGCTGAAGCTGAAGGTCTATGAAGAACAGTTTGAAAAAGAAGGGGATGCGGTAAAGCAGAGGGAATATGCACAGATTTACAGGCTGGTGATGGATCTGCTTGACAGCATCGTGGAGCTGATTGGCAGCGAACCGGTAAAAATGGATGAGTTTTCCAGAATTATGGAGGCGGGCTTCCAGGAGATCCAGGTGGGAACCATCCCTCAGAACGTAGATCGCGTCGTGGCCGGAGATATGGAAAGAACCCGTTTAAAACAGGTAAAGGCGCTCTTTTTCCTGGGTGTGAACGACGGATATATCCCGAAACAGGCGGGAAGCGGCGGCATTATTTCGGATATGGACAGGGAATTCCTGGCGGAAAGCGGGATGGAGCTTGCGCCTACCCCAAGACAGCAGATGTATATACAGAAGCTGTATCTTTACATGAATATGACCAAGCCTTCGGACTGCCTGTACCTGTCCTATTCCCGGATGAGCGGGGAAGGCCGTTCCATGAGGCCGGCCTACCTGATCGATACGGTACAGAAGCTCTTTCCTTCCATAAGAATAGAAAAGCCGGAGGAGCTGCCAAAGCTTGCACAGGTGCAGACGTTGGAGGACGGCAGATCGGGGCTGGTGCAGGGGCTTAGGCAGTTCGCAGATGCGAGAATGAAGGAAAACAGCAGGGAGGAGCAGGATTTCCGTCATTTATACCAGATCTATGCTACCGAGGAAAAAACGCGGGACTGGACAAAACAGATGCGGGAAAAAGCTTTCTACAGCTACCGGGACAGGCCTTTGGCCAGAGAGGCGGCGCTGGCGCTGTTTGGCCGCACCCTGCTTGGAAGCGTCAGCCGGCTGGAGCAGTATGCCTCCTGCGCCTATGCCCACTTCCTGCAGTATGGGCTGATGCTTAAGGAAAGGGAGGGCTACAGCTTTGAGGCGGTGGACATGGGCAACCTGTTCCACGGCGTGCTGGAGATTTTCGGGGAAAAACTGAAGGAAAAGGGCTGGAGCTGGTTCGATTTTCCCAAGGAAGAGGGGGATAGCCTGATAGAGGAGGCGGTGGAGGCCTATGCGGTCACCTACGGAGAATCGGTGCTTTTTGACAATGCGCGCAACCAGTATATTATCACCCGCCTGAAGCGGATTTTGAAGAGGACCGTGTCCACCCTGCAGTACCAGCTGAAAAAAGGAGCCTTCCGGCCGGAGCAGTTTGAGGTGTCTTTTTCCGTGCTGGAGGAGCTGGAGTCGGTGAACATTTCCCTCACCGGAGAGGAAAAGCTGCGTTTGCGCGGGCGGATCGACCGGGTGGATGTATGCGAGGAGGAAGACAAGGTTTACGTGAAGGTCATAGACTACAAATCCGGGAACCGGGATTTCAGCCTGGCGGCGCTGTATTACGGGCTGCAGCTGCAGCTGGTGGTCTATATGAACGCGGCGGTTGAAATGGAGGAAAAAGACTATCCTGACCGGAAGGTGGTACCGGCGGCCATGCTGTATTACCGGGTGCACGATCCACTGGTGGAAGGCGAAGAAACGGATACGCCGGAGCAGATCCAGGAAAAAATCCTGGCTGGCCTGCGGATGACGGGCGTGGTAAATGCGGACGAGAAAATCGTGGAAAGCCTGGATCGGGAGTTTGGCACGAAATCCGACGTCATCCCTGTGGAGAGGAAAAAGGACGGTTCTTTCAGCGTCCGTTCCAGCATTCTTGAAGAGAATGATTTCCGGGTCATATCGGATTATGTCAACCTGAAAATCAGGGAAATCGGCAGCGGCATCCTGAACGGAAACATTGCCCTCAACCCCTATGTCCAGTCTGGCGGCCAGACGGCGAAGGATGCCTGTACCTACTGTCCTTACAGCAAGGTATGCGGCTTTGATAAGAAAATTCCCGGTTACCGGAAGCGGGAGCTGGAAAAGCTGGAAGAACAGGAAGCCCTGGAACGGATGAAAGAGGCTTTGGAGACGGAAGGAGAAGACGATGGCAGTGACATTTACACCGGATCAGCAGGCGACAATTGATGCCAGGGACAGCAGTATTCTGGTGTCTGCTGCGGCCGGCAGCGGAAAGACGGCGGTATTGGTGGAGCGGATCATCCAGATGGTGAGCGACGCAGAGCATCCCGTGGATATCGACAGGCTGCTGGTGGTGACCTTTACCAATGCGGCGGCCGCCCAGATGCGCGAGCGAATCACCCAGGCGCTTTCCGGCAGGGTGGATGCGAATCCGGGGAACGCCCACCTGCTTAAGCAGCTTACGCTGATACACAACGCACAGATTACCACCATTGACAGCTTCTGCCTTTATATTATAAGGAATCATTTTGATGAGATTGACCTGGATCCGGATTTCAGGGTGGCGGACGATGGGGAAATCAAGCTGCTCCAGCAGGACGTTCTGGCGGATATGCTGGAGGAATATTTTGCCGCGGGAGATGAGGAATTCCTCTCCTGTGTGGAATATTTTGCCCCGGCGGGGAAGGAAAAAAGGCTGGAGGAGCAGATTCTCGGCCTGTATGAATTTGCCATGAGCTATCCCTGGCCGGGAGAGTGGCTCACCGGACATCAGGATGACTATGCGGTTACGGAGGACAGCCTGGATGAATGCAGCTGGATCCTTTTGCTCAAAAGCTATATCCGTTCCATGCTGGAGGAGGCGCAGGAGCTTCTTGCCATGACAAAGCGGCTGTGTGAGGAACCGGGCGGCCCCTATATGTACCTGGATACCCTGGAGGCGGACGGGCTGCTGATAGACAGGCTGCTGGCGGCGGATACGCTGGAGGACATGTATGAGGCATTTTCAGATCTCACCTTTGGCAGAATCAGCTCCAAGAAGGACGAAAGCGTATCCCCTGAAAAAAGGGAGCAGGCAAAACAGATGCGCAATGGCATCAAAGATCTTTTAAACGGACTTGCAAAAAAATATTTTTCCGCCTCTCCCCGTGTACAGGCGGAACGCATGGCGGAATGCGCGCCCTATGTTTCCAGGCTGCTCGCCCTGACCGAGGACTTCCGTATCCGTCTGGACGGGAAAAAGCGGGAAAAGAACCTGATGGACTTCCACGATATGGAGCATATGGCCCTTCAGATACTGACCAGAAAGACGCCGGAGGGGGTGCAGCCTACCGCCACAGCGCTGGAAATGCGGGAATTTTATGCGGAAATCATGATCGACGAATACCAGGACAGCAACCTGGTGCAGGAATATCTTCTGCGCAGCATTTCCGGGGAAGAGGAAGGAAAATACAACCGTTTTATGGTGGGGGATGTGAAGCAGAGCATCTATAAATTCCGTTTGGCCCGGCCCGAGCTTTTTATGGAGAAATTCGACAGCTACGGCAAAACAGAGGGAAAAGAGCGCAGAATCGACCTGAAACAGAATTTCCGCAGCCGCCGCCAGGTGACGGACAGCGTTAATGCCTGCTTTGCCTGCATGATGGGCCGGGATCTGGGCGGCGTGGAATATGACAGGGACGCGGCGCTGTATCCCGGGGCATCCTTCCCGGAGCCTGAAGGGCAGGAGGAAGGGGAGGTTTATGAAACCGAGGTCCTGCTGACGGCAGCCGGGGAGGATGGCCTTGATGACCGGGAGAGGGAAGCGCTGGCCATTGCGGGTAAAATCCGCCAGCTGACGGGAACGCTTCCTGTCACCGATAAAGAAACGGGGCAGCTGCGCCCCGCGCGCTACTCAGACATCGTAATCCTGCTTCGCACTACGGCGAACTGGGATGAAACCTTTAAGAAGGTGCTGGAGGAATGCGGAATTCCTGTCTATATCACCTCCAAAACCGGGTATTTTGCGGCAACGGAGGTGCAGACGATCCTGAATTTCCTGAAGGTGCTGAACAATCCCCTGCAGGATATCCCGCTGTTTGGCGTCCTGAAATCGGAGGCGGCCGGTTTTTCCGATGAGGACATCGCCCGCATGAAAGCGGAAACCGGGGCGGAGGGCAGGCGGCTTTACACCTGCCTGACGGTTTATGCCACAGAGGGCACGCAGGAGGAGCTGAAGGAAAAATCGCAGCTTTTTTTACAGCTGCTGGACCGCTTCCGCCGGTATGTGGCCTACATGTCCATACACCAGCTGATTGAAGAATTCCTGAAGGAAACCGGCTATTTGTATACCGTATCCGCCCTTCCCGGCGGCGAACAGCGCCGGGCCAATGTGGAGATGCTTTTAACCCGCGCGGAAAATTTTGAAAAAACAAGCTATTTCGGCCTGTTTCATTTTATCCGCTACATGGAACAGGTGGAGAAATACGATATCGATTACGGCGAAGCCAACGTGCAGGATGAAAATGCGGATACCGTCCGCATCATGAGCATCCATAAGTCCAAGGGCCTGGAGTTCCCGATCTGTTTTGTGGCCGGCCTTTCCAAGAAATTCAACATGCAGGATACGATGAAGCCTGTCATCATGGATATGGATTACGGCATTGCCCTGGATTACGTGGACATTGACTCACGCGTCAGGGGAAGCACCCTGAAAAAAGCCGTGCTTTCCGGCAAGCTGCGCAGGGACAGCCTGGGGGAAGAGCTGCGTGTCCTCTATGTGGCCATGACCAGGCCGCAGGAAAAACTGATTCTCACCGGCAGCTGCAAGGACGCCGAAAAGGTGCAGCGCATTCTGGACGAGGGCGGCGCCGGTTTGGTGACGGCATCAGATGCCCCGTACGGCCCGGGGCGTCTTACCTTTACCCTGCGTTCCGAGGCATCAGGCTATCTGGACTGGCTGCTTCCCGCCTGGGCCGTGTGCGGACAGCGGGTACAGATCCTCACCGCATCGGAGCTTCTCCAGGAACAGATGGGAGAGGAGCAGGGCCGCGAGCAGCTGAAGGCCCGCCTGCTTTCCTTTGAAAAAGAGGCCGCAAGGCGTTCCGCCGGGGAGGAAGACGAGGAAATACGCCTGCTCAGAGAACGCATGGAAAGCGTCTACCCTCACGAAAACCTGAAAAACCTGTATACCAAGACCACAGTTTCCGAACTGAAAAAAGCAGGCATGGAGGAAGCGGCCGAGGAAGCCTACCACCTTTTTGAGGAAAAAGAGCTGGTGCCCTACCTTCCCCGCTTTATCCGGGAGGAAGAAAAGGTCAGCGGGACCGCCCGCGGAAGCGCTTACCATAAAGCGCTGGAGCTGTTTCCTTTTGCCGAATACGCAGGAAGGCTGGGGAGGAAGGCTGCCGGCGGAGCGCCTGACCCGGCCGAGGTAAAAGCAATCCTGGACCGCATGGCGGAGGAGGGAACTCTTCTGAAGGAATTCCGCGAAGCCGTAAATCCCGGGAAGATAGCGCAGTTCCTTGAAAGTTCCCTGGCGGCCAGAATGGCGCAGGCGGCGGCCCGCGGCAGACTGTACAAGGAACAGCCCTTTGTCCTGGGCCTGCCTGCCAAAACGCTGGATGACAGCTTCCCGGAGGAGGAAACCGTGCTCATCCAGGGAATCATCGACGTCTACCTGGAGGAAGAGGACGGCCTGGTGGTGGCCGACTACAAAACGGATTCCGTCACCTGTCCCCAGGAGCTGATAAACCGCTACCAGGTCCAGCTGGATTACTACGCCCGCGCCCTGGAACAGCTCACCGGAAAAAAGGTGAGGGAAAAGATCATATACTCCTTTGCACTGGCCGCAGAAGTGTCTCTTGCATAAAAAGAACCATTGCAAAAGAGGTGGAAATCCGATATAGTTAGGAGGTAAGCGGAAGCGGGTAAAATACTTCCGCAGGTTACAGAAGAACGGCATCTTTGCACCGTCATTCATGCAAAAAAGAATACGGTCATACAGATGCCGAAAACACTTTACTCTATGAGGAGGAGATAAAATGAAACTCAAATTTGGTGTAAAAGAAGTTGTTGCTACTGGTATCGGAACCGCTCTTTTTATCGTGCTTACCAATGCACAGATTCCCTTCGGCATCATTCCCAACACCGCCCTGCAGTCCAGAGTCGCTGTCCTGACCTTTTTCTCGGCAGTGTTCGGACCCATCGTAGGCGGCGCAATCGGCTTAATCGGCCATGCATTAGGTGATGCTATTTTCTACGGAAGCATTTACTGGAGCTGGGTATTCCCGGATGCCCTGTTCGGTATTCTTATGGGTGTATTCGCTGCCAAGTTTGCCATCAAAGACGGCGGCTTCGACGGCAAAGCCATCGCCCTGTTCAATGTAGTCCAGGTCATTGCCAACGCCCTTGCCTGGATTCTGCTTGCTCCCGTCCTTGACATCCTGATCTATGCGGAACCTGCCAAAAAGGTATTTACCCAGGGCATTCTTGCATTCATCGGAAACATTATCGTGGCAGCTGTGCTCGGAACCCTGCTCGCCTTTGCCTATTCCAAGATCGGAGCAAAGTCCTCCAGCCTGTCCAAGGAAGACTAATACTTAGTAACAGTTCATGACGATGGCCGTCCTGAACCGTTACCATATTTGATAAAATACCGGATGATGCGGATACTGACATATATAATATGCTTTTATCTGCATCATCCAGCGTTCTCAGAAGGCCTCAGAGCGCTGATTTGACCCTCGCGGCAGCCGCCAAATATCCATGCAGGCATGGCTGTCTGGCCTGTTGCCCGCGGAAATAAAGAGAGGTAAAGGATGAAACCGATTATTGAATTCAAGGATTATACATTTAAGTACCGCTCACAGGTAGACCCCACCCTGTATAATATAAACCTTGCGGTTTATCCCGGGGAAAAGGTTCTGATTGTGGGACCGTCCGGCTCTGGAAAATCAACTCTGGCGCACTGTATCAACGGACTGGTTCCTTTTTCGTTTCCCGGGGAAAGCACGGGAGAACTGCAGGTAGGGGGAGAAGACCCTTCCAGGGCGGGTATTTTCGGAATGTCCAAGCTGGTGGGCACCGTACTGCAGGATACGGACGGACAGTTTATCGGTCTGACGGTGGCGGAGGATATCGCTTTTGCCCTGGAAAATGACTGCGTGCCCCAGGATGAAATTTTTTCAAAGGTTGATGAAGTAGCAGAAATCGTAGATGTGAAGAATCTTCTGAAACATGCGCCGACGGAGCTGTCCGGCGGTCAGAAGCAGAGGGTGTCCATGGCAGGTGTAATGATAGACGACGTGGACGTTCTGTTATTTGATGAACCTTTGGCCAACCTGGACCCGGCTACCGGGAAAAAGGCTATTGATCTGATAGACAAAATCAGCAGGACCACGGGAAAAACCGTACTCATCATCGAACACCGCCTGGAGGATGCCCTGTACCGGGATGTGGATCGGATTGTTGTGGTGGGAGAAGGGCGCATTGTCGCCGATATGACGCCGGATGAACTTCTCTGTACGGATATCCTGCAGAAGGAGGGCATCAGGGAGCCTCTTTATATCACAGCCCTGAAACATGCGGGCTGCCAGATAACCGCGGATACCCGTCCCCAGCATATAGAAACCATGGATCTTGCGCCCTACCGGGAAAAAGTGCAGGCATGGTACAAGGAAGCTCAGCTTCCCCCGCCCCGCCCCGGCAAGCAGTCGGCGCTGGAGGTGCTGGATCTGGATTTTTCCTATATTACGGGGAACCCGGTCCTCAGGAATATTGATTTTAAAATTGAAAAAGGCGAGATGCTCAGCATAGTCGGCAAAAACGGGGCCGGAAAGAGCACCCTGTCCAACCTGATTTGCGGCTTTATCAATCCCGACCGGGGAAACATCCTTTTGAACGGGGCCGATATTGCTGACAAATCCATTAAAGAGCGTGGAGAAGTCATCGGACTTGTGATGCAGAACCCCAACCAGATGATCAGCAAACCCATGATATTTGACGAGGTTGCGCTGGGCCTTGCGGTGAGAGGCGTGCCGGAGGCCGAGATTAAGGAGAGAGCCCACGAAACGCTGAAAATCTGCGGCCTGTACCCATTCCGTAACTGGCCCATCTCGGCCCTGAGCTTCGGACAGAAGAAAAGAGTGACCATCGCGTCCATCCTTGTGATGAACCCTGAGGTCCTGATTCTGGATGAACCCACGGCGGGACAGGACTTCCGGCATTACACGGAAATTATGGAATTCCTCAAGGAACTGAATGACCGTCTGGGAATTACGATTATCATGATCACCCATGATATGCACCTGATGCTGGAATACACGGACCGCGCCATTGTCATAGCGGACGGTGAAATGATAGCGGATGATATTCCCGCCAGGGTCCTTACCAGCGAGGCCATTGCGGACAAGGCTTATCTGAAGAAAACCTCTTTATACGATTTGGCGGTAAAATGCGGTATTTCCGACCCGTCGGGCTTCGTGGAAAGATTCATATTTTTTGAAAGGGAGGAGCGGGCCAATGGCTAGAGTGCTTACCTATGCGCCGAAGGATACCTGGATTCACCGGCTGAGCGGCGTGACAAAAATGATTTTCTTCCTTCTGTGGTCAATTGCCGGCATGCTGACCTATGACACAAGGGTTCTGGCCGTTATGCTGGCCTTCAGCCTTGTCATTTTCAAAGTGTCCAAAACCGAGTGGAAGCAGGTGGGAACGGTTTTCAAGTTCATCCTGTTTTTCCTGTTCCTGAACCTGCTTACCATTTTCCTGTTTTCCCCCTTCCAGGGGACTGAAATTTACGGGACCAAAACGGTGCTTTTCCACATTGCAGGCCATTACAGCATGACTACGGAGCAGCTTTTTTATGAGTTTAATATCATGCTCAAATACTTTACGGTTGTGCCCGTGGTTCTGATGTTTATGGTGACCACCAATCCCAGCGAGCTTGCGGCCAGCATGAACCGCCTTGGGATCAGCTACAATATCGGCTATTCCATTGCCATCGCGCTGCGCTATGTGCCTGACGTACAGGCGGATTTTTCCAAAATCAAGCATGCCCAGGAAGCCAGGGGAATTGAAATGTCCAGTAAGACATCCTTTTTCAAACGGCTGAAGAGAATGGCAAACATCATTTTCCCGTTGATTTTTTCCAGCATGGACAGAATTGACGTAGTGAGCAATGCCATGGAGCTGCGCGGATTTGGAAAGAACAAAAAGAGAACCTGGTATATGGGGAAAAAACTGCAGCGCAATGATTATCTTACGCTTGTTTTTGTTATCTGCTTTGTAATTGCAGCTATGGTTTTCACATTTTATGATGGGAGCAGATTTTATAATCCGTTTCAGTGATGGACGGATAACTGTACATCGGCAGCGGCGGATGCCGGCGAAAAGAATAAAAACCAGGAAGGGGAAGGATTATGAATTATACGATTGCAAACGACAGACTTACAGTACAGATAAGCAGCAGGGGCGGGGAGCTCCAGTCAATTATCAGAGACGGGAGGGAGTATCTGTGGCAGGCGGATCCGGCATTCTGGGACGAGAAAGCGCCTAATCTTTTTCCATATATCGCCCGTATGACAGAAGGAAAGTATACGCTGGATGGCGTGACCTATCATATGCCAATCCATGGTTTTATCCATGTGACGGAGCTGGCGATGGAGGAACAGAGCGGGGAGCGCATTGTTTTCCGGCTGGATGCCAATGAAGAGACAAGAGCCTGCTATCCTTATGAGTTTACATACCGCGTGATTTATGAGTTGGACGGGGATGTGCTCAACATCACCTACCAGGTAGAGAATCATGACGGAAAAACCATGTATTTCGGTATCGGCGGGCACCCCGGATTCCTGGTACCAATGGAGGATGGACTGAATTTTGAAGATTACTATCTGGAATTCGGCGGACAGAAGGAATACGATACCCCTGTTAAAATCGGAATTTCACCTACCTGCTTTGTGGACGGCAAGGATACGCCTTATCCCCTTACCGATGGGAATAAAATTCCTCTGAAGCACAGTCTTTTTGATGATGACGCGATTGTACTGACCCATATGCCCAAAACGGTTTCCATTAAATCCGATAAGGGAGAGCGGCGCGTGACGGTGAGCTACCCGGATATGGATTATGTGGGCTTCTGGCATGCCACCCGTTCGGAGGCTCCTTATGTCTGCATTGAGCCCTGGTCCTCCCTGCCTTCCAGGCAGGATATTGTGGAAGACCTTTCCACACAGCCGGGATTGAAGAGTGTGCAGAGCGGCGGGGTGTACAGGAACAGTTGGAGTGTTGAGATTCGATAGATTGGCTGTTTACCGGAGGATTGATGGAGATTTGGGAGAGGTGGATGTAGGTATTTCGGGGAAAATTTTTACAGATGAAAACTGTACGTAAATTAAATATATGCAAAAATACGGTCCTGTTGAGATTTTAAACAGGGCCGTTTTTATTTCCGGAGGAAAAATGTACTGGAAAAGAGAAAATAGGAGGATTGTTTGAAAAAACAATTAAGGATGTGCATTAAAAAATAAAATCTTGGTGAAAACAACCAAAATATGTATAGTAAACATAGAACATCCTACCAATTATTAAGAAAATATGCACATATGTATTGACTTTTAATAAAATAAAATATAATATATAGCTAAATAAACGTAGTACGTTCTACATATACAGGAGAAAATATATGAAAAAAACAAGTCTTATAATCAAAGGAAGTAAATTTCTTATAAACAATAAGCTTACTTACAATGAAATAGAAGGATGCAGTTACCAGGGACTGCTTATGAATGCCAGATTTATTCAGGGTGTTTTTGATGATAAGGCTGGCCGGGAACGCTTTCACAGGTTTGGACGCAGATTTGATCCGCAGGAAAACACTGAGTTATTATTACATGCTTTACCCACATGGTATGAAGCAGGGATTCGCGCAGTCACGGTAGGATTTCAGGGAGGCGGACCTTGTTTTACGATTGATAATACCACAATAGAAAATAATCCATATGGGAGCGATGGAAAACAGATAGATCCTGCCTATCTGGAGAGGATGGGCAGGATAATCGATGAAGCAGACAGGATAGGGATGGTAATCATCGTAAGTCTGTTTTATGGTTCACAGACCAGATTTCTTAAAGATGACGAAGCAATAGAAAATGCAGTTGTAAATGTATGCCATTGGCTGAAAGACAGGGATGACAGAAACGTTATTATTGAAATTGCTAACGAACATGATATTGACTGTTACAGGATACATCCGGTTCTTTCCTGCGAAGAGGGCATTGTAAAGTTAATTCGTACTGCAAGAAAAGAGTCCGGCGGAATGCCTGTCGGCTGCAGCGGGACAGGCGGTTATTTTTCAAGGAAAATCGCTGAAGCATCAGATGTGATTTTGATTCATGGGAATGGACAGAACCGCAGTCAGCTAGCACAGCTGATAAAGAAGGCAAAAGCGGTCAGGCCCGAAAGGCCTGTGGTTGTGAATGAAGATTCACAGGCAATCAGCCAGCTGGAGGTTACTTTTAATAACAAAGTATCATGGGGCTATTATAATAATATGACTAAACAGGAACCGCCTGTTGACTGGGGAATAACACCAGGAGAGGATTATTTCTTTGCTTTACGGTTGAGGGAATATCTTGGAATCAGTAAAGCTGATATTCCGATTGAAGATCAATTTTATTTGCAGGGTTTGGAGAAGGATAATGAATATGAGGGAAAAAGATTTATACGTCTCGCCAGTTTATATCCGGAGAAAATTAATTATGTAGATTTTTATAGAAACGCAGTGTTTTATGAACGTGTCTATGATGATCCGTTCTGTATAAACTATATGTTCAACTGGCTTCAGGGGCCGGTGGAGGGAATCAAGGCCGGAGAAGAATGGAAGGCAGTTATTCAGCTTTATGATGGAAGGAGGGTCGGGAAAACAGCAGTAGTCGTTTAGAAAAAATTCAATTTGGGTATATCATTCTGCAAAAAAGCAGACAGGAGGGGTAATAATGAAGAAGAAACTTATAAGTATTATTTTATCAGTTATTTTGACAGCATCCATGATATTGACAGGATGCGGAGGAAATGATTCTCCGACATCAGGGAATGGAAGCAGCGGTGAAGCGGCAGAAAACAAAACAGAAGAAAAAAGCAAGGATAGCGCTGCAGGAAAAGAAGTGGTAAGAGTTGTAGTTCCGGGAATCAGTGAGGAAGCCACAATTGATCCGATTTCAGGAATAGAGAAAAAGGGACTTGGTGATTTTGAGGCTTTTCTTGAAGAACAGATTCCGGAATATGATATTAATCTGGTCAGCATTCCGTGGGACGGATGGATCCAGAAGATGGAAACCCTTGTAACATCAGGCGAAGTGGATGTGGGATTCTATACTAATCAGGAGGCAGTTCCAGGCTGGTATCAGGATTTGACAGAATATCTGAACAAGGACGAAGAAGTAAATTTTGATAATCTGAATCAGTTATTTATTGATCCGGCTGTTTTCTATACCAAATATAATTCTTTCAACTACCCGGAAAGCACAGGACAGGTTTTTGGCCTTCCTATGACAATGGCCAGCAATATTATCGTATATGATAAGAAGCTGTTTGAGGATTGGGGAATAGAGGAACCAACAGAGAATACCACTTTTACGGAGCTTGTTGATCTGGCTGAAAAAATGACGGGCAAAAATCCTGTTACCGGGCTGACCAATTATGGAGGATACCTGTTCTCTACATGGATGGAGTGGTATGCGATCAGCTATGACGCGGTGAAAACATATGAAAGCGATACGATGCTTTTATCCGATATGGATACCGATGAATATGTGGAGTATATCAAGGATTCGCCGGAAGTGCTGAATTATTTTACGGATATGATCAGACTTGTTGACTGCTGTCCGGAAGGTGTGGCGACAGGAAGCGGTAATGAAAAGTTCTTCACAGAGGACAATGATATTGCGATTAATTTCGATACAAACAATGTAGGGGCAAACTACATGAAGTATATATATGCCCAGGATGATAAGATGACTGAAAGATTTATTCCCCTGATGGTTCCCACAGGAAAAAATGGTATGGAAGGGTTCCCTGAATTTTTCCGCTTTTCAATTACCAAGGCAGCTAAAAATCCTGATGCGGCATGGGAAGTAATTAAGAAATTAACAACAACACCTGAGATAGTAGATTATTATCTTACCAACTATGCCCAGGATAAGGTAACAGCGTTGGCAGACACAAGCAAGATTTCAATGATGGATTATGAAATTAATAAGAAGCGTCATGATTATCAGATAAAGGCAATGTTTGTAACGGATGATTACTGGTTCTGGCGTACTCCGCTTCAGTCAGTTAATAATCAGATACTGTCCAAACAGCTTACGGCAGATGCCGCCCGTGAAGAATTTTATAAGGGAGTGTCTGACTGGGTAAACAATACAAAAGCACAGTTGGGTCAATAGCACCTGTATTCATGGGGTATTGCACTCCGCAGTATCCCATGAATGTTAAATAGGAGGGCGTAGCGTGAAGTTTTCAAAAGCTAGAAAAATACTGAGTTGGTATTTGCTGTTGGCAATTCCGCTGATAGGAACGGTAGTATTTAATATATATCCGCTGCTTCGGACTATGGGAACGAGTCTGGAAAATATAAAAGGGACATTCATTGGATTTACCAATTATAAAATTTTGTTTGGAAATGCCGAATTCAGAAAGGATGTAATCAATACCCTTTATATGGCATTGCTGGGTGTGGGATTTAATGTTCCAATTGCATTTGTAATTGCCAATATGCTGAACAATATACGTAAAGGGAAAAATGTATATAAGGTGGTATTTTTGCTTCCCATGATCATGTCCATGGTAACTGTAGCCACATTATTTAAATACCTGCTGATGCCGAACGAATCGGGTATTGTCAACTATCTTCTGGGCTATCTGGGAATCAGCCCAAAGCTGTGGCTGAACGATGCGGCAAGTGCAAGGGAATCTCTGGTGGCAATGGCAATCTGGAAAGGAATCGGTTACAATATTATACTCTTTTTTGCCGGGCTGCAGGGAGTTTCCAAAGAATTATATGAAGCGGCCGATATTGATGGGGCAAATGAATGGAATAAATGGATTTACATAACAATCCCCTGTGTAAAAAACACTTTTGTCTTTGTTTTGATTACTTCGTCCATAGCGGCATTAAAGCGTTTCACGGAAGTGTATGCAATCAGTGGCGAAACGGGAAATCCGGCGGGGGCGTTGGGAACAATTATGCTGTTTATCTATAAAAATTCGTTCTCCACCTTAAATTATAAGGATGAGGGGCAGGCGGCAGCGGCATCTGTGACGTTATTCCTGATTATACTTGTTGTTACATTAATTAACTATATTGTGACAAATGACAAGGATGACGGATATGGAAAGAAGAAGTTCGGAAGGAGGCACGGCAAATGAAAAAGAAACTGGGTGTATCGGGTGTGATTTATTATGTTGTGCTGTCCATTATGGCGCTGGTTATTATATTTCCGTTTGTATGGCTGGTTTCGACGAGCTTTGACTACTTTAAATCTTATACTTTGCCGTACCCGCCGAGAATGTTTCCCAAAGAATTCAGTACATTTAATTATAAGATGGCTCTTACGAATGTGCCGATTGTCAGGTATCTGACCAATACGGTAATCATTGCGGCAGTAGATGTTATACTTAATGTTTTTATTGCAACATTGACAGGCTTTTGTATTTCAAAAGGTAAATTTCCGGGGAAAAATCTGATTATGATTTTTATTTTATCAAACATGATGGTTCCCTTTGAAACCAAACTCATGCCCGTATATCAAATTGTAAAAGGCCTGGGGCTGTCCAATAATCTAATGGGAGTTATCCTTCCGGGCGTTATGACAAATGCCATGTTTATGTTCTTCGTCAAAAAATTCTGTGATGATCTGCCGGATGATTTATATGAGGCAGGAGTTATTGACGGGGCGAGTAAATTCAGAATTTATGCGCAGCTTTTCTTTCCTTTGATGCAGCCGATAGTGGCTACAATCATAGTTCTGGATGTGGTTAATGTCTGGAATGATCTGCTGTGGCCAATGATTGTTTTAAATAAAAGCGACAATTACACAATACAGATTGGACTGGCATTATACAATGCCGGGGCAAATGGTCAGGTTCATGCAGGAATTGCTGTGGCATTGTCAATTTTAAGCGTAATCCCTCTGGCGGTTGTCTTTATCTTTATGCAGAAATACATAGTTCAGAGTATTGCCTTTTCGGGATTGAAGCAATGAGAAAGAGAGTCGGAAAAATTTACAAGGTAATGTAGTATATATCCCAATTTTTTACATTTTTATGTTATATTAAAGATAATTTGATGAAGAGGATGGGACCAAATATGGCGGATAATGACAAAAAGCGGTTAAAACCAATCGGACAAAAAACAATCGTAGATCAAATTATCAACACAATTATTGATTCTATTGTCAGGGGTGACTACAAAGCCGGTACAAAGCTGCCCAGTGAATATGAGCTTATTGAGGAAATGCAGGTAAGCCGGAATTCTCTGAGGGAAGCTATGAAAATTCTTTCTACCATGGGAATTGTAGAAATAAAAAGAGGGGATGGTACATATGTATGCTCCCAGGTTAACCCTTCTGTATTTGACCGGGTGGTATATAGCATGATTTATGATGCAAGCACCAGCAGTGAGCTTTTGGAGTTAAGGCAGATTCTGGATGAAGCGACAGTACAGCTTGCAATAAAGAAAATTGCATATCCTGAAATCAATAAACTCCAGGAGAACATCGACCAAATGAAGCTGGCAATTCAGACGCAGGACATAGAGCGGATGCAGAAATATGATATGGAGTTCCATATGACACTGATTGAAAGCTGTAAAAATGTTTTCTTTGTCAGAATCATGAAGGGCGTATACAGTATTTTTGAAAATTCGATAGGGGAAAATGTCCGTACTGAAAAGATTGATTCTCTTGCGGCAGTGTATCACCAGCGTATCTTAAATTGTATTAAGGATAAGAACTATGGTGATGTTCATGATGCTGTGGAAGATTCGTTGAGAACATGGAGAAACAGAGTGTAGAATAAAAATTGTGTTGATAAAGGGCAGGTATGACCTGTTCTTTATCAATATAGGTAGGACGTTCTACATATTTAAAGGGATTAGAGGAACTGGTATGGATAAGGAAAGAGAAAAATATTTGGCAGCAACAGCCAAAGAGCTGAGAAAGACTGCATTGACTATGATTTATCATGCGAAGTCAGGTCATCCGGGGGGTTCATTTTCTGCAGCGGACATAATAGCTGCACTATATTTTGAATTAATGAATATAAATCCCCAGGATCCAACATGGCCGGACAGGGATCGGTTTATTCTTTCGAAAGGCCATGTATGTCCTGCGTTATATGCGGCTTTACTTCTAAAAGGATATATAGCTCCGGATGAAATTCACAATTTAAGAAAGCAGGGATCAATCCTGCAGGGACATCCTGATATGAAGCGCTGCCCGGGTATAGATATATCGACTGGTTCTTTGGGGCAGGGTGTTTCCTGTGCCGTAGGTATGGCGCTTGCTGCTAAAAGGGATAACAGGGCTTATATTACCTATACACTGCTGGGAGACGGCGAATGTGACGAAGGACAGGTATGGGAAGCAGCACAGGCTGCTAATAAATATAAGCTTGATAACCTTATTATATTTGTAGATAATAATCATCTTCAAAATGATGGATTTACAGAAGATATCATGCCGACAGAGGATTTAAGAGAAAAGTTTGAGGCATTTGGCTTCGAAGCAATTCGTATTAACGGACATGATATGCAGGAAATAGTAGATGGAACCAGACGGATGCTTGGCAAAAAGAATGGAAAACCAAAATGTGTTGTTTGCAATACCATAAAAGGGAAAGGAGTTTCCTTTATGGAGAATATTGCTTCCTGGCATGGAACTGCGCCTGACGACGAACAGTACAGACAGGCAATGGAGGAACTGGAGGGATTAGATGAGTAAGAGAGCTACCAGAGAGGCGCTGGGGGATGAAATGCTGCAGCTGGGAGAAGAAAGAAAGGATATCTATATAATTGACTGTGATGTTTCCAAATCCTGTAAAACCCAGGCCTTTGCAGCAAAATATCCCGAACAGCATGTGAATGCGGGAATTTCAGAACAGAATGCGGTAGGGATGGCAGCAGGGCTGGCGACAACGGGAAAAGTGCCTTTTGTTGTAACCTATGCGGTTTTTGGCAGTATGCGGGCTGTGGAACAGATACGGCAGGAGGTATGCTATCCTAGACTGAATGTTAAAATACTTTGCTCTCATGGGGGCCTGACACCGGCCAATGACGGAGCATCACATCAGTGTATAGAGGACATGGGAATTTTAAGGACGATACCGCAGATGACAGTTATTATGCCGGCAGATTATACTTCTGCCAGAAAGCTCATCCGGGCAGCGGCAGAATATGAGGGGGCGGTGTATCTCAGATTTACAAGAGATGCCGTCGAGGATATCTATGATATTTCCGATGATTTTACTATAGGCAGGGCAAATTGTCTGCAGGCGGGAAATGATTTAACCATATTCGCCAATGGGGATACGGTGGCCATAGCATTGGAGGCTGTAAAAGCTCTGGCAAAGGAAGGGATTCATGCCGCACTGTATGACATGCACACTATCAAGCCGCTTGACGAGGAATGTGTAAAAAGTGCAATCATTAATTCCGGAAAGATTATAACGGTAGAGGATCATAATATTATAAACGGACTGGGATCTGCGGTATGTGAGATGGCAGCGGAACTGGGGCATGGAATTGTAAAAAGGATTGGGGTACAGGATCATTTTGGGGAGTCTGCTCCTTATGAAGAACTTCTTCGTATGAATGGGATTACCTGGGAAAATATTTATCATACGGCACACCAGCTGCTGGAAATGTAATACGGGGTAAAGAGTTATCTGGCTGAAACAAAAGCGGAGGAAAAGGAATGATTACTAGGGCTGAAGCCAATGAAGCAAAAAAAAGGGCGGGAAAGATGTTGACGGAGGCGGGAATTAAATTTACAGAAGCAGAGCTTGACAGAATGGATGTTGCTGATTTCGGTTTGTCCAGACTGGCAGTTGAAGGGGCGCAGATTTTATCCCTGTTTGAAACTGAGAAGGTAGCATGCAGAGTGATTGCGCTGTTCCCCGGGCAGACTGAGCCGGAACACTGGCATGAAAGAAATGGTGATATACCGGGGAAAGAGGAAACACTTCGTGTAATAAAGGGCCGGCTGAGAGTCTGTGTCGAAGGAAAGGAAGATGTTGAGACGGCATGCATTCCCATGGGAAAAGAGAAATATTATACATGCAGACATGAAATAATTTTGAAGCCCTGTGAAAACCTGACACTTTTTCCAGGGATGAAGCATTGGTTCCAGGCTTTGGAAGAGGGCAGTGTTTTTTATACAATGTCAACTACTGCAAAGGACTCCTTTGATCCGTTTTCAGATCCGGAAGTGGTCAGAAAAACACAGATTGTATAATAAGGAAAGGCAGGGAGTGAATTATGGGGAAAACTAGCTACAGGATAGAGAATGGAAATTTTTATATTAACGGAAAGCTGACATACTCAGAATTGCCGGGCAGCGATAAAAATGTACATGGACTGTTGTTTAATGCCAGATTTATTCAGGGTATTTTTGATGACAGAAATCCGGCAAATCACGGAAAATACGACAGATTCGGGAAAGTGTTCGATCCTGAATTAAATACCCTTCAGCTGACGGATTCTTTAAAGGAATGGTATGATGCAGGTATCAGGGCAATTACGGTGGGCCTGCAGGGAGGAGGACCAATTTACACTTATGAGGACTGGAGTGTAATTGATACAGGCTGTTTCTCCGAGGACGGAAGACATATGAACGAGGCAACAAAGGCGCGTCTGATACGCATCCTTGATGCATGCGATAAATTGGGAATGCTGGTGATTGTGAGTTTTCTCTATCAGGCGCAGGAGCATTTGTTCCACGACGGAACGGCAATGATTGAAGCAGTAAGGACTGCCAGTGAATTTTTGAGGGAAACCGGTTATGAAAATATTATTATAGAAGTGGCCAACGAGCATGATGTGGGGAATTTTGTGAAGCATCCTGTTATTTACAGCGGTGAGGGAATTGCTGGTCTGATTAATTTTGCGAGAGAATGGTCTGGAAATAAATTTGCAGTAGGCTCCAGCGGCGGAGGTGGAAGCTGCAGACAGGAAGTCATAGAAAACAGTGATGTAATCCTTGTTCATGGAAATACCCTGCGGCGGCAGGAATTATATGATTTTCTTATGAAAATCCGTGATAAGGCACCGGATAAGCCTGTAGTCTGTAATGAAGATTCCCAAATGTTCGGGCAGCTCCAGGTATCCTATGCGACCCATACATCATGGGGATACTATAATAACTTTACAAAGCAGGAACCGCCGGCAGACTGGAGCATTACGCCAGGCGAAGATGCCTTCTTTGCAGCCCGGCTCAAGGATATGATTCTGGGAAGGGAAAAAAGTGAAAACCAGTATTATCTGCAGGGATTTGAGCCTGACTGCCACATAAACCAAAAACGCTATATCAGGCTGGCCAGTTTATACCCGGAAGAAATAAATTATGTGGAATTTTATCAGGACAACAGGCTTTTGTACACATCCTTTGCAGAGCCGTTTATGCTGTATTCTCTTACGACATGGGAGCAGAAGCCTTATGTAATCCCTGAGGAAGCAAAAGAATTCCGGGTAAAAATTTATCTGCATAATGGGGAAATTATACAGAAATCAGTTACTTTGGTAGAACTAAAGAAATAATATCAAAAAAGAAGGGATAAGAATATGGACAGAAAATATTCAATTATTACAGGCTTTATGGGGAAAGTAAAGGATCGGTTTATCGACTATCAGCCGGCACGTTCCATGGAAGAAATGGTAAAGATGGCATCCGGAATAAAAGGCTGCTCGGGTCTGGAGGTAGTTTATCCTCAGAATTTTACGGATGCAGGAGAATTAAAGAAGCTCCTTGATGCATACGGGCTGGGAGTGTCTACGGTCAATCTGAATGTAAAAGGGGATGAGATATGGAGATATGGTTCCTTTACACATCCGGATCCCAAGGTGCGGAGAAAAGCGATAGATGCGATGAAAGAAGCCATGGACAAAGCGGCGCAGCTGGAATGCCCTATTGTAACCTGCGCCTTACTAAACGATGGTGTGGATTATCCATTTGAAATTAATTATATTGATGCGTTCCAGTATGCAGTGGAAGGAATCAGAGAAGCGGCAGAATACAGGAAGGATGTAAAAATAAGCCTGGAATATAAGCAGTCGGAGCCAAGAGTTCACTGCCTGCTTAATAATGCGGGGAAAATGGCATATTTTGCACAGTTGACAGGCCAGGAAAATGTAGGAGTTACGTTGGACTTCGGACATGCTCTTCAGGCGCTGGAGGTTCCTGCGGATTCGGCAAGCTTTCTGGGGCAGACAGGAAAACTCTTTTATGTTCATGTAAATGATAATTTCAGAAACTGGGATTGGGACATGGTGCCCGGCACAGTCAATCTGTGGGACTATCTGGAATTTGCCCTGGCATTAAAGCAGGTAGGCTATGAGGGATGGATAACGGCCGATGTTTTCCCCCAGCGGCATGATCCCATAAAAATTATGGAAAAAACATTTGAATGGATGGATTTCATTTTCGATGTTGCTGAAAAAATAGAGGAAGATAAACTGAAACAGATGCAGAAAGAAATGGCAACATTTGAAATTATGGATTATATCCGCTCTCTTCTGTAAGAGGAATCAAGATGGATTATAAATTTGTAAGCATAGAAAAAGAGAAAAACTGCGGGATAATTACATATAGATCTGATAAGAAACAGAATTTATTAACCATAGATGGAATGCGGGAAATACTATCCGCAATGGAGGAATGCAGAAAGGATAGTTTCTGCAAAGCGCTTATATTTACCGGCTGGGAGGAATATTTCTGTATGGGAGGTTTTCTGGGAGATTACAGCAGGCAGGGAGCGGAAGAAATCATTTCCTTTGCAGATATTCTGACAAAGCTTCACAGACATATGAGCCGGTATCCCAAGCCAACAATTGCCGCTGTAAACGGTCATACGGGAGGCGGGGGTCTAAGCTTCCTGGAAGCCTTTGATCTGGCGCTTTCAGTTTCATGGGCGGAATTTTCTCTTCCTGAGATATGTAATGGTCTTGCACCTATGATTTCATTAATAGGAGTACGGAATTACTGCAGCAGAAAAACATGTATGGAAATGGCCGGACTTGGCAGGAAACTTTCAGCGCCGGAAGCCCTGAAGGAAGGAATGATTAACCGAATTGTTCAGGGAAATGTATTGGAGGAAGCAATGATATATGCCGAAAGGATAGCAGAAGGAAATATGGACGCTTTCGGCGTATGTAAACAATATTATGCTGCAACCTCCGGTTTATCCTATGAACAGCAGCTTGAAATCGGAAAACAGTATCTTGTAACCATGCTTAAAGACAGCAGAAGACTGTAATAAACATGTGAGGTAACAAAATCACTTTCTTACGGTCAGGGCAGTAAATGCGCTGACCTGAATGAATAGTGAGCTTTGTTTTCCAGGTATATTGACTACCGGCCTGCGGGATACAGGCGGACAGGAGCGTTTATGAAAATTGTGGTTTTGGATGGATATACGGAAAATCCTGGTGATTTAAGCTGGGAAGGGCTGGAAAGGCTGGGAGAACTGAAGGTATATGACAGGACGCCTTCCGAATTGTGCGCTGAACGTATCGGGGATGCGGAAATCGTATTCAGTAATAAAACTCCGATTACAGAGGATGTGATGGCTCAATGCGGAGCATTGAAGTATATTGGTGTCTTGGCAACAGGATATAATGTAATTGATGTAACTGCAGCAACAGCAAGAGGGATTATTGTTACAAATATTCCTACTTACGGCACCACTGCGGTAGCCCAGTATACCATGGCCCTTTTGCTGGAACTGTGCCATCATGTCGGCGAGCATTCTGACTGCGTAAAAAAAGGGGAGTGGTCTTCCTGTGAGGACTGGTGCTTCTGGAAATATCCTTTGGTGGAGCTTGCAGATAAAACAATGGGCATTATTGGATTTGGGAAAATCGGACAGGCTGTGGGCAGGCTTGCACGTGCTTTTGGAATGAATGTTATTTTTTATGATGCATTTCCTGTAAAGGAAGAAGTGCTGTTCGAAGGCTGCAGACAGGTTGCTATGGAGGATATTTTCAGGCTGGCAGATATTATTTCATTGCATTGTCCGCTTTTTGAATCCACAAAGGGAATTATTAATAAAGATAACATCGCAAAAATGAAGGATGGCGTAATCATACTGAATGATTCCAGAGGCCCCTTAATTGTTGAGGAAGATTTAAAAGAAGCATTGGTGAGCGGCAAGGTAGGTGGTGCGGCTGTGGATGTAGTTTCAAAGGAACCGATTGCATTGGATAACCCGCTGCTGTCGGCACCTAATATGATTATTACACCGCATATTGCTTGGGCTCCCAAGGAATCAAGGCAGCGTCTGATGGATGTGGCTGTTTCCAACCTGCAGGCCTATCTGAAAGGAGAACCTTGTAATATAGTAGGAATATAGTAGGAAGATAGGGCGCAGGAATGGAAAAAGATGCTGAAGTAATTATTCGGAAAACCATTGAGGATGTAATGCCTGGCAAGGCTGTAAAGAAAATGCTGCATAAGCTGTCCCTGACCGGAAAAATTTATGTGGCGGCCATCGGTAAAGCAGCCTGGACAATGGCGGCCGCTGCGGATGAAGTTCTAAAAGAGAAAATCGCAGAAGGAATCATTGTTACAAAATATCATCATTCCCGTGGAGATATCAATAATTTTTCCATTATTGAGGCAGGCCATCCTGTACCGGACGAAAACTCCGTTAAAGGAGCGGTAGCAGTTGTCAATATGCTGAAGAGGGCGGATAGGGATGCAAAAATACTTTTTTTGATATCCGGCGGCGGTTCCTCCCTGTTTGAAATCCCTCCAGAGGGCCTGACGCTGGAAAAGGTGTGCGGTATCACGCAGCAGCTGTTGGCAAGCGGCGCCTCTATCACTGAAATGAATGTAATCAGGAAAAAGCTGTCCGGGGTAAAGGGAGGTAAAATTTCAAAATATATAGGCGACAGGAAGGCTTATGCTATTATTATGTCGGATATTTTGGGAGAGCATGAAGATATGATTGCTTCAGGGCTTACTTATCCTGATTACAGTCCTGTTACGGAAGCGATTGACATAATGAATAAGTACGGGATACAGCCAGATTCAGATGTAACAGATATAATAATGAGACAGGAAACATGCGTAAAGATGACAGTTGAAAATCATATCATTGGAAGTGTCAGGCAGTTATGTATGTCAGCAGCGATGCATGCGATGGAACTGGGATATTTACCTCATGTTATTACAACCTCCATGGAAAGTGAAGCCTCAGATGTTGGGAAATGGCTGGCTGAATTTGAAGACAGGAGCTGGGAACGTCCTTTTGCAGTAGTAGCAGGCGGGGAGACAATTGTGAAGGTAAAGGGCAAGGGAAAAGGCGGACGTAATCAGGAGCTGGCCTTAAGCGCAGCACTTGTATTACAGGGAAAAAAAGATGTGGTTTTCTTTTCATTTGGTTCTGATGGAACCGACGGCCCTACGGATGCAGCAGGTGGTATTGTAAATGGGATGACGATTCAGAAAATTCGTGATAAAGGACTGGATGCATCAGAGTTACTTGCCGATAATGATTCCTATCGGGCTTTAAAAGCAGCAGACGGACTGATTATAACAGGCCCGACAGGCACAAACGTCAACGATGTTTCAGTCCTTTTATGCAGGTAACATAAAATATAAAATCAATATAAAAATAAGCTGGATAGCTTATTAAAAAACAGCAGGTGTACTTTGCCTGCTGTTTTTTGTATAACTGACATTTTCAAAGTAATTTGGTTTAATTGCTGCTGGTAGCCATAACCTTCAGCCTGCCCATCACCTTCTCAACCGGCGGCAGTGCAATCAGAATTACCGTAAGGATTGCTTCCGGAAGGATATAGCTCAGGTTATAAAGGGTAGAGGCCCAGATTGCAGCCATGTTTCCTCCAAAATCCCCCACGTATGTAGTGTAGAAAATAAATCCGGAAATTTCATGGAACAGGAAACGTCCTGCCACGCCTACAAGATAACCCTTCAGAAGCCCATGCTTGGATTTGCTGAAGAAGCCGGAAAGGCCGAGCGCGCCGAAGGCAAGCGGGAAGTCCAGGAGCACCTGGGCGGGATGAACCACGTAAGGCCCGGTAATAAACTGCAGAACGCCGTAAGCCAGCGCAGCGATAATGCCTACCTTGGGGCCGTACCAATAGCCTACCAGGCATACGATTAACATGGAAAACAAAGTGATGGAACCGCCGTTGGGAAGGCTGGGCAGCTTGATAACGGTGGCGATGACGGTTGCCAGTGCAATGGCAACGCCAGAATAAACGACCTGCTTTACAGTGATAGAACTTTTACTCATAAAAAAACCTCCTTGGTATTAGTACGCAAAGAGGGGAAACAATGAAAGTAGGCGGCGATAATGACCATTACAGTTATATCGCGGACAATTACAATCATATGACGTTCCTTTGTAAAGGCAAATGTAGAAGGTATAAGCAGTTTTTTATTTGCTTTTACAAAGGTGCTTCCTTACGCCGGTATTACCCGGGTCAAGTGGTAAGGGTCAGAAACCATCGGTTTCAGTCTCAGCAATCGGCTCCCCTAGCGTGCATCTGTATTAAATTCTTTTTTACTATAAACTGGCAGTGCAGAAAAGTCAAGAGTGTATCTGGAAAAGTACATGTTTATGAAAATAGATTGGAGAATGTAATAATAACAAAAAAATGAGTACTAATAATAAAATGTGTAAATAAAGTATATATGTTAAAAATTATCACTAGCCAGATTGACGTAAAGTAATTATACTATAAAAAAGTAGTAAAAAATGAATGGCAGGGATATTAGAGATGATTGACAGATTGTTTGCAGAACGGCTAATAGATAAATTATCACAGTTTACAGAATATAATATTAATATTATGGATGAAGATGGGATTATTATTGCAAGCAGGATGAAAGAACGTGTCGGTTCATTCCATGAGGTGGCATTTCAACTGATGAAGGGAGACGAGGACAGCAGGGTTGTTACGAAAGAAGATTCGGATAAAGGCGTAAAATGCGGCGTTAATATGGTGGTTCATGTAAACAAAAGAAAAGAGGGAGTGGTTGGTCTCTCCGGAGATCCACGTGAGATTATGCCGGTTGCCAAGATTGTAAAAATGTCTGTTGAATTGATGCTTGAGTACGAGTCCTACAAGTTTGAAAGTCTGCGAAAATATAATTTAAAGGAACAGCTGGTACATCTTATCCTGTATAGTGATGATTTTGTTAGAGAGGATTTGACAAAATATATCGTTGCACTGAATCTGGAAGAAGAGATGGTACGTGTTCCCATTTTGATAGAATGTAAGGATAGCGCGGTAAGTGGCGAAAAACTTAGGATGCTGCTGGAGGATAACAAATTCTTTTCAAGACAGGATTTTGTAGATATTACAAGAGAAGGTTTTCTGGTAATTTTTAAATCTATTGACTGCCCAATCGGATATATTATGCAGGATTATAAGTATATGATTGCAGAGTATTTGGCGTCATTCCTGCAGTATATAAGAAATGCAGATATTAAGTCCGGCATATATATAGGGCCGCTGCAAAATGATATCATGTATTACCGACAGGCTTATCTGTATTGTCTGTGGATGCAAAAGAATATAAGAAAATCAGGAAGTTTTTATTTTTATGATTATATAGTAAAATATTTGGAGTCAATGGCATCAATGACTGAATTTCATACAATTTTTCTGATGCTGAGACAAAAACTGGGGCAGAAGTTTATTGATAACTATTTGGAGACAATAGGCGCTTTGATTGAGAATGAGTATAATTTAAATAAAGCCAGTGACTGGCTGCATGTGCATAAGAATACATTGGTGTACAGGCTGGATAAAATCAGGGAAATCCTGAATATGAATCCTCTTTCAAAAAATTCGGACAGAGAATTTATGGAATGTTTTTATTATTATCTGCTAAGAAAATAATGAGAATGGAGTAAAGAATGAAAGATTTCTTTGCTCTATTTTTTTGTGTTGCTAACACAAAAAACAGATGAAATCTTTGGTGAAGGGGGACGAGATGAAAAAAAGACAGATGGCTATAATTAGTTCATACAAAACAGAAGAGCAAATCAATATCTTGCTTAGTTCGGGAAAGCGAAAGGTGCAAGAGAAAAACATGAGAACAGACTACAGGGACGCTGAAACAATCATCCGGAAAGCCATAAATGAAGTATTGCCGGACAAAGCGGTCCGCACTGTATTAAGCCATGTGGAAACAATGGAAAATGTATATGTTGTGGCAGTGGGGAAAGCAGCATGGAAAATGGCTCATACTTGTCAGGAAATTTTGGGCAGTCATATAAGAAAAGGTATCATTTTAACAAAGTATGGCCACGCAGAGCAGGGATTGCCCGGTTTTGAAATTGTTGAAGCAGGGCATCCAATTCCGGACAGTAATTCAATTATGGGGACTCAGAAAATTATTGATATGGTAAAAAGTTTGACGGAGAAAGATAATATTATTTTTCTATTGTCAGGAGGAGGGTCTTCTTTATTTGAAAAACCAGTACCCGGAATTACATTGGCGGATATACAGGAAGTAACACAGCAGTGTTTAAAATGTGGAGCCAGTATTACTGAAATTAATACCATAAGAAAAAGACTGTCGGATGTTAAGGGGGGAAAGTTTGCTGCGTATTGTGCGCCTGCAAGAATATGTGCAATAGTTTTGTCTGATATTCTGGGCGACAAGCTGGATATGATAGCATCGGGACCTGCATTTGCAGATACCTCTACATGCGAGGAAGCATTCAGCATTATTGAAAAGTATAATTTAAAACTAAAACAGCATATTCTTTCCGCATTAGGGCAAGAGACTCCAAGAATTGTAGATAATGTTGAAACATATCTTACAGGCAGCGTAAGCGAGTTTTGCAGGGCAGCAGCTAAATATGCAGAAGAACTGGGATACAAGTCTTATATTTTATCGAACACGTTAGATTGTGAGGCAAAGGAAGCGGGTAAGTTTATCGCTTCGATAGCTCGTACGGTAATGGAAAAGAAAGACTACAGCCTCAGACCGCCTTGTGCAATTATTGTAGGAGGAGAAACGATAGTAAGAGTTTCAGGCGAAGGAAAGGGAGGCAGAAATCAGGAAATTGTAATAAGTGCTGCACAGGGAATCAGAGATTTGGAAAATGTAGTAATATTTTCAATCAGTTCCGATGGGACAGATGGTCCTACTGATGCTGCTGGGGGAATTGTGGATGGGAAGACCTGCGCAGCTCTGGAAGCATTGGGGATAAGTTGTGAGGAAGCACTGAAAAATAATGATACTTATCATGCTTTGGAGAAGACGGGTGGTTTGGTCAGAACCGGAGCAACGGGGACAAATGTGAATGACATAGCAGTCATTCTTTGTAAATAAAATGGGAGGTATGGTTAATGAAAGATTCAATTCATAAGTATTTTCAAATTGGGACGATTCAATGGATGAGCCATCCACCGGCGGATTATGAAGTCTTGGATTCCATAAAGACCATCTGCTGTGATGAATTTTTCGATGCATTGGAAGTAACACAGATAAAGGAGGATTCCGTACGCGAAGCGGCAGGAAGAATGCTTGAACAGGCCCACATGAAAGTGTGTTATGGAGCGCAGCCCAGGCTGCTTGGCCCCGGATTGAATCCCAATAATGTGGATGAAGAAGGCAGGCTGCAGGCAGAGAGAACTCTTTTGGAAGCTGTAGATGAGGCTGAAATGCTGGGGGCAAAGGGGATTGCCTTTCTGGCGGGAAAATGGGAAGAAAAAACAAAAGATCAGGCTTACCGGCAGCTGCTGAAAACGACTAAAAATGTATGCGATTACGCCGCCGGTAAAGGAATGTTTGTAGAATTGGAAGTATTTGATTACGATATGGATAAGGCAGCGCTAATCGGGCCTGCACCATATGCGGCAAAATTTGCGGCGGATATGAGGAGTATGTGCAGTAACTTTGGGTTGATTGTGGATTTATCTCATTTTCCTACAACATACGAAACATCCAAATTCGTAGTTCAGACGTTGAGACCTTATATTACACATTTCCATATTGGAAACGCGGTGGTGAAGAATGGTTGTGAAGCATATGGGGACCAGCATCCCAGATTCGGATTTCCTGAAAGCGCTAATGATATCGCACAATTGTTGGATTTCTTCCGGGTTCTTAAGGAAGAAGGATTTTTAAATGCTGAAGCTCCTTATGTATTATCCTTTGAAGTAAAGCCTTGGAAAGGAGAAGATGGAGATTTAATACTTGCAGGAACAAAAAGGGTAATCAATAGAGCATGGGCACTTTTGGAAGATTAGAAAGGGGCAGTTATGAAAATAGTAATTTTAGATGGGTATACGGAAAATCCTGGTGATTTAAGCTGGGAGGGGTTTGAAGAACTGGGGGAATTAACGGTATATGACAGGACTCCCAAAGAAAAAGTAATCGAAAGAATTGGCGATGCCGATGCAGTAATTGTTAATAAAACTCCATTAGACAGAGGTGTGTTTGAGGCCTGTCCCCAAATTAAATATGTTGGGGTGCTGGCTACAGGTTACAACGTAATTGATATAAAAGCAGCAAGAGAACGGGGAATTCCCGTATGCAATATTCCGACCTATGGAACTACAGCTGTTGCACAAATGACCTTTGCCCTGCTTCTGGAAATCTGCCATCATATTGCAGAGCATTCAGACGCCGTTAAAAAAGGGGAGTGGTCCAATAATCCTGATTGGTGCTTCTGGAAGTATCCGCTGATTGAACTGGCGGATAAGAAAATGGGAATTATAGGATTTGGCCGAATCGGACAGGCTGTAGGTAAACTGGCAAAAGCATTTGGAATGCAGGTATTGGCCTATGATGCCAATCAGAATGAAAGCGGGAAAGAAATCGGAGAATATGTTGCTTTAGATGAACTTCTTGCACAGTCTGATGTGATTTCATTGCATTGTCCGCTGTTCCCTGAAACAGAAGGAATAATCAATAAGAAAAACATCAGTAAGATGAAGGATGGGGTTATTATCATCAATACGAGTCGCGGACCATTAATTAAGGAAGAAGATTTGGCGGATGCACTGAGGAAGAAAAAGGTTTACGCAGCGGCCTGTGACGTGGTATCCACAGAGCCGATTCTGCCGGACAATCCGTTGCTTGGCTGCTACAACAGTATCATAACGCCCCATATTGCATGGGCACCTAAGGAAAGCCGACAAAGGCTGATGGATGTCGCGGTTTCTAATTTGAAGGCATTTGCAGACGGTAAGTGGACGAATGTAGTTAATTAAGTAACTATTATAAAAACTATTTAAGAAAAGGGGAAAACTTATGAAGAAGAAAGTACTGGCAACTATTTTGGCGGTAGCAATGACGTTGGGGCTGACTGCCTGCGGATCCGGGGGGAACGGTGGGACAGCTGAGAGCAGTGCACCCGCAGCGGCAGAAGTATCGAGTGAGGCTCCGGCAGCCGACACACAGGAAGCTTCGGCGGAGACAGGAAGTGAACAGGAGCCTTTTGAAGGGACAATTACTATTGCCTGCGGTGCGATGGAATCCGAGGCTTTGCAGCAGATTCTGAAGCTTTACCAGGAAAAAAATCCAAATGTAAATCTTGATATTATTGTGACTCAGACAGTTACAGATTTTGAAACGATGATGACAGGCTGGATTGCAGCTGATACGCTGCCGGACATGTATATTGCACAGGTTGGTTCAGTGGAGCAGGGATATGCTGCGAATGGTTATCTTGAACCTTTAACGGATTCAGGTCTTCTGGACAGACTGGTCGAGGGTGACAGAGAACTTATTTCCTATAACGGTGATGTATATGCGTTCCCTATGAATCTTTCAGTATCAGCTATTATTGTAAATAATGGTGTTCTGAAGGAAGCCGGTATTGAACTGAATCATGATAATTATCCTAAATGCTGGCAGGATCTTCTGGATTTATTTCAGAAATGTGTGGATGCCGGTATTGAGAAGCCGGTAAGCCTTGCTGGCCAGGATGCTTCAGCGGTAACTGCGTGGACTTTCCAGTATATTTACCAGGCAATTTACGGACAGAATCCCAACTGGTATGCAGATATTCTCAGAGGAAACGCCGCTTGGAATGATGATCTTTATATGGAAATGTTCAATAAATATTCTGAAATGCTTCCCTACATCGGTGATGACGCCCTTGGAACCGGCGCTGATGGTATGAGAAAGAAATTTATTACTGGTGAGTCTCCTATTTACTTCCAGGTTGCCGGTGAAGTTGGAACTCTGAAGGAACTGGATCCTGAATTGGATATTCTGCTGCTTCCTTCCGCATTTACGGATGATCCGGCGGATCAGACGATTATTTCCGGATTTGACTCAGGAATCAGTATTACCAAGAGTGCAAAAAACAAAGAGCTGTGTTTTGATTTTCTTGATTTTATTACATCCGCTGAAGGGGCAACAATTCTTACGAGTACGGCGGCTTACCTTCCTACTACAAAGGATAACCAGATGGAACTGGATCCTGCGTTTGACCTTATTTACAGTATTTTAAAGAACGATGAGCTGCCTAACAGCCCCATTTTATCCCGTCAGTGGATTCCCGGTGTGAAAGAAATTATGAAGACAGGCCAGCAGAACTGGTTTGCCGGTGAAGATGCCAAATCTGTAGCCGATAAGATTCAGGAAGAGCATACAAGATTAATGGAAGCTGATCCAGCATGGGTTGAGAATTTCCTGGCTAACTACAAAGATAAGTAATACTGATTAGCTGTACATGTTTCGGGCTGTTGGAACATATTCTGACAGCCCGTACTTTTTGGGAGGTGCGCAATGAAACCAAAGTTAAAGACGACAATAGTAGAATTTATGCTGGTGTTACCGGCGCTGGCCCTGTTCTGTCTGTTTGTTGTATATCCGCTTATAGGCGGGATTTACTATAGCTTTACGAACTGGAACGGAATAGATCTGAATATGAGTTTTATAGGTTTTGAGAATTATTTCAGTATATTCAAAGATAAGTATGTGCTTGAGCCATTAGCCAATACATTCATATATGCATTTTTTTCTATGATTTTACTGAATGTCCTTGGACTTATTTTTGCTGTGGGCCTGGAAAGGCTGACAAGAGGAAAAAATTTGATGCGCGCCCTGCTTTTCGTACCTGCTGTCCTGAGTTCCCTGGTAGTAGGATACATATTTAAGTTTGTATTTGGCGAACCGGTTGCAGCATTGGGAAAAATTCTGGGAATTAATGTTATGGCCAATAATCTTCTGGGAAGCAAGGATTTCGTCTTGGCAATGGGGATTTTAGTAGCCACCTGGAAGATGGCGGGCTGGTATATGGTTATTTATATTGCAGGCCTGCAGAATATTGATCAGTCTCTTTATGAAGCGGCAGATATAGACGGAGCTACCGGCTGGAAAAAATTCCGCTATGTTACGTTTCCGTTGATTGCCCCTGCTTTTACTATTAATATGGTACTTTCCGTAGAAAGAGCTTTTAAGGAATATGACCTGCTCTTTGCTTTAACAGGTGGCGGTCCCGGACGGGCAAGCGAATTGATCTCAATGACTATATATAATGAATCTTTTACAAACAAAAGAGCCGGATATGGATCTGCCCTGGGTGTAATTCTTTTCCTGATTATTGTAGCAATTACGTTATTCCAGATGCTTGTATTAAGGAGGCGGGAAAATGACATCAATTACTAAAGCCGAAACAGATAAAAAGAAGCTGAGCAGCAAGAAAATAAAGACAATGATTATTGAAGTGATTATGATCCTTGTAACGGCTGTTACCCTTTATCCTTTTCTTATTATGATCTTTGTCTCACTGAAATCTACAAAAGAAGCATTGATAAGCCCGAATACCTTCCCCTCAGAGCTCCATTTTGAGAACTTTGCAAAGGCTTGGGAAATTATGGGCTATGAAAGGGTGTTCCTAAATACATTAATTATTACAGCAGTCAGTCTTCTTGGAATCGTAGTATGCTCCGGCATGGCGTCTTATATCATCGCCTGGTCAAAGAATACCAAATTCTACAGCTTCCTTTATATCTTTTTCCTGTGTGGCATTATGATTCCTTTTTATACAGCGCTGGTGCCGCTTGTTAAGCTGATGACCGATATCCATATGACAAATTCACTGCTTGGAATGATTATTTATTATTGTGGACGTAATATGCCTATGGCTGTATTTCTGTATGTAGGTTTTATCAGGGGGATTTCAGGAGAGATACTTGAAGCAGGAAAGATTGATGGTGCCAGTGTATGGACATTATACTGGAGAGTGTTATTTCCGATACTAAAACCTATTACAACCACAATTATTGTTCTGGATGCATTAAGTTTGTGGAATGATTTCCTTTTCCCTAGAATGATGCTTACTAAGTCAAATCTGCGGACAATTGCATTATCACAGTTTTATTTTACGGGAGAATATGGAAATAAGTGGGAGCTCGCATTTGCTGCCTATCTGCTTACAATAATACCGATTTTGATTTTATATTTCTTATTACAGAAAAATATAATTAAAGGAGTTGCAGCCGGAGCGGTTAAGGGCTGATGGAGGATAAAACTATGGGGAATGTATGGTGGAAAGAACCTATGAGAGTTTTGCAGTATAATTTGCAGGTTCGTGATACGCCCGGAATGGATGCAGAAAAAATAGCCAGGGAAACGGAAGAAATGGCTGCCAATGTGGTAGTAATGAATGTAGGCGGAATCTATGCCTGGTACCGGAGTAAGGTTAAATATCATCATGTCAATGAGTTTCTTCCGGAAGGACGGGATTTGCTTCAGGAATGGATTGATGCGTTTCATAAAAGGAATATTAAATTCGTGGCCAGGTTTGACTTCAGTATTACGAATGATACCACATATCAGCAAAAGCCCCAGTGGTTTGCAAGGCATAAGGATAAAAGCCCCTACTATAGGGGAGAAAAAAGGATGGGAAACTGGAGTCTGTTTTTGAATACCTGTGCAACTGGGGGATACAGGAATGAGGAAGTAGGAGTTCCTGTCATCAAAGAGGTTCTGGAAAACTATGATATAGATGGGATATTCTTTAACGCACCTTTTGCTTCCGCTTGTTTTTGTGAAAGGTGCCAGGAAAAATATCTTCAGAAATATGGAAAAGAAATGCCGGACAATCCGGATGATTTTGAATCGGATTGGCTTTCCTATTGTACCAAGGAAAATATCGGTGTTATCTATAAAGCCATAAAAGATGTAAGGCCGGAAGTTCCTATGATTTTATATTATTGTCCGTTTACTTCCAAAACAAAGGCATTTGGAAGGTTTGACAGAGATAACATTTATGACAGATATGCTACGGCGGATTTGATATGTACGGAATCACAGAATGTTTTAAGCAATGGCATCAATGAGATTCCGGAAACAATTCATCCGGTGCTGTCCATGAAAGCCGGGCAGACCGAGGATGGTGAACTGTTGCCTTTTGGAATTATTCATTCCTGTCCGGGAATGGACTGGAGACATGTGGGGCTTCCGGAAAACGAATATCTCCCCTGGATGTGTCAGGTGCCTGCGGCAAATGGAACTATCTGGCATTCGGTAACCGGCTATAATGATACGATTACTGATAAGCGAATCATACATACAATAACGGCTGTTGATAAAATGATCGTGAAATGTGAACAGGATATGCATGGCGCTAAAAGCAAGGCGGACGTCCTGCTTTTATGGAACGGTTCAAAAGCTGGGAAAAACTGGGCCGATATTTTGATGAAGGAACATATTCAGTTTGATTTGATGCATGATTATCGCATTAATAAGGAACGGCTGATGACATATAAAGCGGTAATTATACCAGAGGGCTTTCCTGTGAAGGATGGCCTGGATAAGGTTCTCGCAGCTTATGTATCCGCCGGCGGAAGTTTGCTTGCGGAACGATGCGAACCGGATGAAATAACGCAGCTGGCCGACTTTTTCGGTGTGGAAAAAAATGTCCAGAAGGGAGAATATCTGTATGCCAGCTATATGCGTTTTGAAGGGAAAGGCGCACCAATAAAGGAAGGAATGGATACAGATAAAGCCGCATTCAGGGGAGAGGTAAATTACTGTATTCCGTTCCGGGAGACAGAAGTTTTGATGACTCTTGTACCTCCGTTTGCCCCTATGGAAGTAGTCGGTGCGCCGCCTGAAAGAGCATCCATACCTACACCTGTTACAGATATACCGCTGGCAATGCTGCATAGTTATGGAAGCGGAAAAGTGCTGCTGATTCCTTTCAATTATCATATGCTGGCTGCATCATTTCATCTGAAGGATCACTACCGGATGGCTTACAATATGATAAAGCTGCTGTCCGGAGAGGATATGCTGCTGAAAACAAATATGCCCTCAGGAATACAGACAACCTTATATGAAAAGGATAATCAGATCCTGGTTCATCTTGTTAATGAAACAGGACAAAGACCGTTGATGGATACAATTCCGGTATATTCGCTAAGCTGCAGTATTGCAATACCTGAGAAAAAACATGTTATGGCTGTAAGATCTGTAATTGGAGAAGAAAATGTTTCATACAAAGAATCTGCAGGCAGAGTGGAAATATTATTAGATAAGCTGGAAGTATGGGATATGTTGTCCATTGACTTAAAATAGGGGGATAAAAATATGCTTAGCTTAATTAGGAATGATTATTGTGTAACGGATGCAGTCAAATTTGCTTTAGGGGAATTGGAAAAGGTCCTCTCTGACGATAAGGTGTTGCAGCTGGAGGTAAAACAGGACGATACTATAGAAGAACAGGGATATCATCTGACAGTTGAAGGAGACAGATTTCAAATTATTGGCGGCGACGAAGCCGGAGTTATGTATGGAGTTCTTGATCTCGCTAAAAAGGTGGAGCATAACGGCGGCATCAAAGGGATCCAGCCGGCTTCTGTGACACCTTATATTAAAAGCAGGGGAATCAAATTCAATATTCCGCTGGATGCCAGAACTCCCAGCTACTCTGACGCATCAGATTCCGCATCACATAATATAGAAAATATGTGGGATCCTAATTTCTGGACGGAATTTTTGGACAGGATGGCGCTGAATAAATATAATACGCTGTCTTTATGGACGTTATCACCATTTCCTTCCCTGGTAAGAATTCCGGAATATCCACTGGTATCACTGGATGATGTGAAACGAACTACAAGGCCGTTTAAAGCTTCCCTGGAAGGAAGAAATATGTATTCCCCGGATTTTGAAAACAGTCTGGTAACTGTTAAAAAAATAGGTATTGACGAGAAAATAAGCTTTTGGCAATGGGTGATGGAATATGCGAAGGCGCGCTGTATTCAGGTGATGATCTTTACCTGGAACCTGTTTTCTTTTGGGACGGAGCATAATCCGTATGGAATCACGGACAGACAGGACAATCCTGTAACAAAGGATTATATATATTGCGGAACCAAGGCATTGATGCATACCTATCCTTTGCTGGCGGGAATAGGCGTGACTGCTGGAGAAGATATGTTCCGGGATGAAACGGATGTGCCTTTTATTGCAGATTCCTATGGAAGAGGCATCCGGGACGTTCTGGCGGAGACACCGGAGCGGCCGTTCCGCTTTATTCACAGAATGCAGATGACCAGATATGACAGCATAATGAAAGAATTTGAAGAATTTCCGTGTCCTTTTGAAATTAGCTTTAAATATTCACAGGCACATATGTATTCCAATACCAGACCAACATTTATTGATGATTTCTTAGAAGAAAAGAATCCGGACGTTAAAATATGGCTGACTGTAAGAAATGATGATTTCTATATGTATCGCTGGGGTGATCCCGAATTTGCCTATGAGTATTTGAAACAGATGCCGGTTTCCTGTATGCAGGGCTTTTATATGGGACCTGATGGATATACCTGGGGACGGGATTATATGGATAAGCGTGATATGTCTCATCCATTATTCATAGCCAAAATGTGGTATATGTTTATGATCTGGGGGCAGCTTTCCTATAACCTACAGCTGCCCAGAGAATATTTTGAGCACGAGATAAAGAACTATTTCGGAATTAATCAAGAACAGCTTCTGTATGATACGTGGAAAGCGGCGTCCGATATTGTACCGGAGGTTAATTGTACACACTGGCATGATTTTGACTTCCAGTGGTATCCGGAAGGCTGCTGTATGTATGAACCTCAGACCGATAAGCTGGTATTCGCAGACATTAATGAATTCATTTCCTGCCGTAGTGTGCCGGGAGATAACTATTTATCTGTGGAGGAATATTGCAGAGAAAAGGCGGCAGATGAAAACAGCGACAAGATAACGCCCCTGGAGCAGGCTGAGTCTATTTGGAATCACGCAGAAACAGCTTTGGAAGGTGTGGGAAAGCTGCTTGAAGAGGGCACGGCAGGAAAAGAACTTATGAATACGTTGGACGATATCCAGGCATTAGGCTACCTTGGGTATTATTACTCCCTGAAAATTCGTGCAGCAGTTTCACTTTGTATGTACAGGATGACCGGAGAAGCATCACAGCAGGAAGAAGCAGTAGCATTGCTTAAGCAGGCGGAAGGCTATTGGAAGATGTATTCCCGTAAGTCAAAGGAAATGTATAAACAGCAGGTTCTGACAAGATTATGCGGCTGTGTGGATGTAGAACGGTTTAATGAGCAGGTAAAACTGGATGTGTTGTTAGCTATGGAAAAGTAGATTTATATATTAATGGAATATTTGTCAGAGAAAGGGGCTATCAGTAAAGGGATAGCCCCTTTTCTCTGAATAGCTCTCTTATTAGTAGTGATTTATACCAGGATTAGATGTAATAATAATGTTATTTACAGTTTTCATATTAGGTCAGACAGTATGTTGGTTTTTTCCTTTGCGTAATGGAGTTATGAGCGGGCTTTCCCTGGCTACAGTAATTATGGAAGCTGGGGAGACTTCAGGAGCGTTAAAGCAGGCAGATTTTGCATTTAAACAAGGGCGTCAGATTATCATTCCGGAAAATGTGCTAAGTATTCCGAAGATTACATGGCCTCAGAAATATGTCAAGAATGGGGCTGCCGTTGTGAAATTAAAGGGGCTTGTGGTGGATTGAGAAACTGGAAGTATTTTATTCAGGTGACCTTGGACTGTGGCGGGGAGGACTGTAAATGGTTCGGAATGCAGGGTGCAGACGGCCGGATTTCGGCCTGAAGGATGTGTTCGGCTGCTCCTTTACCGGAATTGTCAAAGACACCAGATGGGACAGCTATCAGATGGTGAGGATGGCGCACCCGGTTTTTGCAGGCATGGATATTGAACGAGCGGAAATGATAATGAATGAGTAGGAGACACTCCTTTGCACAAAACAGAAGGCGGATTATGTGCCGACAGATAGAACTGCTGTTGGGGCGGCTTTGTTTATTAGCGATTTACGTATAAATGTTAATTTTTAATTTTTTTGTACGATATGATTTTCTATACCTAAAGCTTTACCGGCTCTTTTTTACAGTCAGCGTGGTAGCTATTCGGATTTGGGATTCCATTGTATAGAAAGTACTGATGAAAATAATTTTTTTCTGGTCAGTTTAAAACATATATTTTTTATGCTTTAAGCGATTATAAATTAGTATAACCTGAACGTTAAAAAACCGTATTTACCATAAAAAGCAGGTGCTGAGGCAGCATCTGCTTTTTGTAAATACGGTTTTTCGGCGTGAACGGATTCATTTTATGCCTTTTATGTTTCGTAAAATTTAAACTTATGCGAAAATTAATATACGTTTTAAACTTACATATTATGGCAATTCTTAACTTGATACCGAGTTTTATTGTATGCCAGGTTTTATATTTTGTCAATTAGTATGTAAAAAATAATACTGAAATGTCATTCTTTGTTGAAAAACTTATGAAAATAAGTAACGTAAGTTCCTTATAGCATAATTTTTTGAATGATATTTAATGTATGTAAGGTGTCGGTTTTTCTGACATGGGTTCAGTTAATTTTTAAACCGTCAATTTTTTCGTCAGGACGAAGGAGGTAGCTATGGCAAGAAAGGGAGAAAATATCTATAAACGAAAAGATGGACGTTGGGAGGGACGTTGCCGGGCGAGAGGAATTGCAGGAAGAAAAACAGGGTATATTTCTGTTTATGGTAAATCCTACAGAGAAGTTAAGGAGAAGCTTTTTATAAAAAAAGAAGAACAGATGTTAGGAAAAAAGAGCGGCGGAAAACTGCCTGCAGGAATGTCAGTGGGGGAGGCTGCCGCTTTGTGGATGGAAGAAAAGAAAGGGGGATGGAAAGAATCTACTTATGCAACCTATCGTTCAATAACAGAAAAACATATTCTGCCGAAATTAGGGACCCTGCCGGTTACAGCACTGGATGAGGATGTTTATAGAGAGTATTTCGAAAAATATAGAAAGCAGCAGGGACAAAAAAGGCTGTCGGAGGGATACCTGCATCAGATACATATCTTATTTGGACAGATCTTCAGAATATTGGAAGAAAAATTCCATTATAGCATGCAGAAGCTGCCATTCTGTACTGCTGTACCTAAAAATCAGCTGACTGATTCCTGTGCTCCAAAAGAGGACAGTATTCGAAAGTTGGAAGCATATCTGATGAAGGAAGCGGAACGGGGAAATCGGACTTGTCTCGGAATTCTGCTGTCGGGATGCAGTGGAATCCGAATCGGTGAGCTTTGTGCGCTGCAGTGGAAGGATATTCAGGTTGAAAAAGGGACTCTGGTGATTCATAAGACCATGCAGAGAATACGTACCTTTGAAAGTGAATGGAATGGGGGAAAGTTAATATCCAAGACCGGAACAAAAATAGTTATTGCAGGGCCAAAATCCCACAATTCCAATAGGGAAATTCCTTTGCCGGAATATCTGCTGAAGTTATTGGTGAAGGAGAGGGAGGATCAGGAAAGGTATATTATGCCGGGGAGGAAGAAGGAGTACACGGAACCCAGAACCCTTCAGTACCAGTTTCAGAGGATATTGAGGCAACTGAATATTCCAGCGTTTAACTTTCATATGCTGCGTCACATTTTTGCCACGAATTGTATTATGCAGGGATTTGATATGAAGACCTTGAGCGAGATATTAGGACATTCCAGCGTGAGTACAACTATGAGGATCTATGTGCATTCAGATATGGAGAGAAAGAAACAACTGATGGCAGGTTACCGGATGGCGGCTTAGAAGGGCGCTTATAATTTCTGAGCCGTCAAAAAAATGGTCAGAAATACTACAGAAATGTAGATAAATGCCGTTTTTAAGATTGTATTTCGCAAAAGTTTAAATTTAGCGAAATGACGGATTCTGAATTAACTAATTTGTTCCCTGATTTTAAATGGCAGACAGGAAGGCGTAAAAGTAATTCAGGTAATACACAGATTGTACACCAGAACAGGGAGTACTGGAAGGTGGGAAACAATGGAAAAGGATACATATGACAGGAAAGCGGCAGGAATAAGAATTCGGGAGAAACGCAGGCAGCTTGGTATCACAATGAAGGAAGCAGCTGAGAAGCTGGGAAGGGTTCCCACTTACTATGCGGATATTGAGAGGGGAAGCTGCGGGATGTCGGTGGAAACAATGATCGCGATTTCAAGACTGTATCATATGTCACTGGATTATCTGATTCTTGGAAAAGAAGATGGCAGGACGGACGCAGAAATGGTAAAAGCGCCTTCAGAAGAAACAGAAGCGGTATATCAACTGCTTAATAATGTATCAAAAAGGGAGAGAATGTATGCGGCGAAGGTACTGCGGACTTTTTTAATTGCATGCAGTGATGTGGGAGTGACGGACGGAGAACTGCATAATGACAGTAATAGTAGAAAGTAGATAAGCAGGATGGAAAATAGATATGGATGGATTTACAGATATTCATTGTCATGTGCTGCCCATGGTGGATGATGGTGCAGAAACAATGGAAATGGCATTGGACATGCTGAGAATTGCTGCAGGGGAAGGCATTCGTAAAATCATATTGACACCTCACCAGAAGGCGGACAGGAAGTGTGTGACCCCTGAAGGAATAGTCAGGCGCATGGGCTGTCTTCAGGAAGAGGCGTTTAAAAGAGAGATTCCGATAAAGTTATATCCGGGTAATGAAATTTTTTATAGACATGGTCTGGGGGAACTGTTGGAAATGGGGAAAATACGGACCTTGGCAGATTCTCGTTATATTCTTGTAGAGTTCCTTCCAGGAGAAGATTACAGCTATATCAGAGATGCATTAAGCCGGCTTGTTTCTTTTGGATACTGGCCCATAGCGGCACATGTGGAGCGATATTTGAATGTGGTTAGGGATTTGCGGAAGGCAGAAGAACTGAAAGAAGATACTGGATGCTATTTTCAGGTGAATTCGGCAAGTGTGCTGGGGCGGCATGGAATGGGAGAAAGAACTGTTACCAGAAAGTTATTGAAACAGGGGCTCATTGATTTTGTTGGAACAGATGCACACAGGAATCATGGGAGCCGAAGCCCGCAGTTAAGAGAGTGCGCGGAATGGCTGCAAAAAAAAATAGGAAGAGAGCACATGGAGAAGCTTTTGATAGTAAATCCGGAAGCAATACTTGAAGATAAGGTCATTTAATATTTAAGAAATTAAAAATCCTTAACGGAATATAACGATTACAGCGGATAAGAAATGGGAATGGAGAAAGTAAGGAATGGAAGAGAACACGATACGGCAGACAGAGGAGATAGAAATTAATTTATGGGAAATCTGTTTGGTGCTTGTACATAATCTGGCATTGATTATTTCTGTGGGAATTATGGCAGCATTGGGAGTTTTTTTGTTTACCCAGCTGGTTATTACGCCTTCTTATGAATCTACAACTAAGATTTATATTTTGAACAAACAGGAAAATGCATCTGTTACCTATTCGGATATTCAGTTGGGAACGCAGCTTACAAAGGACTATGCGGAGTTGATTCAGAGCCGATTTGTATTGGAAGAAGTTGTGCAGGGTATGGGACTGAATCTGACATATGAGCAGATGAAAGGGAAGGTGTCTGTTACCACACCTGCCGATACTCGAATTCTGGCGATTACAGTAAAAGATAAGGATCCGGTGATGGCAATGAAGATTGCAAATGCGATTCGGGAGGCCGCAGCCGTACATATCATGAATGTGATGGATATTCAAGCTGTTAATGTGGCGGAGACTGCCAATATGCCTATGAAGAAAGCGAGTCCGAGTGCGCTGAAGAATACATTCGTAGGCGGCATTCTAGGCGTATTTATAATCATCATTATAGTAATGGTTCGATACATGATGGATGACACAGTGAAGACTCCTGAAGATGTTGAGAAATATTTACAGCTTTCTACACTTGCTGTCATTCCTTTAAATGAAGGTGAAACTGACAAAAAGAGGAAAAAAAAGAAAGTAAAAAGAAGTTAAATAATAGGCAGAAAGATGGAACATAATAGAGTTTTTTCTGTTGTTATTGTGTCGGTGTTTGAATAAGGAATGAAAAAGGAGAAAGCTAGGAAACAATGCAGACGGTAAATTTTAATGCAATAGAAAAACTGGATTTCAGGACAAAGGAAAGTTACAAAACACTGAGGACGAATCTGGAATTTTCGGGAAGGGACAGAAAGGTGATTTCTGTTACCAGCTGTACACCGAATGAGGGAAAGACGAGCGTTTCTTTTCAGTTGGCACTGTCGATTGCAGAAGGTGGAAAGAGGGTCGCTCTTGTGGATGCTGATCTGAGAAAATCGGTATTGAAAGGGAGATACAAGACAAATGCCTCCAAATATGGGCTGTCCCACTATTTGAGTGGACAGGCTTCGATTTCGGATGTTTCCTGTAAAACGAATATTGAAAATTTTTATGTTATATTTTCAGGACCGGTACCGCCGAATCCCAGTGAATTGTTAGGAAATGAAGCATTTCGGTTGCTGTTAGAATATTTAAGGAATGAATATGACTTTGTCATTGTGGATACGCCCCCATTGGGAAGTGTTATTGATGGAGCAGTAGCTGCGCGATATTGCGATGGGACAGTTATTGTTGTTGAGAGTGGCGCTATTAGCTATAAATTTGCTCAAAAGGTAAAAGAACAGCTGGAAAAAGTGGACTGTAGGATTCTGGGAGTAATTCTGAATAAAGTGAATATGAGTGGCAAGGGATATTATGGTGCTTATTATGGAAAATACTATGGGAAATACTATGGAAAGTATTACGGGAATACAGAAGAAGGCGGTCTGCATTCCGTAGTGATACAGAAGGGACCAAAGTCTGCAAAAACAGGACAAAAGCAAGAGGAACATGATTCCTTTCAAAGGGATTATGAAGGAAAAATAGTAAATAAGGCGGAAGACGGTCTGGCGATGACTACTGAAACTGCAGATGATTATAGACGTCTGGCTGATGAGGAGAGCATAATTGCGCTGGACATGGTGCAATTGGATGAATTGGAAGAAGAGATTGAAGTGGTAGAAACGGAGAAGTAGACAAAGGAGACGGTCGATGGATACGAAGAAAATAGCGGCGGTTATTGGCGCTGCAGATGTGGTACTATTAGTGATTTGTCTTGTTTTTTATTTGGGAAGGGACAGAAAAGGTCCTGAGATTTTCTTTAATGAGGAGAATCAGATTGTATATAGTGATGGTATTGATGAGGAGTTGCTGCTAGATGGTGTAACAGCCGTGGATGAGAAGGATGGAGATGTAAGTGACAGCCTTTTGGTGGAAAAGGTGGCAGGGACAAATGGAAAAGAAGTAATAGTGACGTATGTGGCACGTGATAGTTCAAATAATGTTGGGAAAGCTTCCCGGGCATTTGCTGTTGCGAGCAATTATAAAGGCGGTGATGTACTGCCTGTCGAAGCGGAAATCTTCGAAACGGAAGATGATACTGTAATTGAGACCACCACAGAAATAGAAACGGGGAGTGGAATGGAGAACAGTCCTTCGGATAGGGAAGCAGGCAGGGAAGAAATAAATGAAGATGAGAATAATGAGGACAGTATAGCAGGAGAAAATCCAGTCTTAATACTAAATTCAGATGTTATAAATACGAAAAAAGGAACGGCACCAAACTGGAATGAAGTAATAGAGATAATGAGTGATGATAAAGATGATTATAATACACTTTACTATAATTTGAAATTAGTAGGCCAGGTTAAGCTAAATGAAGAGGGAGATTATCCGGTTACGTTATACACAATAGATACTGACGGCAACAAATCAGAAGATAGAAATTTAGTCGTAAAAGTAAACTAATAGGAGATTAAATCCATGAAAGGAAGACTGATTGTCATTGAAGGGTTAGACGGAAGCGGCAAAGCTACACAGGCACAACTGTTATATGACAGGCTGCAGAAACAGGATGTGAAAGTAAAAAAAGTATCATTTCCAGATTACGCTTCCAGTTCTTCGTCTCTGGTAAAGATGTATTTAAGCGGAGAATTTGGCAATGAGCCGAATGCTGTGAATGCATATGCAGCATCATCTTTTTATGCAGTGGATAGATATGCTTCCTTTAAAAAAGACTGGGAACAATTTTATTATGAAGGTGGAGTGATTATTGCGGATCGGTATACTACATCTAATGCAATCCATCAATGCAGTAAGCTTTCTGAGGGGCAATGGGATAGCTATTTGGAATGGTTGTTCTGTTATGAATACATACTGTTAGGAATACCGAAGCCGGATATCGTAATTTATTTAAATGTTGATACTCAGGTTAGTCAGAAACTAATTGCAGGAAGATATCAGGGGGATGAGAGCAAAAAGGATATTCATGAAAGAAATCCTGAATATTTGGAAAGTTCAAGAACAGCAGCTGTTTATTGCAGTAAAAAAATGGGATGGAAAGAAATCAGTTGTTGTATTAATGGGTGTATGAAAAGTAAAGAGGATATTTATGAGGAAATTATAAATTGCCTGGAACAGAATATTGATATCAGTACATTCATTGGAAATAAAGAAAGATAAAACAGTTAATGGGAGTGTAATTATGAAATATGAAGTGATAAACATACGGACAATTGAAAACGAATTTGGTGGTTTATCTTTTTTCGAAGGAGAACATGATATCCCTTTTGCAATTAAGCATTTATGCTGTATCTACAAAACAGACGAAGAGAAAAAGAGGACATTCTATACCGACGCTGCTAGCCAGTTACTGATGTTCTGCCCTTACGGTGAGGTTGAGGTGATTGTTAATGATGGCTTACAGCAGGAATCAATTGTGCTTGATAATCCAGCGATCGGACTTTTGCTGCAGAATGGAATGTGGGAAAAGCTTAATTGGAGAAAAGAAAAAAGTGTTGTATGCGTGGCTGTATCAGAATCGTTGAAGGAGTGTAATGTGGAGGGAGAACTTGTATGAGTAAATGTGTTGATGATGTCAGAATGTTGCAATTCACAAATACAAGAGAAGCTGATGGGCGGGAATGTTTTTTGGATGTGGAAGGTTTAAAGGACGTTCCATTTGAAATCAAACGCATTTTTTATATCTTCGGCAGTGACGGCAGCTTAGTCAGAGGAAAGCATGCTAATAGAAAATCACAGTTTGTATTGCTCAATATTTCTGGGAAAAGCAAAGTTAAGGTTATCGATGAAAATCACGAATATAAGGTTTATGAACTCGATACACCAAACAAAGGAATTTATCTGCCGCAGATGGTTTGGAAGGAGATGTATGATTTCAGCGAAGATTCCATCCTGATGGTTTTGACGAATGAATATTATGACAATAGTGAATATATACGGGACTTTGATGATTATGTAAAAATTTTGCAAGACAATTGGTAATTTGATAATAGAAAGGGAAATTAAAATAATGGACGTTTTATATTCTGTTTTGAAAAGAACCTATGATTTACATAAGGAAGAATATGAAGCAGCAGCTCTTCGTACTTTAAATTCGGGTTGGTATATCCTGGGAAAAGAAATGGAAAAATTTGAACAACAGTTTGCCGGATATTTGGGGGTAAAACATTGTGTGGCTCTTAATTCCGGGACAGATGCGCTGATACTGGCCTTTCGTGCACTTAATATAGGAGAAGGGGATGAGGTTATCTGTCCTGCAAATGCATATATAGCTTCTGTAATAGGCGTAACCGAGAATAAAGGCGTACCGGTATTTGTAGATGCAGACGAATACATGGAAATGGATGCAGATGCAATAGAAGCTAAAATTACGGAGAAAACAAAAGCGATTCTGCCTGTTCATCTTTATGGCCAGCCATGCAATATGGAAAAGATTAAAAAAGTTGCAGATAAGCATAACCTTTTTCTTATAGAGGACTGTGCACAGAGCCATGGTTCTGCATTCAATGGCCGTCTTACTGGTACCTTTGGGGATATGGGCTGCTTTAGCTTTTATCCGACAAAGCCTCTTGGAGCATTGGGGGATGCAGGCGCCGTTGTTACAAATAATGATGAGCTTGCCCAAAAGGTACGGCTTCTTCGAAATTATGGAAGCAAAGTCAAATACCATAATGAAATCAATGGCGTAAACAGCCGAATGGATGAAGTTCAGGCGGCTATCTTGCAGGTTGGTTTGAAATATCTTGAAGCCGGAAATGAAGAGAGGCAAAGAATCGCAAAAAAATATCTTACCGAAATTAATAATCCATTTGTCAGTTTCCAGAATGTATATCAGGAAGCGAAGCATGTATATCATCTGTTTCCTGTTCTGGTTGAAGAACGTGAACGTTTTCAGTCTTATCTGAAAGAGAATGGTGTTGGAACACAGGTGCATTATCCCATTCCTCCATATGTGGCTGATTGCTATAAAGAGTGGGGATATGCATGGGAGGACTTTAGCAATGCCTGCAGATTTGCACAACAGGAGGTCAGCCTTCCGATTTATGCAGGTATGTTGGAGGAAGAAATTGATTATGTGATTGAAGTTGTTAATAGGTTTGTTTAATCCTTAAAGCAAAGTTTTTAAGTATTAAAATGGGAGAAATACAAATGGAGAATGCACAAAACAGTGTTGTGGGAAATTCAAATTTGTTTTCCACAGATGAAGAGCAGGCAGCCCGATATCTTAGAAAGAAAAATTTAGATCGCGTAAACAGCCTGTCGAAAGAAGTTCGCCCTCGAGTTACATTGTATACACGTGTAGTTAAAAGAATGCTTGATGTTATTATAGCTGTGCCAGCATTTCTATTTCTGCTCCCATTTAATGCTGTATTTGCTATATGTACATTTTTTGATGTTGGGATGCCCATATTATATAAACAAACAAGAGTTGGGAAAAATGGAAAGCATTTTACGATAATAAAATTTCGAAATATGAATGAGGAAAAGGATTCGGACGGCCGTTTATTACCTCCAAGCCAGAGAGTAACAAAATTCGGTAGGTTTATGAGAAAATTTTCTCTGGATGAACTATTGAACTTCTGGAGTGTAATCAAAGGAGATATGTCAATTATCGGTCCGAGACCACAGCCGGTATTTGTTTATGAGCGTATGAGCGAACGGCATAAGCTTCGTAGCATAGTTCGTCCGGGACTTGAATGTCCTAGAGTAATTCATGTCGAGAATGAGGAGATATTTAAGTACCAGAGAACCTTTGAAAATGATGTCTGGTATGTGGAAAATATCAGCTTTGCGACAGATTGCAAGATGATTTTCATGCTTGTAAAAATGGTTTTTTCATTAAAGAAAAGGGAAAACCAGGCAAGTGGAAACAGTATAACCTACTTTATTGGTTATGACGAGAACGGAAATGCAATGAGTATGAGAAATTATAGGAATGATTATCATAGCAATTATCAAGATGCTAAACAACAGAATCAGGATATGCCGCAACAACAGGAAAGTGTGGTGGGAGCATGAAAACGGTAGTATTAGTTACAGCGATTGGTACAGTTGCAGCAAGCCATATTGTGTCTGAAATTAAAAAAACAAATGAATATTACATAATTGGTGCAGACATCAATCCTGCAAACCAGATTGCCACATCAGCGGAGGTAGATGAATTTCATAAATTTCCTTCTGCAATAGCAGATATAGAGGGATATATTTCTTTTGTGCTGGACTTTTGCATAAAAAAGAACGTTGAGTATTACTTTGCTATCATTGACGAGGAGGTAGCCAACCTCTCCGCTCACCGTTCTCTATTTGAAGGACATGGAATTAAGCTGTGTATTGCCAATGATTCCCTGATAAAGATATGTCATTATAAAGATAAATTTAATCAATGGATAGAGAAAGAAATGCCGGAAATAGCTGTAAAAACATTTTCTCGGATTGAGGATATAGGTGATACAGATTATCCTCTGTTTGTAAAACCTGTGGAAGGCAGAGCAAGTATTGGCTGCAAAAAAATTTCAAATAAGGATGAACTTTTTCAATATTTAAAGGAAGCGGATATAAAAAATATAATTATTCAGCAGTATGTTTCAGGTGAGATTATTGCAGTTGATCTGGTAAGAAATGCGTTGACCGGCCAAATGTGTCAGGTGCAGCGCACAGAACATCTCAGAAATTCCAGTGGGTGCGGTATAGCAGTAGAAATAATTGATGATCAACAGTTGCATTGTATTTGTGATGAACTTATGCAGAGACTTCAACTGAATGGTGTGGTTAATGCGGAATTTTTCAGAACAGAAACAGGTTATAAAATCATTGAGGTGAATCCAAGATTTTCAGCGGGAACCAGTTTTTCTTGTATGGCAGGCTGCAATACAGTTGTGAGTGCGCTTCGGATTGCCCAGAAGAAAGATTGTTCTTTTGCGGAAGTTATTTCTGGTCAACATTTTGCTAAGAAATATGAAACATACCGTTTGAATTAGATATTAGTATTTGTGCATAGTGGAATAGTAAAATTGGGAGGAAAAATAGTATGTTAGGCTATGATTTACGGGGGAAAAAGCTTTTATTGATCGGTGGAATAAATAATACCGCAGATCTGGTTAACCTTGCTCACAGAAATGGTGTTTTAATAGGGGTCGCAGATTACAATAAAAATACATATCTGAAAAGTCTGGCAGATTTTGCTCACGATATAAGTGTGATGGATGAAGATGCCATAGTTGAGTTATATAAGAATGAAGGATATGACGGAATCATTTCTGCATTTAATGAACGGCTTGGCCCAATTACAAGACGTATCGGAGAAAAATTAAATGTCCCTGTGCCTTTCACAGTTGAACAGTTGCAAATGAGTACCAATAAAAAATACTTCAAGCATGTCTGTATGGAGTATGGAGTTCCTGTCCCAAAGGAAGTTGCTATATCAACAATAGAGGATATACATAGATGTAATATTCCATTTCCTGTAATCATTAAGCCTGTTGACAGCTCAAGTTCTGTAGGGGTCATGCCCTGTTTTACGACGGGAGAATTAGAGATAGGCTATCAAAATGCAATTGCCCATTCACATTCCGGAGATGCTATTGTTGAACAGTATCTTCCGTTTGATGAGGTCAATTTGACTTATATTGCCCAGAATGGGAATATTCAGCTTGCAGCAGTTCATGATCGCTATTTTAATACAGCACAGAAGAGTGCAACCAAAGCTCCGGATTTGTATATTTATCCTTCACGGTATATGGATCTGATCATTGAAAAATATAATACGGCTATTATCCATATGCTACAGGAAATTGGTGTTAAAAATGGTTCACTGTTTATTCAGGCCATTATACATAAGGGACAGATGTACTGTTATGAAGCAGGAATGCGGCTGAATGGCTGTAAAACCTATCAAATTCTGGAATATGAGAATAATTATAATACATTTGAACATTTAATGCTGTTTGCTTTGACTGGGAGTATGGGAAAGCATGTGCAGTTTAATCCCAAAATGAAGCGGTGGTATGCAACTTTGAATGTTTTAGGACAGCCGGGCGCAAGTATTGCTCAGTTTTGTGGAATTGAAGCATTGAATACCTATCCCTGGCTGATTCATATTGCAAGAAGAAACCAGGTAGGAGATACGATTCCTGCGGATTCCGCAGGAACGCTTGTTCAGGATACAACCAGAATTCATTTGTGTGCAGATACAAAGGAACAGCTGATTGAAAGAATAAATAAGGTGAATGAGCTGTATCAAATATTAGATGCAGATGGAAACAGTATTGTATTAACACCACATGATACACAAGAGGTTTATAGAGGATTGGATTACGAATTGTGACAGGATAAGTTGTGACCGGCTATTAGCTTAACAGGAGGAAATGCCTATGAAAAGGATAGCAATTAGTGGAGCAGGAGGTTTTTTGGGTAAAAATTTAATAAAAAAAGCATTTGATGATGATTTTGATGAAATTATTGCTATTACTTCTAAACCTGAACTGATGATAAATGATACAGCTGAGGCCGAAAGGCTTAGAATTATAAATTTAGAAGATTTTCTTAATGGTAGATGTAAAATTGGATCTGATTTTATATTTATTAACTGCCTGTATCCAACGAATGCGGATGGATTCAAAATGGCAGAAGGGCTTTCGAAGGTGTTCAAGGGTATTACCAGAGCAAGAGAGGAAGGTGCAAAAGCAATTATAAACATATCCTCGCAAAGTGTTTATAGTTCCCGAAGAAAATGTCCGGCGAAAGAAACCGACAGATTGTGTTTGGAAACAGGATATGCAGTTGGCAAATATAGCAGTGAAGTATACTGTAAGAGTATTTTTGAAGATTCTGTGTATATGAATATTAGACTTTCAAGTCTTGTAGGAATTGGATATGACCAGCGGATTGTTAATCGTATGATATTGCAGGCACTAAGAGGTGAGCAGTTAAATGTCGCAGGTGGAAGGCAGCGGTATGGTCTGTTAGATGTACGTGACGCAGCGGATGGAATTTTGACTGCTGCCAAAAGTGATTTTGCAAAATGGAAAAACGTATACAATCTTGGCCGTATGGAAAGTATCACCCTGCTAGAGCTTGTCTCATTGATAGCAGAGGTTCTTAAAAACTATGGAGTAACGACAAAGTATACCATAAATGACGGAATAGATATAAGAAATTCATCTATTGATGCGTCAACATTTATGGAGGATTTTGATTGGTTCCCCAGGGTATCTTTAATTCAATCTATAGAAGATATAATAAAAAGTAAACTGTGAGGCAGGGGCGGAAAATGAAAATTTGGATAATTGGCAGGGACTATCCAACAGTATCTAACAATGGGTGGGGATCTTTTGAATTTGAACAGGCAAAACTTCTGGCAAAATATAATCATGAAGTATCTTATATTTCATTGACGCTGAGTTTTTTTAAGAGGGGAGATCAAAGAGGATTCAGATATTTTGAAGAATCCGGAGTTAATGTTTATACATATTCACGGTTGTATTTTCCAGGTAAGGCAGGTATTTATCTTGAGGAGTATGAGGATAACTGCTGGAAAAATCTGTTGGAAAAAGCTAATTCAAGTTCAGGAACGCCAGATGTTATCCATGTACATTATCCTTCGATGATCAGTAGCATCAGTATGATTGAAAAATATAGAAATATGGGTGTAAAAATTTTTGTAACTGAGCATTGGTCAAGGGTCCTTAAAAATACCTTGAAAAAGCATGAGCTGAAAAGGATGATTTATTATGCATCACATGCAAATTGTTTTTTTACTGTAGGAAGTTCGTTACAGACTGCAGTTCAAAGGATAGTTGATGTAACTGTGCCTATGGATGTCATCCCGAATATGGTGTCCCCATTATTTTCACTAAATATCAGTGAAAATAAGAATGACAAAGAGTTTGATTTTATAATGGTTGGTAAATTGACAGCCTCGAAACAATTCGATGTTGTAATAAGACAATTTAGTGAACAATTTGGCGGGAATAAAAATGTAAAGTTAAAGATTGTCGGTTCAGGAGAAGATAAAAACAAATTGAAGAAAATTGCAGGAAAAAGTGAACAAATTATTTTTACAGGTACATTGGGACTACAGGATGTTGCAAAAGAAATTGCTGAGGCGGATGCATTGATTTCATTTAGTAAATATGAGACATTTGGAGTTCCGATAATAGAAGCGTGGGCCTGTGGGAAGCCGGTTATTGCTTCAGCAGGGACAGGAGTGGCCTCATATGTTAATAAAGATCTGGGATTAATTGTTGCTCATGATAAAACAGACCAACTAAGAACGGCAATGGATTATATTTACAAAAATATTTATACATATAATTCCCAAATAATTTCTGAGTTTGCTATGAAGAATTTCAGTGGAGAGACAATATACAGAAAATTGTTTTATTCATATGAAAATTATTAAACTATGTATGCAGCTGATAGGAAGTGAGGAAACATATGACAGACAAAAAAAAGGTCACAATATGTTCTGTCGGAGATTTGATGCTTTGTGATTCTCCTTTATATGTAAGCGTTGGAGTTGGGGCAAATTATTCAAGGATACGAAAGGATTTGTTTTCTGCATGTGCATCTGATTTGAAGAATGCAGATATTACCATTGGAAACTTTGAGGGGGTGGTATGCCATCCTAAGAAAAAGAATTTACAGGAACTTCAGATGGCATGTGAAGAGAATACTATTAAAGATTTAAAACTAAATGGGTTTAATATATTAAATCTTGCGAACAATCATTGTCTTCAGCATGGTACAAATAACTTTTTTCGGACAAAAGCGGTATGTGAACAGAATGGTATACATGTCAGTGGAATAAAAGGGGAAAGTCCATATGTTATAGGTATTAATGGTATAAAATTGGCTTTTCTATCTTTGTGTGTACATTATGAATGGTATGAACCCAATGATATTCAATACGAGGATAATATTGAAAGAATTTTTAGTGAAACTATAAAAATTAAAAATAAAGATCCTAAGACAATAATTGTAATCTCTGTTCATTGGGGAGACGAATTTTCTACATTTCCCTCCAATGCACAGATTGCACTTGCACACAAATTTGTAGAACTTGGTGCCAATATTATACTGGGGCACCATTCTCATGTATATCAGGGAATTGAAAAATATAAGGGTTCTCTTATTGTATATGGACAGGGAAATTTTATTTCAGATATGATTCCTGTATTATGTCGCCAAACAGGAATTGTCCAAATTACTATAACAGAAAATGACAATAATTATGATATGGATTATGAACTTATCCCGTATTACATAAATGATAATTTAATACCGGAGATAAGTAATTCTGCATGGTTTACTGACAGACAAAGAGAATTGGAGCTGGCAGTAAACAATAAATTCTCGGATGACTATTACTGGCAGAAGGTATCACAAAATCATAGGGAATGTCATGATGCATTCAGTAAGTTTTTTCTGAGACATATTGGATCTTATAAAGTAAATATTTCCTGGAAAATGATATTTGAATTTATCAGACGAAAATTAGATAAAGTAACAGGAAACTCCAGTTTTGGAAGAAAAGGAAGCATGGAACAGGAGATATATGCGGCATTGGAAAGAACAGGAAAGAGAATATAAATTGAGGAGTTAGATTGTGAAATATAAAATTAATCGAAAAATTAATATTTATACGCTGCTTTATAACACGATCCTTTTACTTTATTTCCGTCCAGCCCCATATGTTATAGGAAATGGATGGTATCGATTATTATCTTATTTTCTTGTTTTAGTTTTTACTATTGTGTTAATAGATTGGCTTATATCAATTATTACCCGGACTATTCGGTTTTCATGGGCTATTGTATTACTTGTTGCAATGTATGGCTGGTTCCTTTGTGGCTCAAGTATTCTAAATCTTTTGTATGGAAATTCTGTTGATTTTTCAGGTGGCGCACTTAACTTCGCAACGGTTGGAGGATTGATTTTATTATGTGAGTTGGGCCTTTCGAAACGTCCCAAAATTTATTTGTCATCTTTTGTTAGTATTGGAAGTATAATGTGTTTTTTGAATGCAGTAACAATTTTTGTATATGGAAAAAATGGAGGAATGAGAGAGAAAACTATTGTAAATGGTATTCGTTTATCCTCAAACTATTTTTTCTTAGCTGAAGATAATGCTACTATATTTTGGACGTTTCCAGTATTAGTTATTATTTGGATTTATTATTTTAGGTTTAACAGAACAAGTAAAATGAGAATATGGGCGTTTGTATATTCTGCCGCTACTATTGGTTCTTATATTTATATGAATTCAGTTACTGCTATGATAATAAGTTTTGCTGTAATCATTTTTGTTATTCTCTTGTATCGATCATTAAAATACAATCGGAAAGAAATAGGTATATTGCAGATGATAACACTTAGTAAAGCTTTTTTAGCAGGCTATATTTCTTCTCTTCTCCTTGTATTTACAAATTTTATTAACTTATTTAAAGATATCATTATAAATCTTTTCAATAAGGATATGACGCTGAGTACACGAATTTTTATTTGGGAAAAAGCAATGGTCCGAATAGTTGAATCTCCCTGGATTGGCTATGGAAATGAAAATAGTGATATAACAACAAGGTTCATTGGAATTAATCATACACATAATTTTATTTTGGAAATATTATATCGTGGTGGTATTGTAGGTTTTACATTGTTTACATTGACATTGCTTTATTGTGGATATATTAGTTTACGTTCGAAGGGGAAAATATTATATATTTTTTTGTGCGTTTCAATTCTGATTTTTTTTGTGGCGCTTTCCGTTGATTTTGCCTTTTACCGGTATCCTTATGTTGTTTTAATTGTATTTGCGTTACACGTTGAACTACACGGTACTACTTTTGATAATATGCGTAATTATAATGTATAATTTTGAAAGTTTAAAGTATGCTTATGGAGAGTATATATGAAAAATAGGGCAAAATTTCTTTCTAATTTAAAGTTTGCATTTACTGCGCAGTTGGTATCGTTAACCTTAAGTATATTGCTGTCGCTGGTTGCACCTAAGATATTAGGTGTGGAAATGTACAGTTATTGGCAGTTATTCATATTTTATACTACATATGTTAATATATTTCATTTTGGAATAAGTGATGGACTCTATTTAAGGCTGGGCGGAAAAAAGTATAAGTCGCTTAATTATAGGTTATTGGGCTCTCAATTTTATTTATCACTTACCTGGGAGATATTGATTGCAGGAATTATAATACTTGCGGGCTGTTTGGGAGTTGGAAATTCGGAGCGTTCCTTTGTAATTATATGTGTAGCTATTTATATGCTGGCAGATAATGGAATTGCCTACTTTGGAATGATATTCCAGGCTGTGAATGACACTAAAAAGTTTTCAATTAGTGTTATAACAGATAAAGTTTTTTTCATTGGGTATGCTATTATACTCATTTTGTTAAAAACCACAAGCTACCGACATTTTGTTATTGGATACATAATATCAAAATACTGCAGCTTTGTTTTTATAGCATTTCTGGGCAGGGCGATTTTATCACAAAAACCATACAAGATTTTAAGTGTTTTAGGAGAAGTTAAGACCAATATTAGTGCTGGATTACCACTTATGTTAGCTTCTTTCGCATCAAATTTTATTGTCGGAGCGGCAAGATTTGTAGTTGATAAAGCATGGGGAATAGAGCAGTTTGGTAAGTTTTCATTTTCTGTTTCCATGACGAACTTTTTTCTGCTGTTTGTTCGTCAGGTAAGTATGGTATTGTTTCCTGCACTGAAGCGTGAATCAGAGAAAAAATTAAAGCCATTATTTTATACAATTAAATCAGGGTTAAATATTTTGTTGCCGCTGCTACTTTTGGTTTACTATCCTGGCGCATGGATTTTGGGGCTTTGGCTTCCGCAGTATAAAGATAGCTTAATATATTTAGGACTTCTGTTACCACTGATTGTATTTGACAGTAAGACACAAATGCTGTTTATTACATATTTAAAAGCATTTAGAGAAGAGAGAAAAATTTTATATATAAATGCGATATCTGTAATGTTAAGCCTGATTTTAAGCGCTATTGGGGCTTTTGTGGTAAAAAATATTAATTTCATTACTATAGCATTGGTTGTTGTGACATCTATCAGAAGTATTACAATGGAAAGTTATATTTCTAAAAAATATTTTGAAGATGTCAGATGGAAGGATATTCTCACAGAACTTGTGGTTGTGAGTGCATTTATTATTATTACTCTTGGCAATAATCGTTTGCTGGCGTTTGCAGAATATTTAGCGTGCTATGTAATTTATTTATTATTCAATAAGAATAGTGTATTGCAGCTATTGCGGACTGTGATTGCGAGATTGTCGAAAAAAAAGAAAAAATAAATCAAAGACTTTGTTACAAGAATCAATATATTAAAATTGTTTAGTTCCCATAAGAAAGGAATTTTATTATGTGTGGAATAGTCGGTTTTACTGGTGAAAGGAAAGCTGCGCCTATTTTACTTGACGGGTTATCAAAACTTGAATATAGAGGATATGATTCAGCGGGGATTGCTGTTCGCGATGGCTCTGCCGACGCAGAAGTGATCAAGACAAAAGGAAGGCTAAGTAATCTTTATAACAAGACAAACGGAGGAGAATCAGTCAATGGTTCTTGTGGTATTGGTCATACTCGTTGGGCAACACATGGTGAGCCATCTGAAAATAATGCTCATCCGCACTATTCTGATGATATGAATGTTATTGGAGTACACAATGGTATTATTGAGTCCTATCAGGAGATTAAGGATAAGCTGATTCGTAGAGGATATTTATTCCATACTCAAACTGATACAGAAGTACTCATTAAATATATTGACTATTATTATAAGAAATATAAGATGGGACCAATTGACGCTATTGCAAAGACAATGGTTAGAATTCGCGGTTCTTATGCCGTAGCAGTAATGTTTAAGGATTATCCGGGTGAGATTTATGTGGCTCGTAAAGACAGTCCGATGATTCTTGGAATTAAGGACGGAGAGTCTTATATAGCGTCTGATGTTCCTGCAATTTTGAAGTATACCCGAAATGTCTACTATATTGGTAATATGGAAATGGCAAGATTGTCCGGAGGGGAGATATCATTCTTCAATCTGGATGGTGAGAAAATAGAGAAGGAACTGACGGAAATTAAATGGGATGCAGAGGCTGCTGAAAAGGGTGGTTATGAGCATTTCATGATAAAGGAGATTCATGAGCAGCCCAAAGCTGTGAAAGACACGATTAACTCGACAATAATTGACGGAAAAATTGATTTGACTTCTGTTGGCTTAACGGAGGAATTAATTCAGAGTATTGATATGATCCATATTGTTGCCTGTGGTTCGGCCTACCATGTTGGAGTGGCAGCACAATATGTGATTGAGGATATTGCGAGAATTCGGGTAAGGGTGGAATTGGCATCTGAATTCAGATATCGCAGACCACTTCTGAATAAAAATGATCTGGTTGTTGTTATTAGCCAATCTGGGGAGACTGCTGACACATTAGCAGCATTACGGGAAGCAAAAAGCCAGAATATCCATACACTTGCGGTGGTGAATGTGGTAGGTAGTTCTATTGCAAGGGAAGCAGATAATGTTTTCTATACTTTGGCTGGTCCTGAAATTGCTGTTGCAACAACAAAGGCATATAGTGCGCAGTTAGTATGCTGTTATCTTTTAGCAATCCAGATGGCAAAGGTCAGGGGGAAGATCGATGGTAAAAAGTATAAACAGTTAATAAGCAGCATAGAACAGCTTCCGTGGCAGATAGAGAAAACATTGGATAATACAGAGCGTATTCAATGGTTTGCCGCAAAGTTCGCTAATGCAAAGGATATCTTTTTTATTGGACGGGGGGTAGATTATGCTATTTCTCTGGAGGGGAGTCTTAAGATGAAGGAGATTTCCTATGTTCATAGTGAGGCTTATGCTGCAGGAGAACTGAAACACGGCACAATCAGTTTGATTGAAGAAGGCACTTTGGTTATTAGCGTACTTACACAAAGTGAACTATATGAGAAGATGGTAAGTAACATGGTTGAGGTTAAGAGCCGTGGAGCTTATCTCATGGGGCTGACCAGTTTTGGTCATTACGACATAGAAGATACTGTGGATTTTACAGTGTATGTTCCTAATACAGATGAACATTTTGCAGCCTCACTGGCTGTTATTCCTCTTCAGCTAATGGGATATTATATGAGTCTGGCAAGAGGGTTGGATGTTGATAAGCCGAGGAATCTGGCCAAAAGTGTGACAGTGGAATAAAAGAGAAAAGGGAATAGAGTATGAAAGGGATTATTTTAGCCGGAGGCTCCGGTACAAGATTATATCCGTTGACGATGGTAACAAGCAAACAGCTACTGCCGGTTTATGATAAACCGATGATTTATTATCCGTTGTCTACTTTGATGTTGGCAGGAGTCAGGGATATCATGATTATATCCACACCAAATGATACACCGCGATTTGAGCATCTGCTGGGAGACGGTAGTCAGTTTGGTATAAAGCTTTCTTATGCAGTTCAACCAAGTCCTGATGGACTTGCGCAGGCATTTTTAATCTGCGAGGAGTTTATTGAAGATGGGCCATGTGCATTGATATTAGGGGATAATATTTTCTATGGTAATGGTTTGGGAAAGAAATTGAAAGCTGCGGTAGATAATGCATATGAAGGAAATGCCACGGTGTTCGGCTTCTATGTAGAAGATCCGGAACGGTTTGGGGTAGTAGAGTTTGATGAGGATAATAATGTACTTTCTCTGGAAGAGAAGCCCAGTCAGCCAAAGAGCAACTACGCCGTGACGGGTTTGTATTTCTATCCATCCGGAGTCAGCGAAATGGCGAAGAGGGTAAAGCCCAGTGCGCGTGGTGAGTTGGAAATCACTACATTGAATTCCATATATCTGAATGAAAAAAAGCTAAGATGTGATGTAATGGGCAGAGGTTTTTCCTGGCTGGATACTGGGACAATGGACAGTCTAATACAGGCGTCAGGATTTATACAGATGATTCAGAATATGCAGGGGGTGGTCGTATCTGCTCCGGAAGAGGTAGCGTATCGTTATCATATGATTGATAGGGAGCAGCTGTTGGAAGCTGCGAATAAGTATGGAAAGAGTAATTATGGTAAACATCTTAAGGCTGTAGCTGAAGGGAAGATGCCCAAGTAATATACTTTCTTTAAACGTAATATGTTTTTAGATATAACGCTGTCTGATAATGCCTAGTACAGCTTAATAATGGTATTAGCGTCCGGCCGACCGGATGTTGATATAAAGAAACCACACACAAAAACTAAGAAAGGGGGATGATTGACATGAAAAAGAAAGTGGCAATTGTTCTTTCAGTAATTCTCGCATG
>PPYE01584655.1_pt1 | contig 205659 bp, 183 predicted proteins | sample 1559881 | NCBI WGS metagenome assembly PPYE01 (sample SAMN08240022, study PRJNA423297) | Human gut metagenome, whole genome shotgun sequencing project.
CGCTAATTTATCAGGCTTTTCACTTTTTCTTTTGTTCTCTCAGCCGGTTCGCTTAGCGCCCTGTGCCGTGACAACGAGGGCGCATTATAGGGAGTTTTGTGAAGCTGGCAACACTTTTTTTTGATTTTTTTACCGACCGTTTAATTTTCCAACAAATTTAACTTAAAGCGCCAATTTTCTGAGCATTTTAAAGCCAAAATCGGCTAAAACCGGTTTTAATAATTCACTATACTCATCTTCTTTAAGACAGTAAGCAAAACTAATTTCTTTTGAACCTCTGATTTTATCTTGATTTACAACTAACCACGCAGTTCTTCTTGCAATTGCACCACCAGAATCAATAATTCGAGTACCATCAGGCAAAACAGAAAGTAACTCTTCTTCTAATAGAGGAAAATGGGTACACCCTAATACTACCGTATCTGGTGGCTCTTTCATTTTAAGCCAAGGGGCTAAAATTCTACGTAGCTCATCGCATGACACCTTTTCGCCATGCAGTTTTTTTTCAGCCAACTCCACCAGCTCTGCTGAACCTAATAGATGCACTTTACACTCTGTCGCAAAGCGTTCGATAAGCTCATGAGTATAAGGTCGCTTAACCGTTGCTCTTGTGGCTAATAGACCGACCACACCATTACAGGTAAGTTTTGCTGCAGGTTTAATCGCAGGAACAACACCAACAATGGGGATATCAGTAAATTTAGCACGTAAAGCAGGCAGACTTACTGTACTTGCTGTATTACAAGCGATCACAATCGCTGCTAACTCATGCTGTTGCGCGACAGCACTGACGATACGAACGACACGCTCAATAATAAACTCTTGTGGTTTCTCACCATAAGGAAATGCTTCATTATCGAAAACATAGATATAGTGAGCATCCGGCAGTTTTTCACGGATCTCTCGATAAATAGATAAACCGCCAACCCCTGAGTCAAAAACTAAGACAGTGGGATTAGCGGTAGATTGTGCATCAGAAGTTGTAGCTTCCGGTGAGGAAATATTCACGTCCTGGCGTGCGATAGCCATAAGCTGTCTCATAATCTTTATCAAACAGGTTGGCTATTCTACCACGAATTGAGAGATGAGATGTAATAGGATATGACGCAGTTAAATCCCAAAGACTTACCCCACCTAGTTTTATTCTTTTCGTAGGATATTGGTTAAAGTCCGTATCATAGCGCTTTCCTATATATTGATAATTAATTCCAATATCTATATCTGCGATATTCCAATCTACTTGATACTTAAGCTGTTGCTTTGCTCTTCTGCTTAATAGTTTATTATCACTATCTCTAGCATCAAGGTACTGCAATGTTAATTGATGATGTAATAATCCAGTATCCATCTCACCAACCCATTCAGCACCTTTTATTTTAGCTTTATTGTAATTAATGTAAGTGTTATCTCTAAAAGCAATCAGATTATCAATATCATTTTGATATAGAGATAAACGCCAATCAATCCCTTGAGTTAACCCTTCAACGCCCACTTCCCACTGCTTACTTTTCTCTGGTTTTAAGTTGGGATTACCTTTTGTGTTCCATGCAGGATTATCCGCATAAAGTTGCCCCAATGTAGGAGCCTTAAATGCCGTACCATAAGAAGCAATTACTCGATAGTTATCGACGAACTCCCAACTTGCACTGGTTTGCCATGTAGTATGCCAGTTAAATTCATCGTGGTGATCAGAACGAATAGCACCTTCGACGATAACTGAACTAAGTTGTTTTTGAGATGTGAGATATAGCCCAGTATTATCAATTGTTCTTTGATGAGGTACTGATGCTGAATTCGCTTCAATCGTTTGTCTTTGCCAATCCATTCCAGCGCTGATCATGCCACTTGGAATTAAAAAGGTGTTCCCCCATTGAACATTATATTGTTTAGAATTATCTACAGAAGAGCCCTTACCATCACGGCCATTTGTTGAAATGTAGTTATAGTCTTTAGTTTGGCTATACACCGTAATTAATTGACTAAAATAGGAATCACCACTGAACTTAATACCCGCTTCATAATTACGATTATAAGTTTTACTTTGATCTGTATTACCGGGATAAGATGCAACATAAGTAGTACGATTATCATAACCATACCCTTTCATGTAGCCTTGAAAGTTATCATTAAAAATATGGTCGATACCAAACCAATAGGATTTATTCATAAATCCATGTCTGTCATGAAAAGGGGCGGCAACAGGGACAGAATCATCCGTTGCATGTATTCCCTTAGTATAAGTATATCCACCTGCCGCAGATAATGTGGTTCTCTCACCTACCTTTTGTTGTATTGAACCATTGTAATTTTGATATCCATGGCTTCCTATTCCTGCATTTAACGTTAAGCCATCATTTGGGCGTTTCGTTATAAAATTAATGACCCCACCAATCGCATCGGAGCCATAAACAGCCGAACGAGGGCCTCTTATATATTCAATACGTTGTACTAAAGAAAGAGGCAGTTGACTCATATCGTAAGAGCCAGAAATCCCTGCTTGGTTAGTACGTACACCATCAATTAATATTAATACATGTCTTGAGTCAGTTCCTCGCACAAAGACTGAACTCATCTGCCCTATACCACCACTTTGTGCTACATCAATCCCTGGCATTCTACGCAATACATCAAGCACACTATTGCTCTGCCAGCGATCGATCTGTTCACGATCAACAATAGTCACTGGCGCTAAAATAGAGGAGGTAGGTTGTTGAAAACGATTAGCAGTCACACTCAATGTATTATCAGCCTGTGCAAATAGGTTGAAACTGCTCGTCATAACACTTAAAGCAACACTTGAAAGAAAAAATACTTTTTTATTATTCATGAAATCTGCATCCAACAGAAATAAGTAGCAGGATGCCGCCAAAATTAAATAAAACGCGTACTTAATTTTACATGCGACAAATGTTCGGCAGGTCTTCGGACTCTAGGTTAAATACTCTGAGCATTTAAGATAATGACTTCCCACAGCACTGATTTTGGTGCATTGCAGTGTCTTTTATTATCCTTGATCCTATTACCGCTGCGCGTCAGTTCTGGCTTTGCACCAGATTCCCTTTTCACTCCATATCGGAGACCGAATCGCTATGCTACGATGCCAACTTCACTGAGTCCAGAAATTGAACATGAAGAATACTGGACATCTTCATGAGGATCTCTACAATTTCGCTCGCTTAACTTTATTACTGCCAAAAACAAGGCGAGATACCATGCAAAATTCATTACCAACGCAAACATACCAGTCTCAACTGAATGAAAAGACCGAACGCCTACAAAAGATGATGGCACCTTTTAATGCGCCTAATGTGGAAGTTTTTTCATCACCAGAACAACATTATCGTATGCGTGCAGAATTTCGCATCTGGCATGAGCAGGACGCTCTGTATCATATTATGTTTGATCAAGAGACTAAGCAGCGTATCCGCGTTGACCAATTTCCAGTGGCGAGTCAACTGATTAATCAGATGATGGTAGCTTTATTGGCAGAAATAAAAGATAAACCAACACTGCGCCATAAATTATTTCAAATTGATTATCTTTCAACCTTAAGCAATAAAATCATTGTATCGTTGTTATATCACAAAAAAATTGATGAGACTTGGCAACAAGAAGCGACAGCATTACGCCAAACATTAATTGCTCAGGGGTTTGATGTGCAATTAATTGGCCGTGCATATAAAACTAAAATTATGCTCGATAATGATTTTGTCGATGAAGTATTACCTGTTGCTGGTCAACAGATGATCTATCGTCAAGTAGAAAATAGCTTTACCCAACCTAATGCACAGGTCAATATTAAGATGTTGGAATGGGCACTATCAGTCACTGAAAACTCAACCGGTGATCTGTTAGAGCTTTATTGTGGTAACGGCAATTTCTCTCTCGCCCTTGCGCGTAATTTTAAGCGAGTGCTGGCCACTGAGATAGCGAAGCCTTCAGTGCATGCAGCGCAATATAATATCGCGATGAACCATATTGATAATGTTAAAATTATTCGTATGTCAGCGGAAGATTTTACTCAAGCAATGAATGGCGTAAGGGAATTTAAACGCTTAGAAGGGATTAATCTACAAGATTACCAATGTGAAACTATTTTTGTTGACCCACCACGCAGTGGTTTGGATGAGAAAACTGTTGAGTTGGTCAAGAATTACTCGCGCATTTTATATATCTCTTGTAATCCGCAGACTCTGTGCCAGAATTTAGAAACGCTGATCAAAACTCACAAAATCAGCAAGTTAGCACTTTTTGACCAATTCCCTTACACCCATCATATGGAATGTGGTGTGTTATTGGAGAAAAGATAACTTTTAGTTTTAGAAGTTATAGTAGAAATTACCACTAAAACCCCAATAAAAACAAAACACCAGTAAGTGCACTTACTGGTGTCAAAATCTCGCTGTGTTTACAACCAAAAGCTGATAACAATTAATATTGCTCTGCTTGCGATGCTTTCTCAGCGTCTTCTTCCTGTTCACGTAGGCGTTTACGCTGTTTAATTTGACGATAAATCCATAGAGCAATAATCACAATACATACAGAAGAGAAGAAGTTAGAGCCCATTTCAGGGTTAGAGGTTTTTAAATAAGCATTGTAACCAAATAGCCCTAATAAAAAGAATGAGAAAATTAACTTAGGCATACCATCAGTCATTGGTTGATTTAAATAACGTTGGTATAAGCAGTAAACAGCTAGAACTAAACTAATCAGTGGAAAAATAGACCAAGGTCCAGTAAGTGGGTTAAATAAAGTTGAGTAACTACCATGTAAAGCAACACCGATAACTACGGAAAGTAATAGTGTGCTTTTTTCACAGCGATTTTGTTCCATCATTTATCTCCTTTCTGATGCATTTTTTTCTTTATTTCGGGGTTATTTTGTAGAGGTGTTTCTAAATCACGTCGATACCAATAGTAAGCGCCTTTGGCAATCATCCGTAGTTGTATTACTAATCTTTCTTCTAATTGTTGGCGTTTTTCAATATCAATATCTAATGCTTCTGCCCCTGCACTAAATACGATAGTCACCATCGCTTCAGCCTGCATTTCAGTAAAATAACGTGGCATATTACTTTCTTGCTCAAGATAGTCTGCCAGTTCTGCAATAAAATGTTGGATCTCTCGTGCGACAGCGGCACGAAATTCAGCAGATGTGCCAGAGCGTTCACGTAACAATAATCGAAAAGCATTCGGATTATTACCAATAAATTCCATAAAGGTAGAAACCGATGTACGGATCACACTTCCACCTTTAGCAATACGCTGTCGTGCTTGTCGCATCAATTGACGTAGCATCAGTCCACTTTCATCGACCATAGTTAACCCCAACTCATCAACATCTTTAAAATGACGATAAAATGAGGTAGGTGCAATACCCGCTTCTCGCGCCACTTCTCGTAAGCTTAGGCTAGTAAAACTACGTTCTGCACTGAGTTGGCTAAAAGCTGCTTCAATCAAAGAACGGCGGGTTTTTTCTTTTTGTTTCGCTCTGATGCCAATATTATTACTCACAGCAATCCTGATAATCCAAATGTGGTTTATAACCAATATATCAAATTTTTACAGAAAATAAGTACGTACCGTTATCCATAACGACACATTCAGATAAAAAACTAAATAAAGTGTGACTAATGCCCCTAATGTCAATTGGGCTATTATTCATTCTAATGTTAATATGTCGTTGTCGTTTTGTATAAAACAGGTCTCTTCCTATGCAACATTCTCATTTCGATGCAATTGTAATCGGTTCAGGTCCTGGTGGTGAAGGCGCGGCCATGGGGCTGGTTAAACAAGGAAAACGCGTCGCCGTCATTGAACGTTATGATCAAGTCGGTGGTGGTTGTACTCACTGGGGAACTATCCCTTCAAAAGCTCTACGCCACGCGGTCAGTCGTATTATCGAGTTTAATCAAAACCCGCTCTATAGCGACCAATCTCGCCTGATCAACTCCTCTTTTTCTCAAATACTACGCCAAGCCAGCACGGTAATCAGTCAACAGACTAAAATGCGTCAAGGCTTCTACGAGCGTAATCATTGTACGATGTATTCAGGCGAAGCTGCTTTTATTGATGATCATAGAATTAGCGTACGTTATCCTGATGGTACTTGTGATATTCTCAGTGCAGATAATTTTATTATTGCCACAGGCTCTCGCCCTTATTGCCCACCGGATGTTGATTTCTCACACTCTCGTATTTATAACAGCGATACCATACTCGACCTTGAGCATGAACCTCGCCATGTCATTATTTATGGTGCTGGGGTCATTGGTTGTGAATACGCTTCTATTTTTAGAGGTCTAAGAGTAAAAGTTGATTTAATTAATACTCGTGATCATCTACTGTCATTCCTTGATCAAGAAATGTCAGATGCACTCTCTTACCATTTTTGGAATAACGGTATTGTTATTCGACACAATGAAGAGTACGACACCATCGAAGGCGTTGATGATGGCGTTATTGTTCATCTAAAATCCGGTAAGAAAGTCAAAGCCGATTGTCTGCTTTATGCTAATGGTAGAACGGGTAATACCGATACGCTTGGTTTGGAAAATGTTGGGATCAAAACCGATAGCCGTGGACAAGTGGCAGTTAATGCGCATTATCAAACCAGTTGTGAACATATCTATGCAGTGGGTGATGTGATTGGCTATCCAAGCTTAGCCTCTGCGGCTTATGATCAAGGGCGCATTGCGGCACTTGCGCTTACCACAGGCACCTCGGAAACGCATTTAATTGAAGATATTCCAACGGGTATCTATACCATTCCAGAAATCAGCTCTGTGGGTAAAACGGAACAGCAACTCACCGCAATGAAGATCCCCTATGAGGTCGGTCGTTCACAATTTAAGCATCTTGCTAGGGCCCAAATTGCGGGTATGAATGTCGGTAGCTTAAAAATTCTTTTTCACCGTGAAACCAAGCAAATTTTAGGTATTCACTGCTTTGGCGAGCGCGCTGCTGAAATAATTCATATCGGCCAAGCAATTATGGAGCAGAAAGGAGAAGGCAATACTATCGAATACTTCGTTAATACCACCTTCAACTATCCAACCATGGCGGAAGCCTATCGCGTTGCTGCTTTAAATGGTTTAAATCGCTTATTTTGATGCTGCTTTCTTAGCCTCATAAAATGCGGTCATATGATCACGGATTGTCTCTGCTAATTGTTCATAACGATTACGCAAAGGCGATCCGGGGCGATAAGCCAAAATAATAGAACGTGATGGATTAGGTGAAGTACAATCTAAATAGCAAACGCCATCGCGTTTTTGTGCTTGAGGTACCGCTAAATCAGGTAAAAGTGTAATACCACTTCCTGCAGCGACCATATTACGCAATGTTTCTAAACTAGTTGCTCTAAAATGGGTATCTTCTTTAGCCCCTGCTTGGAAACAAAAACCTAAAGCTTGATCACGTAAGCAATGCCCATCTTCTAACATTAATAAACGTTGGCCTGCTAAGTCCCCCATCGGCACTGATTTGCGATCATGCCATGGATGCTCATCATAAATAGCTAATTTCATCGGCTCTTCAAACAAAGGCACTTCTATAAAAGGGGCACTCTCTTTTACCATGGCTAAAATAGCACAGTCGAGTTTACCGCTATCTAGCTGAGCTAATAAGCTATTGGTTTGTGCTTCGTGAAGATACATCTCTAACTTAGGGTAGTTTCTATGTAATTCGGGAATAATATGCGGTAATAAATAAGGTCCAACAGTAGGAATAAGCCCAATATGTAACGGCCCTGCCATACTCTCACCTTGTAGTGATGCCATTTCTTGTAGCACTTTCACTTCACGTAATACCGTTTTCGCTTGCTCTACTAGCAATAATCCCTGCTGGGTAAACAGTACTTTGCGACTGGTTCTTTCAAGTAACATAACGCCTAATTCGTCCTCAAGTTTACGAATTTGGCCACTTAATGTTGGCTGGCTCACATGGCAAGAATCTGCCGCACGGCGAAAATGTTTATGCTCAGCTAGAGCCACCAGATATTCCAAATCACGGATATTCATTGCAGATCCCATACTTATTACTGATAGTTAATAGCTATAGATAATATAACAACTGATAAATTTTTCTATCAATCGTGCGTTATTGTAACGTGATTTTTTCATCTTTTATCAATAAATGGTGATATATCAATTGATTAAACTATTATTATCGGTAAGCGTCCATAAAAAAGCAGGGCAGTTCATGAGCCACCCTGCTTTTTTTGAATAATCTGTCAGTTATACAATGGGATAAAACTACTCATCCATATTAAGCTGTTTTTTGGCCTCAGTAATGGCATAAGAAACCTGCTGTTGAGATACTCCACCTTTTGCTAATCGTTTATCTAAACAAGATTGCAATGAAAGGATCTCGTAAACTTCAACGGTAATTTTGCTACTAAACTTCTGTAATTCAGATAGCGCCAACTCTTCAAGCGCTTTACCTTGCTCAATTGCACTAACAACAACTTCACCGACAATATGGTGAGCTTGGCGAAATGGCACCCCTTTTGCGACTAAATAATCAGCAAGCTCTGTCGCATTGGCATAACCTTGTTTTGCAGCCTCTTCACAACGAGGACGGCGAACCTGCAACCCATCAAGCACTAATGTTGCCATATGCAAACAATCAGACCAAGTATCAACGGCATCAAACAGCCCTTCTTTGTCTTCTTGCATATCTTTATTATAAGCAAGAGGCAACCCTTTTAGAGTCATCATCATTGCGGTTAATGCCCCTTGTACACGCCCGCACTTACCACGAATAAGTTCTAATGCATCAGGATTTTTCTTCTGTGGCATTAATGAAGAGCCAGAAGTGACTTTATCTGAAAGCTCAATAAAACCTGCTTCCCCACTATTAAAGAAAATCAAATCTTCAGCAAAACGAGAAAGATGCACCATACCAATAGCGGCCGCAGATAATAGCTCTAACACATGATCTCTATCTGATACGCTATCTAAACTATTGTTTGTTGCACTGGCAAAACCCAACCATTGAGCTAATTGTTCACGATCAATATCATAAGCGGTACCCGCCAAAGCGCCACTACCCAGTGGACTTACATCTAAACGCGTTAATGCATCCGCTAAACGACTCTCATCTCTTGCTAACATCTCTTTATAAGCTAAACACCAATGCGCAAAAGTGACGGGTTGAGCACGTTGTAAATGAGTATAACCGGGCATCACAGCATGTTGATTTTGTTCAGCGGTTACCACCAACGCCTTTTGTAATTCAATAATAGCCTGACGTAAGTGGGCGACTTCTTCTTTACACCACAATTTTAAATCTGTCGCGACCTGATCATTACGGCTACGTCCAGTGTGCAACTTCTTACCTAAATCACCCACTTTGGCAATCAGTTTGCTCTCTACCCAACTATGAATATCTTCCGCATCACTTTGTAAAATAGAATGAGGATTAGCTGTTACTTCCTCAGACAGTTCATAAAGTGCCTGTTCAAGTTGAGCTTGTTCATCCTGCGATAAGACACCTACTGTGACTAACGCTTTAGACCAAGCTACTGAACCAAAGATATCTTGTTGTGCGAGTCGATAGTCAAACCGCAGTGAATCATTGAATTGTTTAAACCGTTGATCAGCTTGCTGACTAAAACGTCCACCCCAAAGTGCCATAATCACATCCTATTTTGTCTTTGTTAAAAGTCATGCTTGATAAAAATGTATAGAGTGATGCCTTTTGTCACATCACTCTTATTGGTCTCACCTTATTTCTTTTTACTTAATGCCCGAATACGTGATGGCAAAGAGTATAGGCGGATAAACCCTTCTGCATGGCTGTGATCATAGACTTCATCTTCACCAAAGGTGGCGAACTCTTCCGAGTAGAGGCTGTTGTCAGATTTTTTCTGAATAGCATTTACATGGCCTTTATAAAGCTCTAACACCACTTCGCCATTTACCTCTGTTGCCAGCGAGTCAGCGGCAGCTTGTAATGAAGCCCGAATTGGCGTAAACCAACGACCGTCATAAACAACATAAGACATTTCTAAACCCAACTGTTGACGCCATTTAAAAGCATCTCTATCCAAAACCAGTTGCTCAACACCACGCAGTGCCGCCATCATAATGGTGCCTCCCGGGGTTTCATAGCAACCGCGAGATTTCATACCGACCAGACGATTTTCCACAATATCAATACGACCAATACCGTGTTTTACGCCTAGCGTATTTAATGTAGCTAAACACTCATAAGGGGATTGAGCTTTGCCATTGATAGCAACCACTTCACCTGCTTTTACCGTTACAGAAACCTGTTCAGGTGTATCAGGGGCTTTTTTCGGATCTACCGTCCATGCCCAGCAATCTTCATTAGAAGCATTCCATGGACTTTCTAACACTCCGCCTTCTGTTGAGATATGCCATGCGTTTTCATCACGACTATAAATTTTCTCAAGTGTCGCCGTGGTTGGAATATGACGAACTTTTAGATAATCCAGTAGAGCTTCACGGGAGCGCAAGTCCCACTCTCTCCAAGGCGCAACCACTTTAAGTTGCGGTGCCAGTGCGGTATAAGTACTTTCAAAACGAACTTGGTCATTACCTTTACCTGTTGCGCCATGCGCCAAGGCATCAGCCCCGAGTTTTAATGCCAATTCAACTTGTGCTTTCGCAATCACAGGGCGTGCCATTGAAGTGCCTAACAAATAGCTCCCTTCATATAATGCCCCTGTTTTTAATACTGGATACACATAGTCTTTAATAAACTCTTCTCGTAAATCAACCACATAGCATTCACTAGCCCCTGACGCCAATGCTTTTTGCTCTACGCCTTCCAGATCTTCACGGCTTTGTCCCACATCAGCAACAAACGCAACCACCTCGCAATTGTCATAATGCTCCTTTAACCAAGGGATGATAGCCGATGTGTCTAGACCACCTGAATATGCCAGTACAATTTTTTTAATACCTTTCGTCATAGTGATAACCTTTATTCTCAATTGTGTTTATTTCGCCAATATACAAAGCGTTATGTGGTTGTGTTTAAGCTAAAATACGTGTCCCGATCGCCATACCATTAAATAAATCAGTCAGTTTTTCCGCGTGACGCCAACTGGCTATTTCAACAGGACGTCTAAGCGTTCTTGCCGCTTCTAACGCAGCATTAACTTTAACAATCATGCCGTCGGTGATAATGCCTTGGTCGATTAATGCTTGCGCTTTTGTGGCAGATATTTCTGTGAGTTTTTGTCCTTTGCCATCCAAAATGCCGCTTACATCTGAGAGCAACACCAAATCTGCTCCTAAGGTTTCAGCAATCGCTGTTGCCGCTTGGTCAGCATTAACATTCATCAGTTCACCTTGGATACTCACACCTATAGAACTAATAATCGGGAGATACCCTGCATTCAGTAATAGATTTAATAACTCAGGAGAGCCAGGTTCAGCATTTCCTACATGACCTAGTTCATCACTAATTTTTGTTACTTTGGCTAATTGGCCATCGCCCAAACAAAGTCCGACACCATTTAAACCAAAGCGTGTGGCCCATGACAGCAATGTTTTATTGGCACTTCCTGCCAACGCGCCAGTAATAATGTCAATTTGATCGGCGGGGGTAACTCGTAGGCCTTGTTTTTTAACAACGGGCAATTGCAGCTTTTTCATCAGAGAATCAACCAAACAGCCACCACCATGAACAATCACTAATGGACGACTATGACTAGTACGATATTCTTGTAGTGCTGTAAAAAAACGTGTTAACGCTTTTTCGTTATCTAGCAGTACACCGCCTAGTTTGATAATTAATGGTTCCATAAAACGTCCCTACTCATTATTTAGATAAGTGTTTCGGTTGGTGCAAAACCGAACCGAATGTTCATACATTGCACCGCTTGTGCTGCGGCCCCTTTTAATAAGTTATCTTCCGCACCGACAATAATTAAATGCTCACCTTGTTGTGCTAACCCGATATCACAAAAGGCGGTACCGACAACGGCTTTTAATGCAGGTAGACCTTTGTCATACACACGTACCAACGGTTGGCCTTGATACGCTGTTTCAAATGCCTGCCTTACCTCATTTTCTGTGACACCTTGTTTTAACTTACAGGTGATAGTGGCCAAGATCCCCCTAGCAAAATTACCAAGATGAGGAGTAAAAATGACATCAATGCCAAGGTGAGTAGCAATTTCCGGTTGGTGACGATGCGTAAAAACACCGTAAGGTTGTAAACTCACTTCACAAAAGCTGTTTGTTAAAGACGCTTTTCTGCCTGCGCCACTTACACCGCTGGTGGCATTGATAACAGGCCAGTGAGTGCTGTCTAATAATCCCGCTTCAACTAATGGCTTTAACGACAGCTGAGAAACGGTGGGATAACAACCCGGCACAGCAATAAGTTGAGCCTGACTAATCTGATCAGCGTTCCATTCGGCAAGACCATAAACCGCCTGTGATAACCAATCAGTATTCTTATGCTCGAATCCATAGTATTGTTGGTAGAAATGCTTATTTTGTACTCGGTAGGCGCCAGATAAATCGAACACCACACACCCCTGAGCGAGAAAAATAGGGGCAATGTCATGACTGACTTCATGTGCGGTGGCTAAAAAAACGATATCGATATTTTCAGCGGCATTAGCAATATCGACCATAGGCTCAAGTGGCAAATCAACTAAGCCACGATATTGTGGGTAAAGCTCAGAAAAGCACTTCCCTGCATCTACACTTTGAGCGGATACCATCAGTCTGCTCAAATTCACATGGGGATGCTGCTGAAGATAGGCTGCTAATTCAGCACCGGTGTAACCACTTGCTCCTACAATCAGAGTATTTAACATGTCATTCTTACCTTGTACTATGAACACAAACCGATTAATGTATTTTTATTCAAAAAAAGTGCATGAATATTGATACTATTATGAAGAAAGGCTGTCAACAGTGAATATTAAATTACCTACATTTATTGAGCTTTATCGACAATTAATTGCAACGCCCTCAATTAGTGCAACAGATGCTAAGACAGACCAAAGTAACGAGGCATTGATTAATCTATTGGCTAATTGGTTGGAAACACTCGGTTTTTCAATTGAAATACAACCAGTACCTGAAACCAGAGGGAAATTTAACCTACTTGCTACCCTTGGCAGTGGAACTGGCGGGTTATTACTCTGTGGACATACGGATACGGTGCCATTTGATGAAGGGCGTTGGACTCAAGATCCCTTTACCCTAACGGAAAAAGAAGGCAAGTTATATGGTTTAGGTACGGCAGATATGAAAGGCTTTTTTGCCTTTATTATTGATGCATTGCGAGATATAGATACCTCTCAACTCACACATCCTCTGTATATTCTTGCTACAGCAGATGAAGAAACGTCGATGGCTGGTGCACGTTATTTTGCCGCTAATACCGCTATTCGTCCTGATTTTGCTATTATTGGCGAACCCACCTCATTACAACCAATACGTGCTCACAAAGGGCATTTATCTAATGCTATCCGTATTACTGGGCAATCCGGTCACTCTAGTGATCCGGAAAAAGGTGTCAACGCTATTGAGTTAATGCATGAATCTATCACCCATCTCAGTACACTGCGCGATAGATTAAAAACCCGTTATAAAAATCCGGCGTTTGTTATTCCCTATCCCACCATGAACTTTGGTTATATTAACGGTGGTGATGCTGCTAATAGAATTTGTGCTTGCTGTGAATTACATATGGATATTCGCCCATTACCGGGATTAACGCTGCAAGATCTTGATGATCTGCTGCACGAAACATTAGCCCCGGTAAAAGCGCGCTGGCCGGGACGTTTAAGTGTCGAAGCATTGCACGAGCCTATTCCCGGCTACGAGTGTCCGACCGATCATAAAATGGTTGCCGTGATTGAAAAACTACTGGGTGAGAAAGCGCAAACTGTTAATTACTGTACCGAAGCACCTTTTATTCAAGCACTATGCCCTACGCTAGTGCTTGGTCCTGGCTCCATTGAACAAGCCCACCAGCCTGATGAGTTTATTGATATGGCTTTTATTGAGCCAACTCGTGAATTAATGGGGCAATTAATTGAAAACTTTTGTTTAGCAGAGAAAGCGAAATAATAAAAAATCCTATCGACTTATGTTGACATGCAAGTTGCAGGTAGGTGATTAGCCCCTGCAACTCGCAATATAACGATTATGCGTTTAATGATTAGCGCAACCAGTTGGTTTTCGCTAATTGCACTATTTCATCGCCACGACCATTAATAATCGCTTTCATCATATACAAGCTAAAACCTTTGGCCTGCTCAAATTTAATTTCCGGAGGCATGGAAAGCTCTTGTTTTGCGGTTACCACATCCACAATAACAGGGCCATCATGTTCAAAGGCTGTTTTTAATGCTTCATCAAGATCTTCGCCTTTCTCAACGCGAATACCTTTAATTCCCGCCGCATTGGCAATAGCGGCAAAATCAGGATTATGTAAATCGGTGCCGTCAGTCAAATAGCCCCCCGCTTTCATTTCCATCGCCACAAAACCTAATACGCTGTTATTAAAAATCACCACTTTCACTGGTAAGTTCATTTGAGCCAATGAGATGAAATCACCCATTAACATGGTAAAACCACCGTCACCGCACATCGCCACAACTTGACGTTTTCTGTCCAGTGCTTGAATACCAATAGCTTGCGCCATCGCATTCGCCATTGAGCCATGGTTAAATGAACCAATTAAACGACGTTTACCATTCATTTTCACGTAACGTGCTGCCCAAACTGTTGGCGTGCCAACATCACAGGTAAATACCGCATCATCGTTGGCTAATTCACTTAATCGACGTGCTAAATACTGAGGGTGGATCAACTCACGCTCACTAGGTTGAGCCAATGCATCTAAATCTTTGCGTGCTTTAGCATAATGTTTTAACGAGGCATCAAGATGTGCGGTATCTGTTTTCTCTTTTAATCGCGGTTGTAATGCATTAAGGGTTGCTTTGACATCTCCAACAAAAGCCATATCCACATGGCAATGTGAGCCAATGCTACTTGGATTAAGGTCAATTTGAATAATATTAGCTTTGGCAGGATAGAAAGCGCGATAAGGGAATTGAGTACCTAACAGTACTAAAGTATCGGCATTCTCCATTGCGTGATAACCCGATGAAAAACCGATAAGACCCGTCATTCCCACGCTACATGGATTATTCCACTCAAGATACTCTTTACCACGTAGTGCATGCACAACAGGGGCTTTTAAGGTTTGTGCTAGTTTCACCACTTCATCATGTGCTTGAGCACAACCGGCACCACACATTAAGGTGATATTTTTAGCGTTATTCAGTGCCTCAGACAGTTTTTCGATTTCAAAACGATTCGGCATAATCAGTGGTGATTGTAGTGGATACCAATTTTCATGGGCATCTTCTGGAGCGGGTTTTAACGCTACATCACCGGGTAATACCACCACCGCAACACCCTTTTTCAAAATAGCGGTGCGCATAGCGATAGCCAGAATTTGTGGGATCTGATCGGGATTAGAGACTAATTCACAATAGTGACTACATTCACGAAACAACTCTTGAGGATGAGTTTCTTGAAAGTAATTACTACCAATTTCAGCAGAGGGAATATGAGCGGCAATCGCTAACACGGGAACATGATTACGATGACAATCAAAAAGTCCATTAATTAAGTGTAAGTTACCTGGTCCACAGGAGCCGGCACAAACGGCTAATTCACCATTGATAGCCGCTTCTGCTCCGGCGGCAAAAGCCGCGACTTCTTCATGGCGTGTGCCCATCCATTCAATGGTACCCATTTTGCGCAAGCTATCACTTAATCCATTCAATGAATCGCCCGTCACCCCCCAAATACGTTTCACACCTGCATTATGGAGCACTTTAGCAATATAGGTTGCAACTGTTTGCTTACTCATGTGACGCATTTCCTTTTTATTTTAGTGGGTAATCTCTCTACATGCTGCCCCAGATATAACAACCGACTCTTTTACCACATCATATAGAGAATACCGTGTTATTAAATCAAATATTAAGAATAACATCTCTTGATTGATTGTCACGGTAGATAGGTCAATTAATAAAGGAAATTAACTATAAAAAATAATACTATTGATAAACGCACTTATCGCTTTTATGACTCATTTCGCATTAAATAAGAATCTATCTCATTTATATTGTATTAAAATCATCAAGTGCTAGACAAAATAAACTTATAGGATTATTTTAATAATTAAACTAATTTTTAATTGCTCTTTTTCTACTATCATTTTATTTAACAATATAGCTGACACATTTCAGCCTTACTCTCTGTCTTTCCTCAATAATTTCAGTTAACTCAAATTGTTAATAAATTTATTACTATTATTTTATTTCATGTCCCATGAAAAAGAGGTATGAAGTAAACATGACATTGGTCACGCTACCTTTTGCTTTTTGTCCTCTAGAATAAAGCCTGTTTATTTTTCTACGGAGATTAACGGATGGACAAAAGTAGAAGTCCGATAAAGGTTTTCTTTATTAGTATTCTGGCAGTCCTTTTCTTAATTTTTATTTCACAATATGTGATTGGTAAAAAAGAAATTAAGATTGGCATTGCAGTCATTCCTATTCTACCAATGTTATTTGCAGTTATTATTGGTATGTTTATGTCGGCTGGATTTACCCGCAAAAAAATTAAAGTTTGGGGTAAATTATTTACAGAAAAAGAAGAAGGCTTCTGCGGTAAAATGGTAGGTTTCAGCCTACTTATTTTAGGTACGCAATATGCTGGCATGATCGTCCCAAATATAAAAATGATTTTAAGTGTCGGTATTCCTTTATTTGTTCAAGAGCTAGGAAACTTATTACCAGTATTAATTGCCGTACCATTAGCCATTAAATTTGGTTTTGGTCGCCGTGCAATTGGTGCATGTTCATCTATTAGTCGAGAACCTTCTATCGCCGTTATTCAAGGTAGATTTGGGACTGGCTCACAAGAATATATTGGTGTATTAGCTATTTACTTATGTGGTTCTGTTATCGGGACTTTATGGTTTAGCGTATTAGGTAGTCTTGCACCATTAACAGGCTTACACCCACTTGCTCTAGCAGCAGGCTCCGGCGTAGGTTCAGGTTCAATGTTAAGTGCTGCATCAGGGGCATTAATTAACGGTTTAGACGAAGCTTTAGCACAACAAGTATTAAGTGTTGCGGCTGCATCTAACTTATTATCTTCTGCACTTGGCGCACTCTCATTAACCTATTTAGGTTTACCTCTTTCAGAAAAAATTTATAAAGTTTTCACCAGAGGCAAAACTGCATGAAAAATATAATTATAGATATGAAATTAGTATTCGTTGCTATTTTACTGGCAATGTTTACTCAAACGTTAACATCAGGGATTGCTATTTATGCAATGTGGGATAGCTTTATTGCTATGTCTGTAGTGGTTTTTATTTCACTCGTTGCTAAACAATATTTACCTTCATCTCTACCAACATTTGCTTATGCAACTATTATCGGGATACTTATTTGTTTACCTGAAACACCTGTAAGAGAGTTTTTTATTAGTTCTATCGGTAAAGTCTCTTTCTTATCTTGTTGTGTACCTTTATTAGCATTTGCTGGTTTATCCGTTGGTGGCCAATTAGAAGAACTGAAGAAAATGTCATGGAAAGTGATCCTTATTTTCATGATTGTTTCTACCTGCTGTTTCTTCGGCGCATCAATCGTCGCACAAATTGGATTTACTATCCAGGGAGTTATCTAATGAATAATATTTATAATGTCAGCGAAAAACTCTTTCAATTAAATGACTTTAGTAAAAAAACACGACAAGATCTGCACAAAATTCCTGAGTTATCAGGTGAAGAATATAAAACATCAAAGTATTGCCGTGAATTGATGGAAAGCTTTGGCTATCAAATTAAAACCTTTGATGGCTATACTGGATTTACTGCCGATTTAATTGTTAATGCTGATTTTCCACTGATTGCCATCCGTGCAGATATGGATGGATTAGAAATGCCAGACTTAACGAACAACGAACACAGCTCTATCCATCAAGGTTGTGCACATAATTGTGGTCACGATACTCATATGACCATTGCATTAACGGCCGCTAAATACCTTGCTGAAAACCAAGCAGAAATGAGCGCTAATGTGCGTTTTATTTTCCAAATGGCAGAAGAGGATATGCGTGTTCCTGGTGCTGACAAAATGGTTGAGTTAGGTTGCATGGAAGGCGTTGATGAAACTTACGCACTACATAATGATGCAGCTATCGAAACCGGTTGTGTACGTTTTAATGATGGTGTCATGTCATCTTACGGCTCAGCATGGACATTAGATGTTTATGGTGTTTCTGCGCACGGATCTACACCGCATAAAGGTTTAGATGCTATTCGTGAAGCAACTCGCTTAATTGATTATATGGATTATGTGGTTGCCAAAAAAACTGATCCCTTTAGCCCTGCGGTATTTGGTTGCGGCATGATCAATGGCGGTACTATTCCTAATGCGTTAGCAGATCACGTTCAAGCCCGTGGTACTATCCGCTCTATGGATGAAAATACCGACAAAGTATTAAAAGAAAGCTTTAATGAAATCGTAGCGCGCAGTACAGCGGGTGGATTTAAAACAACATTAACAGCAACAGGCTACCCTGCTGTTATTAACCATCCTACGGCTTATCAGCGTTTACTAGAAGCCACTCGCCAATTTTTACCAGAAGAGAATATCGAATCTAACGGTAAACCAATGACGGGTAGTGAAGACTTTAGCTATATGGTGAATGCCACTAAAGGTAAAGTTGGCGCAATGTTCTTTTTAGGCAGTGGTAATCAAGCTAAAGGTATCAATAACTACCTTCATGCTAATCCTTATTTTGTTGATGATGATTGCTTATTAGTGGGTGCACAGATTTTTGTTAATCTGCTAACTCGCAAATAATTACTTATTCTGCCCTAAGCCCGTTTTTTGCCCCCGCAAAAACGGGCTTTTTAGTCCCTCATCTTAACTGAAGATTTATTCTATTATTTTCTCTTTGCTATTTACCGAAATCAGATCAGGTAACCCCTGATACACTTCTTTGCTATGCCACTGGGTTTCCCACTGCTCTGGCATCTGAATAATATTTCTATCAATATGCGGAGCATAGAGTGAAATAAACTCATGCATATAATCTTTCATATGCGTATGTTTACTTAGACATATATGTGTATAACTGGGCTGTACTAAGTGATCGATATTGATGCACTTTAATGCTTGGCTATCTTCTATTTCATCATAAGCAACCGTGGCAATCACACCAATCCCAAGGTGGCGCTTGACATAATATTTAATAATTTCGGTATCTGTCGCCGTCAATGCCACTTGAGGTTTAAGATGGTTTTTATAAAACACTTTATCGAGTTTAGAGCCTCGAGTGAAACCAAACACATAGGTAATAAGGGGATATTGACCAAGTTGTTCAATGGTAACCTGTTGATCATCAGGTAATGATGCAAGAGGGTGATCATAAGGTACTAATAAACTGCGAGTCCAGCGATAACAAGGCAAAGTAATTAAATCTTCATATAAATGCATCGATTCTGTGGCAATGGCAAAATCGACATCGCCATTCTTTACCATTTCTGCTAACTGAGCAGGAGCACCTTGGTGAAAATGGAGTGAAATATTAGGGTAATAGCGGCGAAAATGATCAATGACGTTGGGTAAGGAGTAACGTATTTGCGTATGTGTTGTGGCAATGTGCAAATCTACTTTTTTATTACGATCTTCTTCTGCCACAATACTTTTAATTTTATCAACCTGTCCAAGAATATCGCTAGCTATTTTATGGACCTCTTTCCCCATAGGACTAAGTGCTAATAAATTATTATTTTTACGGACGAATAAAGAAACACTGAGTTCGTCTTCTAATATCTTAAGTTGCTTACTAATCGTTGGTTGTGAAGTATAGAGTTTCTCTGCCGCATTCGTAATGTTAAAGTCATTTCGCACTACTTCAACAAAGCTTTTCAGTTGATTAATATTCATGAGGAGTACCTGGGTTAATTGGCACAAGCATGCCGTTAATTATTGATTTTATAAAAATAATTATTGTTAATATTTATACTACAATGTCATTACTCAAATTATCTGCTCTTATGCCTAGTGGATATTATGACATCTCCTCTCTTTTTGCTCTCTTAATAAGAATAGTGATATCTACTTAATTATCCACTGACTTACCTTATCTATTTGCTAGAATAGAAAAGTGACTGCACCAAATCTAGCAATGACTGTTTTTATTTCTGTGTTTTAGCACAACGAATAATAGATGATTTCATCCACATTAAAGCAGATATTAACTATTTATTATGCATAATTTGACTATCAATATATTATTTCTAATCAAAAAATAAAAACCCAACATAACCCATTGTTATATAATAATATTTACTATTAGCTTTTTATCGCCATCTTCATCTAACTTAATTCAAATTTACAACCATTAACATCATGGATTTTACACAAAAGCCATATTCAGCTATGATATAGGTCACATTTTTTACTTAGAGGCTTCGTTTTGTTATATCAAAACAACGACAAAAAATCCCTAATCTTTCATTTAACCTCATCTATACTTAATAAGTGTTCCATAAGCTATTAGTTCACCCTCACTATTTAACTATGTAGAAGTAAACTGTTTTTTAGTGAATTATTACCACTCTCTTTTCTCGCTATAAAATAGTCACTTCATTTCGTTTAATTATTAATTGAATAACAACAATTTACTAATACCTTAATTGAAAGGTCACTTAATATGAAATTGAAGAAAAAAAGAAACAAACCATTAAGAATCAATGATATAACCATTATTGATGATAGCAAACTTAAAAAAGCCATTACTGCGGCAGCGTTAGGTAATGCAATGGAGTGGTTTGATTTTGGTGTATATGGCTTCTTGGCTTATGTATTAGGTCAAGTGTTTTTCCCTGGTGCATCACCTGGCGTACAAATGATCGCAGCACTTGCGACATTCTCAGTCCCATTCCTTGTTAGACCATTAGGTGGGGTTGTATTTGGTATGTTGGGGGATAAGTTTGGACGACAAAAAGTCTTATCTGTCACCATCATAATTATGGCATTAAGTACTTTTGCTATCGGTCTTATTCCTGGGTATGACACCATTGGGATTTGGGCACCCATCTTACTGTTATTAGCAAAACTAGCCCAAGGCTTCTCAATTGGTGGTGAGTACTCAGGTGCGGCGATTTTCGTTGCCGAATATTCACCAGACCGTAAACGGGGCTTTATGGGAAGCTGGTTAGATTTCGGCTCTATTGCCGGCTTCGTTATGGGGGCGGGTGTTGTAGTCCTTATCTCAACCATTATGGGTGAAGCTGCATTCCATGAGTGGGGATGGCGTATTCCATTCTTCTTGGCATTACCTTTAGGTCTGATTGGCTTATATTTACGTCATGCCTTAGAAGAAACCCCGGCCTTCCAACAACATGTTGATGAAATGAACAGCGATGATCGTAAATCTATCGAAAATCCGCCACGTGTTTCATTACGAGAAATCGCTTCCAAGTATTGGAAAAGTTTAACGGTATGTGTGGGCTTAGTGATTGCGACCAACGTCACCTACTACATGCTGCTAACCTATATGCCAAGTTATTTATCCCATAACTTAAATTATTCCGCCGATCATGGGGTCTTGATCATCATCGCGATTATGATAGGGATGCTATTTGTTCAGCCTGTGATTGGATTACTGAGTGATAAGATTGGTCGTAAACCTTTTGTTATCGGGGGTAGCGTTGGACTGTTTATATTGGCATATCCGGCCTTTATGATGATTAACAGTGATGAAATCGGCTTAATTTTCTTAGGATTATTAATTCTTGCGGTTTTATTAAACTGTTTTACTGGGGTGATGGCCTCTATTTTACCGGCTATTTTCCCAACCCATATTCGTTATAGTGCCTTAGCTATTGCATTTAATATTTCGGTATTAATTGCTGGTGCCACACCAACTGCAGCGGCTTGGTTAGTTGAAGCGACTGGCAATTTATATATGCCCGCCTATTATCTAATGGTAGTTGCTGTTGTCGGTTTGATAACGGGTATAAAAATGATTGAAACAGCCAACAAACCATTACGCGGAGCAACACCGGCAGCATCAGATAAATCAGAAGCGAAAGAGATTTTATCTGAGCACTATGACAATATCGAACAACGTGTTGAAGATATCGAAGCGGAAATTGAAGCATTACAGAAAAAACGCCAAGCGCTTATCGATCAACATCCAAAATTAGATTAAGAGAGGTTACATGCACTCAGCGCCTGTTCATTTAGTTTGGTTCCGTCATGATCTAAGAGTGACCGATAATAAAGCGCTCTTTTATGCTTGCCAAAATACACAGGCGCAGGTACATGCCATTTTTACCGTCACGCCTGCACAGTGGAAAGCCCATCATATGGCTTTATCACAGCAGGCGTTTATTCATGATGCATTGCTTAATCTTTCCCATGCGCTAGCTAAATTAAATATTCCACTGACACTTATCATCAGTGATACATATGCTGATGCGGCACAAAGTATTGTGGATTATTGTCAGCAACATCAGGTCACTGCGCTATTTTTTAATCATCAATATGCGCTTAATGAGCAAAACCGTGATAAAAAAGTAATGGAATTACTCGCCCATAACACCACGGTTTATTGTTACCACGATAACGTTTTTGTGCCACCGGGGAATGTCGTGACCCAACAAGGAGAGATGTACAAAGTCTTTACTCCTTTTAGAACCGCATTTTTACGGCTATTTCTATCGCAAGATAATGCTTCATTACCTGCCCCCGAAATAAGAGCACACCAAAAAGCCGTTTCACCGTTAAGTGCACCACTTTTTGCACTACCAATATCATCAACCAAGATGTTCCCAGCAAGCGAACAAGCAGCGTTACAGCGTTTAAAACAGTTTTGCTATGAAAGGGTGATACATTATGCAAAATGGCGAGATATTCCTGCTATTGATGGAACCAGTCAATTATCCCCTTATCTTGCCATAGGCCTAGTGTCTGTGCGCCAATGTTTTAATCGCCTTTACCAAACAGAGCCTGATTTCTTAGAAAATAACCATTCCAGTACATTTGTTTGGTTTAATGAGTTAGTTTGGCGCGAGTTTTATCAACATCTAATAGTTGCTAACCCGAGTTTATCCAAACAGATAGCTTTTCAACCATGGACAGAAAATATTCGCTGGCGTAATGACCAAACTGAATTTACCGCTTGGACACAGGGCTTAACAGGCTTTCCTATTATTGATGCCGCGATGCGACAACTGAATCAAACCGGCTGGATGCACAATCGCTTACGTATGCTGACGGCAAGTTTTTTAGTCAAAGATCTATTAATTGATTGGCGCTGGGGGGAAAATTATTTTATGTCACAATTAATTGATGGTGATTTCGCGTCAAATAATGGTGGCTGGCAATGGGCTGCATCAACAGGCACTGATGCTGTACCTTATTTTCGTATTTTTAATCCGACAACCCAAGGACGTAAGTTTGATCCTGATGGTGAGTTTATCCGCCACTGGCTACCAGAGCTTGCTGATGTCCCAGATCGCTATATCCATACTCCTTCTGAATGGGCAATCAAAACAGGTCACTACCTCGATTATCCACAACCAATTGTTGATCACGCCAAAGCACGAGTAACTGCAATTGCGTCTTATGAAGAGGCCAAAAAAAGGTAAAATAGCGCGATATTATCTCTCAATCCTTGGCGGGCTATTGTGAAAACACCGATTATTTCTGTTATCGTTCCTATGTTTAATGAGGCATCTCGCATTACGCGATTATTAGAGAGCCTACTTTGCCAAACCTTTCACGACTTTGAAGTGATCATTATAAATGATGGCTCAACGGATAATAGTGTTGACATCGCTATGCTCTATTGCCAACAAGATAATCGTTTTCACCTTTATCACCAAACTAACCAAGGGTTATCTAGCGCGAGAAATACTGGCTTAAAATATGCTCAAGGTGATTGGATAGTCTTTTTTGATAGCGATGATTTTATTAAACCTCAATTACTGGCACATTGGCATCAATTAGCCTGCGAACAACATATCGATGTATTAATAGGCAATGGTGAACGCTATGATGTACATAATCCACAAAAGCATCAAACTACCATCCACCAACGTCAACCTTATCAACAAGTGATCAGCGGCCAAGAGTGGGTGATCCATGCCGTTACGCAACATCAATGGCCACATTTTGTTTGGTTACAATTTATTCGCCACGAAATAATCAAAAAACATCACCTACGCTTTATTGATGGCCTTTATCATGAAGATATTTTGTGGACGACACAACTTGCACTGGTCACTCAACGTATCGCCTTTGATGATCAACCTCTTTATTACTATTGCGCTAATCCTAACTCTATTACGCGTAAACCTAATCCACAAAAAGAAGCCAAGCGCGCACAAAGTTATTTGCAAATCGTTATACAACTCTTGCAGCTTGCAGATAAACAACATCAACCACTATTAGCCAACGCGTTGCGCCAACAAGCACTACGTGAACTTGGCAGTTTCTTTATTCTTTTTCGTAAACGCTGTGATACAAAAAACCAAGCCATCATTGCACAGCAATTTAGTACTTATCACCTTTTTCCAGCCCTTAATAAAGGCGCCCAAAATTGGCATCAACGTTGGTTTATTTGCCGTGTTTATTGCGTTCTTTATTGGCACCGTTGGAAAAAAAGATAAAAAAACAGCGCTAAATTTAGCGCTGTTTTACTAATAAAATAACCCTATTGCGACCACTAACCGGTATTACGCATACCCGCTGCAATACCTGCGATAGTCACCATCAACGCTTGTTCAATACGTGGATCAGACTCGCTATGAGTACGAGAGCGTTGCAATAGCTCTGCCTGTAGGACGTTAAGTGGATCAGTATAAACATTACGCAATGCGATAGATTCAGCAACCCACGGTAAGTCCGCCATTAAATGCTCATCTTTGGAAATCGCTAATACACTCTTAATATCATCAGAGAGTTGTTGACGTAATTTCGCCCCTAATGGCCATAAATTTTCTTCGACTAAACGCTGATCGTAATACTCCGCAAGCCATAGATCCGCTTTTGCATACACCATCTCTAGCATAGCAATACGAGTATTAAAGAAAGGCCAATTCTCACACATATCATCCAATACGGCTTGTTTTCCGTTATCTATCTCATGCTGTAAAGCAGCACCGGCCCCTAACCATGCGGGTAACATTAAACGGTTTTGAGTCCAAGCGAAGATCCACGGAATAGCACGCAATGTTTCAACGCCTCCTGTTGGACGACGTTTAGCAGGTCGAGAGCCTAATGGTAATTTACCTAATTCACCTTCTGGCGTCGCTGCTCGGAAATAAGGCACAAAATCTTTTTCACCTCTGACATAGCCACGATACATCTCGCAAGATACATCAGATAAAGCATCCATAACCTCAATCCAAGCTGTTTTTGGCTCTGGAGGAGGCAATAAATTAGCTTCTAAAATCGCACCAGCATAGTGAGCCAAACTACTGATAGTCACTTGCGGTAAGCCAAATTTAAAGCGGATCATCTCTCCTTGCTCTGTCACCCGCAACCCACCTTTTAAACTCCCCGGTGGTTGTGATAATAATGCAGCATGTGCCGGCGCACCTCCACGGCCGATAGTGCCTCCACGGCCATGAAATAGCGTTAATGTCACGCCAGATTTCTCACATAACTTAATTAAAGCATCCTGTGCTCGATATTGTGCCCACGATGCCGCCATCACACCCGCATCTTTCGCTGAGTCAGAATAACCAATCATTACCATCTGTTTGTTATCAATTAAATCGCGATACCACGGAATATCAAACAGACGGGTCATCACACTTTCTGCGTTATTTAAGTCTTCTAACGTTTCAAATAATGGTGCTACCGGTAAACGAATATCTGCCCCTGCTTCTTTTAGTAATAGTTTAACGGCTAATACATCCGAAGGGACTTTCGCCATGGAAATCACATAAGAAGCAATAGAATCTTTTGGTGACTCAGCAATTACCCGACAGGTTTCAAATACCTCTTTAGTTGCTTCACTCGGTTGCCAATGAGTAGGGATCAATGGGCGTTTAGAGTTAAGTTCTGTCAGTAAAAACGTCTGTTTTTGCTCTTCAGACCAACTAGCATAATCACCAAGCTCTAAATATTGCGTTAATTCAGACAGCGCTTCGGTATGATTAGTGCTTTCTTGGCGAATATCGAGTCGCACCAGTTGTAATCCAAAACAACGGATACGGCGCAAAGTATCTAATAACTGTCCATTGGCAATAATGCGCATACCACACTGATGCAGTGATTGGTAACAAGCATATAAAGGTTCCCAAAGTGCTGAATTATCAATCAGTAAGCCTTCAGGAGGTAATGATTGCTGACCTTTGATACGTTGTTCTAAATAATCACGAGTCACTTGTAAGCGAGTGCGCAATTGTTTGGCTATTTCACGATAAGGCTCGGCAACATCGGCACCGCCCGCTAATTCGCGTAATTCTGGTGTGCTTTCTGTCATAGACAGCTCAGAAACGAGCACCTGAATATCATTTAAAAATAGATCGGCGGCTTTCCAGCGACTAAGTAATAATGCATGACGGGTAATTTCAGCGGTAACATTTGGGTTACCATCACGATCTCCCCCCATCCATGAAGTAAAGCGAATAGGAGAAGCTTCTACCGGTAAATTGTAGTCAATAGACTCTTCTAACTGTTCATTAAATTCACGTAAGAAAGCAGGCACACCTTCCCATAAGCTATTTTCGACCACCGCAAAGCCCCATTTTGCTTCATCAATAGGGGTTGGGCGAATTTTTCTGATCTCATCGGTATGCCACGATTGCGCAACCAATTGGCGTAAACGGCGCATAATATTGGTACGTTCATAATCGGCAAGATCATCATGATCAAGCTGAGATAAGCAAGTATTGACTTCCACTAGCTTATGAATAAGCGTACGGCGAGCAATTTCCGTTGGATGAGCCGTTAAGACTAATTCAATCGAAATTTGTTCAACGGCTTGTTTGAGTTGCTGATTAGTAAAGTTTTTATCTTTCAGCCGTTCAATTAATTTAGCCAATGCCACAGGATTACTTGCCGCCTCGCCATGAGGAGAAATGCTATGGTATTGCTCTGCTACATTAGTCAGGTTTAAGAATTGGTTGAATGCTCTAGCAACAGGTAATAACTCATCATTAGAGAGATTTTGTAAGGTTAATAGTAGCTTTTGTCGCTGAACTTCATTACCTGCTCGTGATGACTTAGATAACTTTCGGATAGATTCCACTTTATCTAAAATTTCTTCACCGAGTGCCTCTTTTATCGTGTCGCCGAGTAGTTTGCCAAGCATACTGACATTACTACGCATAGCAGAATATTGTTGATTCATAAGACTCCTGACCTTGGCTTTGTGTCGGTAACAACATACTTTTTACTAAGAAAAAGTCATGTCCTTCCAGTTGTGTAATTAATTTTCATTTTTTATGTGACTTTATTGTGATTTTTGTGATAAGCCACACTGCTTTTTACTTATAGCCTACTATTCATATCAGAAAATAAGCGTTTTGGGGGAATTTTCTGAAATTTAATTACGGCTTTAGTGTTATAAGAATGGCTAATATCAACGTTGTTTTTGCTCAATATTAACCATAATAAGGACATTTTTTTGTTTCTTATCGTCTAAGAAGCGTTTTTTACTAGAAAGGGTGAAATAAGTAAAAATTTATCTGGCGAAAAATTTAGATGAATTTTTTTAATATTGATAAATTGTCTGGTGTTTTTTCTCCAATTTCACCCTATCGATACCCCTTAAATAGAAAAGGCGCTGACTATGCAGCGCCTTGTGTTAACAAATAGCACATTCATTTTTTCAATGAATCAATCTTTTTTTCTACGTTTTCTTTAAGATCAGATGCACCATGTTTTAAATCGTGGGCAACTTCAGATAATTTTTCTTCTGTCCGATGCTTCACCTCCGTCGCTTTATCTTTTAGCTGATCAACATGTTTTTCAATTTTTGACATTAATCGCTCCTTTGTGACTAGAGATGATTTAAGTATAGCCAAGGTTAAAAATAACGACGTGCTGTAGCTCTCATTTTATCACCCTTGATTGGCTTTATTTGCTCGCTTACTTCGTTTAGAGATCTTCTCTAAATAGCCCATCACAAAAGCGGAAAAAACAAAAGTCAGATGTAGCACCACATACCATAATAACTTGTTATCGGGGATATTTTTTAAGTCCATAAACACCCCTAACAAATGAATAGAAGAGATAGCAACAATAGAAGCAGCAACTTTATTTTTCAGCGATTCTGCATCCATGTTACCTAACCAAGAGAGTTTATCCTTCGCGCCTTCGATTTCCATATTGGTAATAAAATTCTCATAACCTGAGAAAATAACCATTATCAATAACCCCCCCACTAATGCCAAATCAATTAGCGATAATAAACGTAAAACTAAATCAGCTTCAGATAAGGCAAATATATTGGGTAAGATCTCGTACATTGACTGAAAAAACTTAATCGTTAATGCCAACAATCCAAGAGATAAGCCAATATAGACAGGTGCAAATAACCAACGAGAGCGATACATCCATTTTTCAACAATTCTATTCATATTTCCTCTCTATCTACACAATTAATCATCATCTTTTTCAGTATAGAAGAGAAAAAAATACACAGAAAACTATCAGCAATAAAAAAATCACTGATAGTTTTGATTAAAAAGAAAATAGTCTTTTACAATAGTTGAGAAAGGCGATTGAGATCAGACTGAATAGCCCCCGCAGTCACATCACGTCCAGCACCAGGACCTCTAATGACTAATGGGTTATCACGATACCAACGGCTTTCAATAGCAAATAGGTTATCCCCCGGTAATAGTGATGCCAGAGGATGATCTTTTCTCACCGCTTCAACCCCAACCTTCGCTTTGCCGTTAGCATCAAACCGCGCAATATAACGCAGTACCATATCCATCTCATTGGCAGCCGCTAAACGTTGTGCCATTTGTTCATTAATCACACTGCTATTTTCAAAGAAGGCTTCTAATGATCCACTTTGCGCTTGAGCAGGAACCAGCGATTCAACACGGACTTGCTCAGGTTCAATATCATAGCCAGCTTCACGGGCTAAAATAATCAATTTGCGCATCACATCTTGTCCTGATAAGTCGATACGCGGATCAGGCTCGGTTAGGCCTTGTTGCCATGCTTGTTCTACCAAATCACTAAAAGGTACGCTGCCATCAAATTGTAAAAATAGCCATGACAATGTGCCGGAGAAAATACCACTGATAGATAAAATCGTATCACCGCTTTCACGTAGATCACGTACCGTATGATTAATAGGTAATCCCGCACCAACTGTCGCATTATATAACCAGTGGCGTCCTGTTTTAGAGAAGGCATCACGAGTAGCGCGATAGCGTAAACTTGATGCTGAGCCAGCGATTTTATTCGCACTAATCACATGAAAACCATAGCTGGCAAAATCTTCATAACAGGCGGCAAGCTCTTCATTAGCGGTAATATCGACCACCACTAAATCATCAAAAGGATGCGATCTCATCCATAAATGAAGCGACTCTTCACTATGCACTGTTGCTTCATCATCAAAAAAGGCCAGTGCGCGACTAGGATCAATACCTTGGTGATCTAGTAGGCTGCGACGGCTATCTACCACCCCCGCCAGAATAAATTCAAAATCACTACGCGCAGATAATGGCTCCTGTTCACGAGCAAACAGCTCTAACCAACGTGAGCCAATATTCCCTTTACCAAACAGCACTAAACCAATCTGTTTTTCTGCCCTGAATAATGTTTGATGTAAACCTTGTAATAATGAAGCCGTATAGTTACGTAATACCGCAACTAAACTGATGTTATCTTCCGCGTGCCAAATAAACTCTACCGGTTGATCTTTAAGTTGTTGGTAGAAACGGTGGCAATGGAGTGGATTTTTACATACCCCGGCGCCAACTAAAGCAACAAGAGAAAAGCCTTCTCGCAGATGTAATTTACCCGGTAAGGCCGCATCTTGCAGAACATCTAACGCACTATTAGCGACTTCACTGGTGTAACACAACTGTAGCAACTGACTATCTCTATCAATACCTGTTGCCAGTGGACGAATTTGTACCCGCTGAAGTAATGCATCCACTTCTTTAGCGATTTGTTCAAAATTTTGATGTGCGGCTAATTGAAGCTCGATTAAACAAACATCATCATGGCTAGTGACAATTTTTGCCCCTGTGCCAGATGCTAATACCCGCTCAATTCGAGTTGAACCCTGCTCTGGTTGGTAACTGCAACGTAATTGTAAATCGATATTGCTCCCTGAGACGGGTTGTAGTGTGCGTGTATGTAAAACGGGTGCCGCTAATCTTGCCAGCTCGCTCGCCTCATCTAAACGTAATAACGGTAGCAAACAGGCATCTTTCACTTTTCGGGGATCGGCACTATAAACCCCTGCAACATCGCTCCAAATGGTCACTTTACCCACATCCGCTAAAGCACCTACTTGGGTCGCTGAGTAGTCACTACCATTACGGCCTAATAGCACCGTCTCACCCTGTTGATTACGACTAATAAAACCCGTTACCACAAAGCGACATTGAGGATATTTAGCCAGCAGTGATTGTAACAAAGGACGCGATAAGGCTTCATTAACTTGAGGCTGTGCGGCGCGCTCTGCACATAAAAACTCTCGCGCATCTAACCACACACTAGGTAAACCCTGCTCCGTTAATAAGCTTGCCATTAATCTCGCTGACCAAATTTCACCATGACCAACGACTTCAGCATAAGTTGCATCCGTTATCGGCTTATCAAGTAAGTAACTTAGTCTTTCTAAATCAGCAATAAAGGCCTGTGAAAGAGCTTGTGCATGCTCTTTTGATAATAGTCCTTCAATCAAGGATAGCTGATAACGACGTAATTCTTGCTGAGCTTGATGGGCAGAAATACGATCACTTTGACTCAGTTTTAACCAGTTAATCAGCTGATTTGTTGTCGAGCCTGCTGCAGAAACCACCATTAAATCATTAGGTTGGCTATAATTTGTCATGATATTCACGACTCGCTGATAACATTTTATGTCTGCAAGACTGCTACCACCGAATTTATGTAACTGACGGCAAGTTGGTTGCGCCTGTTGTTTAATCGCCACTACGCTCATGATCCATGGTTACCTTTTCGTTGCTGCATTAAACGCATTTTGTAAATCGTTGATGAGATCCAGACTATCCTCAATCCCCACGGAAATGCGCAATAAAGCGTTACTGATCCCAGCGGTTTTTCTCGCTTCTTCAGACATTCCTGCGTGTGTCATGGTCGCCGGATGACAAATTAATGTTTCTACACCACCTAAAGACTCTGCCAGTGTAAAGAGTGTTAAATGAGATAAAAAGGATTTAATTGTCTCAATCCCCCCTTTTAACTCAAAACTTAACATCGCACCAAAACCTTGTTGCTGTTTTTTCGCTATCACGTGACCGACATGATGTTCTAGTGCTGGGTAATAAATTTTATCCACTAAGGGTTGTGTTTGTAGATAATCCACCAATGCTTGAGTATTTTCTTGTTGTAATCGAATTCGTGGTACTAAGGTTCTGATCCCTCGTAATAACAAATAACTATCAAACGCCCCAGCAGTAACACCAATATTATTTGCCCACCAGCTTAAATCCTCAAGCTGTTTCCTACACTGACTAATCACAACACCCGCGACAAGATCAGAATGTCCATTAAGATACTTAGTGCAAGAATGCACCACTAAATCAGCCCCTAAAGCCAATGGCTTTTGCAATACCGGGCTCATAAAGGTGTTATCCGCCACCACCAACGCCCCAACTTGGTGAGCTAATTGGCTTATTTTCTCAATATCAGTGATGCGCAATAATGGATTACTAGGTGTTTCAATAAATACTATTTTTGGCGCTAATGCCAACGCCTGTTGTAACGCTTGCTCATCGTTTTGATCAACAAATACCACACGATAAGCACCACGTTGCTGCTGACTATTAAACAGACGATAACTGCCCCCATAACAATCATGGGGCGCCACAATGACATCACCCGGTTTTAAAAAAGTCGTACAAATTAAATGAATTGCTGACATCCCACTGCTAGTAACAACCGCTCCCACCCCACCTTCAAGCTCTGCTAATGCATTTTGCACCATATCGCGCGAGGGATTGCCCCGACGAGAGTAATCATGTTCACGAGGTTGATTAAATGCTAAGAAATTATAGGTGCTAGAAAGATAGATTGGCGGTACAACACAGCCATATTGCTTATCTTCATTAAGCCCATTGTGAATGGCAATGGTTGCGGTTTTCTTCGTCATACAGACACCTTGTTACAGCGCTAAGTGGAAAAGTCGCTTACAGCATATCCAATTAGACACCAAGACGTCAATACATCTAGACATCTAAACTCCTTTACGGATAGACCAACAAATGGAATAATATAAATATTAAGGATATCGCCAGGTAACTATTGCTTTTTCTCACACCTTTAGCCAGTAACAGTCGGTGGTTTTAGAAAAGTCATGATAAACTGGCATGGCTCGTCAGAATAGGGCATCAACCCTAAACTGGCTTCAACTAAATGATATTAATTAAGGTAATCCATGGCTGAATGGAACGGTGAATATATCAGCCCTTACGCTGAGCATGGTAAAAAAAGCGAACAAGTCAAAAAAATTACAGTTTCAATCCCATTGAAAGTGCTAAAAATTTTGACAGATGAGCGCACTCGTCGTCAGGTCAATAACCTAAAACATGCCACCAATAGTGAATTATTGTGTGAAGCATTTTTACACGCATTTACCGGACAGCCTCTCCCCAATGATGAAGACTTACGCAAAGAGCGTAACGATGAAATCCCTGAAGAGGCAAAAGAAATAATGCGCCAGCGGGGTGTTGATCCCGAGACTTGGGAATATTGATCAGAAATTATTTTTGATAGCAAAAATATAACCAGAAGCCCAAAGCCAACACTTTGGGCTTCAATTTGTGCATTACTCTAGACGAGAGATACGCGAACTCGCTTCATCCAGATGATTGCGTAACGCGTTAAGGCAGGGAGAAAAATTGTCAGAAAGAGCATGACAATGAGTAAGCAAAGTATAAAACTGCTCTGCGAGTGCTAAACTCTCCCGCCAAATTTCACGGCTGATCCCATCAAGTAATGTCGCCGGTCGCAGTGTGTTGACTATTTCTCCTCCTACTTTAGGCGCAAATCCCATTGGTAGAATATCGTAAGCAGGCGCAAGCGCATATGGTCGGCCATGGAGACTAATAAACGATAAATTGCCATGGTGCATGTCAGTATTTCCAATCAACATACCAAATGCCCAACGTCGCATTGTACTTACCGAGGCATCAGGCTGAACCTGTTTTTGCTCAATTAACGCATCAACTAACACAGGCCATGGCTCTCTTGCTCGCCCGACAAACTGTGCATCTAATGCTTGTAAAGAAAAAAGTCCGACACGACCTAGAGCACCTACACGGTCAAAACGCGGTATTTCAAGAAAACGTTGCCCTTCAAAATCAAAAATTTCTGTTTCAACGCCTAGCACCTTTAAGGCAAGATGCTCAGCTTGCAGGAGATCACGCCAACGCTCGCTGATAGCATTATTGTCAGAAGCCGTAAATTTAACGATGACATGGCCTCTATCGGTATAGGTACAAAATTTGGGTTGTTCGCCACCTGCGGATGAGCCAGGATCTTCCCCTGAACTAACCGCTCGAGCTAATGTTGGGTAAGTTGTTGAACGAGCAACCACAGCAGGTATCGGCATCGCCAAAAAATGTTTTTTTGCCTGTTCCCCTATTAACAAATTTCCCACTGCATCATGACCGTGAGCAATTAAAGCTCTGATAATATCTGTGTCAGACCAACTGTCTGGATTATGTGGTAAACCCAACTCAGCGGAATAAGTCGCAGCATAAGCACGTCCAAGATACCCTTGTGGACGCATATCAAATAACCACCACGGCAATCCTTCGCTATACCGATTGACATTATCAACCTGCTCCATAACAAAACCGGCTGGATAAACTGGTGTCAATTTACCCAACAATTTAATTTTACCTTCTTCATTTATGCGATAAATGGGTACAGAGTTGAAGCCACGCGAACCATCACGTAAAGCATATTGAATAGAACGACCCGAGCCAATTTGAACAATATCATTAGACAACATTTTTAATGCCCTCGACAGGGTTGGCTGACTAATATTCATAATATTAGCTAGTTGCCTTGCTGGCTCAGGTCCATTACGTAGTATTTTTCGTATGACTTCTGCTCGTTGTGTCATGATATTAGCTACTTATAAATAGGTTAATGAATAGATAAGTGAATAGGATTATGAATAGATAATTTATCAGCTGTGATCTGTCTTGTCACTATTAAAAGCGCGAACATTGGCGACGATATTACATAAAAAACGCATACAAAAGAGCGCTATCGCTTTGAGGTATATTCGATATGTTATTTTATCATTGGGAGGTCATGCTAGGTGATGAATAGAGATAGGGAAAGCTTACTATCAATAATAAAAGATCAAGCGGTTAAAGTGTGATACAAAGTGACCATAATTTAGACGATAAAGAATAACAAAAAGCCCAAAGCAAATACTTTGGGCTTTCTTCAATTCCGTTTTCCCTACACGTTTTCAGTGTTACCTGAAAAGTTGTGGTAACAAATATCTTATTTGCTGCCTGGGATTTTGAAACGTTTGTTGAACAGATCAACACGACCACCGGTTGCAACATCACGTTGTTTACCAGTATAGAATGGGTGGCATTTATCACAAACGTCCAGATTCAGGTTGTGGCCTGCTGTGGAGTTGATTTTCATAACGTTACCGCAAGAACAAGTTGCAGTAATTTCTTCGTATTTAGGATGAATATCTTTTTTCATGGAAAACCTCTGCTAAGGCCGTGTCGCTATTCAGCCCTCAGCCGAACACCACACGTCGTGTTGATTGAATTAAATTGTTTGGTATTTTATCTACCAAAGGGGGCGGATCATACAGAATATCCGCCAAACGCGCAATGAAATCTGCACACTTTTTGTGATATTCTTAATACTATCTTTTCGCTAAAACACTCGGAAACCCTGATATGACTATAGTTCAGGTAATATTACCTGTACCACTGTTTTCTTCCTTTGACTACCTGCTTCCAGAAGGTTGTGCCATGCCAACAATAGGTTGTCGCGTGGTCGTTCCCTTTGGCAAACAGCATCGCTCTATCGGTATTGTTAAAGGTTTTAGTTCACACAGTGAGTTTCCCATTGAAAAACTGAAACCTATTGAAGAAGTACTTGATACAGAGACTCTGTTTCCGGGGATCTTATGGGATATGCTTAATTGGGCAAGTGCTTATTATCATTATCCTTTAGGTGAAGTTCTCTTTCATGCGATGCCAATTCTACTACGACAAGGGAAACCGGCTGAATTTACGCCCTTATGGCAATGGTATGCCACTCAAGAGGGAGAAGCGCTTGATCTTAACAGTCTAAAAAGCGCTAAAAAGCAACAACAAGCTTTAGCGGCACTACGCCGTGCCCCTTTGTATCGCCACCAGTTAGATGAATATGAAATTACAACAGCGACACTAAATAACTTAAAAAAGAAAGCATTAGCGGATTTACGTCCTATTCAACCCGCCCCTATACAGTGGCAAAGCACTTTTGCCGTACAGGGTGAACGATTTAAACTTAATGCCGAACAGGCGGTTGCTGTTGGTGCTATCACGGCACAAGCAGACCAATTTTCGCCTTGGTTATTATTGGGGATCACAGGCTCTGGTAAAACAGAAGTGTATCTCAGTGTACTTGAAACTATTCTGGCTCAAGGTAAACAAGCATTGATCTTAGTCCCTGAAATAGGTTTGACCCCACAAACCATTCGCCGTTTTAAAGCACGTTTTAATGCCCCCGTCGATGTTCTTCACTCCGGACTCAACGATACAGAACGCCTTGCGGTATGGCTACGAGCGAAACGGGGAGATAATGCCATTATTATCGGTACGCGCTCGGCATTGCTCACCCCTTTTCAGCAATTAGGGATTATTATTATTGATGAAGAGCATGATGGCTCTTATAAGCAACAAGATGGCTGGCGTTACCATGCACGGGATTTAGCGGTCTTTCGCGCCAAGCAAGAAAATATTCCTATCGTGATGGGCACAGCCACCCCATCGATTGAAACCAGCTATAACGTTGCACAAAAAAAATATCAACAACTGACGTTAACGCAACGGGCGGGAAATGCTAAACCTGCCACAGAGCATTTAATCGACCTAAAAGGGCAACCGCTCACAACCGGACTCTCTCCAACGCTCATTAAAGCCATAAAAGAGCATCTTAATGCCGGTAACCAAGTGATGTTGTTTTTAAATCGCCGTGGCTTTGCGCCTGCGTTACTCTGCCATGAGTGTGGTTGGATTGCCGAATGCCCTCGCTGTGATCACTATTATACCTTACATCAAAAACACGGCATGCTACGTTGCCACCAGTGTGATAGCCAACGTCGTATTCCATCACAATGCCCTCAATGTGGTTCAACTAATTTAATGCCAGTAGGATTGGGCACAGAACAACTTGAACAAGGCATTGGCGAGTTATTTCCTAATACCCCGATCACCCGTATTGATAAAGATACCACCAGTCGTAAAGGAGCATTAGAGCAACAACTAGAAGACATCTATCAAGGTGGATCACGTATTCTAATTGGCACACAGATGTTGGCTAAAGGTCACCACTTCCCAGACGTTACGCTGGTGGCGCTACTTGATGTTGATGGTGCTTTATTTTCTAGTGACTTTCGTGCTGCTGAACGTTTTGCTCAGCTTTATACTCAAGTATCAGGTCGTGCAGGAAGAGCTGGGAAACAAGGTGCCGTCTATTTACAAACTCACCAACCCGATCACCCACTATTATTAACGCTGTTAGAAAAAGGCTATGATGCTTTTACTAAAGAGGCGTTACAAGAGCGACAAGCAACCTTTTTACCCCCTTATTCCAGCCATATTATGATCCGCTCTGAAGATCATAATAACCAAAAAGCCCCCCAGTTTTTACGCCAGCTTAAACAGTTCTTCGAGCAACACCCGATGAGGGATAGTCATTTATGGGTGATGGGCCCCATTCCGGCCATTCAGGCAAAACGAGGGGGAAATTTCCGTTGGCAACTATTATTGCAACATCCTTCAAGGGGTTATTTACAAAAGTTAATGTCTGTTACTTATCCTCAGATAGTGGCGCTTCCTGAGAGTAAAAAAGTGAAATGGAATATTGATGTTGATCCAACTGATTGCTAAGCCTACTGATATTTAGCGCGCTTATAATTCAAAACTATTTATCAATTTTGCGAACTACCTCATAAAAACGATTGGTATCACACTTTTTATGCAAACTAGGTAACAGTATCTATTCAAAAAGTGGGTAAAATAACAATTTAGAATATTTCTTGAATTAAAAAACCGTCGCATCTTTGTATTTTGGACAACGACGGTTTTTTTGCAACAAAAAAGCAATCGTTTAACCAAACCATCAGTACGGAGGTATGGGGTTTGCAACAGAATAATAAAGAGAGCGCACAAGCAACAATGAAAGATGTTGCTTTTGCTGCTGGCGTGTCAACAGCCACGGTGTCACGCACATTAATGAATCCAGAAAAAGTATCCTCACAAACCCGTCAAAAAGTTGAGCAAGCTGTTCTTGACGTGGGTTATTACCCACATAATTTGTCAAAAAACCTGAAACGTAACGAGTCAAAAACGATCCTCGTGATCGTCCCTAACATCAGTGATCCCTTTTTTACAGATGTTGTATGTGGCATTGAAGAAACCGCAGCTCAACACGGCTATCTTGTGTTAATTGGTGACTGTAAACACCAACAAAAACATGAAAATGCCTTTATTAATTTAATTATTACTAAGCAGATTGACGGCATGTTACTGCTTGGCTCTCATATCCCTTTTGATGTTTCTAAAGAAGAGCAAAAAAATCTTCCTCCTATGATCATGGCAAATGAATTTGCGCCAGAGCTTGAATTGCCAACCGTTCATATTGATAATTTGACTGCTTCTTTTAGAGCCACCCACTATCTACAACAGATGGGACATAAGCGTATTGCCTGTATTACTGGCCCTGAAGATATGCCACTATGTCGTTATCGCTTACAAGGTTATATTCAAGCTATGCGTAGAACCGGTGTCCCTCTACGCGAAGATTATATTATTAGAGGTGATTTTACCCACGAAAGCGGTGCAGAAAGTCTGAAAAAGTTAATTTCGTTACCTGAACCACCGACAGCGGTATTCTGTCATAGCGATATTATGGCGATTGGTGTGATGTGGCAGGCTAAAAAACTTGGCTTACAATTACCTGACGATCTCTCTGTAATTGGTTTCGATAACCTTGATATTACACGCTATAGCGAGCCTGCATTAACCACCATGGAACAGCCACGTTACCAAATTGGTCGTCAATCCATGTTGTTACTGCTTGATCAGTTACAAGGTAGACCTGTTGCACCCGGCTCTCGCCTATTAGATTGTGAGTTAATAGTAAGAGAAAGTGTCTGTCGGCTTAAAAGCTAGGCAAAAGACACTATGTTAAGTAACATATCGGTTGTGATACCTATTCATTTAATTATCAGCGAATCGAACTGTGGCACAACGAGACTATGTGGGACGAGGACAGTCATCTGCTCGTCGTAAAAAGACAACGAAAGGCAAAGGTAAAAAGGCGGCCAGTGGGTTGCCTTTAACCACACTTATTGTAGCAATTGCGCTTGTGGCGCTATTTGTTGGTGGCCTCTATTTTATTACCCATAATAAAAAAGAGGTTGTCGAACCAACGTCATCAAGTGCAGGGCAACAACCAACTAACAACTTACCACCTAAACCGCAAGAGCGTTGGCAATATATCAAAGAGCTCGAGAATCGACAGGTGGGGAACCCATTACAGCCACCAGCGACCTCTTCAGGGAGCCAGATTAATCCGAAAGCGACACTTTCACCGGAGCAATTACGTTTTTTACAACAAATTGAAGCGGATAAACGTCAACCGGCGGTAGAGTTACCAGAAGTGCCTTATAACGGTGAAGTACCACGTTCACAGGTTGTCATTACCCCACCGACAACTACCGCACCTTCGGTACAACCTTCGCAACCTTCAGCGCCGGTAAAACAGGAGCCTGCACCCGCGATAACGACACCAAAACCTGCAACGACTGAAGCGCGCTTTTTAGTCCAATGCGGTTCATTTAAAACCAATGAACAAGCCGAATCAGTACGCGCAACCTTGGCATTTTCCGGTATCGAAAGCCGTGTGACCAAAGGAAATGACGGCTGGATCCGCGTTTTATCTGGCCCATTTAATAAAGAGCAAGCCAATACGCTAAGCCGTCAAGCTGCAGGCGCAGGTGTATCAGGTTGTATTCTTCGTACTGCGGGGGGTTGAAAAATAAAATTTCTCCCCCACCTATAAATCTAATTCACATAATGGGCTGTGTTTTTTCTGATATTAAAGCACAACCCACTTCTTTTTATTGATAAACCAGGGGCTGACTCATGACTACAATCGTAAGTGTTCGCCGTAATGGCCAAGTCGTAATCGGTGGTGATGGACAGGCGACGATGGGTAATACCGTCATGAAAGGCAATGTTCGCAAAGTACGCCGTCTTTATAACGACAAAGTGATTGCGGGATTTGCCGGCGGCACTGCTGATGCTTTCACGCTTTTTGAACTTTTTGAGCGTAAATTAGAGCTCCATCAAGGCCATTTAACTAAAGCCGCTGTTGAACTTGCGAAAGATTGGCGTACAGACAGAATGTTACGCAAACTAGAAGCATTACTGGCTGTGGCAGACGAAACAACATCTTTGATTATCACCGGTAACGGTGATGTTGTGCAGCCAGAAAACGATCTGATTGCTATTGGTTCTGGTGGCCCTTATGCACAAGCAGCGGCGAGAGCGATGTTAGAAAACACCGATCTAAGTGCACGCGAAATTGCGGAAAAAGCACTGAATATTGCCGGTGATATCTGCATCTACACCAACCATAATGTCAACTTTGAAGAAATCTCTTCAAAAGAGTAAGGATTTGAGAGCATGTCCGAAATGACTCCTCGCGAAATTGCCAGCGAACTCGACAGATTTATTATTGGTCAAGATAAGGCCAAACGTGCGGTTGCTATTGCACTGCGTAACCGCTGGCGTCGCATGCAGCTTGATGAAGCGCTGCGTCATGAAGTAACCCCAAAAAATATTTTGATGATTGGACCTACAGGGGTAGGTAAAACTGAAATTGCACGTCGTTTAGCAAAATTAGCCAATGCACCTTTTATCAAAGTCGAAGCCACAAAATTCACTGAAGTGGGTTATGTAGGTAAAGAAGTCGATTCTATTATCCGCGATTTAACTGATTCTGCTGTTAAAATGGTACGTAGCCAAGCGATTGAAAAAAATCGTTACCGTGCTGAAGAAATGGCAGAAGAGCGTATTCTTGATGTACTGATCCCACCAGCCAAAAATAACTGGGGAGTCACAGAATCGGCATCATCCTCAGAGCCTTCAGCAGCGCGCCAAGCGTTCCGTAAGAAACTCCGTGAAGGCCAATTAGACGACAAAGAGATTGAAATTGAATTAGCCGCCACCCCAATGGGTGTTGAAATTATGGCACCTCCAGGCATGGAAGAGATGACTAATCAATTACAATCCATGTTCCAAAATTTAGCGGGACAAAAGCAAAAAGCGCGTAAGATGAAAATCAAAGAAGCGTTTAAACTGATTGTCGAAGAAGAAGCCGCTAAACTGGTTAATCCTGAAGAGTTAAAACAACAAGCCATCGATGCAGTTGAGCAACATGGTATCGTGTTTATTGATGAAGTAGATAAAATCTGTAAACGTGGTGGTCAAAGCTCTGGCCCTGATGTTTCTCGTGAAGGTGTACAACGTGACCTATTACCACTGGTGGAAGGTTGCACCGTATCCACTAAGCACGGTATGGTGAAAACAGATCATATTCTGTTTATTGCCTCAGGCGCATTCCAAGTCTCTAGTCCTTCTGACTTAATTCCTGAGTTACAAGGCCGTCTGCCTATTCGTGTTGAACTACAAGCACTGACTGCAGAAGATTTTGAACGTATCCTTACTGAGCCAAATGCATCATTAACAAAACAGTATCAAGCATTAATGGCTACCGAAGGGGTAAGCATTAACTTTAGCCAAGACGGTATTCGCAAAATTGCTGAATCTGCTTGGCGTGTAAATGAAACCACTGAAAACATCGGTGCACGTCGTCTACATACGGTATTAGAGCGTTTAATGGAAGAAATTTCCTATGATGCGAGTGAACGTCAAGGCGAAACTATTCTTATTGATGCAGAATATGTGAAACAGCATTTGGATGAGCTTGTAGCAGATGAAGATCTGAGTCGATTTATTTTATAATCAACTTATGCGATCCTTAATCAGCAATATTAACGTGGGAGGCTTGCCTCCCATTCTTATTTTTATAATAACAACGAACATGAGTATTGAATTTCAGCATGAGCGCTCAACATTCCATTAGCCGGACACAAGCCTGGCTTGAAAGTTTACGACCCAAAACCCTACCTTTAGGGTTAATTGCTATTGTGACAGGCTCCGCCTTAGCGTATTGGACGGGTCATTTTGAGCTACCTATTGCGTTACTGGCGATTTTAACTGCTGGCACACTACAAATTCTCTCTAACTTAGCGAATGACTATGGTGATGCCGTTAAAGGGACAGATACTGAAGAGCGATTAGGGCCACTGCGTGGAATGCAAAAAGGGGTGATCACCCCTGCTCAAATGAAAAAAGCCTTAATTATCAATGTAATTATCTCCTGTGTTTCAGGTATCGCCTTGATAATTGTCGCATGTAAAAAACCCGAAGATGCTATTGGCTTTTTAGTGATGGGCTTATTGGCTATCGTGGCAGCCATTACCTATACCGTAGGGAAACGCCCTTATGGCTATATGGGATTGGGCGATATTTCGGTATTAATTTTCTTTGGCTGGCTAAGTGTGATTGGCACTTATTATTTGCAAGCTAATGCTTTTAATATTGTGACACTACTGCCTGCCACCGCTTGCGGACTGCTCTCGGTCGCAGTACTTAACATTAACAATATGCGTGATCTTGAAAACGACATTCAAGCCGGTAAAAATACCTTAGCGGTGCGTTTGGGGGCTTCTGGCTCACGGATTTACCACACCTGCGTGATTGCCATAGCCATTATCTGTTTGATTGTGTTCACCCTGATTTATATGCACCGTTGGACGGCGTGGCTATTTTTATTAGCCGTACCCATGCTATTACTGCATATTAAACGCGTTAATGCCGATCTTAGTGGCGAAGCCATGCGACCACTGCTTGAACATATGGTCAAAGCGGCGCTGTTAACCAATATTCTTTTTTCTTTAGGTTTAGTTTTAGAGTAATTTACCGCTATTGTTGATTTGACTCACTGAATTGTCAGTGAGTCTTTTGCCAACACCCCCTGTTAAGGGATATACTGGACTTTCCTGAGGCAACCTGACGTAAATCCTATGAAATATGATACTTCTGAACTCTGTGATATCTATCAAGAAGATATCAATGTCGTAGAACCGCTTTTCTCAAACTTTGGTGGTCGTAGCTCTTTTGGTGGACAAATTACCACTGTCAAATGTTTTGAAGATAATGGTCTGCTTTATGACTTACTAGAAGAAAACGGTAAAGATCGTATTCTATTAGTTGATGGCGGAGGCTCTGTCCGCAAAGCGCTAGTCGACGCTGAATTGGCGCAACTGGCGGTACTCAACGAATGGGAAGGTATTGTTGTTTATGGTGCAGTACGCCAAGTGGACGCTTTATCTGAGCTTGATTTAGGCATTCAAGCGATGGCTGCCATTCCTGCAGGTTGCCCAAGTGAAGGCATCGGCGACAGTGATATCCGCGTAAACTTTGGTGGTGTTACTTTCTTCTCCGGTGATTACCTTTATGCTGATAATACTGGCATTATCTTATCTGAAGAGCCTTTAGGCTTAGATGATGACGATTTAGATGATGATTTATTAGAAGAATAATAGACCATTCTCTTATTAACAAAGATAACGCATAAAGCGACAAAAGCCACTTTATCAGTGGCTTTGTTTTTAACTGGTGAAAACGGTGGACGATTATTGTACGTCTTCCATTTTTCCTAGCAGAGCACGTAAACGCTCTTGCCAGCTTGATTGCTCTTGTTTCAGCTCTTCGTTTTCACGAACCAAGGCTTCTCTTGATTCTCTTGCGCCCTGCACTTCTTGATTCAGTGCATCATTTTTCTCTTTTAGCTCTTCAATTTCCATCTGTAATAATGTGATGGTATCTAGTGCTTGTTGTACTTTTGACTCTAATTTTTCAAAAACTTCAAATGACATACTGTAATCCCCCATATAATCGATACTCCCGATTGTAAGTAGCCTATCAACAACTGTCTAGCATCTTCCGTGGAATTACCTGCTTTTTTCAATTTAACAAAAATACTGGTCTGATCACACTCCTAGTGTTGTACAAGTCACTATTTAAGAGCGTTTTCACTCATTTTCATGATGGGACACACAAAATTCAATTTCGCTTATTCTCGTTTACGCTCATTAACGATAAATTTACAGTTATCTTTTCAATACGAAAAGAATACTAACAATTAAAATCACCCTCTTTCAGGATAGAATATATGAGCCAGACGAAAACCTCTCTTATGGGTCAATGCATTTCCGAGTTTATCGGTACTGCATTGCTAGTCTTCTTTGGTCTTGGTTGTGTTGCAGCAGCACGTATCGCAGGCGCTCAACTCGGTCTTTGGGAGATAAGTATTATCTGGGGCTTAGGTGTTGCCTTAGCCGTTTACCTTACTGCGGGTACCTCTGGTGCTCACCTCAACCCGGCGGTCACAGTCGCATTCTGGTTGTTTGCGTGCTTTGAACGTAAAAAAGTTATCCCTTATATTGTTGCACAAATGTTAGGTGGTTTTTTTGCCGCCGCTGTTGTGTACTTTATGTATTACAATTTATTTATCGACTACGAACAGGTCAACGGAATTGTACGAGGATCACAAGAAAGCCTCTTTACTGCGGGCGTCTTCTCTACTTACCCAGCAGCCCAAATCTCTGTGATCCACGCATTTTTTATCGAAGTAATTATTGCCGTTATCCTCGTTGGCTTAATTTTAGCCTTAACAGATGATGGTAACGGTGTACCTCGTGGGCCTTTAGCGCCATTACTTATCGGTATTCTGATTGCGGTTATCGGTGGTGCATTTGGTCCATTAACTGGATTCGCCTTAAACCCTGCCCGTGATTTTGGGCCAAAATTAGTCGCATTCTTTGCCGGATGGGGTGATATTGCTTTAACAGGTGGACGCGATATTCCTTATTTCTTAGTCCCACTCATTGCTCCAATGATTGGGGGTATTTTAGGCGCACTTGCTTATCGTAAACTTATTGGCCGTCACTTACCTTGTGATACCTGCAAAATTGAAAACGACAAATAACGATGCAAGCAATATCGTTGATTATGAAAACAGGTTACTAACATGACAACAGAAACAAACAAATCGAATAGTGAAAAAAAATATATCGTTGCTCTGGATCAGGGAACAACCAGTTCACGCGCTGTCGTAATCGATCATGACGCCAACATTGTTAGCATCTCACAACGCGAATTTACCCAAATTTATCCTAAGCCCGGCTGGGTTGAGCACGATCCAATGGAAATCTGGGCAACTCAAAGTGCAACGCTAATTGAAGTATTGGCCAAAGAAGACATCCCTTCTGATCATGTTGCCGGTATCGGTATTACCAACCAACGTGAAACGACTATCGTCTGGGAAAAAGAGACCGGTAAACCTATCTATAATGCTATTGTGTGGCAATGTCGCCGTACTGCAGACTTTTGTACTCGCTTAAAAGATCAAGAAGGGGTTGAAGAGTACATTCGTCAAAATACTGGGCTTATGGTTGACCCCTATTTTTCAGGCACCAAATTAAAATGGATCCTCGATAATGTTGAAGGCGCTCGTGAACGAGCAGAAAAAGGAGAGTTACTCTTTGGTACCGTTGATACTTGGTTAGTCTGGAAAATGACACAAGGTCGTGTTCACGTAACAGATTATACCAACGCTTCACGTACTATGTTGTTTAATATTCACTCTTTAGATTGGGATCAAAAAATCCTCGATCTGCTGAATATTCCCCGCAATATGCTACCTAAAGTGGTGCCTTCTTCTGAAGTTTATGGTCAAACCAACATTGGTGGTAAAGGTGGTACACGTATTCCTATCGCCGGTATGGCTGGTGACCAACAAGCGGCACTCTATGGTCAGCTCTGTGTACAAAGCGGTATGGCAAAAAACACCTACGGAACAGGCTGCTTCTTGCTGATGAATACGGGTAAAGAAGCCGTGCGCTCTAACCACGGTCTATTAACCACTATCTGCTGCGGCCCACGTGGTGAAGTAAACTATGCCTTAGAAGGTGCAGTCTTCGTCGGTGGTGCTTCCATTCAGTGGCTACGTGATGAGCTAAAATTAATTGATGAAGCAACTGACTCAGAATACTTTGCCACTAAAGTTAATGACACCAACGGTGTTTATGTCGTACCTGCATTTACTGGCTTAGGTGCACCTTATTGGGATCCGTATGCCCGTGGCGCTATCTTCGGTTTAACCCGTGGCGCTAACCGTAATCATATTATTCGAGCTACTTTAGAATCTATCGCTTATCAAACTCGCGATGTCCTTGATGCGATGCAAGCAGACTCCGGAGCACGCTTACAAGCACTACGTGTAGATGGTGGTGCCGTTGCCAATAACTTCTTAATGCAGTTCCAATCTGACATCTTAGGTACCCGTGTTGAACGTCCTGTGGTACGTGAAAGTACTGCGTTAGGGGCTGCGTTCCTTGCAGGCCTTGCGGTAGGTTTCTGGTCTGATCTGGAAGAGGTAAAAAATAAAGCTGAGATTGATAAAGAGTTCCGCCCAGGTATTGAAACCACAGAGCGTAATTATCGTTATAACGGCTGGAAAAAAGCGGTTGCCCGTGCACAAGAATGGGAAGATCGCGGTTAATCGCTAATCCCCCCTATGAGAGAGAAGTCGCCTAGGCGACATAAAACAAATGCCGATAGTAGGTATTACACTATCGGCATTTTTATTGGCGAAAACTTAAAGGCAGTCATTAAACCGTATTCTGCTGATGACTAAAACGGTGTGATAACGGGATCCAACACAACATAATAGCCACTGACATAATAAACATAATCATTCCTAAGCTAAATTGATTATGTTGTGGCAATAGTGCAGAGAACCACGTTGCTATCCCTGAGCCAACATTTTGCAATCCGCCCACCAACGCACCAGCCGCTCCGGCTAAATAAGGAAATGGTTCCATCGCCCCTGTCGTTGCCAGCGGAAATAGCATCCCTGCGCCAAAGAAAAACAGGGCAGCGGGCACCAGTAAAGTCCAAATATTAATAATATTCAGCCAGCCGGGAAGCCACATTAAAATACCTGCCGCTACACAGCAAAATACGGAGTGCCACATCAATTGCACAAAGGTTTTACCTTCACGCCCCGCGTACCACGCACCAAAGAAGGCCGCGGGAATAGGTAAAATAAATAGAATACTGATAGTAATACTATTTAAACCCAACACGCCTCCCATCAACACACCGCTGGAAGCTTCAAATACGGCAATACCTGATAATGCACAAATCAACATGATCAAAAAGGCACTAAAAGTACTGTTGGACAGCAATAAATAAAAAGATGACAACATACTGCGTCTTTCAGCCTGTACAGGTCGGGTTTCTGGCATCCAGTGATACATACTAAAGAGTACACTTCCTCCTAATAATAATAGGAAGATATAACAGGCATGCCAGCCAAAGAAGTGCGCCACCACCCCACCGATCATCGGCGCTAAGAGTGGGCTGACTAACACCCCCATATTTAATAAGCTATTGGCATAGCGTAACGCAGTACCGGTATAGAGATCACGAGGCTGAGTACGGGTCATTACCCCTGCTACCCCAGTCCCCATTCCTTGTAAGGTACTGGCGATCACTAAGGTAGTTAAGTTCTGTGAAAAAATAGCCACGATCGTCGCTAAACAGAAAATACTCATCCCCACTAAAATAACCGGACGACGCCCTACTCGGTCAGAAATAGGGCCATAAATTAATTGTGAAAAACCATAAGAAAACAGATATGCGCCCATTACTTGCTGTACAGCACCTGTTGGCTCGCCAAAATAGACAGCCATATCAGCAATCACAGGAACATAAATCGTCTGTGTCATTTGACCGACAGCAACCAGTGCAATAATCAGTAATAACAGATTTGCATGTTCTAACTTTCTCATTTCTTTTCTTTGCTCAGAAATTAAAAATTAACCGATTAACGGACAGGAAAGTGCTACAGAGCTTTGATAAAATAAACTCTGCAAAATGCACTTGCGCTAAATAATGAGACTAAGGTAACAAATCTAGCAAAATTTGCGAAGTAGTCAGCCATTTTTATCTCGTCAACGATGTCAGTGAAAAACACCATCGTTGTCAATATAAATGTACATTTTGTATTAACGATTAACGAAACTACAGATTAATATCGCCATCACATCATCTTGATAAATAAAAACGCCCATCCTCTTTAGAATAAATTATCGACATAAGCGCTTTCCTAAAAAGGAGATAAGAGATTATGGCAAATTGGGTTACTGGAAAAGTCATTCAAGTTAGGCATTGGACAGATACATTAATCAGTTTGGTTGTACACGCCCCTATCGATAAGTTTACAGCAGGTCAATTTGCCAAACTGGCACTCGAAATTGACGGTGAACGTATACAGCGCGCCTACTCTTATGTTAACTCCCCGCAAGATCCCAACTTAGAGTTCTATCTAGTCACTGTACCTGAAGGTAAACTCAGCCCACGCTTAGCAGCGTTAACTGTTGGTGATGAACTCTTAGTGACAGAACAAGCCAGTGGCTTTTTTGTTTTAGAAGAGGTGCCTAGCGCGAATACCTTATGGATGTTATCAACAGGTACGGCGATCGGGCCATTTCTCTCTATTTTACAACTTGGTGATGATCTCGACCGTTTCGAAAATATTGTTTTAGTCCATGCTGTACGCTACGCCCGTGATTTAAGCTATCTACCATTAATGGAGCAGTTAGCTGAACGCTACCAAGGGAAACTGCGTATCCAAACTATTGTCAGCCGTGAAAACCATATAGGCTCACTAACCGGACGCATTCCAGTATTAATTGAAAGTGGTGCATTAGAAAAAACCGTAGGATTAACCATTTCCCCAGAAGAGAGCCATATTATGCTATGTGGTAATCCAGAAATGGTAAGAGACACGCAACTGTTACTGAAAACACAGCGTGATATGAGAAAACATTTACGCCGTAAACCGGGACATATCACCAGTGAACAGTATTGGTAATGTTGACATCAAGGCTGAATAGCACTTTATTCAGCCCTGACTGTTTAGCAGTTACACACTTTAACGAAAACTTGAGTAGTCGACCTTTTCAGTCGTGGCACCAAAATAGTTTTCTCCTTGGGTGCCAATAAACACCCCACAATCTAACAACATGATCATCATAATAAATGAAGGGAGAAAACGACCTATCGCCCACTGCCAAAAGGGCTCTAAACTACTGGTATCAGTCAATCCTAGCATCACCGCCAGCAACAATAGTAACAGCCATGCACCACGTTTATTTCTATCGTGAAGTCGCTTAGTAAAAATGGCACATAACGGATATAAAATAGCCAACGAAATTATCCCCACCAGCACAGCAGGCAATGAATAGTGCTGATTAACTATATATAATCCGCAAAACAGCACAAAACAGAGTGCAAAACCCGCCCAAAAGTCACGGCGTCCAATTCGCCCTTTGAATGAAAAGGCCCAATGTTGTAAGGTCATTAATAATTTCTCAATATAGACTTATTTTAGTGAATTAAGCTGTCCATTTAACATCAAATAATACAGAGTGATTTTATAATATTCTATCGCACAACAGACCAAGGAGGACAGATGATAAAAAAAAGCACGCTTACTCAGTTAGCACTTATCATAATAAGCATCGCTTTATCTTTGCCAACCCTTGCTATGGCAGCGTCGCCCTCTATTGCTCATCAACCCCCAACTAAAGATGATATTCTTTACCTTAAACAGGATGCCCCTGTTTTTGAAACCACCATTCCGGAGATAAGAGCTAAATTCAATCAAAATAATGCGACGTTATTTCTCAATGAATATAAAATTATCACCAACAACGATATTACTATTCCGTTAGTCAGGGCCGCGACACGAATAACCCCTTATTTATACTCATCAGCCGTATTAGAGCGTGGCAGTGAAAAAATTAAGAGTCTACAGCTCACCCTGATCCATTCACTTGATACGCCACAAATCGAAAAAGAGCATCAAGATACTGCAATGCGCTATATCACTGCATTAGTGACACAGTTTGATCCCTCCATTAATGCAACGCAAATTCAAGAGGTGCTCAATTTATTTGCTGTTAAACAAGATGTGCCTGCTTATATTAGCCATAATGTTGGTGCTATTCGCTATATTATTGCCCACGAGGACAATCAATTAACGACCTTTGCCATTGAACCGATTAAGCTTTCACTCAATAGCAATATCGATTCAGCTATTCCGTGATAAAAAACAAAGCTATTCTATTCAATGTTCTCTATACTGTTGTGCATCAACAGAATTTGAGTTTATCGATAAATTAAATTTAAACCACTCGGTTGGAGGAAAAGTTATGCGCCATCCATTAGTCATGGGTAACTGGAAACTTAACGGCAGCATTCATATGGTTCATGAATTAATCGCTGCATTACGTAAAGAAATCAGCGGTGTTGCTGGATGTGATGTTGCTATTGCACCACCAACAGTTTATCTGTGCCAAGCTCGTCATGAAATCGGTGGAAGCCGTATTGCGTTAGGTGCCCAAGATACCGGTGTTAACTTATCTGGTGCTTTCACTGGCGAAACTTCCCCAGAAATGCTGAAAAACGTTGATGTTAAATACGTGATCATCGGTCACTCTGAACGTCGCACTTACCATAAAGAATCTGATGAATTTATCGCACAAAAATTTGGTGTGTTAAAAGAATTAGGCTTAACACCTGTGTTATGTATCGGTGAAACAGAAGCAGAAAACGAAGCTGGTAAAACACAAGAAGTGTGCGCACGTCAAATCGACGCGATTTTAAATGCACATGGTGCACAAGCATTCAAAGATGCAGTGATCGCTTATGAACCTATTTGGGCGATCGGTACAGGTAAATCAGCAACGCCTGCACAAGCACAAGCGGTACATAAATTTATTCGTGATCATATCGCTAAACAAGATGCGGCTATCGCTGAGCAAGTCATTATTCAATACGGCGGTTCAGTCAACGATAAAAACGCAGCAGAGCTATTTAGCCAACCTGATATCGACGGTGCATTAGTTGGTGGCGCGTCACTGAAAGCGGATGCCTTTGCTGTTATCGTGAAAGCAGCAGCAGAAGCGAAAGCGAAAAAATAACTTTGATAGCAAATCGTTATCTTACCGATAAATAACTATCGCGAAAATCACCTTACTGCGTCTTAACAGAAGGTGATTTTTTTATGCGTTACTCGCTAATCACGTCGGCTGATTTCATCAAATACTCCCCCGGTGGCAAAATGGGTTTGTTGCGCTGATTGCCAATCGCCAAAAAGCTCATCAATAGTGAATAATTGCAGGGTTGGAAAACGTTTTTGATATTTCTCAGCAATGCTTTTATCTCTTGGACGATAATAGTTTTTAGCAGCAATTTCTTGCCCTTGAGGTGAATAAAGATACTCTAAATAAGCGGTTGCCACTTCCCGCGTACCTCGCTTATCAACCACTTTATCCACCACAGAGACGGTTGGCTCTGCCAAAATAGAGACGGAAGGGGTGACTATTTCAAACTTATCTGTACCTAACTCATTAATCGCCAATAACGCTTCATTTTCCCATGCAATTAACACATCACCAATACCACGCTCAACAAAAGTATTTGTCGCGCCTCTCGCGCCGGAGTCTAAGACTTCAACCTGTTGATACAGTGACTTTACAAAGGCTTTCGCTTTTTCACTGTCTTGCTGATTGGCCTTTAATCCATATCCCCATGCAGCCAGATAATTCCATCTTGCTCCACCGGAGGTTTTAGGATTAGGTGTGATAATAGATACACCGGGTTTAATTAAAGAGTCCCAGTCGGTTATCTGTTTCGGATTACCTTTTCTCACTAAAAAAACAATGGTTGAGGTGTAAGGTGCTGAGTTATCAGGTAAGCGAGTGATCCACTGCTTATCTATACGCCCTCTTTGTGCAATGGCATCAATATCATAAGCTAATGCGAGGGTGACAATATCCGCTTCAATACCATTAATTACGGCGGTTGCCTGTTTACCAGAGCCACCATGAGATTGACGAATAGTCACATGATCGCCGGTTTTTTGTTGCCAATATTGACTAAATGCGTGGTTATATTGTTGATAAAGCTCTCGAGTCGGATCGTAAGAAACATTTAATAACTGAATATCCTTCGCCCAGATGCTTTGTGTAAACAGTGCCGTCAGCGCTAGCGCCGTCAATAATCCCCATCGTTTTAACATCGTGATCTACCCCTATCCTATTTCTAGTTGGTTTATTTGTTTTGTTTAACTAGGCTGACAGAAAGATTTATAACGATGAAATAATAAAAAACAGACTGTTATACGTAACAGCTATATAGTTGAGAAAACGGGGACTCACACAGTCATTACCCATCAGATAAGAGAAGAAAAGCGCGTAGAATGAAATGTTTTCACTCGGGAAGCTGTTCTGATACAAGCTGATATTGCATCAGAACAGTCCACGAATAAGGATATAACTCAGAAAGGCTCTGGTAATAGAGTAAAACTATGGCTTAATACAGTTTTTTCGCAGTTTCATACCAATCGGCTTTAAAGACACGTTTCATATTCATAACCGCATCAATAATATCATGGTGAACCAGTTTTTCATTTTGGATCCCTACACAACGACCACCATAACCTTCTAGTAGCAGTTGTACCGAGTAAGCACCCATACGAGAGGCTAAAATACGATCGTAAGCAACCGGAGAGCCACCACGTTGAATATGGCCTAATACAGTGGCACGTGTTTCATGTTTGGTTTCTGCTTCAATAAAACGTGCTAGCTCATGTACATCACACACATGTTCGGTAATTGCCACGATAGCATGACGTTTACCACGCTCAATACCCGCTTTAATTTCTGCTAATAATTCATCACGATCAAAAGGTAATTCGGATTCAGGCAACACCACGAACTCACAACCACCCGCAATAGCAGCGGATAAGGTTAAATCACCACAATAACGTCCCATCACTTCAACGATAGAGATACGTTTATGCGATGTTGAGGTATCACGTAAGCGGTCAATTGCTTCTACCGCCGTTTCTAACGCCGTGAAATAGCCAATAGTGTAATCAGTACCCGCAACGTCATTATCAATGGTGCCCGGTAAACCAATACATGGGAAACCCGCTTCAGTTAATTTTTTCGCCCCCAGATAAGAACCATCTCCCCCGATAACCACCAGTGCATCTAGCTCATTTTGCTTCATATTTTCAATAGCAACGGCACGCACATTATCTTCGCGGAATTCTGGGAAACGCGCAGAGCCTAAAAAAGTACCACCACGGTTGATCATGTCTGACACACTAAAGCGATCGAGTTTTTTCATACGGTTTTCATATAAGCCCATATAGCCATCAAAAATACCGTACACTTCTAAACCTTCGCTGAGTGCTGCACGGACAACACCACGGATCGCAGCATTCATACCCGGTGCATCACCACCACTTGTTAAAACCCCAATTCTTTTGATCCCATTAACCATGATTACCTCTGATTCTTATTCGATATCATTATTGCAATATATTGTTGGAATAACTGTTATCTTAATACCGGCTTCACGAACGTAATCCACCGATATCTCAAATGCTGAATTGATTCAACAACCCCATTGTACGCATATTTTTTATCACTTCATCATCAACGTACATTTTTTTTTATAAACTTGATACGCATTAAATTAATTGAGTAGTCTGTATAAATACTATACTAGTCTATCGTCTCTGTATTACACCGATAAGTTAACACTTTTTATACAGATACTTTACAGCCTTTTGCTATCTATCTCAAAAAACAGTGTGTTAGCCATATATAGCTATCAACATATCACATAAAGTGTAATGGGCTTATTGACTGTTTGCTTAACACTTTGCGCGCTGTTATCGATACTTTTGTGTTATTCGGCATAAATAGAAAAAGCGCTCACCCTACACAATTGTGACTGATGACAAAAATTTTGCGTTAATTTACCGTTTATACAATAAGGCTGATACAGTATAACAAACAGTACAGTAGGAGGTTTTATGTTTGATTTAACGGGTAAAATTGCTTTAGTTTCCGGCGGAGCAAAAGGTATTGGTAAAGGCATTGTTAGCGCATTAAAAAACAGCGGTGCACAGGTTATTATTGCTGATATTGATGATGTAGCAGGTAATGCAACCAAACAAGCACTTGGTGTTGATTTTATGCACCTTGATGTCACCTCTCAAGCAGCCTGTGAACAGGTAGTCAATGATGTTGTTAAACAGTATGGCAAACTCGATATTCTTTGCTCTAATACCGGTATTTTCCCCCAAGCGACAATTAAAGAGATGAGCGAAGCTGATTGGGATAAAATGCATACCGTCAATTTAAAAGGAATGTTTTTCTTAGTAAAAGCAGCCCTTGCGGTAATGGAAAAACAACAATATGGCCGTGTGATCATCACATCTTCTATTACAGGCGCCATTACTGGCTATCCGGGCTGGAGCCATTACGGAGCAAGCAAAGCAGGTCAGTTAGGCTTTATGCGCAGTGCTGCACTAGAATATGCACGCCACGGTATTACCATTAATGCTGTTATGCCCGGCAATATTTTAACCGAAGGCTTACAAGCCCAAGGAGAGACCTATCTTAATCAAATGAAGGCCTCTATCCCAACCCATACCTTAGGGGAGCCTGAAGATATCGGCTATGCCGCCGCATTTTTTGCCTCTAATGAAGCAAAATATATTACCGGTCAAACCATTATTGTCGATGGCGGCCAGATTTTACCTGAATCTCCAGAGGCGTTGTTGTAGTTGATTAGATTAATTAAGGAAGAATGAATCGATTATAATTCACTACCAGAAGATAAAATAATATATCAATAATAAAATTAAAAACGCAAAAAAAGCCCCTCTCCAGAGGGGTTAATTATTCAGTTATCGTTAAACATACCGACATCAAAGTCCTGCTAGCTCAATCAACGTATCCGGTCTTTTTTCAACCATTTTAAGTAGTAAAACCGCTTGTTTATTCGGTTTTACTATCCCTTGCTCCCAGTTTTGTAATGTTGTAACCCCCGTATGTAAATACTGAGCAAAAACAGCTTGAGATAAATTCAATTTTTCACGTACTGCTTTTACTTCTGCTGGCGTCATAGAAAGAGGCTTAACATTAATACGGTGAGTCTTTAGTGTTTTTTTCCCTTCATTAAATTCACTCCACGCATTCATTCCTTCTTGAAGCTCAGAAAAAATATCACGTTTAGTCATGATCCCCCCTTTTTTTAATCATTTCTAACATTGCTCTCAGCTGTTCACGTTGAGTTATTGTTAAATCATCAGCAATGTTTTTACCGTAAATAAAAATTTAGAATTTGTACCTAAAAACAAAGAACAAAACTGACAAAAAAACGTTATTACATTTTTATCCTTTCTTTTTTCATAGAGGTTAGACAGAAATAAAAAGTAGGTGGTATTACTTTACCGAAGTATAGTCGCAAGAAACGGGAAAGAAGCCACTAATTTAACCCACTAAAAAGTAAAGAGGAAATCTAGCATTTATAAGTCTTTAAAATGTCCACAAAGTGTCCACGGACAGCCAAAAACGTCCACCTTTAAAGACTTTTCTAGACTTTCATTACCCTTAAAAATGAAATTTAACTCTTTGTTTTAAAAGGAATGATAAACAAAAGGGCAAAAAAAAGCCCCTCTCCAGAGGGGCTGCAAAAGACAGGGATGGTGTCTATGGCAAGGAAAAAACTTCGTTGTTGCTACTTACTCTCTAACTAGGTACTGCTTTACTACACTCTTACTACATTACTAAAGGACTTTACTTAATCACTAATTAGCTTTCTCTTGAGTTTGCTGGTTTTGCTGACTAACAGAAGAGACACGCTGTTGATAATTCTTTTCTAGCTGCGCTTTTTGCTCAGGGGTTAATAGCTGATACATTTGATTATGAACTTTCGCCATTTCAACTCGGCGCTCTATTGCTTGTTTGTCCATATCTTGTATTTGCGCTCTTACCGCTGCTTCATCAAACTTATCCGCGGTAATTAGCTTATGCATATTTTCGTGACGCTGACGAAAATCACTGTTATTAAAACGATCTTGATGATGCTGGCGCATTAAATCGCGCATTTGAGTACGTTGTTGCTCTGTTAATGTAATACCATTAAACATACGCGACTCACCGAAATTATTGTTACCCATCATATGGCCACGTTGTCCACGATGACCTCGGTTATCACGTCCATCATGCATACCGTAACCGTATCCACAATGGTAATTATCATTATACTGTTGTTGCCCTGCAGGCTGATTATTTGTATTTGATGTTTCAGCCATTACTACCGTCGGAGCTACTAAAAACATTGATGCTAGTGCAACCATTGCTACTTTACGCATTGTCCCACTCCTCATTCGGTTATAATACCGACTTATTAATGCTGACCTAAATATGTGTAATTGTTCTCGATGTGGATTACTATACCTTTACGGCTGCAAACTAGCGTCAGAGCGTGTAAAAGAACGTAAAGTCATAGATTCGCGCTATTTATTATCGTATTTTTCTCTTGGAGGAATTGACGAATGCATAAAATCTTATTAGTGGATGACGATCGCGAATTAACCTCGCTATTGAAAGAACTACTTGAAATGGAAGGCTTTAATGTTGTGCTCGCCACTGACGGCGAACAGGCCTTAAAACTTCTGGACGCGTCTATTGACTTGTTATTACTGGATATCATGATGCCACGTAAGAACGGGATCGAGACACTTAAAGAGTTACGCCAAAATTTCCAAACACCTGTCATTATGTTAACGGCAAGAGGCAGCGATCTTGATCGTGTACTTGGCCTAGAGCTGGGAGCAGATGACTATTTACCTAAGCCATTTAACGATAGAGAGCTAGTTGCACGCATTAGGGCTATTTTACGTCGTTCCAACTGGAGTGAACAAAAACAGACCGATGGCAACACCTCACCGATATTGCAAGTTGATAAGTTACAACTTAATCCGGGTAGACAAGAGGCCAGCTTTGATAATGAACCATTAGAGCTAACAGGTACTGAGTTTACGTTACTTTATCTACTTGCTCAGCATTTAGGACAAGTAGTATCGCGCGAGCATCTCAGCCAAGAAGTGTTAGGTAAACGCTTAACACCTTTTGATAGAGCGATTGATATGCATATTTCCAACTTACGTCGTAAGTTACCGGAAAGAACAGACGGGCAGCCTTGGTTTAAAACATTACGTGGCCGTGGTTATCTTATGGTTTCAATAACTTAATAAAAAATCTTTATGATAAACAGTTTGTCAGCGCGTATATTCGCCATATTCTGGCTGACACTAGCATTAGTTCTAGTGCTAGTTATGATGGTACCCAAGCTGGACTCGCGCCAGCTTACCACTTTACTTGAAAGTGAATACCGTCAAGGTGTTATGCTAGAGCAACATATAGAAGCCGAACTAGCGCAAGATCCGGCTAACGATCTGCTATGGTGGCGGCGATTAATCCGCGCCATTGATAAATGGGCGCCACCTGGTCAACGTCTTATTATTGTCACCAGTGAAGGTCGTATTATTGGTGCTCAACGTAATGAGATACAAGTTGTCAGAAACTTTATGGGGCAGTCTGATAACGCAGACCATCCGAAAAAGAAAAAATACGGTCGCTCTGAGATGTTAGGCCCCTTTTCCATTAGAGATGGTGAAGATCACTACCAACTTTACTTAGTGCGCCCATCAAGTAGCCCACAATCTGATTTTATCAATTTATTATTTGATAAACCGCTTTTATTACTGATATTCACCATGCTTATCAGTACACCGCTACTAGTTTGGCTCTCTTGGAGCTTGGCAAAACCGGCACGAAAACTCAAAAATGCGGCGGATGATGTGGCAAAAGGTAATCTGCGCCCTCACCCTGAGCTGGAAACCGGTCCACAAGAATTTTTAGCGGCAGGCACCAGTTTTAATCAAATGATCAGCGCCTTAGAACGCATGGTTGAAGCGCAACAGCGATTGATTTCTGATATCTCCCATGAATTGCGCACCCCATTAACTCGTTTACAGCTTGCCAGTGCATTACTACGCCGTCGTAGCGGTGAAAGTAAAGAGCTAGAGCGTATTGAAACAGAAACACAGCGGCTAGATGGCATGATCAATGACTTATTAGTGCTTTCCCGCAACCAGTATAAAAATGAGTTATTACGTGAAACCGTAAAAGCGAATGAGCTTTGGAACGATATTTTAGATAATGCGAAATTTGAGGCTGAACAGAGCAATAAAACTCTAACAGTAACCGCCCCGCCAGGCCCATGGACGATTTATTGTAATCCTTATTCATTAGCGAGTGCCTTTGAAAATATCGTTCGCAATGCCTTGCGTTATTCACATTCTCGTATTGAAGTGGCCTTTACCGAACAAAATCAGGGTATCACTATTATTGTTGATGATGATGGCCCTGGGGTTAGCCCAGAAGATCGCGAGCATATTTTCCGACCTTTTTATCGTACGGACGAAGCACGTGATAGAGAATCCGGCGGTACAGGGCTGGGACTGGCAATAGTTGAAACCGCAATTAGTCAACATCGAGGCCATGTTAAAGCCGATGATAGCCCATTAGGGGGATTAAGAGTGGAGATTTGGTTGCCGAAAACAAAATAAACATATGCTATCTAAAAATCATCTTTAGATTTAAAATACAAAAATACTAAACTTTAATTAATCGTTAAAATGAATAAATACTTAAAAATTATCAGAAATAAATTACGTTATAAGTACTGTGATGTTTTTCCAAAATTGATAACAAAATCAATATATAAAGAAAGAATGAATAAAAAATTAGATTTGAGACATCCGCAAACTTTCAATGAAAAATTGCAATGGCTAAAACTAAATTTATATAGAGATAACCCTCTGGTAACACAATGTGCAGATAAATATGCGGCTAGAGAATACGTTAAAGAATGTGGCTGTCAAGAGATACTCAATGAAATCCATCAGGTATGGGAAGAACCACATGAAATTAATTTTTCCGAATTACCAAATAAATTTGTACTAAAATGCAACCATGGAGCAGGATACAATATTATTTGTAGAGATAAAAATAGTATATCTCCTGATAAAATAAAACAAAAATTATCAACTTGGTTAAATGAAGATTATTGGCGTTTATCTGTAGAATTTGTTTATAAAGATGTACCTAAAAAAATAATTTGTGAAAAATTCATTGAAACAAAAAATAATGAATTGCCATACGATTACAAATTATTTTGTTTCCATGGTAAACCACTATTTGTAATGATATGCACAGAAAGGGAATCTCACCATCCAAAATTCTATTTTGTTAATAAAGAATGGGAGCTACTACCCTATGGTATTGATTATAAAAATAGAAATGTTTCAACTGTACTAGAGAAACCTCAAAATTATCAAAAACTATTTGAATATGCAGAAAAGTTGTCTAAGCCATTTCCTTTTGTTAGAGTAGATTTATATTTAAACAATGGTATTATCCATTTTGGAGAATTAACATTTATACCATCAGCAGGAATGGATAAAGAACTAAATAATGAAGAAGTTAAAAACGTTGATATGATTTTTGGCAACTATCTTAAATTAAACTAAGGGGAGTCCCCTTAGTTTATGGACTTAATTATTTTTCTATTAATTAAATAAATAAATCGAGCTTTCAACTTCATATAAGGATAATAAAAACTTTTCTTCTCACAACGCCTAAATAAAGAAACTTTTTTTCTGATGATGGCAACCTTAAGCTCCTTATAAAAGTAAGGTTTTGATTGTATATTTTTAATTCTTATTTTTTCCAACAAAGAATTACATTTTTTTATATTATCTAATGTGAGATATTCAGAGGAAAAATTCAAATCATATAAAACTTTCTCATTTGCATTAATACTAAATATCTCTAATGCGCTAATTTGTGTTTTTATAGCAAATGAAGTTTGTGTATTAAAGTATTTTTTTCTATTTTTTTCTGGATGGGTTCGATATTTTAATAAAGGTTCTTCTAAATTAGCAAAAATATCTTTTTTACCCAACTTTAATAATTTAACCCATAACCCATAATCCTGAGCATATTTGTAATCTTCTGGATATGTGATTTGATTATCTCCGATAAAACTCGCTCTAAACATCACCGTTGGATGATAAAAATTTGTTCCAAAAATTAATCCCGCAGCAATGGCATTATGTGCAGTTGGTGGAACCATAAACTTATTATGGTCTTCATAAATTTCCATTGATGTACCACAAACCATGATATTTTTATGCGCCTCCATAAACTCTAATTGTTTTTGAAGTCGGATAGGATATGCATAGTCATCAGCATCCATACGAGCAATATACTCACCGGAAGAGAGTAAAAAACCTTTATTCAAAGACTTAGCTAATCCAATATTAGACTCATTAGTATATACTTTAACTCGACTATCTTGCTTTTCGTATCGTCTAAGTATATCTACAGATATATCAGTAGAACCATCATCAATGATGATAAATTCAAAATCTTTAACTGTTTGATTAAGAATAGAATTTATCGCTTCTTCTAAGTGTACTGCATCATTATATACTGACATTAATACACTAACTTTGGGATGATTTTTCATTTTTAATTAAATGTTATTTCCTATAGTCGACATTGCATATACTATAAATTAATAAATAAAATTAGTGAATATCAATAAACATTTAAAGTAGTTAAAATAATTATAATCATCGAGCATCAATACCTATTACATAACATAAAATAACAATGTTTACACTGGGTTCTTACCCCTTCTACAGAAAACATTTAAACTATATAAATCAGCAAGATATCATAGTTACAAAGAACGCCTACTAACAACCAATTTAAATAAACAATAAAATTACTATATTAGCAAACTCTACCATTTATTAATAAATTGGTAGCATATTCTTCTTATACCTATCTTTTATACATAATTCAGAATGATCTTGCCAAATCGGCCGATATTCCGATACTTATATATACCTAATCAATGTTAGAATACCCATCAATTACTTGACCCGCTGGTTTGAAGAGTCTAATCTCAGTGGGGTTTGTGTACAGATAAAGTATACTTATAAAATAAAACTCTTATATTACAGATAGATAAGGGTTTTAAAAGAGAAATTTTGGCGCTCTGGGGGCCGTAAACCTAGTGCGGTAGCTTTGATTATAATATAATAAACAATAGATTAGGTTTTTACTAAAAATGCAAAATATAGAAAGTACAAAAGTATCTATAATAATCTCAGCTTATAATGCAGAAAAATATATTCATGAATCATTAGAATCAATAATAAATCAAACTCATAAAAACCTAGAAATAATAGTCATTAATGATGGTTCTACAGACAATACAAAGCATATATGCACTGAATTCCAAAAAAGAGATCCCCGAATAATATTCATTGATAAAGAAAATGAAGGATTAACAAAATCTCTCAATAAAGGAATACATTTAGCAACTGGAACATGGATTGCTAGACAAGATGCAGATGACATTAGCTTAGAAAATAGAATAGAAGAACAACTAAAGTTTTGTATAAAAAATAAAATAGATTTCTGTACATCACAAGCAATACAATTTTCCGCTCAAAATAATCTTAGATTAATACCTAAAATTCGTTCAAGTATCGCGTTTAAGAAGAAAATTTTAAAATATGGTAACCCTCATATACATGGAACTTTCTTTTTTAGAAAAAAAATTATAGAAAAAATAAATTACGATGAAGAGATAAAGTATGCTCAGGATTTTAATTTTATTCTGGCAGTTAAACATGCAAAATTCAATATGGCTTTACTAAAAACACCACTATATAAACTTAGAATTCACAATAATTCTATTTCCTCAAATAAAAAGAAAGAACAAATTGAGGCAGTAAAAACATCGCTTGAAAAATATAGATATAGCACACACTATATAATAGAAGAAAATAATGGTTTAAAGAAACAAGCACTAAGAATTATGAAGCAATGTGAGTCTATAATTTAATGAAAAAATTAATATATGATATTATTTATAAATTTAGTCAGGGTGGTATTAAACACTTATTACAACTTATTATTTTATTTTATGGTTCCTCACACCTAGGGGCTGATAATTTTGGTGAATATATATATATTACAACAATAATAGTTACATTAAGCTTATTTTTAGATTTTGGCTTATCAACCACACTAATGAAAGAAATAGCAGAAAATAAAGGAAACGAAGAAAAGATATATAGATCAATTATTCCTTATTTCTTTGTATTGACTTCACTATCTGGGATCATTTTTTTTGTTTTATCAAATTTAGAATTTAATCTTAAAATACTATTAGGAATAACATTATCTATAATGCCAATTTGTTCTATTTTTGATGGTATTCATCGAGGAAAACTAGAATTTAAAATAAATGCAAAATATAATTTTTTATCAGCTTTACTTTGTCTATTTTTAATATTTCCTCTTGTGTACTATTTAAAAATAGCAGGATTGCTACTTTTAAATCTTATTTTTTATTCATCATTGTTACTACAATATATTTACAATTGCAGAAAAAAAATATTTTCTAAAGTTTCTTTTGATAAAAAATATTTATTAAAAGTTACATCTTACTCTATAATTATCGGCATTGGGTTTGTTGGCCAATTTTTATACACAAAGGCAGATATAATAATATTAGGTAAATATAATTATTTATCTGAAATTACTACCTATGAAATATTTGATCGTTTATTGATGTATTGCATTTTACCTTTTGGATTAATAGCTCAAGTTTTAGCCCCCAGAGTTATTAATACTAATATTGATAAAATAAAAAAATTAACTAATATTTCCTTTTGCATAAGTATTATGTTAAGTATTACTTTATATTTATTATCATCCTATATTTTAAAAAATAACTATAATACTCAGTTATTAGGTATTCCTTATTCTACTTATTCATCTATTATTCCCTTACTCATAGCTTGTGCCCCAATAAGGATATTTGCCATATTACAAACTCAAGCCTTAATCATTCCTTTAGGGTTTGCAAAAATAGTAGCGTCAACAACCTTATTTTTTGGCATTATTAATGTTATATTAGATTTTTCATTGTTATATTTATATGGTTTTATAGGTATTTTTTATAGTACTTTAATTGTTGTTAGTTTAAATACATTATCTCAGTATATTTTATTTGGAAATAAATTTAAATGGAAAAAAACTGGTCTAAGCAAGCCTTAATTTTTATAAACTCATTAAAAAATGATAATGGTTCATATTCTTTTTCTAAAAAAAGTAGCTGTGCAAGCTGTTTATCAACGAGTTTTGCATTACTTGCATTAGAAGTATTGCAACAAAAAAATTTAATAACAGATGATAGTGTATCATACATTCTAAAACATCAAAATAATGATGGCTTATTCTATGATTCTATCATTGAAAAAAATAATAAAAACCAACATGATTATAAATATATAAGCCACCAAATCACTTACCATGCAATTATGGTATGTGACATGTTAAATATAGAACTACCTCATAATTTAGTTTTTCTAAAAGAATACAAAGATAAAGCATATTTAAAATCTTGGTTAGAAAATTTGAATTGGAAAAATCCATGGTTAGTTTCTAACAATATTATGTTTATTCTCTATTTTTTCATATATGAACAAGAGAATTATGAGCTAGAAAATGAAATTTATATACAAACGATTATAGAATGGCTCATAAAGAACCAATCTAATAACACTGGATATTGGGATTGTAATAATAAATCTAGTTTGCATAACCAAATGGCTGGAGCTTTTCACTTTTTATTCTTTTTTGATTATTTGGGAATTAATATTCAGCATAAGGAAGAAATAATTAATAGCACTTTATTAATTCAAGAATATGACGGGTTATATTCATATGCCTCTGGTGGAGGTTCATGTGATGATTTAGATGGTATAGATATATTATGTAGATTATTTAATAGCGGAGCAGAAAAAAATAAAATAAGAAAATCGCTATTAAAGTCTTATAACTCACTCACTAAAAATCAAAATTATGATGGTGGTTTTTGTTGGGCTAAAAGACGTAACTTTAACTGGAAAAATATTATTCATATAATACCACTACGCTTGATTTTAAAAAGAAAAAACATTGATGCAAAAAATAGTTTTTTTATGAAAAATAAAAATATAATTTATTCCCTTCTATTTAAGCAAAAACTAACATGGTGCTATAGTGGGATTAAAGATTATAAAATATATATTGATGATAGCGACATTTTTTCAACATGGTTTAGGGTTTTATCCTTAACTTTAATAGAAAAAACACTTGATAACAAAAATAATATTATTAGAGAAAAGTGTGGTATAGGTTTTTTTAAAAAATGTTAATATTAACTTCTTTAATTTTATTTTTTTTACCTATTACTTTTTATAAAAGTAATTTAATGAAATTATTCCTAGTTATATATGCTTATCCTATTTTCATTATATTTATTATGTGTTTTAACTACGATGTAGGTAGGATAATTAAACAGATAGGATTAAATTACTATAATAAACAGGATATGATTACTTCAATCATCCCTCTAGTCATTAGTTATATTTTTATCCTAATTATTTCACTAAGTTATAGAAAAACCATTTTTAGCCTAAAAACTATTTCTTTAGGGATTCCAGTTCGCTGTATTTTATTTTTTTTATTTTTATTAATTTCTTTTATTGCATACCCTAAAGCAATGGGAATAAGCGATACGATACGATATAATTTGATATTCGGTTCATGGGGAGGTGTATTTAATGTATTGAGTATCTTTATTTTATTCAGTAAATCCAAAAAATATGATGTAATAAATATTCTTACTTATACTATATTAATAATATGCTTCCTTTCTGGTGAAAGAGCAGATACAATAATCACTATTATTTTGTTATTTTTATTGAAAAAAGATAGTAATGGTAATATAACAGAAAGAAAAATTAATATAATAAAGCTTTTCCTTATATTAATTTCTTTCTCTATCTTAGCTAGTATTATTGGTGCTGCTAGGTCTAATATTCAAATTCAAGATATCTCATTATTTATAACAAAATCCCTATTATCTGTAGGTACTGTAGTTGATGTAATTCATGTATATCTTTCCTCTATTTGGTATGTTGAGCATAATGGAAACTCATTCACTCCATTATTTAACATAATTAAATCTTTTATACCTTTGGCTGGAGGAGGAGGAGTTAGTTCAGAAGAAAACATTACTTGGTTCTTAAATAATTATATACACAATGTCGGTGGTGGACTTTTTTATTCTCCATTTTATATTGCATTCTCTAGCTATGGTGTTATTTTATTTAATATAATATATTTTCTATTCTTTACATTTACATTTAAAAATAAAAATAGTTATATAAAATACATATTTATTGTTTTTTACATTATGCAATGTCGTATACAATGGTATGGAATAACATATTTTTTTACATCATTTAAACTAACATTACTATTTCTCATAATCATCTATTTCTTAAAAAAACTCCCTAAAAAGTTAAGCAATGAAAAAAATATTATTCATAAATGATAATAGTCTCAAAGGCGGTAGCGCCCAAGTGACTAATGATACTAAAAAATGTTTCGATGATAGAGGCTGGAAATCATATACTTTCTTTGGTAGTACCTATTTTAATTTCAATCCTAGAAATTATATTTTTAATATAAATGCATATAAAAAATTAAAAACAACTTTAGAAAAAACAACCCCAGATGTTGTACATATACATAATTATGACAACTTACTTAGTCCTTTAATTTTATTAGCTATATATCTACACAAGAAGAAAAATACATATTGTAAAATAATTATGACTGTTCATGATTATCATATTATATCACCAAGCAATTCTTTGAGTTACTATAAAGGAAAAGAAAAAGCTTTTTTTGTAACTCCACCTTCTTTTTTAAAATTGTTAACATCTAAACTGGATAGACGTTCCTATATTCATGGCTTAGCTAGAATTCTTCAATGGTATATTTATTACTCTTTATTTGATTTAAGAAAAGTTATAGATACTTATATATGTCCTAGTAATTTCATTTATAACTTGTTGCCATTTGAAAATAAAAAACTTATTTATAATCCAATTAATAATTTAAATGCATTCAACAATAATATAAAAAAATGTGACTCACAGATTATGATTACCTTTGCTGGTAGATTGACAAAGGATAAAGGTATTTATGATTTTCTTGAATGCATTTGTAATTGTGATACTTCTTCTCAGAAATTACTGAGTATAAATATATTCGGCGAAGGAGAATTAAAAGAAAAAATTATTAGATTAAAAGAAAAATTAAAAGAAAAAAACATTGATATAATATTATATGGGTTTAAAGATAAAAATTATATACAAGAAATATTAAACAAATCTCACTACATATTATTACCTTCACTATGCTATGAAAACGCTCCCCTATCATTAATTGAAGGTATTTTTTCTAAATGTAAAGTTATCACAATGAACTATGGTGGAATGAAAGAAATAGCAGAAAAATCAAAAAACTCTATTTTATTAAATAATATTACTACTAGTGAAATTAAGAAGATGATAACGACTATAAATAAGCAGTATAAAAATGAAGCTGGTTTTTACTCTCACAGTCAATATAATAAATATTCACTAGAATATTATTATAAAGAAATAAATCATACTTTAGAAAAAATATGATTCTATACTGGAATTTTAAGTAAAAGACTAAAACATGAAAATTATAGCCATTACATCAAACACCAGTTGGTATTTATATAACTTTAGAAAAAATACTATAATATCTTTAATAGAAGCTGGATTTAAAGTTTATACTGTTTCACCTATTGATAGTTACTCTAACAAACTAAAAGAATTAGGTGCAGAACATATAAATATCAAAATTGATTCAGCCAGTAAAAATCCTTTGATTGATCTCTATACATTGATTTCATTTTATAAAATATTTAAACAACTTAGATGTAATGCTGTACTTAATTTTACTCCTAAAAATAATATTTATGGAACATTAGCAGCAAAATTAAACAAAATAAAAGTCATCAATAATATTGCAGGTTTAGGTACATTATTTGTAAATGATACTATTAGTTGCAAACTAGCAAGAAACTTATACCGCTATAGCCAAAAATATGCTGATAAAATATTTTTTCAAAATAACGATGACCTTTCATTATTTTTAGAAAAAAAATATGTCGATAAAGTACAAGTTGATAGATTGCCAGGTTCAGGTGTTGATTTATCTCGCTTTACATTATCATTATCAGAATATAAACATAAATTTAGATTTCTATTAGTGGCAAGAATGCTTTATGAAAAAGGGATTACTTTTTATGTTGAAGCTGCACGTATCTTAAAAGAAAGATATGGCGATAAAGTTGAATTTTGTCTTTTAGGATTTGTTGGTGTAAATAATCCTTCAGCAATCACACATAAACAAATGAATAACTGGGTAGCTGAGGGAATTATTAATTATTTAGGTACATCTGATACCGTAGAAAATGAATTAGCCCAAGCAGATTGTATAGTGCTACCTTCTTTTTACCGAGAAGGAGTACCAAAAACATTACTAGAAGCTGGAGCTATGGGAAAACCCATAATCACTACTGATAATGTTGGTTGTCGAGAAACAGTTACTCATGGTTTTAATGGATATATATGTCAACCTAAGTCTGTATCAAGCTTAGTTGATGCCATGGATAAATTTATTAACTTACCCTATGAAAAAAAATTAAAAATGGGTAAAAATAGTAGGCAGAAAATCGAAACTGAATTTGATGAAAGAATAGTCATAAAAAAATATTTAGATGCGTTAAAAGAAATTATGTAACTTTAGGATAAAAAATGAAAATCACCATCTCAGGAACCGGCTATGTCGGTCTATCTAACGGGATACTCCTTTCCCAGCACAACAAAGTTGTTGCATTAGATATCAATAAAGAAAAAGTCGAACTATTAAACAAAAAAATCTCTCCTATCTCTGATAAAGAAATTGAAGAGTTTTTAGCTACTAAAGAGCTCGACTTTACGGCAACTTTAGATAAAGAATTTGCTTATAAAGATGCTGAATTTGTTATCATTGCCACTCCTACCGATTATGATCCTAAAACTAACTACTTCAACACCTCTTCTGTGGAGTCGGTTATTCGTGATGTTTTAGAATATAATCCAAACACCACTATGATTATAAAATCAACCATTCCGGTTGGTTTTACTAAACAGATGAGAGAAAAATATCATACCGATAATATTATCTTCTCTCCTGAGTTCTTACGTGAAGGTCGCGCCCTTTACGATAACCTTTATCCATCTCGTATTGTGATTGGTGAGCAATCTACAAGAGCAGAGAAATTTGCTGAACTTTTACAACAAGGGGCATTAAAAAAAGATATTGATGTTCTTTTTACTGATTCTACAGAAGCAGAAGCCATTAAGTTATTTGCTAATACTTATCTCGCACTGCGTGTTGCTTATTTTAATGAACTCGATAGCTACGCCCAAGCTTACAATTTAAATGCAAGACAAATTATTGAAGGTGTTTGTTTAGATCCGCGTATTGGTAATCACTATAACAACCCCTCATTTGGTTATGGTGGCTACTGCTTACCAAAAGATACTAAACAACTGTTAGCAAATTACGAATCCGTGCCTAATAATATTATTGGCGCCATTGTGGAAGCTAACCGCACTCGTAAAGACTTTATTGCTGATTCTATTATCGCTAAATCACCGAAGATTGTTGGTGTTTATCGTTTAATTATGAAATCAGGCTCTGATAATTTCCGCTCCTCTTCAATTCAAGGCATTATGAAGCGTATTAAAGCAAAAGGTATTGAAGTGGTAATTTATGAGCCAGAAATGAAAGAAGAGACTTTCTTTAACTCAAAATTAATTCATAATTTAGATGAGTTTAAAGCCATGTCTGATGTCATTATTACCAATAGAATGGCTTCAGCACTAAACGATGTTGAAGAAAAAGTTTATACTCGAGACCTCTTTGGTAACGATTAATTAATAGAAACGGATTAATTACGTAATGAAATATTTAGTCACAGGTGCTGCTGGATTTATTGGTTTTCATCTAATAAAAAAACTGATCCAGCAGGGTGAAACCGTTGTTGGTATTGATAACCTTAATGATTATTATGATGTTGCTTTAAAAGAAGCTAGACTTAATCTTTTAAATCAACTGGATAATTTCTCTTTTTCTTTTATTGATTTAGCTGATAGAGAAAAAATTGCTCAATTATTTGAGATTGAGAAATTTGATAGGGTTATTCATTTAGCTGCACAAGCTGGTGTTAGATATTCACTAATTAATCCGTTTTCTTACGCTGATAGTAATTTAACTGGTTTTCTAACTATTTTAGAAGGTTGCCGACACAATAACGTTAAGCATCTTGTTTATGCATCATCAAGTTCAGTCTATGGCTTAAATGATGAATTGCCATTTTCTCCTCATGATCAGGCTAATCATCCTGTTTCTTTATATGCAGCCACTAAAAAAGCTAATGAATTAATGGCGCATAGCTATTCTCATTTATATGGTATTCCGACTACTGGATTACGTTTTTTCACAGTCTATGGCCCTTGGGGACGCCCCGATATGGCATTATTTAAATTTACTAAAGCCATTATTAACAATCAGCCTATAGATATCTATAACCATGGTGAAATGAAACGTGATTTCACTTATGTTGAAGATATTGTAGAAGGTGTTACACGTATTGCTGATGTGATCCCTACAGCCCAGCAAGATTGGAAAGTAAGTACAGGTACTCCAGCAGATAGTTCTGCACCCTATAAGGTTTATAATATTGGTAATGGATCTCCGGTAAATTTAATGGATTACATTAGTGCATTAGAAATACATTTAGGTAAAAAAGCAGATAAAAATATGTTACCAATGCAACCCGGTGATGTGTACACCACATGGGCAGATACTGAGGATTTATTTAAAGCAACTGGCTATAAACCTCAAACAAGCGTTGATGAAGGTGTAAAACAGTTCGTTGATTGGTATAAAAACTATTATCAAGTAAAATAAATAATGCTCAATATCGTCTTATTTGAACCCGAAATTCCACCGAATACGGGTAATATTATCCGCCTGTGTGCCAACACAGGCTTTCATCTTCATTTGATCCAACCCTTGGGTTTTACTTGGGATGATAAACGGCTACGTCGTGCAGGGCTTGATTATCGTGAGTTTGCTGATATCAAACAGCATCACGATTATTATGCTTTTTTAGAAAGTGAAGGATTAAGCCCTGATAATGCACAATCCCCGACAGGTGCACGGTTGTTTGCATTAACCACTAAAGGTACTCCCGCCCATAGTAATGTAAGTTATCAAGATGGGGATTATCTGCTATTTGGCCCTGAGACACGAGGTTTACCGCCTTATGTGTTGGATAATATGCCAACACAACAAAAAATCCGTGTGCCAATGTTAGCGGATAGTCGCAGTATGAATCTTTCTAATACGGTTGCCGTGGTTGTTTTTGAGGCATGGCGCCAATTAGGCTATCCGGGTGCATTATTAAGAGATTAATTTAGTGGTTAGTTTGAATAATGAAAGTTACTTTCATTCATACTAATTACTTGATTTTATCTTTATCTATAAGCTAAAAAAGGTGCTAATAATTATTTAGCACCTTTCTCATAAGCATTTGTTCTGCATTTATATCTGCCTGATATCCGCAATCACTTTCGTGATATACCGACAACCTTCTCTCACATCCTTTAATACTAATGCATGGGCGCCAATAATCGCATTATCACCAATATTAATCTCTCCACCAATAATGGATGAATTACAGCCAATATAAACATGATCTCCTACTTGGATATTGGCTTTTCCCCCTTTCTCTTTTACGCCAATAGTCACCCCTTGCATAATAGTGACATATTCCCCCAGTTGGCAGTAATTAGTCAGCACAATGCCAATCGGGTGTGGTAAAGAAAGGCCTTTACCAATACGGGTTTTTAACGAGATATCATTACAGTATTTACGGTTATTGCTAGCACCGATCCGAATACCTAATTTATGTAAAAAGCGATGGGGAGAGAAATAAAAATACTGTGCTACCCGCCACCAAAATAGGTAACGGGAACGCTGACAGAAAAATACTCGATGAAATAGTCTTAACCAACTAAAGGTTTTTTTATCACCAATATATTCAGCCTGTAAGCACTCTTTTAGTTCAGCAAGGGTAACCTTAGCTTGGGAATGCATAGTTAAATACCATCACCACACTCAAAGCCGGGTACAACACCATTAAAGTGTTGATCCATATCGAATGACGGTTTTTCACTATCAGGACGACCGACAATGCGGGCAGGCACCCCCGCCACCGTAGTATGAGCCGGTACTTCATGTAATACTACCGAGCCAGCACCAATTTTGGCACCACGACCAATCTCGATATTACCAAGAATTTTAGCTCCTGCGCCAATCATTACCCCTTCACGCACTTTCGGGTGACGATCGCCTCCTGTTTTACCTGTTCCCCCTAAAGTGACAGATTGTAAAATAGAGACATCATTTTCAACCACCGCCGTTTCACCAATCACAATACCTGTCGCATGGTCGAGCATAATACCGTGTCCAATACGTGCCGCTGGGTGAATATCCACCCCAAAGGTGACTGATATTTGGTTTTGTAGATAAATAGCTAGCGCTTGGCGATTTTGTTGCCATAACCAATGGGCAATACGGTAGGCTTGTAGTGCATGAAACCCTTTTAAATAGAGCAATGGGGTAGAATATTTATCCACCGCGGGATCACGTAGGCGTACCGCAGAGAGATCACAAGCGGCCGATTCAATCATTGAGCTATCGTGACGATAAGCCTCTTCAACGATTTCGCGAACTGCAATGGCTGGCATAGTCTGAGTTGCCAGCTTATTGGCCAGCATATAGCTTAATGCACTACCTAAATTTTCGTGTTTGAGAAGTGTCGCATGAAAGAAACTGGCTAACATTGGCTCACAATCTGCCAATGCACGCGCTTCGCTTTTAATATGATCCCAGACTCTTGTTAGTTCTTCTAGCGACATACTCACTCTCATTTTTTACACCAAAGCCTAAGTAAATACTTAGGCTTTGAATTTTCAAACAAATGGATAGTTAAAACAGATACCCTAAGAATATTATTTAAAATAAACTTACAACAGGCTGCTGTCTATCTCATCTTTGGTTGCTCGCCCTAATAAAGCCAATGCAGCCTCTTTTACATCTTTATGTTGATATAAAATTTGGTAAATCTGTTCGGTGATTGGCATTTCTACACCCACTTGTTCGGCTAATGCGCGAACTTCTTTGGTGTTACGATAACCTTCGACTACCTGGCCAATTTTCTCTTGGGCTGTATCAACATCTAAACCTTGACCTAGCATCATACCGAAGCGACGATTACGTGATTGGTTGTCAGTACAGGTTAAAACTAAATCACCCAAACCAGCCATGCCCATAAAAGTTGCCGCATCTGCACCTAAGGCTTTACCTAAGCGGCTCATTTCGGCCAGACCACGGGTAATCAGTGCAGTACGCGCATTAGCGCCAAATCCCATACCATCAGACATACCCGCACCAATAGCAATCACGTTTTTAACAGCGCCCCCCAGTTGCACACCGATAAAATCAGGGTTTTTATAGACTCGGAAGCTTTTACCACAATGAAATAGCTGTTGTAACTGTTCTAAAAAGAGATTATCCGTCGAGGCCACTGCAATCGCGGTGGGTAAACCCGCGGCAAGCTCTTTAGCAAAAGTAGGGCCAGATAATACTGCGAGCGGGATTTCATTACCTAATACTTCACGGGCAACATCTTGTAATAAGCGACCAGTATGTGCTTCAAGACCTTTTGTCGCCCAAACAACACGTGCATCCTGACGTAAAAAGGGTTTGATTTGTTGCAGTACTTCACCAAACACATGGCTTGGGATCACCACAAGAATATTACGGCTCGCTTCAATCGCTTTTTGCAAAGAAGCTTCCATATATAAACTATCAGGAAAGGAAACATCGGGCAGAAAGGCTTGATTACAGCGCGCTTGTTCTAATGCCGCAACGTGCTTGGGATCATGACCCCACAGCACAACATCGTGCCCATTACGCGCTAAGGTAATCGCTAAAGCGGTGCCGTATGAACCGGCACCGATAACTGTCATAGAAGCGTTCATTAAGCTTCTTCAACTCCTGAGTTTGCTGCATCCTGTTGCTGTTGTTGCTGTAAGTAGTTCATAAACAACGCATCAAAGTTAACAGGTGCTAAGTTTAATTGTGGGAAAGTACCACGACCCACTAAGTTGGTGATACATTCACGTGCATAAGGGAATAATACGTTCGGGCAGTATGCACCTAAGCAATGTGCTAATTGTGTACCTTCGATACCTTCAACAGTAAAGATACCTGCTTGTTGTACTTCACACAGGAAAGCGGTTTCTTCTTCCATTGTTGCCGTAACAGTGACACGTAAGATAACTTCATATACATTTTCAGCTAGCGTATTAGAAGAAGTATCTAAATCTAATTTAACTTCTGGTTGCCACTCTTTTTGGAAAACTTGTGGGGCATTTGGCGCTTCGAAAGAGATATCTTTTGTGTAGATACGTTGAATTTGAAAAGTCATCTCTTGGTTTTGCTGTTCTGACATAATAATCTTACCTTTTTATATCCTTATTAAATTGAATAGCAGTAAGTATAGAACTCAATCTGCCCGCTCGTTACTTTTTACCTTTTGCCAGTGGCAAATTCTCACCACTCCAACCTGAAAGACCATCTTTTAAAATAAAGACTTTTTCAAAACCTAATTTGATAAGGCTTTCAGCAGGTTTTGCACCCTCAATACCTGATGGTGATACCACAATCACCGGCTGTGATTTATATTTCTCCAGCTCAGCAATATTGTTACTTTTGATCTCAGAAGGCGTTAAATTGATAGAATCGATGATATGTCCTTTACGGAACTCATCACGGCTACGGATATCAACACAAACCGCATTCTCTTTGTTTATCAAAGAAATCGCTTCTGTACGGGAAATATTTTTCGTTTTAGAAAAAAGGCCTTTAAAGGTCAATACAATGACCGCCACCAGCAGCGCAATCCAGATAAAACTTAACAGGGTGTGCCGGCTAAAAAATTGCATTACTTCTTGCAGCATAGGATGCAATCACTCTCGTTAGTTAAAAATAGTATTAAAGAGCCAAAGTATACCTTTGTCATGGCGCAATTACAGCCTATTCCTTCGTTTCTCTTTCAGTTTTTGCGGAAAGTTTCTCAACAATCATTTTTTTTATTGACGGATTTATGTACCATTAGCGCCGAAAAATCCTGTAAAACAGCGTTTAAAAGAGTCTCTCTTTTCACTTTACCGGATCTCTCTTCAGGTAAGCTATTAAGAAATCAGCATTCATCATCAAAGCCTGTGACAAAAATAGTCACTCGTACGTAGAATTTCACACCTGTCTGAGATACAACCACTATTTGTTATTTATTAAAAGTATTGAGAACACGAGCATGTCGCAAACAAATCAAGTGCCTAAAATTGGATTCGTTTCTTTAGGTTGTCCTAAAAATTTAGTGGACTCTGAACGTATCCTCACCGAACTGCGTACAGAAGGTTATCAAGTTGTTCCTACCTATGATGATGCTGATTTAGTCATCGTCAATACCTGTGGCTTTATTGATAGCGCAGTACAAGAATCTCTTGAAGCCATTGGCGAAGCACTCGATGAAAACGGTAAAGTTATCGTCACCGGTTGTTTAGGTGCCAAAGAAAATCAAATCCGTGAAGTTCACCCAAAAGTGCTGGAAATCACCGGCCCTCATAGTTATGAACAAGTGTTATCACATATTCATCACTATGTTCCCAAACCTTCCCATAATCCATTTACCAGCTTGGTTCCCGAGCAGGGCGTTAAATTAACCCCTCGTCATTACGCTTATCTAAAAATTTCTGAAGGTTGTAATCACCGTTGTACTTTTTGCATTATTCCTTCAATGCGAGGCGATTTAGACAGTCGCCCCATTGGTGAAGTGTTAAATGAAGCGAAAAGATTAGTCAATGCTGGGGTGAAAGAGTTACTGGTTATCTCACAAGATACTTCCGCTTATGGGGTTGATACCAAACATCAAACCGGTTTTTGGGATGGTATGCCAGTTAAAACCAGTATGGTCAGTTTATGTGAACAACTGGCAAAATTGGGGATTTGGGTACGTTTACATTATGTTTACCCTTATCCACATGTGGATGAGGTTATTCCATTAATGGCAGAAGGCAAAATTTTGCCTTATTTAGATATTCCGCTACAACACGCTAGCCCGAAAGTGCTGAAATTAATGAAGCGCCCAGGCTCTGTTGAGCGGACTTTAGAGCGTGTAAAACGTTGGCGAGAAATTTGTCCTGAATTAACGTTACGTTCAACTTTTATTGTCGGTTTTCCGGGGGAAACAGAAGAAGATTTCCAAATGCTATTGGATTTCTTGACCGAAGCTCGTTTAGATCGCGTAGGGTGTTTTAAATATAGCCCCGTTGAAGGTGCGAAAGCGAATGAATTACCCGATCCAGTTCCTGAAGAGGTAAAAGAAGAGCGTTATCATCGTTTTATGCAACTACAGCAGCAAATTTCCACCGAGCGTCTGCAAGAGAAAATAGGTAAAGTTTTACCGGTTATCATTGATGAAGTGGATGAAGAAGGTGCTATTGGCCGTAGTATGGCGGATGCACCGGAAATTGATGGTGCTGTTTACCTTAATGAGCAGTTTGATGTCGAGCCAGGACAGATCGTACGTGTGCTGATTGAGCATGCCGATGAATATGATCTGTGGGGTACCATCGTCGAACAATAACTTATCCTGTGTACAGCGTGATAGCTATTCTATTGCGCTGTTACACATTGTGCTGCTTTTTTCCTCTTTCCGACTATTATTGCTTTATTATCATCTCTGAGTTCATTAGATTAACTGTTAGGTATTATCTGAAATTACGACTTTATTTCCTGTTAACTGGTCAGTTGATTAGCGACATGAAATAATCTTATAAACTGTTATTAAAGGTACTTTGGTCAGATGGCAGAGAAAAAGGATCTTCAGAACACAACGCAGCGTACTTACCGTGTATTTTCTTTACCGTTAATCACGCTACTGATTAGCACATCTCTGTTTTCTGCAACCAGCGCTTTTGCCAATACATTAACGGATAATCGTAGTCAGTTAAAAGATCTGCAAACCACCATTGCTGAAAAAGAAAAGCGCGTTCAAGAGCAACAAAAACAGCGTACTGCTTTACTTGGGCAACTCAAATCACAAGAGACACAAATCGCTAATGCCAGCCGCTCTGTGCATGAGACGCAAAACCGCTTACAAACCTTAGCTAAAGAGATCAAAACCATCACCGCAAATATTGCTCGATTGCAAAAGCAATATAACGAGCAACAAGCACTGTTAGCACGCCAACTCGATGCAGCTTACCGACAAGGGAAACATCAAGGTATTGAGTTACTGTTTCGCGGTGAAGAAGGTCAGCGAGAAGAGCGGATCTTAGCCTATTACAGTTATATAAATGAAGCACGTAAACAGTCAATGGAGCAATTGGCGCAAACTTCTAAAGAGCTACAGGCAGAAAAAGACACCCAACAAGCGAAACAGAACGAGCAAAAGCAGGTACTCACCAAACAGCAACAAGAGAAACAAAAACTGGATAATGCGCTAGCTGCACGTCAAAAAACATTAACGCAACTAGAATCAACCTTAAAAGAAGATCAACGCAATTTAGCTACCATGCGCGCTAATGAAGCACGCTTAAGAAATAAAATTGCTCAAGCAGAGCGTGAAGCCAAAGCGCGAGCTGAGCGTGAAGCACGGGAAGCGGCTCGTATTGCCGCCAAGCAACGTGAAGCGCAACAGCGTGGTTCAACCTATAAACCCACCGCCGAAGAACGCTCTTTAATGTCCCGTACAGGCGGATTGGGTAAACCTGCAGGTCAGGCTATTTGGCCTATTAGAGGCAGTTTATTACACCGCTTTGGTGAGTCTATTTCCGGCTCGGGTGAATTACGTTGGAAAGGAATTGTGATCCCTGCGGCACAAGGCACCGAAGTAAAAGCGATTGCGGATGGTCGGGTGCTGTTAGCCGACTGGCTACAAGGGTATGGTTTAGTGGTCGTCGTTGAGCACGGTAAAGGGGATATGAGCCTTTATGGCTATAACCAAAGTGCGTTAGTCAATGTTGGTCAACAAGTCAAAGCAGGACAACCTATCGCCTTGGTAGGAAACAGTGGTGGACAAGAGCGTTCAGCGCTCTATTTTGAAATTAGACGCCAAGGAAAAGCAGTCAACCCAGTTCCTTGGCTTGGGAGGTAGTTTTGCATTTACTTGGCACATTACAACGAAATATCGCGCTAACACTTAGTTTAATGTTGCTAAGTTTTCTATTCAGTGCACCTGCTTTTTCGGCAAAGTTGGCCATTGTTATTGATGATTTTGGTTATCGAAAAAAAGAAGATAACCAAATCTTACAACTGCCAACAGCCGTTTCTATTGCCATCTTACCCAACTCGCCCCATGGTAAAGAGATGGCGACGAAAGCCCATGCCCAAGGACGAGAAATTCTTATTCATATGCCAATGGCACCCATTAGCAAACAGCCATTAGAAAAAGATACCTTAAAGCCCTCCATGGATCAGGCTGAAATTAATCGTATTATTCAAAATGCAATTAATCGTGTGCCTTATGCTGTGGGTATGAATAATCATATGGGGAGTGCGATGACATCGGATAGGCAAGCGATGGATAGAGTGATCAAAGCCCTTAATCATTCTGATCTCTATTTTCTTGATAGTGTCACTATAGGCAATACGCAAGCGGCCACGGCAGCCAAAGCGGCTGGCGTTCCTTCTTTACGCCGGCATGTATTTTTAGATAATGTGCAAACAGAAGCAGAAACCCGACAACAGCTTAATCGTGCTATTAATTTAGCGCGTAAAAATGGCTTTGCCATTGCCATTGGTCACCCCCACCCTTCAACCGTAAGGGCATTACAACAGCAGTTGCCACTACTACCTGCCGATATTCAGCTAGTCGCACCCAGTGGTTTGTTAACCCCTTCACCAAACAGCCCAATGGTACAAGAGCCACCCGCTGTTATACCGCCAACAGAGCAATCTAAAGAGCCAAAACCTGCAACATGGTTAAAGCCAGCACAACAAGCCATTATTTCAATGAAAAAAAGTACTCTTATGAAAGTACTTACTAAAAAATTAATGACCTTCGAACAAGATAAGCAATCCCCTTCCCAGCATTTAGAAAGCAACAAAGATAAAGTCGAATAAATAAAAATATTTAGTGGAAAATATTCAGATCAAATTAGGTTACTTGAAGAAAAAGAAGATGATATTAATTTCTATTTTTTGAGAGGACTAGGCTAATTGTTTTGTTTATTATATCTCCAAAAGACAAATCCCAAGGTCTGCTAACTAAAGCTCGCCTCGGGACTCTAAGTAGATTGTTTAAGGGCGCATAACAACACAAGTTGCCAGTGGGGCCAAAAAACTGCTCTGAAAGGGATTATAGAAAAACATGGCGGAAAGTCAACAACCTTACCCATATACAGAAATAGTTAACTTAAAACAAAAAGCACAATGGATTGAAACAAGCCTATCTATTGAAAGACTGCTTCCTTATATGAGGAGCGCTGGCTATGATTACGAAAAAGCATTTCATCAATATCTATATAATGCTAGATTATCAAAATCTCTGTTGTTTCCATTACATATATTAGAAGTAACTTTACGAAATCGCATACAATGGGTACTAAAAGAAGCATTCAATCGTGATGATTGGCATGAAGATCTTAACTTTATTGATATGCTCAAACCCAAAAGCAAAGATAGCCTACAAAAAGCAAAGTCAAACGCAAAATCAAACTCTATCGACGATGTAGTCGCTAGTAGCACATTTGAGTTTTGGACATTCCTACTTCACGCTGATTACAATAAATTTTGGCGAACTAATTTCTCTAAATTTAGCGATAGTAACCTATCCCTATCTCGAGGTGAGTTTTTTGCTCTTATAAAGAAAATCAATGATTTTAGGAATCGAATCGCTCATTATGAGCCAATTTTAGACCAACCTTATAATGCACGCTATCAAGATATTTTAAAGGCTATAGGTTATATCAATAATGAAGTTCAAATTTGGGTGAAATCACATTCAACCGTTGAGTTAGTTATTGCATCGCAACCAGCACCATCTGGACAACCTAAACCCCTATTAAAAGATAAAGCGGATATCGATTTTACTATTGTCCAAAGTTCAGATGCCTTATTACCAATTCCTAAAAGCCGCTTTATCTATTGTGAAGACAAAGAGCTCATCGTAGATCTACGAGAAATTGCTCAATTCTTCCTTTCCGCTGTTGATAAAGATAAAACTCTTATGATGGATCTTAGTACATTAACTATTGGTGACATCGTTACTAATAGAAGAATTAAAAAGAATATTGCTATTTTTGGTGATTCTGAAAGTTTTCTTCATGCAAAGAAAATATTTCAAAGTAAAAAAATAAAATATCTAGTTGTTACAAATTCAAATAATCTTGTTAGAGGAATAATAGAAAAACCTCATCGACAAATATAATACAAATCTATTTTACCCTTAATATAGGTATTTATTTAAAAGAGGTAGCGCCCTTTCACCGTTCAGGGCGCTTTATAACTCCTACTGCCAATCTAAAATTACTTTGCCCGATTGACCTGAACGCATAATATCAAAGCCTTTTTGGAATTCATCGATAGGAAATTGATGAGTAATAATCGGTGAGAGATCAAGACCCGACTGGATCAGCGCCGCCATCTTATACCATGTTTCAAACATCTCACGACCATAAATACCTTTAATAAATAATCCTTTAAAAATGACTTGTCCCCAATCAATAGCCATATCTGAAGGAGGAATACCCAGTAAAGCAATACGACCACCATGATTCATCGTACTAAGCATGGTGCGAAAAGCCGGTGGCGCACCGGACATTTCTAATCCAACATCAAAGCCTTCGGTCATACCTAATTCTTTCATCACATCTGTTAGATTTTCTTTGCTAACATTGACTGCACGGGTGATACCCATTTTTTTAGCCAGATCAAGGCGATATTCATTAACATCGGTGATCACCACATGGCGTGCCCCCACATGTTTACAGATTGCTGCCGCCATAATACCAATGGGTCCCGCACCTGAAACCAGTACATCTTCGCCTACTAAATCAAAAGATAACGCCGTGTGTACTGCGTTACCAAAGGGATCAAAAATAGCCGCCAGTTCATCTGGAATATTGTCAGGAATTTTAAATGCATTAAAAGCGGGAATAACCAGATATTCCGCAAAACAACCGGGACGATTTACGCCAACACCAATGGTATTACGGCATAAGTGTGTACGCCCACCACGGCAATTACGACAATGACCGCAAGTAATATGCCCTTCCCCCGAGACGCGATCACCAATATTAAAACCTTTAACCTCTTGGCCAATAGCAACAATCTCACCAATATATTCATGGCCGACCACCATGGGAACCGGTATGGTTTTTTGTGACCATTCATCCCAGTTATAAATATGAACATCTGTACCACAAATGGCAGTTTTACGGATCTTGATCATCACATCGTTATGACCAAGCTCTGGTACGGGTACATCGGTCATCCAGATCCCGGGTTGTGCTTTTAATTTTGACAATGCTTTCATATTAGAACCTTATGCAATCACATTAAGTTGCTTACCGATTTTAATAAATGCAGCAACAGCACGTTCAATTTGTTCTGGGGTGTGTGCCGCTGACATTTGTGTACGAATACGTGCTTGCCCTTGTGGTACTACTGGGTAGAAAAAGCCGGTGACATAAATACCTTCATCAAGTAAACGTGCTGCAAATTGTTGCGCTAATTTGGCATCTCCTAACATCACAGGAATAATCGCATGATCAGCCCCCGCCAAAGTAAAACCTGCTGCCGTCATTTTTTCACGGAAAAGTGCTGCGTTACGCCATAAACGAGCGCGCAGTTCATCCCCTGATTTCAGCATATCTAAAACTGCAATAGAGGCGCACACAATTGCAGGGGCTAAAGAATTTGAGAATAGATAAGGACGAGAGCGTTGACGTAACCACTCCACCACTTCTTTACGAGCTGCGGTATAACCCCCCGAAGCACCACCTAAAGCTTTACCTAATGTTCCTGTGATGATATCGACGCGATCTAATACATCACAATACTCATGAGTACCGCGCCCTTGTGCGCCGACAAAACCCACCGCATGCGAGTCATCCACCATCACTAATGCGCCATATTCGTCAGCCAAATCACAGATACTTTTTAGATCAGCAATCACCCCATCCATAGAGAACACCCCATCGGTGGCAATCATAATATGGCGGGCATTATCTGCTTTGGCCTGTTCAAGTTGAGCACGTAACGCCACCATATCGTTATTGGCATAGCGATAACGCTTGGCTTTACATAAACGAACGCCATCAATAATCGATGCGTGATTTAGCGCATCAGAAATAATTGCATCTTCAGATCCCATCAGTGTTTCAAATAACCCACCATTGGCATCAAAACAAGAGGAGTACAAAATGGCATCTTCCATACCCAAAAATTCAGCGATGTTCTTTTCTAATGTTTTATGTAGATCTTGCGTTCCGCAGATAAAACGCACCGACGCCATACCAAAACCGTGGCTATCCATTCCCGCTTTCGCCGCTGCAATAAGTTGTGGGTGGTTAGCTAAACCTAAGTAGTTATTGGCACAAAAGTTAATAACATGACTACCATCAGCAACCGCAATATCGGCACTTTGCGAAGAAGTGATGATCCGCTCATTTTTAAATAAGCCATCTTGACGTGTTTGTTCGAGTTGTTGATTAATTTGTTGATAGAAAGAGTGAGTAGACATGCTTTCTCCTAAGGCAGAGACGAAAAGAGATAAGAGCTAGAGTTGACTATAATATAATCATTATTGTTTCTTATTTTATGCTTTTGTTCGATTAAAAACGACAAATGTAAATAAATAATGTTATTTATGTAATTAAGATCACTAATAATCACTGCGATTTTCAAGAATTTCAGTCTACTCTTCTATGATGAATGCTACCGTTCACGCTGTTCAGTGTTATTATAGTTGCAGAGCTAATTTTTAGATTTTATATAAAGGGGTAGCCATATGATTATCGTCACTGGCGGTGCAGGTTTTATCGGCAGCAATATTGTTAAAGCATTAAATGATGAAGGTTATACCGATATTTTAGTGGTTGATAACCTAAAAGATGGCACAAAATTTGTGAATCTTGTCGATCTTAATATCGCTGACTATATGGATAAAGAAGACTTTATTGCCAGTATTGTAGCCGGTGATGATTTTGGTGATATTGATGCCGTATTCCATGAAGGAGCATGCTCTTCTACTACCGAATGGGATGGCAAATATATGATGGATAATAACTATCAATATTCTAAAGAGTTACTGCATTATTGCCTCGATCGCCAAATTCCTTTCTTATATGCCTCTTCTGCTGCCACTTATGGTGGCCGTACTGATCATTTTATTGAAGAAAGAAAATATGAAGCCCCACTTAATGTGTATGGCTACTCTAAATTCTTGTTTGATGAATATGTGCGCCAAATTTTGCCTGAAGCACAATCTATGGTGTGTGGTTTCCGTTATTTTAATGTGTATGGCCCCCGTGAAGGACATAAAGGCAGTATGGCCAGTGTCGCCTTCCATTTAAATACACAAGTCAATGACGGACAAAATCCCAAATTATTTGAAGGTAGTGAAACCTTCCAACGTGACTTTATTTATGTGGGTGATGTGGCTGCGGTTAATTTATGGTTCTGGCGCAACAATGTCTCCGGTATTTATAATTGTGGTACCGGCCGCGCAGAATCGTTCCAAGCCGTGGCTGATGCAGTTATTGCTTATCATAACGATAAAGAGCTCTCTGTGGAGCATATTGAATTCCCTGAGAAACTCAAAGGTCGTTATCAAGCCTTTACACAAGCTGATCTGACAAATTTACGCAAAGCAGGCTACAGCGCCCCTTTTAAAACGGTCGCAGAAGGTGTTGCTCTTTATATGCAATGGTTAAATCAGGATAAGTAATCGCGGTTTATGAAAATTTTTGTGGTAGGGCCTTCTTGGGTTGGGGATATGATGATGTCCCAAAGCCTATATCGTACATTAAAAGCGTTACATCCCGCGGCAACTATTGATGTGATGGCACCCGCTTGGTGTCGTCCATTATTAGAGAAAATGCCCGAGGTCGATAATGCCATTGCTATGCCTTTAGGTCACGGTGCCTTAGCAATTGGTGAGCGTCGCCGCTTAGGTAAACAACTAAAAGCCAAAGGTTATACTCATGCTTATGTTTTACCTAACTCATTTAAATCTGCTTTAGTGCCTTTCTTTGCCGCTATTCCTAAACGTACTGGCTGGCGAGGAGAAATGCGTTATGGATTATTAAATGATTTACGCCCATTGGATAAAGCTGCATTTCCATTAATGGTAGAGCGTTATGTCGCGCTAGCTTACGATAAACAGCAGGTACATTCAGCCGCTGATTTACCAAAGCCGTTATTATGGCCAAAACTGGCTGTCTCTGACAAAGATATCACTACCACACTTAAGCACTTTTCATTATCTACACAGCGTCCTGCTATCGGTTTTTGTCCGGGGGCGGAATTTGGTCCAGCTAAACGCTGGCCTCATTACCACTACGCGACATTAGCCCAGAAACTTATTAGCGAATATGGCTATCAGATTTTCTTATTCGGTTCACAAAAAGATAAGCCTGCAGGGGAAGAGATCAAACACGCCTTAACCGCCGATGCCCAAGCTGCTTGTATTAATCTGGCCGGTGAGACTTCTCTTGAGCAAGCCGTTAACCTTATTGCCGCTTGTAAAGCCGTGGTCAGTAACGATTCTGGCTTAATGCATGTCGCCGCAGCATTAGAGCGTCCATTAGTTGCACTTTATGGCCCAAGTAGTCCCGACTTTACCCCCCCGTTATCCGATAAAGCCCGTGTTATTCGTTTAATTACTGGCTATCACAAAGTGCGTAAAGGCGATACTGAACAAGGTTATCACCAAAGCTTAATCGACATTCAACCGGAACAAGTCTTTAGCGAACTCGAGCAATTACTCGCTACGGAGCCATCGCTATGAAGCGGGTACTGATTGTTAAAACCTCTTCCATGGGGGATGTACTGCATACCCTACCAGCATTAACTGATGCAAGAGCAGCATATCCTGAGATCTGTTTTGATTGGGCCGTTGAAGAGGGTTTTGCGCAAATTCCAAGCTGGCACCCAGCTGTTGATACCGTTATTCCTGTCGCAATACGCCGTTGGCGTAAAAACTGGTTTAGTGCGCCTATTCGCGCTGAACGTGCACAATTTCGTCACGCGATACAAGCACATCATTATGATGCGGTAATTGATGCCCAAGGTTTACTAAAAAGCGCTTTTTTAGTTACACGCTATGCGAAAGGCACCAAACACGGCTATTCTCGTCACAGTGCTAGAGAGCCTTTAGCGAGTTTTTTCTATGATATTCGCCACAATGTCAGTAAAAAAATGCATGCGGTAGAGCGTATCCGCCAGCTATTTGCTCTTAGCCTTAATTACCCACTCCCCACCACTCAAGGGGACTATGGTATAGCACAGCATTTTCTCTCATCACCCGCTATTGATAAACGCCCTTATTTAGTCTTCTTACACGCCACTACCCGTGATGAGAAACATTGGCCCGAAGCCCATTGGAGAGAGTTAATTGCATTACTGGCGAATTCAGATTTGCGTATCAAACTACCTTGGGGTGCAGAGCATGAACATCAGCGTGCAATACGCCTTGCACAAGGTTTTGACTATGTTGATGTATTACCCAAAATGTCACTCGCAGAAGTGGCTCAAGTGATTGCCGGAGCGCAAAGTGTCGTTTCTGTCGATACCGGATTAAGCCATTTAACCGCAGCCTTAGATAAGCCGAATATTACCCTCTTTGGCCCTACCGATCCGGGATTAATCGGCGGTTATGGTAAGGCACAAAGATCGTTAAAAGCAGCAGGTGGGGATATTGGGAAGATTCAGGCACTAGATGTGCTAAAATCTTTCACTCATGTGTAAAAAGAAAATATATTTTTACTTGTGCAACTAGCAACTATTATCTATTTTTTAGTATATTTTAGGATCCATTATGATTTTATCTATTATAGTTAACATAAAAAATTTAGAGGATTTAGTTGAAAAATGTGTTAACTCCATTTCTTATAGCTTAAGGAATTGTGATCCAAATGACTATGAAGTTCTTCTTATAGATGACAACTCAACAGATAGAACAGAAAATATTTTAAAAAAATATGTAAATCATCATCCTTCATTCCATTATAATAAAGTATTCTTTAATAATGTTGGTAAGGCAAGAAAATACGCTATTTCTTTATGTAAAGGTGATTATATTACATTTATAGATGGTGATGACTTCTTCTCTGATTTTGATATGTTAGATATTTTTACTATTCTTAATAAAGAAGAACCAGATCTATTTATAACTAAAATACAAGAAGTTTTTAATGAAAAACAAATAATAAAAGAACAAGGAAAAATAGAATATAGAACAGAAAGTAAAGATGAAATTATATCAGAATTTTTAATTCATAAAAAATTTCAGGCTCACCTTTGCAGTAAATTTTTTTTACGAGCGATAATGTTAAAAATTGAATTCCCTGATGTTTTTTGTTATGAAGATGCTTTCTTTTTTCCAAAATATCTAAATTTATCCAATAAGTTTTTATATTCTGATAATATTTTATACAACTATATAAAACATCAAGGTAGTCTTTCAAATAACCTAAGTAAAGAAAAAATAGAATTAATGGCTAAGGCTATTCTTTCTATGCAAGAGATATTCCCTGAAAAATATATCAACTTAAATATATCGCATTGTATAATTCATTTATATAAATATAAAACAGAACTTAGTTCTGATACAGTAAATAAATTAAAAGATAAAATTAATAAAATTAACCTAATTAATTTTATCTTTGATAAATCAATAAAAATAAGCATCAAAAAAAGATACTTAAGAATCAAATTTATAAAATAAACTCTAAAAGATAAGGTATTAATATCTTATCTTTTTATCTTATCAAAAACTTCATCAACTGTAATAATTTTCATAGGCATATCAATATATTCTAATAGGTTTACTCTTTTACTAATTACCGTATGTAAATGCTTATCCTGATAAGGCCCTGTCCATGTTGGGTCTGCCGTCACAAATAAACTCACTGTGGGTACTTGTAATGCTATTGCCAAATGTAGCGGGCCAGTATCTCCCGTGACTAATACCGCCATGGTTTTTATTTGGCTTAACAGATCAGGTAGTGAGGTTTTACCTACCAAATTTTCTATATTTTGATGATATCTTTCAGGTAACAAAGCAAAAAATTCTTCTGGCAATTCCAGCTCTCTCGATGAACCTATTAGCTTTATTTGTAATAATGGCGCACTATCAATTAATTTTTTCGCTAATTCCACAAAAGATCCAACAGGCCATCTACGCTCTTGTGTTGATGCTCCCATCTGAAAACCAACAATGTTATTTTTACTTTGAGCTAATGGTTCTATTTTACAAGGGAGCTCCATTCTAGTATCAGTACTATCAATTCCTAAATTATAAATAAGATTAAGTTTAGTTTGAATGATATGTCCTTTCCCCGGCTGATATTCGGCCACAAGCCACTTTCTAAACCAGGCTGGAATAACATCATAAGTATTGCGTAAAATATATTGGCAGCCTGCCATCACGGCAAATAATACATCATAAGGGAGGTGGGAATGTAAAATAATCGCTAACTCAGGTTTATACTTTTTAGCTTGTAAAGCCACCGGTAACAAGTTTCTGATCTTATTATCCCAATACACCACACTATCTATTTGCTCATAGTTTTCCACTAATAGCTTATTTTTTACACTAGAAACCAGTGTGATATGTGCATCAGGATAATGTGCACGAATTGCTCTGATTGCTGGGGTATTAAACATAAAATCCCCCAACGCTGTGGTTGAAAAAATAACAATACTGTTAAATTTGATATCAGATGAAAATGTTGCCGTTTTTTTCATCTTACCAAAGAGTGGGTTATAGAGATTTAGAAAGTAGTGCACCCATTTTAATTTCTTTAACTTCATCTTATTTTGCCTGCACTTTATTTTGATAATACTCAGCCAATGTCATTCCCTGTACTTTATCTTGTAAGAAATTAAATAGTGTTTCTAAATCATGATATAAGCTATCAATATCTTGATCTGTTCTAAAAGTAGGGCTTCCACCAGGCATAAACTCTGAAGAGTGCAACATAAATTCAATATGAGAGTGACCTTGGGCTAAAGATTTTTGTGCCACTTCAATCATCTGTTGTGCATTTCCCCCTTTAGGGCGTAACCAATTAACAGAAGGTGAACGTTGTTTACCTCTTAGCTTATCGTACCCTTGCTTAATTTTATTCATAAAAGGGGAATGTTTATATTGAATACTCATTGGCACTTCAAGTAACGTTGAATCCCCTGCTTTGCTGATATCATTAACATCCATAAAGTACGCATGGCTTGGGAAATTACTGTAATCTGTACCGCCTGATTGTGCCGGATCACCTTTAGTAAAACGCCAATCGACTTTGGGTGTGACTGAGCAATCCACTTGATAACCAAATTCAATCAATAGCTGCGCATAAGTTTCATTAAATGCCCAACGCCCAGCACGGTGACTTAACATTTTTGTTTGTAGTTTATTTTCCAGTAAGTCAGTCATAAAGGCAATTTTGTCACGCATCTGCGATTTGGGGTATTCAATTAAATAAGGCTGATAATGGAGATCATTGTCCGTTAACGCAACAATTGGGGGACTATTCCATGCATGAAGGTGCATACCAATTTCCCCTGTGTTACGGGCAATCACATCTTGTGCAAACTCAATATAGGCTTCATCTATTGCCATTTCATAGTTGGTTAGCCAAACGGGTTTAAATTGAAAACGTTCGCAAAGTTGCTGAAAACGGGGTAAAAAATGCGTATTTTGTGTAGTAATATTATGCTCATTTTCCCAAAGATTATCGCCTTCGGTATCTAATGTGATAATAAATGCTGGTTTTTTCATTGAAAAATACCTAAGTCCTCTTTGAGAATAAGATAGCTAAATTAATGAAATATACTGACGGATCACTTCATCAATATCAAATTTTTGATACATATTAGGCGTAATTTTAGGCGGGTTAAAGTAAGCTAAACGCATTTTTTCAGCCAAGGCTGCTGAATTTAATTCAGACTTATAACCTGCTAATTCACCTTCCATAATTTCACTGATCCCACCAAGGCAATTAGTACTCACTATAGGGGTATTACAAATAAGTGATTCGACTAAAACATTTCCTAAGCCTTCACTATCAGAGCTTAATACCACCGCTTTAGCATCTTTGATCACAGGGAATGGATTGGCTAAAAAGCCAATTAAGCTCACTTTATTTTCTAAATTTAGTGCAACAATTTTATTTTTAATATTGCTGGTGACCTCAGAAGATCCCTGTCCTGCAATCAATAATTTACAAGGTAGATTGGCTAAAGCAAACGCTTCTAATAAGCGGTCATGGCGCTTTACTTGATGAAAACGACCAATATGCAATAAATAATCCTGCTTTTGGTAGGGATTATTTTCTGATGCCAGTGTTCTGATTTCTTGAATATCAAATGGGTTATAAATTGTTTTTAATTGATTAGGGACAATTTTAATGTTCTCTATTAAATCTTGTCCTGCCGCATTTGATACCGTAATAATATTTTTACCCTGATAGACTTTTTGAATTTTCTTCTGTTTTAACCAGCGGGAAAAACCTTTTTTATTGCCTAAATAAGACTGTGAAAAAATACCGTGAATACAATACCATATATTCTTATCTGCCAGTTGTTTTGATAGTGCAACAATTCTGTCAGTCTTATGTAAGTTAGAGACAATTAACGCAGGAATACCTTTGCGCGCAAACAATGCCTGAAGGGTCTTATCCATCGAGTTGGCACGTCGTTTTAATTCTGTTTGTCGATAAAATAAGCCATGGTAACTATCTGCATCAATTAATAGTTCAATATCTGCAGGAATAGCATAGTCACACTTTTCTGCTAATGAGAGTAATGTAACTTGATAACCACGTTGACTTAAGCCATGACAAAACCTGATCGTGACATTTTCAGCGCCACCACCCGGTAATCCATCAATAATAAAAAGTATATGTTCCTTCATAGGCTAAGAACCTTTTGGTAAAGCTCGATCAGTTGTTGAGACAAATCCTCAGGCGTATAGGGTAGTATCTTATTTCGTGCAGCCTTAGACATCTTATTACCTAAGTTATCGGCCGGAATACTCTCTATTGCACCGATCATTGCAGGTGTATCTAATGCATCTGTGACAAATCCATTTATACCTTGTTCAATAAATTCTGCTCCACCACATGTATCACTGGTGATCACCGGTAATCCACATGCCATAGCTTCTAAAATAACATTAGGAAAAGGATCATACAGAGTGGGTAACAATAGTCCATCAGCCATTTGATAGAAAGGTAAGGTGTCTTTCTGTACACCTAAAAATAAGATCCGCTGATGACAGTTTAATCGATGAGCTAATTGTTGGTATTTCTTGTACTCTTTGTCTTGGCCAATCACCAACAGGTAAGCATTAGTATGACTAATCGCCTCAATAGCAGCTCTTAACCCTTTACGTTCAAACCCTGAGCCGACATAAATAAAACACTTACCCTCAACCGGAATATGATATTGCTGACGTAATTGTTGCCGATAAAGAGCCGTGGCAGGGAAAAAACGCTGATGATCAATCGCATTATAAATCACACTAATACGTTCACTTTCAACGCCAAAATCTTCCATCACCTCACGTTTGACCATTTCTGAATTGCAAATCACCCGTTTTAGCTCAGGAGATTGATACATCTCTTTTTCTGCGTTCATTACATAACGATGATAACAACTATTTAGCAGTAATTTACTTCGTAAAGGTGATAAAACCCGAGAGCGTTGCAGTAACCAACGGCGATGTACACCATCTCCTGCGCGATAAATATCACAACCAGCAATACGTTCATGGCTTTGTACTAAATCAAACTTTTCTTGTTGCCAACAGTGTCTTGCTGCTTGTGCAAACCCTTTTTCACGGCTAATCCGTCCCCATTTAAAAGGGTTAACAATATGAATATGCCATTGTGGTTGCACCGCGCCAATCCAAGAGCGTGTAATTACATTTAACTCTACGGATTGATTATCTAACGCTTCCAGTGCGCGAGAAACAAAACGCTCAGCGCCACCGTCTGGCCGATATTTTTGACGTACTATCGCCAAGCGGAATGTATTCATTTTAGTTGTCTCCTTACGGCATCAAGTACATCTTTAACAGGAATTAAACTTAAATAACGCGTTTGCGTGTTGGTATGCACATCATCAGGATCTGGGAGTTCTCCATAATTTCCCGCCCATAAAACTTCGCCAATATGTTGCCATGGCGACCAATGAAATAATTTTGATGGACCAAACAGTGCCACCAGTGGCGTTTTTAGTGCTGAAGCCATATGCATTGGTACTGAATCAACTCCAATGAATAACTCAGCGTTATCAATCAATGCACCAAGTTGCGGTAAAGATAACTGCCCTGATAAAGAGACGCTATCATTTGTCTTACATCCTTGAATAATGGTTTCAACCATCTCTTTTTCTCGGGAGTCTGGTCCTGATGTTAAAACAATTTGATGTCCCTGCTGTTGTAGGGTATCTATTAATTCAGACCATTTATGCTCATCCCAACATTTAAAGAACCACCGAGACGTCGGCTGGATCACAATATAAGGGGTTAACACACCATAAGCTTTTAATTTTTCCACCACGGCCTGTTTATCTTGATGGCTGTATGTCATGGATACTTGCGTATCTATTTGTTGCAATGATAGCGGTTGTAGTAGTGCTAAATTTTGTTCAACAATATGTCGATGATCAACTGAGCCTAATGGGATTAAATCACTAAAACACTTTTTCCAAACAGGGCTTTGTCGTTTATAAATATCATAGCCGATACGGACTTTTGCGCCTGTAAAGCGGGTAATAAGCGCACTATTCCACTGATCAGCTAAATTAATCACCACATCATACTGTCGATGTCTTAACTGATTAACTAACCGCCACTCATGGCGAAACCGAGCTAATTTACCCTCTTTTTTCCAAGCCTTGTCTAAGGAAAAAATATTTTCAATAGCAGAGAAATTCTCAATCATGGGTGCGGTTTCTTTGTTAATTAAAACATCAACCTCCACATTTGGATAATTCGCTTTTAGCGTATTAATAACAGGGGTAATTAACAACGTATCACCATGATGGCGTAGTTTTATAATTAGAACCCGTTGTATTAATGTCATTTTTTTACTCATAACGCTCCAAAAGCACCCTAGTGATCCGTTCTATTATTTGATTATAAAAAATTTCCTCACTAATTTCTTAAATAATCTGAATAATCTGTTTTTAGTACACCAAAAAGCCGTTAAATGATAAATAACGTGGTCTATCATCATATCATTTGTTTTTACACACTTTCTCCTACACAGTGTGGTACTATAGGCTTTCGTCCAGATAAGTGAATTTGATAGCATGTTGTTGCGTTTATATCAGGTACTTCTTTACCTTATTCAACCTCTGATTTGGCTACGTCTTTTATTACGCAGCCGCAAAGCACCCGCCTATCGCAAACGGTGGGGTGAGCGCTATGGCTTTTGTCGAGGCAAAGTCGCGCCTCATGGCATTTTATTGCACTCCGTTTCAGTGGGTGAAACACTTGCCGCTGTACCTCTTGTTCGTGCATTACGCCACCATTATCCCGATTTACCTATTACCGTCACCACCATGACACCAACAGGCTCAGAGCGTGTACGCTCTGCATTTGGTGACGATGTGTACCATGTCTACCTTCCTTATGATTTACCCGGCTCAGTTAATCGTTTTCTTACAACGGTTGATCCTAAATTGGTGATCATCATGGAAACAGAGCTGTGGCCAAATCTTATCTCGCAGCTTTATCGTCGCAAAATCCCATTGATTATTGCTAATGCTCGCTTATCAGAGCGCTCAGCAGCGGGTTATCAAAAACTAGGTAGTTTTGTTAAAACTATGCTGAGAAAAATTACCTTAATTGCTGCCCAAAATCAGGAAGATGGCGAACGTTTTATTGCTTTAGGGCTAAAACGCTCACATCTGCATATTACCGGTAGCTTAAAGTTTGATATCTCGGTCACCCCTGAGCTCGCCGCTAAAGCCGTGGCATTACGTCGCCAGTGGGCAGCACATCGCCCTGTCTGGATAGCCACCAGTACCCATGAAGGGGAAGAGGCGATTGTCTTAGATACCCATAAAAAATTACTGGCACAATTTCCTCAACTGTTGCTGATTTTAGTTCCCCGCCATCCAGAACGTTTTGCAAAAGCAGAGCAACTTACCCAAGAGGCCGGCTTTAAATATACCCTACGCAGTAGCGATGCTATTCCCGATGCACAAACCCAAGTGGTGATAGGCGATACTATGGGGGAGTTAATGTTGCTATATGGTATTGCTGATCTGGCCTTTGTTGGAGGCAGTTTAGTCGAGCGCGGTGGACATAACCCATTAGAAGCCGCAGCCCATGCCATTCCGGTATTAATGGGGCCTTATACTTTTAATTTTAAAAATATCTGTGCCAAGTTAGACCAAGCTGAAGGGCTAATTACCGTCATTGATAGTGACTCTATGGCGACGGCAATCGCCTCATTACTCAATGATGAAGATTATCGCCGCTATTATGGACACCATGCCGTTGAGGTACTTCATGAGAATCAAGGGGCGTTATTGCGCTTATTAACCTTACTCTCTCCTTATCTGCCACCACGGAGTCACTGATGAGTGAAAATAAACGCCTCTCGGTCGTGATGATCAGTAAAAACGTTGCGGATGTTATTGAAGCATGTTTAGACTCGGTACAGTGGGCTGATGAAATTATTGTTTTAGACTCAGGGAGCGACGATGCAACTTGCCAATTAGCCCGTGAAAAAGGGGCTAAAGTATTTAGCAACACCTCATGGCCGGGGTTTGGTAAACAGCGGCAATTAGCACAGCAATACGCCACAGGCGATTATATTTTTATGATTGATAGTGATGAGCGTATTACCCCTGAGTTAAAAGCCAGTATTCAAGCCGTGTTACAACAACCTGAATCGGGTGTGGTTTATAATTGTGCTCGCCGTAACCTGTTTATGGGGCGTTTTATGAAACATAGTGGTTGGTATCCCGATAAAGTAACCCGCCTTTATGCTCGTGAACAGTATCAATATAATGATAATTTGGTTCATGAATCATTAGAAACCCAAGGTGCAACCATTAAAACTTTACCTGGGGATCTGCTGCATCTTACTTGTCGTGATTTAATCGAGTTCCAACAAAAACAGCTAAAATACGCTAAAGCATGGGCACAAGAGCGCAATCAGCAGGGTAAAACCACCCGTTATAGCGCCATTATTAGCCATACGCTGGGGGCGTTTTTTAAAACTTGGTTACTGAGAATGGGTATTTTAGATGGAAAACAGGGATTAATATTGGCATTTGTTAATGCACAGTATACCTTTAATAAATACGCCTCATTATGGGAACTTAGCCGGAAAAACCGTGAATATGAAAAATAAAGCTATCTACCCTGGAACCTTTGATCCCATCACCTATGGGCATATTGATATTCTCACTCGTGCTGCGGGTATGTTTGACACGGTGTTATTAGCTATTGCTGCCAGCGCCCGTAAAAACCCTATGTTTAGTTTAGAAGAGCGTGTCGCTTTAGCAAAAGAAGTCACCCAACACCTGCCTAATGTGGAAGTTGTCGGCTTTTGTGAGCTAATGGCGAATTTTGCTAAAAAACAGCAAGCGACCATTTTGATCCGTGGCGTACGCTCGGTTTCTGATTTTGAATATGAGTGGCAACTGGCGAATATGAACCGTCATTTTGCCCCAGATCTCGATAGTGTCTTTTTATTGCCTTCACAAAATCTCTCTTTTGTTTCTTCTTCACTGATCAAAGATGTAGCACGTCATGACGGCGATGTATCGACTTTTTTACCTGAAGTGGTTGCTACAGCAATGCTACAAAAACTCGGTAAGCGTTAATCGGTTATTTCACCATGTTGGCAATGTCGGCAAAAGAAAGTGCTACGTTGCCCCTGCTTAATACTTTCAATAGTATGACCACAAATTAAGCACGCTTTATCTTTGCGCCCGTAGACAAATAGCTCTTGGGCAAAATAACCTGGTTTACCATCAGATTGTAGAAAATCTTTTAAGGTGGTTCCCCCTTGCTCTATCGAGCGAGTTAATACCGTTTTAATGGCATTAACCAATACGTCACACTCTTGCTCGGTTAAGCTATTGGCTTTTCTATCTGGCATGATCCCTGATGAAAAGAGTGCTTCGTTCGCATAAATATTGCCGACACCCACCACCAGTTTGTTATCCATTAGCCATGGTTTAATGGCGATTTTTTTATTTTTGCTTTGTTGATATAAATATTGCGCGTTAAATTGCGCCGAAAGCGGCTCTGGCCCTAAATGGGCTAATACGGAGCTGGTGGCTAAATCTTCACACCATAGCCATGCACCGAAACGACGCGGATCGGTATAGCGTAGTACTTTGCCATCACGAAACACTAAATCAATATGATCGTGTTTCTCTTCAGGCTGCTCTTCTGGCAAGATACGTACACTGCCGGACATGCCTAAATGAACAATGATCCATCCTTGATTTAATTCAATTAACAGATATTTAGCGCGCCGTTTAACACTTAAAATCGGTTCATCCAGCAAGGTTTTGATTTTTTCAGAAACAGGCCAACGTAATTTACTGTTACGCACTATTGCGTAGTGCAAGATATTGCCCACTAAATGAGGCTCAATACCTCGGCGACTGGTTTCAACTTCTGGTAATTCTGGCACAAGTCACTCCATTATTGTCACTTGAGAAATACAGCGATAACATCATTTTTATTGTATGATGAGCCATTCATCCCCACAAACTGCTAGAGCAATATAACATAAAGGACAGTGGCAGCTTATTATGATGTTGTTTAAAGACGATAGTAAAAAATCTTTATGGAATTTATCCATTATTGGACTTTACATTATATTGATCTACTTACCCGATATCACTCGCTATAAAAATATAGTGATGGGGTTGATTGGTGCAACGGCACTTTGGTATCTGGTGCGTGATTTTCGCACTATTGGTCAGATTTTTAAAAATAATCTCGCCTATGCGCTGTTTTTTTTATTGCTCGCCATTGGCTATTCAGTGGTGATTTCCGTAGAGCCAGCACTGAGTCTAAAAGAGATGAATAAGCCGATTTTAAATGGCTTACTGCTCTTTTCCATTGCGTTTCCCATTGTATTGTATAAAGAAACACCTACGGCAATTGCGAAGATGGTGCTGGTGTCATTCGCCATGGGGTTATTGGTGATTATGGCAAAGGAGTTGGTGCAGTATTATTTGGAATATCAGCAAAATATTTTGCCTTTTACAAAAAAAAGTCAATTAGCGCATAGAGAAATCTCTTATGCACTACTATTTTTCTTTCCTATTATATTGGCCTTATGGGCATTGAAAAAAAATCATTCGATAATTAATTGGCTTTTATTAAGTGTGGTTAGCCTATTATTTTTATTTGCAATTTTAGGGACATTAGCACGCGGGGCTTGGGTCGCATTAGCGATTAGTACATTACTTATCTTAATCATTAATCGCCAGTGGATATTTACTTTACTCAGCATGGGTATCTGCGTTGCGCTCTTTTTCGGTGTAACACAATTACCTAATAACCAATTTATTAACGCCAAACTTAAACATAAACTATCGCAAACCAATAGCGGACTAAGATTTGATGGTGGTACCCAAGGTTCAGCCTTAGATTTGATCTTAGAACAACCTATTAAAGGCTATGGTTATGGTAATCAGCTTTACCATAATGTTTATAATCAGCAAGTAAAACAGCATAAAAACTGGGTATTTAAAAAATCCATTGGTCCCCATAATGTATTTTTAGCTTTCTGGTTTGCCGGCGGTATTTTGGGGTTAATAAGTCTACTCTATTTTTGCGCGTCTTTTATCGCTCAGGGTATTCAATTGATCCGCAAAAATCAGGGGATTACTCGCCAAGCAGCACTGGTGTTATTAATATCGTTTTTAGGGGTTTATGTACTGCGTGGATTATTTGAAAATGCCTATATTAATCAAGTGGGTATTTTATTAGGGTTAATGTTAGCATTGCGCTATTCATTATTAAATCAGCCCTCAGCAACACCGACCCAAGAAGATACATCCGTTAGCTAATCAGTTTATTGATGGTATGTAAAATCGTCTCTGCCCGTTTATCCCAGTTGTAATAATTTTCAACTAATGAGCGGGCGTGATTGATTTTCTCACTGGTACGTTGTGGCTCTTCTCTTAGTAATTTAATTTGTTGTGCAAAACTCTGCGCATCACCACTATCAGCAAAACTCACCGCTTTTTCATCCACCACATCACGAATTGATGGAAAATCTGAAATAACCACCGGTTTTCTCATCGCCATATATTCAAACAGTTTTAACGGAGAGGTGTAGCGACTACCAATACTGGTTAAGGTTAAAGGCAGCACACAAATATCATGTTGAGCAATCGCCTGAAAGCGTTGTTTAGGATCGATAAAACCAAGAAAGTTAACTTTCTCTTTTACATCCATCTCCTTAGCAAGCAATTGTAGCCCTTTAATTTGCTCAGCCGTTCCACCAGCAATATTCAGTCTAGCATTATCCAGATATTTCATCGCTCGCATCATGGTGGGGATCCCTTTCCATTTATGCAAACTACCTAGATAAAGTACCTCTGTTACATTATTGGTCGTAGCGGTTATATCTCTATGGCTATCTTTGTTGCTATCTGCGGCATATAAATCCACCCCATCGGGTACAATAGTAATAGGCGTGGTTACTTGATATTGCGAAATAATATCGTCCCTTAACAGCGAGGTCAGCACAAATACTGCCGTTGCGCGACTGTATACCAACTTCTCCATTTTTAGCAGTTTATGGTATTTCAGGCGATTTTTTTTCGTTTCAAAAGAGTGCGACTCTGCAAAAGATTGCGCAAAAATCTCATGGCTTTCGAAAAAAAGCGGAATATCTGCATGGTTCTCAGCCAAATAGCAGGCCAGTTTTAAATTACGCGTAAATAGTGCATCAACAGGGTGTTGTTTTAACCAACGTGCAATTTGTAATGAAAATAGCTTTTGCGAATTAAAGGGAAAATACCATTTACGTCTGATATCTCTTAGCGCAATTAACCGCGCATTGTTATGAATATCACGCCCGAGAATATCGCTATCTCGATACTGTCCTTTGGGGGTGACTAGCGTCACTTGTGCACCGGCACGGGCAAACGCATCAACGTTTTGCAATATTTGCAATGAAGCCACACGCAAATCGGGAACGGGATAAGGATCAAGATAGGCGATTTTCATCATTCTGTTTTTAATGCCTGTAGTAATCGTTGTGCTGAATGTTGCCAAGTATAGTGAGAAGCAATGCGTTGGCGTGCATTTTCACCCATTGCTTTACCTCTATCCGGCAATGCCCGAAGATGGTTGATGGCTTTCACCATCGCGGTTACATCACCTGGGGTTACCAATAATCCTGCACTTTGCTCATTACCTACCACCTCAGGAATACCGCCGATATAGCTGGCAATCACCGGTTTTCCACATGCCATTGCTTCTGCAATGGTGATCCCAAATGCTTCATCGCCGATACTCGGGAAAACTCCCGCATCACAAGCGGCATAAAACTCAGGTAACATTGCATGCTCAACTGGTTGATGAAAAATAACTTGTTCAGCAACACCTTTTACCATCGCTTTATTTTTTAATTGTTCCAGCGCATCACCCGCGCCGATGATCAGCAACTTAACGTCTTCATCTCGCAATTGGGCTATTGCATCAATAGCAACACTTAAGCCTTTCCAACCGACTACACGCCCCGCAAATGCCAATAAAAACGTAGGATCACTCACCCCGAGCTGTTGGCGCAAAGATGTTGTCATAGGCTTAAACTTTGCCATATCAACACCATTATAGATAACCGCAGGAAATTGTTTAAAATGTTGCTGAATTTGCCAAGCATTAAAATGGCTACACGCAACCCAGGCAGAGATTTTTTTCGCCAGTTTACGATCGCCTTTAAAAAAGCTGGTGCCACCACTCATATAACAAAAACGTGTCGAGCAAGATTTGGGCATCATTGCAGGCCAAAAGAAATCAAACGGCTTAGTTAAAATAACCCAATCAAAATTTTGTCGAATAACATCTTGTTTAGCATAGCGAGCAAAACTATAACGTTCAACAATACGACGAAAACGACCACCGAGATCGATAACTTTCTCTCTTGGTGTATAAGGATAGGTATGAATATGAATTTGTCGGCCTGCTAGTTCATGCCTGACATCACCATTGCCCCCATAAAGATGTACCTCATGTCCCGCATCATGTAACTGTTTGGCAAGCTCCCATACTGCGGTTTGGATCCCACCATAAGACATTGTGATTGTGACATCAATTAAGCCAATCTTCATGAGTTACTGTTTCACCTTTATTCCATTTAAAATATCGCTAACGGCATGCCAAACATTGGCGACAGAAATATCAGACATACTATCTTCACGACTTGCATGGGCTAACGCAATAGGATGTTGGATAATATGACAACATGAATGTTGTAATGGCGCTAAATAACATCCGGGATGATAGCTGTGATACATGGCTACCATCGGAATACCTAACGCACCAGCTAAATGCGTCGGCCCTGTATCAACCCCGATATAGAGCGATAAATGCGCCATAATGGCAGCATTTTCGCGCATAGAGACTTGCCCTGCTAATGCCAAACAATGCTCAGTACCTATTTTTTTCGCCAGCTCAATGGCGACTTGTTGGCTCTCTTTCCCACCTAATAACAGAAAATAGGCCTGCTCGTCATGAGTCATTATCTGTTTGGCTAACTGCAAAAAGTGTTCTATAGGCCAATCTCGGTAAGCTTTGGCAGGAAAACTTTGTAATTGTAAGCCAATAATGTGCTTATTAATTAATGCATTACTCTCTATAAACTGTTGGGCAAATTGCTTTTCTTCTGAACTAATAGAGTAGCGTAATTGCCAATTGGTTGGGTAAATTCCTAACGCATTAATTAATAAAGCACGCTCTTTTTGTGCCACCATTAACTCTTTAGGGTAAGCCACCCATGTTATGTCTGTTTGCTTTTGGTTATTTTCAGCAAAAGCGACTACATGTTGTGATTGACGGCGGGCATACTGCACTAATGAATGATCATTTCCATATACCAAAGCTAAATCATAAGGTTTATGGGGTAACCATCCTCGCCAACGGGCGCGCTTTTTCGAGAAAGGCTTAACACTAAAAATATCAGGATTGTGCTGCAAAATGCAGGCACTGCGTTTATGCGCCAATACATGAATACGGGCATTCGGCCAACGCTCTTTTAGTGCGTGGATCACCGGCGTGATCAGTAACGTATCACCAAAACGCGCAATTGCTATAACCAATATGTTTTTTGGATCCATACACTTTTTATTTAGTTTAAATGATACATTTACTTTCCAGACTATACACTAAAAAGCATTACAAATATTCATAAACAGAATGAAAATATAACATCAGATACAGGATAATTAGCCCTTAGCGACTTTATTGGATATCAATTATCGTGATTTATCTTTAAGGCTAATGGCGTTAATAAATATTTTTTCCATTTTATCTAGCATGTTATCTAAACCAAACTGAGCTTTGGCATGGGCTAATGACGCTTGCCCCATTTGTTGACGTAACTCATCAGAGGCCATTAATTTAGCAAGGTAATTGATTAGGGTTTCTTGTACTTTAGGTGCCAATGTAAAGCCGGTTTTACCATCAATCACCGCTTCACTAATTGCACCTACTGTGGTTGATACCACCGGTAATCCGCAAGCCATCGCTTGCATAATACCTTGTGGCACCCCTTCGTTACCAAAAGAGGGTAAGGCAAATAAATCCATTGCATTTAAGCAATCCGGCACATCATTGCGGTTGCCTAAGAAAAAGACACTCTCTTCTAACCCTGCAAGTTTAACCATCGGTTGTAAATTTTTACGTTGTGGGCCATCTCCGACGAGAAGTAGTTGCCAGTCAGGAAATTGAAGATGCAGTGTTTTCCATGCTTCTATTAGGTATTTATGTCCTTTCCATACCCGCATTGTTGCCACAATCCCTAATGTAGGTTTATTAGGCACACCTATTTTTTCTCGTGCTTGCTGTTTATTTTGTGGCGAGAACTTTTCTAAATCGATCCCCGTAGGAACTGAGGTCATTTGACTGAGCGGAAAACGATTATATTGATGTAAGGTTTGGCGTAATTTTTCACCGGTAGTCACAATATGGGCACTTGAAGACAGGTAGAGCCAACGCGTAGGCAGTGAACGTGATACATCGGTAGATACATGGCGAGTACGTACTATGGCGGGAGAGTGGCGTAATGAAGCACAAGATAGCGCAACTAACCAAGCATCTGTCGAGCTATGGGTATTAATCACATCAAATTGCTGACGATGGACTTTTAACCAATTACGCAATGCCATCAGTGCAGATCCGCGTTTTTTTTCAATCGGTAATGTGACAACCTCAATACCATAGTCAGGGGCTGTTTTGGCAATTTTTGAGTTTGGACAGCAAACCAGTGTCACATGGTGCCCTCTTTGCATCATGCCTTGAGATTCTGTCAAAATACGGATTTCTTGACCACCCCAACCACAAGACGACTCTGTATGTAAGATAGATAACACCGATTTACTCATCTGCAACTATTCACTCGATAGATAAAAAGGGCACTAGTATAACGAAAGAGTCAATAAAGATCATAATAGCTTTACTTTGTTATACTTAGCGCAAGCCAGATAACAAAAAACCCGACACTAAGGTCGGGTTTTTTTCAGAGAACTAAAATTATTTAATTTTAGCTTCTTTATAAGTCACATGCTGACGAACAACTGGATCGAATTTTTTCATTTCCAGTTTTTCTGGCATAGTGCGTTTGTTCTTCGTAGTGGTATAGAAGTGACCTGTACCAGCAGAAGAAACGAGTTTAATTTTCTCGCGAATACCTTTAGCCATTTTTCAGCTCCTTAGTACTTCTCACCACGGGCACGTAAATCTGCTAATACAGATTCGATGCCTTTCTTATCGATCACACGCATACCTTTAGCAGATACACGCAGAGTTACGAAACGTTTCTCAGACTCAACCCAGAAACGGTGAGAGTGCAGGTTTGGCAGAAAACGGCGTTTAGTCGCGTTTAATGCGTGAGAGCGGTTGTTTCCACTCACAGGACGCTTGCCGGTAACTTGGCAGACTCGGGACATGTCTATTCTCCAAAAATCTAATCAGCTCGAGCTTTAGTATCAGGTTTGACCGCCTCGTCAGGCTTTGGAGCCCATCTCAGCAACTTTTAACGATTGAAAAACTGTGTAAACACCTCAGAAAAAACTTGCTGAGATAGGCTCTTCTCGCCAAACCCAAGATCCTCAAAGGTGGCGTAGTATACGCCCAATGGCCTCAACGCTCAAGACCCGTACAATAAAGATTGTCAATAATTTTAAAAAATATTGGCTATAACCAACCTCGCTCAGCAAAAGAAACACAGTTATCATGCCCTACCACAAGGTGATCAAGCACTTTTATACCGACTAATTGACAAGCTGTAAAAATTTTTTCTGTTATTTGCTTATCGGCAAGACTTGGCTCAGACAGACCTGAAGGATGATTATGGGCTAAAATAATCGATGCTGCGTTCTTTTTAATCGACTGGCGAATAATTTCTCTGGGGTGAACTTCAACACGATCCACCGTTCCTTTAAACATTTCCTCACAATCGATCATTTGGTTTTGGTTATCTAAAAATAGCACGACAAATACTTCTCTATCACGCCAATTAAGGCGTTTTTGCAAATAACTTTTGGTTTCTGCGGATGAGGAGAGGATATTTTTATGCATAAACTTTGTTTTAATAAAGCGTTGAGCCATCTCATTAATGGCTTGTAATTGGGTAAATTTACCCACACCTATCCCCTTAAAACAGCCTAATGTTTCATAATCCGCATTGATCACATGATAGAGAGAACCACACTTTCTAAGTAAAAAGTCTGCTAATTCTAATACCGATTTTTCATAGGTGCCTGTACGTAAAAAAATGGCCAATAACTCTGCATCCGTTAACGATTCTACACCATGTAACAGCAGTTTTTCTCTCGGTAAGAGTATCTCTATGGTTGCGTTTTCCATTCTTTGTGCTCTCCCTTTTCGCCAAGCATTTAAACATCAATACGTTATAATTGGCCTATGTTGTTATTTTATCTTTCAATTATTTAATTTTATCTTTCATGTAATATTTATCACAAAACAACTGTTGTTATATACAGTTAATTTACTATAAACTGTACAAGTTGAATAAAAAAGCCACAGATAAAATTTGTGCGAGGTAATACACAATAATTTATTTTATAAAACATCGTATTACATAGAATGCCTAACTCTGGCTTAGCTTGTGGTAAAATTATGGACATTTATTTATGCAATTAGGCATTTCATCATGACTACACTTCACGACAAAAAGATTATTCTGGGTATCAGTGGTGGTATTGCGGCCTATAAAGCGCCTGAGCTAGTCCGTCGTTTACGTGATAAAGGCGCTATTGTGCGCGTCGTTATGACGCCTGCAGCACATGCCTTTGTCACCCCGTTATCGCTACAAGCGGTATCAGGCTTCCCTGTTGCGGATGATTTGCTTGATCCTGCCGCAGAAGCCGCAATGGGACATATCGAACTAGGAAAATGGGCTGATCTGATTTTATTAGCCCCTGCTACCGCGGATTTAATTGCTCGTTTACGCATGGGGATGGCAAACGATCTGTTAACCACACTCTGTTTAGCCAGTGCAGCACCTATTGCGATTGCCCCAGCAATGAATCAACAAATGTATCGTGCGGCGATTACGCAAGAAAATTTAACGGCTTTGGCACAACGAGGTTGTCTTATCTGGGGGCCTGACTCTGGTAGCCAAGCCTGTGGTGATGTAGGACCCGGTAGAATGTTAGATCCTCTTGAATTGGTGGCATTAGCAGAGCAACAATTTGCGACTCAACACGATTTTAAAGGTAAAAAAATCACCATTACCGCAGGCCCAACACGTGAAGCCTTAGATCCAGTACGCTTTATCAGCAACCATAGCTCAGGAAAAATGGGCTTTGCTATTGCGCAAGCGGCCGCTCAACGGGGAGCAGAAGTGACACTCATTGCCGGCCCTGTCACATTGCCGACACCTGCTTGTGTTAAACGTATCGACGTCGAAAGTGCCCAAGAGATGTATCAACAAGTGATGGATATTGCGCCATCCCAAGATATTTTTATTGGTTGTGCTGCCGTTGCCGATTATCGAGCCAAACAGGTTGCTCCTGAAAAAATTAAAAAACAAGGTGATGAAGTAACGATAACTATGATAAAAAACCCCGATATTGTTGCCAGTGTCGGAAAAATGGTTGAGCATCGCCCATTTGTTGTCGGATTTGCAGCCGAAACCCAGAATGTGGAAGAATATGCCCGCCGTAAACGAGAACAAAAACAACTCGATTTAATCTGTGCTAATGATGTATCACTAAAAGATGCTGGTTTTAATAGTGATAACAACGCATTACACCTTATCTGGGCAAATGGAGAAACGCGTTTACCACATAGTAGTAAAACGCAACTGAGTCATCGCCTACTTGACGAGATAGCCAAACATTATGATGAAAAAAATTGACGTTAAAATCCTTGATCCACGAATTGGACAAGAGTATCCACTCCCTGCGTATGCAACAACAGGCTCTGCTGGTTTAGATTTACGTGCTTGCCTTGATGCTCCACTGGTATTAGCACCAGGACAAACTGAGCTGTTACCTACAGGTCTTGCTGTACATATTGCTGATGAAGGGTTAGCGGCAATGGTGCTTCCTCGCTCAGGTCTCGGTCATAAACATGGGGTGGTACTCGGTAACTTAGTGGGATTAATTGACTCTGATTATCAAGGTCAACTGATGGTATCGGTATGGAATCGTGGTCAACAAGCGTTCACTATTGAACCCGGCGAACGTATTGCCCAGATGGTTATCGTACCTGTTGTTCAAGCAGAATTTAATATTGTAGAAGATTTTACGGCAACAGAGCGTGGTACAGGCGGTTTTGGACACTCTGGTCGCCAATAAGCACGACGTCTTGCATTTATTTTAATATCAATGACGATATCACTCCCTTTGCACTAACACTTTTATTTAGTGCAAAGGTTTACTGATTTGTTTTGCTTTTAGCAGGGGCCTTATCAGTCATGGCAGAAGAAAAAGAAACCAAAAAGAAACGCAGAAATAGACGGGATGAAATACTACAATCGCTAGCTCAAATGTTGGAGTCTAGTGATGGTAGTCAACGTATTACTACAGCCAAATTAGCGGCTACCGTTGGGGTATCTGAAGCAGCACTTTATCGACATTTCCCCAGTAAAACAAAGATGTTTGATAGCCTAATTGAGTTTATCGAAGATAGCTTAGTTTCGCGTATCAACCTGATTTTAAAAGATGAGAAAGAAACTATCGCGCGCATTCGCCTTATTCTTATCTTGATCCTTGGTTTTGCAGAGAAAAACCCTGGGCTATCTCGCATTCTTACCGGACACGCATTAATGTTTGAGCAAGATAGATTGCAAGGGCGCATTAACCAATTGTATGAGCGAATTGAAGTACAACTTCGCCAAGTGATTAAAGAGCGTAAAATTCGCGAAGGAAGTGCCTTTTTACATGATGAAGCATTACTCGCTTCACAACTGCTTGCGTTTTGTGAAGGTATGCTAGCACGTTTTGTACGTACGGAATTTCGTTATCATCCTACACAAGAATTTGAAGCACGTTGGCCATTAATTCAGGCACAATTACAGTGAGCAAGTAACAATGAAAGAGTGGACTCGTGACTTAACTCAATAATTTGAAAATGACATATATGCCGTTTTTTTCTTATTTGTGTTAACATGCGCTCTATTGATATCAGAGTATCTAAATAGATTTACTGGGAATGGCACTAAGCGATCCCCAATCTGTGGCAGTGGCAACGCGCCTTTGTCCCTACTGTAAAAGTCCTTTTTATCTTTCAATATCTGTGATAATTATCGCAGAAAATTCATTGTACTACTCACCCCGCCCATTATTGGGCGAGGGCTTTTTTTTACAGCTATTGAGCGATTTTATTGTATTTTTGCTTTTTTAATTAATGCCATAACGTTCACGATAGGCTTTTACTGCTGGCAAATGTGCCGATAATGTCTCACTTTCAGTTAAGTAGCTAATTAAATCATCCAAAGTAATAATTGAATAAACTTGGCATTGATAATCGCGCTCTAATTCTTGTATTGCAGAAAGCGAACCACGCCCTTTTTCTTGTCTATCTAAACTAAGCAATACCCCTGACAGCGTCGCATCATGTTGTTTGATTATTTCCATCGATTCACGAATAGCCGTTCCAGCGGTAATAACATCATCAACAATCACCACATTCCCTGTTAATGGACTGCCGACTAATGTCCCTCCTTCACCATGATCTTTAGCTTCTTTACGATTAAAGCAGTAAGGCACATCCATATCATGATGTTCAACTAAGGCCACTGCGGTCGTTGTCGCGATGGGAATACCTTTATAAGCCGGTCCAAACAGCACATCACAAGGCACATGATTATCTATTAATGTTTGTGCATAAAACTGTCCCAATAAAGCCAAGTCACGCCCAGTATTAAATAAACCTGCATTAAAAAAATAAGGACTAACACGACCTGATTTCAGCGTAAACTCACCAAATTTTAATACATTTTTTGCTAATGCAAGTTCGATAAAGTGGCGCTGGTAGGCTTTCATTTTTTTCTCCTATTAAGATTGCTTAATGACAGATTTTAGACATAAAAAAAGCGACTTTTCAGTCGCCTTAAAAAATAGAATTTATTGCTTTAGCGCCTCTTTTTGCGCTTCAAATATCTTTTCTAATCCCCCTTTCGCAAGGGCGAGTAAAGCAAGTAACTCTTCATGACTAAATGGTGCACCTTCTGCCGTACCCTGTACTTCAATCATACGGCCATCATCGATCATCACCACATTCATATCCGTTTCGGCTGCGGAATCTTCAACATATTCCAAATCGCATAATGGTTGACCATCAACGATACCCACAGAAACAGCGGCTACCATTGATTTAAGAGGGCTCTTTTTCAGCTTACCTTCTGTAACCATTTTATTTAAAGCATCCACTAACGCGACACAAGCACCAGAAATAGAGGCGGTGCGAGTACCCCCATCAGCTTGAATAACATCACAATCAACCGTGATAGTAAATTCACCCAAGGCCTTTAAATCCACAGCGGCACGTAGTGAGCGAGCGATTAAACGTTGGATTTCCATTGTGCGGCCAGTTTGTTTACCGCGAGCGGCTTCACGAGCATTACGGCTGTTTGTGGCGCGAGGAAGCATGCCATATTCTGCTGTCACCCAGCCTTGCCCTTGTCCTTTAAGAAAACGAGGTACACCCTCTTCTACAGTGGCATTACACAAGACTTTGGTATCACCAAATTCAACTAATACAGAACCTTCAGCATGTTTTGTATAGTGGCGAGTAATGGTAATCGGACGTACTTGGTCTGCTTGTCTGTCTGCTGGACGCATGGTGTTATCTCCGCTTTCTCTGACATATTGGGGGCGCATTATACGACCTAAAACGGCTTATGCCTATCCTTGTGTTGATACCTAGGGTTATAATCGTTACATCATTTACAATATTGAGACCCTATTATGATCCGTAGTATGACCGCTTTCGCTCGTCGAGATATCAAAAAAGAGTGGGGTAGCGCCGCATGGGAACTGCGTTCCGTTAATCAACGTTACCTTGAAACATATATCCGTTTACCTGAGCAATTACGTAGTTTAGAGCCTGTTATTCGTGAACGTCTACGTAATCGCTTAACACGCGGTAAAATAGAATGTAACTTGCGTTTTGAACTCAATGCTCACTCACAAGGTGAACTGACTTTGGATGAAAATTTAGCAAGGCAACTGATTGTTTCTGCTAACTGGGTAAAAAGCCAAAGTCATGAAGGTACTATCAGCCCATTTGATATTTTACGTTGGCCTGGGGTTATCTCAGCCCAAGAGCAAGATTTAGATGCCATTGGTAGCGAACTATTAGCAGAGCTTGATGTAGCTATCGATGCCTTTATTGCAAGTCGAGAAGCTGAAGGTCAAGCACTCAAAACGCTGATTGAGCAACGTTTAGATGCCGTAAGTGCTGAGGTCGTAAAAGTAAGAGCACAGATGCCCGAAATTCTCCAATGGCAACGTGAGCGCTTAACCAGCAAATTAGAAGAAGCACAAGTTCAAGTTGATAATAATCGTTTAGAGCAAGAATTAGTGATGTTAGCGCAACGCTTAGATGTCGCTGAAGAGCTTGATAGATTAGATGCCCACGTTAAAGAAACACGCAAAATTCTCAGTAAAAAAGAGGCTGTCGGCCGTCGCCTTGATTTTATGATGCAGGAGTTTAATCGTGAATCCAATACACTAGCATCCAAATCAATTAATACGGATGTCACCAATTCCGCTATTGAATTAAAAGTATTAATTGAACAGATGCGTGAGCAGATCCAGAATATTGAATAGTGTTTGACCCATCTAAGAATGCCTTAAAAGCCCTGTTATTTTATTGTAAATAAAGGGCTTTTTTATTTTTCCCGTCCAAATCGGTTTGCAGATGTCCGTTACCAACTACCCGTATAGTTTCACTTACTCATTAAACGTTAAACGCCGATTTTTTCATGGCTTGCTCAGCTCGGCTGATCCCTAGCTGCTTAGCAACGGTTTGCCATTGCTTAACCGCAATTAATACTTCATCGTAAATTTGCGTAGCTTGGGTTTGTGAAAGTCGGAAGAAATCTTTTACATCAAACGCTAATTGGTAGTCTAAGGCGTTGTCTGCATCGGTAATATTCAGATGCAGGCCATGCTTACCCACTATCGGGTTTAAATCATAAGCAGGTGATAGCTTCCAACCATTCTTTGTTAATAAAAATCCATGGTTACGCAGGTGATCATCCGTGTTGGACACCGCAATATTAAACACGATACGTCGCCATAACTGTGCTAAATCAGCTTCGGTTTGTGCACCACAATTGGAAATAAATTCAGCAATCTCTAAATAGCTAGCACCTTGAGATTGTTCACCATCATAGTATTGAAGCTGTGTCATGGCCGATGAAAAATGCAGCCGCTTTTCACCCTCGCGGTCAAACCGTTTTGTTAAAAAGGTATGATGCCCTGAGGAAAACTGCCTAATCTCACTTGGAAACATGTCAACACCTGCCGCCAAGGCCAATTCATAACAGAGCATCTCCCACGCCCCCACGTCATGGGTATCATTTAAATTGGGAAACTTGGCAATCCACAAGTGGCCTTGTTCATCTGTCACACAAGCCTTAGGTCTTGCACCACCTAATGATGAGCCTGGAGAAATCAGCATTTTTAACCAGCGATAATACTCGTCACTGTCGATGTTATCGTCTTTTTCAATCTGCATGGCTGCGTGCTCTAGCTCTCGTAGAGAAGTCATTGGCGGCGCAGTAAATTCAGAATTGTCGTCCAAAAAAGCATTCGAGCCTGCTCGTTTAAATCGAATACCCCCCATCCGGTAAGAGTCGTGCACACCCAACAAGTAATCCAATTCGTTTAATCGACTTGTTGCTCGAATACCTTTGCGCGCTTCAATGGCTGCACGCCGCTGCATTAAAATACGTCCCCATCTATCGGGCGATGAATCGAGAAATGCACGAAAGTTTTTATCGGCTTCATCGTTGTAAAGTTCACCGGAGTGAAGCGTTAGGATTGGATCAATTTGCAAACGATAGGTTGAGGTTAAAAATGTTTTATCGTAGGCAAAACTAAACACGCCACCTCGGCTTGAATCGCTGTAAGCAAGCTGCCCAATTAGCAAAGGCGCTTCAATTGGTTGCCAGTCAGCATAGACTTCGACGATTGTACGGCTCATCTTGAACCTTCCAGTAATTTTATATTTTGCAGCTTAATACCCACTTCATCATGGGCAGCCATTTCTGCAAAGTTGCTTTCCATGCCAAGGACGGCCATCACTTTTAAGTAAGTGCCTATGGCAACGCCCGGATCACCTGCGAAGACTTTGTTCACGGTTTTATGATCAAAGCCTGTACGTTCACACAACAGCTTTTTTGTAAAACCACGTCGTTTCATCGCTAACAATAGGTCTTCACCAAAATGAGTCAGGATTTTGCGCTGCTTTGGAAACAGTACATTGTGCAAATCACGCTTAGCCATATCACCAATCCAAGGGACTATAATCCCATTATTTAATCATTACTAGGAATATAGTCCAACTTTGAAGTTCTAGCAACTCCAACAAGTTAAATGTGGGACTATATTCCCATTTTACTCAATATAATTGGATTTATATCCTACTTTTAGGTTTAGTTTGCATGCTGGCCAAGGCGATGATGTGGATCCCTGAATACCAAAGGACACCAAATTACACTTTTACGCGTAAAAGTGTGAAATGCAAGTTGAGTACTCGTCTATGCGCTTTACAGAACGGGAAAAGCGCCTTGCCGATTCTGAGCCAAGACTCCAACAGAGATCTGTTCACCTGAGCTTAACATTGCGACGGATCACACACCAATGCGAAGATAGCATTTATCATTCCGTTTAAAAGCAAATCTGTAACGCTATCATTTTGCTAGAGCTTGTCTAATAAACCCTTTATTTTGCGCCAACAACTGTGTTGCTTGTTGTGCATCTACGCCGGCTAAAATCATCAAAATCGCTGTTTTACAATGACGTTGGCATTGTGCTAGTGCTTGTTCAGCTGTGGCTCGTTCACACTCTGTCGCTTGCATCACAATACGAATTTGGCGCTCAATTAATTTGGCATTAGTGGCTTCAACATCTACCATTAAATTACCAAATACTTTACCCATCTTTATCATGGCACCTGTGGTTATCATATTTAATACCAGTTTTTGTGCTGTGCCTGCTTTCATACGTGATGAGCCAGTTATCACTTCAGGCCCCACAATCGGCGTAATGGCAATATCGGCTCGTTGCGCTATGGGACTATCAGGATTACAGCTAATCGCCCCAGTCACCGCACCTAGTGAGCGTGCATATTCTAATGCGCCAATCACATAAGGCGTTCGACCACTGGCTGCAATCCCAACTAGCACATCCTTGGCATTAAAATTAAGCTGGCGTAAATCTTCCGCCCCCAATTGGACATTATCTTCTGCATTTTCAACCGCTTGTAAAATGGCTTTGTGTCCCCCGGCAATTAAGCCAATCACCATATCATGGGGGGTTCCATAGGTTGGAGGACATTCACTGGCATCTAAAATTCCCAAACGACCAGAAGTACCTGCACCGCAATAAATTAATCGACCACCTTGAGAAAATGCTGTTACGACCTTATCCACCAGCCGTGCAATATGGGGTAATGTGGCTTCAACCGCAAAAGGCACTTTTTTATCTTCATTATTAATGACTTTTAGCATTTCAAGTGTTGAAAGTGTATCAATATGTTCACTGTGATGATTGCGACTTTCCGTGACAAGATTGCTAAGGTCAATAGCCATTATTACTCTCCAAATATTATTAATTATTTGATTAAGACAAAGAAATTAACTGCTTTTATACCACTATTATTGGTAATATTTTCAAAATCATTATAAACGGTACTCTACATGACATTTATTAAATCTATTTCGACCTTTATCAGTCTAATAACACTTTTTTGCTCATTTTCTTTACACGCTAATTTCGAAGAGCAAGATAAAAAATTATTTGAAGATACCCGCAAAGAAGCACTAAACCATAATGCACTCGCTCAATATCAGTTAGCCGAAATGTATTTACTGGGGGATGGCGTAGAAAAAAACCTGCTAAATGCACAGCTGTGGGCAAATGAAGCAATAAAAAGTGGCTATGCCGATGCCTATGCGCTCCTTGCTGACATTTACCTCTTTAATGCCGACCCTTATTTTAAAAGCTATTATGTCGAAGCAAAAGAGTTAGCCACCACTGCCGTTAATAAAGGAAGCATGAGAGGAAAAATCAGCTTAGCAACCGCGCTTATTGCCCCTTTATCTGGTGAAGTAGATTATCAGCAAGCGATGGTATTACTTGAAGAAGCCACACAAGCGCATCAACAAGAACTTGTTTATGCCCCCATTTGGTTAGGTATTTTATATAGTGGTATAGGTAATATTCCTGTCGATATGGAAAAAACCAATAAATTATTTGCACAAGCCAATGAAATGACATTTGAAGGATTTGCTCAAGCAATGGCCTCTTTTATGTTCTCAGGTCAATATCATATTATCGAGCCCAACAAACAAAAAGCAGATGCATTTATGAAACAAGCCTGTGAAGAAGCGAGAAAAGTTGGCAATGAATTTTATTGCCAACCAGAATTAAATTAACCGAAATTAAAGCTAATAAATGCCCCTAGCTCAGAAAAGGGATGGTTATGCTTATATCATCTCTTTTCTATTCATCTCGACGTGACACCTATTTTTTACAACGCCATACGGTATTCAATTACACCTGGTTTTTCAGCCACCCAATCATACAGACGTTGACCCCGTAAATTGGTTTCCTGTGTATGCCAGTACAAACGAGCACAATTATGCTGTTTAGCCTGTTGATTTACAAAATCGATTAATTTTTTCCCCACATGACAACCACGAGCTTCAGGTGAAACAAACAAATCTTCGAGGTAACAAAAATCACTTTCAGCCCAAGTTGAACGATGAAAAAGATAATGAACAAAACCCAGTATTTTTTTGCCATCTGTTGCAACAGCACAGTAAATCAGCTCTTTCTCATCAAAAAAGCGCGCCCATGTTTTTAATGTTATCTCTTCTGATAATTCAACGTTATAAAATTCCTGATAACTTAACCAATATGGTAACCATTGAGCATAATGCTCTTGCTCAATAAGTTGAACGGAAACTGCCATCGATATTGTGCTCATTTATTTACTTCCTTCTACTCTCATCAACGCGATAAAAAGATATCACTCGGCCTGTTATTGCTGTCATAGTACGTTTAATTCTGGCTCTTAATAAGGTACACTTTTTGTGTTTTTATAGGATCCACTTTATGAAACAGAAACCAACAGCTTATTTCCCTAACCTTGTATTAGAAGAAGGGTCTATTAGCTCACAAGTCTATTACGCCGTTAGAAAGGCTATTTTAGAAGGCGTTCTATCTCCGGGTAGCCGTCTACCGTCAAGTCGCACATTGGCTGAAATGATGTCGATTTCTCGCAATTCTGTTATTGCCGGATTTGAACGTTTAATTGATGAAGGCTATTTATTTACTCGTCGCGGGTCGGGCACTTTTGTTACGAATACCATTCCTGATAGCATTAATTCCAATCAGTGGGTTAAAACAACCCTGCCGACGTCTTCATTGCATATCGATAATGAATTAGGAACCCTTAATCCTAATTTGCAAAAGATGCATGCTTTTTGGCAACAATCACAACTAAATACCAATAGTCGCTTTATGTTTCATGTGGGTGTTGGGTGTATTGATCTTTTCCCCCATGAGCTTTGGGGAAGATTATTAGGACGAGTTTGGCGACACTCCAAAAAAGAACTCGCAACCTTTAACTCGCCAACAGGCTATACACCATTAAAAAAGATGATATGCCAATATGCCCAATCAACGCGTGGACTTAACTGTCAACCTGAGCAAGTCATCATTGTCAATGGCACACAGCAAGCGATTAATCTTGCTACTCGAGTGCTATTACAAGAGGGAGATACTGCTTGGTTAGATGATCCTGGTTATGACAGCGCTCGAGCTATCTTTACATCGTATGGTATAAAAATACACCCCGTTCGTTCAGATAGTGACGGTATGGATATTTCTCAAGCTATAGACCAATGCCCGCAAGCAAAACTAGTTTTCACCACACCTTCACATCAATTCCCTTTAGGTAATACTCTTTCACTTTCACGTCGTATTGCCTTATTAGAGTGGGCATCGTCCAATAACATGTGGATCTTTGAAGATGATTACAATAGCGAATTTCGCTATCACACTAAACCCATTCAAGCTCTACAAGGATTAGACAAACATCAGCGGGTTATTTATGCCGGAACCTTTTCAAAAATGATGTACCCGGGATTTCGTTTAGGCTTTTTAGTGGTACCTCCATCTTTAATTGACAGTTTTAAAGTCGCTAAATACTACACCGACTCTCATTCTGGTTTTTTAGAACAAGCAACATTAGCGCTATTTATATCTCAAGGACATTATGCTCGCCATGTTAGACGGATCAGAAAAGCCTGTTATGAACGTTATCTAACGTTAACCAATACGATAAAAAAGTATCTCTCTCACATTTTTCGTATTGAACCGACTGATTCTGGCATCCATATTGTCTGCTGGTTACAGTCTGGTTATACAGAAGAATATATTGTGAAAGAGGGACGGAAAATTGGGTTAGCCATACAGCCTTTATCGCGTTATTGTATTCAATCTTATCCTAAACAGGGTATATTATTAGGGTATGCCGCACACCATCCCTCTGAAATTGAAAAAAATATTATTTTGCTTGCTCAAGCTTTATCTAAATAAATAACATTTATTCTTATTTATCTTTTTCACTATAAAAATCGAATAAGATTTCTATTTACCCTATTTTATTTTTGGGCGTGCAATAATAAACCCAAGCTGGCGGTACATTTAACATCACACGTTTTTTCTCTAAATGAAAATAACGAGATAATGTTTTTTCATATCGAGTGGTATATTGAAACAACACAAAACAACCTTGGGTTTTTAATAATTCGCTATGTACCCGCTTTAAGATTTTTAACCCTAACCTTCTGTTAATAGACAAGAAAGGCAACCCAGAAATAATCATATTATAATGACTATCTAACTTTTCAGCAGACGCTGTATAGATGGTTAAACGGGGATCATTAATCTTATTCAGCTCATTAGCGAATGCCGGCTCTATCTCAAAAACATCTAATACCGAGTTTGATGACATACGTTTTAAGATCTGTTGCGTAATCACCCCAGTTCCCGCACCTAATTCGGCAATTTGGATATCTTGTTGCCAATTTAATTTATTGAGCATTTCATAACATAACCAACGTGATGAAGGCGCAATAGTTCCCATTGTGGTAGGAGACAGTACAAACCGCTTTAAATATGAATAATAGGTTGATAATGGAAAGTAGGTTGATAAATCCATCTTGCGCCCCCTAAAGCTTTTATCTAGATAAAATAAAAATCAGATAAAATGAAGTACATTCATCGTTATTTTTTATTTATGAATTTATGTCATCTCACCAATGACGGATTTCAGTATAAAGCTTGGAGCTATCTCTAAGTAAATACGTTTTTCTTATATATTACACTATTTTACATTTTTCTATTTTTATCATTGTTTATTAGACAAGAATATAAATTTATTTATCAAAAAAATGAAATAAGTCATAACGGAATCATCTTAATCTTTTTTATAAATGATTTATGCTTAATGTTCACTTAATTAATGGCGCATTATTTTTAACAAATTCGTGATATTTGTTCGTTCTGTGGTTTCCTTTTGTTAACTCTATGCAGACTATTAGAAACACTTCTAATTCTTTGGTAAATAATCAATAAATTCACTTGCACCTCTCTCTATATTTTGTCAGGTTAGTGTGAAGTCTCTCACTATTCCTACAGACAAAGACAGGGTAATTACAATGAAAAATGTTGGTTTTGTGGGCTGGCGTGGTATGGTCGGCTCCGTTTTAATGCAAAGAATGGTTGAAGAACGTGATTTTGATGGGATAAACCCTGTTTTCTTCACCACTTCTCAATTAGGTGAAGCAGCACCTGCTTATGGCAATCATCGTAGTACACTGCAAGATGCTTATGATATTGATACGCTCGCCTCACTCGATATCATTATCAGTTGCCAAGGGGGTGATTACACCCATGATATTTATCCCAAATTACGTCAAGCGGGTTGGCAAGGTTATTGGATTGATGCGGCATCTGCACTACGCATGAATGATGATGCGGTGATTATTCTTGATCCCGTTAATGGTCAACATATCCAAGATAGCCTCAATAAAGGTATTAAAACCTTTGTGGGGGGGAATTGCACCGTAAGCTTAATGTTGATGTCTTTGGGCGGACTTTTTGCTAACGATTTAGTTGAGTGGGCTAGTGTCTCCACTTACCAAGCCGCATCCGGCGCAGGTGCGCGTCATATGCGTGAATTATTGTCACAAATGGGTGCATTACATAACCAAGTGGTTAAAGAGCTAGAAAATCCAGCCTCGGCAATTTTAGATATTGAGCGCAAAGTCACTAACTTTACTCGCAGTGGTACTATGCCGACAGAGCAATTTGGTGTTCCACTGGCAGGTAGCTTAATTCCTTGGATTGATAAACAATTGGAAAATGGCCAAAGCCGTGAAGAGTGGAAAGGCCAAGCTGAAACCAACAAGATCTTAAACACCGGTTCAAATATCATTCCTGTGGATGGTCTTTGTGTTCGTATAGGTGCATTGCGTTGTCATAGCCAAGCATTCACCTTAAAACTGAAAAAAGATTTACCGGTTAACGAAATTGAGCAATTGCTTGCCCAACATAATGATTGGGTAAAAGTAGTGCCAAACGATCGTGAATTAACAATGCGCGAATTAACCCCAGCAGCCGTAACGGGCACATTAAGTACCCCTGTAGGACGTATTCGTAAACTGAATATGGGACCTGAATTTATTTCTGCCTTTACCGTGGGTGATCAGTTGTTATGGGGTGCTGCAGAGCCACTTCGTCGTATGCTGAAGATCTTAGCTTAAAACACAACGAATACTATAGATATAAAAAACCCGCTAACCTATTGAATTAGCGGGTTTTGTTTGACTCAAGAAAACGTTACTTATTAGATATCGATATTTTCTGCTTTTAGTGCATTCTCTTCGATAAAGGCACGACGAGGTTCAACAGCATCACCCATTAAGGTTGTGAATAACTCATCGGTCGCAATCGCATCTTTCACAGTGACTTGCATCATACGACGTGTATCTGGGTTCATGGTGGTTTCCCATAATTGTTCTGGGTTCATTTCACCAAGACCTTTATAACGCTGTACAGCAAGACCACGACGTGATTCTTTGGTTAACCATTCTAGGGCTTCTTCAAAGCTTGAAATCGCCTGACGACGTTCTCCACGCTCAATATAGGCCCCTTCTTCAATCAGGTTACCAATAATATCGCCCAAATTAGTAATACGTTGATATTCACTACTATGAATAAAATCGTAATCCAATTTATAGTCTGTATCGATACCGTAAGTACGAATGCGTAATACTGGCTCAAATAAACGATTTTCTTCGTTTTGTGTGATGGTATAGCTGTAAGTACTGCTTTGCTCTTCCGCATTATTTAAACGGTTCACCAAGCCACTCATCCACTCTTCCACTTTCGCTTTATCAGAGAGATCATCTTCTGTCAGCGTTGAGTGATAGACCAAGCTATTTAACATACTCAGTGGATAGAGACGCTCCATACGACGAATAATTTTATGCGCAGCATGGTAGTCAACAACCAGTTTTTCTAATTGTGCACCATGCATAGCAGGGGCATGTTCACTGACGTAAAGCGCTGCACCATCAAGCGCAATAGACATCAGATATTCATCCATCGCATCATCATCTTTAATGTATTGCTCTTGTTTCCCTTTTTTCACTTTATAGAGAGGTGGCTGAGCAATAAAGATATGACCACGTTCGATAATTTCTGGCATTTGGCGATAGAAGAACGTCAGTAATAATGTACGAATGTGAGAACCATCGACGTCCGCATCCGTCATGATAATAATGCTGTGATAACGCAGTTTATCTGGGTTATATTCATCACGGCCAATACCACAACCCAATGCCGTGATAAGCGTTGCCACTTCTTGAGATGCCAGCATCTTATCAAAACGCGCTTTTTCAACGTTTAAGATCTTACCTTTTAACGGTAAAATGGCTTGTGTTTTACGGTTACGCCCTTGTTTTGCCGAGCCACCCGCAGAGTCCCCTTCCACTAAGTAAAGTTCAGAAAAAGCAGGATCACGTTCAGAGCAGTCCGCCAATTTACCCGGTAAACCGCCTAAATCGAGTGCGCCTTTACGACGCGTCATCTCACGAGCTTTACGCGCAGCTTCACGGGCACGAGCGGCATCAATAATTTTACCGACAACAATTTTTGCGTCAGTCGGATTTTCTAATAGATATTCCACCAGCTTCTCATTCATCAGCGTTTCTACCGCTGTTTTAACTTCAGAAGAAACCAGTTTATCTTTCGTTTGTGATGAGAATTTCGGATCAGGTACTTTAACAGAAATAACCGCAATCAGGCCTTCACGAGCATCATCACCCGTTGCACTGATTTTCGATTTCTTATTAAAGCCTTCTTTATCCATATAGTTGTTTAGCGTACGGGTCATTGCGGTACGGAAACCAACTAAGTGAGTACCACCATCACGTTGTGGAATATTATTGGTAAAGCAATAAACGTTTTCTTGGAAACCATCATTCCACAGCATCGCCACTTCAACACCAATGCCATCTTTCTCTGTAGAAAAATAGAATACATTTTGGTGAATAGGGGTTTTATTACGGCTTAAGTATTCAACGAATGCTTTGATACCACCTTCATAGTGGAAATGATCTTCGCGGTTATCACGTTTATCAATTAAACGAATAGAGACTCCTGAGTTTAAGAAGGAGAGCTCACGCAGACGTTTCGCTAAAGTATCATATTGGAATTCAGTCTCACCTTTAAAGGTATCAAGACTTGGCCAGAAACGAACAAAGGTTCCTGACTTATCTGTTTCACCAATCACTTTTAAGCGATCGTCAGGTACACCTGAACGGTAAATTTGTTGATGAATTTTACCATCACGATGGATAGTCAGTTCAAGTTTTTCAGACAACGCATTAACAACGGAAACCCCTACACCATGCAGCCCACCAGAGACTTTATAGGAGTTATCATCGAATTTACCACCCGCATGCAGAACCGTCATAATCACTTCTGCTGCAGAAACGCCCTCTTCTTCATGAATACCCGTTGGAATACCACGGCCATCATCGCGAACAGAGACTGAGTTATCTGAATGGATAGTGACAATAATCTCATCACAGTAACCCGCGAGGGCTTCGTCGATAGCGTTGTCGACCACCTCGAAGACCATGTGATGCAGACCGGTTCCATCATCTGTATCCCCGATATACATCCCCGGGCGCTTACGCACCGCATCCAGCCCTTTTAATACTTTGATACTTGAGGAGTCATATGTATTCGACATCAACGTTTCTCGCTTTATTCCTATGGTTTAACCTCTATTTTGCCATGTTCTACGCTAAATAGCCTGCTATTTACATCTAGCATATCTTTAACTTGCCCAGAAGTGATTGCACTGACAAACACCTGAGCTTGCGTAGACTTTAAACGCTCGGCTAACAACTGGCGCCGATTTGCGTCTAATTCAGAAGCAAAATCATCGAGCAGATACAGGCATCTTTGCCCATTCTTACGAGTGAAATATTCACCTTGTGCCAGCCTTAATGCACACATTAACAACTTAAGCTGACCCCGTGACAACATATCTTCTACCGGAGTGCCGTTAGCACGAATACGTAAATCCGCTTTATGAGCACCTAACGAGGTATATGATAACACTTTGTCACGTTCAAATTGACGTTCTAGCAACTGTGCATAATCGGTTTCTTTATCCCATCCTCGTTGAAAACTGACTTTCAAGGTAAATTCAGGGAGAAATAATTGGCACGTTTCTTCAATATCTTTGGCGATATCTTCTGTATATTCAGCTCGCCATTGGCTTATCTGTTCTGTCAGTAAGATAAGCTCTTTATCCCAAGGTAAGAGTTGTCGATAAGACGACGCTTGCCTGAGTGCTGCATTACGCTGTTTTAAAACGCGTTTCAAATCTGACCATGCAGCAAAAAATCGAGGCTCATTATGAAAACAACCCCAATCGATAAAAGCACGACGATATTTAGGCCCACCATTAAGTAATGTGAACCCCTCAGGGGTGATTAATTGCATCGGTAATAACTTCGCTAACTCTGCAATTTTATGCCCATCGCTACCATCAATACGTACCGTACTGTTACCCTCGCGATCTTTACTTAAACCAATCGAGTAACCGCGACTTTCTTCATCAAGGCCACTTAAACGCCCATGTAAAATAAACGCATTTTCATCATGCTGGATCACTCGATTCGCTTGGGCACTACGAAATGCCCGTCCATGGCCTAATGTGTAAATCGCTTCAAGTATACTGGTTTTCCCACTCCCGTTTGGTCCTACAAGAAAATTAAAACCATCCGCTAATGGCAAATCAGCCTGTTCAATATTTCTAAAATGGCGGATCAATAAACGGGATAAAATCATATTAATCGTGATTACAAGCGCATCGGCATAACAACATAAGCTGCAGCTGCACTTGCCACATTCTCAACCTGTACACTTGAAACAGCATCAGTCAGTAATAATTTTACCTCTTCACACTTGAGTGTATTTAACACATCAAGAAGGTAGCTCACATTAAAACCGATCTCCATCTCTTCCCCCTGATACTGAACATCGACAATTTCTTCTGCTTCTTCTTGTTCAGGGTTGTTAGCGGTAATTTTTAATTGTCCATTAGTGAGGTTAATACGCACCCCACGGAATTTTTCATTCGATAAAATCGCCGCACGAGAGAACGCTTGTTTGAGGATATCACAACCTGCGATAACTGTTTTAGTCGGATTTTTCGGTAATACGCGGCGATAGTCAGGGAAACGACCATCAACCAGTTTCGAGGTAAAAATAAAGTCGCCTACATGAGCGCGTAAATTATTACTGCCAATTTGTAACTGTAATAAACTCTCACCACTGCCATCAAGTAAACGCATCAGTTCAATAACACCTTTACGTGGCACAATAACAGAATGTCCGGGTAAAGATTGTCCAATATCCATGGCACAGACCGCTAAACGGTGACCATCAGTAGCAACCGTGCGCAATTCCGTGTTTTCCGTTTCAAATAACATACCGTTGAGGTAGTAACGCACATCTTGATGCGCCATTGAAAACTGTGTGGATTCAATCAAACGTTTTAGAGTGGCTTGTGGCAAAGTAAATTCAACCTCACTTTGCCAATCGTCTAAATTCGGGAAATCAGATGCAGGGAGTGTCGATAAAGAAAAACGACTTCTTCCTGAACGAACGAGTAAGCGATCACCGTCTAATTCTACGCTGATTTCTGCTCCCTCAGGTAATCCGCGCCAAATATCAAAAAACTTACGCGCAGGAACAGTCGTTGCACCGATTTCATGAGATTGGCTAAGACTCACTCTTGCCATCATCTCCATCTCAAGGTCTGTACCTGTTAGCGATAAGGTATTCTCCGTCACCTTAAGCAACAGGTTGCCTAAAATAGGTAAAGTTGGGCGACCGCCTAAAGGGCCGCTGACTTGTTGCAGCGGCTTTAGCAGCTGTTCTCGTTCAATGATAAATTTCATAGCGCTAGGATGATAATGTTCTGATTAAGTTAGAAAAATCTTCTTTGATATCGTGACTTTCTTCACGCAGTTGCTCTATTTTTCGGCAAGCATGCAGTACCGTAGTATGGTCACGACCACCAAAGGCATCCCCGATTTCAGGCAAGCTGTGGTTTGTTAATTCCTTTGCCAGCGCCATTGCCATTTGCCTCGGACGGGCAACCGATCGGGATCGTCGCTTCGACAACAAATCCGCTACCTTAATTTTATAATATTCTGCTACAGTTTTCTGAATATTATCGATAGTAACGAGTTTCTCTTGTAATGCGAGTAAATCACGTAATGCTTCACGCACAAAGTCGATGGTAATAGCTCGACCGGTAAAATTTGCGTTAGCTATTACTCGGTTTAATGCACCTTCTAGTTCACGGACGTTAGAGCGGAGTCGTTTGGCAATAAAAAACGCCACTTCATCAGGTAACTGGATTTGATTTTCGTCCGCTTTTTTCATCAAAATCGCCACACGCGTTTCTAATTCTGGTGGTTCAATGGCTACGGTCAATCCCCAACCAAAGCGCGATTTTAATCGATCCTCTACCCCGTTAATCTCTTTAGGATAACGGTCTGAGGTTAAAATAATTTGCTGATTTCCCTCTAACAAAGCGTTAAAGGTATGAAAAAACTCTTCTTGTGAACGCTCTTTATTGGCAAAAAATTGAATATCATCAATTAATAGCGCATCTACAGAGCGATAGTAGCGTTTAAAATCTTCAATAGCATTATTTTGTAACGCCTTTACCATATCTTGCACGAAACGTTCCGAATGCATATAAACAACTTTAGCATTGGCTTTACGTTCCATAATACTGTTGCCCACTGCATGCAATAGATGCGTTTTACCCAGACCCGTTCCCCCATATAAAAACAGTGGGTTATAAGCTCCTCCAGGATTATCAGCAACTTGTCTTGCGGCAGCTCTAGCAAGTTGGTTCGATTTACCTTCAACGAAATTATCAAATTTATGTTTAGGATTAACATTAGAACGATAATTAAGTTCAGGTAACTGGGATTGCGGTTGATTATCCCAGCTAGGACGCACAGGCTGGCTGTTAGTCGGTGTGGAATTAACCGCGGGATGTGTCACGGTTTTGGGAACACTCTCGGTGGTACGTGCTGATACAGGTTTATTCCCCACTTCAAAACGCAACGAAGGGACATCAGAACCACAAAAGTCGACTAATAACGCATTAATATTGTTAATGTACTTTTCTCTTACCCAATCTAACACAAAACGATTAGGTGCATACAGTGCCAGCGTGTTATCGCTTAGTTCTGCCTGCAAGGGACGTATCCACATACTAAATTCAGTGGCAGGTAACTCATCCTGCAATCGGGCAAGACAATGCTGCCAAAGCGAAAGTGACACGGCGGACTCCCCTCAAAAACAAGACTAAAAAATAAACAGGAAAAATGTGATTAAACACTTAGGTACACAACACCGTTCCTCTTCAATTCTTAATAAGGAACAACTTTGATGACCACGATTTTTACATCGTGCTTCACGATCGCAGACTGGTTGTTCTGATCGTGACGGGGGATCATATCGCAAAATGAAACGAAGATCCTCTTTCTTTTACACAGTTTTTATGGTTTTTATCCACAGGCTTACCTATTTGTGATAATTCTCCGAAATAAATAGGTAAGGGAGTTCTAGTGTACTTGAGTCACCCTATAAATAGCAATTGGGGATAACTTTCTGTAGGTAAATTTCTGCTCTTCTTATAAAGGATGATCAATTATCTGCATGATGATCCACCAAAGATCCTTGCGCTTTCACCCTGAGTCCGTATAATCTTGCACCCTGCGTGCTTGTACCAACAATTCGCCCTTTATCTTCCCTTTTTAGGGTGTCGATAAGAGCGAGCGTTGCGCATAAGTAAGGATTGATAATCGGGTTTGCTAAAAAAGACGACAAAAATCGGTACTTAAAACGTCATCTTCATTGACGCATTTGAGTGATTTTATTACAATCCCGCATCTTTCCATCATTGATGCTGCGATTGAAGTACTGGTTTGTTTATTTATTGCACTCCTGTCTGTCAACGCATTTGCTGAATCAGTAATAATATAAAGTAGGTAGAAATCGCTATGAAACGCACTTTTCAACCGTCTGTACTGAAGCGCAACCGTAACCACGGCTTCCGCGCTCGTATGGCCACTAAAAATGGTCGTCAGGTTCTGGCTCGCCGTCGTGCGAAAGGCCGCGCTCGTCTGACCGTTTCTTCGAAATAATAAAAGCTAACCATTCCGTGGTTAAGCTCGCTTTTCCAAGGGAGTTACGTTTGTTAACTCCCAAGCATTTCAATTTTGTTTTCCAGCAGCCACAGCGTGCGAGTTCACCAGAAGTTACAATTTTGGGTCGCCAGAATGAGCTGGGGCATCCCCGCATCGGTCTAACTATCGCAAAGAAAAACGTTAAACGTGCTCATGAGCGTAATCGGATTAAACGATTAGCCCGTGAATACTTTCGTTTACATCAGCATCAATTACCTGCTATGGATTTTGTGGTATTAGTAAGGAAGGGGGTAGCTGAACTTGATAACCACCAATTGACGGAAGTGTTGGGTAAATTATGGCGTCGTCATTGTCGCTTGGCTCAAAAATCCTGATCTTGCTGATTAGGGGCTATCAACTGGGGATTAGTCCTCTGTTGGGGCCTCGTTGTCGTTTCAATCCTACGTGCTCTCATTATGGTATTGAGGCATTGCGCAGGTTTGGAATGATAAAAGGTAGTTGGTTAACAGTGAAACGCATATTAAAATGCCACCCTTTACACGAAGGTGGTGATGATCCTGTCCCACCTAGAAAAAACGACGATAACAGAGAAAATTAACGATGGATTCGCAACGCAATCTTCTATTCATCGCTTTACTGTTCGTTTCTTTCCTGATCTGGCAGCAGTGGGAGGGTGATAAAGTATCACAAAACACCACCACTACTACTCAGGTCTCGCAACAAGCGGACATGCCAAGCAGTGATAGTCTTGCTGTGACTGGTAACAGCAATGAGCAGGCAAAATTGATTACCGTAAAAACTGACGTACTTGATCTTCGTATCAATACTCAGGGCGGTACTATCGATGAGGCTGATTTGTTAGCCTATCCCGCCGAGCTTAATTCAAAAACCCCTTTCCGTTTACTGGAAACTACACCTCAATTCCTGTATCAGGCTCAAAGTGGCTTAATTGGCCCTGATGGTCCAGATCAGAAATCTCGCCCTGTCTACAGTGCCACACAACAAGAATTTATCTTAGGTGAAAACCAAGATGAATTACGTGTACCTATGACTTTTGTGAATGAAGAAGGCGTGAAATTCGTCAAAACCTTTATTCTGAAAAAAGGTCAGTATGACATTGGTATTGAATACAAAGTTGAGAACCCAACAGATAAAACACTGACAATGAACTTTTATGGTCAGTTAAAACAGTCTGTTAAGTTACCAGAACACCGTGATACTGGAAGTAGCAACTTTGCGCTACATACCTATCGTGGTGCGGCTTATTCATCAGATGAAACCAACTATAAAAAATATAGCTTTGGTGATATCGAAGATAAAAACCTTTCTATCACAACCAACAATGGTTGGATTGCGATGTTACAACAATACTTCGCAACCGCGTGGATCCCAGCTAAAGATAGTCAGAATAACAACTTCTACTCTATCACTTTAGATAATAAATCTATCGCACTGATTGGTTATAAATCAGCACCTATTACTGTTGCACCAAATAGCACACAGGATATCACTTCAACATTATGGGTCGGGCCTGAGATCCAGTCTGAAATGTCTGCAATCGCACCACATTTAGACCTATCTGTTGACTATGGTTGGTTATGGTTTATCTCTCAGCCACTGTTTAAGCTGCTGAAATTCCTGCACAGCTTTATCGGTAACTGGGGTTTCTCCATCATCATGATCACCTTTATCGTTCGTGGTATTATGTATCCACTCACGAAAGCGCAATACACCTCTATGGCGAAAATGCGTTTACTGCAACCAAAACTGGCGGCACTTCGTGAGCGTATTGGTGATGATAAACAACGTATGAGCCAAGAAATGATGGCGTTATACAAACAAGAGAAAGTTAATCCTCTTGGTGGTTGTTTACCGCTGATTATCCAGATGCCAATCTTCCTTGCCTTATACTATATGTTAATGGGCTCGGTTGAATTACGTCATGCGCCATTTATATTATGGATCCAAGACTTATCAGCACAAGATCCGTACTATATTCTGCCATTATTAATGGGTGTGACGATGTTCATCATTCAGAAACTGTCACCAACAGCAGTCACTGATCCGATGCAACAAAAAATTATGACCTTTATGCCGGTTGTATTTACTGTATTCTTCCTGTGGTTCCCATCAGGTCTGGTTCTGTACTATATCGTCAGTAACCTAGTAACCATTATCCAGCAGCAGTTAATCTACCGCGGTCTGGAAAAACGTGGGCTACATAGTAGAGACAAAAAATAAGGTCACATCAGGAAAAACCTCTTCTTTGGTTACATTCAAAGAAAAGTGACATAAAATAGTGAAGGCGGTCTAATAGGCCGCCTTCTGTTTTTTTATTTTTATACGATTAATGATTATTCTGATTAAGCGAGTTCACCATGCATAGCACTGATACTATCGTCGCTCAGGCCACACCTCCTGGAAGAGGCGGTGTTGGTATCCTACGCGTTTCTGGCCCTAAAGCGGCTGTTGTGGCACAAACTATTTTAGGCAAAGTACCTAAGCCACGTTATGCCGACTATCTTCCTTTTCGTAATGAAGATAACTCAGTGCTTGATCAGGGTATCGCCCTTTTCTTCCCTAATCCTAACTCTTTTACGGGTGAAGATGTTTTAGAACTACAAGGCCATGGTGGCCCAATTATTCTCGACTTACTCTTAAAGCGTATTCTACAAATTCCCGGTATACGTATTGCTAAGCCCGGTGAGTTCTCAGAGCGAGCCTTCTTAAACGATAAACTCGATTTAGCGCAAGCTGAAGCAATTGCCGATTTAATTGATGCCAGTTCAGAGCAAGCGGCACGCTCTGCGATTAACTCTTTACAAGGTGCTTTCTCCTCTCATATTAATGAGATGGTCGAGTCCTTAACCAATTTGCGTATCTATGTTGAAGCGGCTATTGATTTCCCTGATGAAGAGATAGACTTTCTTTCTGACGGGGTGATCGAGGGCAAACTCAATACGGTTATCAGTCAATTAGACGATGTTCGTGCGCAAGCGCGCCAAGGCAGCCTATTGCGTGAAGGGATGAAAGTCGTCATTGCCGGGCGCCCTAATGCCGGTAAATCAAGCTTATTAAATGCATTAGCGGGAAGAGAAGCGGCCATTGTCACCGATATAGCGGGTACAACACGAGATGTATTACGCGAGCATATTCATATTGATGGTATGCCATTACATATTATCGATACAGCAGGTTTACGTGAAGCCAGTGACGAAGTAGAACGTATTGGTATCGAGCGTGCATGGCAAGAGATTGAGCAAGCAGATAGAGTCCTCTTTATGGTTGATAGTACCACCACCGAGGCGACGACACCGGAAGAGATCTGGCCTGAGTTTATGGCTCGTTTACCTAGCACACTGCCGGTCACCGTTATTCGCAATAAATCAGATTTAACGGGTGAACCTGCCGAGATCACCTCGCAAGGTGACTATCCGATGATCCGTTTATCTGCCCGTGATGGAATGGGCATTGAATTACTACGCTCACACCTTAAAGAAGCCATGGGCTTTAACAGCAATACTGAAGGGGGCTTCTTAGCGCGCCGTCGTCATTTACAAGCATTAAACACAGCCGCTGAACACCTACAACAAGGCTATCAGCAATTGGTTTATGCCAAGTCAGGTGAGCTATTAGCAGAAGAGTTAAGACTTGCTCAACAAGCATTAAGCGAAATTACTGGTGAATTTACATCGGATGATTTATTAGGGCGAATTTTCTCTAGTTTCTGTATCGGGAAGTAAAGTGGGCAAATAACGGAAAACAACAGCAAGCAACGGTAGATAACATACTGATTTTATTAGATCGTCATTTGCCGTTTGTTTCCATCCGTTGCCATTAATTGCCAAATCTAGTCCCCAGTTGGTCCCCAATGACATGATAAATGCCGTATTGGGGACTAATTGGGGACAAACATGAAAATTTTCATTGAAAAACGAGCACTTAAAGCAGATGGAACGCGAACATTGCGTCTCATTTATGACCACGGTTATACCATTAAATCAAACGGATCTCGTCAGCGAAAACGTGAACACGAAGTGCTAGATCTGTTTGTCTATGACAAACCTAAAACACCCACCCAGCGCCAACACAACAAAGAACACATGCTTCTCGCCGAAACCATTAAGAGTAAACGACTGGTTGAGTGGCAATCCCAAAAGCATGGTTTTGAGGATCGAACCAAGCGTTCAGCTAGCTTCATAGATTACTTTCAGCGGCAAATTGACTTAAAAGAACAAACCACCTCAACCTCCAACCATTCGATCTGGCTTTCAGCCCGTAAACACTTGTTGTTCTACTGCGGGAAACATGATCTTAGCTTTGATGAGCTGGATAAAGACTGGTTAGACGGGTTTAAGTATTACCTAACCAATGAAGCGAAAACCAAAAGTGATACACCGTTATCTCGCAACACACAAAGCTCCTACTTCAATAAAGTTCGCGCGGCGATCAACGAAGCACATCGAGAAGGTATTATTCGTGATAACCCGCTTTCACAAGTGACCAGTATCAAAGCGAAAACGACTAAGCGGGTTTATTTAACACTGGATGAAGTCAACGCTTTAGCTCACACAGAATGTCGCTATCCTGTCCTTAAACGTGCGTTTTTGTTTTCATGTGCAACGGGGATGCGTTGGTGCGATATCCATCGACTTACTTGGTCAGAAATAGAGACATTCAATAATCACAAACGAATTATCTTCGACCAGGTCAAACTCTCTCACGGCGATGCTAAGAGCCTTCAGTATTTAGATATACCAAAGTCAGCTGAAACTCTTCTGAGTAGCCCTAAAGCTTCTCACGAGCGCGTATTCAAGGGATTAAAGTACTCTTCGTACATGAACGTTGAATTGCTTAGATGGAGCCTGGCTGCTGGGATCAGTAAACACGTTACATTCCACAGTGGCCGCCATACCTTTGCCGTGATCCAATTGAGCAGAGGTGTAGATATTTACTCAGTGTCTCGACTGCTCGGTCATAGCGAACTTAAGACAACAGAGATCTACGCTGACATCATTGAACAACGCAGGATGGAAGCCATGCTGACATTCCCTGATATTTTTGCTTCTGGAAAGGATTCAGCGGCCTGATGAGGCCGCTGCGATAACGGTATTACTTACGAGAAGTGGTGGCGACATAGTTTGCTGCCCTTTTTTCTATCTCATGGCGAGATGAAACACGCTGCTCCTCAATCCAACTCATGATGGCTTGGCGCTCAAATCGGAGGTGTTTGCCAAGCTTAAAGTAAGGGATCTCTGCCGAGCTCGTTAGCTTATACAGCTGGTTTGTAGACAAACCGAGTAAGACAGCACATTCATCAACAGTTAGAATATCCTTTCCAAGCAACTCCACCTTTTGTTGCTGCAAACGCTGCTCTAGAACAGCGCGCTCAACACGATCTATTTTGGCGAGAATGGATTGAAGAAGAACTTGCTCGTTGGTTGTCATCGTATCACCTCCTCACCCATTGGAATGTCTCTGGGAAGAGTGGGAAAACCGGGAAATGCACTATTCATCAATACCCATCTCCTTCAACTCAGAGAGGATCTTTTCCGGCCAGAAGGCGAAAAAACGATGATCAAACTCAGTACCGTTCTTCTTTTCGATAATCCGAAGTGTTCCCCTACGATCTTCATTGGTTTCAAACCACCCTTTATGAATCAAAGGGCTCAATTGACTATTGTATTGACGCCGCAGTCGTAGCTGCTTAACAAACTCTTGTTTGTGGATAAGCCACTGGACGTCATTACCATCCTGCCGCCAGTAACCAAACTTTGAAGATCTGCTCGTACAGAATTCAGGAAGCTTATTTTCCCAATGCCTAATGGCTTGTTTCAAAGCACTCAGAACATCATACGTTTCTTGATTGTGCTGATGCCCTCGATGAGCTAACCAACGGCTAAAAACGCTATAAACAGAATACAGTGATTCTTCTTCAGGCCATGGCACTAACTGGTTTCGTGACGCAACAGACAACGCAACACCAACCAGGACAAAGCGCTTCAAGACCCGATGAACCTGGCCGGAATAATTGCTTTTAGACCAATACTGCCTCAGCGTTTCGATTTCACGCTGTAAAACGGCTTCCAGATCGGGCTTATCTGAAATAAGCGTCATCCAAGCCGTGAACAAAGTGCCAAAGTACTTTTGAGTCTGCTTTTCTAAGTGCTCAGCAAACTGAGATGGTGAGGAAAAGCGGTGTAGAACCGCAAAACAGCCAAAGCGCTCTTCGGCAGGAATTTCGATGACTCGAATGAGCTGACCTGCTTTCACTTGATAGCCAGAGGACTCCATCAGCTCTGTCAGGCCAATCTCTCCATTACTCAAGGTCAACGTACGCCAATTGGCAATATTCGCCAGGCCGCCTGTTTCCGTGGCTCGCAGCTTCCCACATCCGTTTACGATTTGATAAGCCGCAGAACTGGCTTCTTCCGCCGAGCACAACCCCAGCTCATCTAACACAAGCAACATGTCATGATGTTCTGATGCAACCGCCTCAATACCGTTAGCGGTTGTTTTCCAAGACTTGATATAAGACTTATCAGCATAAACAGACGCAGCGACAAACGATGTGACAGACTTACCCGACGAAGACGGCCCCATGATATGGAATGCCGCACTTTCCATTCCTACAGGCTTGAGAAGCGGCGCGGCCAACGCAACACCAACAGAAAATATGAGCAGAGGATTGCCGACCAACAAAGAACCGACTTCACTTTGCCATTCCGCTAAGCTGCCGTCTGCCAAACAGAGAGAATCAGCCATACCACCAGAAAAGTAGTAAGACTCATCTGACCGTCCGAAACTTTTCTCCGGAGTAACGAACACCTTGTCATGCCAACCTGTTCTTGTGACACAAAAGGCCGTTTCTGCCGCTTTGAGCTCTTCCCGCAAATAGCGCTGGACCATATTCCATGCAGTTTGTTCAGGCTCCAGCCAAAAACCAGTATCAAACAATTCATCTCTTAACTGATAGTTGGTCCCTCCCATGATCTTTCTGGCAGGTACTATCATTCGGATCGTCTGTCTGTCCATATTGATGATTTCAATACAAGCACTGAAACCTGACTTCCGATCAGGTGAACGCGTTCTAGCAAGAACCTTGACCGAAGAGCTCAACGAACGCCAACCTCGCTCACGGCAAAAATACTGTAATTGATCATGGTGATGACGAAACTTCATATGACCTCCCCATCACAGGCTCAGCAGCCACTTATGCACATCTTCAAGGCGAAATCTCACACTTCGAGCGCCAGGTGATAGTGTGACTGGTGTAGGAAAGGAACCATTTTTTACATAGCGGCGAATCGTCGCTTGAGATAGTTGCGTTAGTTTGCAAACTTCTTGATAGCTTAATAGCTGATTTGATTGTCTTTGTTCGGTCATAACTACTCCTGACAGTTAATGGATAATCAAGAAATAGTTTGCAGGGTGAGCAACGCAAAGGCGCGCGGTGCTCAGGCCCATTTTGGGCAGTTTGGCGTGAAAATAAGCCTGTCAAATTCATGGCTTAGTGTTACAGAAGCAGATAATGAGGCGGTAATGCAGTCCTCTTTTCGTAGGTTACGTTTAACATTCTGCACAAGTATCGATTAACTGCCCCATTTTCACATGTGAAAGTGAGACGCTTATTGCGTAGTAAACCACATTTTTTAATTATTAAGCCACTGTCCACCATTCTAAAAATTTGGTTTCAACTCAAATAAGTTGAGAAAAATCATAATAGTGATAGGGTATGCAACAGTGATAATCCCCCAAATTTTAGGGTTAAAAAATACCGTGGAGAAAGCATGATTCGCTGCCACCTAGCCCGTTTAATGGGCGAGAGAAAAATGCGCATTAGCGACGTGATGCGAGAAACCGGCCTAAGCCGTACCACCGTCACGCTACTTTACAAAGAAACCGCGCTCAAGGTGGATTTAGAAGCGCTCGATAAGCTATGTGATTTATTTAACTGTTCATTGAGCGACATATTGGAAAAAATGCCAAGCGATAGCCAATGCTAAAAAGCATCAAGGAGTGACGATATGTCGTCAGAAGCAGATACCAGAGCAAACTACATAGACCCAGCGTTAAAAGCCGCGCATTGGCAACCGGGCAATATCATTCGGGAGCACTACTTTACCGATGGCCGTAAGCTTGCTGGCGGTGTCCGTGGTCGTCGTTGTTTCGTCGATTATCTGCTGCACAAAGAAAATCGTTACCTTGCGGTTGTTGAAGCCAAAAAAGAGTCCGAGCATCCAACCAAAGGTCTTCAACAAGCCATCGACTATGCCAAGAAGCTACTCGTTCGTTTTGTCTATTCAAGCAACGGCAAACAAACCTATGAGTTCGATTTAGAAACTGGTAAAGGCGACTACATCGAGTTTTACCCAACACCACAAGAGCTTGAAAACCGCTACGCGGGTGTTAACTCGGACCTAGGCCAGCAGCTTCGTAATGTGCCCTTTCATTTAGAAGGCGCAATGCAGCCGCGTTATTACCAAGAATTAGCGGTACACGCCGCCACAGATGCCATTGGTAAAGGTAAACCACGCGTGCTTTTAACGCTTGCTACAGGCACAGGTAAAACATTTATTGCCTTTCAAATCGTCCATAAACTGTTTCAGTCTCGTTGGAACAAAGAATCTCCGGGTACACGTAGGCCTAGAATTTTGTTTTTAGCCGATCGTAATATTTTGGCTGACCAAGCGATTAACACTTTCAATCCCTATGAAAAAGACCTCATCAAAATAAACGGTGAGGAGGTACGCAAGCGTGGCGGTGTAGTGCCAACCAATGCACATATCTTTTTTGCTATCTACCAAGCTATTGCTGAGCGTGAAAATATTGAAGGCTACTACAAAGCGTATCCAAGTGATTTCTTTGACCTTGTAATGATTGACGAGTGTCACCGTGGCAGTGCTAATGAGACAGGCTCTTGGCGAGCCATACTCGATCATTTTGGCAGTGCAGTGCATGTCGGCCTAACAGCTACACCAAAACGTGAAGCCAACGTGGATACCTACGACTACTTTGGAACTCCTGCATTTGAATACTCATTAAAAGACGGTATCAACGATGGCTTTTTAACGCCATATCGTGTTAAGCGGGTACGTACCAACTTAGACGAGCTGGTGCTAACCAAAGATGACCAAGTGATCGAAGGTAAATCAGAGCAAGACGTCTATCAGGTAGAAGATTACGACAAGAAGATCATTGTTGATGAACGTACCGAGCTGGTCGCAAAAGCCATTTTGGACAATATCAATCCACTAGAAAAAACCATCGTCTTTTGCGAAAACCAAAATCATGCTCTCACCATGCGCGACATGATCAATAAATATAAAAAAGTTAAAGACCCACACTACTGCGTTCGTGTAACCAGTGACGAAGGTAAAGTTGGCCGCGAGCTACTGGAAAAATTCCAAGATAATGACAAAGATATCCCCACCATTATTACCTCATCGCAAATGTTAACCACGGGGGTAGATGCCCGTAATGTACGTAACGTTGTGCTGGATAGAACCGTCGGCTCAATGGTGGAATTTAAACAAATTGTCGGTCGCGGCACCCGCGTTTTTGATGGCAAAGACTATTTCACCATTGTTGATTTTCGGGGTGCAACCAATAAGTTTTATGACAAAGATTGGGATGGCGAGCCTGAAGCACCAGAGCCCGGTGGCACTGGGGAGCCTAAACCACCGCCATACACACCAGAACCACCCGGAGGAACAGATGGCCCAGAACCTGAACCGGGTGAGACAAAACCTCGGTTGAAAGTAAAGCTCGGCAAACACCGAGAACTGAAAGTTATTGACGTTGAAACTCGTTATATCGATGAAAACGGCCAACCTCTCACTGTGCAAGAATTTGTTGAGCGTTTGATCACCCAATTACCAGGGTTGTTTAAATCAGTTGAGGAATTGCGGCGGATATGGTCAGACCCAGATGAGCGCGAAACCTTGCTCGGTAAACTTGTACAAGCAGGTTTTGATAAAGAACAGCTCGCCACACTGCGACGCATGTTTGAAGCAGAAGAGTGCGATATCTTCGATCTGCTGGCTTTTTTAGCCTTTGAACAGCCAATGGCAACCCGTAAAGCTCGTGCCGATCAAGTACGCACTAACAGCACCTTCTTTAATCAGTACCAACAAGAAAAGGCACAGCAGTTTTTGCACTTTGTGCTCAATCGTTATGAGCAAACTGGCAGCTCGGAGTTATCACGCGAGCGCTTGCCTGCTCTCATCGAGCTATCAGGCTTAGGTACAGTGAAAGACGCCTCAACAGCATTCGGTGGAAAGCCAGCCTATTTACTGGCTGCTTTTAAACAATTACAGCAACAGTTATACCATGTGAACTAAAATGCAATTAACACTAGCACCTAATCCGCTACACGATCAGCCACAAACCTTACATATCAATAAAGTAGCTACTTTAATTGGCGAAAATGGCAGCGGTAAATCCACTATTTTGCAGTCAATTTTTAGCGAGGGACTTAATGGTGGCGATCATGCTCATTTGAGAACGGTATGCTTTTCATCCGGGCAAAATGAGTCTTTCTCAAAGCACTTTAATGAACATGTAAAGAAAATCAGGCGTCGTGGAAAGTCGATGGTTTTATCTTCGTTTTACTACGATAAAACTTGGTCAAAACTATTGGTCTTTTTAGCTACAGCTCTGGTTCGAGACGGCAAAACCAGAACATTTTTACTTGAAAAAGGGTACGCAAAAGAGAGTCAGGATATCAACAGAGACGATATATCAAGTAAGTTGTCATTCTCTTTTCGTGTAGATAAACGCTATGCACAGCGTGTTCAAGATGCATTAAAAAAAGAAGAAGTGGGAGAAAAAGGCACTCTAAGACAAACACCTTTCTACCGCTCGTTAGAAAGTTTTGTAGAAGAACTGATAGACCGTGAGTATTTGTTTGAAGAGAAACTTTCCACCAAGACAATCGAATTATCACCTTACGATTTACTCTCGGTAAAGTTCGCAAGGATTAATCCAGATGAAGACTTGGATGAAGTTGATTTTGGTGACGACCCATCAATCAGTTTTTTAACACAAGCTGTCAATGGCAACTTCATTAACAAAAGAAGCTTCAAGTTAAAGCTTTTGGGCAACATTGAGTTAGATGATTTAAGCGATGGTGAATACCAACTGCTCTTTCTATACGCGTTGATAGACCTTTTTGATGCGCCGAATACTTTATTCCTGTTTGATGAAGCAGATTCGCACCTGCACTACAAAAACGTAGAGAAACTATGGTCTCTATTACACAGCATACAAGGCCATGCGATTACTACTACACACCTGTTGGATTCTATTTCTGCAAAAGAAAACCGCATAGAACATCTGAAAGTGGTGGAGCACGGCCGAATTAACGAAGACAACAAGATCAAGCAACTAATCAGCCGACTCAGTGTACTTTCTCGTGCCAAATCCGTTGAATTTGAGGTGTGTGGCAAGCTGCCTAACATCGCCTTATTAGATGACTACAACGATTGGATTATTTTTACCAAACTTGCGGCACGTGCAGGGCTAGATATAAACCGTCTAGCCACTGTGCATGCCATGAAAAAGTCGTCCAGCTACGCTACTGCTAACGAAACCTTTGGCAAGGGCAAAATAGATTGGTTACATGGCTTAAGCAAGATTGAATCACCACTTGTAACAACACAGATTTTCCTAATTTGTGATCGAGACGAGGCGGCATTGGACTGGAATGCTGCCAATGGAGTTCAAGTGAACGGACAAGTGTACCGTGAGTTGCTAAATGCCATTCAATGGCCTCGTGGCACCAACGTATCGCCATATCTATTGGCTTGGAAACGCCGTGAAATCAAAAACTATTTGCTCTCATACACCGCATTGGCGCACCACAATCTGCTTGGCCTAATAAACAATGGTGATATTGCGCAGCGCAATCACCTTCAGTCCAATAATCCTGGTGATAACGACGATATTCGTAGGATGAACGTCAAAGACATTATCAACCCGCTGATTAACACCGATGGCGAAGGCTTAGACCCTGCAAAACTCCAAGCCTATATCGACCTGATTCCGCCAGACGAAATCAGCGAAGACATCACCAATATGTACAATTTTATTATCGGAAAACTATAAGCCATGTCATTACAACAAAAAATTGACCGAATTACCGACATACTGCGCCGCGACGATGGCATTAGTGGTGCTATGCACTATACCGAGCAAACCTCGTGGGTACTGTTCTTAAAGTTTTTGGATGATTATGAATCTGAAAAAGAAGATGAAGCAGTACTATCAGGTAAAGATTATCAACCGGTGTTAGATGAAGAACATCGTTGGTCAAATTGGGCCTGCCCGAAAAACGTCGATGGCAGGCTAGACATTAACAAAGTTCGCACGGGCGATGACTTAACCGATTATGTGAATAACGAGTTATTCCCCTACTTAAAAAGCTTTGCCAATGCCGCCGTTACCGGTTCAGACCCTAAATCATTCGCCTATAAAATTGGTGCCATCTTCCAGTATTTAGACAACAAAGTCGCCTCTGGCCATACCTTGCGTGAAGTGCTGGATATTATCGATACGCTGAATTTCCAGTCCAGTGATGAAATGTTTGAACTCTCGCTGGTCTATGAAGGCTTATTGCAAAACATGGGCGATGCCGGTGGTTATGCGGGCGAGTTTTACACCCCGCGTCCAGTAGTTCGCGCCATGATTAAGGCCATTGACCCACAAGCCGGGCAAACTATTTACGATGCAGCGGCTGGCTCGTGCGGATTCCTAGTCGAAGCCTTTGACCACCTAAAAGCTAAAAAGAGCGGGCTTTCTACCGAGCAATGGGATTTTATTCAGCGCGATACTTTCTTTGGCTTTGAAAAAACCTCACTGGCGTATGTAATGGGTATGATGAACATGATTTTGCATGGCATCGAGTCCCCCAACTTGTTCCGTGGCAATACGCTGACTCAGAACATCCGCGACATTCAGGAAAAAGACAGGTACGACATTATTCTGGCTAACCCTCCTTTTGGTGGTAAAGAAAAGTCGCAAATTCAGCAAAACTTCCCCATTCAGAGTAACGCGACCGAATTGCTGTTTTTACAACACTTTATGAAAACTCTAAAAAGTGGCGGTAAAGCAGCCATCGTAGTGCCAGAAGGCGTGTTATTCCAAACCAACAGTGCCTTTAAACAAGTTAAACAAGAACTGCTTGAAAACTTTAATCTGCACACCATTTTAAGCCTGCCTGCTGGGGTATTTTTGCCCTACTCAGGTGTTAAAACCAACGTGCTGTTTTTTGAGCGCAGCGGTGGCACCAGCGATGTGTGGTACTACGAATGCGAGCCTGAGCAAAAGCTTACTAAAAATAAACCGATCACCGATGATCACCTAAAAGAGTTTGTTGAGCTGTATAGCAGCCGAGAAACAACCGATCGCTCTTGGACCGTTTCAGCTAGTAAATTGGCTGAAGACTATGACCTATCGGCCAAAAACCCAGCCAAACAGAAAGATGCCGAGCATTTAGCGCCCAGCGATATTCTCAAACAGATCCGCACCAAGGAAAAACTGGTATCTGGCCTGTTGGATGAAATTGAAGAGCTGTTGGCGGAGAAATAAGCATGGAGCAGGTTTTATACAAATTGCCGGATGGGTGGGAGTGGAAGCGTATTGAAGAAGTTTTCACAATCACTAGCGGAAAGAACCTCACTAAAAAAGATATGGACGATGAGGGTAAATTTTCGGTATATGGCGGTAATGGAATAGCTGGTAGATATAATGATTTCAACCTGAGTGGTTCGAATATCATTATTGGTCGGGTCGGCGCACTTTGCGGTAATGTTCGCTTGGTCAATGGTGATATATGGGTTACGGATAACGCGTTTTTTATTAAAGAATATAAGGTAGATATATTGAAGGAGTATCTCGCACAGGTACTCGCAGCGTTGAACCTTGGGGAAACGGCAAACAAGGCTGCTCAACCTGTAATCTCGTACAAAGGAATAAAAGATTTAGTCATTCCTTACCCACCATTGGATGAACAAAAACGCATCGTCAAAAAACTCGATGCACTGCTCAACCGCATCGACACCGCCATCGAGCATTTGCAGGAAAGCGCCACATTGAAAAATAGCCTTCTTCAATCAGCACTCGATGGTCAGTTTTCAGCTATCACTGAGAGAATGACGATTGAATCGCTGGCTGAGGTAAAAGGTGGCAAGCGCTTACCGAAAGGCGAAAAGCTAAGTGATGAAGAGACTGAGCACCCATATATCCGAGTGTCGGATTTTACAGATAAAGGAACGATAGATTTATCTGGTATCAAGTACATATCGAAAGAAATCCACGAACAAATCAAACGCTATGTGATTTGCAAGGACGACCTTTATATCAGTATTGCTGGGACTATCGGTAAGACAGGTTTCGTCCCCCCAGAATTGGACGGTGCAAACCTGACAGAAAACGCTGCTAAGTTGGTTATCAGAGATAAACAACAACTAGATTTAAGCTACCTGTATCTGTTTACATTGACCTCTGATTTCTCTGCACAGGCAGGGTTAGCGACCAAGACAGTTGCACAGCCTAAGTTAGCGCTAACTCGTTTAAGCAAGATTGAAATCCCAATGTGTTCATTGGAAGAGCAGAAGTTATTGGTATCAACGATTGAAGCACTCAAACGTAAAATTCACGACGCGGAAACAGTCCTTCTAGGGAAAATGGATGACTTAAAAAGCTTAAAAGCATCAATTCTTGATTCCGCCTTTAAAGGCGAGCTCTAAGGAGGGCGTATGAGTTTACAAACCAATCTCAAAGGTCGCTTACGCAACACTTCTTTACCTAAGAGTCACGGCCTGATGCCTGTTTTTGAGGCGGTGGTAAACTCTATTCACTCGATTGAAGAAAATGGTAATAGCGATAACGGTAAGGTTGTTCTTCGGATCAATCGCGCGACTCAGGAGAGTTTAGATTTCGATGCCAAATCGCTACCACCTATTTTGGGGTTCACCATAACTGATAATGGTTGTGGTTTTGATGAAACCAACTTTAAGTCATTTGAAACGCTGGATTCCGACCACAAAATTGATAAAGGCTGCCGTGGTGTTGGTCGTTTGATGTGGTTGAAGGTATTTGACCTAGTCGAGGTGGAAAGCCATTTTGTCGATGGGGATGGCCAGCTTAAAAAACGTGTATTTCGCTTTAACGATAAATCAGGTGTCCACGATGAAAATGTCCAGGAAGCTACCGAGCAACAGCCAGGTACTCAGATCAAACTGGTGGGATTTGATGAAAGTTATCGAAAGCAGGTACCAACCAAGGGGCTAACAGTAGCTAATCAGCTACTTGAACATGTGCTCTGGTACTTTGTTCGTCAAGGCAGTGCACCCGATATACAAGTCGAAGACGCTGGTGAGATTTTCGAACTAGATTCCTTGCTCGAAGAACATATGCATGCGAGTGCTTTTTCAGAAACTATTACTATAGGTGACTTTTCATTCGATCTTACTCACATTAAGTTTCGAGCGTCAGTAAATAAAAAGCATCAGTTAGCTTTATGCGCAGCTAATCGATTGGTTAAAGAAGAATCCATTCAAGGAAAAATTCCCGGCTTGTACGGAAAAATATCTGACGCATCAGGGGAATTTACCTATACCTGTTACGTGTCTTCAGGCTACTTAGATGAGCGTGTACGCAGCGAGCGCACCTCTTTTGATATTGCAGAAAACGTAGAGGACATGCTCAACGAAGTAAGCTTTAAAGATATTCGCGATGCTGTGCTCGCACGCACGAAAGAATATCTGCAAGATGTTTTGGCAGAAAATGTCTCAGCAGGTCGTAAACGTGTAGATGATTTTATTAATAGCCATGCACCCCGATACCGGCCTATTGCTCACTATGTTGCAGAAGAACAGCTCATTGTTGACCCAGAAAAGTCGGACAAAGACTTAGAGTTACATCTACATGCTCAGTGGTATGAGGTCGAGAGACAATTAGTCAGTGAGGGTCATGACATCATGCAACCTCAAAATGAGGAGCACATAGAGCAGTACAAGGAACGACTGAGCGAGTATCTGCAAAAAGCTGAAGACCTTAAACAATCAGACCTCGCTAATTACGTATCCCATCGAAAGGTCATTATTGATCTGCTGCAAAAATCTATCGAGCGACTGGATGATGGCAAGTATGCTCGTGAGGATATGATTCATGAGTTAATCATGCCTATGCGTAAAGATTCCAGCGAGGTTTTACTGGATTCTTGCAATCTTTGGCTGATCGATGAACGTTTGGCATTCCACAACTATTTGGCTTCCGACAAAACGCTGAATGCCATGCCGATTACTGGTAATGATTCAACAAAGGAACCGGATTTACTCAGCCTAAGAGTGTTCGATAACCCACTGCTGGTTAATGATCAAAATAGCTTTCCCTTAGCATCTATCACTGTGGTCGAGATCAAACGGCCTATGCGCAACGATATGCGCGAAGGTGAAGATAAAGACCCTATTGATCAGGCACTTAGTTATTTGGAGCGAATACGCGAGGGAAAAGTAAAGACAAAATCAGGCCGCCCAATCCCTGGCAACAACGATATCCCCGGGTATTGCTATGTGCTTTGTGACCTGACTGAGTCCATGCATCGTCGCTGTCGCAGGGCCAATTTGCGCATTACATCTGACGGAATGGGTTATTTCGGTTACAACGAACCATCCCATGCCTACATCGAAGTCATTAGTTTCGACCAGTTAGTAAAGGCAGCCAAAGAACGAAACCGTGCATTCTTTGACAAGCTTGGACTTCCCTCTATGTAAGTAAAAAGGTTGATTGCATGACAGATAATATCCCACAAGCCCCTCAAGGAGAGTTTGTTTTATTTACCAGTGCTGATGGTCAAACTCGTGTTGAATGTCGTTTTGAGTCTGACACGTTGTGGCTTTCTCAGGCTGCAATGGCTGAGCTTTATGATAAGGACGTTCGCACAATCAATGAGCATCTAATCAATATCTACAACGAAGGTGAGCTTGTACAAAACGCAACCATCCGGAAATTCCGGATAGTTCGATTGGAAGGTACTCGCCAAGTATCTCGCGAGATCGACCATTACAACCTCGATGCCATTCTGTCTGTTGGCTACAGAGTTCGTTCGCAACGTGGAACACAGTTCCGCCAATGGGCAACGAAAATCCTGAAAGAATACCTGATCAAGGGATTTGCCATGGATGACGAGCGCCTCAAAAATCCACCCGTTGGTCACTCTGCTGTGCCAGATTACTTTGACGAGATGCTGGAACGCATTCGCGATATCCGAGCGAGTGAGCGTCGTGTTTATCTGCGAGTTAAAGAGATCTTTACCATGGCGGCAGACTACGAGCCTTCCAATAAAGAGGCCACTCTCTTTTTCCAAACCATTCAGAATAAACTGCATTATGCCTGTACGCACATGACGGCCGCTGAGCTGATTGCTAGTCGTGTGGATGCCAGTAAACCAGATATGGGGCTAACCAGCTATAAAGGCGATGAAGTGCGTAAGACCGATGTCACCATCGCCAAAAACTATCTGCGTGAAGACGAAATCAAAGAGCTTAATCGCATCGTCAATATGTGGCTCGACTTTGCCGAAGACCAAGCGCTGCGTCGCAAGCAGGTATTCCTAAAGGACTGGGCCGATAAGCTAGACCAGTTTTTAAGTTTTAATGATCGGGACGTATTAAGCGGAGCGGGAAAAATCACCAAGAAAGACGCAGATGATAAGGCGAAACTGGAGTTTGATCGCTTTGCCCAGCAACGCCGCCGTTTAAAAGAAGCCGAAGGCGCACTTGCTAATATTTCAGCCCTCAAAGCAATACTCAAAAAAGACAAATAGCGCGACTAACTTAGTTGAACTAGCCATGGTACCGACATCAATGTCGGTACCATCGTTCTCAGGTCTGTCATTTATCTCGCCAAAACACCACCTAAAAGCCACTTTAAGATTTCAACTGGCTATCTCACACAACTAGCACATCGAAAAGCAACCCAAAAGCGCTCTTGCTCACAGCCCACCGCGTGCTGCCCCATGGGCTTTCACATGTGAAAGTACATCAGCCCTCATGCACTACAAACAGGCCAAATCCCACAATAATCTAGAAATTTACCAACACAATCCCATCAAAAAATAATCGATGCTCAGGTCCCACAATGATTGGAGCAAAAATCCCTACATCCCCACCAAAACAATAAAGCGACAAAAATAATCCGTAGCAACGTCCCACAAAGATAGGTATCTGGAAAGTACAGGGATAGGTCCCAGGAGAGGAATCGCTGCCATGCTTGCCAATCAGCGGTGGGACACAAGGAAAATTACGCGCCCCAAAAGGGCAATTACAGATGCGTAAGTAAGAATGTGTTTGCGCTACCTTGAGCAAAACAATCAAGGAGCCTACATGACTGTATTAAATGAACATTCCGCCGCCTATCAATGGCATCAGCGAGCCCAGCAGCGACACCCCGAAAGTGAACAAGAGTGCTTTGAACTCGCGCTATCACAATCGCTAAAAGCCCTTAATGATATAGAGAACTTTGCAATGCAGGAGCCCTATCTGCTTGAGTTTTTAGCCAGTTGCTACGCGAACCAATTTTGGCGAATCCATCGAGCCCATAAGGACACCTCACCTGGCCGCTACGGCTGTCGGGTTCGGATTCGCAACCATCGCTTTGAAGCGGCTTGGTACTACAACTGGTACCTCAGTGCTAACCAAATGGCACAGCGAAACAACAAAGAACAGCGTGTTCGCTCAAAGCATCTAGCCAAGGGCAAAGGCTTTCGTTACCCACCGGGTCGCTTTTCAAAAGCCAACGATGAATGGGAATCCGATCTTATTGAGTACACAGAAAATGCCTTCGCACTGATCCGCGAAGTACGCCATGAAATCCTCACCATCAAACAAAAAACGCAAATCTGTACAAAACGACTTATCAAACTTAGTGAACACTTTCAAAAAATGGAGAAGCAAAATGGCTAAGAAAACCATACCAAACGTCGGTATTACCGACTATTGCGGAGAACTAGATCTATCAGATTTTGATATTGCACTGCCAGAACAATCTCCATTGCCAGAATTAATCAAAGATTTACCTCTGTTTGTCGCCGATGAATCGAAGATACTAACGGTTGCGGCTAAAGATCTTGAAGCACGATTGGAAAAGCTGTGCAAAGCACTGACAGCTGAGTACAAAGTGAAATATCCAATACGCTACAAATTCAAAGTCAAAAAATCAAAAGGCTTACCAGAGATCACATGGTATCGCCTAATTCTTCATCGCTATCCAGACGAAGAGCTTGAAGAAAAAGAAGTATCCGAAGGAGTATTGAGACGTTTTTCAAACGCAATGCCCTGGGAGATTCCGCTGTATCTTCATTTGCTAGACCAGATCAAACGACTGGAACAGCGAGTGAAGCCTACAAGAGAGCTGTCTAGCCAGGTGAGAAAAACGATGCGAGCGATAGAAAAGCTGCAAATTTAGTTCTATCCAATCAGGAAGCTTCATGCCGTGAAATGAAGCTTCTACCCACAGTTTGCATTTTCAAAATCGATGATACGCTGGTAGTAAAGTGAGGAGAAAATGCTGTGATGAGATTGAAAGTTCAGGTTGAAAAAATCAATGCTGCAAGCGTCGATATCGCTTGGTTCGCGGGGTTGAACAATCACGGTATCGTTACGGTTCAAATTGCTCAAAGTGAGTTCCGGTGCGCTATCGCGGAGTTAACGGCGGCTAGGTTCTTAATTCTCGACAAACAGGTATTCGGGCGCTTACCAAACAGCGGTAAAGGTCTCGCACTCAGCCTAACCAAAGAAACCATTTTAGCGGCAAAGAATGAAGCTCTCAAAGCAGCCGCACTGTTTTTGTCCAACCGTCTATCCGCTATCAAACTTTATTCTGACGAGATTGTTGATATCACTCATCCAGAAACAAAAGACATTATTACGCCTTATGCTTCACCCTATCCGACGTTTGAGGTTGCAAAACTTGGCACCATCGCCATCAGTAACCATGCAATGCAACGCTACCAACAAAGACACAGGCAAGGTGATATTCGCAATCCGTGGCATAGCTTACAGAAGCAACTCTCCCATCCAAATCTAGAAAGACTAGCTTTGTCATCAAGAACACGTTTTCAAAAGCTACTCCGTTACGGAAGCGAGCAACATGAAATTTGGGCCAACCCTACAGGCAATCTTTACTTCCAAATTGCATCCTTAGCAGAACACAAGTTGGTTGTGACGGTTTTTTCTCAGGTAACGCATGCTTTCAATGAAATTCATGCTTAGGAAAGCTAAGCTAAACAGAGATAGAAGAAACTTACAGGAGGTGAATATGGAACTTTGGATTTGGCTGGGTGGTTTATTACTGACAGTCGCCGCAGTCGGTGGGGTATTTTGGTATTCCGGGCGAGAGCGATAGCTTTATTACTGGTCGATGTTATCGAGTTCCTGCCTGATCTGCTCAATAAGCGCCTGCTTTTTCGTTTCACTGAGCTTTTCAATCAAACATGCCAGTTCTGCTGAGCTGTCGGAATCTGAGAAGAAAAATGCAACAGGAACACCAAGCTCCTGAGCAAGCTTTTGTAGCGTACCGATATCGGGCATATGACGCCCTTTTTCATAATGATTCATACGGCCACTCGCTGAACTGGGGTCCATACCCAAACGGATACCAAGCTCCCTCTGGCTGATACCAACGCGATTTCTTGCCTGTTTAAGGCGCTGTGGAAATGGATTTGTTTTAGACAAGTGAGAATCATCATCAACCTACGATGCTTAGATTTTCTAAGTTTTAATTATACCTGTATACTTAGGAAAACTAAGTACAAAATGGAGACTAAGATGAAAACACTAAAAAAGTTCGCACTCTTTTGCGTTTTTTGTCTTGGTGCGTTAGTGACTGTATATCAAAGCTGGGGAGTGATGTTGATGGCCTTCCCAGGCGTTATTTTGCTCCATAAGCCTCTGGATGTTATCCACAAAAATAAGTACATCGCGTTGTTATTTTGGTTTGTACTCTTTTATGTAAACTGGCTATTCGCCACTGCCGCCGCCCTCACCTATTTCTTCATTCATGTCTGGCATTTGCACCAACAGAACATTCCGCTCAATGACTCGTCTTGTAACAAGCGAATGCCTCGACGCATCAACCCAAGCACTGGTTTGTTGATGAAGAACAGGCACTTTGACATGACAGGTGAAGCTTATGGCTGGAAGAATGATTGATCTGAGTAGGTGATGATCACACTCGCCCCGACAGGAAAGGATCGTAAATGCAAAATGATCCACGATCCATAGCAAAAGCCTCCGATCAATAACTGATGGGTTTAATGATCAAAAGATATCTCCTGCTTATCCACAATGAGTCAACTTGGTGATCAACCGATAAATAACTGCAAAATCAGATTGTTTTGAAAAGGAAATTTCTCATGAAACCGAAGGCTAGGTTCACTCAGTTATCGTTACTAATTTTGCTCACTGGATGTGCCTCTACATCAAGTCCTATCCAATATGACAACAGCCAAAGCCGTGCTCATAACATTGCTCATGCAGGTGGGCTCTACCAAACAGAAGACAAAGTCATTCCAATGAGAGACTTTGAAGCATTTAAGCTCGCGAAAGCTGCCGCTGGAAATACATTGTTGCTCACGTCTTCAGTAGGTGTGGGACTTGAGTTAAGTGAAGGACTGGGCCTTGGTTTGCTAACGTCATTACTGGAACAGCCTGATACCGCTTCGCGAAACAGCATTATTGCTTGGATGCCTATACAAGAAGCGACATCCGCTCGAGACGCACAGCAAAAGTTGCTCTACCACTTCAACACAGCCATCGAAACCGTGCTTCAAGAACAATCTATTCACTATGAGCGCACGAATGGCAATTCAGAACAAAAGATAGAGTTCTACTTCCATAGTGCAGACTACCAATGTCCAAAATACCAAGCTGGTATGACAAACCAGGACCTATGCTACATCACCGCTGAAGTTTTCGAACCGAGAAGAACGATGTCACCATCTTTCGTCAACGATGGACAGGAAAGTTTTGCATTTGAATCCAACCATCACGTCTACTACCAGAGATTTAGAATTTCGCCAGACAAGAATAGTGACATCCCCACTGATGCACTTTACGCTGCTATTAGTAGTAAGTTACCCGATTGGATCTTCATCTATATAGCAAAAGGGAACATTCACTTTGGTAAACAGACGATCACCGCACCTTACCTGCTAGAGAGTGGAAAACCACTCTTGTTTATCGTTGCTGAGGAGAAAGAAGGTGAAAGCTGATCCGGTTTCCCACCATTCCCACTTTTCCCATCCTGATCTATGATGGAAGTCATCTTGGGAAGTAAGTATTTGACCATAAATTGCAATTTGGTCCCCAATCGGTCCCCAAGACGTCGCGCGAGGCCAGCTATTATGGGAAACTTTACTTTCTGTATTGGGAAGTAACGACCAAACTTTACCTGCTATAGCGTGTAAATATTACTTTACCGGTTATAGCAGGTAAAAATTGCATATATACGATATAAAGTTAGTTAATACGTTTTTTCAAAAAGAGTGTCATAAATTAATTATTTTTATTTATTATATTATTTATATACTCGATTTTAATTAACCTATTAATAATATATATCAAACAACATACTTGGTTATTTTTTATTTAACTATAAATCTAATAAAGCAATCGTTTACTTTATCTTTTATTTTTCAATAGATAAATAGATTTCAGATAGCAAAAAATTTGTTATTTAAATGATGATGTTTAATGATCTAAATATAGTAAATCAACTAATGACAATGCTAAACTTCACCTTTAGTTAACAGGGTAAATATCCCCACTACTTTTAAGAGTCTATCGTGAGAACGCTTTATTTTACTGCGCTGACAACAGGCATTCTTTCTGCCATTTGGGCATTTGTTGCAAGCCAATTTGACTTATTAAGTTGGGCTGGTTTTTTAGGTTGCACGGCTTATTTCGCCTACCCTAAAGAAGGTTTTAAAGGCTTAGTCGTGACGATTGCGACTATTATGAGTGGTGTTATTTGGGCATTAGCGATTATTTATGGTAGCCAACTGTTTAATGATAGTGCGATTTTTGGCTACGCCGTCACCGGTGTAATTGCCTTTGTAATGTGTGTGCAAGCTAAAAGCACATTACTGGCTTATATTCCGGGTACTTTTATTGGCGCATGTACTATTTTTGCCGCACAAGGTCATTTAACACAAGCTATCCCTTCACTCATTCTCGGTATTTTATTTGGTTACTCGATGAAAATGAGCGGACTGTGGATCGCGAATAAATCACAGAAGAAAGCCATTTAATCAATTTACCTCACCATAAAAAAGCGGTAACTCTATAGGTTTTATTTCTAGAGCGCCGCTTTCTCTTTTTCACTACTTTCTCCAATGTTTCGCACAGTCCACTAATAAACTTTGCAATTGTAGTTTATGGCTATTTAGGTCAAAAAGGAGGCTAACCGATAAAAATGTAACAAGGAGTATCGCAATGACAACAACACAATCTACTGATTACAATATTATTGTCATGTCAGATCCACAACCTTGGCGTCTAGATCTAGATAATAATGACCCCAATAATGATCAATCCCGTTGGGAAACCACCGTAAAAAGCGTTAGAGACAGTATTCAAGCATTACACCGTGAAAAATCTTTTGCTTTTGGCATTATAAATGGTGACTTAACAGAATTTGGCCGTCGCTCCCAACGTGAGAGTTTTCGTGCACTGTTTGCCCCTTCACCTTTAGGATTTAATACCTATGTTGGACTTGGTAATCACGACTATCAAAACAATGTAGGGGACTGTGCAGAGCCGAGTAATGCCGATTACAGTATGAATGCCTGTGCAAGGAGCATGGTTTTTGATATGCACTACCGTATTGAAGAGTATCGTAATTATGCGACTTCAGGTAATTTTAGATACGATAGTAGCGAATATTCAGGTAGTAAGGCTTACTCTTGGGAATATGGTGATATTCATTTTGTACAATTACAAAACTATCCCACTTATCATGTGGTGCTCGATCACTGGTCAGCTTCAACCATTAATGTCACAGATTCTATTGATTGGTTAGAAAAAGATTTAATTCAGGCCCGAAATAGCAATAAAACCATCATATTAAACTTCCATGATGGAAACCAACACTTCCCAGAAAAATCATCTCAAGAAGAGCTGACCTTCTTTAAATATATGCTAGAACATTACGGGGTAAAAGCGGTATTTGTTGGGCATACCCATTATGTTGGTCAAGATAACCGTTATGGTGGCAGTGAGATCTTCGGCGATGTCCCAGTTTATAATAGTGGTGCGCTATTTAAAGGAGATTATTTAGCCGTAGAAATCCGTGGTACAGAATTATCTATCACTGTTTATAACGGCTTATCAGGTACACCTCAATTAATAGAAAAATGGAATTAAATAATACTACGTCAGAGAAGGAGTCTCTTTTATGCATTTAAATCCGTTAAAAATATCAATAAGCCCTTCGTCACTCCCCTGCACTCAACCTTTAACCTGCATTGAATATGAGGACTTAAAGGATGGGATGTTAGATATGATTAATCGCAACAGTAATATATTACCCACTGTTGTGGATGAATTTAATCAACAAGATCCGCTTAATGCGCCTATTATGGTGGGTGAAGTGGTCGTAGGTCATATCATTGGTCTAATACCCGTTGTTGGGGGGGTACTTTCAAAAATTACTTCCGCGCTTTTTGGCCTCATGAATAAAAATATGAAAGATAGCTCTTTAGCTGAGCAAATTATTGCCCATGTCTCTCGTATTATTGATGCTAAAATCACTGATAACAATATAAAAATCATTAAACTCACCACAGAAGGAATTAGTGACGTTTATCAATTATTTTCAGATTCTCTCGCTCGTTACCTTGACCCAAAGGTGCATTATTCAGAAACACAATTACGAGATTTACGGGAACAAGTTCTTAACCGTTTTGATGATGTGATTTCGACAATTATTGCTCAACAACCATTAGTATTAAATTTAGCACAATCAGCAGGATTGCCCTTTTATTGCCACTGTTGCGCACTTTTTGTCGCCGCCCATTGCGATATATTAACCAATAAAGAAAAACTTGCTCTGGAAGAGGATTATTTCAAAAATAATCTAAAAACATTAAGAAACAGCATTGATAAATTTAACGCCAATATTCATAAAGCCATTTATCAGCAGACCTCCCAAGTTTTTAAAGATGATTATAATAAATGTAATACTTTTTTAGTGGGTATCTATACTTCTGGTTTATCTTTCTATCAAACTTGGGTTAAACGTAGTTTTGAAATTGAATTTACAACCCCCTTTGCTCGTTGGAATAGCTTAGAGCTTTATGGAAATGACTATAGCCATGATCCAAAAATCAGTTATTACAAGACTTACGTTGAGATGGGAAAAGATATATTACATAGAACATCCATGCTACAAAGTATTGAATCCTACTCTCATATTGATGCAGTGATCCGTTTAAAACAGAACTACTTAACACCTGAAAAAGAGGTAGATAGTTTTCAATATGAAGGCTGTAATGGCGTGGCAGGAGATAGCCATGATGTTATAAAAAACGACACATTTTTTACCCCAGACAGTCAGAAAGCCTATCTGTCACCAACGCAAATTTTACCCTCCGTTCGCTATATTTCTGACACACCTTGGGGAGGGTTAAAATATATGGTACTTGATGATGTTAACAATAATAGTTTTACTATCGGTCAAGGTAATCGAGATAATAAATCGTATCTTAATATTCCTGGCTACTGCTTTAATGGCGTAAATCTTTATTTAAGTCGTCACAATGGAAAAAGCTGTCAAGCTGACTCAGGAGCTTGGTTAACCGAATCTGCACCTATATTTCGTTTTTATGATGGTTATGCATCCTTACCTCTTGACACTAAAAATCATTTACCCACAGCAAAAAAGAGCTATGAACTCGATTTAAATCATGGATTTATGACTCAATTAAGCAAAGCTCAATATGGCTATAGTGATATGTTAGTGGGGAAAAATTGTATTTTATTAAATCACGATGCCTATTTTTGCTTACCATCCGAAGAGCCGATTGGCAAAGTGGGTTTATCACAAAAAATCACCTTGTTATTACAGTGTGCAATTACGCAGGAACAATCGTTAGCTGTAGTGGCAAGAACGGGCGATGCGACCCAAGGCACTATTATTGGTTCTGCTGAATTTAAGCTCACCACAGATCAAGATAATATTATTTATAAAATAACCCCATTACTTAATCATCCTATTTCCGATAATAAAAGTTATTTTTATACTTATCAAATTGATTTATCTTGTATTTTTAGTCAAGAAGATCAAAAAAATCTCTATTTTCATCTCTATTTCTTTGAGCCTAATACCTTGTTGGCTGATATGACTGTTTTATTCTAATGTTTTATTTCGATAAAATACCTAAGTGTAATATTGACTTAGGTATTTTTTATTCAATTTAATTGAAATTTTAACGAGATAGTTAAAGGATCAGATAAGTTATTAGGTTTCGGGCCAATTGGTTTTACCCGTTTTACCGCAGCAAGTGCAGCATTATCAAGAGATGCCACCCCTGAGGTCTGCTCAAGTACAACGGATGAAATATAGCCTTCATCGGTTAATGAAAAACGCACAACAACCAGCCCTTCATCTTGCATACGACGAGCTTGCGCAGGATAACGCTTATGACGCTCAATTTCTCGGCGCAATAAACTGATATAGTGATTTTCAGACTCTCCCTGTCCAATACCATTTTCACTTAATGCACGACTGCTCCCAGCCAATGAACTCGCGGTATGCTGTGTTAAGTTTTCTGCTGATGGTTGTGATGTACTTTGAACTATGTTGTGATTTGTTAAATCACGTGGTTTTATAGGTACTGTTTTGTCTACTACTGGCTGTTTTTTTACCTGTTTTATCACTTTAGGTGTTATTGGGGTCGGTTGTTGTTGACGCTTTTTTGCGGGTTGTTTGGGCGCTTCAATAAATTCACCGTTCTCACTTCTTGGTAGTGCAATAGGTGGTTGTTGTGACTCGATCTTTATTCTCGGTTCAATCATGGTAGTAGATTGTTTAGGTGGCGAAAACATCACCTGATAGACCGATAATGTATTTTGCTGTTGCTGATCAATATGGTGCGCACTTTCTGTCATAGACCATGAATTAAGCACCCAACTCAATAAACTGATATAAACTAATGATATCGCAATGAGCCAATAATAAATATTAAGTGGCTGTCTGACAGAAAGTGCCAACATAAATAAAACTCCTATTTTATCCTTGTATTAAAATTGGGCTGTTACACCTAATCGCAAACTTCTTCCTGGTGCCGGCATACCAGAACGGGTCAGCGGATCAATGTAATATTCATTTAATAAATTACTTCCTGTTATTTCAAAAGATAAATTGGGGCTATATTGATAAGTTGCATAAGCATCAATAGTAAATACTTTTGCCCAACGCATCGGATTATTATTTATGCCAAAATAGCTATTAGGTAAATTTTCTTTAAGCCATTTCTCATCTTTATTTTCAACTTCTGATGAATAGAGCCAGCGACTACCTAATTCTAATTTATCATTTAGCCAGCGCGTGCCTAAATGTAGGTTAACTGAGTATTTAGGCTGCATTGAGGTGCGCAAAAATCCGCCAGGGTATCCCCCTGTCATACAGTTTTTAATACCCGATAATCCTGATGCATCAAGCTCATAAAAAGCATTTTCATCACAGACTTTATTTTTATGGCTATACACTAATGCGGTATCAAAGAAAATAAATCCATTATCAAACCGGGCTTGTAACTCTACACCTTCTAATATTTGTTTTTCTAACTGTCTAATTTGCCAATTAGCATCTCTATCAAATACATTTTCAATGTTCGTTTTAAAGTAATTAATTTTAATATCAGCATGGCGCTCTATATTCAACCAATGCGTAAAATCAACAACCACACCAAACTCACTGCTTTTGGCACGCTCTGGCTTTAACTTAAAACCATAATAGCGAGCTTTAGAGCCTGAAAAACCACTGGTATCTTCAAATAAGTTAGGTAAACGCAATTGCTCAGTATAACGGCCATAAAAACGCACCATATCGTTGGCATAAAGGGTGGCAGAGATTAAAGGGGAAAATGCGCCATGCTGATAGCTAGGCTCCAGTGCGTAGGGATCTTGAATATCTTCTGATAGAGAAAATGCCTGAGGATTAATAACATCTTTTTCAAAGCGATAGACTAACTCCCCCGTCACTGGATGAGGGACTTTTTCCTCCATATCAAGAAAACCATTAAGTAAAATATTCTTACTCTTAGATAGCACGCCATTTTCATCAAATAACCAAAGGCTAAACTCTCTTTTCATCGGGATGGCTTTAGCGTTTTTTATTTGCATCTTTCCATGGTTATTACGAATAAAATCTTCATGCTCCATATCATGCTGTATTCTCTGAAGATATGGCCTAACAATCTGCTCCTTGATTTCCTCTAGCAAAGCGCCACCTTCAGGGTAAACTAAATCCGCTTGTTGAAAGTCTCTAATTTTTTTACTCAGCTCAGCAGAATTTCGGTAATTTTTTAACTCGTCAGGTAAAGTATCGACATCAATTTTGTTAACCGCACGATAGAGTAAATACTCTTCTGGGGTTAATACTCGTCGATAAGAGATCAGATAACCGCGGATAGGGGCTGTTTTCTCGTAATTTTTAACCCTATTCTTCCGTTTATTATTTAAAAAGGTATCCGTCAGATGATAGTAATGATATTTACCGCCAATATTCATCGCAAACCAGGATAATGGTTTCCAATCTGTGGCTAACGCTAAATTGACTTCATGACGTTGCCCTGCTCGCCCCTCGGTCACGAAATCAAAACCCATAGGAAGTTCAAGCTCATGACTGTCTAATTTTTCCAATTGATATTGACCGGAAAAAGAAATAGAAAACTGAGGTGATAATTTAAATAACGATGAAAAATCAACACCATAACGATTATTATCTTGATATAGAGAAGCTGTATCTAAAAAACGAGTATCAGTGTCATAACTCATACCACTTTCAGATTTTGATTTCATAAATAAATATCGATCAAAATCATTAGTTATATCTCTATTCTTAGGTTGTCGAGGTGCTCCTCCTCGAGTATTAGTATTTCCTGTCGTTAAATTGCCCCATAAACGCAGTAATAAATCTGTTTTTTTATCTTCTGGTTTATATTGATAAGTTAATATGCCTGCTTGTTGTGTAATATTTGCCAAAGGCCATTGATTAACTAAATTTTCTTCATAACGAGCCCAACTTAAACGTAATGGCATAATGTCGCCAAATAATAAATCGGTGTATCGATAATTAATGGAGAAACGATGCGCTTGTTGTGGAAATAGAGTTCCTTTTACTAAAAAAGAGCGGTTACGATTAGATGTATTTGGCACTTCATTACCAGGTCGATAAATATGAGCAATAAAAGGCACATAAGGTGTTAACCTGAATTTATGATCTGTAGCATGTATCTCATGCATGTAATCTGTTTTAAGATAATCGTCTTTATTTCTTTTACCTGCTAAATAATTTCCCTTTTCACGTAATGCATATGCAAAGAGTAAATTAAATTTTTCATTCTCAAATCCTATTCCAATACGAAACGCATAGTCATTAAACTTTAAATCTTTATTTTTTTCAGGTGTTATTTCTAATGCGGGATCAGTTAAAAAAGAATATTTATGATAGAATTTTGGATAATTACGATAATCTTCAATCATATTGATATAAATATCTTTATAGCCTGTGGCATTATTACTAATATCCCCTTTAAAATTAATACCAAAAGACTCACCAATGGGCACAATATCACGTATATCTAATGTTTTAATGGCAACCCCTCCGCCAATCCCTGTTTTTATATTAGGATTAAGTGAAGGGCCTTTTTCTATATAGATACTGCTTATCAAATTTGAATCAATATAGTTACGATTAGATGCACCGCTATAACCACGATAAACCGTAATCGCCTGCTCAGTACCATCCACAGTAACGGGGATACGCCCTTGGCCTTGAATACCACGAATATTCGGATCCAATGCTCCTCCATTACGGGCTTCACCACTATAAACACCTATCGCGCTTTTAAATAAATCTGCAGGCGATACCCCTTGATAACGTTCAATAAGGGCTTTACCTAAATAAATATTAGCCACATCCTTTTCATAGACTTGAGCATAACCTTGTTGATCTTTTTCTAAATTATCTGCAACCTGAATTTGTCCAAGATCGGTTGTATTATCCTTCGTCTTGGAATAACTATTGAGAGAAAATAAGGAGAGTGAAACCATCATGGAGACTAACGTACGTTTGTGAAAAAGCACTACATGCATTGTGTTACCTACTTAATTAATAAAGAAGTCATGCATTAAATTAATTAAAATTGTTTTTCTAATTTAAATAAGACTTCATGCTGCTGATATTGATATAACCAATCCACATTGCTTAATCTACGGGTATAACTTAATTCTATTGCTGGATAAAAACCCCAGATAATAGGTGCTTTATTTTTAATAGTTGTTGTAAAAACAAAGCCATTATCTTCTCTTTTCTTATTTAATAATGGATTATAATTATTAAAACTTTTAAATTGATATTGTAAAGAAAGAGAAACTTGCCAATTTTTTGGTAATAAGTAATAAACACCCGTTTTTATATCATATTGCTGATAATTTAATAAAGTATTTTTTTTACGACTACTATAATAGTTTAATTGATTAACTAATTGAACATTCTCTGCTAATGTATAGTAATAGCTAATAGCATATAGCTGCTTATGATTATTTAAGTTTATTAATTCTTTATTATATTTCTTTATATAATAATTTATAGATAAATTAATAGAATGATATTTATTAATAGAGAAAAATAGCCCGGTATATACCCCAATAGATTGATACTCAAACGCCTTTTTAGGTGATTTTATTTCATAATAAGGAGATAAGGTCCACCGATAATCCTTTTTTTGGTACTGATAACTTAATTGAGTATATAAATGTGTAAAATTAGCTTGTTTATATGCAAAATAATCACGGTAGCGTGCTGAAAAATAGCCTGATAGGGTATTATTAGCGTAAATAAAAGTGGGCTGATAGAAAGAAAAAAGATGACTAACCCCCATCGATGCTATAGGTTGAGCGCCTTTTCTGGTCATGATGACTTGCGTTGATTGCGAAACAATTTGCTCATCAAGATAAGGTGCATGATTAATATTATCATCATAAAAAAAACTGATTTGATAAAAACGCCTAGCTTTAAAATAATCGTTAAGCTGTTTCTGATAATAGATAATTGCTTGATTAATGGCAGGTGATAATCCCGATAAACGACTTAATTGATTTAGCTGGTATTGTGCTTTTTTATATTCTCCTTGAGAAAAGTAGAGCTGAATTAGACCTGTTTGTGCCGGAATAAAATCTGCTTGCTGCTTAAGTTGCTGCTGATAATAAAATTCAGCTTGTAAGAAATTACCATTCTTCTGTGCTAATAGTGCTTGAGCATAATAGACTAATAAAGTTTCGTGTAATGGTAATTGCTGATAATTAACTAATAGTTTTTCCGCTTGATACCACTGCTGTTGCTGTAAATGGTGATACAGTTGTTGACCTAATTGAGCGACCTTCTCTTTATTAAGCTGCTCTTGATTAGGTTGTGTTGCCGCCCCCTGTGACGAATGAAATAAGATATTAATAATAAATAATGACTTTATTAGCCTTTGATAATAACGCATGGTTTATCCTTATAATAACAATAGATCTATTCCTTACAATCCGTTTTTTAAGGCAAAAAAAAACAGATAACCGTATATTTGATTATCTGTTGCTAAAAACTAGCTTAATGACCACTAATACCACGTATGTAAAAGGACTAAATTGTTTTTAAGCTCCGAACTTAAAACCTAACGTTAAGAGGCTTCTGCACTATCTGTTACGCTATCTGTTGCAGTATCTACTTCAGCACTATTTTTGCTTCCTCCAAAACCAATATCTTTAGTATGATCGGTGTGGAAGACGACAATACCAGCCAATGTTTCAGCATTTTCACCAAAGAACGCCCCTTCAACAATACCGGATGTGGTATCTTCTTTTGCATCTGCAGAGAAAGTTACTTGGTTATTTGCGGTATAAATATTGCCACGTTCTAACTCGACAGTACGTAGGCTATTAGCCAGTGAACCACCAATTGTCTTTTGTGAAAAATCAACATCAAAAGTACCAGACAGTAAATTATCACCACTATATTGACTGATACCTGTTACGGTATAAGTTGCACTGTCTGTCGGTAGCGTACTAGTAACCTCTTTACCTACATAATAAGACTGATGAGTGATATCTGTAACAGAGGCTGTTTTTGCCCAAGTACCAAAATAGACATTGGCATCAGTCACCTGTGAAAAATGAAAAACGCCAAGATTATTATGATGATGATTAGATTGGACAGTATAAACACCATGGCTATCCGCCCCACCACTCATATTATTTGGTGTTAATGACGCAAAACCAATTTTTTTACCCCCATATAGATTAGAAATACCAACACCCGGCTCCCCACCTGCTGATTGATGAGGGCCATGAGTCACGGGATCACTCGCCCCCACACTCATGGTGGTTAAAGGGCCACTTTGATTAGAATGGATTTCTGCTTGTGCCATACTTATGCTAGATAAAACAAATAGAGTACCCGTAAAAATGTTTATTTTTTTCATAATAACTTCCTTATTATTTATTACATAAGATCATAATTTATTATCACTAATAAATTATCCATGAGAGAGATATTTTAATTCTCTCTTTCTTACTCAATATTAAAACAAGGCAAGTACCTTTCTTGAGTTGACTGCCCTTTGATATTAAACATTCTTATTTTATTGTAAATAGATCTTTTAAAGCACGCTAATTCCCATTAAATACATTTAACAAAACAAAAATCATTTAACTTAATGTTTTAAATTATTTTTTATCATAAAGCTTAAATAAAACCTTTATAAACTTATGTTTATTTTTTGTGAGAGTGATCTCAGTTGATTATTCCTATTTATTTTAAAACTAATTAATATTTAATAGAGACTAAAAATTGAAATAGAATATTTATATTAAAATAAATAAAGAAAGCTAATTGTTTATTTAATATCAATTTTTTCAGTAATTATTTTAATAAAAAGATCACGTTCTTTATTTTTAATATTACTATTCCAAATTACACCAATTTTCCATTGTGTGTATAACCCAGATAGAGGTAACAATGTGACTCTTTGTTTATCACAAATTAATTGCGCGCTTTTAGGCACTAATGCTATCCCTAACCCAGCTGCAACTAGCGCTAATTGGGTCTGAATATCTTGAGATTGCTGTAATAAACGCGGTGCTAGTTTATGCTGTTGTAAAAAAGCATGTATCTGCTGATACAGTTTTTTCCCTTTTTCTGGAGCAAGTAGAATAAGCCCTAATGAGTCGAAATAATGTAATGGGTTATAATCTGCCTCCAACACCGTAATATGTTGTGTTGCAATAGCTAACATCAGTTGCTCTTGTGTCAACGCTATCCCTTGTAAAGGGGGCATAACGGGTAAACGAGAAAAAGCCACATCAAGTTCACCCATTAATAATTTTTCTTCCATTTTATGAGAAGACATATCATCAATATTGACACTAATATTTGGCTCAATTTGATTAAATTTCGCCAATAGTGAAGTAATAAAACTTAATGATGACAGACCGAATCCCGCATAAAGTGAGACTTTTTGTGGCTCAACTAATTGACGAGCTTGTTTTTCTAAAATATGGGATTCCCGTAATACCACTTGAGCTTGATTGAGTAAATATTGTCCTTCTTGCGTGAGCTTTGCACCATGGCGACCACGCTCAAACAACACGATATCCAGTTGTGATTCCAACGTTTTAATTTGTTTAGTTAATGCGGGCTGGCTAATACAAAGCTGTTTGGAGGCTTCACCAAAGTGCCCTGTATCAGCTAACACCACAAAAGCATTTAATAAACGTGTATCCATTATTTATCATCAAACCTATATTAGTTTCTTTTATTATTCTAACATAAAATAAATTAGTAAAATTAATATTAGGTGTTAATCTTTTGCCTGATAAATAATTATGCTCTTTTTATAATTATCTCTATTAGTCCTTGTTACCAAAACGAACGGAAATCGGATCTTGTTCATTACCTTGTCGAGTGGTGAGGATCTGATATAGCTCAGGTCTTCTGCCCGTTAACCAGCGTCTCCCTGTTGATTCAGGCAAAAGCGTTAAATCAATATCCGTAACGACCATATCGTCTTCTATCGCACAGCTTTCTTTTACAATACGTCCATAAGGATCGATAACCATCGCATTACCCGTTCTCACCTCTTCTTCATCACGCCCAACCCCATTACTAAAGATGATAAACATACCATTATCGTGAGCTCTAGCAGGTAACCAGCGCATTAGCCATCCTTTGCCATGTTCACCTTGAAAAGCAGCTTGTAACGCTTGTGGATCTTGCTGACGATTTTCCCACAACGCCATTGGAATAGGTTTCATGCTGTGTGGACTACGAGAGTGGGTTCCGCCAGTTTGATGAGGAGCCAATAAAATATCTGCCCCTAATAACGCCGTCGCCCGTGCGTTCTCAACTAAATTATTATCCCAGCAAATTAAAATACCCATTTTAATCCCCCATGGGGTATCAAATACGGTGTATTGATCTCCGCTACAAATAACCGGATGTTCAAATGCATGCAATTTACGATGTTTTTGTAATGAACCATCAGGCATACAAACAACCCAAGTATTATACAAATTATTATTGTTATCCCGTTCAATTAATCCAACACCAATAGCCATTGCATACTGTTGTGCTTTTTGTTTAATGGATTTTAATGATGCGCTATCAGCCAGTTTTTCACTTAATGCATAAACCTGTTGCGCCGGTAATTTAGGGACATGCCAGTATCCCGTGATACACATTTCAGGAAATACTAGAAGATTCACTTTTTCACTGGCAGCCATCTCAATAAACTGATGTATTTTGGCTAAATTATAATCTTTATCATTAGCCTTATGTTGTAGTTGTACGCTTGCAACACGTAATGTCGTTAATGGGTTCATAAACGGTTACCTCTACACTGTCTTATTTATCACCTTTTCACCTTTATTATCTAAACGTTTTTTTTGTCCAAAATATAATCAATTATTTTCTGTTTTTAATAACCTTTTGGAATGGAAAGGGATAAGCATCAGAAATGGCACGCTGTTATAGCGTTATTTTACGGAATAACACCCTAGTTTTCTGGCATCATAATAGTAATAAAAAGGAGTATTTATGTTGGCTAGAGCCTTGTTTATCCCTCTTTCATTCCCTTTACTCGCCTTATCTTGCTACTGTTGGGCAGGAAATGGTCTGGTGGATAGAACATGGACAGCTTCAGGAATGGATAGCTATAGTTATCGCCAAGCGCTAAGGCAGCCAACGGTTGGCTCACGTTATACTCTTTTTAATATTACACCCGATATGCCAACGCCAGGTGGCACGAGTCCTGTTGGTACTAAAGGAATTCGCTATATTGCGATGAAATATGGCCCTTATGGGCAACCTGAACACTATAAAACCTACCAAGTGATGTTCTCTCACTATTCCACCACCACCACACGTAAAGTTCGTTATTTAGGTGAGTTATATACCGTTGTCGGTGATATTTATTTAATCGATCCTGCTGCTACCACCAATGAATGGCAACGCGGTCGTAGCCAAATAGTTGAAGAGTATTATGAGATTTTAGATACACATGGAAATAGGACAGGCAAAGGATTGCGTTTTAACCGCTGGGATAGACCTATAAATATAACAAATTGGTCTACATATTAATATATATTTAATTTCTCATCTTTTTATTAATTCTCTCTTAATGTCAATATTGCTTTCTCTTCTATAATAGTTTTTTTATTCTATAAAGCTTATCTAGAAAGCCATTGATTCTATATAAAAAAATGATAATACAACAAAGAATATATCTGTATTCTTTTGTATTTTTGTTTTCTATAAATACATAAAAACATTAAGGCTAAATTAATAAAACATTAATTTTTCCTAAGGCAAAATTATATAAATAAAAATTTATATTTATCTTACTTAAATATTTAAAATAAACAGTTGCATATGAAAATTTTAGAATATTATTTCAAACAATTACGCACGCTCGCACAGCCAGATCGTGTTTATCTAAAAAATAAATTTATTCGTAACTTAGGTTATCAACCTAATTTTCGCCACCCCATGTCATTGAATGAAAAAATCAATGCACGTATGTTATTTGATAGAGATCCTATCTATACACGCTTAGCAGATAAAATCAGTGTCAGGGAGTATGTAAAAGAAAAGATAGGCGAAAAATATCTGGTCAAAATCCTTAATACTTATCGCCATCCAAATGAAATCGAACTTAATACACTACCTAACCGTTTCGTATTAAAATGTAATCATGACAGTGGCAGTACTATTATTTGCCTTGATAAATCTCAATTTGATTTGGAGATGGCAAAAAAGAAACTTAATTTTCATTTAAAGAGAAATCTCTACCACGTTACTCGTGAATGGCATTATAAAAATATTAGTGCGCAAATTATCTGTGAAGAGTATATCGACCTTTTTGATACTCAATGTCCGATGATCCCAACCACATGCCGTATCCACTGTTTTCATGGTCAGCCTCATTATGCGGAAATTGATATTTCGGATACAAAGGGATGCGAGTATATCAATGTTTATGATACACAATGGCAATTACAGCCTTTTACTTTAGAAGATCCCAATACCCCAGAATATATTGAAAAACCGGTACAATTTGACAATATGCTCACATTAGCCAACAAATTAGCTAACGGTTTTGCCTATTGTCGGGTCGATTTTTTAATGTCAGAAACCACACTACTGTTTAGTGAAATGACCTTTACCCCCAATGCGGGGCGTATTCCCATTAAACCAAAAGAGTGGGACTATAAATTAGGTGAACTATGGACACCTATTGCTTCTTAACAAAAGGTATATGTATATCATGAATATATTTATCACCGATTTTTACCATCGCAGCGATTTGTTAGATAAAGCAGAAGCCATGATAGCCAACCATTGGCCTGCTTTTATGATGGGAACTTCTGTTGATGATAGCTATTGGGAACGCTTATATGATGTGCCTTTTTCCCATTACCAATTTATGGCGGTATTAAAAACGCAAACAGAAGAAAAGGTTATCGGTGTAATTAACTCCATTGCGTTACCTTGGCAAACCAACTCTCTCAACGATTTACCGGATGAAGGTTGGGATCGTGTTTTTCAGCTAGGCATGGAGGCTGAAGAACAACAATTACCTTGCCATCTTATTTCTGCTTTGTCGGTTACTATCGATCATCATTATCGGGGGAAAGGTATTGCTCAACGCTTAATTAATACCTTAAAGGAGCATGCAAAAAAACAAGGTTACCTCGGTGTTGCTGTACCTGTACGCCCTACATTAAAACATTGTTATCCATTCCACTCTTTTGCTGAATATTGCCAATGGAAAAACGATAATGATGAGCCCTTTGATCCTTGGATACGTACACATTGGCGCTTAGGTGCCACCACGATCAAAATTGCCCCACAGTCTATGAAAATTGAAGCACCGACAGAAAAATGGCAACAATGGACTTCATTACGATTTCCTGTCAGTGGTGACTACACCATTCCTATGGGGCTGGCACCGTTAAATATCGATATTCAACGTCAATATGGTGTCTATCTGGAACCCAACCTTTGGATGTTTCACCGCATACGTTAATCAGTGAGTCGTTGTGGATGAGTAAAAACAGTTGCTCTTCCACGGCGACAAAAACCCACCAGCGTCAAATTATATTGATTCGCCACTTCAACGGCGAGTGAGGTAGCAGCGGAAACCGCAAATAAAATTTCGGCACCACACATTGCTGATTTTTGCACCATTTCATAACTTGCACGACTTGATACTAATATTGCACCCTCTGTCCACTTTTGTTGTGTTTTTAAGCCAATCAACTTATCAAGAGCTACATGGCGCCCGACATCTTCGCAACCGCCTTGTAATTGCCCCTCAGGAGATAGCCAAGCTGCGGCATGAGTACATCCTGTTAGCTCGCCAATTTCCTGTACGGTTTTTAGTTGCTCAAGTGCGTTATCAAGCAAAGAGAGTGAAAATGTTTGTGTAAAAGGTAATGGCGCTATAGGGCGAAAAATTTCTGCTAATTGCTCTGTACCACAAATACCACATCCGGTGCGTCCCGCCATACTACGACGTCGCTCTTTCAATTGCATAAAGCGCCGACTTGATAATTCAATTTGTACTTCTGTGCCACCATGGCAACTTTCAACGATTTCAATACTGCGAATTTCGTTAGAAGATCCTATAATGCCTTCAGATAAGGAAAATCCGACAGCAAATAACTCTAAATTTTTAGGGCTTGCCATCATAACAACGTGAGATATTCCGTTGTACACTAATGCAACTGGAACTTCGAGTGCAATATAGTCCTGCTCTGCTTGGTTAAGGGAGCCTTTGTGTTGCACAGTTGTTTGATCTATGCCAACAATTACACGTTTAGTTAACAAGTTTGTCGATTTTGTTTCATCCATAAGATGAATTCCTAATTTTATTAATACATAATAACAACACGGGTAAAACGATTTTACACTACCTATCAGGCAATGAACCTGATCCTATTAAGGATAATAGGAATAAAAAAACAATCAGCTCCTGTTTTCGTGAAGAAAATCAGAGTCAGTAAAAGCAATGTATGATGAGGAGAGACCCCATGCAGGTCAGCAGAAGACAGTTCTTTAAGATCTGTGCTGGCGGTATGGCAGGTACTACAGCGGCTGCCTTAGGTTTTGCACCCGCTGTTGCGTTAGCAGGCTCACGTCAGTATAAATTACTGCGTGCCCGTGAAACTCGCAATACCTGTACGTACTGTTCTGTCGGTTGTGGACTATTAATGTATAGTCTGGGCGATGGCGCGAAAAACGCAAAAGAAACCATATTCCATATTGAAGGTGATCCTGACCACCCAGTAAACCGTGGTGCACTTTGTCCTAAAGGTGCTGGTCTCGTTGATTTTATCCATAGTAAAGGCCGTTTACAATATCCTGAATATCGTGCTCCCGGCTCAGATAAATGGGTAAAACTTTCATGGGAAGAGACCTTTGATCGTATCGCACGCTTAATGAAAAAAGATCGCGATGCCAACTTCGAAAAATTCAATAAAGAAGGTGTTGAAGTAAACCGTTGGTTATCAACGGGGATGCTTTGTGCCTCCGCAGCAAGTAACGAAACAGGCTTTTTGACCCAGAAATTCTCAAGAGCACTTGGGATGCTGGCTGTCGACAACCAAGCGCGTGTCTGACACGGACCAACGGTAGCAAGTCTTGCTCCAACATTTGGTCGCGGTGCGATGACCAACCACTGGGTTGATATGAAAAATGCCAACCTTATCGTCGTTATGGGCGGTAATGCGGCTGAAGCACACCCTGTCGGTTTCCGCTGGGCGATGGAAGCTAAAATCCATAATAAAGCCAAGTTAATTGTGATTGATCCTCGCTTCACACGTACTGCGTCTGTTGCGGATTTCTATACGCCTATTCGTTCAGGTACAGATATCACCTTCTTATCGGGGGTTATCTTATATCTGCTCGAAAATAAAAAATATCAAAAAGAGTACGTTGAGGCTTATACCAATGCCAGCTTGATTGTGCGCGAAGATTACCATTTTGATGATGGTCTCTTTAGTGGTTACGATCCTGAAAAACGTCAATATGATAAAACCACTTGGAATTACGAGATGGATGAAAATGGTTTCGCTAAACGCGACACCACGCTTCAACATCCTCGTTGTGTCTGGAATCTATTAAAAGAACACGTTAGTCGCTACACACCTGATGTGGTCACTCAGATTTGTGGTACACCAAAAGAAGATTTCTTAAAAGTCTGTGAATATATTGCTGAAACAGCGGCGAAAGATAAAACAGCCTCTTTCCTGTATGCATTAGGCTGGACTCAACACACTGTTGGTGCACAAAACATTCGTACTATGGCGATGATCCAATTACTGTTAGGTAATATGGGTATGGCAGGTGGCGGTGTTAATGCTCTACGTGGTCACTCTAATATTCAAGGTTTAACAGATCTTGGTCTGTTATCACAAAGCTTACCGGGTTACCTAACCTTGCCTTCTGAAAAGCAAACATCGTTAGAAACCTATTTAGCAGCCAATACGCCAAAACCGACCGTCCAAGGGCAGGTTAACTACTGGGGTAACTATCCTAAATTCTTCGTCAGTATGATGAAGACATTTTATGGTGATCATGCTCAACGTGATAACGATTGGGGATTCTCACTATTACCTAAATGGGATAAACCATACGACGTTCTGCAATATTTCGAAATGATGGATAAAGGTGAAGTCAATGGCTATATCTGCCAAGGCTTTAACCCTGTAGCTTCATTCCCGAATAAGAACAAAGTGATCCGTTCATTATCAAAACTGAAATTCCTTATCACCATGGATCCGTTAAATACAGAAACATCTTGTTTCTGGCAAAACCACGGTGAAGAGAATGATGTGAAAACAGCAGATATCCAAACTGAAGTTTTCCGTCTACCTACGACTTGTTTTGCTGAAGAGAACGGCTCTATTGTTAACTCAGGACGCTGGTTACAATGGCACTGGAAAGGTGCTGATGCCCCAGGAATTGCACTGCCTGATGGTGAAATTCTCTCAGGTATTTTCCATCGTTTACGCCAACTTTATAAAGAAGAAGGTGGCGCAATGCCTGAGCAGGTGTTGAATATGACTTGGGATTACTTTGATCCTAATAATCCAACATCTGAAGAAGTGGCTCAAGAGAGCAATGGTAAAGCCCTTGTCGACTTAAAAGACGCTGATGGCAATATCATTTTGAAAAAAGGTCAGCAACTAAGCTCATTTGCTCAGTTACGTGATGATGGTACAACGGCAAGTGGCTGTTGGATCTTCGCGGGTAGCTGGACAGAAAAAGGCAACCAAATGGCTAACCGTGATAACTCAGACCCATCAGGTTTGGGTAACACATTAGGTTGGGCGTGGGCATGGCCTTTAAACCGTCGCATTATTTACAACCGTGCATCAGCAGATCCACAAGGTCAACCATGGGATCCAAAACGCAAGTTAATCGAATGGGATGGCAGCAAATGGACAGGTATTGATGTACCTGACTATAGCAATGCCGCACCTGGCTCTGATGTTGGTCCATTTATTATGCAACCTGAAGGTATGGGGCGTTTATTCGCTATCGACAAGATGGCAGAAGGTCCATTCCCTGAACACTATGAGCCAATTGAAACCCCATTAGGTACCAACCCACTGCATCCAAATGTTGTTTCAAACCCAGCAGCACGTGTGTTTAAAGATGACTGGGAAGAGATGGGTAAAGCAGAAGAGTTCCCATATGTAGGTACGACTTACCGTCTGACTGAGCATTTCCACTTCTGGACAAAACATGCGCTGTTAAATGCCATTATTCAGCCTCAACAATTTATCGAAATCGGTGAACGATTAGCGGCAGAAAAAGGTATTTCTCAAGGTGATACCGTTAAAGTCAGTTCCAAACGTGGTTACATTAAAGCAAAAGCTGTAGTGACCAAACGTATTAGAACACTTGATGTTGATGGTCGCAAAGTGGATACCATTGGTATTCCGATCCACTGGGGTTTTGAAGGGGTTGCGGTTAAAGGCTTTATTGCTAATACCCTAACGCCATTCGTCGGTGATGCAAATACACAAACGCCAGAATTTAAAGCGTTCCTTGTTAATGTGGAAAAGGTGTAAGGAGATAAATTATGTCACTGCAATCACAAGACATTATTCGTCGCTCTGCCACCAATTCCCTTACTCCCGCACCACAAGTGCGGGATTACAAGGAAGAAGTGGCAAAACTTATTGACGTTACCACCTGTATTGGTTGTAAAGCCTGTCAGGTTGCTTGTTCTGAATGGAACGATATCCGCGATAAAATTGGTACTAACGTCGGTGTTTATGACAACCCAACGGACTTAACGGCTAAATCATGGACAGTGATGCGTTTCTCTGAAGTTGAAGAGAATGGCAAATTGGAATGGTTGATCCGTAAAGATGGTTGTATGCATTGTGCTGATCCGGGCTGTTTAAAAGCATGTCCTGCAGAAGGCGCTATCATTCAATATGCTAACGGTATTGTGGACTTCCAATCTGAGCACTGTATCGGATGTGGTTACTGTATTGCTGGTTGTCCTTTTAACGTACCGCGTATTAATGAAGAAGATAACCGTGCTTATAAATGCACCTTGTGTGTAGACCGTGTTGAAGTGGGTCAAGAGCCGGCTTGTGTTAAAACCTGTCCGACTGGTGCTATCCATTTTGGCTCAAAAGAGTCGATGATTAATCTTGCCAATGAACGTGTTACAGAGTTACAAACTCGTGGCTATGACAACGCTGGACTCTACGATCCACAAGGCGTTGGTGGCACACACGTTATGTACGTGCTTCATCACGCGGATAAACCCAACCTGTACCATGGTTTACCAGAAAACCCAGAAATTAGCTCAACGGTTAAATTCTGGAAAGGTATTTGGAAACCATTAGCGGCGGTTGGTTTTGCTGCTACATTTGCAGGTGCTATCTTCCACTACTTAGGTGTTGGCCCTAACCGCACCACCGAAGAAGATGAAGAAGCGGCACAAAAAGAGATGGAAGCATCTTCTAAAACACAGACCTCTGTGAATAAGGAGGAGCAAAAATGATGAAGAAGAAAGGTGATAAAATTCTTCGCCATACCGCATCAGAGCGAATTAATCACTGGGTTGTTGTGATTGTATTTCTATTCACAGCCATCAGTGGTTTGGGTTTCTTCTTCCCATCTCTGAACTGGTTTATGAACATTTTAGGTACGCCTCAACTGTCACGTTTACTTCACCCATTTGTGGGGAGTGCGATGGCGATTTTGTTTATCTTTATGTTCTTCAGATACCTGAAGTACAACTTTATTGATAAAGATGACTTAGTTTGGGCTAAAAATATTCATAAAGTGCTAAAAAATGAAGAAGCGGGTGATATTGGTCACTATAACTTAGGTCAGAAAGGCATTTACTGGGCATTATCTATCAGTTTGATCCTGCTGACGGTCAGTGGCATCATCATCTGGCGTCCTTATTTTGCTGAATATTTCTCCATCCCGGTGATTCGTATTGCATTGCTGGTGCACTCATTTGCCGCAATCTTACTAATTATTACCGTTATCGTTCACGCTTATGCAGCGTTTTGGGTGAAAGGCTCAATTCGTAGCATGGTTGAAGGTTGGGTGACTCGCGGTTGGGCGAAAAAACACCATCCTCGCTGGTATCGTGAAGTACTGGAAGAAGAGAAAAAAGAAGCCGAAAAGCAGTCACAGAAATAATGCACTAACGCTAATTTGCTGAACAAACGGAGGCTGACTGTTGCCTCCGTTTTTATTTTATTTACCCGATCATCTTCAAGCGTAAATAAACAAGAAATTGACTATATCCTTACCTGCTGTCATGGCTTCAAGTAAAAATTTGCATTATTCTGATGCCAATATTTGTAGGTAATACACTATGAAGGAAGATAGAACGTTATGAGTATTCGCATCGTTCCTAAAGAGCAATTAGGTAAAGAGCCATCAGAAAAAAGCATCAGCTTTATTCCACCGGTGTTATTCCCTAATTTAAAAAACCTCTACCAACGTCGTGCTGAACGTTTTCAAGCATTAGCCAAAGACAATCCTTTCGCTGATTATCTTGAATTTGCTGCCGAAATTGCCTTAGCACAAGAAAAAGCATTACATGATAACCCGCTTGAATTAGATTTAACCCCGTTACTTTCTCAACAAACGGGTATAGCGCCGTTAGATAAAAAGACCTTTAAGCGTAGTAAGCATTGGCATGCATTACTCGCCTCAATCATTGCGGAATTACAATCCGTTGTACCTGAAAGTGCTAAAATTGCCTTAGAAAATCTCTCTAAAGCCTCTGAAACCGAATTAGAAGAGATGGCAACAGCACTATTAAACGATGAATACTCAAAAGTTTCCGCTGATAAATCAGTATTTATTTGGGCGGCATTATCACTTTACTGGGCGCAACTGGCGGCAAACATTCCCGGTAAAGCGAAAACAGAATATGGCGAAAATCGCCAATTTTGCCCCGTTTGTAACAGTATGCCTGTATCGAGTATGGTACAAATTGGCACCACTCAAGGACTGCGTTATTTACACTGTAATTTATGTGAAACCGAATGGCACGTGGTACGTATAAAATGTACTAATTGTGAACTAACGGGCAAATTAAATTACTGGTCTCTTGATAGTGAAAATGCGCCAGTCAAAGCAGAAAGTTGTGGCGATTGTGGTAGTTATTTAAAAATTTTATACCAAGAAAAAGATGCTAACGTCGATGCTGTAGCTGACGATTTAGCCTCCCTTATTCTTGATGCAAAAATGGAAGAAGAAGGTTTTGCACGCAGTAGTATTAACCCCCTTCTATTCCCCAATGAATAATAATTAGGTATTAACATGACACATGATACGCGTTCACTTTACAGTCAACTGTCATCGATAGACAGTTTGCTCCATCAGGTTGACATTCAAACTTTAGTTGATGGTTATGGGCAGACCTTTATCGTTGAACATTTACGCAAACTACAAGAAGAAGCGCGTATCATTATTCGACAAAATAATCAGTTACCGCAATGGCATGATAATTGGGCGGAAGAATTAAAAAATCGTATTGCATTACAACGAAAAGCCGCCATAAAACCGGTTTTTAATTTAACAGGGACGGTATTACACACCAATTTAGGTCGAGCGTTAATGGCGGAGTCAGCGATTGAAGCGGTAAGCCAAGTCATGCGCTCTCCAGCAACATTAGAATACTCTCTTGATGGTGCTTCTCGAGGACATCGTGATCGAGCCATTGCCGATCTGTTATGTGAATTAACGGGCGCCGAAGACGCTTGTATTGTTAATAATAATGCCGCTGCCGTTTTATTAATGCTGGCCACCGTCGCACCAGATAAAGAAGTGGTTGTTTCTCGTGGCGAATTAGTTGAAATCGGTGGTGCTTTTCGTATTCCTGATGTGATGTGCCAAGCGGGATGTCGTTTAAAAGAGGTGGGAACCACTAACCGTACCCATCTAAAAGATTACCGTAACGCGATTAACGAAAATACTGGGTTGCTAATGAAAGTTCATACCAGCAACTACAGCATTCAAGGCTTTACCGCTGAAGTTGAAGGTGCACAACTTGCTGCGCTGGGTAAAGAGATGAATTTACCCACCGCCATAGACTTAGGCAGTGGCTCTATGACCAATTTGGCTGCACTGGGTTTACCTAGCGAGCCGATGCCACAGGACTATTTGCAACAGGGTATAGATTTAGTCACTTTTTCAGGAGATAAACTATTAGGTGGCCCACAAGCAGGAATTATTCTAGGTAAAAAAGCGTGGATAGAAGCCATCCAACATCACCCTCTAAAACGAGCGTTACGTGTCGATAAAATGACATTGGCAGCATTAGATGCCACCTTAAGACTTTATCAACAACCTGAAAAAATGATCAAGGATATCCCGACATTACGTTTACTCACTCGTACACAAACCGAAATTCATGATATGGCGCAACGGTTACTTCCTCATTTTCAGGCATATTATGGCGATAACTACCATATCACAATATCCTCATGTGCTTCGCAAATAGGAAGTGGCTCGTTACCGATTGAAAGCTTACCCAGTGCAGCCCTTACCTTTGCTGCCAAAGATGGGAAAGGAAGTCAATTAGATGCCCTTGCGGCACATTGGCGTAACCTAGAAAAACCTATTATCGGCCGTATTACGGATGGTCGCTTATGGCTCGACCTACGTTGTCTTGAGGATGAAAATGCATTAATACAGGCTCTATCACTATGATTTTTGCGACAGCCGGTCACGTAGACCACGGAAAAACAACATTAATACAAGCGATCACCGGTGTAGATACAACTCACTTACCTGAAGAGAAAAAACGCGGTATGACCATCGATTTAGGTTATGCCTATTGGCCACAAACCGATGGATCAGTCATTGGTTTTGTCGATGTCCCCGGTCATGAAAAGTTTCTTTCTAATATGTTGGCCGGTATTGGGGGAATTTCTCACGCCTTATTAATTGTCGCTTGTGATGACGGTGTGATGGCACAAACTATTGAACATACAGCTATCTTACGTCTTGCCGGTTGTCCTAACATCACCGTGATCCTCACCAAAGCAGATCGTGTAGAGCCGCCACGTATTGATGAAGTTAAACAGCAGATAACTACACACTTACTTAATCTAGGTTGGTCAGCACCACAAATCTTTGTCACTTCAGCCTCAACTGGCGCGGGTATCGCGCCATTACGGGACTATTTAGTTACTCTACATCAGCAAGAGCAACAACACCCTCAATGGCATAAGCGTTTTCGCTTAGCGATTGATCGTGTATTTAGTATTAAAGGTGCGGGTTTGGTGGTCACAGGTACTGCACTTGCCGGGCAAATTGCACTAGGTGATACTTTTTGGCTAACCGGTGCAGATAAACCGGTAAGAATTAGGGCATTACATGCGCAAAATCAGCCAGTAGAACAAGCTGGTGCAGGTATGCGCATTGCGATAAATATTAGTGGTGATGTCAGTAAAGAAACGGTTTCTCGTGGTGATTGGTTACTATCACAAGCACCACTTTATCCTTCACACAAAATATTAGTCAGTCTAACAGCTGATGAACCTATTAAACATTGGCAACCGGTTCATATTCATCATGGTACACGCCATATTACAGGACGTATTGCACTATTAAATAATACCGATGAAACACCGCTATTAGCAGAGCTTATTCTTGATGAACCCTTGTGGCTGGTGGATAACGATAGACTGATTTTACGTGATATCAGTGCACAACGAACTTTAGCGGCGGCCAAAGTGCTCTGCTTACACTCTCCTCGTCGGGGTAAACGACAAGCTGAGTTTTTATCTTGGCTAAGTGCACTTGATAAAGCCAACACGGTGAGTGATAACCTCGCACTCTATTTACCCAAAGGTGAATTGTTATTGACACAATTTGCTTGGGCACAGCAACTGACGGAAACCGCACTTGATACGCTATTAACCACCTTTGATGTTATTTCTATTTCCGGCGTCGTCATTTCGAAAGCCAATGCCGAACAGGCCAAAGCAAAACTATTACACACACTAGAAGAATATCACCAGCAACATAACGATCAAATGGGTGTGGGTCGTTCCCGTTTAAAACGTATGGCTCTTCCCACTTATCACGATGAGCTGGTTTATCACTTAATTGATCAGTTACGCCAAGAAGGTGCTATTAAGCAAACTCGAGGCTGGCTACATCTACCAACACATGGGTTAGCCTTCACAGCAGAGCAAGAGGCACTATGGCAGATTGCCAAAAACTATTTTCAACAATCAGAGCCTTGGTGGGTTCGTGATCTCGCCCATGAAATGAAAAATGATGAAAAAGTCATACGAGGCTTATTACGCAAAGCTGCTCAACTAGGTCTTATTATCCCCATTATTGCCGATCGCTATTATACTCATGATTCGATAGAAAAATTTGCCGCTATCATCGTAAAATATAACGAAACTAACGGTAGTGTAACCGCAGCCGATTTTCGTGATGAACTGGCCGTAGGTCGCAAACTTGCCGTACAAATTCTTGAGTATTTTGACCGAACAGGGTTCACTCGACGTAAAAAAGATCTTCATATCTTACGAGATAAAGGGTTATTCTAACTTAACTGGTTACTCTTTATGATTGGCTGGATATGAGCATTCAGCCAATTAAGGTATTCTTCGCTTGTCTTTATCAATAAACTTTTAATCACTATGCTCGGAAGAGATATGAAAAAATTATCAGGGCGTATATATCTTGCGCTTGTTCTTATTGCTTCATTATTTATTGTCTTTGAGAAAGCTTCTCTAATTTATACCGCACTACTGTCTGTCAGTGTTTATTTTATTATTTTTACGCTGTGTTTTGTTTTATCGTCCCGCGCGCTATTCTCGGCAATCACAACAGGGACACTCTTTATCATTATCAAGTTTATCAATCAGCTTAAAGTCCACTATTATAAAGAGTCACTGCTATTTTCAGATTTTAACCTTGCTTTTGATAGCTCAAATTTAGGCACCTTAACGCAGTATTGGGAAGCCGGTGTCGCGATTATTGCCATGGCTATTTGGCTAATCATTAATATGGTTACCGCGTGGCGTTTCTCCCGTAAATCACCTATTGCTACACGCCTAAGTAGCTTATTGCTCATTATTATTGGCCTTACAACTATTCATTTTACAGTGAATAAATGGCAATCGGAGTGGGAAGGTACGCTTCCCGGTGGTCGAGGAACTGTGACTAATTTAATTATGTCGGGTTATCAAACGGCTTATCATCCCCCTTACTATGCACAAAGTGCAGACTACTTTATCGAGCAAGCCAACCGTGTGGTCTTACCGGAAACACAAACCGAGGTAAAACCCGATATTGTTGTATTACTACAAGAATCTACCGTAAACCCAAGCATTTACCAATTTGATAAAAACGTGGATTTGCCCGATCTTTTTATGTTTAAAAAAGATGAAGGTGTCAGTGCCCAAAGCCCATTACGAGTACAAACCTTTGGCGGAGGAACTTGGCTTTCTGAATTCTCAGTATTAACCGGTCTAAATACCGATGATTTTGGTGCGCGTAAAAACTCTGTGTTCTATTTTGTGGTTGATAAACTCAATGAAAGTTTATTCCGCCAACTCAAATCTCAAGGGTATTACACCGTACTGCTCACTCCCTTTAATCGTAACGCCTATCACGCGGGATATGCTTATGAAAAATTAGGGGTAGATGAGATTATCCAGCCACAAGAATTGGGTTATCCGGGGAGTTTAGAAGAGAATTTATGGACTATCCCTACCCAAGATATGATTAATTATCTAAAAGAAATCTTAAAAACACATACAGATAAGCCATTATTTATCTTTTCTTTAACTATGTATGAGCATGGCCCTTATAAAGGCTCACATAGTGATGATTATCAATTAGCTGGTCAGACAGAAAGCCCTGATGCACCGGGTAAATTTAGCCACTATATGGAAAAAATTATTGCCAGTGATCCGGCTATTGAAGATTTTTCCCACTTTGTCGCAAATAGAGAGCGCCCCACCCTGTTTCTTTATTTTGGTGATCATCAACCTAATATTGACCTAAAAAATTATCAATCACCTTTTAGTGATCCAGCACATATTACTCAATTCACCTTAAGGGATAATTTAACGCAAGGTGCAACCCTTTCTACTGGAGAATTAACGGATATTAATTTTTTAGGGGGAATGTTGTTAGAGCGCGCTCGTTTACCTTTATCACCTTACTATAAAGCCAATATTCAAATGCGTCATTTATGCCAAGGCAAATTAAATGATTGTGAGGATGAAAAATTAGTTAATAGTTATAAGAACTATATTTATGACAAATTAAACGTTGCCGGTGGCAAAGATAATTAATTTTCAAATTTACTGATAAAAGGTGATCGGGATTACTAATCAGTAACAACACGATTATTGACTCGTCCTGATATCGAACAAAAAAGAGGCTAATAACTGGCCTCTTTTTATTTTAATGGCTATATCCACCGAGGCTAACTAATAGTCATTGTGATTATTCTGCGCAAAGGCGGCTAATAAATGTAAGGCTGAAGAGTAATAATCCGTATCCTTAGTTAAATCAACATTTTCAATTGCTGTTTTCATTGTCAGATCTCTTACCGCCATCATACCTGGCGTTAAGTTATAATCGGCGCGCTCTTTACCATCAATACTGATCCACGCAGGCGTCTTATCACGATCAAATTGTTGCCAATAATTCACAAAAGGTTGTAATGCGAGTTTATCTTGTGCCCATGCTAAATAAAGAGGAATGCGAATAGCATCAAAACTAAATCGTGCTGGCCATTTTTCACTCGGGGCAAGATGACCATCAGGGTATAAACTTACCCAATCACTTGGTAATTTATATTTACCAAAACGCATTTTTCTTAATAAGGATTGGCTATCGTTAATTAAATTTTTCCAGCGACTATCATGACTAACTCGATAGAAATCTTTCCATGCCGGAAAGATAAAATAGGAGGGGTTAATAATAATTTCTTCGGGAGTTTTAAAACCATTAATTCCCGGTAAGAGTACACTGTAGTTTTCTGTCTTCACTAAAGTGTGTTCAAGGATCGCATGCTGAATAGAATCTGATGCTGAAAGATAGCTTTCATCATGCCATTTTTCCCCAGCCTTTAATAATGCCCAAGCAATTAAAATATCACCATCTGTTGCATTATTAGGATCGGGTGTATGTTGATTATTTTCGGGTTCATAACGCCATTTAAATAAGCCAAGATCACCACGATACAGCGACATTGCCGTCCAGTGCCATAATTGTGCAAAGGTTTGGCGATCGTCACTCATAACCGCCATTAACATGCCATATCCTTGACCTTCTGAGTGTGAAATATTTTGATTAGCACTGTCAATGACACGCCCCTCGGGAGTAATGTAACGCGCTTTAAATTGTTGCCATCCTGCTTGGGTTTCTGTCGCTTGTGTGATTGGGGATATCATTAACATCACACTTAGTGTTAGCAAAATACCAAGTCGATGAGTCAATCGAGATAACTGTCTTATGGACATTGTCTCTTTCTCCTTCTTTTGCCGACCGCTAAATGAACTCGGTCGGCATACTACTGATTATTGCAAAATAGCCTCAAAAAATTGTCATCACACTGTTATCGACTTCTTTTAGTGTTGGGCGATTATTGGCCATAGTTTGGGATAATACATCTTTTGCATATAACTCTTGTATCCAATGAGCGAACTCTTCTTTCAGTTCGCTATTATGTAAACCATACTCAACAAAGGCTTTCATATAACCGAGTTTATTACCACAATCATGAGATTTGCCAACTAAGGTGTAAGCTTCGGCAACCTCTTTTCTCAATAAGAGATCAATAGCATCCGTTAATTGGATTTCGCCGCCAACCCCCGCAGGCAACCCATCGAGTAACGGCCAGATTTCTGCAGAGAAAACATAGCGCCCCACCACAGAAAGATTAGAAGGTGCTTGTTCTGGATTAGGTTTTTCCACAATACGACGAATAGGCGCCCAGTTACCTTGTGGACAAAAAACACCTTGGCAATCAACAATTCCATATTGATGTACTTGAGTGAGTGCGACAGGTTCAACCATAATTTGGCTACGCTCTGTTTTTTGGAAGCGTTTGATCATGGCAGATAAGTTATCATGGCAAGGATCACAGTAGTGAGAATTTAATAGCACATCGGGGAGTAATACAATAAAAGGATTATCACCAATGACAGGGTGAGCACAACAAATGGCATGCCCTAATCCTAATGCTTGCCCTTGGCGAATTTGAATAATTTTTACATTTTCAGGACAAATAGAGCGAACTTCTTTTAATAATTTATTTTTTATTCGTTGCTCTAACATATTCTCTAATTCAAAGCTGGTATCAAAATGATCAGCAATTGAGTTTTTAGATGAATGTGTCACTAAAATAATTTCTTCAACGCCCGCTTGTGCACACTCTTCAACAATATATTGAATTAAAGGACGATCAACTATCGGTAACATTTCTTTTGGAATGGATTTAGTTGCAGGTAACATACGTGTGCCTAATCCAGCGACAGGAATAACAGCTTTCATCATAATATACTCCTCAAATAATTATTTATATAAAAACAATACATTGTTATTAATTGAAAATAATTTTCTTTTATTTTCTTTTCTAAGAAACTCTCTATTTAAAATATAAGTATCCCTCTCCAGATAAGGAGATTTTTATTTATTAATAATGACTTTTATTTGAAATATAGTGTTATTTAATACTCTGAATAAAAACCGTATTTATTTCCTCCTTTCTCTTTTATTGCATAAAGCTGTTTATCTGCTGACTTTAATAGTTCAGATAATGTCTTGCCATCCTTAGGGTATTCAGCAATACCTAAGCTAATAGAAGGAACGATTGTTTTTTCTTTATTGATTTTTATCGGTTTTTCCATTCCTCGCCATAGCGATTCGATGATCTCCAATAACAATAAAGAGCAAGAACGTAATCCAGCAGGGAAAAGTACCGCAAATTCATCGCCACCGAGTCGTCCACAGTAAACCTGCTGGCGTTCTAAGGCTAATAAACGCTGCGCTATCTCACATAAAACATGATCACCAATAGCATGTCCATATTGATCATTAATCGTTTTGAATTTATCACAATCAATAATCCCAAGACAAAAAGATGAAGGTGTCGCGATATTTAATCGCTCCTGTTCAATTTTCTCAATAATACTTAGACGGTTAGCCATCCCAGTTAAAGAGTCAATATAGCTTTTATTTAATAAATCATTTCTTAACTTTACTTTATCCGTGATATCTAAACTTAAAAATGCATAATGAGAAATTAGATTATTTTCATCAAAAATTGGAACGATATTAATATCTTCCCATATTTCTTGTTTATTTTTATTTGGGTGTTTTGCCTCTAATCTTATTACCTCTTTATTATCACTAATGTTAGAAAACACATCTTGATTTTCATCAACTAAATAAAACAAGTTATATCTTTTATTTTTTATACTTTCAAAATTAATATGATTAAATTGGCAGTATTTTTTATTAGCGTAGATAATATTACCTTTTATATCTGTTACTATCATCATAAATACATAATTAGTAAATTGCTTTATTAATAAGTCATTAACAATATTATTATTAATTACTAATTCACTCATTTTTTCCTCCTATGCTTATCAATAAAGCATAGTTTTTATTATTTATCTGATGAACTATTCGCATAACGAAAAATAAAGGCATCTTTTGCATCTGTAGCTTGACGGTGTACATGCATTTTATCATTTCCCCCTTGATGAGTAAGCCAGCCTTCATATAGCCCTTCTAATACACTGGCACTCGCTGCACGCCAATTAGCTTCCTCTTCATTTGCTGAAAAATGTGGCCATGCACAGTGAACTAATAGCAACTCACTCATTGCTGGAGAGATAGTCACAAAGCCCCACTTAAACAGTGTTAAAACTTGATTAATATGTGATTCTAATGACTGGATATTTTCGCTATCAGGTAATGGGTAACGTTGAGCGATATCTTTCCCGATATCCCTTAATTTATTTTCGGCCTGCGTAATATCGTTATCACTAACTATTTGAAAAAATAATAGTTGTGTCAGATCTTGCCAACCGCTTTCAAAAGGTAACTGTAATATATCGCTATCATGTTGGTTCATTACTTATCTCCTTAATTATTTAGATAAAAAGTCTGGGGTGTATTTTAGATATAACCACATATTATCTTCAGCATAATCACCCGATGTATCATGAGATAAGCTGAGTCCTAATTCTGACTCTTTATTTAAATAATATTTAGCATCGAGCCCTAAACGATAGGTAATATTGGTTTCATCTTGCTCTTCATAACGAGATTTAATACGTGAGTCACTCGTATGACGTTTGTTTAACGCATTTTGCATATAAGCATGGGTTGGAAAATAATCACTCCCCTTTTGCTTGTAACTCTGTACCCCTATCGCACCATTTAGCGATACCTCTCCTTTTTCAAAACGACGGGTATAAGCAACAGGCAAAGAGACAGCGACATAATCTTGTGGGCTAAAGTACCCCCCATGCCCTAATGAGAAGTAATTTTGGTTGTTTTTAAAGTTCATATAGTCCACATGAACACCCGCTTTGACTTCTTGTTGCTCATCTTTGTAGAAGTTTGCATAAGAGCCAAGCCAAACTTTTACCTCTTCATTACTTTCAACACTTTTCCCTTGGTAGTTATAGTATCCCCCACCAATATAGGCACCGACTTTGCCATCATCCCATGCATATTGCGCTTTAGCACCATTACGCGTGACCTGTCCCCAGGTTTCTCCCGTTATAGGATCGGTACGTCCCATATAGGAAAGTAAGCTATCTTTAATCGCTCTACGCTCTGCGGTTAATGTTAACTGTCCATTTTGGCCAATTTTTGGTGAGTAAGTCAGTCCACCAACAATAGTGGAACTATCTTTATTCAAAGGTGTTGTTCCAACATCAAAACGTGTATTGTGATCAGATAAAACCAATCCTAATTCAACACCTGAAGCCCGCTGGCTTCCCGCATCATCTGCGTTTATTTTGTTCTTTTCATCATGATTATCACTGTTTTTCGCAAAACGTTCAGCATGCTGCAATTGCCCCGAGCCAAAGCGATTAGCGCGCTCTCCAGAAGCCGTACCGCTGGTGATTGAAACGGGATTAATATTAAATTGCCAGCGCCAATCTTCACCAGGAACACTTGAGATAGCAATCGGTGCCGATATTTCAGTCAAATTTGATAATCCCTTATCACCATTACGATGACGAATAGCAATACCACCTTGTACCCAAGGAGATATCTGCTGCTCTAATTGACGAATGGAGCGTTGAACAGCAACCATCTGTTTATCTTCATTTATAGAGCCAGTCATCACACTATTTTCACTCTCTAGTGCCATTAACTGCCCTGCTGCAGTATTCACCGTACCTGTTGTGTTATTTGTCGTTTGCCATTGCGCGCTACGCAATAACGCCAATGCCTGACGATTTTCACCGTTTAATTGCGCTACTTGTGCTGCTTGTAATAGATAAGCAGGTTGTGAAGATGTCGGTATTTGTTGTAACAGTGTTTTGGCTTTACGACCGTCTTTTTGCGCCAGAGCAACTTCAATTTGTGCTTGAAGTAATTTGCTATCTCTCCCTTGCTGTTTTTCAAGGTAAGAGAGAATTTTATTTGACTGCTCTGGCATAGATTGCGCTAAATACACACGACTTAAAGCCATTAATAAGTCTGGATCATCAGGACTTACCTTTAATGAGGTGACGAGAGTTTGATAAGCGGCTTTGATTTCACCTTTTTCCCGTAAACTATCCGCTTGCGCAACATTTGTCAGTATAGCTAAACGTTGTTTCTCGGCTGCTGGTGTTTGTTGCTGTAATGCGGGATCATTAATCAAGCTCGAGGCTTGTGCATAACGTCCTAACGCATTAAACACATTGATATGCCCTGCATAATTTCCCACAGAGCCTTTAGTCCCTTTAGCCAGATCATTTTCAATCAATTGCAGTGCTTCATCTTGTGCACCACTATTTACCAGTTTTTCAGCTAATTCCCCTACATCATTTGGATAATCAGCCACTTGGTTGATTAAAGGACGTAGCGTATTGCGCATCGCAACGAGATTGCCCGTTTTATAGTAACGCTCAGCTTGTGTCAGTTGACGATAAAAACGCGCTCTCTCTAATAACGCTTTTTCCGCCTCATTTTGTTGAGGTTGACTGTTCAGTAGGCTAAAAACTTTATCCCACTGTTTTTGTTCAACGTAAAAGAGCGCCGCAATATAATTGGCATCACGTGTTTGACGACGTTCAAGTTGTAAAATGAGCTGATCCGCTTGCGTTTTATCACCTTCGGCTATCATTAAACGGGCTATATCAAGGTATACCCAATTATTTTGCGGGTTTTTACGTTGTGCCTGAGTTAATAATTGTCTTGCCTGAGTGCGATGACCATTTTCTAACGCCTTTTGCGCATCACGACGTAATCTTTCTGATGGATCAGTATTTGCCGTTAATTTTTGTCGTAAAGATGCGGGTTGTTTTGCTGCTAACTGCTCAGCTTGGCTGTTTTTTCCTTGTTGAATAAGCAAGTAGTAATATGCGGAAATAACTTTTTCATTTTGACTATGCTGTTGATATAGTTCAGATAATAGCTGATAAGCAGCAGGTAAATTACCTTGTTTGCGCAATAAATCCGCTTGCAATAAATGTGCTGATAATCCTTTTTCACCCGATGAGTGAGTTAAAGGTAATAATTTATCCAGTGCTTGCTGAGTATTACCTTGCTTAGCTTGTCGTTGCACTTCTCGTAATTGAGAATAAAAACCCGCATCCTCTGCTTGTTGTTTCCATTTTTGCCCTTGTTCCCCCCCTGACTGAGAGGCTTGGTTTAATAACTTTTGTCCGGTTGCCAAATCACCTGAACGTAGAGCCACATAACCTAATCCTGCTAACGCTTGAGCATCTTGACTATCGACCGTTAATGCTTGTTTAAAGTAAGTTGTTGCTTGCTTTAGGTTGCCTGTGTTTAGCGCTTCATAACCTGCTTGTCGGGCATTACCTTGTATTGCTCCTTGGTAATGCTGTGCAATAGCTTTATCGTTAGGATTAGTTTGTAGATAAGATTGATACAGCCCTTCATCATCAGGACGTACATTAAGCCATAGTAAGGCTTGTCTTAATCCATTTTTCGCCGTTTCATCACCAGAAATCTTACTTAAAATAGCAATCCCTTCACGGCGAGTTTCTTCGTTATAAGTTAATGTTAATCCTAATGCTTTTTGTGTTTCTTTATTATCTGGCATCCGCTGAGCACGTTGTTTTAACCCAGCAATCGCTTGTGGCAACATTGCCGGTATTCCAGCCATAGTTTGATAATATTCAAGTGATAGCGTATCAGGTGGTTCATGTGTGACAAATAAGCGCTGATAGGCTTTTATTGCCTCTTCATGTTGCCCTTTTTGGGCTAATTCTCTCGCGTAACCCAATTGCTGTTCACTAAATTGAGATGAGCGAATATTTTTTAATCCCGCAATACGCGGATCTTGAGGTGCAATCCGTGCCAGTTTTTCACGCCAATAGCTGGCTTGTTTTTCATTTCCTTGTTGCGCAGTAAAAAAAGCCATTAAATACAGCGCATCTTGATTATTATTTTCCATGATCAGCACTTTTTGTAGCGCTTCAATGGCTCGTTCATCATGCGCTTTTCCATGCCAGTAATTTGCTTGCTCTATTAACGAGCTGACAATATTCGCATCTGTTGCATTAGCAAGCGTGGAATGGGTAACGCCTAATAAGCAACTGGCATAAATCACTTTAACAATCATATTAAGTGTCTGTTTTTTCATTTTATTCCCCCTATTTATCAACATGGCGCTTTGATATTTCACTCAGGCGACGCGTTGAGCGACGTTGTAACCAGCAATAAACCACGCTCCCTGTTAGCGCACAAAAACCGACTGCCAACATGCCAAGCAAATAGACATGTCTGGTGCAATACCAAAGAAATTGCTGTAATAGAGGCAGGTTTCCCTGTGAAAAATGTTCTCCTAAATGGAAGCTCATCACCGTATCTTGACCACTAATTAAAGTCAGATCCCCTTTAATAGCGGCATTGACATTTGCATGGTTCAAATCACCAATGATGTTTTTAATTGAGTCATTACCTTTTGCAGTCACTAAAACAACCACACGATCTTTAGCCCAAGGAGAGATAAAACTCATCATTCCCCGCCAATCATTTAACGGAGCAAGATAATTTGCCGCATCACTACTTGGTGATAATGGATCACCGGCTAACCAACTTTTAGCTTTATCTATCAATGAGGGAGATTGGATCTCAAGTTGGTTATTTATAAAAGAGAAGGTTTTTTGTGAAAATGCACTTGGCAAAAAGCCGTTACTACCTAACTCTCCAATCGCCAAGATATCTTTTTGTGCTAACTGATTTTTTTCTAAGGCTTGCGCACCAAGAAAAACAGAAATATAAGAAACAGGTGTACCGGTTGAATAGCCTGATCTCGCCATTAAATTAACTAACGTATATAGCTCTTCAGTTGTGGGATTTTCTGGCAATAATAATGTGGTTTGAGAAAAATCTGCCCGGCGACTAAATGGGAACGATGCACCTGAAAAATAGGCTAAATTAGGCATTCTGGAATAGTGCCACGTATTTTTAAATTGTAAGGTTGATTGCGGATCAATACGACTAATCAATCCTTGGCCATCCGTTAAAATACAGGGGGCATCATCATACTCATGTAAATCAAAATAGAACTCTAATTGATTTTGACTGTAGATTTGTCGTGGATCTAAATAAAGCGTACTACTTTGCTGTGCACTCTCCATCCCTAACCACTGTCTTAATATTCCTAATGGCTCTGAACGAGAAGGATATAACGCACCAATAAATTGATGGTTTAAAGAGGCAATTAACGAAGAGTGACGGCTATTTATTTTATCTGAATGAGGAAAAACATATTGCAGATCTAAAGGTAGCGCATCTCCATCCCACCAAAAGAGATCGGGTGAGACACGAAACGAAAATTGATTAGGAGCATGATTTATTCCTTGGCGAGTAAAATCATCACGACCATGAGCTATCTCACCCAATGTTACGGGATAATTGGTATTTAACCAACGTGGGGCATCATAATCCTGACGTACCGGAATATGTTGAGCAGCAACCGTTAATTGGTCATTTGGTGGTAATTTGCCACTATTTAATGCCCATGCAGCTTGACGTAATGTTTTTTCATCATCACCGCTAATCAGTAATAATTTAAATACGGGATCAACAGGGTTATCGACTATCGTGAGCTGCCCATTTTTTCCTGATGGTAAGGTAATACCTGCAATAGTCTGTCCGGCATAACCAATTAAAACACCATCGCTATCAGGTAGTTGATTCATTAATACAGGTAAATCTATTTGTTTAATATCATGACTAAAACTACCAAACCAAGAAGCAGCAATAGCGGCAGCTGTTAGCTGCCCATTATCTGGTTTATCGGCTAAAACAATAGGTAACGAGGTCGCTGTCATTCTGTCAGGATCAAAGAACGGTAGGGGCAGTCGTTCCAAGCTATACCCGCCATTAATCCAACGACCTCGATAATTTAATGATGAATCGGGCGAAATCACCAAACTTAACTCATCAGCTAAAGGAGGCATACACTGCTTTTCATCTAAAGCATCGCGACTGGCAAGGCGAAAACTCAAGTTGTTTACATTGGTCAACATCATTTCAGGGATTTCTAACATATACTCATGTTCTTGCTCACCTTCTTCTAAAGGCAAAAATCCCATAGGTTGACCATTTAGCATCAAATGTAACGTTTTATCGGCTTGTACTAATCCCGATGAAGCTTTCACTTTCATGGTGAGTGTTGCACTATCGATAAACAGATCATTTGCCATACGAAATGTCACGCCGGATAATAAACGTCGACCGGATAATACTATTGGTGATGGACTCCCCATTTGAGCTAATGTTAACTGCTCTTCAATATTACGTGCCTCGGAGAGTGCAACATTATCAAATAGTTGCGTACTTACTGTGGGTTGTAGTGGCGGATGAGTATAAGATGTTGGCTCTGGTAATACTTCACCATCTAGCTCTAGCATTCCTGTTGTCGCATAGCAAAAATGAATACTCGCCATGGCAATAACCGTCAGACTTAGTATTGATGTCAGTTTCTTTTTCATACCTAGTCATCCCCATTAATAGATTGCACAGAGAGAGAGGTTTTTGCTCTTTTTACCGGTGCTTTTACTTTTTGACGACGACCAAAGAACAACTCAAAAATACAGCCAGTGATAGCACCTAACTCTTTTAATGGTTTGTCTTGATATTGTGTTTGATGAACCCAAGCATCTGCTCGACCAAAGATCACCCGTACTAACTTACGGCGTAGATTTAAATCCATTGGTAAAAAAGCGAGACGTAACTGGCTATTTTCTAAACTGACCATTTCCACAGGAAGCGTAACAACATCACGTTGCACCATTAACGTAATGCTATTAACGGTACGCTGGCGTAATTCAGCTATTTTATTAATCGCAATACGCACTCCCCCCATAGAAATATCTTCGGTGGTAGTTTGTAATTTAGCGCCATCATCAAAATGTAAAGTGATAGGAAGTGATGCCTTAATGCGGGTATTTTTACGAATTTGGCGTGTTTCTTTACCTACTGCGATCGATGCCAACACAATAAATAAACTATAAGTTGCCCAAACCAAATTCAATACAATGACTAAAGGGTCGATGCCTTGAAAATCATTTAATAAATAACGAATGATGACCCATGAAATACCCATAACTAGAAGCAGTGCAGTAATAATCAAAGGGCGTACCGTTAGATAATCCATATAGCTTTTATCAAGCAAATCGCCTTTATCAGTGACATTAAATTTACCTAATTTAGGCGAGACTAAACTGAGCAATGTAGGCAGTACTAAACTAAATGCCATCACTGTTTCATAGATTTCTCCCCAGAAAGAATAGCGATATTTACCAATATTTCGTGAGTTTACATACACCGACATAATTAAATGTGGTAATGCAAAGGCAAAAATCATACTGGCAGAAGAGGCGATAATATTGAGGTTGAATAACATAAACAGTAAAGGTGCGGTTAAAAAGATAATCCGAGGCAATCCATACTGAAAATGCATCATCGCATTGAGATAACATAACCGCTGAGGAAACGTTAAGCCACGGCCTAACATAGGGTTATCAACACGAAAGATTTGTGTCATTCCTCTAGCCCAACGAATACGTTGATTAACATGTAATGCTAAACGCTCTGTTGCTAGACCTGCAGCTAAAGGAATATCAATAAATGCCGAATTCCAACCTAAACGTTGTAATTTTAATGCCGTATGGGCATCTTCTGTGACTGTCTCAACCGCAATACCACCAATTTCTTCTAGGGCACTACGACGCATTACCGCACATGAACCACAGAAGAAGGTTGCATTCCAATTATCATTACCTCGTTGAACAGGGCCATAAAAAAGTGCACCTTCGTGAGGGCCGTTTTTGGCGGCACTTAAATTACGTTCAAAAGGATCGGGTGAATAAAAATAGTGTGGTGTTTGCACCAAAGCTAATTTTGGATCTTCAAGGAAATAACCCACCGTTGCCTGTAAAAATATACGGGTAGAGATATGGTCACAATCAAAGACGCAAATAAGCTCACCATCAGTTAATGCCATTGCGTGATTTAGATTACCTGCCTTAGCGTGATCGTGCTCTTCACGCTCAATATAAGTCACACCAACATCATTGGCGAATTGCTTAAACTCTTCACGGCTACCATCATCCAAAAGATAAACTTTCATTTTATCTTTTGGATAATCAATACCTTGTGCAGCTAAAACCGTATCACGCACCACATCTAAACTTTCGTTATATGTGGGTACATAAATATCCACTGTTGGCCATAACGAGATATCTTTTGGTAATGGCGCTATTTTTCTATTTAATGGCCAAGCTGTTTGGAAATAACCTAAAACTAAAATAATCCAAGAGTAGATCTCAGCTAAAAATAATCCTGTACCCAATATCCCTTCAATAGAGGTATTAAAATTAAGTGTGTGGGTTGCTCGCCAATACAGATAACGTGTAGACATTAACAATGATAAAAAAATCATTGTTAATAATCGTTTTTTTGACTTTTTAGAGCCAATAATAAATAACAGCAGAATATTAATTATACCAAATATATATTGTTGTTTAGCACTCATTGGCATAACAATAAGCGAAAACATTGTTATTAATAAAAAAGCTGTTATTAATAATTTAAATAATTTATTCATAACCCCGTACCTTGCCATTGCTATTATTTTCTTTTTTAAGAAAAAATTTATTCTTGGTACAATAGACCAATAAATTCTTTTAAAAAAAGAAAATACCAATAGCTATAAATTGACATAAGTCAATATTATTTATATATAAGAGCTTGTTTAATTAGCTGATGCAATAAATGCAAATATCTTTTGCAATGAGAGCTTTTCATTTACTTGGCACTTATCTGTGGTTTTTTTTTCAAATAACTGATTATCTAGCAAACACTTACTTCGCTTATTAACTCTATTTTTTTCTTTTACTTCCGAGGCTAAATCTTGTGAATAAGAAAGAGAGGTCGCTATATTAGCTGTTTGTTTTTGCCTATTTTTAACTTTAGAGATATTCAAGAACTCTTCATTATCCTCTGATAGGGAGTCTTTATTATCCTGTTGATTTATAACACTATTACTAATATTACAGGCTATATTACCTGTCGTTTGAGAAGAGAAATCTTGAAAAGTAAATCCCTCTTCCTGGAACTTATTTTTTAAATTATTTATATCATCATACATAATATGAACCCTTAAATAATCGCACCTAACACCTTGTCAAACAATTAAAAACCTCACCAAGATAAGGATACGAAAACAATTAAAATAAGCTTATTTAAAAGCTAACACCTAAGAGTTGCAGGACAACTTTCATTTATTTATACAAATCTAAATCATGCAGAGTAATTTTACTTGTAAAATATTTCATCTAATAAAAAAGACACTGTCTAATTGTAAGTAATGATTATTTAATTTGAATTGTATAATTATTTTAATAGGAAATACAACGTCTCCAAAATAGCTATTTTTTGCTCAGCTTGTATTTTATTTTATCTAACTGTGTATTTTTACTTAATACAATGTTAATGAAAAACACAAAAAGAAAGTCACTTTTTAACGTAAAAAAGCAGGTTAATTCCCCATATAATAACGTGATAAAACTAATAACAAATTGTATAAATTTTATAAAAATAAAATCCTGTAATTATTACCTTGTAATATAATTTATTCTAAGAAGAAAAAACATTGAGAAAAGTAATATGAAAATTTTCAGCTACTGATCTTTTTTAAATGTAAAATATGGCTCACAAAGCAAAATGCGATGTTGTTTTTTGTGTTGATCATCATCAAAAAAAGACACATTTTTATAAGCGAAAAGTGTATTTTTTTCATAGAGTAGCTAACACATTGTCATGCTATAAAAAGAAAATAACTTTATTTATTCAGACCCATTAAGATAATCTAAAAAAAATAACTTAAAAGCGATGATTTAATAACAATATTCTTTATTGTTTATTAATAGGAAAAACAACTATCATTAACCATAAAATCAGGATAATTAACTAAGATTATATTTTACGTATTAAATAATATTGTTAATAATACTTAATAAAAAGAATAAATATACTAGATACGAATACATTAATTAACTTTAACACTATAATAACAATAAATTTTTAACCAACTGATTTATAATAAATAATGTATACCTTGTAGATACTATTACTATATACACGTATTCATACGTATATTTTTATTTTTTTATATCATTAAATAGCACTTAACTACGTTTTTATACTAATAAAAACACATCAAATAACAATCATCTATTTTAGATATAATGTTAACGATAACATTTTTATAGCCACTCTTTTTAAGAGTATTCCTATCATATTAATCCATATTTTCTTTATTAAAATCTAAAAAACAGTCATTTTATGATAGTTTTTTTCTATTAAAAATGGGTTAGAAAAAACGTTTCACCTCCTGATAAGATCACAAAATGCGCTTATCTACGATTGTTTCTATGCTATCTTTAATAAATAGTGATAAATCTTATAATCTGTGGAAGTAATAGACAGAGAAAAAACGCATTAACTGAAGTGATGACCATTAAGCACCATAGCTTCTTCTCTATTTAATTAAGCTACGGATTACATTTACAGGATAACTAAGAGACTGATATGTATTATGGTTTTGATATGGGCGGCACAAAAATCGAGCTCGCCGTTTTTGATAAAGATCTGACTCAAGTATGGCAAAAACGTGTACCAACGCCAAAGAATGATTATCAAGCTCTATTAAATGTTTTTAAAACACTCACTTTAGAAGCTGATAATGATTTAGGCTGTAAAGGAAAAATAGGTATCGGTGTTCCTGGCATCGTCAACGCAAAAGAAGGAACTGTATTTACCACCAACGTGCCTGCTGCCAAATATAAACCGATGATCCACGATCTGGCTAATATTCTTGAACGCCCCGTCAAAGTTGAGAATGATGCGAACTGTTTTGCCTTATCAGAAGCATGGGATCCTGAATTTCGTCATTATCCTTCAGTACTGGGTTTAATATTAGGTACGGGTGTTGGCGGTGGTTTTGTCATTGATGGCAAAGTACTCTCTGGCAAAAATGGTATTGCCGGTGAAATAGGTCACATGAATCTTAATGTAGATGCTGATAATGTGATTGGTGAGACCATGCCAAAAATATTGTGTGGTTGTGGTAGAAAAGCCTGCTTTGAGACTTATTTATCTGGTCGTGGTTTTGAACGTATGTATAAAGCCTTTAATGGCTCACCACAAAGAGCAGTAGATATCGTTGCACAATATTATCAAGGTGATGAACAGACCCAACAGCATGTTGACCGCTATATGAAAGTATTAGCCATTTACCTTAGCAATATTCTGACTGTACTTGACCCACATTTAATTGTCATTGGTGGCGGTTTATCGCAATTTGACGCACTGTATACCCTATTACCCGATTATCTCTCACATTGCGTATACGGTAATACGCAAATTCCAACAATAGAAAAAGCACGTTATGGTGATGCGGGTGGAGCAAGAGGTGCTGCCTGCTTAAATTTATTAGACTGAATATAATAGAAGAAGAGCCATCTAACAGAAAGGCTCTTCTCTTTACAGTAGATTCAGAAATAAAGGTCATCACCTACAATAAAGGCTTATCGTTATGGATCGTCTCTGGCTAAAAAGAAGAATTTATATTCTCGGTGGTTTAACTATCCTTCTTTTCTTATTACAAATTATAGGGAGCCTCTTCCCAGTCCATCTTCTTCAATATGGTATTATTCCAAGAAGCAGCGAAGGTTTATTCGGTATCTTTATTTCACCTTTTATTCATGGCTCATGGTCTCACCTTTTTAGTAATTTATTACCTTTTCTTATCCTTAGCTTTTTATTGATGACACAGTCATTACGAGAATATTGCTATTCAAGTATTTTTATCATTATCATCAGTGGGTTATTAGTTTGGTTGTTTGGGCGTAACGCTATTCATGTCGGTGCAAGTGGGTGGATCTTTGGATTATGGTCACTGCTAATTGCCCATGCTTTTACTCGCCATAAAATTATCGATATCGTCATCGCCTTATTTGTGCTGTTTTATTACGGCTCTATGGCTTATGGATTAATCCCTGGGCAATTAGGGGTTTCTACAGAATCACATATCGCGGGCGTTATCTCTGGGTTGCTTTATGCTTGGTGTGCAAGAAAAATCATTCGTCGGAAAAGCCGTGTAGTAGAAATAATAAAATGAAATAATTACACCATCATTTATCAATAACAAGTTGATAAAATTGATCTATTAATACCAATATTTACTTTAATATGCATTTTTATAGGAAGAATTGAACTAGAATTAATCTATCTCTAAGTGAATGTTTAAACCAATAAGCGAGCCTATTATGAAAAAAATACTAGTTTTATTAATTGGTAGTACATTGGCTTTTGCATCTCAAGCCAATTCAAACCAACAAAATAGTGGTGGTTTTGTTGCCCCACAAAGCGCTATCACCACCACAGAGCAAGGTGGATTTAAAGGTCCTTCAATTAGCGAAACCACCGTTGCTAAAGCAAAAACACTTTCAGATGATACTTGGGTTATCTTAACAGGTAAAATCACCAAAAAAATTGGTGATGAGCTTTATGTTTTTGAAGACACAACAGGTGCTATTAATGTTGAAATAGACCAAAAAAGATGGCGTGGTCAAACCGTTACGCCTGAGAATACCGTAAAAATTGAAGGTAAGATCGATAAAGAGTGGACAAGTACTGAAATCGATGTAAAACAACTGAGCATTGTTAAATAACTATACTCTTTAAAAAGACACATAAAGATTAAAACATTATGTGTCTTTTTATTTACTCCCTTCTTTTATCCTTATCCATTGATGCTTCCTCCATCAATTTATCATCGGATTATGAACAATATAGCGCCACCGTTTTATTGTTAGCTTTGTCACAAAAGCTTTTTTGATTGTTTTTATTTTAAGTAAGAAAAAATACTTAAATTACGTAATTATTAAATATTTTTTATAAAAAAAACAAAACACATCAAAAAATGACGGCTATAATTTGATAAATTACTATACCGCCATAGGAGGATGTATGTTTAAAAAATATTTATTAGCAATTTCTTTATTAGCATTATCCAGCGGTACTACTTTAGCAGCTAACCCTATTGCTAAATTAAAAGTCACAGGAAGGATCAAGCCTCCGACTTGTACTATCAATAATGAAGAGCAAGAAGCCACAATCATCTACAACTTTGATATCACTCCAGGTCTTTTCCCTGAAAAGGGTGACTTAAAGTTAGCAGGTCAATCAAAAAACATTGTTATTTCTTGTGATTCAAGTACTTATTTAGCTTTTGTTGCAACAGATAATAGATTAGGGACACAGAGCCAAGAAAGTGAAGCCTTCTTTGGTTTAGGTCACTATCAATTTAAAAATAAAGATGATGGAAAAAATGCAGAAACAAAAGTGGGCTATTACACCATCAATATCAGCAATGCCACTGTCAAAAAAGAAGATGGTAGTAAGTTTGAAAAAGCTTATATCAAATCTAACAACGCCACGACATCAGTTCCTAATACATTAATTCATAAACAAAGTGAGTATGGTTGGGCTTTGCCTGGTAAGACATCTGTTGCAGGAAAATCTTTTGCTGCTGACTTTGAAGTCAAACCCGTCATTAATAGCCAAATGAAAAAAATCGAAGGCGAAGCTGAATTAGATGGCTTAGCCACTTTGACATTTCAATTTGGTATTTAATATTAATAAAGTGTAAGGTATTTAACAATTACCTTACACTTTTTATTATATTCTTTTTTATTTATTATAATAAGACTCATATTTAAATACTCAAACAAAGAAAGTAATTTATTAATTATCTTATTTTGATTTAAATAACATTTAATGACTATCTTATTAAGATTAAAATATTTAATTCTTATCTTTTTTATGCATTTAAAGTTTATTTAATTATAAATACTATTTTTTATTTTTTATCAGCGTATAATTATTTGTAAGGTATTCTTATTAAGATAATAATATAAATAAGCAACTTAAAAAGTTGAGAGCATTTTATTATTTTAGAAAAAATAAAGTGCATTAAAAAGGTATATATGTATCGAATTAAGATATATATATACTTCCACTGGAGGATGTATGTTTAAAAAAAGTTTATTAGCTGTTTCTTTACTTGCTCTAACAAGTAGTGTTGCCTTTGCAGCTGCACCTACTGCTAAACTAAAAGTTATCGGTACTATTCAAGCCCCTACTTGTACAGTTAATGGGGAAACAAGTGAGACTACTGTTGAATATAAATTCGATGTTAGCCCAGGCCTTTTCCCAGCAAAAGGTAATCTAACATTAGAACCAATTTCACACAACATTACTGTAACTTGTGATGCTAGAACCTATTTAGCTTTTGTTCCTACAGATGATAGAGCAGGTTCAGAATTAGAAGCAAATGCGGCTAACTTTGGTTTAGGTACACACCACGACACAAACAAAGAGGGTGAAGCTGTAGATACTAAAGTAGGTTTCTATGGTATTACCATGAAAAATGCGACAGTAAAACCAACTGCTGATGCAGAAGAAGCTAAAGTTTCTGTATTCTACAATGGTGCTGTAAACAGTTCTCAAGGTCTTCAAAAAGAAAAAGTGTTTGCGTGGGCTAAAAGCTCTACCGATTTCTCTGCCGGTGAAGTATTTGCAGCTGATTTCGAAATCAAACCAACTATCAATAGTGAACTAAAAAATAGCGGAGGTGAACCTAAATTAGATGGTTTAGCAACTCTTGCTTTCCAATTTGGTATCTAATTTAATTAAATTAAATTAATCTAAATTAATTTAAAATAGAATGTAAGAAATTAAACAAATTTCTTACATTCTTATTTTCCACAAAAACAACCTTCTCGATAATATCAAAAAAAAACCATCAAGAAAAAAATCTATATTTAGATATAAAATATAGAAACTCCATCAAATAAAGAAAATCATTTTCTGATAAATCATATTATATTTAATCTTTTGTTAAATTATTAATGCGAAAAATTTAACCAAGGGTGTTAATATTTATATATACGCGTATAATATATAAATACAATCTTATTTAGATGATTTTTATATATTTTGAGTCACTCTAAAAAATTGAGATTTTTACTATTTAAAATCAAACGATATCAGAGCTTATAAATAATCTTTTTAAGATAGTTTTATATCGCTCATGGAGGATATATGTTCAAAAAAAGCTTATTAGCTATTTCTTTACTTACTTTATCAAGTAGTATCGCTTTCGCTGCGACACCAACCGCTAAATTAAAAGTAAGTGGGGATATCCAACCACCAACTTGTACCATCAATGGCGAAACAAGTGAAACTACTGTTGAATATACTTTTGCTGTAACTCCTGGGCTTTTCCCTGCAAAAGGTGATTTAACATTAGAGCCTCAATCAAAAAATATTGTCGTAACTTGTGATGCAAAAACTTATCTAGCTTTTACTCCTACTGATAATAGAGCTGGGACAGAAAAAAAAGAAGGTGATTCTTATTTTGGTTTAGGCAGTTATAAGATGGCAGTCGATGGAAAAGAGGCTGTTGATACTAAAGTAGGTTACTACACAGTTTCAATGAAAAATGCCACAGTAAAAGAAGATTTGACTAGTGAAGAAAAGAAAGTCTATGTAATGGATTCTAGATATAGCAGATCTACTTCTAAGACACTAGTAAAAAATGATTCATTAGGTTGGGCTCGTAGTAATGCTAATGATTATGCTGACGGTCAAGTATTTGCAGCAGATTTTGAAGTCACACCAACCATCAATAGCGCACTAAAAAATAGTGATGGTGATGCTAAGTTAGATGGTTTAGCCACATTAACATTCCAATTCGGAATTTAATTAAAAAAAAACGTAAGAAATCATTTGGGTTTCTTACGTTTTTATTTAAATATTTTTATAAATTATCAGATATAGAAAGTCTTTTATTAATTATCTTATATAGACTATATATTTTAGAGTAGCCGATTTGATATAGAATATAAAAACCCATTTTAAAATCACCAATTAAATTACAAGACTGTTTTTTATTTTCTATAAGCGTATAATTAATTAAAAATTATTATAAAGGTCGAATTAGTTAAATACATCAGAAAAAGAAACTACACTAGCTGGCTTTAGGTTATTATGAATATTATAAAATCTTTTTATTTTACCTTACCATTTTTAAGTATTTCATTAGTATCAACATCTGCTTTTGCAGATATTTATAACGATCTAGCACCATCATTTAATGATGATTGTTTTGTGTCACAAAAAGATATAACCATAGAGTATCATAATCTTAAAGCTTATATGTTTAAATATAATGAAAATAATAAGTTAGATGATCGTTATACATTAATAAATATAAGCTGTCCTTCACCTGTTTCACCTGTACTATTTTCAATAAAGGCAGATGAAAAAATGGGAACAACCACAGATAATGATCAAACTCATTTTGGCCTTGGCACTATAAATACAACAGGTAAGATTGGTTTTTTTCAGGTATCTGTTGAAAAAGCCACAGTAGATGGTATTGATGTTAATATTTATGAAACAGATAACGAAAATAATATTGGAATAATAAAAACAAGCCCACAATTAAAAATAGGCACTCTAAACGGATTTAGTCAAGATGGTGTAACACCTTCGAAAGGGAATAACTATCAATTAAAGTTAAAAATTTCACCAACAATTTATAGTTTAAAAGAAACAAATGGCCCTCTTGTCGATGGTGGAGAACTTTCAGGCTCTCTATTATTCGATTTTTCATTTGGATCTTAAAATTTAAAAACGCGACGTTTTACTATGGGGTTCATTATGCATTTTCGATATCGTAAAATGATATTTTTATTATTAGCTTATCTAATTAACAATAATTTAGCATTAGCTGATAATAAAAATATCGAGTTTGATATTGACTCACTTAAATCTCTTGGTTATGGCAGTGAAATCGCTGATTATTTTAAAGAAGGAAGTCATTTTCTTCCTGGTTATCATGATGTAACAATTATAGTAAATAGTAGCCTTAACTATTCTGATAATATTCTTATTAATGAATCAGGTAATCTTTGCTTAAATAATCAATTAGTAGATAAGCTGAAATTAAAAAAAAAGAGATAAATTCAGATTGTGCTGATTTTTTAGAGATATATCCTAAATCAGATATTACCTATCACCCAAATAACAACTCTATTGATATCACTATTAATGATGATTACTTCGATCAAAGTGCCTATGGTAATGAATTAACCTATGGTGGCTTAGGGGTATTCAACAACTATAGAATCTATGGTATGAAGTTAAATGGCTCTAATAATAGGAGTTTTTATCAAGGTGATTTTAAAACAGGTATAAATTTTTATAATTGGATTTTACGTAATAACAGTAGCTTTTCTTCAGGTGATGGGAAAACTTACTATAGATTTAATGAAACAACGCTTTCACGTACAATAGAGCGCATCAAAGCCATTTTACAATTAGGCCAAATCACATCTAATAGTGAGTTATTAGATAGTGCTGATGTGAATGGTTTTCAATTATATTCAGATAGTAGCTATCAAAACAGTAAGTTGACAGTTCCTATTACTGGGATGTCTGAAAAACCGGCTACCGTTGAAGTCACACAAAATAATCGATTGTTATATAGAACGATAATACCTGCAGGCCCTTTCCAATTAAATAACATTAGTGGTGTATCATCAAGTCAACCATTACATGTCAAAGTTATTCAAGATGATGGTACTATTCAAGAATTTGATGTTATTACATCAAATAAAGACTTAAAAAATCCACAGAGTAGTAGCAGCTTTAACTTTTTTATGGGGAAATATAGAAAAAACTCAAGTGATGAACGCATACATACTCCTTTTATTACCGGTTTTGAAGGTGGCATTAATTATTTAAATCATAATTTTCTAGGGGGTATGGAAATATCATCAAAATATAAGTCCATTGTAGGTAGCGTAAATAGCGTTTTTGGTGAACATCGTCCTTTATCTACTGGCTTTGGTATTAAATATGCATCTTCTTCTAATAAAGGTGATGGCTTCCAAGCAAATGCTAATTTAAGTTTACCTGTATCAGTATTCTCACTAGGCTTATCAACAATATATCGTTCACGTAACTATTCGACACTCTATGAATCTCTACAAATAGATAATATAGAAGACCCATTAGATGATAATCTTGCTAATAATCAGACAAAAACATCAAGCTCATTATCTCTAAGCTTAGGAAATCAACGTTATGGATCACTGAGTTATAGCCTTAGCTATAGCCAATATTATGGTGATAAAAAAGACAATTATTCAAATACCATTTCTTATGGAAAAAGATTTCCATTTATGTCTTTTAATATTAGCTATCAAAAAAGTAGTAATTTTGAAGATCGTACATTTGTAAATATCAACGTACCTATTAATAATTCATCATCATTTAGTACTCAATACCAACATTATAAAACATCATCTTTAACAACAAATTATAGTAATTATCATAATGATTTATTTAGATATTCTATCGGGGCAACTGCTGATAAAGACAGTAAAGATAAGAATATTAGCGGCAATATCAATGCAACAACCGCTTACAGCCAAATTAGTGCGACAGGCTCCTTTAGTAATAGTAATCAAAAATCGGCGATGCTGACAGCATCTGGTGCTATTGCTTATAGTGATGGATTATTTGCTACTTCTCCTGTGGAGTTAGGAGATACTTTCGGTATTTTACGTGTTCCAGGACAATCTGGTATTTTAGTTAACTCTATGGGTGGTGGTACGACAATAACTAATCACTTTGGTACCGCCGTTATTCCTAACTTACCTGTAAATAAAAAAACAACTGTTCTATTAAATACTAAAAATTTACCACTCAATGTTATGTTAGGCACAACATCCTTTGATATTGCATTGGCAAAAGGTACTGTTTTTTCTCGTGAGATCCCCGTCAATACAATGAAGCAAGTTTTATTAGAAATAAAAAAACCAGATGGTAAACCTGTTAATACAGCAAATAGTGTTATTGATGATAAGGGAAATCTAATAGGTGTTATTATGGGGGACGGTAATGTTATAATAAGTAATGAGCAAATCGGTAAACCACTAAAAGTAAAATCAGATAATGGTGACATCTGTTCTGTTGATTATTCAGTTCCAGAAGAATTTAATCCAGACTTTTTATATGAAAAAGTTGATGCAATTTGTAAGTAATACAAAGAGGATAGTCTAATTATGAAAATACTAAAAGGAATGATTTTTCTCATTCTATTAATAAGTCATTTTTCTCATGCTAGTTTTCAATTGGAAACCATGACTGTTATTTTAGATTCAGAAGAACCAAGAAAGATTTTTAATGTTAAAAATACGGGTAGTGAACCTATTTTATTATCAACAAAAGTCAGCGATTTAGATAAACAACACGAAATAGCAAAAAATATTATTATAACTCCACCTATTACAAGAATAGAGCCAGATCAAAGTCAGAATATTAATTTTATTTTAAAAGACGGTATTGAATTTGATGATGAACAAATTTTAAAAGCCTCTTTCCAAGGTATTGGTGTTGCAAAGGTCAATTCAACAAAAATGCCTATCAGACAAGATATTGCGATGTTAATTATTCCAAAAGGGTTAACCATAGAGCGTGAACCTTGGAAAAATCTAGAAGTAAAACAAGTCAATAATCAATTAATATTAAAGAATAATGGTAAACAAGTTATTCGTATGGCTCCCGCTTTTAGCTCTTTACCAAGCAATAACGGTTATAGTATTGGTCAATTTTATATTCGTCCTCAAGAAGAAATTAAAGTTGATGTAAAAGAAAAGTTAACAGAAATAAAAATATCACCTTTAAGTCGTTATGGATTTAAATTAGCAGGTGATATTAAAATGAAAGTTAATAATTAAAATAATTAATATATAAAGCCTTGATATGTTATATCAAGGCTTTTTTATTTATGTAGACATTTATATTATTAACCCTATATATTTATTTTTACAAAAATCTACACGCTTATACTTTATTTGAATTGACCTTCCTGTAGGGGGAAAGATTATTGTTCTCTGTATTCGTATCTATAAGGAATACATGATGAAAAAATTACTTTTTCCCTCTCTCTTAGTATTGTCAACGGTTAGTGGTACTGTACAAGCGGCAAATCATGCTGTAGTTGAAGTTTATAAAACCGAAAATTGTGGTTGCTGTAATTTGTGGGCTGATGGTGTAAAAGAAGCGGGCTTTGATGTTAATGTCAATATTGTCTCTGAAACAGAATTAATGCAAAAATATCAGCAAGCAGCAGTCCCTGATAATTTATTAAGCTGTCACTATGCAACATACCAAGGCAAAGACTTAGTCGGACATATTCCTATCGATAGCTTAAAAAATATAGACTTAATGGATAAAAAGCAAACAGGCATTGCTGTTGCAGGTATGCCAGCGGGTAGCTTAGGTATGTATGCAGGGGACTATAAAGAACCTTATCAAGTCATTGCTTTTGATAAAGCAGGTAATCAATCACTATTTAAATCATACAATTAATTTTTACGCTCATCATATTGATGTAACAAGAATATTTCTCTCCTATTATATTATTCTTATTTTATTTTCTGCCTGTACTAAAACAGGCAGTTTTTTATTTTACTAGCCTTGGGACTACCGGATTTTCTGGTGACGATTTTAAAAATGACATACAAAGAGCACCTAAAATAACCAAGAGCATAATCAAATCAAAACCATCAATAAAAGAGGCAACATGTGCTTCTCTTATTACTAATGCCATCGTTGTTTGATAATGTTCAGCAATATTCCCTGCTAATTTTTGCTCACCAGTTTGTATGTATCCTCTTAACAAATCATAATGAGTATCATATGAGATCCTCAAATATGTATTGATAATAGCTCCTGCAAGGGCTGGCATTAATACTCTCGCTATCGAAATATATGCCCCTAAATGTAACGCTTCTTGTGGCTTGATATTAGTAACAAATGAGGCAATTAATCCGATAAGTAGCAAACATTCCCCCATTGCTTGCATAGATATGACAATAAAGAAATCATTAGCTCGCCACTGATAATCAATTTGATGACCGATTAAACATGCTCCTCCAATAATCATAATACCTATTAACATCATTAATCGTGGCTCTAAACGCCGTGCAAGAAAAATAGCTATTGGACTACATAATAGATAGATAAAGAAGGCAAGATTGGTAACTTGACCTATTTGTAGTGGTTTCAACCCACCAACAACACTCAAAAATGAAGGTATAAATAACGAATTAGGTAACATCAAAAAGCCATATAAACAGGCAATAATAAAGCAGAGCCGTAAATTACTATCTTTGATCCAATTTAAGTGGCCAAAGCTTTGTTTATAAATATAAGCTCTAATAATAAATGTCCCCATCAATATAGCGCTACCGATTAAGCAAGACACGACCAGCCCAGAATCCCACCAACCTAACAATTCACCTTGAACGACACCAATATATAATAGCGTTAATCCTAAGCATTTAAGCGCCATTCCTCCCCAATCACTTTGAGCGAGCAATGCTTTATTAATAGGTGAGAGTGGCATTCCCCACCAGGTAAAAAATAGGATGACTAAGGTGAAAATAGCGGATAACCAATAAATCCAACGCCAATTCAATATTTCAACAAATTCTCCTGAGATCCCCACTCCCGCATCCATTCCTACAGAAACACGTAAGCTATAAGCCGCCATAACGATTAGCCAAACACTGGGATTTAAACTTTTTAAGGCTAATGAAATCGTCATCGGCAAATAGACTCCGATACAAAATCCAATCATAAAATGAGCAATAAAAAGTCCGCCAAAACCAATCTGTTGTCCTATTATGGGAACCGCTAATCCACAACAAAAAAGGATAAAACTCGCACTGATTAATATTTTTTCTGCGCCATAAACCACCATAAACCAAGGTACAAGAGTCATACTGATCAATTGAGCTATATTAAGAGCCACATTCAACCAAGATCCTTGGGCAACATCTAAACCAAACACGCCTCTTAAATCCGCTAACGAGATAGAAAACATACGTACAAAGAGTGTTGATAAAATAGCTCCGGTAAAAACAGCCATAACAACAAAAATAGGACGATGATTTTGTGCTGCTGATAATAATTTAATCACTGCGATCCCCCTCCTCTACAGGAAGGCTTTCTGTGTCAATTTTCACTTGCACAGACATACCCGCTCTTAATTTAGCTAAGTGTCGGTTATCACTATTGAGCGTGATATAAACCGGAATACGTTGTACTACTTTAGTAAAATTACCACTGGCATTATCCGCAGGAATAAGAGCTGACTCACCACTACTTTGTGCGCCGATATATCTCACTTTTCCTGAAAAAACATCGGTAGGAAAAGCATCAACTTTGATAGCAACAGATTGTTCTGGCTGTACTTTTTTTATTTGTGTCTCTTTTAAATTGGCAATAATGTATACATCGTTAATCGGTGTTAAAGTCACAATTTCGCTACCCGCAGTCACAAGGCTACCAATATTGACTTTTATTTTATTTAATTGCGCATCGAAAGGAGCCTTAATAGTCGCGTATGAAAGCTCCGTTTCAGCCTGCTGATACTGTGTTTGAGCGATATCTTTTTGTGCCAGACGTATTTTTTCTTGAGATTTTAGTAATACCAATGCTTGTTTAGCCTGATCCCACTCATTTTTCGCAGCACTTTGTAATTTCATTAAACGTTGCAAATCAGATTGAGCATCTAAATAATTTTGTTGTGTGATTGCCCCACTATTAATTAAATCTTTACGCAACATTGGACTGCGCTTAGCTTGGGTAACATCAATAACTGATGCTTGATAACGATTAGCTAATTTCTCAATATTTAATTGATATTCTTTAATTTCTTCAGTGAGATTATCTAAAGCTAATTGGGCTTTTTGATACTCTGCTAATGCCGCTTGCCGATTTAATATTTGTTCTTTCTTATTAATTTCAGCAATGACCTCACCACGTTTTACTACTTGGTAATCCTCTTTATTAATCTGAGAAATAAACCCAGTCATTCGTGATTTCAATATCGTTGAGTCCGCTTTTATGTAAGCGTTATCTGTTGTTTGATAACGAGCATCACTCCACCAGCGATCCCAATCTGCAGTCGCTATACCAATAAACGCAACAACACATATCACAGTGATCCAAGGTGTATAAACCATCACTAACTGCATGATTTTTTCTTTTTTTGATTGAATATTTTCCATCTTTCTACTCCTAAGCGAAGCTTAGTGATATTTAACTTTTGCTTTAATCTAACATTGTTAGGTTTGATAAATATGTTAAACTAACATTGTTAGATAGAAAAGAGGAAAATGAGAATTATTTATGAAAAGCCCTAAAATTGATCGATTAAATGTGTTAGATACGGCGCTTTCTTTGCTGGAAAAAGAAGGGATTGAAGGCTTAACAATGCGAAAACTGGCAGATGCATTACATATAAAAGCCGCCTCTCTCTACTGGCATTTTGATAATAAACAAACGCTTATTGAGGGAATGGCAGATCGTATAGTCAGTGAAGTCGCTGTTGATTTTCACTATAGCCAAGATTGGAAAGCGGATCTAAAACGTCTAGCAACAGAGCTAAGAGAAGCTTTTTTACAACATCGTGATGGTGCTAGAGTTTTTGCCGGAACCTATGTGATTTCTGAAAATGTGTTACGTATAAACAATACGCTTATTACTTTAATTATGCAGTCTGGTGCATCTGCTGAGTTAGCGAGCAATATGTCGATGACCTTACTCTATTTTATTTTAGGGTGTTGCATTGAACAGCAAGCTATCACGCTTATTGATAGTGAAATTTTAATGCAAAAACGACTCGCTTTTGAACAAATTGTACGTGATAAATACCCTCAAACTTGGCAAGTAAGAGAAATTCTTTTTGCTGATGATTTTGCCATGCGTTTTAATTTTGGCTTAGAGCAATTAGTCACAGGGTTTGAACACCAACTGATGACACCATGAGGTTGGTTTAAAAAGGCCGTTTGTAACTAAACAAACGGCACTTTATTTATACTTAATAACCTATTTATCGTTAATAATCCGTTAGTACAAAGCTACACTGGTCCATAACTTATTGCGGTAGCAATACCAATTGCAGCCATACCTATCACGACCCAAATCATTAAAATAGGGAATACAAATTTAACCCAACGCGTCCACGGCACTTTACCTACCGCCAGTACCGCCATAAGTACACCTGATGTTGGGGTAATAATATTGGTAAAGCCATCACCGAGTTTTAAAATAAGGACACCGGTTTGACGTGTAAGATCAAGAATATCGAGAATAGGCACCATAATAGGCATAACAATCGATGCTTGTCCCGTTCCTGATGTGACTAGCAAGTTAAATAGTAAATTAAAGAAATAAAGTAATTGAGCGCCCCAAAAGTGAGAGGTTTGCTGTAATGGCACTAATGTGGCTTGTACAATAGAATCAAGCACTCGTCCTTCATCTAAAATAACAATAACCGCTCTGGCGATCCCCACCACCAATGCCCCATACACTAAAGATTGAGCACCTTTCATAAAGGTTTTGATATAGTCATTAGGGGCAATTTTAAACATAGCCGCCACAACAATGCTCATCATAATAAAAATGGCTGATAGATGTTCAATCCCCCATTTATATTCAAAAGCGCCATATAAAAACAATCCAATAAACGCTATAAATACCACCAAACTCAATTTTTGCCTCAATGAGAAGGTGCTATCTAATGATTGAGTGTGTGGCTGTTCATAATCAGGATCATCTTTAGCTATTCCATACATATAACTGGTCGTTGGATCATTCGCAATACGTCTGGCATACCAGACAATATAAGCAATAGTGACAACAATTAAGATAGCGAATAATACAACTCGAAAAATAACACCAGAAAAAAGAGGAACTTCAGCTAATGTTTGTGCAGTACCTAAAATAGTTGGATCTAATACACCAACCGCATTACCTGCATAATAGCCTAAATAAACAACTGCAACCCCCGTAATAGCATCAAGTTTCATTGATCGCGAAAGGGCTATTCCTATAGGGATAAACGCAATAACGGCATTGGCCGCAAGCCCAAGGGATGACAACATACCAAAAATAAAAGCAACCGTAATAATAAGAGCTTGATAATTACCTTTGGTTTTAACAATAAGCGCATTAATACCTGAATCAATAGCACGGGTGCGATCATAAATGGCAATCGCGCCACCAATCATAAAGATCAAGAAAATAATACTGGCAGATTGTTTTAACCCTACAGGGATTGCATAAAACACATCCATCAATGAAGCTGGATTTTGTGCAACATAATTAAAGCTATTAGGGACAACGCGGTTTAATCCATTAACGGTTTCCCGCTGATAACTTCCTGCGGGGATCAAATAGGTGGCGATGGCCGCTAAAATAACGATGCCAAAAATAATAATAAAGGCATCAGGCATAGCCCATTTTATTTTTTTACTCTTTTCCATACATTCACCTTATTGAGACAGACGCTTAATAACATTTGCAAATAGCACTGTCCTTTCGGTCAATGACGGTAAATCGAGATATTCTTTATCACTATGTTGATAGCCACCAATAGGGCCTAAACCATCAACACTTGGCGTACCGACACCGGCAGTAAATGAGGCATCAGATCCTCCCCCGGTTGAAATATCTTCAATAGCTAAGCCAATTAAATCCGCTTGCTGTTTAATGATTTCTATTAAATTGGCACTTTCAGGTGTTTTCACCATTGGAGGGCGATTAATGCCACCTTTTAGCGTTAATTTAACCCCCGCTAACACAGGTTGACTACAAACTTCTCTGACTTGCTTATCAATTTCAATACCCTGCTCATCCGTTGAAATACGCACATCGATTTCAGCTCGTGCATGGGGAGCAACCGTATTGACAGATGTACCACCAGAAATCAGTCCGACATTAACGGAAAGACCTTCATCATGGCGAGAAAGCGCATGTAGGGCCTGAATTTTGTATGAAAGCTCTTGAATAGCACTAATTCCTGCTTCTGGTGCAATACCTGAATGAGATGCTTTACCTTCAATCAACAGCTCATAAGTTCCAACACCTCGACGAGCGCTAACAATGGCACCATTCGCACGAGCAGGCTCCATAATTAATGCATAAGCTTTATTTTTTGCATATTTTTCAATTAAATGACGCGATGTTTTTGACCCTATTTCTTCATCACAGTTAAGCAATATTTCAACATTTTGATAAGAGAGATCGCCACTTTGTTTGAGTGCATTAATCGCATAGTAAGTTAAAACATGGCTAGCTTTCATATCAATAACACCGGGGCCATAAGCACGGGAGCCATCGATACTAAATGGGCGCTCTGCTACTGTGCCTTTAGGAAATACGGTATCTAAATGTGCAGCAATAAAAATTTGTGGGTTTGTGGCATCTTTATGAACTAAACGGTAGTTATTCCCTAGTTGTTCATTTTCAAATACTTCAACAACAAAACCTAATTTTTGGTAGCGTTGAATTAAAAGATCAGCGACTGTATCAACCCCTTGTTTATCATAAGAGCCGCTATCGATATTCACTAACTCCTTTAGAAAATCAACCATTTCATCATATTGTGAATTAATTGTGTGTTGCATTTTATTTACCTCTTGTAATTATAATTTGTCTTTTTTAGCTAGATATTTGAATCAAGATGGCCTTTATCAACTGCAATAAAATGCTTGATAAAAAGCATTAGCCTTAAAATAAAATGTGGATTTATTTATCAATGACATCACATTAAACTTTACATATATTTAATATGATTGCATCTATTTTTTAAAACCATAATAACAATTAATTAAATAGAATAAGATCTGCTAGAAATCACATGATAGAAATAGATAAAATAATCTAAAGCTAATAAGAACATTGAAAAATAGAAAAGAGGTTTAAGATAAAATACTTTTTACTATTTTATCTTCTTTTTAGAGAACATTATTTTAAATAGATTTATTTTGTTTTTTGATAAAACCTAAAAAAAAAAAATAAAACCAAATTATTTTTTATCAAACAAACAATAAAACCAATAAAATAATTTTTTAACACACTGTATTAAGAAAAATCGCTCTATTATTAAAATAAAAACATTTATTTTCAATTTTATTTGATGAAAGAACAATACAATAAAACTCGGTAATAAATTTATCATACAATATAAAATATGTATGATAATAAAAGGTATTTTATCTTATCTAATAAAATTTATTGATTAATAAATAAAATCACTCTTTTTTTTATGCGTTAAATGATGATCTTAAAATCGTGTTTTATATTAGTTTTATTTACTTTTTTTAGTATCTAATGTTGAGAGCCAAGCTACTTTTGCGGTGATATTTATTGTGATGACATACCTATGTCATAAATCTCCCTTAAAATTGACATCACAATAACCCATTTTTTTAATGGTAGGATGTTCTACATTCTCCCCATTCGCCGTTAATAATGATTTCACATAGTAGGTCTCAACATATGAATAAATCGGTTGAAGCAGTGATTTTAGATTGGGCTGGTACAGTAGTCGATTTTGGCTCTTTCGCCCCCACACAAATTTTTGTCGATGCCTTTGCTCAAGCCTTTAACTTTAAAATAAGTTTATCAGAAGCACGAGGGCCGATGGGGATGGGGAAAATCGATCATATTCGTGCTTTACTTAACGAGCCTAATATTCGTACTCGCTGGACAGCCCAATTTGGACACCCACCAAGTGAAGAAGAGGCACAGCATATTTATCGCACCTTTATGCCGTTACAAATTGCACAAGTGGTACATTTTGCTAAACCGATTGAAGGAGCACTTGAGGCTATCTCGACCATAAGAGCACAAGGAATTAAAATCGGCTCTTGCTCAGGTTATCCTAAAGCCGTCATGGATGTATTAGTACCGAAAGCTGCTGAATATGGTTATCAGCCTGATTGCGTGGTTGCTAGTGATGAAATTGCCGCCGGCTCTCGCCCAGGCCCTTGGATGGCGTTAAAGAATGTGATTGAACTGGGTGTAATGAGTGTAGCACGCTGTGTTAAAGTCGATGATGCAGTAACAGGTATTGCCGAAGGGTTAAATGCCGGTATGTGGACTGTCGGGTTATCTGTTTCAGGCAATGAGTTTGGTGCCACCTTTGAACAATATCAAACAATGGAACAGGCAGAAATAGAAAACCGTAAGCGCATTGCTGAAAATAAACTACGTACCGCTGGTGCTCATTATATTATTGATACCCTTGCCAATTTACCTGCGGTGATAGAAGATATTAATCAGAGGATCGCTAATAATCAAAAGCCGTAACTATTATCCAATACCAACGCCCAATAAAGCAGTAATGGGCGTAATTGGTAAATAGAAAATATAAAGATATATCTAGGTATTCTTTAATATGAAAATAATACTCCGCACTTTTATATTTCTATATTTTATTTTTTTATTAATATTGATTAATATTCTTTCCATATCTGACTATGAATGGATGATTGGTGAAGGTGATATTGATAATCTTTGTCAACTGCCACTCAATGGTAGATATGTTATTGAGCCTATATTGATATTAATACCTTGTATTTTATTACTTTTTTTAGAAAAAAATACAAAGCTAAGATGGGGTTATGTTACAATCACTGTTATGTATATCATATGGTCATTTTATTTACGTTTTAATTTTTGCTAAAAACTGACCTTCCCTATCCCCCAACGCCATCTTTCTCAATGGGAGAAATTTAGTTTTGATAAAAATAGAACCAGTAAAATTGATATTATCTTCTATTGCAATTCTATTTATAGCCATTTTTTCAATTTATATATCAACAAGTTACTACATAACCTATTTTCTAATGGAAGATAGGATCTTATTCTCATTTCAAACAGGGCTCTTAGTTTTTGCAACGCCTCTAATACTTTATTTCTCATATTATAGTTTTATTTTAGGATACCAAAAAAAGTTACAAAGAATGAATAATAAAGTAGCTGGTATATGCGCAGGAATAGCAATAATTGGTATCGTTTTTAGCTTTTTCTTTTCAATTTATGTCGGTCTCAATTTAACCTCTAAAGGCTATTATAGTTGTTATAAATCATCTGCTTTTGCACCAAATGAATATGTTATTGCAAAAGAGATGTGTAAAAAATAGACATCTCTTAAATCTGATAATGTGTACTAATAGTTTTCATAGTCAGATATGCTACTGAGCCTATATTAATATTAACACCTTGTATTTTATTACTTTTTTTAGGAAAAAATAAAAAACTAAGATGGGGTTATGTTACAATCACTGTTATATATATCATATGGTCATTTTATTTACGTTTTAATTTTTGCTAAAAACTGAAAAGTAGGGAAACTTTAGTCATGGTTAAAATAAACTCTCTAAAAATGTATTTAATTGCAATATTCCTTTTTTCTTTAGCTTTGTTTTGTTTCTATGACTCCATAATCTACTACAAAAACTATTTTATGATGAAAGATAGAATTCTATTCTCATTTCAAACAGGGTTGTTTTTTTTTGCGGCCCCTTTGATTATCTATTTTTCTTATCTAATTTTTATTTGTGGATACACAAAAAAAACACAAAGAATGAATAATAAAGTAGCGGGTATATGCACAGGAATAGCAATAGTTGGTATCGTTTTTAGCTTTTTCTTTTCAATTTATGTCGCTCTCGATTTAACCTCTAAAGGCTATTTTAGTTGTTATAAATCATCTGCTTTTGCACCAAATGAATATGTTATTGCAAAAGAGATGTGTGAAAAATAGACATCTCTTTTTTATTCTCTCTTCGTAACCTGAACATTTTGACATCCTCCACGCCCTAAAGGACGTGGATCCCTACTGCGTTCAGACTGATGTCTGAATCACCTCGGCGGGTTCCT